>OHQE01000001.1_pt1 | contig 424885 bp, 402 predicted proteins | sample 1577931 | NCBI WGS metagenome assembly OHQE01 (sample SAMEA3879552, study PRJEB24766) | human gut metagenome | biome: human-associated habitat; feature: feces | place: USA | collected 1985/1987 | reverse complement strand
AGCCTTGTGAGATGTAACCCGGAGGTCGCAGGTTCAAGTCCTGTCCCCGCAACCATTTAGGAACTGTCTTTTATGACAGTTCTTTTTTTGTCGGGTTATGAGCACTATAAGCGGTGCTCGTTGGGGCGAAGCGGTGCGCCGCTGCCTGTGGCAGATTAAGGCGTGCCGCTGAGGTGAAGAAATAAGGAGCATTGCGATGCGCTCCAAGCGAGCATATGCGACTATATTTCTGAGGGGCAAGCAAGGCGAAGCCTTGTGAGATGTAACCCGGAGGTCGCAGGTTCAAGTCCTGTCCCCGCAACCACCATAGGACACTAAAAATGATACAATTTTTAGTGTCCTACTTTTTATCTCTTCAGCACAGAAATAAATCCTCGGTTCAACCGAGGGATAGAAATAATTGAATCAGAAAGAATTGACTTGGTTATATATATTTGATAAAATAAGATAAAAAGGGGGAATTTTATGGAACAGTTTTTACTTGAAAAAATTAAGAAACTTGGGATAAAAGAATTTGAGAATTTTAATTCTTTAAATCTTATGGACGGAAATTACTTGAATATAGAATGTATACTTCCTAATGGGGATAAAACTAAAATTCTTGATAACGATACACAATACTATGCAAAACAGATTGATATTGAAGGAAGCGATAAATGTTATGGTGTAGCTGCTAATGAAAAGTTTATTGCTGTATATAAATATGGTTGTAATGGTGAAAATGCAGAACTTGTACTATGGAAAAAAATATAATTTCAATATTTCATTTACATATTCATATAATACCTAGATATATGAATGATGTGCCTAATCCAAAAGGCTGAATACGAAATATTTTTAATAATGGAGACTATTCAATTTATGTACGAAAAAATGAATAAACTTGTAAGAGATAATATACCCAATATAATAGAGCAACAAGGGGATAAGCCGGATTTTGTAATTCTTGATTCTTTTGATTATTATAATGAATTAAAGAAAAAACTTACAGAAGAAGTAACTGAATTTACTAATTCTGATGATGTCATAGAATTATGTGATCTTATCGAGGTAATAAGTGCTATTTTAGACTACAAGAACATTAACAATAAGGAATTTGAAGAAATGCGTTCGAAAAAGAACAAAAGCAATGGCAAATTCAAAAATAAAATATTCCTTAACGGTGTCCATCGAATGTCGTAACTATACAAAACTTTAATAGTGCTCATTAATATGTGTTAGGGAATTGTTTAGCAGGATAATTCAAAATAATTATATAGGTGAAATTAAAAATGTTAATCATAACCACCGGTTTTCAAAATAGTAACTGTCAAAAATAAACTTAATTGTAAGAAATAAAAAAGTTAAAAATTTTCTTGATGTCGGAGCAATTACTCACGAAGAATTCGACATTTCGATATAAAGAAAATAAAATTACTTAATATTTCGTCGGCGAACAAAGTATAGCATTCGTTAAAAAACAATCATATATAGGATGATAAATAATTAGTTTGTCAAATGGTCACATTTTCGGACAGGTGGTCACATTGTATCAAATATGCTGTACAAAGACATATAAAGCATTCAGCGTAAAGCTGAGTGCTTTTTTTATTCGGCGCACCCCGGCGGTGCATAAAACGGTGGCGTTTCGGCTTACACGGTCCAGGCGGTTCCGAGCATTTTCAAAAGCAGGTCGCGGTACGTAAGTCCTGCGGCACGCGCCGCTGTCATGGTGAGACAATCCTGATTTTTTCTGTGCGGACGAACACCGCCGGTGATATTCGGCTTCGCGTTAAAATCAAATATTTCAAACACACCGTTTTTATCCTCGCGGCAGTCGATGCGTACAAGCCCTTTTATTTTTAAAGCCTGTGACGCGGCAACACAATCCTCTTTTATTTTAACAAGCTCCTTTATGCCGTCTTTTGCAGGCGGTTCGCTTTGTTGATACAAAATCGCAAGTTTCATTTTTCTCGCTTCCGAATTTTTTATTTCAGCGTTATTTTATCGCCGATACCGTGGTTTTTCAAGGGTATCGTCCTTACGGCAGGCAAGCAAAGTCACACTCGCGTGCTATTTAAAATATAATGCATTGAGGCTTTAAACACCAGAAAGGCTGTGATTTTTTATGAAGCGGGCAAAACGGATACTATCTTTTCTTTTAATGCTCCTTGTTGCGATTTCGGCATCTGTGCTACATGTTTCGGCAATTTCCGCCGACACCGACGAGGTTTTTTCGGGAATAGACGTCAGCGTTTATCAGGGAGATATAGATTTTGAACAGGTTAAAAACAGCGGAATCGAAGTTGTATATATAAGAGCGGGATACGGTTTTTCCGTAACAGACCCGAAATTCGAGGAAAATTACGCCAACGCGACAAAGGCCGGACTTAAATGCGGCGCATACTATTTTGTGACCGCACGAAATACCGAACAGGCATATTTGCAGGCAACGCGCTTTGCCGAGCTTATAAGCGGAAAAACCTTTGCCGCAAGACCTGCCATGGATTTTGAGGAATTCGGCAGTCTCGGGAAAAACGGCATAAATATTGTGGGGCTCGCATTTATGCAAAAGCTCCGAGAACTTACGGGAATAGTACCGATTCTTTACACCGACGCATACAACGCCTCGGAAACCTGGGACTGGAATTTTGCGCAGTTTCCGCTCTGGGTTGCCGATTATGACGCGGAAGAACCGTATGTTACAAGTAATATTTGGCAGAGCTATGCGGGATTTCAGTACAGCGACCGCGGCGAAATTCCGGGGATTTACGGCAATGTTGACCTCGACAGGTTTACTTCGTCGGTATTTTTAAACGGCGCAAGCGAAGCTACGCCCACAAAGTCGCCCGATGCCATAAGATATACGGTAAAACGCGGCGACACGCTTTGGGGGATTGCAAAGAAATTCGGCGTTACGGTGTCGGCTGTCGTAAACGCAAACAACATCAGAAATCCCAATCTTATATACGTCGGAGAAGTGTTTATAATCCCCCATATGACGTCCGCGGAAAGCTCCGGATACACGCTTTACACGGTAAGACGCGGAGATACTCTTTGGGGAATATCGAGAAAATTCGGCACAAGCATAAACAGCATAGTCGCGCTTAACGGCATTAAAAATCCGAACCTCATATATGCGGGCGAAGTGTTTAAAATACCCTCTGCCCGCTCGGAACAAGCCGTAATTTACACGGTAAAGCGCGGCGACACGCTTTGGGGAATATCAAGGAAATTCGGCACCACCGTTGAAAATCTGGTAAAGCTGAACTCCGTTAAAAATCCGAATCTCATATACGTCGGGGAAAAGCTGATAATCGGATGACAGACAAAAGCCGTCCGCACCCTTTGAAAAACTACGAGTGCGAACGGCTTTTAAGCAATATGTGTTTTATTTATTTGTCATTTTGAAATGCAGACGGCTGAGCGACTGTATGAGCCTGTAATGCTTGAAATTATATTTGCGAAGCAAACGCAATTTTCCGCTCTTGACGGAGCTGAGCTCATATATTTCGGGGCTTAATTCCTTTGCCTTGCTGTCGAATTCCATAAAGCGTTTTCTGTTTTCCATATCGCTGTCGGGATAGCTCGAATATATTGCGCTCTGCGTAATTATAAGGTCTGCTATGCAGGTCCTCATATAATCCGCTTTTGCGCTGTCTGCCTTATCCGAGGAAATATAGTCCCTGTAAAAGTCAAACATATGGAACGTAACCCTGAGATGGTCGTTTATATGCTTTTGGAACCCGAGAATACTCACACTCTGAGTTGAGAGCGCAAGCCTGTACATATAAACATGCAGGTCAAAGAATGTCACCTTGTTTACAAAGGGCACCGGGAACATAACATATTCGACATCCACATAAAAGCACTTTTCGTCAATAACAATGTTATTATCTTTAAGCACACTCGTCTTTATTACAAGGGCGTGCATAGGTATATAAACCTTATTTGCAACATCGGCGAAGTCATATTCCGTACCGTCTTTGAACTGCGGAAAATCAACAGCCTTTTGGCGGTTGACGTCGTCATAATACTCATTATAGTTTGTAAACACATATTCGGATTCGGTTTTTTCGAGATCCTCGACGAGCTTCACAAAATCAGCGGTGTTGACCCAGTCGTCACCGTCCACAACCTTAAAGTATTTGCCGACGGCATTGCGAATGCCGCAGTTAATGGTGGAGCCGTGACCGCCGTTTTCCTTTGAGATAACTCTGAATGTATCGGGGTACTTATCGGCGTACTCCTTGCCTACTTTTGCGGTGTTATCCTTTGAGCCGTCGTCAACCACGATAACCTCGAATTTTTTCATTACAGCCTCGTCGCAAACAAACGAGTCAAGCGTCTGATTCAAAAATTTTTCGACATTGTACGACGGTATTACAACCGTAAGAAGCTTATCCATAATTTTCACCTCAATAATAAGTTCCGTGAAGCAGTATTATTCTCTCCGAAACAATACGATTTAAAAATTTATTTGCCCTGCGTTATTTCCTTTGCCTCGGAATTCTTTGATGTGACGGACTGAATGAGATAGCCGAGCGCAAGCCAGAAGAGGAACGCTCCGCCGGTGTTCATATAAAACGTCTCCGAATAGAACATCATAGAGGCAAATATCGGAGCTATAATGCTGAGCAGAGCGGTATTATATTTGTATTTTTCACCCTTAAATTTAAAGAAATTCTTAAATATGAGCACCAGCACCAATATTATATATGCTGCGATAATCACAACGCCCAAAATGCCCTGACTTACAAGTATGTCGACAAAGCTGTTGTGCATACTGTGGAATTCAATAAAATCATTGTTGACAAGATAGGTGTCGGGGAGCTTATCCTCGGCATAAGGAACATAGTTCCTGAAGGTTACGCCGGTTAACGGCTTCGTTTTGAATATTTCGAGTCCGCTGCCCCAAATAGCAAAGCGGCGGTTGCTCACGTCACCGTTTATGTCGTTACTCTGACGGCCGATTTCAAGCTTCTGCTTGTCCTTTTCCTTCTGAGCATCGGTTTTATCCTTATCGCTGCTTATGATGTGCTCATACTGCCATTTCTTGAATTCGGAGGTCGAAACCGACACAACCTTTATCGCGGCAAAGGATGCGACTGCCGCTGTAACAGCAAGCAAAACGCATATTACGCCCCTTGCGAACGCTTTTTTTGCTTCGAGCTTTTTGCTCCTGAGCGCGGTGAGATACACATAGACCAAAAGCGCGCAGAACAGCGATACCATACCGGTTCGCGAATCCGAAAAAGCTATATAGCATATCTGTAAAACGATATTTATGATGTACAAAACCTTTAACGGCTTCTTTGCGTCCTTGTAAAAATACAGGCTCATTATTATGGTTATTGCCGAGAATACTGCACCGTAATTGGGGTCGGAATACACACCCCAAAGCCTGTTCCAAAGGAATCCGAGAATTACGACTACTCCGTTTACCTCCGTATACGAATAGTAATCGGCAAAGAGCATAACCGTTCCCGCCGCAACAGCCAGGAATGTATACGCCATAAAGAAGTGTGAAATTATGTAGAATTCCTTTTTCTCCGCGGTACCGTCAGACGTGGTGTCATAAGTGTACAGTATAAAATACTGGAACGCCATCCAGACGAGTGCCTTTGCGTTTTCCGACAGCCCGTACTGCCTTGTAAGCAGTGCCGACAGCGCATAGCTTCCGCAAAATGCAATAAGCAAAAATAAGCCTTTTGCATGTAAGTATTTTTTGAAGCAGACGACTCTTATTACAAGAACCGCTATTCCTATTGCCGTTACCGCATATGCAATCCAGGTAAGTACCGAGCGGTTTGCCGTAAGGCCGTTGAACGAGAGCAGTGTAAGCGCAAGGAAAAGCAGCTTAAAGCCGGTCGCCTGCGACCCCTTCCTGAGTATACTTTCTTTCATATTAACTCCTCACACCAATTCATAAAAATTCTGCGCTGAAAGGTCATATCCGGCTCTCCGTACTTCATCGGTACGGTCAACCCGTTTATAGCCCTTGGCTTTTTCTATTTTTTCCGCCCAAACCTTTGCGTCACCGTCTTTGTCAATCGAGAGGGTAACACAGTTTTCCGTTATCACGGCATCGGACGGTATATGATCGCTCAGGCAGCACATAAGCCCGGTTGCTTCGGCCTCCACAGCGGCTATGCCGAAGCCCTCAAAATGCGACGGCATAAGATATATATCCATAGCCATCATATAATTATAAGCATCGGTCTGCCTGCCGGTAAAGGTGACCTTGTCCGCTAAGCCGAGGCTCTTTACCTGCTCCTTTACATTGTCAAAAAGCAAGCCGTCGCCGACAAGTAAAAGGCGTGCGTCGCTGTCGATTTTGCACAGCTCGGAAAATACACGCACCATAAAATCGTGATTTTTGGGATAAAGGAAATTGCCGACACTGCCTATGATGAATTTATCCTGCAATTGCAGTTTTTCGCGCATTGCTTCCCTCTTTTCGGGAGAATACGTAAAGCTTGCAAGGTCAATACCGTTTTTTACGAGCTTAAACTTGTCCGACCCGACGATTTTTTCGGGGAATATCCATTTACCCGCAAGAGCCGAGCAGGCGTAAAAGTCGGTTCCGTATTTATAAAGGAAATTGCGGCAAAGGTTATTGAGCTTTATCATAAGCGCGCGCTTTTTCGGGTTTGAACAGTCATACCACGCACTGTGAGAATGTATGATAACCTTTTTTACTCCGCAGTCGTGCGCCGCTTTGGGTCCCGGATAGCATATCGCGGTAGAAATATTGAAATATGCGGTATCATATCCGTTTTTCTTTATTATATCGCAAATCGCCTTATACTGAGCACGCGGATTTTTAAGAGTCGGTATTTCAAAAAGCCCCGCGCCCTTGCTCTCAAGCTTTTCCTTAAGCTCATTATCTATTTGTGTTGTGAGAAAATCAAAATGCACCTCACCCGGGGAAAAGTGCTCAAAAAAGTTGAGCATATACTTGTCAATTCCGCCGGCTTTTCCGTTCATAATATAGCCGAAAAGCACCTTTTTCAACTGTTTGCCCTCCACATTATTTTTTTAGCTTAAGCCCCGAAAACAGCGACGGGAAGCTTTTTTTGACCGCCGAAATAAATTTGCCCGTGAAAAGAAGCACGCCTGTGTTTCCGCCTTTAAGCCAGTCCGCCATAATTTTTACAAGCCTGCTGTCAGGCTCGGCGTAAGGCATAAGCTCCTTGTAAAGCTCACTTTTAAGCTGAGCCTTGAGCCAGTCTTTTCTGTCTTTCCCGGACATTCCGGAGCGTTTGTCATTATTTTTTTCGAGAGCCGAAAATACGCTTCTGACATATATGCCGGCAAGATTTTTAAGTATATCTCCGTCACACATACCGTTTTCACGGTAAAAACCGAGCAGCTCGTTTATACGCATTTCCTGAAGCTCAAAGTAATTTTTGACAAAGCGGCACGTAAGGCTTTGATTGTCTCTCTTGGCATAGTGGTATGCCGTGTCGTCAAGAATTACCATGGAATCAACATATCTGAAGAAATCTATATTAAATTTAAAATCCTCGTTAAGCGGCATATCGCAAAATGTAACTCCGGAGGAAACCACCGCGTCTTTAAGATAAATCTTATTCCAAAGGTAGCCGAAAAGCGTGGTGTTTTCGATTTTGATTACTTCTTTCGCCACATTCTCTTTACCCGAGAGAGCTTTGCTCTCATATGACACGGGATTTGTCATATACAGCTTACCGGTCTTGTCGTAATACTCCTCCACCGCGCCGAACATCACAACCGTGGGAGAAGCGTCACGCGAAGCCGAATACATTTTTTCAAATATATCGCTGTCAATTTTATCGTCGGAATCCATATAATAGAGATATTTGCCCGAAGCGGACTTTGTGCCGAGATTTCTCGCGCTGCTCGCTCCGCCGTTTTTCTCCTTATGGATAACCCGAACCCTGCCGTCCGAGGCTGCAACCTCATCGCATATCTTGCCGCTGCCGTCCTTGGAGCAGTCGTCGACGAGTATAAGCTCAAAGTCGGCAAAGGTTTGCCGAAGAACGCTGTCAAGCGTATCCCTGAGATATTTTTCGACGCCGTAAACCGGCATTATAACACTGAAATACGGTGCGCTCATATTTTTCACAGCCTTTCGGATTATTTTATCTTCCCGCTTTAAGCTTTGCGAAAAGCTTTGTATTGCCCGACTTAACGGAAGAAATGACCTTGCCCTCAAGATATGTGAGCGCGGTGCTCTTCATCTTAATCGGTATAAGCATAAGCTTCATATACTTTGACTTCGGCACAGCCGCAGAAACCGCCGCGCGCGCCTTGGGGTCATTTATCATCTTTCTTATCTGCGCCTTTTTTTCGCCGGCAGGCAAGGTGCAGTTTTTGTTTGTAACGTTTTCAACGCATCCGACTATGCGCTCAATATATCTTCTCGAGAGAAATTCCTCTATCTCCGGAGTCATAATTCCCCAGTGCTCATAGAGCTCTCTCATCCACTCGTTCTCCTCCTCGCGCTTTTCGTACATATCGCTTCTGTACTTGGCGGTTTCGGACTCGGCTCTCTGACGGATAAAGTGGTAATACTTATTTGACGTCACGCCGACTCTCTCAACGTCGCGGACAACGGAGAGGTTAAAGGGGAAATCATCCCAGAAGGTCTGCGGGAAATAGAGCTTGTTGTCTCTTATATAATCGCCCGAGAAGAGCTTATTCCACGGAGTGTAGAGAAGATTGCGGTCAAAAAGGTTGTGTGCGTCGGCTCTGAATTCAGCCTGAGTTTTGTATATCTTATCCTTGTAGACCTGCTCCTGCGTGAATTTTTCGGTGTCACTGTAATATGTGTCGATATAGTAACCCGAAACAACGAGTTGTAAATCGTTTTTCTCGGCCAAATCGACCATATCCTGAAGCATGGTTTTTTCAGCCCAGTCGTCGGAGTCCATAAAATACATATATTTTCCGACAGCCTTATCTATGGCGACGTTTCTCGCCGAGGGAGCGCCGCCGTTTTCCTTATGGATAACCTTTATACGCGGGTCCTTTGCGGCGTATTCATCGCAGATTTTACCGCTGTTATCGGGAGTTCCGTCGTCTACGGCAAAAAATTCCCAATCGGTAAGGGTCTGATTTTGTATACTCTCGATAGCCCTGCCAACGTAATTTTCGACGTTGTAAACAGGCATTATAACACTAACTTTTACATCATTCATAGCCTTTGACCGTCCCTCGCTCAAAATAATTTATCTGTTACCGCCAAAGCCGAAGCTATGACCTTATCCATATCATAATATTTATACTCGGCAAGTCTGCCGCCGAAGATAATATTGTCCTCACTCTTTGAAAGGTCGCTGTATTTGCTGTAAAGCGACTGATTCTTTTCGTCGTTTACGGGGTAATACGGCTCCATACCCTCCTGCCACTCGGACGGATATTCTCTTGTTATATACGTCTTTTCCTGAGTACCGAATTCAAAGTGCTTGTGCTCTATAATTCTTGTGAATTTGGTCTTTTCGTCAGTATAGTTCATAACGGCTACGCCCTGATAGTTTTCACAGTCAAGCAGTTCGTTTTCAAAACGGAGGCTGCGGTATTCGAGCTTGCCGAAGCGATAGTCGTAATACTGGTCTATGGGGCCCGTGTAGACAACGGTGTCCGCAAGGGCGGAAAGAGCTTCCCTGTCCTTTAAGAAATCGGTATCAAGACGGGTGTCGATTCCTTCAAGCAGCTTTTCGATAAGCTTATTGTAGCCGCCTATCGGAATACCCTGGTATCTGTCGTTAAAATAGTTGTTATCATAGGTGAATCTGACCGGCAGACGCTTTATTATAAATGCAGGCAAATCCTTGCATTCTCTGCCCCACTGCTTTTCGGTATAGCCCTTTATAAGCTTTTTGTAAATGTCATATCCGATAAGGCTTATTGCCTGCTCCTCGAGATTTTTGGGCTCACCCGTAACCTGCTTCTTCTGCTCCTCGATTTTGGCTCTTGCCTCCTCGGGAGTCACAACACCCCACATCTTGTTAAAGGTATTCATATTAAACGGCAGGTTATAAAGCTCTCCGTAATAATTTGCAACCGGGGAATTTGTGTAGCGGTTGAATTCAACAAGGTCGTTTACATAAGTCCAAACTCTCTTGTCGTTTGTGTGGAATATATGCGCGCCGTATTTGTGCACGGTTATGCCCTCAATATCCTCGCAATAAATATTTCCGCCGAGATGGCTTCTTTTGTCGATAACAAGGCACTTTTTACCGTGTTTTGTCGCTTCGTGGGCAAAAACGCTTCCGAAAAGTCCGCTGCCTACGATAAGATAGTCATACTGTTTCATAATTTTTCCTCCTGCGCCGAAGCGCAATTAAAAAATGTATTGTTGAATTTATCACGCCGCCGACTTAGTTTCGTCGGACGATGCCGTTGTCTTGGTTTCAGCCGTAGTGTGCTCTTTGGTAGTTTCGCTGTTTTTGGTTGCCTCGGCGGTTGTCTGCGGTTTTGTCGTGGTTTCGGATTTATTATTGCCGCCGCTGTGCTTAGCCGATGTCGTGGCGGAACTTTTGCTTTTTGAACCGCCGTTTGAAGAGCCGCTGCTCTTTGTTGCGGACGAAGAGGATTTTGAACTCTTGGTTGTTGTCTGCGACTCTTGTTTTTTCTTTGACGACGCAGTTGTTTCCGGAACTTCGCCGTAAATGAACAGGTGCATTCTGTCGGCTGCCGCCGCAAGATCGTATCTCCATACCCATGCGCCTTCGTAAATACCGCCTACCGCATTATCCTCGTCGCCGGGAACAACCATAGTCTCAATGGTTATATCATTTGAAAGCATCGGAGCGAAAGAGAGAACCTCCGGAACCGACATCGATGTTTCACAAAGAGCCATACCCGCCTTTACCAAATCGGCATACTTTGTGGGGCTGATGTTTCTCGCCTTGTCGATAAGGCACTCAATAACCTTTTTCTGCCTATCCACACGGGCGTTATCCGAATCGCGCTTTCTGATACGCGAATACACGGACGCCTGCTCGCCCGTCAGGTGCACCATACCCGATTTTTCGACATATTGGAAATTCGGATTATCGTCGTCACCGATATTGTTAAGCTCAAGACGCTCGTCCTCGGTTATATCAATATCTACTCCGCCGAGGATATCTATTGCCTCGGCAAGCTTATAAAAGTTTATCGTGGCATAATCGGTAATATTCATATTGAAATTCTGGTTTAGCGTTTTGATGGCAAGCTCCGCTCCGCCGTAAGCATAGGCGTGAGTTATTTTCTGATTGCCGTGCCCGTCTATCGCAACACAGCTGTCACGGAGGACGGAAATCAGCTTAACGTCGTTTTTTGCCTTATCTATGCTCACTATCATTATAGAATCGGAACGGCCGGAGAAAGAGTCCTTATCTCTTGTATCGACGCCGAAAAGCGCTATGTTTACAATATCAGTCTTTCCGTATTTGTTTGCTATATCATCCGATACGCCGAGATTGTCTTTATCTACGTTCTTTTTAAAACCGCCCCACATACCGAAAACAAGGGCGCAGGAGACAGCAGCGAGTAAGAGAATAACGGCAACAACTATTATTACTACGCGCTGCCATTTTTTCAGGTTTTTCCATTTTCTCTTAAGCTTTCCCGGTTCCTTAGCGTCCTTGGATTTTTTCTTTCCGCGCATACCGCGCGCGGCGGTATGTGAAATATTGCTGTTTTGATTTTGTCTTCGCGGCACATGACCGTTTTCAAAGCGTATTTCTATATCCTTATCTTCTTTTTTCATAACTACCTCTATACCACAAAATATAAATGACGTTTATAAGCGACGTCGCTCAAAATCGCCGTAAGTCGGGCAAGTATATTCTGCCCCTTATAATTTTATTTATTTTACAACAAAAACTAAGCAGTGTCAATCCGATTTGACGCTGTAACGGCGAAAAACGGCGTTTTCGTCGTTTTTTATATTTTTTATGTTTAAAAAGGAACCGAGTTACGTTCTGCCGGTGAAGACAAAAGCAAAACGAGTTACCGAAACAAGCCGTTTTGCATCATTGTTTAAGCGGCTTTGCGTACCAAATTACGCCAAATTGCAATATTTTAAAAAAACAGTAGCATTTTGCGATTTTATATGATATATTATGTCTTGGCAAAAAATATGTAAAATTTGCTTTTTAATCTGTTGAAAGGAGGTTAACCATGCAGGTATTATCATCCTCGCAAAAAAAAGACATAACTCCTTCTCAGCTTTTGCCGGAATCAATGTTTGATTTTATATATGCAAAAGACGGTGAAGCCGTAATAAAAAGCGGGGATACGGATTTTATTTTGTCGGGCGGTCAAATGCTTATAGTTTCCTCTGCCGACGGTAAAACAATGTCTGTAACAAAGGCACCGTTTAAATATTATTCATTTTCTCTCGCGAGCGAGGAGGTCAAAAAAATTCTCGGAAATTCGAGCATTTCTTCATTTTTCGCTAAGAAATTTAAAAGCTCATATCATATTTTTGATTTTTCGGAAAGCAGCATTGCCGAGGAGTTATGCTCACAGCTCGAAAAGGAGTATCAAAGTCCCTACGTTGTTGCCGGCAATACCGCAGAGGTGCTTTTAAAGCTTCTTATGCTTGAAATATATAAGCTTAACCCGTCACCGTTCGGAAATACAGAGCGCCAAAACAAGTCGATGCAGAAAATACGTGAGTATATAGACGCGCACTACGGCGAAGAAATCACAGTCGAAAAGCTCGCCGAAAGCGCTTATTTGTCCCCGCCGTATCTGAGTCACTCGTTTAAGAGCTTCTCGGGCTTCAGTCCGAAGCAGTATCTCACGGCGGTACGTCTTGTAAACGCAAACAAGCTTTTGACGACTACCAATCTCAGCATAAACGAAATTTGCCGCAAGGCCGGCTTTTCGGATATAAATAATTTTATACGCACATTTAAAAGCTTCTACGGAACCACACCTAAAAAGTTCCGCAGCATATAGCACCAAATAATAAAAATACGGAAAGGATTTAATATGAATACACCTAATGCACCATGGCTGAAATTCTACGGGGATATTCCGAAAACTCTCGAATACCCCCAAATCTCAATGTATGAAGCCGTTGTAAACGCAGGCAAGACCCATTCGCAGGTAAATGCCTATGAATTTCAGGGTAAGGGAACGACTTATGCAAAATTCATAGAAAAAATCAACAGAACCGCAAAGGCTTTCAAAGCTCTCGGAATAAAAGAAGGAGAAACCGTAACAATTTGTATGCCCAATGCGCCGCAAGGAGTTGACAGCTTCTATGCGCTCAACCGCATAGGCGCCGTTCCGGCTATGATACATCCGCTCTCTGCGGCAGGCGAAATCACGTTTTACCTTAAAGACACCGACAGTAAGGCAATACTCGTTCTCGATATGTTCTATGAGAAGGTTGAGCAGGCGGTAAAGGATCTCGGCAGACCCGTTAAAATAATCGTAGCGAGAATACAGGATGAATTAAAGTTTCCCCTTAACATTTTGTATCCGCTCACACTGAAGAAAAAGCCTCCGGAGCTGCCCGACAGCGAAAATGTCATTCGTTGGAACGACTTTATCGCGGCAGGTAAAAACGAAACGCTGCCTGAAACATTTCCCTCGGCCGACAAAACGGCAGTCATACTTTTCAGCGGCGGCACTACCGGAACAAGCAAGGGTATACTCCTCACAAATCTCAATATGAACGCGCTCGGTATGGAGGTTGCCGCGGCGGCCGGCTTTACCATGGAGGGTCTTCGTATGCTCTCGGTTATGCCACTGTTCCACGGCTTCGGTCTCGGTGTCGGCATTCACACGCCTCTTATCAACGGAGGCACGTGCATACTCGTTCCGCAGTTCACCGTTAAGACATATGCCAAGATGATAAAGAAAAACAAACCTACGGTTATCCCCGGTGTTCCCACGCTCTTTGAGGCTTTGCTTCGCACAGAGGGACTTGAAGGCGTTGACCTCTCGTTCTTACAGGGTGTTTTCTGCGGCGGCGACTCTCTTTCGGTTGAGCTTAAAAAGAAGGTTGACGCATTCTTAAAGGAGCACAACGCTAAGGTACAGATTAGAGAGGGCTACGGTACAACGGAGTGCGTTACGGCGTCCTGCCTTACCCCGCGCGACTTTTTCCGCGAGGGCAGTATCGGAATACCGTATCCGGACGTTTACTATCAGATAGTCGATCCGAAGGACGACAGCGAGCTTCCGCCCGATATAGAGGGTGAAATCTGCATAAGCGGTCCCACCGTTATGAAGGGCTATCTCAACAATGCCGCCGAAACGGCTGCTACGCTTCGCACCCATGCAGACGGCAGAGTGTGGCTCCACACGGGCGACGTCGGCACCATGGATAATGACGGCTTCATATACTTTAAGCAAAGACTTAAGCGTCTTATCATAGTTTCCGGCATAAACGTATATCCCTCACAGGTTGAAAACACCATAGACGCTCATCCGGATGTACTGCTCTCATGCGCCATAGGTATTCCGGACCCGTACAAGATGCACAAGGTCAAGGCTTTTGTCGTTCTTCGTCCCGGTGTTGAACCGAGTGAAAAGATAAAAGAAGAAATACTTGAGCACTGCCGCAAAAATATATCCAAATACGCCATGCCGCGCGAAATAGAATTCCGCACGGAGCTTCCCAAGACTCTTGTAGGCAAGGTAGCGTACAGGAAGCTTGAAGAAGAGGAGGCAGCAAAATATGAGCAGCAAAAAGCAGAGAAGCAAGGAAATGACAACGAAAACAAATAACGAAACGCCCGAAGCATTATCTCACATAAAACGTGCTCACGGTATCTACTTCACATCAAAGGTTCTTCTCGGCTGGATAATCAAACTTTACTTCAATTTCAGAAGCAAGGTATACAGGCCGAAAAACAAGAGCTTTATTCTCATTTCAAATCATACGACAATGTTCGACCCGTTTTTTGAAGCACTCTCGTTTAAACCGTATCTGCGCTTTGTGACGAGCGACCATCTTCTCAGAATGGGTGCCTGGGGAAAATTCATAAAGTTCTGCGTTAATCCCATTCCGAAAAGACGCGGTGCCGACTCCGAAAAGACCATGGAAATGATGGCGGAATCCGTAAGGAACGGCGTCAGCGTTTGTATACACGCCGAGGGGTACTGCTCGATAAACGGCGAAACGGGATTTGTTTCGCCGCGCACCGGTCAACTTGTCAAGGACAGCGGTGCCGGCCTTATCACATTCCGCACCGTCGGCGGCTATTTCAAGGATCCGAGATGGGCAAAGCACTCGCGCCGCGGCAGAATGCGCGGCAGCGTGGTCCGCGAATACATGCCCGAGGAGCTTCAAAGAATGTCCGTTGACGAAATAAACGAAGCAATTCGCCGCGACATATACATAAACGCCTACGAGCAGCAGAAAAAGGACCCGCATAAATATAAGGGACGCGCCCTCGCAGAGGACCTCGAAACGATTCTTTATCTTTGCCCCAAGTGTCACGCCATGGGTAAAACACATTCGCACGACAATGAGTTTTCGTGTGAATGCGGCTATAAGATGCACATCAACGAATATGGATTTTTTGAGGGCGACTCTCTTGTCTTTGACAATGTCCTCGACTGGGATAAATGGCAAAAAAGCTATGTTAAGGACAATCTCGCTCTGTGGCATTCGTTCACGGAAAAGCCCATAACCTCGGATGAAAAGCAGATACTGAACTGCATTGAAGAAAACGAGACAAAAGAGCTTTTCTCGGATAACTGCACGATGAGCATTTATGATGACAGACTCGAATTTATCGATGAAAACAAGGGCAAAAAGGTCTTTATGCTCTCGGATATAGTCAAAATGTCAATGGGCGGCGAAACAAAACTGTATTTTACAACGTCCAACGGCTTTTACTATGAGGTCGGAAGTCATATACGCCGCTCGTCGGTTAAGTACTTTGCGCTTTACAGAGTGCTCACGGGGCGCGAATATTTATAATCTGCCTTTGATGATGCCGTATAAAACTGCAAAAACAAGGATTGTATTTTTTACAATCCTTGTTTTTTATTTATCATTTTTCGTTTTGCCGCATATAATAACACGGATATATTATTAGGAGGACAAAAAATGAAAAACGACATATCCTTTTTTCTCGGCACAAATTCCGGCACCGGCTTTCACTCGCTTTTTTACGACCTTACCGAGCACGCGACGCCGTACAGCACTTTTATAATAAAGGGCGGCCCGGGGACGGGAAAATCCGGACTTATGAAAAAAGTGGCGGAAGAATGCGAAAAACGCGGTCTTTTTAATGAAAAGCTTTGGTGCTCATCCGACCCCGATTCGCTTGACGGCGTGTTCATTCCCGAAAAGCATTGTTCTGTTTGCGACGGAACCGCTCCGCACGTGGTTGAGCCCGTATTTGCCGGCGCCGCAGAACAGATAGTTAATGTTGCCGCGCTTTGGAACAGAAAAAACCTCAAAAAGAAAAGCAAGGAAATTATACGCCTGTCAAATGAAAACGGCTTTTGTCACAAGAGGGTTGCATCGCTTCTTTGTGCCGCAACCGCATTAAAGCAAAATATGTCGGAAATATATAAAACGGCATTGAAAAAGAAAAAGCTTCACGAGCTTACGGGCGATATTCTTTTGCAATTTGAGCCTGTTTCCGATAAAAAGGGAAGAATCGAAAACCGTTTCCTTTCGGGTGTTACTCCGAAAGGGCTTATAACATTTACAAATACCGTTAAAAATCTCGCCGACGACATAACCGTTATACGCGACGAATCGGGAATAACCGAAAAGCTGCTTGCAGACATTGCCGATTATTCGGCTTCTATCGGGTACGACGTCATAGTCTGCCGAGATGTACTGTTCCCCGAAAATACCGCGCACGTTCTAATACCCGAAAAACGCCTTGCTTATGTGACCTCCTGCGACGCATTCCCGATAAATATTAAGGGCGCAAAGCATATTTCCGCAGATAAGTATTGTGATAAAAATATTTTGAGCAAATATGACAGCGAGCTGTGCTTCTATAAAGAAAACATTAAAACGCTGTTGCTGAAATGCGTTGACATACTTAAAGAGGCAAAGAACATACACGACGAGCTTGAAGATTGCTATATAAGCGAAATGGACTTCGGTGCTCTTGACAGGCTGACAGACGACCTTATCAAAGAAATGCTCGGATAACGGCGCGCTCTTCACATAAATACGGGGGCTGTAAAACACAAGTTTTTACAGCCCCTTTTAAAAATCAATTATCCTTTTTTAACTGCTTTACCACCTGATTGCCGTAAACGGCGGCTCCCGTAACAAGCACTCCCTGAATTACCGAATCGGCAGACAGCCCCGTCAGAGCTATGCTTCCGGAAATTCCGAAAATCAACAGCAAAAGCGGTATAAATTTATCGGGTATTCTTTCAATAGATTTAAAAATCAGTCCCAAAACGTTTAATGCCGGGATTAAAATCAGCGCGCGTTCAACTATATATGACATCAAATCCATATTTCCTCCTTAATTTACAAAGCCGATAAGCGCATAGCCTAACGCAGTTCCGACGGCACCGATAAGCGCAAATAAGAGCTTATCCCAAAACGCCGATGGTCTGCGTTTAATTTCGCTTATGCTCTCCTTCAGCTCCCCGACGGACAAGAGCAAGTTATCAAGCTTTGTATTTTCCTCTGCCTGATTTATCGCAAAGGTATTCACCTTTCCGTACAGTATCTTAACGTCGTTTTCAAGTGTTTTGATTCGATGCTCAAAAAGCTCGTTTTCACTCATAGCGGTGCCTCACCTTATATCATCGGCGTTTACAAATCCCGTGACATTTTTACCTATCGGCTTTTTAAGAGCAAAGCTCGCAGAGGAGGTTATGCGGTACCTGCCGTTTATCTCAATCCCGTCGTAGATATAGTAAGTACCCGATTTTCTCGCCGACGGAGCTTTTGAATACGCAGACGAAAACAAGAGTGTATTGCAAAGTGCCACGGACCGGCGCGGCGGAAATGCACCGCTTTTTACGTTATCGGTGCTTTCTGCGGCACCTTTTGAAAAGCCGTTAAGTCCGTTGGCTCTCATAATATTCGGGTAGTCCTTAAAGGCTAAGTCCATATCGGTATTGCCTGTTATGCCGTCCGTTTTGCCCGATGACGTATACTGCCACATACCGTATTTTCCGCCGTAGGAGGGTGCGTCAGCCCATTGCGCGAGCCAGATGTCGTAGCGCTCCTTTACCCTGTCGGAAATTTTGTTATTGAGCCACCACAGATTCGCATAGACCGAAACAAAATATCCTGCCTTTTCCGTTCTGCCGCAAAACGCCTCGACAATATTGCTTATTTCCTCACGTGAGAGGTTTTTCTGCGAGTTGTCCTCAATATCGAATGCCACGGGAAATTCAAAGCTTTTTCCGGATATAAGCGAGAGAAAATACTCCGCCTCCTTTTCTGCGTCCGAGACGGTTTTTGCGTAACTGTAATGGTATGCGCCGACAAGTATGCCGTTTTTCTTTGCCTCGCGGTAATTTCTTTCAAATGAAGTGTCATTTTGGCCTTGACACCTGCCGAAGCTCGCGCGCAGCATGGCAAATTCGACACCCGAAGTGCGAACCTTTTCCCAATTTATATCGCCCTGCCACTTTGACACGTCTATTCCCTTATATTTAGCTTCCATATAAATATTCCTTTCGTTCTTTACTTTTCTTCAAGGCGCTTTACCGCCTCGGATATATCGGCACAATAGCATATATCGAATTTACCGCCCGGCTCAGAAACCGTAATCTCGGTGGTCGGAAATTCCGAATTCAGCGCCGCCGCTGTAATATTCTCCTCCGATTCCGATGCCAACGGATAATATACCGTAACGGGCGTTCCTGCGGCGTATTGCGACTGAAGATATGATTTGAGCCCGTCTACGGAAAGAGTAGTCAGGAAATATATTACATCGTTGCTGTAACCGTATATTACGCCGATATAATTTTCACCCGCCGAAATACGCGCTCCGAGCTCTTCGTCGCTTGTGATATTATCCGTAAACACCTCAAAATGCGTGCAGTATCCGGGAAGGCAGGTTCCGCGAGCCATTTTTGCACCGACGGGGGTCGGAGTATATATCCTGTTTAAAGTTACGCCGCCGCTTTTATATGATTTGGCAAACACCGTCTGGGCGTTTCCCGTAAGAGCATATTTGCCGATTTTTCTCGTGAAGATTCCGCTTATGACGTCGGCTTTGTCCGCGTAATCACCGGCAGAAAAAAGCTCGCCTCCCGTATTCACCGTTTGCTCCGCGCCGTTTATCCCGATTTTTACGGAGGACACACCGCTTATTTTTACGGAAGAAGCAGGCTCTGCCGTGCCGCCGTAGGAGCCCGTAACCGAGGTTTTGCCGTATACCGTAAAGCCGTTAAACGGCATCGCAAGAGAATCCGTAAGGGTCAGCGTATTTTCTCCCGAAACACGGCGAGTATACGGAAGACCGTATGTGCTCTTGTTTATCAGAGCGGCAATCTCTTTCTTATCTTTTTCTGTCAGAATATAGTTGCTGCCGTCCTTACCGTTGTCGCCCTTGTCGCCTTTCTCGCCCTTGAACACACCGTTCTTTATGTTTTCGAGCATTGTATTCACGGAGAAATCATAATCCGAGAGCAGCGCACCGTCGGCATCGGCAAGCGTATTAAAATAAAGTATTACGTTTTTCGGCTTCATAACCTCTGTGGTAATTCCGTTCTCGTCAATTTTGACGGCATTCAGGCAGCATTCTGCCGTACCGTATTTTGTGACTGACGCGGGCACGTCAAACGACACCGAATTTTCGTCATTCTTATCGAGAGGAAGATAATCCGTACGCAAAATTTTCCCGTTCGGCAGCACAAAATCAAGATAATATTTAAACTCGTCGGTAAAGGTGCTCTCAAGAATGAATTTCAGCGTAGTCGCGTTGTGCTCGGCACTGTTCCCTGCCGTTATGCACTCAACGGACGGCTCGTCCTCTAAAAAAATATAGATAGAAATGGTTTTCGTCATAAATACTCCTTTATTTCATCAAATATGCTTTCCGGCGGACAGATAAGCGAAAATCGCATCATCACGGGATATTTAAGATAGGCATAGAGCTTTTTTTCGGCACTCAAAAGCACTCTGTCAACATAATTGCGTGATGCGCCGTTTTTTCGCGCAATCTCAGATTTGTTAAGTCCCGAAATATGCCTCGCCAGAAGGAAATCCCGTTCCTCTTGTGTCAGCTCGTTTCGGAGAACAAGCCCGACTATCCTCTTGATAACGGAGTTTTTACGCGCCAAAATATACGCCGCCGCGTTTTTATCTCCGCCGTGCTCTATAACCTCAAGATTTTCCGTGAGATAGATATACTCGTCAAGGCTTAATTCCGCAAGTATTTTTTCGTCCATAACTCTCCTTTCGGACTGGCGGCATTATCGGTACGTCGCCCGAAACCGTTGTCCGTAAAATCAAATCAACACCCGAAAAACAGATTTCGGGTGTTGATTTGTAGAACATTTGTTCGCTTACAAATATAATATTAGTCCCAAAAGCGGGACTTGTCAAGTGTTTATAAAAGAAAAACGGGGCTTCTTGAGGTTATCAGCCTTTAAGAGCCCCGTTCTTATGTGATTTTTGCGGTGTCGCTTTTATTATCAAAAATTACAGCTTTATGAAGCTTTGCCTGCTTTTATCAAGTCTATCTCCGCGGCGTCAAATAAATCTACAACTCCGTCGCCGTTTACGTCGGCAGCCAAATATTCGCTTGAACCGTCTCCGAGCTTTTTATCCTCAACGGAATGCTTAACCACGGCGTCAAAGTCGCTGCCGTCCACGTATCCGCTCGGCACAACGTCGCCGCGCATAATAACGGTATATCCCGTGCTTGTGCCCGCAGACGTATTGCTGACAGTAAATATCGAGCCTGTTTTATTGCCGCCGGAAGCGAAACTGTAACCGCTCTGCATATAAACCGCCGAATTTACGCTCGCACCGTTTGTGATATACAAAAGCTTTGACTTTTCGTTCACCGTTGCGCCGGAGTTTATTTCCGGTACAATAGGCGAATAGGCATTTTCCGATACGGTTGGATATGTCAGCGTAAAGCTTCCGCCGTAACGTTTTCCCGTTTCGGTATGGCTGCTGCCGAAGGTTTCACTCGCGCCGAAATACCTGTTTCCGCTGGCTGTTCCCACAAGGAAATAGTCGTATAAAACACTGCCCTGATCGTCAAAGGTGCAGTCAACGCCGTACCACTTGCCGTCCTCCATTTTTACGTAATTCCAAGCGTGACCTCCGCCGTTCGAATTGCCCACAGCTATTACGCACGGTATTCCGGCTTTGTCGCAGAGGATTTTAAACGACTCGCTGTAACCCTCACACACGGTTTTGTACGGTGTCAAAAATACGCTCGTAGGCTCATGTGCGGTAGGTATTTCAAACTTTTCATCATACTCGACCCGTTTGCAGATAAAATCGTGTATGAACTTCACCTTTTCGTAGCGCGTTGCGCCTTTGATTTCTACGCTGTCAACAACAGCCGCCATATCGTTGTAATCCTGCTTTACCTTGTTCATATCGGCATAGGCGTTTGTGTTTATTCGCGGCTTCACCGTAACCGATGAAATCGTAAAGTGATAACCGCTGCTTGTTTGATAATATGAATACCCGTAGCTTATGCTGTACCCGTTTATCCAAAAAATCATCGGGTAATCGTCGCAAAGTGCCGATAATCCGCCCGTGACCGCATCTGACAGGGCTGACTTTATGTTGCTCGGCACACTTGTGCTTGTGCCGTCCCAGGTAAGCGGCGACGGCAAGGCTACATCAATCGAGCTTTCAAACAGCTTTTCTTTGACCGTGTTATAAACCGCTCGTTGGTTTGAATTCAAAAATGTATAAAAGGTATACGGAGTATCCGCTCCGTCCGAAAAGAACGGCAATGCTTTATTGTCGCTTTCCGGAACCAAATCGGAAGCGTCCGTTCTCGGGTCATAGCTGACAGCCCACTCTACGGGCATATCCGCGTAAAGCGTTTTTTCTGTCATTGCCCCCGATAAGAGTGACAAAAACGGCACGGTCAAGACTATTGCAAAAACCATACTCAAAGCTTTTCTCAAGACAATTCCTTCTTTTCTGCGAATTTTTATCATCTGATTATATAATATATTATTCCGGCTGAGATTGTCAACAGAACAACAAAGCAGAGACCCTATATACAAGGTCTCTGCCGAATACAAATCTTATCTTTTTCTGAGGAGTTGCGACAGCTCGTCCATAAAGGCGTTTATATCTTTAAACTGCCTGTAAACCGAAGCGAACCTGACATAGGCAACCTCGTCTATGTCCTTAAGCTTCTGCATGGCAAGCTCGCCTATGTGCATTGACGAAACCTCACGGTCAAGGGAATTTTGAAGGTTTGCCTCAATATCGTCAACGGCGCGCTCCAAGGTATCCATCGAGACCTGACGCTTTTCGCAGGCGCGCATCATACCGCCCAAAAGCTTATTGCGGTCAAACACCTCGCGAGACTTATCTTTTTTTACGACGAGTATCGGCACACTTTCAATGACCTCATATGTAGTAAAGCGCTTACCGCACTTGATGCACTCGCGACGGCGGCGAATTCTCTCGCCCTCGTCGGTAGGTCTTGAGTCTATTACCTTGCTCTCCTCATATCCGCAGTAAGGGCACTTCACGGCAAATCACATCCAATAGTTATTTTTAATCTAAGATTATTATAACAAACAAAATTTACATTGTAAAGCGTATTTTAGCCGACGATTTGATATGTCAAAGCTTTCTCCAAACCATTTTATCGACTACACCCGTATATGACTGAATTATTTTGACAACCTTAGTCGAAACGTTTTCATCGGTATAATCGGGCACGGGGATTCCGCAAAAGCCGTTTTTGTCAAGCTCAACCGCAGTATCAACCGCTTGCAGCAATGATTTTTCATCAATTCCGGCAAGCACGAAGCATCCCTTATCGAGAGCCTCGGGACGTTCTGTGGAGGTTCTGATGCAAACCGCAGGGAAGTTCTTTCCGACTGAAGTAAAGAAGCTGCTCTCCTCGGGCAGCGTTCCGCTGTCGGAAACCACGGCAAAAGCGTTCATCTGAAGATTATTATAATCGTGAAATCCGAGCGGCTCGTGGCGAATAACTCTCTCGTCAAGCTTAAAGCCGCTCTCCTCGAGACGTTTTTTTGAACGCGGATGACACGAATAGAGTATCGGCATATCATATTTTTCCGCAAGGCCGTTAATTGCGGAGAACAGACTGTTGAAATTCTTTTCGGTGTCGATATTCTCCTCGCGATGAGCCGACAGAAGAATATATTTTTTCTTTTCGAGTCCGAGCTTTGTTAAAATGTCGCTGTTCTCTATTTTTTCAAGGTTTTTATGAAGCACCTCCGCCATGGGGGAGCCGGTGACGTATGTGCGCTCCTTCGGAAGCCCGCATTCGGCGAGATACCTTCTTGCGTGTTCGGAATAAGCCATATTCACGTCCGAAATAATATCCACTATACGGCGGTTTGTCTCTTCCGGCAAACACTCGTCTTTACAACGGTTTCCTGCTTCCATATGGAAAATCGGTATATGAAGTCTCTTTGCCGATATTGCGGAGAGACAGGAGTTTGTGTCGCCGAGTATCAAAAGTGCGTCGGGTTGAATATCACGCATCAGCTTATATGAGCAGCTTATGATATTGCCGACTGTCTCACCGAGGTCGGCTCCGACTGCGTCCATATACACCTCGGGGTCAGATAGCTCCAGGTCCTTAAAGAACACACCGTTAAGATTATAATCGTAGTTTTGACCCGTGTGTGCGAGTATGCAGTCAAAATACTCTCTGCACTTGTCGATAACGGCGGCAAGCCTTATTATTTCGGGACGCGTGCCGACAATAATAAGGAGCTTTAACTTCCCGTTATTTTTAAATTTGATATCGCTGTAATCGGTTTTCATATATATTACCTCCGCCGTGTGTGACAGTATTAAACCTTTTCTCCGAATGTATCCGGGTGCTCTGCATCAAACATTTCGTTTGCCCACATCAAGGTGACAAGCGGCTGTGTATCGCTTAAATTAACTATGCTGTGAGTGTAGCCGGGAAGCATCTGCACACATTCGGGCTTATCGCCGGAAACATAAAACTCCATAACGCTGTTCGTGCCTATTTTGCGTTCGCGTATAAGCCCTTTTCCCGAAACGACTATGAACTGCTCCCACTTGCTGTTGTGCCAATGCTCGCCCTTGGTTATGCCCGGCAGCGACACATTAACGCTGAACTGACCGCAGTTTTTCGTTTTTAAAAGCTCGGTAAAGCTGCCGCGCGCGTCCGAATTTGTTTTAAACTCAAACGCGGTTTTTTCTTTCGGAAGATATGAAAGATACGTGCTGTATAGCTTTTTGGCAAAGCTGCCGTTCGGAATTTCCGGCATAATAAGAGTCTTTCGCTGGTCATCGAATTTGTGAAGCAACGACACGATTTCGCCGAGCGTAACGCGATATGTCACCGGGACGGCACAATATCTGCCGTCGCTTTTAAGTACCGTATCCGCTCCCGAAAAATCACAACGGTGCTCTTTTCCCTCGAGCAAATCGAGCATTTCGCTCACAAGGTCGTCTATGTATAAAAGCTCAAGCTCCGTTTTTTCATTATCAACTCTTATGGGTAAGTCGTTTGCGATGTTGTTGCAAAAGGTTGCAACGGCACTGTTGTAATTCGGCCTGCACCATTTTCCGAAAAGATTCGGGAAGCGGTAAACAAACACCTTTGCGCCGGTTTTTGCGGCATAGTCAAAAAACAGCTCTTCTCCGCGCAGCTTAGACTCTCCGTAAACGGAATTTGCATATCTGCCGACAAGCGTCGCCTGTATGGAGCTTGAGAGCATAACAGGACAACGGTTACCGTGCTTTTCAAGAGTTTTCAAAAGCTCCGAAGCGAAGCCGAAATTCCCTTTCATAAACTCGCCGTCGTCCTTCGGCCTGTTTACTCCCGCGAGATTGAAAACAAAATCGCACTCCCTGCAAAAATCGGAGAGCAGAGCCTTATCCGTATCAACATCATATTCAAATATTTCGTCAATCGAGAGCGACGGTCGGGTACGGTCTTTGTTATCGCGAAGATTTTTAAGTGCCTCGACAAGGTTTTTACCTACAAATCCGGCTGAACCCGTAACAAGTATTTTCATAAAAAAGCTGCCTTTCGGAATACAAAATCACTTCTTGAATTCGGCTAATTCGTCTTTGATATAAGCGAGCGATAAAAGCTTTTCCTTTACCTGCTCCACATTTAAAAGCTCCGTATTGTTTGAGTTGAATTCGGTTAAGGGATTGCGCTTTATGTCGCCCGTCTTAAAATATTTATCATAATTCAGCGACCGCTTATCGCAGGGTACGCGGTAGAACTCTCCCATATCTTCGGCGTGGGCACATTCTTCGTTGGTGAGCAGAGTCTCATACATTTTTTCGCCGTGGCGAATACCTATAACCTTTATATCGGTGTCGGGGCAGAAAAGCTCCTTTACCGCCTCGGCAAGCACACCGATTGTGCAAGCCGGTGCTTTCTGAACAAGAATATCGCCCGACACGCCGTTTTCAAATGCAAAGAGAACGAGGTCAACCGCCTCGTCGAGAGACATAATAAATCTTGTCATATTCGGCTCTGTAACGGTTATCGGTTTGCCCTCTTTAATCTGCTCTATCCAAAGCGGAATTACAGAGCCGCGCGAGCACATAACATTTCCGTAACGAGTGCAGCAAATCTTAGTCTTGTCGGGGCTTACGGTTCTTGATTTTGCGACTATTACCTTTTCCATCATAGCCTTTGACGTTCCCATTGCGTTTACGGGATATGCCGCCTTGTCGGTTGACAGGCAGATTACGGTTTTAACGCCCTCGTCAATAGCTGCCGTAAGCACGTTATCTGTGCCGAGAATATTGGTCTTAACCGCTTCGATGGGGAAAAACTCGCACGAGGGGACCTGCTTTAAGGCCGCCGCATGGAAGATATAGTCTACACCGTGTATTGCGTTTTTAACGGACGCCAAGTCTCTGACATCGCCTATAAAGAATTTGATTTTATCGCTGACCTCGGGCATTTTCGCCTGAAACTCATGGCGCATATCGTCCTGCTTTTTTTCATCTCTTGAAAAAATGCGGATTTCGCCGATGTCGGTCTGCAAAAATCTGTTGAGCACCGCATTGCCGAATGAGCCTGTTCCGCCCGTAATCATAAGTGTTTTTCCGTTGAATACTGACATTACCGTTTATACTCCTTTATCTTTTACAAGATTTGTTTTTCTCAATAATTTATTTAACAATCCAAAGGCTAAAGCCTTTTCAGATTTATTCATACCGAACACCAACATACATATACCGTAAATTACAATCATAACCACGCAATTTACAACAAATCCAAGCCAGCCGTATTTTTCAAGACCGATAAGTGAGAACAATTTTCCGCCGACAAAGCAAATCAACAATGACGGTAATACACCTTTAAGCAGTCCATAATAATACTCGCCAAGCTTTATTCCGATTTCTTTCTTAAACATTACATTCATACACAATACATCGCCCACAGTCAATGCAATCACAGAACCTATAACCGCACCCTCAAGAGGTTTCCAGCTTATCAAAACGGCTGTTAAGACAATGTTTATAAGTGCCGATATAATCTGAACTATCGCCTGCCCCTTGTGTCTGTTCATAGCCCAAAGAATTTGAGAGCCTATTGACTGAACAAGCGTAAACATAGTAGGCAGCATAATTGCAATCGCAACATAGTATGATTGCTCATAAGCATCTCCCGCCCACAATATCATAAAATGTTTACCGAAAGCGATAAACACAACAAAAATCATACCAAGCATCATAAGTATTATTCTGCCGATACGAACCATTTCATTTTGAAGATCCTTAACTTTTGCACCGTTTTCAACCATACGCACAACGCCCGCCATAAGCACTCCGTTGAAATGACCGCCGATTGTTTTAAAATACTGAATTATCTGCGAACCAACTCCGTAAATCGCAATAATTGCCGATGCATTTTTTGCTAAAATACCGAGTAAAATGGTATCTGTCATTGAATTTATCTGCGTTGCTATCATCTGCAAAAAAACAAATGCCGAATATGTAACAGTTTCCTTTATAAATGAAATATCCGGATTTTTGAACTTGGGTTTTATTTTTAATTTGAAAAGAACATAGAATACATATGCTATTCTTGTTAAAAGAGTAAGCACAAAATAGATTATCACTACGCCGAGAGCCTTTACGCCCATAAGCAAAGCTATGAACGAAATGCCGACTTTTAGTACGGAAAAAATTATAGCCATACCCTTTGAAAACGAAAAGCGTTCATAAGCCATAAGAGTTGTGGCAAAGCTTGATGTGCCGAGAGTAACAGCGCAAGTGAGCATTGTAACGCTCAACATTTTCTGTGAAAGTTCAATTTCTTCCAATGTCAATCCTTTTGCGAAAGCACTCGGAAAAATTACAACAAGCACAATGCCTATTATCACTGTAATTACTGCAATTATCAAATAAAAAACAGTTGCTATTCCCAAAAACTCTTCTTGTTTATTTTTATCATTATCGGCTCTGAATTTAGCCATATAACGAATTACCGCATTGCCTATGCCCAAATCAAGAAGCATAAGATATGCCGAAATCTGCGAAGTTAATTGATAAACCGCATATTGTGATTGCCCTAACATCCTTATCAAAAAAGGTGTAAAGAGCATTGCTGAAACGACCTCAACAATCATCAGCATATATGAGTAAATTACTCCGATTTTTCTATTCAATATTTATCACTTCCCGCGGGATAATTATTTTAGCGATAATTTCGCACTTAAATAACGCTTTCATAAGCTATGAACATTTCGTTTGGTATACACTTTAACGGATAGTAAAAAGCAGTTTCAAAATATTTGTCATTTAAAATTTTCCAATCCTTTAAGCATTGTTTTCAAATCGCAAATAAAAGCTTTATCAAGTACACCGATGGTTTTCCTGCTGTCATATTCCTCTGAAAAATCAATGGACTTTATAGCTTTTGCTATATTTTCCGGTGTTTGTTCGTCATAATAATATACGCACTTTCCAATACCGGACTCTTCGACGACGGGTATTCTTACGCTTACAACTCTAAGTCCGTTTGCCATATAGGAAAGAATTTTAGACGGAAATGAAGTGTCATTGTATTTACCATTTGGATTTTGAGTGCTTAATCCGATATCACAACTTTGAATAAATTTAATATACTCTTCTCCGGATAACAGTCCGTCATAAGTTATTTTGGCTTTTGACTTTTTTGAAATGCTGTCGATAGTGTTAAGCATTTCCGCTTTTTCTTTTTCGTTGCCAAATCCTAAAATGTGGATATGATAGTTTTCATTAAGAAACAATGCGGATTCTGCCGACGCTATCGCTCCGCCTTTTCTCGGGTCAAGAGTTCCTGCATAAACACAGTGAGTTTTACCGTCTGAAAAAAGTTTCGGCAATTCTTTTTCAATATGATATGTACCGTAAATAATGACTTCGGGCTTTTTTTCTGTATTTACTTTTTCGGATAAAAGCTCTGTCGGGAAAATAAAAGCGTCGGCAATTTTGAAAAATTCATATTCTTTTTGTGATGTTTTTTCGTCTCCGATAACATCGCCGTAAATCTCTTCCGCTTCGATAATCAACTTAAAACCTTTTAGCTTTTTAAGTCTTTTCACGAGGGACATATATCCGAGTGAATGGTAAACCATAACTATGCTGTCTTTGTTTGTATTCTTAATCATATACAAAAACAGCTTTGTTTTCAAGATCACTCTGTCTATAACCGAGACTATTCTGTTTAATCTTGGTAATGATGAAAAAAGTTTGAGTGTAGTTTTGTCTGTAAGTTTAACTTTTTTTGATTTGCAAAACTTTTTCTCTGTTGCTCCTGATGCAGAAACGATTTCTGTGTTATAACCGTTATTCTCAAGAGCTTCGCATATATAATTCATTTTATTAACAGAAGATAAAACTGCATTTCGTCTTTCGCTGCTATTTGTCGAATTATAATATGCCATATAAAATATTTTTTTCATTTTACCACCTTATTGCCAGAAGAATGAATAATTTGCTGTATATATATTGGTAATAATCATCAACACAATAACTATTGCAATATATACAAGGTTTCTATACTTCTTTTGAATACACATAATAAGTTCGGGTACCAATAACATTAGATAAACGGAAAAGTACTGTACTACTCGCATCAATGACGGGTTAACAAAAACCAATGGAATAAACAGCATACCTAAAAACAATGCATTGTAATACATTTTATAGTTTTTGGAATTTTCTCTGACATACCTAAGCAAAATTAACGATACAATTACAATTACAAAATAAAAGAATGTAAAGCTTTTTGCTCCGCTTGTTGAAAGCTCTTCATATTCATATCCCGAAATAAAATTCAATAAATCAAGAAATTGATTTCTAAACACGGCAACTATCGGGAAGAGAGCAAGTACAAACAGTATATATTTACGAGTTATTTTCTTTTGTGAGATAAAGTAAAATGGCAATAAACATATTGACGATTTATGTATTGTAAATGCAATTAAGCATATCAATAAAAACGGGAAAAATTTTCTTTTTTTAATCAGTTCTGTGCCTATAAATACCACCAATGCAGTTGCAATAGTCTGCCTTATACCCGTTACAGCAAAAAAACTGTAAAACAATGTTGAGAAAAGGATATAACTAAAACAGGGCATTTTTGAGTTTTTATAAACCCATACAGCAAGACTTGAGAACAAAATTATCGCCACAATTACAAGATAGCATTGATAATTCTTTGTAAAAACCTGAACAAGCTTTACTAAAACAGTGTATCCGGGGTCTTTTCCGACGCCTTTTACATATGTATTATAAAATAACGTAGGAATTTTACTCCAAGGCATATTCTTAACGATATTAAAAAGATGAAGATACTCTATTGTATCCGGGTCGGCGCCTGAAGTAATATTGCGCAATCCCGAAACGAAAATCCATTGTATTGTAGCAATGGCTATAAATGCTTTTTTCTTCAATTTATTAGGATTGAACAGCAATAGTGCCATTGCCCAAAACATTATCAATAAAATGTTAATTACATAAGCGTTCATAATATACCCTTTTAATACTAATTTTTATTGGAAATCTCTTTGTACAAATCTATATATTCACCGATTTTTTTCTCTTTTTCAAAATTGTCATATACATATTTCAAGCAGTTGTCTCGGTAAAAATCTTTTCCGTTATTTTCAATCTTTTTTATTGACTCAACAACTTGATTTAAATTTCTTTTTTCACAGACATAGCCACAACCTTCGCCCACTATTTCCGGATTGGCAGTAGAGTCATAGCATATAACCGGTGTACCGCAAGAAAGCGCTTCCGCCGATACTTTGCCAAAAGTTTCTTCAAGAGAAAATGTTATAAATACATCTGCGGATGAGTAAAGTTCAGCAAGTTCGTCAATAGAAGAAGTGCTTGGAACAGTTATAATATTCTTTGGCAATTCGATACCTTCGTTTATTGTTCCAACAAGAACAACTGTTATTTCGGGCATTTTCTCCGCAAGTTCTATAAAGCTTTTCAAGCCCTTTCTTTCAGACCAAATCGAAGAAACGCCTATCGCCATAAACCCATTGATACCATACTTATCACGAGCTTTTTTTATATCTCTCGGATAAAACTTGCTAATATCCACCCAATTATATATCGGCTTAACAATGTCCGCATAACGAGCTATAGGTGATTTGCAAACCTCATCGGTTGCCCATTTAGAAACTCCGACCAAAGCAAGTTTATCTGTTTTTGAGAACATTTGCGTTTTATCTTTAAGCAGTTCTTCTGTTTTGTCAAAAAACCATGTTCTGTTACCGTCCTGCAAATTAGGACAGTTGCCACATTGTTCCTGCCATTTTTCACAATTCGAAGTCGTAAAGTACATACATTTTCCCGTTATAAACCAAAAATCATGAAAAGTTATAACAACAGGAACTTTTTTATCGTTAAGATATTTCATAAGCATCGGTAAATTTATATAGTTCCCGTGCAAATTATGCAAATGGACAACATCAGGTTTAATCTTATCTATGTATTTAACTAAATTCCGTGTTGCCAAATGAGAAAAATATCCTTGTTTTCCTGAAATTCTTGAAAGCAACCCATGAAGTTTAACATCAAGAGCCGAACCGATATGATATAAATTCGGGTCGTCAGGTTTATTGGTCTTTGAATATGCAACATAAGAATCTATGCCCTTTTCAAGCATTAAAAGATGTGATTCAGTTACATTTCTGCCTGTACTGCTTAGATTATAAACTGCATTTATCTGTAATACTTTCATAAATCTTTCTTTCCTGTTAGCTAAATCATTAAATATTTACTGCATTTTTAATATTACTTTTCCATACTCTCTAAAAGTAATTCTTGAATATCTTTTATATCGAAGGACTTTTTACCATACTGCCATGATTTTTCAGCATATGCGTCAATCAGTTCCTTGTCGTTTATAAGCAAATTTAATTTTTCGTATATTTCGTCATTACTTTTTGCAACAATCGCCGCATCGTTTTTTATGAGACAATCCAACGACGCCGCATTTTCGGGACCTACCGCAAAAATGCATTTTGCACTGTGAAAGCAATCGACAAGTTTTGTTGAAAACGAGTGATGAATAGAGAGATAATATTGCGGGTCAAAGCTCTCCGCATGCACCAGAATGTCCGCATCCTTTTGCATCTTTTCGATCTCCGCAGCGGGCGCAACACCCATGAACACGGCGTTTTTGCCATCCGCAATGGCATCCCTTTGTGCATCGGACAGCAGCGTTGCCGAATAGATATGCAGTACGGCACGCATGCCGTTCTTATTGATATGCTGCAGCGCTTCTTTGATGGCGGCAAGCGTTTCCCACCTGCCGAGCGCCAGATTGCCCGCATAAAGTAGCCTAAGCGGCTCATGGTGCGGCGTCGGCATCGGCCTTTCGGAAAAGTCCGCACCTTTCGTCATGATCTCACAGGAACGCCCGAAAATACGCTCATAGTCTGCCTTTAGTGTCTCGGAAATGACAAACAGCGTATCTGCCCTTTTTGCTATTTTACGCATGTATCGCCGATGCACCGTCTGCGACAGGCGCGTCAGCGGAGCAGACCAACCGACGGTATAGCTGTAGTTATCGTCCCACGCAAACAGCATCAACGGTGCGCCGCTGTGCTTTTGGGCAAAGGCGGTCATTGCGCCGAGCGAGAGGTTTTCATTCAGAATGGAAACGATAAGGTCGGGCTGTACTTCCTCAATGAATGTCCGCAGGTTGCGGTTTTTCCACGGCGCGATCTTCCAGAGGATATCACGGGCGATATATTTGAGCTGGGAGGCATTGCGCTTGGCGACCGCCTCCAACTGCATGGCATGCTCGTCGAGTACACAGTCACTCGCCGTGACGCGCTCGCCGATGCGGTTGCGGCGAAAAATGTAGCGAGGCAACTCCGCCTCCGCAATGCGAAAAGCGGCAATTATCTTTTTGTCGGGCGCACCGCTGCGGGTGAAAAGGCTGTAAAGCTCTGTATCCGCAAGCTCACCGAACAGATTGAGAAAGGTGTTGCCGCTGCTGACATCGTAGGCGATGGCGCCGCTGGTAACAAATAACACTTTCATGTTCTTCATTACAAATTCTCCTTATACCACTCGATAGCAAGCTTGATGCCGTCTTGGAAGCTGTAATCGGGATCGTAGCCGAGGAGTTTTCTCGCTTTTGAAATATCGGCGTTTGAGTGCTTTATGTCGCCCTTTCTGTCCGGGCCGAAATTCGGTTCGACGTCAACGCCGAGTGCCTTTGTAAGACCGTAATAAATGTCTATAAGGTACTCTCTGCCGCCGTAGGCGATATTAAACGCGTTGCCTGCCGCCTCGTGAGAAGCAAGACAAGCTTTGAGGTTCGCTTCAATAACATTGTCGATATAAGTAAAGTCTCGGCTCTGCTTACCGTCGCCGTTGATTGTCGGCACCTCGCCGTGCATAAGCTGTTTTAAAAATTTCGGAATTACCGCGGCATACGCGCCGTCCGGATCCTGACGTCTGCCGAATACGTTAAAATATCTCATTCCGTATGTATCAAGTCCGTAGTGCATGGTATAAAGCTTTGCCCATTCCTCGTCGCATCGCTTTGTAAGAGCGTAAGGAGAAAGCAAATTGCCCTCTCTGCCCTCGGTTTTGGGTAGGTGCGGCTCGTCGCCGTATACGGACGAAGAAGATGCATATACAAACTTTTTAACACCGCATTGTCTTGCCGCTTCGAGCATATTGAGCGTTCCCTCAATATTGTTTTTGCAATAAAACAGCGGCATTTCAAGCGAACGCGGAACGCTTCCCCACGCCGCCTGATTAAGCACATAGTCAACGCCCTCGCATGCCTTCATACAAGTGTCAAGGTCTTTTATGTCGCCTTTTATAAACTCATAGTTCGGATTGCCGAGGAACATATCAACATTTTTTTGCTTGCCCGTTGAAAGGTCATCAAGTGCTCTGACCTTATAGCCCATATTGAGTATCGCTTCACAAAGATTCGAGCCGACAAAGCCCGCCGCACCCGTTACAAGAAACAATGTATCCGACGGAAATTTTATTTCGGTAAAACCCATTTAGATTTTCTCCTTCTTTTCTATTTTTTTAAGAAAGTACGATACTTAAAGTAAATTTTTTCAAGCATTATCCTGCCCGAATGGAAATAATTATTGAGAATATGGATGTCAGCGTCGTATATTTCTTTGTTGGCATATTTAATAATGTCCTGATGCGCCTTGTCGCTTTTTCTATATTCCCTCGGAAGTGTGAGCATAAGCTCCACAAGCCGCCTGTTGTTAAAGGGAAATGTTATTCTGTGGCAAAGATCCAGACTTTGAGTTACCATCATACCCCAACTGCTCATTCTTACTTCCCAATAATACAAGTCAGTGTGCTCAAAGTTGAATTTTGGCTCTTCCAAGTCAAATTTTTTCATGTATTCGCCGTAGATTTTGTCAGATTTTCTAAGCAGAGACGGCGAAGCAAAATATCTTGTCTGAAGGATACTGAAATGCCTCGGCGTAAGCCTGTCAGGAAATTTCATACCGTATTTTCTCTCAAAAAAGACCCTTACTATCTCCGAAATCCACGACTTGATTTCTGTGTCAAAATAGTGCCATCTATACATACAAATATGCTTTCTTATCTCATTGTCAGCAAGTCCACGCACATATCCGTATGAATGTATAATTATTGCTTTAAGCTCATCGAAATCCTCAATCTCGCTGTTTTCTGCGGGAATGGGATAAACATTGTGCTTCAAGCCTATCTTTTCACAAATGGCATGAGCAGCTTCGGAATCCGTAATCTCGGTATCTTTGGACTGGAAGCTAAAAAATTGAAATCTGTCATAAAGTCCGTTCGCACAAGCAAGGGTTGTTTTGCTGTCCGTACCGCCGGAAAGAGAAATGGCACAGCTTTCCCATTTTTCAGAAGCAAGCTCTATGTTCTTATGTAAAATTTCATAAGCTTTTTTAATGCCAAGCTCGTATTCCTCCTGTGTTTTGCAAAGCTCCAAAGGCTTTACGGGATAAAAACGTTTTATTTCAAAATTATCTGCGAAGTATTCAAGATAAACATTTGCGCCTATCCTTTTAAGCTCGCTAAACGGCGACAAATCACCCGGCAAATAGCGATTTCCTATATTATAAAAGCGATTTGTTACCAGCTTTTTAACGAATGGATCCATTTTAAGCGAATAAATGTCTGCAACCAATTGAGGGTGAGAGGTAAAGCATACCTTACCCTCGATATTACCGTAATAAAGAGCCTTTATGCCCGAACAGTCCTGTACTCCTATTACTCTGTCGCCATCAAAGACAAAAACAACAAAAATTCCTGTCCAATCATTTATACATTCAAAAAATTCATCCCTGCTTTTTTCATACGCCTCGGCTGCTTGCTTGAGCAGCTCCTTTTCGTCATAAACTCCGTTAAACGGATTGTACGCATGACCTATCAAAACAAGTTTTTCCTCTTTTTCGGAATAAACGGTATAATCCTGATCCTTATGTACAATTACATCGAAGCCGCAGACCTTTTCACTGTTCCAAAGCGAATAGAACGGATAATCAGAAAGACTTATATTCTCGTCTTTGGTTATTAAATATCCCCTCGAAAACAGACATTCACGGTATTGTGGCTTTTTTTCAAGTATATCTTTTATAACAGCAGCATTTTTGAATGACTCGTAATTCATTTTAACGTTTCCTTTTTTAGAAAAATAAGAGTTTTGATAAATAGCGGTAGCTTCAGCTAAATTATAGTCTCCAATAAATATATCCTGCGTTCTCATATTCCTTGCGGTCAAGCAGTCCTTTTATATCAACAAGGACATTCTTGTTTTCGTTATGCTTGAACATTGCTTCAAAGTCATTCATTGTTAATGACTTAAACTGCTCATGAGCAACGGCAAGTATTACGGCGTCGCAATTTTTTATATCGTTAATATCGACAAATTCAATTCCGTAAAGACGCTTTGCTTCGTCAGCATCAGCTTCAGGGTCGGCTATTACCGGGGTTATTCCGTACTCTCGAAGCTCATTGTATATATCGATGATTTTCGTATTTCTCGTGTCGGGGCAATTTTCTTTAAACGTAAAGCCGAGAATCGCAACCTTTGCGTTTTTTACCGGGACATCCGCCTTTATAAGATTTTTAACGGTGTTTTCGGCTACATATTTGCCCATATCGTCGTTTATGCGTCTGCCGGAGAGAATAATCTGGCTGTGATAGCCCATTTCCTCGGCCTTGTATGTAAGGTAATAGGGGTCAACGCCTATGCAGTGTCCGCCGACAAGTCCGGGATAGAATTTGAGGAAATTCCACTTTGTGCCTGCCGCCTCCAAAACGGATTTTGTATCTATGCCCATTTTGTTGAAGATTATTGACAGCTCATTCATAAACGCAATGTTTATATCCCTCTGGCTGTTTTCAATAACCTTTGCAGCCTCGGCAACCTTGATGCTCTCCGCTCTGTGTACGCCTGCCTTTACGACAAGCTCATAGGTTTTCGCCACGGTATCAAGAGTTTCATCGTCCATACCGCTTACTATTTTGGTTATTGTCTCAAGGCGGTGTACCTTGTCGCCGGGATTTATTCTCTCGGGACTGTAACCGATTTTAAAGTCCGTACCGCATTTAAGCCCTGACTCTTTTTCGAGTATCGGCACGCAAATATCCTCGGTAACGCCGGGATAAACGGTGCTCTCATATACAACTACCGAGCCTTTTGTAAGATTTCTGCCGACAATTTCGCTCGCACCCTCTACCGGTGTAAGGTCGGGGGTGTGGTCGTCGTTTACAGGAGTAGGCACGGCAACAATTATAAACCTTGCCTCCTTGAGCTTGCTTTCGTCCGCCGTAAACTCAACGGAGCAATTCTTAACAGCCTCGTTGCCGACTTCATTGGTCGGGTCTATACCGTTCTTGTAAAGTTCTATTTTCTTTGCATTGAGGTCAAAGCCTACAACCCTAACCTTCTTTGAAAACGCAACGGCAATCGGCATACCCACGTATCCGAGGCCGACAAGAGCCAATTTTTCATCACCCGAAACGAGCTTTTCATACAACTGCATATTTATTCGTCCTTTCTATGTTAAGATGACAGCACATATCATCGTTAACCTTATCAACGCTGAATTTTTCGCGGGCATATTCCGCCGATGCCGCACCGAGCGTTTTTATGAGCTCGGGATTCTCAATAAATTCCGTCATTTTTTCGGCAACCGCCTCTGCATTTTTTACGGGAACCAAAAATCCCGTTTTCCCGTCAATCACGGTTTCACGGCATCCGGGTGCGTCGGTCGTTATAATCGCCCTGCCCATGCTCATCGCCTCCAAGACCGTTCTCGGAGTGCCCTCGCGGTATGACGGCAAAACATATACCGAGCACTGCTTGTAATAATCCTCAACTCTGTCCGTCTCGCCGAAATGCTCTATTATTCCCTTTTCGACATACGGCGCCAAATCCTCCTTTGACAGAGAATCCTGTATATTTTCGCACGCTCCGAGCAGCATAAATCTGACCTCGGGGTGCTTTTCCTTGACAAGCTCGCACGCCCTCAAATACTCGCGTATGCCCTTTGAATACATAACGCGCGACAGCATAAAGAACGTGATTTTATCGGGATAATCCGCAACGGAAAAACGGTTTGTATTGACGCCCGAACCGTTTACAACTCGGCATTTTTCGGATTTAACAAGTCCCGATGAAACGAACTGCTCTCTGTCGTCGGGATTTTGGAATATCACCGTATCGGCACAGTTCAGAGCCTTTTTATAAAGCACCGACATAACGGCTCTTATGGCTTTTGCCTTCTTAGTCTGCGCGGTAAACGCATAGCCGAGCCCCGTTATCATGGCGACCTTGTGCGGAACGCCGGCTTTTTTTGCGGCTATGGAGCCGTATATTACGGGCTTCGATGTGTACCCGAGAACCACATCGGGCTTTTCCTTTTTAAACAGCTCGTAAAGAGCCTTTTGATATTTCAGGTCCTCCTTCGGATTTACTCCGTTTTTATTCATAGGTATCTCGACGAAGCGTGCACCGAGAGCCTCGATTTTTTCAACACCCACCCTGTTGGGGCCCGTGACAATAACCTCGTATCCGCAAGAGATAATTCTCTTTATTAAGTCGCCTCTGAAATTATACGCCGTTCTGTTTTTCGGCGAAACCAATATGAACCTCACTCTGCCTTGTCCCCCTTTAGGAAGCCGCTTAAATTACCGTATATCACGGAAAACAGCCGCTCCGAATTTTTCTCCGAAACAAATGAATTGTGCGGAGTTATAACGACATTTTCCATATCCCATAAAGGACTGTCCTGCGACAGCGGTTCGCTTTCAAAAACGTCGAGCACCGCTCCGTAAAGCTTCTTCTCCGACAGCGCCGCCGTAAGGGCGTCCTCGTCAACCACCGCGCCCCTCGAAATGTTGATAAGCACGGCTGTATTTTTCATATGAGAAAGCATTTCTCCGTTAAACAGCCCTCTCGTCTCATCGGTAAGCGGCAGCGTTAAAATGACCGCATCCGAAACCGAAAGTATACTCGGAAGAACCGACAGCGGATAAATTTTTTCGTAAAGCTCATTCTCCGTCGGGTACAAATCGACACCTAAAACACGGCAGCCTAAAGCCTTGTATCTTCTCGCACATTCGCTGCCTACGGAGCCGCATCCGACTGTCAAAACGGTCTTTCCGCAAAGCTCAAAAAGCTCCCTGTTTTTTTGCCAAACGTGATTTTTTTGATTTTCGCGGAAGAAAAAGCTCTTCTTATAAATTAACAGAGTACCGAGAACGGCAAATTCCGCCATCGGCACACTGTAAACTCCCCTTGCGTTAAAAAGGGAAATATTTTTACTTTTTATATACTCCGCAGGGACTCTGTCAAGCCCCGCGCTTGTGAGCTGAATAAATTTAAGATTTTTGAATTTTTTGATGTCGTTATATAAAAATAGGCCGTTGCACACAACGGCGTCAACAGCCGAAACGTCAAAAGAGAGCTCCTCTCTCTCGTCCTCGACATATAAAAAGTCCGCCCCCAAGGCTTTAAGCCGTGAAAGCTGACCTTCCGTATATTTATATGCACCGGTCAAAAGGATTTTCATTAAAAGATGCCCCTGTAAATGATTATAAAACGAAGTTTTTCAGACCTTGCAAGCCTTTTTTGCCTCAACTATTGAATTGACGCAAGCCACAAGCTTTTCGTGATTTTCCGCAAGCTCGTCCGAGCTCATATTTTCGACAACTCCCTCATATTCACGAAACTCTTTGACGCCGACATTGAATCTGTCAAAGATTTCATCCTCACGAAGCTTTGAAGCGTCGCAAAAGGCTCTAGACAATATAACCATACCGGAGCCGAGCCTGTAATGCTCACCTATTATGTATTCCGCAGGCAGCATAACCTCGCTGCGAACTCTGCCAACGCCGCCGAAGCCGTAAAATATGCCCCTTTCGCGGAGCTTAAGGCACAGTCTTTCCACCGTACCGTCCGCAACAAGCTGGAACATAAAGTCCATTTTATAGCCGAGATGCAAGTCGTTAAGCCCTATATGCACTTCGTCTATACCGGGAACGTCAAGAATTTCGTCTAAGTGCTCCGCCGCCTCGGGCGTTTCCACAAGAAGGCATGTCCTTGCCCTTTTTCCGACGCAGTCTGTAAAGCCTTTTACCTCTTCCGCAGTCTTAAAATACGGGAGCATAACTATATCCGCACCGTCGTCTATTACGCGGTTGATTTCTTCACGTGAGCCGTCGTAAAACGAATTTACTCTGACCAAAAGCTCCGTCCTGTCTAAAACCGCGCTGAGCTTTTTCACGTCGTCAATGCTGTTATGTGATATTACGGTATCCATATTTGCCTGACGCTCTGCCTTACCGCGGGTTTCAAGGTCAAGGAATATTCGGTCTACCGAAACGTCCTGTGCGATTTTTGCAATCTTCGGGTCGTTTGTGAGATACATCAGCTTAAGAGCCATTATTTTTTCACAACCTTTGCATCATTTGACGGTTCGGTGCTCTTATTTACGGTTGCACCGCTGTTTTCGTTGTCGGCATTCGTAAGTACCTTAAACGCGGTCATAAACATAATTTTGATGTCAAGTAAAAGCGACATATGGTCAACATACCAAACGTTAAGCTCGATTCTTTTGTGCCACTCGACGTCCTTTCTGCCGTTGACCTGCGCCCAGCCGGTTATACCGGGTCGCACCTCGAACATACGCTTTTGAAAATCGGTATACTCCTCATATTTCCACGGATGATATGTAAGCGGAGGTCTCGGCCCGACAAAGCTCATCTCGCCCTTTAAAATATTTAAAAGCTGCGGCAGCTCATCTATGCTCGTAGCTCGTAAAATTTTACCTATCCTTGTAACCCTGGCGTCGCCCTTTCCGGAATAAACGCCGGAGCCGGTTTTTTCCGCTCCGACGCACATTGAGCGGAATTTATATATCTCGAAAACCTTTCCGTTTCTGCCTATTCTCTTCTGACGGAAAATAACGGGACCGCGGCTGTCGATTTTAATCAGTATCGACACCGCAAGCAACAGCGGAGACAACAAAACAAGCCCCAAAAATGACGCTGTGACATCTAAAAATCTTTTGACTGCTCTGTAAAAGCCTCTCACCGTTACACACCCTAAAAAACACTATGATTTAACTAATTTATTATATACTTATACATTAAATATGTCAATTAAAACAGGCGATTGTAAACATTTGTAAAAAAGCAGCGGACGGCACGGTAAAAACGATGTCGGTCGCTGCTTTTAAAATCACATCAATATTATTTTTTGTGCCATTTTACGCCGTTCGGAGTATCCTCCAAAACTATGCCCATGGCGGCTATCTCATCACGGATGCTGTCTGCCTTAGCGAAGTCCTTAGCCTTTCTCGCAGCGGTTCTTGCAGCTATCAGCTCTTCAACCTTGCCGTCAAGGTCGTTGTCCTTTTCCTCGTACACAAGACCGAGCACGCCCGTAAGTTCCGAAAACAGTTCTTTTGCAAATATCAAAAGTTCTTTGGACGAAGTGGGTATTACATTTGAGTTTATATCTCTGACAAGCTCAAATACCGCTGAAAGTCCATCGGCGGTGTTGAGGTCATCGTCCATAGCCTCTATAAAGCGTTTCTTGTGAGAGAGAAGGCTCTTTTTAATTTCCTCGGCGTTGTCGGGGAGAGCGTCATCTGCGTTTTGAAGAGCAAAATCAAGAGAGTCGCGGCAGGTATAAAGCCTTTGAAGCGAGGCTTTGCACTGCTCTATAATGTCAACGCTGTAATTTATGGGACTTCTGTACTGAGAGGAAATCATAAGATAGCGTATCGGCTCATAGCCGTATTTTTCCGCAACATCGCGAACGGTAAAGAAATTACCGAGCGACTTCGACATCTTTACGTTGTCAACATTTATATATCCGTTGTGCATCCAGTAATGTGCAAAGGGAACGCCGTTGCAGCACTCGCTCTGTGCTATTTCGTTCTCATGGTGCGGGAATATGAGGTCCTGACCGCCGCAATGAATATCGATGGTCTTGCCGAGAAAACGTCTTACCATTGCCGAGCACTCAATATGCCAGCCCGGTCTGCCGTTACCCCAAGGTGACTCCCAATACGGCTCGCCCGGCTTTGCGCCCTTCCAAAGTGCAAAGTCCATGGGTTCTTTTTTAAGCTCCTCGACATTGATTCTCGCGCCGGCCTCAAGGTCCTCAAGCGGCTGATGAGAAAGCTTTCCGTAATCCTTAAATTTGGACGGGCTGAAGTACACATCACCGTTTGAAACGGGATATGCATAGCCCTTTTCGACAAGAGTCGAAATGATATCGATTATCTCGTCGATATTTTCGGTGGCTCTCGGATGAACGGTCGCCTCACGCACATTCATACCCTTTGTGTCGGTCCAATATTCTTTGATATACTTTTCCGACACGGTTTTGTAATCGGAGCCCTCTTCAATGGCTTTTTTGATTATTTTATCGTCAATATCGGTAAAATTCTGAACAAATCTCACCTTGTAGCCGCGGTATTCAAGGTAACGGCGGAACGTATCGAAAACACAAAGAGGACGCGCGTTGCCGATATGGATATAGTTATAAACGGTGGGACCGCAGGCGTAGATTTTGACTTCGCCCGGAGTTATGGTTTTAAGCTCCTCTTTTTTTCGTGACATCGTGTTATATATTTTCATCCTCGTAATTCCTTTCGTTTTGTTCTTCGTATTCGGTTTTTTGATATTTTTTCAGCTCTTTTTCAAGCAGCGCTATGCGGTGCGACATTCTGCAAAGCTCCTGAGATACGGGGTCGGGAATGTGAATCTGGTCGAGGCAATCGACACGCACGCCCTTATGCTTTACGACTCTTGCCGGAACTCCGACGGCTGTGCAATCCGGCGGTATTTCCTCAAGCACTACGGCACCTGCCGCTATATTTGTATTATCGCCTACCTTAAAAGGACCGAGCACCTTTGCGCCGGCGCCTATCAGCACGTTATTTCCTATTGTAGGATGTCTTTTACCGGTATCCTTGCCGGTACCGCCGAGCGTTACTCCCTGATAGAGCGTTACATCATCGCCTATCTCCGTGGTTTCTCCTATTACAACTCCCGTGCCGTGGTCAATAAAAAAGCGTCTGCCGATTTTTGCCGCGGGATGAATCTCTATCCCTGTCTTTTTGGCGGCTCGCTGAGAAATATATCTGCCGAGAAATTTCATATTGTGGTTCCAACACCAGTAAGCTCTTCTATGCATTCTGATGGCCTTAAGCCCCGGGTATAAAAGCAATATTTGTATGGTCGAGGTTGCCGCCGGGTCGCGGTCCTTAACCGACTGTATATCTTCCTTTAAGCGGTCAAACATTTAAACACCTCCCGCAAAAAAATAAAGCCTCCGCAGAAAAAATCATCCTGCGAAGGCGTGAGTACGCGGTTCCACTTCGTTTTATAACTCATTATCCTTAACGCGGAAAACGTGCGAAGATACTCTTTTTCCCTTCGCCTGCTCACGGACGCACTTCACGACACGCAGCCTTAAGGGCATTTCAGCACAGGTGCCCTCTCTCTGAAAATCGCGTAAGATCGCTACTCTTTCCGATCAATGCATTTTTACATCTTAATATATTGTATCACATTTTTCGTGTTTTGCACCAATTATTTTGAATAATCGATAACATTTTTACTGTCCTTTAAGTAAACAGCACCCGAAACTACTGTCAGAGCGGCGGTTATCCACAGCAGTAAATTTGAAATATGCGGCAATGTGAACCAAGTATTTGCCGCCGCAAAAAGCTCTTTTGAAAACGACGTTACGGCTATATAGTCCGCCTCGCAAAGAAGCATTATTATAATCGTAAATGTCATTTGACTGACGGTTTTGGCCTTTCCCCATTTGTTGGCGGGAATTACAACTCCGTCTGCGGCCGCTATCATTCTGACCGAAGCCACGGCAAATTCTCTTGCAAGCACTATCATAACAATCCAAATATTGCAAAGCCCCATAGTCATAAACGCGAGCAGAGCGGAGGTTGTGAGGATCTTATCCGCTATCGGGTCAAGCAGCTTTCCGAAATTCGTCACCTGACCGTTTTTTCTCGCAAGATGGCCGTCAACGGCGTCCGTTATCGCTCCGACGGCGTAAATCGCCGTTGCGATAAGAAAACGGTGCGGAAGTGCTTCCCAAAGTAAAGCCGCAAGGAAAAACGGCGTTATTATTATTCTGGCAATGGTCAGTTTATTGGGCAAATTCATCTTCATATGACTTCTCCGATCAGATCATATTCATTTACGTCGAATATCTCCACATCCACAAAGTCGCCCTCATTGAGTTCATAACCGCAGGTAAAGCTTACAGAGCCGTCTATATCCGGAGCGTCACGCCAAGTTCTGCCGTAATAGCTGTCGGTATAGCCGTCATAGCCCTCAACAACACAGCGCATTGTTTTGCCGATGTTGTCGTGATTCAGCTTTTCAAATATATTGTACTGCTGCTCCATTATGATTTCGCCGCGTTTTTTTCTGATCTCCTCATCCACCTGGTCTGGGAATTCCGCCGCCGGAGTTCCCTCCTCCTGAGAGTAGGCAAAGCAGCCGAGCCTGTCAAACTTCATTTCCTTGACAAATTCCGAAAGCTCGGAGAACTGCTCCTCCGTTTCGCCCGGGAAGCCTGTTATCAGGGTAGTACGAAGCACCACATCGGGTATTTTCTCTCTTATTTTCGTTATGAGTGCCGTAAGCTCCTCTTTTGAGCCGCGGCGGTTCATACGCCTTAAAATATCTGAATTGCAATGCTGAATCGGGATATCCATATAATTTACGATTTTATCGTTATTCGCAAATGTATCTATTATCTCGTCGCTGAGCCTTTCGGGATAGAGATATAAAACTCTTATCCACTCTAAGCCCTCGATTTTTGACAGCGATGTCAAAAGAGCCGGCAGCGCGCATTTACCGAAAAGGTCCTCTCCGTAACGCGTTGTGTCCTGCGCAACAACTATAAGTTCTTTTACTCCGCCGTCTACAAGCGTTTTAGCCTCTTCCAAAATGCTCTCCGGCGTGCGGCTTCTGTATTTTCCGCGAATTGAAGGTATTGCACAATAGGTGCAGTTGTTTGAGCACCCCTCGCCTATCTTTATATATGCGTAATAGGACGGTGTGGTGAGCATACGCTTACCGTCAAGCGGCAGGCAGGTTTTTTCGCCGAAGGTTTTAATATCCTCTTCGCCGCCGCAAACCTTTTCGCATACCTCGCATATGTCAGAATTCGAGCCTATGCCGACAACGGCGTCAACCTCGGGAATTTCCGACAATACTTCGTCCCTGTATCTTTCCGCGAGGCAGCCCGTGACAACTATTTTACGTATTACGCCTTCTTTTTTCAATTCGACCATATCAAGTATGTTTTCAATGGCCTCTTTTTTTGCATCCTCAATAAAGCCGCAGGTATTAACTATGACCACGTCGGCTCCGTCTACGTCATTTGTTATCTCAAAGCCGTTGTCCGCAAGCTTAGACAGCATAATTTCACCGTCAACCTGGTTCTTGGGACAGCCGAGAGATATCATACCGACTTTTTTACTCATAAAACTCACACATAGCCTTTCACGCTGTAATCAAAACGATTCGTTTTCTATGCTCTCAAACGCCGCACGTATATCGGAATACGAATAGCCGAGGCGCAGAAGGGAATTTTTTGTGCGAATTATGCCCTTTTCGTCTCCGAGATTATTTCTGTACTTCGTTTGCAACAATAATATAATACGATTTAAATCGTCTTTGTCAAGTCTTTCAGCCGCTTCTTCGGCTAAAGCCCGGTCAATTCCGCGCCTCAAAAGCTCCTGTTTGACACGGCTGACGCCGTATTTGCGGTGCGTATAAAGCTCCTGCGCCAGCATATCGGCAAATTCGCCGTCATTTATAAGTCCGAGTTTTTCGAGCTTATCCGCCGCCTGCTCGGCGCACTCCCTCGGGTACTTCTGCATAAGCTTTCTCGTAAGCTCCGCCTTGCCGTGCGCCCGACGCGACAGAAGCTCGGCACCCTTTAAAAAAGCGCGACGGGAGTTCACGGACAAAGTTAAGTCCGCAAGCTCCTCGTCGTTAATTTCATTTACTTTATGCCATTTTTCGGAAAACCAAAACGTATCATCGACGGTAAGGGTATATACGTCGTCAACATATATATGTATTTTACCCTGCCTGCCGTCCTTAAAGCTCAGTTTCATTCGTCGTCATCCACCGCCACGTCGATTTTGGCTCTTGCCGCGGTCTTGGTGGTCTTTACGGGGCGATAAGCTATGGGCGCGTCATCGTCGGCGGCGCTTTTGGCGGTTTCTTTTTTCTCGTCTCCCGCACCGTGCTCCTCCGCCATCTTTTCGCGAATCTGCTTCTCGATTTCGTCAGAGAGCGCCTTGTCGTTTTTAAAGAGATTTTTAACATTGTCTCTGCCCTGTCCGAGCCTTGTCTCGCCGTACGAGAACCACGCGCCGCTCTTTTTGATGATGCCGTAGTTAACTCCGAGGTCAACTATCTCGCCGACCTTTGAGATGCCCTCACCGTACATAATGTCAAATTCAGCTGTCTTAAAAGGCGGAGCCACCTTGTTTTTAACTATTTTAGCCCTTGTTCTCGATCCGATAAATTCACCGCCCGAGCCCTTGAGCTGCTCGATGCGCCTTACGTCAACACGAATGGAAGCATAGAATTTAAGTGCCCGACCACCGGTTGTAACCTCCGGATTTCCGTAGACCACACCGACCTTTTCACGGAGCTGATTTATAAATATAATTATTGTATTTGATTTTGAAATAACACCGGCAAGCTTGCGCAGAGCCTGCGACATAAGTCTGGCCTGAAGACCGACGTGGCTGTCGCCCATATCGCCGTCTATTTCCGCGCGCGGAACGAGAGCCGCTACGGAGTCAACTATTATTACGTCAAGCGCGCCCGAACGCGCCAGTGCCTCAACTATCTCGAGTGCCTGCTCGCCGTTGTCGGGCTGCGATACCAAAAGGGAATCAACATCTACGCCGAGATTTTTTGCATATACCGGGTCAAGAGCATGCTCCGCATCAACAAATGCAGCCTCGCCGCCGAGCTTTTGCGCCTCTGCCACAACGTGCAGCGCAAGTGTGGTTTTACCCGATGACTCCGGGCCGTAAACCTCAATTATCCTGCCGCGCGGGAAGCCGCCTATTCCGGTAGCACAATCAAGAGTTATCGAGCCTGTCGAAATAGCTTCGACATTGAGCGCATTATTATCTCCGAGACGCATAATGGTGCCGGAGCCGTATTTTTTCTCAAGCTGAAGTATGGCTGTATCAAGCGCTTTACTTTTATCGGACATCTAAAATTACCTCTCAATCGTACAAATGTTCGTTTGACGTCATTATATAATATCGGTTCAAAAAAAGCAAGAGTTTTTATAAAAATAGTTAATTTTAAAAAAATGCTTGCATTTTACTCCGTATTCTGTTAGAATACTGTTTGCTAATCATTAAAGGAGGTGCTCTTCGTTATGGCAAAATGTGAATTCTGCGGTAAAGACGTAGCTTTCGGCATTAAAGTTTCTCACTCACACAGACGTTCTAACAGAACCTGGAAGCCAAACGTAAAAAAAGTTAAGGCTATCGTAAACGGCTCTCCTAAAAGAGTTTATGCTTGCACTCGTTGCCTTCGTTCAGGCAAGGTCACAAGAGCTGTCTGAGGCATAAAGCAAACTTTATACGGACGAAAAATTACGACGCTTTCCGGGTTACCGGAGAGCGCTTTTTCGTTTTCGTAGGCATTTAAAATTCGGGGTACTGTTTATGAAAAAACTTTTGAGCCTTGTCAGAGCGGCCGTTGACCGTTACGACATGATAGACGACGGAGATAAAATCGCCGTGGGCGTTTCGGGCGGCAAGGATTCGCTTGCCCTTTTATATGCTCTCGCGCGGCTTCGCTCGTTTTATCCTAAGCACTTTGAGGTTATTGCAATTACGCTCGACTACCGCTTCGGCGGCATGGACGGCGACTATTCGGAAATACAAAAGCTGTGCGACAGCCTTGACGTAAAATACATCGTAAAAAAAACCGACCTTTGGGACGTTATATTCAATATCAGAAAAGAAAAAAATCCTTGCAGCCTCTGTGCCAAGATGCGTCGCGGCATTCTTCACGATACAGCTAAGGAATACGCCTGCAACAAAATCGCCCTCGGTCACCACCTTGACGACGCCGCCGAAACCTTTATGATGAATCTTTTGAACGGCGGCACAATTAAGTGCTTTTCTCCCGTCTCGTTTCTTTCGAGAAAAGAGCTGTATTTGATACGCCCTTTGATATTCGCTTACGAAAAAGACGTAAAGCGTGCGGCGGCAAGCCTTGACCTGCCGATAGTCAAAAGCAAATGCCCGGCTGACGGGGTAACGGAGCGGCAAAGCACAAAAGAGCTGCTCGCGTCTCTCGAAAGGCAATACCCGGCACTCCGAGAAAAAATCGTGGGAGCACTGCAAAGAGGCGGAATAAGCGGCTGGTAACAAAGTCAAAATGCGAAAAAGTGTTGTATTTGCCCTACTATAATGATATTATTTTATTGATTTGAAATTCACGGAGGTTTCTTTTATGCAACAAATTCTTAATCGCCCGGCAATAAAGGCTGAGGCAAAAAGCTTTATCGGTCAAAATGCGCGTTGGTGGAAAATGACGCTCGCAACGATTGCTATATATCTGATTAGCGGCGGATTTTCGATTTACGTAAATATTGCCACAGTCATAAACCGCGACGACCCTCCGACAACAGTCGGTTATTCAAGCAGTATAATTACTCTTTTGCTTATACCGTTTACCATAGCCGCATCAGGCTACTACCTTAATCACATACGCGGCTTTAACCCCGAATGGAAAAGCCTATATAAGGAGGGTATAGACAACTACGGCTCATATCTCGTAACCGGTGTGCTCGTAAATGCATTTACCGTCCTTTGGTCGCTTCTGTTTGTGGTTCCCGGCATAATAAAGGCTATCGCTTACTCACAGGCAAAATATGTTATCCACGACAATCCGCGCCTTAAGGGCAAGGAAGCCATCGAGATAAGCAAAAGAATGACAAACGGCTTCAAGGGCGATCTCTTTTCGATGTATCTCAGCTTTATAGGCTGGTATATTTTGGTGGGGCTCACCGGCGGAATACTCTCAATATATGTCACTCCATATGTTGAGACGACGGCTGCCATGTACTATGAGAACCTCAAGAGATATTCGATTGAAAACGGCATTGTAGCTCCCGAGGCGTTCGGTATAGCTCCCGTTACGGGCGGCGCACAGGGTGGAAACGGCGATTCTCAAAGCTCTTACGCGGCCGGCAGCTCATATTCCGCCCCCGTCGACAGCGACCCCTACAAGGCTGTCGGCATAAATCCCGAGGATACATTTAAGCCCGGCAACCCAGACTCTGATAATTCAGATAATATGAAAGGTGAAAACTAATGAAATACGTTGTAGTTCTCTATGACGGAATGGCAGATTACCCCGTTCCCGCTCTCGGCGGCAAAACACCGATGGCAGTTGCAAAAAAACCGAATCTTGACTTTCTCGCAAAGCACGGCGAGGTAGGCCTTGTAAGAACCGTTGCAGAGGGCTTAAAGCCCGGCAGCGACGTTGCCAATATGAGCGTTCTCGGCTTTGACCCAAAGAAGTGCTACACCGGACGTTCTCCTCTTGAGGCGGCAAGCATGGGCGTTGAGCTTCTTGACACGGACGTTACGCTGAGGACAAATCTCGTAACTCTCTCCGACGAGCCGAATTACGAAGACAAGACCATGGTGGACTACTGCGCCGGTGATATTTCGACGGGGGAGGCTCACGAAATAATCAAATCGGTACAGGAAAAATTCGGGAACGACAGATTCCGTTTTTACCCCGGAGTCAGCTACCGCCACTGCCTTGTCTGGTCAAACGGCACAACAGAGCTCGGAAATATGACTCCCCCTCACGATATTTCGGGCAGAGTTATAGGCGAATATCTCTCCTCTTCCGAAAACGCAAAAGAGCTTATTGCCATGATGAAGGAGAGCTACGACTTTTTAATGCAGCACCCCGTCAACAAAAAGAGAATAAGCGAGGGCAAGCACCCCGCAAATTCAATTTGGCTTTGGGGCGAAGGCAAAAAGCCGGCTCTGCCGTCGTTTTACGAGACCTTCGGCAAAAAAGGTGCTATAATCTCGGCGGTTGACCTTCTTAAAGGAATAGCAAAATGCGCCGGTATGGCCGCTCCCGAGGTTGAGGGTGCCACAGGCTACATTGATACTAACTTTGAGGGCAAGGCAAGGGCCGCCGTCGAAGAGCTTAAAAACGGCTGCGACCTCGTATATATTCACTTTGAGGCTCCCGACGAGTGCGGCCACAGAAACGAACCCGAAAACAAGGTGAAATCCATTGAGATGATAGATTCGCGCGTACTCCCCATAGTTCTCGACGCACTCAAGGAGTATGACGACTACAAAATAATGGTGCTCCCCGACCATCCGACTCCCATTGTTACTGGCACACACGCCTCAGACCCCGTACCGTTTATGATTTATCATAAAAACGACGAAAAAGACAGCGGCGTTGACTCTATAAACGAAGAGAGCGCAAAAACGACCGGCCTGTTTATAGAGCATGGTCCCGACATTATGAAGAGATTTTTGGAGGATTAAAAAAATGGGATACAATCCTGATTCCGCAATAGAGACAAAATGCGTACAGGCAGGCTGGCAGCCGAAAAACGGCGAGCCGCGAGTTCTGCCCATTTATGAATCTACAACATACAAATATGACACAAGTGCCGAAATGGCAAAGCTTTTTGACCTTGAGCCGGGTTATATGTATACGCGCCTTGCGAACCCGACAAACGACGCGGTCGCAAATAAAATCGCATGCCTTGAGGGCGGTGTCGGCGCGGTGCTCACATCATCGGGTCAGGCGGCAAATTTCTTTGCGCTTATAAACATACTCGGTGCAGGCGACCATATAGTAAGCTCCGCCACTATTTACGGCGGCACATTTAATCTTTTAAACGTGACTATGCGTAAAATCGGTGTTGAGGTCACATTTGTTGACCCGAGAGCGAGTGAAGAGGAAATAAACGCAGCCTTCCGCGACAACACAAAGGCGATGTTCGGCGAAACAATAGCGAATCCGTCGCTTGATGTATTGGACATTGAGAAGTTCGCAAAAATCGCACATTCGCACGGAGTTCCGCTTATAGTTGACAACACTTTCCCCACTCCCATAAACTGCCGTCCGTTTGAATTCGGCGCAGACATAGTAACTCACTCTACCACAAAATATATGGAAGGTCACGCTTCTACAATAGGCGGATGCGTCGTTGACAGCGGCAATTTCGACTGGTATCAAAATGATAAATTCCCGGGGCTTACAACTCCGGATGAGAGCTATCACGGAGTTACATACGCTAAGGACTTCGGCAAAAACGGCTATATCGTAAAGATAGTAGCACAGCTTTTACGCGACTACGGCTCAACTCCGTCGCCGTTTAATTCGTTCCTCTTGAACATAGGTCTTGAGTCGCTCGCGGTACGTGTGGAACGCCACTGCGAAAACGCACAAAAGGTTGCCGAATATCTTGAAAAGAACGATAAAATCGCTTGGGTAAATTACCCGGGGCTTAAATCAAGCAAGGATTACGAGCTTGCCAAAAAATATTTACCGCACGGTACCTGCGGCGTAATTTCCTTCGGCGTAAAAGGCGGAAGAGAAAAAGCCGAACAGTTTATGAACTCATTAAAGCTTGCCGCCATAGTCACGCACGTCGCCGATGCGAGAACCTGCGTTCTTCACCCCGCAAGCTCCACTCACCGTCAGCTTTCGGACGAGGAACTCACGGAATGCGGCGTAACCCCCGACCTCGTAAGACTTTCCGTCGGCATTGAAAATGTAAACGATATAATCGCCGACATAGATAATGCTCTTAAAGCCATATAACACATATAACACATAAAAACAGCCGTCCGAATCAGGTTTTCGGACGGCTGTTTTTTACTTATAAATCATCTGTTTTAAACAGTAATTTTTCGCTTTATTTGATATGGTAAACGCGGTTTTCGGCTATGATATGCTCCTTCGGCTCTTCGTCGGCATAGCCTAAGGCACAATGCCCTATCCCCTCATATTCGCCGTTTATACCGAGCTTTTTGAGAATCGCCTTGCCCTTTTCGGATTCAAATTCCTCCTTTGCGCGGTGAATCCAGCATGAGCCGAGTCCGCAATTATGTGCGGCAAGCATAAGGTTTCCCATTGTAAGCGAGCCGTCGTAAACAGCTGTGCGGCACTCCTTATTTGCCAGCACAATAAGTATTGCGGGCGCGCCGTAAAACGGGTCAAAGCCCTCCTGCCAACCGCCTATTTCGCGGTTCATTTCGGATATTTCGTCGCGCATTTTTCTGTCGGTAACGGCAATGATTATCGGCGACTGCTTATTCATACCCGACGGCGCATAAAGCCCCGCCTCGATAATCTTATCCATAAGCTCCTGCGGTACTGCGTCGGGCTTAAACTTTCTTATACTTCTTCTCGTTTTCATATTTTCAATAGCTTCCATAATTTTATCCTTTCCTACAATTCAGGTCTTTTTAATTTAAGTAGCTTTTCGGGCACAAAAAGTCGTATCCACATCATCAATATAGCACATTTGTCAAGCACAGACCGTAAAGAACAAATACACCTTATTTTTGCTTTGTAAGCAATGCAACGCTCTCCACATGAACGGTACGGGGAAAAAGGTCGGCGGCGGCGAGCCGTTTTGTCTCGTATCCGAGGTCTTTAAGCCTAAAGCAGTCCCTTGCGAGAGTAGACGGGTCGCACGACACATAAACTATGCGTTCGGGCGACATTTTTACGATTTCCGCCAAAAGCATTTCGGAGCAGCCTTTGCGCGGCGGGTCAAGTAGCACCACATCGGGCTTTATTCCGCGTGACGACAGCTCCTGTGCCGCCTCTCCTGCGTCGGCACATATAAATTCGGCGTTTTCTATGCCGTTTTCGAGGGCGTTGCGCTTTGCGTCAAGCACAGCCTCCGGAACTATCTCCGCCCCTATTATCCTCTTTGCTTTTTTTGCCATGGAAAGACCTATTGTGCCCGTTCCGCAATACATATCGAGCACGGTCTCTTTGCCGCTGAGACAGGCATACTCTGCCGCCTTTTCATAAAGCTGCTGTGCCATATCGTGGTTTACCTGGTAGAACGACAGCGGCGACAATCTGACCTTAACTCCGCAAAGCACGTCATATATGCAGTCGTTTCCCCAAACAGTCACGCACTCTTTACCGAGAATCACATTGGTCCTGTCACGGTTGATATTTAAAACTATGCTCTTAACCGAGGGGATTTCGGTAAGCTTCTCAATCAGCTCGTCCTTGTGCGGCAAATCCTCACCGTTTATAACGGCGCATACCATAACCTCGCCCGTAGCTTCGGCAAGACGGAGATATATATGCCTTAAAAGCCCTGTATGCTTTTCGGAATCATAGACCGTTATACCGTTTTTAATTATAAATTTTCTGAAAATCTTAACTATATCCGCAAATATCGGCGGCTGTAATATGCAGTTTTCGCAATCTACCACGCGGTGCGAGCGCGGAGCGAAAAATCCTATTTTAAGCTGCCTGTCAAACGATACGGGATACTGTGCCTTATTGCGATAACAGGTCGTTTTATTGTCGGACAGAAGCGTTTCCGCCTCTATATTGATATGGGCAATATGAGAAAACGCATCTTCGACGCGCTTTTTCTTATGCTCCTTTTCTTTTTCGTACGATATGTGCTGAAAAGCGCAGCCGCCGCATGACGGAAAATACGGGCACGCAGGCATTATACGCGATTTTGCGGGCCTTAGCACCTTTTCGACGCGGGCGACGGCATACGTCTTTTTAACCTTAATTATATGCGCCGTTACCTTATCGCCTGCCGCTGCGCCCGAAACGAAAACAGCCATATTTTCATATCTTCCGACGCCGCTGCCCTCGCTCGTAAAGCTGTCTATATAGAGTTCTACATTCTGATTTTTACTGAGTGACATCACTTTTTCTCCGAATCGTTTTTATGTTTTTTTATCGCCCTTTTAAGGCAAATACAAAACAGCAGCAAAAGCACCGCGGCTATTGCCGCCGTAATTATAAATTCAAGTCTTTGCTGCGGCTCGTCGAATATATATTCGCCGGCAAACGGGTTTACCGCATCCCAAAATGTAAGTTCCATTTTCTATAAGCACCGTTTCTTTTTTTAGACATTGTAACACAAAAAAATGCAAATATAAAGCGTATTATATCGAAAACGGACGCATTCAAACAAATGTTTTATTATTTTCAACAAAAAATCACCATATACAAAAAAAGAGTAAAAAATAACTTTTAATTTACGCTGCTCGGTGGTATAATAACCATATTATATGCCTCGAGGTGTGGCGAAGTGCGCCCGTTTTTGCCTCAGGCTTGCTTGATTTTAATTTTTTCTTTACATAAAAACTTTAGGGAGTGAACCGTCCTTTGGATAAATTCGTTATTACCGGCGGTCATAGGCTTAAGGGAGAGGTTACTGTCAGCGGCGCAAAAAACGCCGTTGTTGCCATCCTTCCGGCTACAATTTTAGCCGAAGATGTATGCCGCATAGAAAATATACCGAATATCAGCGACGTTACCGCAATGCTCAATATTTTGAGCAATATGGGTGCGTCAATTAAATTCATCAACAATTCCACTATTGAAATAGATACGCGTCACATAAATTCATTTGTAGTAGAGCACGAGCTTTCAAAACAGCTTCGCGCGTCATATTACCTTATAGGCGCACTTCTCGGCAGATTTAACAAGGCCAAAGTTGCAATGCCCGGCGGCTGCTATCTCGGAGTTCGCCCCATTGACCAGCATATAAAGGGCTTTGAGGCTCTCGGTGCCGAGGTGACCATGGAGGAAAACGCGATGGTCAACGCAAGAGCCGAGTCTCTTTTGGGCAACGCTGTTTACCTTGACGTTGTGTCGGTCGGCGCTACCATAAACGTGATGCTGGCAGCAGTAAAGGCAAAGGGTCTTACAATAATCGAAAACGCAGCGAAAGAGCCTCACATAGTAGACCTCGCGAACTTTCTTAACACTATGGGTGCCGACGTCAGAGGCGCAGGCACTGACGTTATTAAAATTCGCGGCGTAGAGCACCTGCACGGCTGCGAATATTCCATAATTCCCGACCAGATTGAAGCCGGAACCTATATGGTTGCGGCAGCCGCCACAAGAGGTGACGTGCTTATAAAAAACGTTATTCCGAAGCATCTCGAGAGCATTTCGGCAAAGCTTATAGAATGCGGCGTCACCGTCACCGAATATGATGACTCCGTAAGAGTTTCATGCGACCGCAGACCGGGTAAGTGCAACATCAAAACTATGCCTCACCCGGGATTTCCGACCGATATGCAGCCGCAGTTCGCCGTGCTTTTATGCCTGGCTGACGGAACAAGTATTATTTCCGAGAGCGTTTGGGACAATCGTTTCCGCTATGCGGAGCAGCTCACAAGAATGGGTGCCAAAATACACGTCGACGGAAAAACGGCTATTATCGAGGGCGTTCCATCGCTTAAGGGTGCACCTATAAGAGCGGACGACCTTCGCGCAGGCGCGGCTATGATGATAGCAGGCATGGTCGCTACGGGCGTTACAGAGATTGAAGAAATTTATCACATAGAGCGCGGATATGAAAATGTCGTTGAAAAATTCCGCTCGCTCGGCGCTGTTATTGAGAGAAAGACCTTCCCGGACGAAGATAAAAAATCTCATAAAAACGCCGGTTAATGTTATCCTAATATTAAGCCGCCGAGAGCGGCTTTTTGCTTTTATTCAGGGGTGTACCGATATGACTGACAATCAAAAACTCGCGGAGCTTTTGTTCCCCGAAATCACAAAAACACCGGAGGACTACGAAAAGCTCTATCCGGAAAGAAATTTGAAGGAGGGTGCGCGCGTCACGCGATTTGCACCGAGCCCCACGGGCTACCTTCACCTCGGCGGCTTTTTCGGCGCGCTGACGGACTATTTGACGGCAAAGGCCTCGGGCGGAATAGTGTATCTGAGAATTGAGGATACCGACAAAAAGAGAGAAATTGCCGACGGCGTTTCCGCCATCATAAACGGCTTTAAGTCGTTTGGCATTACGTTTGACGAGGGCGTTACCGGCATAGACAGCGAAAAGGGCGACTACGGCCCTTACACGCAGAGCAAGCGTGAAGAGATTTATAAAACAGTAGCAAAAAGTCTTGTCTTAAAGGGACTTGCATACCCTTGCTTCTGCACGGCGGAGGAGCTTACGGCTCTTCGCGACAGACAGGAAAAGGACGGTGCTCTTATAAGAGGTTATTTCGGCAAATATGCAAAGTGCCGTAATTTAACCTACGAAGAAATCGAAAAGAACATAAAAGAGGGCAAGCCGTATGTGCTTCGTTTCCGTTCAAACGGCGATGAAAACAAAAGAATTGTCTTTGACGATATGATACGCGGCAAAATCGAAATGCCCGAAAACATTATAGATGAAGTGCTTTTAAAGAGCGACGGCATACCCACTTACCACTTTGCGCACGTTTGCGATGACCATTTTATGCGTACAACTCACGTTATAAGAGCCGAAGAGTGGATTTCCTCCGTCCCCAAACACATAGCTTTATTTAAAGCGTGCGGTTTTAAGGTTCCGAAATACGCGCACACTCCGCAGGTTATGAAAACGGACGAAACGGACGGCACAAAGCGCAAGCTCTCAAAGCGCAAGGACCCCGAGGCGTCGGTAAGCTATTTCGCGCAGAGCGGTTACCCGAAGGAAGCGCTCACCGAATACATTATGACTCTCTTAAATTCAAATTTTGAGGATTGGCGCAGAGCAAACAAAACGGCGGATATATTTTCTTTCCCGTTCAACCTTAAAAAGATGAGCGTCAGCGGTTGCCTTTTTGACCTTGCGAAATTAAATGATATAAGTAAAAACGTAATTTCCGTTATGACCGCAGACGAGGTGTATGAGAGAACCCTTGAATGGGCAAAGGAATACGACGACGAATATTATACCGTTCTTTCGGAAAACGAAAGCAAAGCAAAGCTTATGATGAACCTTGACCGCGGAGGCAAAAAGCCGCGCAAGGATATAGCAAAGTGGAGTGAAGTCAAGGATTACTTCTCTTACTTTTATCCCATGTATTACAAAAAAGACTATACGCTGCCCGAAAACATCGCTCCCTCGGACGCCGAAAAAATTCTCACCGAGTATTTAAAGGTATACAACGAGGAGGACGAAAAGGACATCTGGTTCCAAAAGATAAAGGAGCTTTGCGAGCCCCTCGGCTTCACGCCTAATGTCAAGGAATACAAGCAAAATCCCGAAAAATACAAGGGTCACGTCGGCGATGTTTCCACGGTTATCAGAATAGCCGTAACGTCAAGAACAAATACGCCCGACCTTTGCGCGATTATGAAAATACTCGGCAAAGACGAAACAGAAAGCCGTATAGCGGACGCAATAAAATACTACAAGGAGGTAAAATAATGGACGAAGAAATAATGTCGTCGAATTTTATTCACGACTTTATCGACGAGGACTTAAAAGAAGGGGTTTACGACCACGTCCAGACACGTTTTCCTCCGGAGCCCAACGGTTATCTGCATATAGGCCACGCAAAGGCAATTTGCATAAACTTCGGTACGGCGCAGAAATACGGCGGAGTATGCAATTTGCGTCTCGACGACACAAATCCCCAGAAAGAGGACACCGAATACGTAGACGCCATAAAAGAGGATATAGAGTGGCTCGGCTTCAAATGGAACAAGTGCCTTTATGCGTCGAGCTATTTTGATTTTATCTATGAATGTGCGGTAAAGCTTATTAAGGACGGTAAGGCATATGTTGACGACCTCTCCGCAGACGAAATAAGAGAATACCGCGGAACTCTTACCGAGCCCGGCAAAAACAGTCCTTACCGCGACAGAACAACAGAGGAAAACCTCGACCTTTTCAAGCGTATGACAAACGGCGAATTTCCGAACGGTGCAAGAGTTTTGCGCGCAAAAATCGATATGGCGTCGCCTAACATAAATATGCGCGACCCCGTTATTTACCGCATTGCGCACGTTCCGCATCATCAGACCGGCGACAAGTGGTGCGTATATCCCATGTATGATTTCGCACACCCGCTCTCCGACTACAAAGAGGGTGTAACACACTCGCTGTGCTCTCTCGAATTTGAAAATCACAGACCGCTTTACGATTGGTTCCTTCGTGAGCTCGGCTTTAAAAATGTTCCGAGACAGATAGAATTTGCAAGACTCAATTTGAATTACTGCCTTACAAGCAAACGCAAATGTCTCGCGCTTGTAAACGAGCACATTGTTGACGGCTGGGATGACCCGAGAATGGCTACAATAAGCGGTATGAGACGCCGCGGATACCCGGCAAAGGCAATTCGCACCTTCTGCGAAAAAATCGGTGTTTCAAAGGCTTATTCGGTAGTAAGTATGGATCTTCTCGAATCCTGCGTACGTGACGAGCTTAACGAAAACGCTCCGAGAGCAATGGCTGTTCTCGACCCGCTCAAGGTAGTTATAGACAATTATCCCGAGGGTAAGACCGAAGAAATAGAAGTTGAGGTTCATCCTAATCACCCCGAAATGGGCACAAGAAAAGTTCTTTTCGGAAGAGAGCTTTTTGTTGAGCGCGAGGACTTTATGGCTGAGCCTGTTAAAAAGTATTTCAGGCTTTTCCCCGGCAACGAGGTAAGATTCAAGAGTGCATACTTTGTAAAATGCGTCGGCTTTGACTGTGACGAAAACGGCGAAGTCACCACGGTTCACTGCACTTACGACCCCGAGAGCCGCGGCGGAAACTCTCCCGACGGCAGAAAGGTAAAGGGGACCATTCATTGGGTATCGGCAGAAGGCAGCTTTAAGGCTACCGTAAATATGTACGACAGGCTCTTTAACGTGCCGAACCCGTCAGACGAAAGCACCGGCAGCTTTAAAGACAACTTAAATCCCGACTCTTTAAAGGTGTTAACAGGATGCCTTATAGAGAGCGGCTTAAAGGACGTAAAACCGGGCGATGTTTTCCAGTTTATGCGCAAGGGCTACTTCTGTGTTGACAAAAATTCAACTTGTGATAATATTATATTCAACCTGACTGTTCCGCTGAATTCCTCGTGGGGCAAATAAAGGAGAGTTTAAATGGCAAAAACCAAGCAAAAAAATAAAAATCTCGGCACCGATATTCTGTACCGCATTATTATGGCGGCAATGGCGGTGTGCGTACCGATAGTCGCATATTTCGGGAATCTTGTTTACACCGTTATCGAGTCCGATATATATAAGCTTGTAGCCAAGCTAAAGGGTGACTCAAGCGACGACGGCACATCATATGATTATTGGAGCATAAAGCGTGTTGTCTCGCTCGTTCACGAAGGCAGCGGCGACAAGAGCAGCCTCTCTTCTATATGGGACGCTCTGTCACCGGTACACGGCGCGCTGCTCGGCACATTGATATTCTTTGCGATAGCTCTTCTTTTGGCTGTTGTCATATTCTTCTTTGCGCTTATAAGCAGGAAGAAAATCCCGCAGCTTATAATTTCCGGCGTCGGGCTTGTATCCGTAATCGGAATGCTGATTTGCTTTAAATCTATTGCCGCCGCTATCGTTAACGGCACAATTACAATCGCGGATTTTCTCTCCGGCGTATCGGGCCTTTTCGGCTCTGCCGTAATAACGCAGATAATTCCGTACATAGCCAAATTCACCGTAGTTCAGGTGAGCTCCGGCTGGTTTATGCTGCTCTTCCTCTATATAGGAATGGTCGTTTGGTCGGGCTCATATGTGCTTATAGAGTCGGGCGAAAAAAAGTAAAGCATCAAAAATAATCCGTACACCGAAAACATGGCGCGGTTTTTCAGCCGCTCAGCTTACAAAAAAACCGGGAGCTGTCGTCTCAGACGATTGCTCCCCTTTTCTTTTATATAGTAATTGCAAAAGCGTTCGTAAAATGTTAAAATATATTTTAATATTCAATAAAAAAGGATTTTTACATATGAATAAATCATCAACTAAAAAAGCCGTATCGGTTATAATGTGTCTCGTGCTTGTGTTGCTGCTCGGGGCTTGCCAAAAAAAGACCGACAACGACACAACCGCAACATATGATCCCGACGCACCCGCTACGCAAAAATCGGGCAATAAAGAGAGCTCCTCGGACAGTAACACCGCTACGGTGACAATTCCCGAAGGATATACGCTCGTTAAAATTTCGTGGCTTATGGAGGATAACGGGGTTTGCTCTTCTGCGGATTTCATTTCCGCGGCACAAAGCTACGACCTTTCGAAATACGGGATTCTCGCAGACGTCAAAAATGCACAGAACGTTTGCTTCCCTCTTGAGGGCTATCTTTTCCCCGCTACATATACATTCAAGAAAAACAGCGACCCGACAGCGGTAATAGACAAGCTCGTCGAGACGTTTCAGTCACGCTTTACCGACGATATGAAGGCAAAGGCTGCCTCTATGGGAAGGAGCGTTCACGAGGTTCTCACGGTAGCCTCCATAATCGAAAAAGAGGCGTACACTCCCGAGCAGAGGACGCTTATTTCCTCCGTTTTATACAACAGGCTCAACACAAAAATGAAGCTGCAATGCGACGTAACGGTAAAATACTGCACCGGCGTTATAGAGCTTCAGTATCCCGATAAAATAGATGAATACAAGTATTACTATAACACATACCGTTGTCAGGGACTTCCGGCCGGCCCTATCTGTAATCCCGGCATAGAGTCGATCAACGCCGCGCTGCAGCCAGACAACACGGATTATCTATACTTTGTAATAAACACCGAGCCGCCCTATGATTCGGCATTCTCGGCGTCATACGATGAGCATATAGAGAATTGCACAAGAATGGGCTACACAGCAAAATAATACATTCACGAACAGGAGATAACAGATGAATATAGAAATAGCCGACAGACTCGTTAAGCTTCGCAAGGAGCATAATCTCTCACAGGAAGCACTTGCCTCAAAGCTCGGACTCAGCCGCCAGGCTGTTTCGAAATGGGAGCGCGCGGAGGCGTCGCCCGACACGGATAATTTAGTCGCTCTCGCGGAGCTTTACGGCGTACCGCTTGACGAAATTCTCAACGGTCCCAAAGCGCAGGAAGATGATACGCCGAACAATGAGCCGACAAAGGCAGAGCTTAAAGAAAAGAAGCTTGCCGATATGTCCGAGAGACAAAGGGTCGGCCGCAAAATGGTAAAATTCCCGTTTCCGATTTTAATTGCCGCAGCATATCTGCTTCTCGGCTTTATGAACGGTAACTGGCATCCCGGCTGGATAATACTGCTGCTTATACCTGTTTACTACTGCGTCGGCGGTGCTCTTTGCTGCCGAACCAAAAAGGCAATGCTTCTCACTATGCCGATACATCTTGTATTGGTCGCGGTGTACCTGCTCTTTGGCTTTACCGCGGGAATGTGGCATCCGCAATGGCTTATTTTCCTTATAATTCCGCTGTATTATTGGATCATCAGCGTGTTTTACAAGGAAAAGAAAAATAAATCATAATTTTAAGGGGCTAAAAAAGTGAATTTCAAATGCGGTAAAAAGAAAAATGCAATTATTATTATAATCGGTGTCGTTACGGTTGCGATATGCATAACCACCGCAGTGCTTGTATCGAGAGCAAAGAAAAAAGCGGCGGCAGCGCAATTTGTGCCCGAAACCGAGACTTACTCGGAGGAATCGGAAGAAGCTCTCTTTGGGGAAGAAACCGTGTCGGAGACAGCATCCGAAACAGCTCCGATTGTAAAGCCCGTCGGCACAACAGCTCCGGTAGAGCGAGCCGCTCCGGCGATACCGAAAAAACTGACGCAGCCGAAACCGAGCATAACGCCCACAAAGCTTTTAAACGTGCCGTTTATCGACCAGAGGAAAAAATATCCCACAGGCTGTGAAAGCATCTCTGCGGTTATGGCGCTTCAATACCTCGGTATATCTATTTCGCCCGAAACATTTATAGACAATTATCTCGACAAAGGACGCACACCGTACAGCGACGAAAGCGGAAATTTATTCGGAGACGATCCGCGCAAGGTGTTTTTGGGCGACCCTTACAGCAAAAACGGGTGGGGCTGTTGGGCACCGGTAATTGAGAACGCAGTCAATAAATTTATCGGCAAAAATTACACCGTAAAAACAATATACGGCAGCTCAATTGACGAGCTTTGCTCAAAATATATAGATAACGACATTCCGGTGCTTGTATGGGCTACGCAAAATATGGCTCCGGCAAGAAGATACAAGACTTGGTATATCACGGGTACATCCGACCAATTCACGTGGATAACTCCCATGCACTGCCTGCTTCTTGTGGGCTACGATGACAGCGGGTACTACTTTAACGACCCGTTACAATGTAAAAATATGCGGTACGACAAGAGTAAGGTTATATCCGCATACAACGCGCTGAATTGTCAAGCGGTGGTAATTGCACCGAAATCGGCATCCGAAGAACCGCCAAGCAGCACGAAGCCCGAAACAACAACATCGCCTGCAACAACAAAGCCGCAGAATACGACCGACCCGTCAGCCGCAACAAGTCCGGACGCAACGGACAGTCACGGCACGACACCGGCCACAACCGCCGCGGAAAAAGATACCGCGTCTCCCTTAAAGAATAACGAGCACAATTAAACAAGAGCATAAAAAAGCGAGTGTATTTCGGCCAAACCAAAATACACTCGCTGATTTTTTTACTTTGAGTTATCGCTTATTCGGTAATCATAAGCTTCTTGACTATCTGAGTCATTCTGTCCTCGTCAAAGATAACGGGAACGGGATAGAGCGGATTTGCCTCTTTAAGAGCCCTTGATACGATAGTCGGAATATCTTCTTCCTTAATCTGGGTAAAGCCCTTCGGGATATTCATTCTCTCGTTCATGGCATAAACCTCGGCAATGAACTTCTTGGCCTTATCATCATCGCTTGTGCCTTCAATGCCGGCAAAGTTGGCAAGCTTTGAAAGCTGCGGATAGATGGCTGCGCCGTATTCCTCAAGCATAACCGGAAGAATAACGGCATTTGCAAGGCCGTGCGGAATACCGTACATACCACCGAGATTATGAGCAACAGCGTGAACGTAGCCTACATAAGCTCTTGTGAAAGCCATACCGCCGTAGAACGAACCGAGAAGCATTTGCCCTCTTGCATTTATGTTTTTACCGTCCTTATAAGCGGTCTCGAGGTTTGCAAATATAATTGCGACCGCCTTTTCTGCATAATCGCGTGTTGATTTTGTATTGCTCTTGCCTATATAAGCCTCAACCGCGTGGGTGAGCGCGTCCATACCCGTTGTGGAGGTGATATGCGGAGGAAGACCTACGGTAAGCTCCGGGTCAAGAACCGCAAACTTCGGACGAAGGCACGGGTCGTTTATGGCATATTTCTCATGAGTCTTGGTATTTGAAACAACAGCGGCAAGAGTGGTCTCTGAGCCTGTTCCGGCCGTTGTGGGTACTGCGAAGAACGGAGGAAGCTTGTGCATAACTTTGAGCTGACCGCGCATCTGCGGAATGGTCTTGTTAGGTCTTACTACTCTTGCACAGGCAGCCTTTGCGCAATCCATCGGAGAACCGCCGCCGAAAGCTATCATAGCCTGGCAGCCGTTTGCTACGAACTGAGCGCGAGCCTCTTCGATATTTTCAATCGAGGGGTTGGGCTGAACACCGTCATATACGGTATATGAAATGCCGTCCTCTTCGAGCTGTTTGAAAAGCCCGTCAAGAAGATGAAGGCTCATAAGGCCTTTATCGGTGACGATCATAACATTGTTGATACCTTTGTCTTTAATGACGCCGGGAAGCTTTTTGATAGCTCCGGGTCCTGTAAGCAGCTGCGGTTCAGACCAGTCAAGGAACATCATAAAGATTTTCATGACCTTCTGAAAAGCACGGTAATAAGCTACCTTCATTGCCCACATAGATAAACACCATCCCTTTTTGTAAATTATAAATTGAATTTATAGGTTAATTCTACCTTTTTTAAGCATTTTTTGCAATAGTATTTTCAAATATTTTCACAGCACTCTCGCTGTCCGCTTTTATTTGTGCCGAAAGAGACGAAAGGCCGTCAAACTTTTTTTCCGCCCGTAAAAATTCAAGCAAATGCACTTCAGTATCGGTACCGTACAAATCGCCCGAAAAGCCGAGTATACAAGTCTCGCTGCGAACCGAGGGAGTACCTATTGTCGGACGCCGACCGAAATTTGTCACCGCCGGATAAGCCTTGCCGCCTATTTCTACGTACGAAGCGTAAACTCCGTGCTTCGGCTGCACAAATCCGTCGGGGAAAAACTGATTTATTGTAGGAAAGCCCAGAAGGTGGCCGCGTCTGTCGCCGGCAACCACGGTGAAGTCGTATGAAAACGGTCTGCCGAGCATTTTCGCCGCCGTTTGCATATCACCGCTTCTTATCGCCTCTCTTATGCGCGTTGAGCTTATTTCTATGCCGTCAAACTCAACCATCGGTGCCACATAAAGCTCTATACCGTATTTTCGGCATAATCTGCGCAGCACCTCAACGTTTCCGGAGCCGTTGTCTCCGAAGGTGTAATTCTCACCGCAGGAGACTGCCCCTGCCGAAAATCTTCCGACAAGAATATCACGCACAAAGCTTTCGGGAGACAGGTGCATTATTTCCGAAAAATCTATTTCCAAAGCACCTACGTTCATTTCTCCGAGCAAGCTTTTGCGCAAACCGTCCGTCAGTATTTCGGGAGGAGCCTCGCCCTTGATGCACTTGAGCGGATGAACGGAAAACAACAGCACATACGGCATATATCCGCTCTTTTTAGAAAGCTCTATAACTTTTTGATGCCCCAAATGAAAACCATCGAAGGTTCCGAGGGCTATTGATTTTTTATATTCATTCACCTTGAAGCACCCTCTTTACCGCTAGACATCCCGTTTCGACGTTTTTTTCTCCTATTCCGAGAAACTCATTCTCCGGCGAAAAAACTCTGAAAAAGCCGTCGCCCTTCGGATTTCCTATGCGGTCGAGAAACAGCTCTCCGCCGTTTTTAAATCTGACCGCCTGCGCCGCAGTTACGTGTACTTCTTTGTACTGTGACAAAACTCTTGAAACCGGCATAACATAATTGCCGAGCTCGCCGTTTTCGCATATTTCACGCAGCTTTTCTATCGTAATGCAGTCGTCCGTAGAAAATCCGTTTGCCCTCGTCCTGCGAAGCGACTTGAGAACCGCACCGCAGCCGAGTTTTTTGCCGATATCGTCGGCAAGGCTTCTTATATATGTTCCTGCGGAACAGGTCACATCGAGAGAAAACTCATTATCCGAAAAATCGTATGCGCGAATTTCGGTTATATTTATCTTGCGTTTTTCGCGCTCAATCTCCTTGCCCTGCCTTGCTAAATCATAAAGACGAACTCCGTCCTTGCTCACGGCAGAATACATAGGCGGAGTCTGAAGCTGCTCGCCGTAAAAGGAGAGCGCCGCCTCCTTAGCTTCACACGGAGTAACGCTTACCGGGAAGCTGCCCGTTACGGTTCCGGTAATATCAAGCGTATCGGTTGTGACGCCGAGCAAAATTCTCGCTGTGTAGCTCTTTTCATGGTCCGGAATAAGCTCTATAAAGCGCGTCGCCCCCGAGAGGGCAACAGTCAACACGCCCGTTGCCATAGGGTCGAGCGTGCCTGTATGCCCGGCTTTTTTGGAGCCGGTTATTCTCTTTACCAAATTTGCCGCCGTAAACGACGTCATATTTTCAGGCTTGTCAATGCAGATAAATCCTGTCATGCTTTTTCAAGCTCCGTTTTGATTATTTCAAGAAGCTGCTTTTTGCCGTCGGCATAATCGGCCGAAAAATCACAGCCCGCCGCACGCGCGTGACCTCCGCCGCCCATCTTGGCGCAAATAGCCGAGGCGTCTACGGGAGCGTAGGTTCTGAGCGATACCTTAAACGTGCCGTCAACCCGTTCTCTAAGCGTAACGCCTACCTTAACGCCCTCGATTTTACGCGGAAGAGAAGCTATGCCGTCACACTCGGTCTCGTTTGAGCCGCTCTGTTTAAACATATCCTTGGTGATTGTGATAACGGCGCATTTCCCGCCGAAGTACATTTCTATCGAATTTAAAACGAGCTCCTCAAGCCGCAAATAAGTTCTGGTCTTTGTCTCAAACATAACTCGGTTTATCTCGTCAAATCGTGCTCCGAGTGAAATAAGCTCCGCTGCCTTAACATGAGTTTCGGGAGTTACGTTTGAATACCTGAAGCAGCCTGTGTCCGTTGAGATTCCCGTATACAGACAGTCTGCCGTGCAAGCGTCCGGTTTTACTCCCAGGCACTTTATTACGTCGTAAACTATCTCGCACGCCGCCGCACTGTCTTTAAGACAGAGCATATCGGCATATCCCGTATTTGAAATATGATGGTCTATGCACAGCGGTATTTCTGGGTATTTTTCCGTAAGACGCGCGCCGAGCAGCTTTGAATCGGCAACATCAACCGCCAACACAAAATCGGGAGAAAAATCCATACTCTTTTGCGGATTGTAATTTTCCTCCGACTCTCCCCACATATACGAATACTTATTAGGTATGTCGTCGGAGCAATCAACCATAACCGTTTTGCCCATCCCGGAGAGAACGCGTCGGAGCGCAAAAGCACAACCGAGCGTGTCACCGTCGGGACTGCGGTGCGTCAAAATCAGAATGTTGTCTTTACTTTTGAGAATTTCTGCCGCCTCGGCCTCATTTATCCTCTTCATCGTCTTTTTTCAGAGCCTCAATCTTTCTGAAAATTTCCATACCGTGCTCAACCGAATCATCTGCCGCAAATTTAAGCTCGGGGGCCTTTCTCAAACGAAGCCGTTTTCCGACCTCGTGCCGTATAAGCCCCGTTGCGCTCTCAAGCCCCTTTACAGCCTGCTTTGCGTCATCTATGCCGGAGAGTGAGCTTACAAAAACCTTTGCATAGCTCAAGTCCTGACTTACCTCAACCCTTACCACGGTGAGCATTTTATCTTTTACGCGCGGATCCTTGAGCTCGCGGATAAGCGCAACTATTTCGCGCTTAATATCCTCCGCGACTCTGTCCTTTCTGTATCCTGCCATAGCTTAATTCCTTTCATATAAAAGGAATCAGTCCTTGTATTCCTCCATAACGAATGCCTCGAGGATATCTCCCTCTTTAATGTCGTTGAATTTCTCAAGACCGATTCCGCATTCGTAGCCGGACTGAACCTCTTTTACGTCGTCCTTAAAGCGCTTTAAGGATGCGATGCTGTCCTCCGAAACAACTATGCCGTCGCGGACAACACGAATTTGTGAATTTCTTGTGATTTTGCCGTCAAGAACGTAGCTGCCGGCTATCATACCGGCGGAGGAGAGCTTAAATACGTTTCTTACCTCTGCCTTGCCGAGCGTTACCTCACGGTACTTCGGTGCGAGCATGCCCTTAATTGCGTCGCTTATCTCTTCTATGCAGTCATAGATTATTCTGTACATTCTCATATCTACGCCGTCGCGCTCCGCTATTGACTCGGCTACGGAGTCGGGGCGGACGTTAAAGCCTACTATAATCGCATTTGAAGCCGCGGCAAGCATTACGTCGGATTCGCTTACGGCACCGACGCCGCCGTGTATAACTTTTACCTTGACCTCATCGTTCGAGAGCTTTTCAAGGCTCTGTCTTACAGCCTCTACTGAGCCCTGAACATCCGCCTTGACAATGATGTTAAGCTCCTTAAGCTCACCCTCGTTTATGGATGAGAAGAGATTATCAAGAGTTACCTTCTGGAACTGCTTGAACTGCTCCTCCTTTTGCTCGTGCTTTCTCTGCTCAACAAGCTCACGTGCAAGCTTTTCGTCGGAAACGGCGTCAAATTTGTCACCGCCGGTCGGAACCTCATCAAGACCCATAACCTCTACGGGTACTGACGGGCCTGCCTCTTCAAGCTTTTTGCCGCGCTCGTTTGTCATAACTCTGACTCTGCCCACGGTCGTTCCGGCAACTACGATGTCGCCCGTCCTCAACGTACCGTTTTGTACAAGGAGCGTCGCAACGGGGCCTCTGCCCTTATCAAGCTTAGCCTCTATTACAATACCCTTTGCGGCACGGTTCGGATTTGCTTTAAGCTCAAGCATTTCCGCAACGAGAAGTATCGACTCGAGAAGCTTGTCGATGCCCATATGAGTCTTAGCCGAAACGGGAACACATATTACATCGCCGCCCCATTCCTCGGGAACCAGGTCATACTCGGTGAGCTGCTGAAGAACTCTGTCCGGTGACGCGTCCGGCTTATCCATTTTGTTTATGGCTACAATTACGCTGACTCCCGCGGCCTTCGCGTGGTTTATGGCCTCTATTGTCTGCGGCATTATACCGTCGTCGGCGGCAACTACGAGCACGGCAATATCCGTAGCCATAGCACCTCTTGCTCTCATAGACGTAAATGCTGCATGACCGGGAGTGTCAAGGAAGGTTATCATCTGGCCGTTAAGGTTTACTCTGTAAGCACCTATGTGCTGAGTTATGCCGCCTGCCTCGGTCTCTGTTACGGAGGTATTTCTTATGGCGTCGAGAAGCGAGGTTTTGCCGTGGTCAACGTGACCCATAACAACTACTACGGGATCTCTCGGCTCAAGATTTTCCTCTGTATCCTCGGTATCGTCGATAATTCTCTCTTCAATCGTTACTACGACCTCTTTTTCGACCTTTGCGCCGAGCTCGGAAGCTGCTATCGCCGCCGTATCGTAGTCGATAACATCATTGACGGTAGCCATAATGCCGAGAGCCATAAGCTTTTTAATTACCTCGGCAGCTGTCATCTTAAGCTTAAGAGCGAGGTCGCCTACGGTGATTTCATCGGGAATGGTTATCTTAATGTGTCTCTTGGCGCGCTCCGCCGCTATTCTCTTCAGTCTCTCCGCCTCGGTCTCACGCTTATGGCTTCTTACGCCCTGCTGCCTTCTGTACTGCTGAGACTTCTGCTTAAGCTTCTGCTTATGGACGGTGTTGTCGCCGTTGTTGCGGTTGTTTACCGGAGCGATGTTCTCATAACGCTCGTTGTACTTGTCAAGGTCAACTGAGTTGCCTCTTGTATCAACGTGGCGCATTTCGCCCTTGGTGCGCGACTGCATCGGCTTTGAAGGATCTTTTTCCTTCTTTTCCTTTTTGCTCTTAAACGGAGCCGAATTGTCTGTTTTTGCATTTTGCTTCGTTTTGCCCGCATCCGCCTTGGAAGCCGTCTTCTTTGGCTCGGCTGCGGATTTTTGCGGCTTTTCCTTAACATCTTCCGCCGATTTCTGCCTTGCAAAATAGCTGTCAAGGCTCTTCGGCGCATTCTGCTTTGAGAGCAAATCAAAAACCAAATCAAGTTCTTTCTCTTCGAGCGCGGTCTGATATTTTTTCTCGCCGTCAAAGTATTTTGAGACAAGCTCTATTAAATCCTTGCTCTGAATATCAAAATCTTTAGCTGCTTCATGTATCTTATATTTTTTTGTCATATATTACTTTCCCTCCCGGATCAATTCTGTTATTTTACGTGCGAAGCCGCCGTCGTTGACCGTTAATACCGCGGTCATCTTGGCGCCGAGGCACCTGCCTAAATCGTTCATTGTACAGCCAAGGGTTAATGCCGGAGTTTTGCCGCCAGTCTTTTCGCAAAGGGAGATAAATTCGTCCTTGAGTCTTTCGGACGAATCGGAGGCCAGAATGCACACTGAGGCTCTGCCTTCTTTTACGGAGGACAGTGCCGCGTCATGCCCGAGGCTCAAAGCCGAAGCCCGCCTTGCTATACCGAGCAGCCCTAATGCCCTGTCATTCATTTTCCGAAAGCTCCTTTTCCATCTCGTCGTAAACATCGTCGGGTACCGTCACCGAGAACGCGCGGTCTATCCGCTTTGCTTTGCGCGCCGCCTTGAGGCACTGTGCGCTTTTGCATATATACGCTCCCCTGCCCGCCTTTTTGCCGGTGAGGTCAAGCGAGACCTCGCCCTCGGCGCTTCTGACAACTCTCACAAGCTCCTGCTTAGGCTTTTGGCAGCCGCATCCGAGACATTTTCTCAGAGGTATTTTTTTCTGCTTCATTTTATTCTCCCTTAAACATCAAAAGACTCAGCCTTCGTAAAATCCGCTTTCGGGTTTTATATCTATCTTCCAGCCGGTAAGGCGCGCCGCGAGACGTGCGTTCTGACCCTTGTTGCCTATTGCGAGCGAGAGCTGATTGTCCGGTACGGTAACTACGCAGGATTTAACCTCCGAATCGGGTATCTCTACGCTAAGTACGTTTGCGGGAGCGAGAGCAGCCGCAACAAACTGCTTGGGGTCTTCGCTGTAATTGACTATGTCTATCTTTTCGCCGCCGAGCAGCTCTACTATCTTGTTGACTCTCGAACCTCTCGGACCTATGCAGGCTCCGATGGCGTCAACGTTTTCATCCTTGCTGCTGACCGCCATTTTTGTTCTGGCACCGGCTTCACGTGAAATTGCGTTGATGGTTACGGTGCCGTCGTAAATCTCGGGAACCTCTGTCTCAAACAGACGTTTTACAAGACCCTGATGTGTGCGTGAAATCATAGCCTTCGGGCCTTTTTCCGTATCTCTGACGTCAACTATAAATACCTTTATAAGCTCACCGACGGTAAGCTCCTCGCCGGGAACCTGCTCACCCTTCGGAAGTATTGCCTCTGCCTTTCCGATTTCAAGAGTGGCATTTCCGGTAATCGGGTCTACACTGAGAACCTTAGCGGTGACAAGCTCCTGCTGCTTTGACTGGAACTCCATCATTATCTGACCCTTTTCGGCGTCGCGTATACCCTGACGGATAACGTGCTTCGCGGTCTGAGCCGCTATTCTGCCGAAGTCCTTCGTGTCGAGCATTATCTCGATAATGTCGCCTGCCTCGGCGCCGGGCTTATACTGCTGAGCATCGGCTACGGTTATGTCGGTATCCTCGTCGTCGATTTCGTCAACCACGTTTTTGCGAACAAATACGTTCATTTCATAATTTTCGGGATCAATCTCGCACGAAACTACGTCCTTGCCGTTATAATCCTTGCGGAGCGCAACGATTATGGCGTTCTGTATCTTCTCATAGAGATACTCGGCAGGAATTCCTTTTTCTTTTTCAAGCATCTGCACAGCTTCAAAAAATTCCTTATTCATTTTAATAACCATTCCTTTCAAGGTAGTGCCGTGTTTTTTCGTCACGGCGATTATTGTCTTTTACATATCAAAGTCGTCAAGCTTTACAAACGAAGCTTCCTTCTTTTCAAAGGACATTCCGCCGCCCTCATCGAATTCAACCGTGATAAGACCTGCGTCGTAATCCTTTAATGTGCATTTGTAAACTCTCTTGCCGTTTACGGGGCGTATGAATTTAACTATCACGCGGCTGCCGAGATATCTCGTAAAATGAAAATCCCTTGTAAGCTCGCGCTCAATGCCGGGCGAAGAGACCTGAAGAGAATAGCTTCGGTCTATTGGGTCAGCCTCGTCAAGCGGCTCGTCTAAAGCGTGGCTCATATTTACGCAGTCTTCAATTCCTATGCCGCCGTCCTGTTTATCTATGAATATGCGAAGATACCACTCTGCACCCTCTTTTTGGAAGCGGACGTCCCACAAAATGAGCCCGAGTTCCTCGGCGAGCGGCTGTGCGATATTCCAGACAGTTCCGACGGTACCGGTCAATTTTTCTGCCATTCGATATATCCTTTCATAAAAAAAGTCTTAACAAAACTAAGAGAGCGGGTCGCCCCACTCTCAATCATACGAATATTCTTACTGTGTTATAATACCATATATATATACGGTTTGCAAGCTTTTTTTCAAAGGTCGTCGGAATCCTGCTCCGGCCTTTTGTCGCTGTCCGTGGGATTTCCCGTATAGCTGCCCAAAACATCGGAGTTTGTGGTATCGTTATAGCCGTTCCAAATCTCCGCCATCTCCGTGCCGAGCTCGCTCAGCTTATTAACGGCTTTTCTTGAAGGCTTCTTTTCGTCTTTGTTTTTTTTGCTCAAATTTATCACCCTTTCTTTATGTGATAACATTATTATGCCGAAAAAAGAACAGGATATTTATGTATCTTTTTTATTATTTTCAGGTTGACTTTTAATTTTTTAGTTGCTATAATACAAGAGTATATAAGGGGGTCATTCCCTAACAAAAAAATGAAAGGGTTTGTTTAAGTTATGAAAAAGACGATTTCTGTTATTGTCGCTATTGCCATGATGCTTATGGTAAGCATCCCCGCATTCGCAGGCAATTTCGATGACAACGCCGATCTCACCGCTCAGCAGAAGGTTTTTGCCGAAGTGATTTTCGACGGTCTCAACGCAGGCAACAACACCGCTGATACTCTTGCAAATTATGTAGGCAGCAATCTTGATTACAAGGCTGACGTTACTTCTCCCGCGACCATCACCGATGATGTCAGCGAGGCTTTTGACGCAGCAAACGAAAAGCTCACCGTTCCCTTTACCGATGAAGCTCTTATCAATTCCATGAAGCTGAGAACCTCAGCAACCATTACCGGCCGCTATCAGGCTGCTAACGGCGAAGGTTCATCAAACATCGGCCCTGGCGGCAGCGGCAGCAACGTGCTCGATAAGCTTTTCCCCGATTTCTCAAACGGCGATTTCAGCGACCTCTTCAAGGGCTTCTCTGATTCGTTCTCTCAGATAGGCGGAGCTATTTCGGGTCTTCTCAGCGGCCTCGGCATCGGCGGCGGCTCGGGCAACAACACCGAGACCACCACAAAGAAGGCATCTACCACAAAGTCAAGCTCTTCAAAATCTTCGACCGCTTCTATCCCGAAGACCGGCGACGTTGCGATATATGCAGTTGCAGGTGTTGCGGTAGCAGCAGGTCTCGCGCTTGTGCTCACCAAAAAGAGCAAGGATTCCGACGAGAAATAAGCCGAAGCTTAAAACGTAACTTTTTTAAAACCTCAATCTCGCAAAAGAGATTGAGGTTTTTTGTTGCGCTTTTACATACGTTTGTCGTCAGTAAAAGCTCGATTATAGAGGACAAAAAAAGTGGGACCGCGAATTTCGCGGTCCCGCTCAAAAGCCTTAGGCTAAAAGGAAGTTCAATCAACGATAACGCCTGTTGCGTCGCGTCCTGCCATTACGGCATTTGACTCATCGGTATCAATGTGCATTGCAAGCTTGAACTTCGGGCTTACTCTTACAACAACATCACCGAATACAAGCGAGCGCTCGGGTGAATCAATTTTAACCGATACAACCTGCTTATCTTTTACGCCGTAATTCTCAGCGTCCTCGGGAGTCATATGTATGTGTCTCTTGGCCACGATAACGCCCTCTTTGAGCTCAACTTCGCCCTTGGGGCCTACCAATTTGCAAGCACCGCTGCCTGCAATGTCGCCCGATTCACGAACGGGAGCTGCAACGCCTATTGAGCGCGCGTCGCTTGCGGAAAGCTCAACCTGATCGGCAGGTCTTGTGGGACCCAATATTGAAACAGCCGGGAAGCTGTTTTTAGGTCCTATAACCTGGACTCTCTCTTCGCAGGCGAACTGACCCGGCTGTGAGAGATCCTTCTTCTTTGTAAGCTGATAGCCCTTACCGAAGAGTATTTCAAGCGTTTCTTCTGTAACGTGAACGTGTCTTGCGGAGGTTTCCACCATTACGGTTTTTTCCATTTTAATTTACCCCTTTATTTAAGATTTGATTATTTGCTCATTTCGGCTCTTGCAGCCTTGATGTTTGCAACAAATTTCTTACCGGTTTCGGTTATCTGTTTATAGTCGCCGGTCTTGGCTCCTGCTGTGAGCGATGAACCTGCACCTACTGCCACTGCGCCCGCTTTTATCCATTCGCCTACATTGTCGGCGTTAACACCGCCCGTGGGCATCATTTTGGCATAGGGAATAGGTCCGCGAATGTCCTTTATGATTTTCGGTCCGAAAAGGTCGGCAGGAAATACCTTTAGTATATCCGCTCCGTTTTCCATGGCAAGCAAGCCCTCGCGTACCGACATAATTCCCGGCATCATCGGAACTCTGTAACGATTGCACAGATGAAGCGTGTCAAGGTCAAGAGCGGGGCTTACTATATACTGAGCACCCGACAGCATTGCTATACGAGCGGTTGTTGCATCGAGCACCGTGCCTGCGCCGAGGATTATCTCGTCCGGTGTGTAGCGCTTTGCAAGCTCCTCTATGACCTTGTCTGCGTGCGGAACGGTAAACGTCAGCTCTATTGCTGCAACTCCGCCCTCGATGCAAGCATCGGTAATACGAATCGCTTTGTCCGTGCTCTCGGCGCGGACTACCGCAACTATGCCGCAGTCCTGAATTTTTGTAAGTATTTGTTCTTTATCCATTAGTAACATCTCCGGATATATTTATTTTAAAATTTAGTCTTGCTCCTTACGCACAGCCTTAATATTAACTCGAAAAGCCAAGGGCACTCAGTTCGGTCGCCGAAAAGTCCTGATATGCGAGATTGGGCGCCGAAAAGTCCTGATGTGCGTAGGATTTTGCCACTTGATTTCAGAGGGAAAAGATTTCGTATATTACGGCTTTTTGATGCCCCGAAGCATATTTTTGATATGCGAGATTGGGCAACGAAAAGTCGTAAGATGCGTAAGATTTTACCTCTGAACGCGTGCACCCGCACCGGATACGATATTCTCTACTTCCTTGAGCGACGCCATAGATGTGTCACCGGGTGTGGTCATTGCGAGAGCACCGTGGGCTATGCCGTAATTTACGGCTTTGTCGGGGTCGCCGGTGGTCATAAGGCCGTAGATAAGACCGGAGGCAAAGCTGTCTCCGCCGCCGACGCGGTCCATAATTTCAAGTGACGGAAGAGACATTCCCTTATGAACGCTGCCGTCGGCATAGAGCATTGCGGACCAGTCGTTTATTGTTGCGGTTTTCACTGTGCGCAAGGTGGTGCCGATAGCCTTGAAATTGGGGTACACCTTAACAACTTCGGAAAGCATTTTGCAGTAGCCGTCGATATTGAGCTTTTTAAGATTTGCGTCATTGCCCTCTACTTCAAAGCCGAGACAAGCGGTGAAATCCTCCTCATTGCCTATCATAACGTCTACATATTTTGCTATCTTCTTATTTACTTCCTGCGCCTTTTCCTTGCCGCCGATGTCTTTCCAGAGGGACGGACGGTAATTGAGGTCATAGGAAACGATTGTTCCGTATTTTTTGGCTGTTTTAACAGCCTCTATAACAACCTCTGCGGTAGTTTCGGAAAGTGCGGCAAAAATTCCGCCGGTGTGAAACCAACGAACGCCGAGCTCACCGAAAATGTGCTCCCAGTCAATATCACCGGGCTTTAATTTCGAAACAGCGGTATTTCCGCGGTCAGAAACTCCGAGAGCACCTCTTATGCCGAAACCACGCTCGGTAAAGTTAAGACCGTTGCGAACAGTTCTTCCTATACCGTCATACGGGACCCATTTTATAAGTGAAGTGTCAACTCCGCCCTCTAACATGAAGTCCTCTACGAGCCTGCCGACCTCATTGTCGGCAAGAGCCGTAACAGCCGCGGTACGCATACCGAAGCAACGTCTGAGTCCTCTTGCGACATTGTATTCGCCGCCGCCCTCCCATGCTCTGAAAGAACGCGCGGTTTTGATTCTGCCTTCGCCGGGATCAAGTCTCAGCATTATTTCGCCGAGCGAAATCATATCATATTTGCAGGAAGCTGCATCTTTTAAATTAAGATTCATAATATTCTCCCATAAACGGAGCTTAAACTCCGGAATAAGCGTTAAATCCACCGTCAACCGGAATTGTAGTACCGGTTATAAAGCCCGAATAATCCTCATCACAGAGGAACAGAAGCGTGCCGTCAAGCTCGTTCGGCTCGCCGAAACGTTTCATCGGAGTTGCAGCGAGAATTTTGCCGGTGCGTGCCGTGGGCGTGCCGTCCTCGTTCCAAAGAAGTGCTTTATTTTGATTGGTCGAGAAGAAGCCCGGCGCAATGGCATTAACTCTGATACCTACATCGGCAAAATGAACAGCCATAAACTGCGTGAAGTTTGAAACAGCCGCCTTTGCAGCCGAATATGCCGGTATCTTCGTTAGCGGACGATAGGCATTCATAGAAGAAATCATAACTATGCAGGTGTTTTCTTTCTGAGCCATATCGCGCGCAAATACCTGAGTCGGAATAAGCGTTCCGAGGAAATTGAGGTTAAACACAAACGAAATTCCCTGTGGGTCAAGATCAAAAAATGTCTTGATGTTCTCGTCGTGCTGAGTCAAATCTATCTTTTCGAGAGTTTCTTTGGTCGTGGTACCCTTTGGGTTGTTACCGCCCGCTCCGTTGAGGAGAATGTCGCAGGTGCCGAGCTTTTCGTTTACAACCTCGCGCGCCTTCTGCATACTCTCGGGGTCAAGCACGTTGCAGCCTACGGCAATTGCCGTTCCGCCGTCTGCGGTTATCTCATCTACAACCTTTTGAGCCGCCGCTTCGTTTAAATCAAGCACGGCTACCTTTACACCCTGCTTTGCGAGCACCTTTGAAAAGTCTCCGCAGAGAACTCCGCCGCCGCCCGTTACTACCGCAACTCTGCCATTTAAATTTTCGTGTTTCATAAAGTCCAGTCCTTTCGGTTCGTACCTTTAATTACTTTTTTGATTTCTCTACGGCTTCCCATAATCCGTTAAGGTATGCGGCGCCGAGTGCTCTGTCGTAAAGACCGTAGCCGGGTCTTGCGACTTCGCCCCAAATCATTCTGCCGTGGTCGGGACGCACATATCCGTCAAATCCGACATCCTGAAGAGCCTTTACAATCTCGTACATATCAAGCGAACCCTCACTCGACTCGTGAGCCGTCTCATTGAAATGTCTGTCCGAAACCTTGATGTTGCGAAGGTGTGCAAAATAAATCCTGTCGCCGAATTCGCGTATCATAGCAGGCAAATCATTGTCTTTGTTTGCACCGAGAGAGCCCGTGCAGAAGGTGATTCCGTTATATTTTGACGGAACAATATCAAAAAGTCTGCGATATGATTCACGCCCGGTTATAATACGCGGCAGGCCGAATATTCCCCATGGCGGATCGTCCGGATGTATAGCCATTTTGACGTCGCACTCTTCGCACACGGGCATAAGTCTGTTAAGAAAATATTCAAGGTTGTTCCAAAGGTCCTCGGAAGTCACATTTTTATATTTTTCAAACAGTTCCTTTATTTCACCCATACGTTCCGTTTCCCAGCCGGGCATCGCATAGCCGTTTGAATTATTGTCTATCTCGCGGAACATATCCTCGGGGGATTTGCCCTCTATCTGTGCGCCGTCATAAGAAAGGCACGTGGCGCCGTCGCCCATATCCATGGCAAGGTCGGTTCTTGTCCAGTCGAAAACAGGCATAAAGTTATAGCAAATAACCTTAACTCCGACCTTTGCGAGATTTCGTATGCTCTCAATATAATTATCTATATATTTATCTCTTGACGGAAGACCTATCTTTATATCCTCGTGAACATTTACGCTCTCTATACATTCCATGGTAAAGCCTGCGGCAGCTATTTCGTCACGCATTGCGGTAACGTCCTCAAGGGGCCACACTTCTCCTGCCGGCAGATAGTGAAGAGCCGGTACTATACCTGTTACACCGGGAATTTGTTTTATCTGCTCAAGGGTTACGGTATCCTTATCCTTACCGAACCATCGAAAGGTCATCTGCATAAATATGCCTCCTTTTTCCTTTTTTATATTTTATCACTATCACATCGATATATCAATGAATTTAAGCGAAAACAAGACGTCGAAAAGAAAAAAATATCGCTCAAAAACATAAAGAGCCGCAAGAATAAAGCTCTTGCAGCTCTTGTGTTAAAGCGAATCAGTTCTCAATAAAATATTTTTCGTACCAGAGAATGAACGAATAAACAGACCATATCTTTTTCATATTGTGCGCCGTGCCTGCCTTATGTTCATTCAAAAGCTTCATTATATAGTCGCGGTTAAAGAATTTTGCCGCAACCTCGCCCTCGAATTTTTCCTTGACCATATTGTAATACTCGTCACGACGAAGCCAATCGTTGAGAGGCGTTAAAAATCCGGTTTTTCTCATAGCGGCAGTCTGCGGAGGAAGCTCCTTTGCGGCTGCGCCTCTGAGAGCTAACTTTGTCGTCTCTTTATTGACGCGGTATTTTGACGGTATTTGAAGTGCTATTTTAAGCATTTCCCTGTCAAGGAACGGAACACGAAGCTCGAGCGAATTTGCCATACTCATTCTGTCGGCTTTTACGAGTATATCCTGAACAAGCCATGTGCGAATATCGGCATACTGCATTTTTGTAACGTCGTCCTCGTTTTTGACCTCGTCGAAGAACGGCTTTGTGTAAACGGCGGGATCCTTTGACGGAATGTGCTTTGCGAGCACCTTGTCGACATCCTCGTGGTTGTACACGTAGTTGTTGCGGATATAGCGTTCCTCAATCGGGTATCTGCCGCGAGTCAAGAACCTCTTGCCGTGGAACGAGGGCATTTTTTCGGCAATACCGCCGAGCATATTGCGAAGGCCCTGCGGCAAGCGCATATATTTTGCGAAATCAAGCGGCTCTCGGTAATAATGATAGCCGCCGAAAAGCTCATCGGCACCCTCGCCCGACAAAACGACCTTTACCTGCTGCGAAGCGAGATTTGCGAGGAAATACAGTGCTATCGCAGAGGGGTTCGGGAGCGGTTCGTCCATATAATACTGAACCATTGGAGTAATGTTAAAATACTCCTCGGCGGTTATTTTTTTGGAAAAATTCTTGACGTTTTCGTGCTTTGCAAATTCCTGCGCATGGGATAGCTCCGAATATTTTTCCTCAGCGTAGCCTACGGAAAAGGTTTTAACATCGTTGCGCTTTGCCATTTCATGAACGACATAGCTTGAATCCACGCCGCTTGAAAGGAAGCAGCCTACTTCAACGTCTGAAATACCGTGTGCCACAGTCGAGCCCTTGAATGTCTCGTCAATAAGGTCTTCCCAATATTCAATGGACTTTGTATCGTCAATCGAATATTCGGGAGTGAAATATCTTTTGGTTTCAAATTTGCCGTCCGAGAAAGTGAAATAACTGCCGGGCTCCATCTTATATACGTTTTTGAACATAGTCTCGGTAGTCGGGATATATTCAAAGCAGAGGTAATCCGGAAGTCTCTCCTCGTTGAGCTCTTTCTCAAACAGCGGATTTGACAAAAACGACTTTATCTCGGAACCGAAAAGAAAGTTTCCGTTTTTGAGATAATAGAAAAACGGCTTTATGCCGAATATGTCACGCGCGCCGAAGAGCTTTTTCTCGGTGCTGTCCCAAATTACAAAGGCAAACATTCCGCGCAGCTTGTTTAAAAGCTCACAGCCGTATTCCTCATAGCCGTGAAGCAAAACCTCGGAATCGGTCTTTGTGCGAAAAACGTGACCTTTTTTTATAAGCTCTTCTCTTATGGGCTGATAATTGTAAATCTCGCCGTTAAATACGAGAACCTTTGTGCCGTCCTCGTTAAGTATCGGCTGGCTGCCGCCGTCAAGGTCTATTATGCTCAGGCGACGGAATCCGAGCGAAACGGACGAATCCACATAATAATCGTCCTGATCCGGGCCGCGGTGGCGTATGCGATCCGCCATATCCTTTATAATTTTTTCGTTCACAGACTTATCCGGTGTGTCGTTGACATACCCTACAAAACCACACATATATTGTTCCTTCCGTTATTCCTTGATTTTCTTACCGCAAAGATCTATGCTTCTGCGCGCAAGAACCTCCATGGAGTCTATAATTTTGCTGTCTTTTTTTGAAAGATTGAAGTCCTTGTCAATTATCGAAAGCTCGGTGCAGCCGAGTATAACGGCATCGCACCCCTTCTTTTTCATATCGCCGATAATTCTCATAAACTCAAATATATCGACCTTTTCGCCCGCCTTGACCTCACCGTAAATGATGTTCATAAGCGACCTTTTATCCTCTTCGTCGGGGAATTTACAATCAATCGAATACCTGTCGGCAACACGCTCGTAAGATCCCGATTTAATGGTTCCCTCTGTTGCCAAAACTCCGAGTGTTTTAAGCCCGGGGACTGTCTTAATTGCGTATTTTACAGTCTCCTCTATAATGTTGATTATCGGAATATCTACGTTTTTCTGTATCTCGTCATAAAAATAATGCGCCGTGTTACAAGGGATGACTATATAATCGCACCCTGCAGCCTGAAGCTTTTTTGCGTCGGCAATCATAACGGGAAGCGGATTCGGCTTTGAGTGGTCGAGTATATAGTCCGTTCTGTCAGGTATTGCTCCGTGGTTTAAAATAACCATGGATATATGCTCCTGATCGGTCTTGGCGTCAGTCATTTTAACGACAAGGTCCGCAAAATATATGGTAGCGAGCGGCCCTACGCCGCCCAGAACACCGAGAGTTTTTTCTTCCATTTTTTGAGGTGTCCTTTCTTTTTACTCTGTTTGTGAGCTTAGTTGTTTTTATGCTAAATGCAATTTACCGCAATTTTCGCTGTCGCCGAGAACACATTTTACAAGGGTACTCGAGAGGACGATAAAAGCGTGCGAGGGTGTGCGTTATCTTTAGAAACCTTAATTCCAAATATTTCTGAGAATGCGTGCAACCGTGCGTTTTTAGCGTTCCGAAGTGTACGAAGGTACTCGAGAGAACGATAAAAGCGTGCGGGGTGTGCGTTATCTTTAGAAACCTTTGCTTAAATATTTCTGAGAATGCGTGCAACCGTGCGTTTTTAGCGTTCCGAAGTGTACAATGGTACTCGAGAGGACGGCAAAAAAGTGCGGGGTGCGTATTATCTTTAGAAACCTTAGTTCTAAATATTTCTGAGAATGCGTGCAGCCGTGCGTTTTTGACGCCCCGAAGTGTACAAGGGCACTCGAGAGGACGGCAAAAAAGTGCGGGGTGCGTATTATCTTTAGAAACCTTTGCTTAAATATTTCTGAGAATGCGTGCAGCCGTGCGTTTTTAGCGTTCCGAAGTGTACAAGGGTACTCGAGAGAACGATAAAAGCGTGCGGGGTGCGTATTATCAGAAATATTTACGGAATTTACGGAACTGATTGATATAAGCCGCTCTCGCGTAAAAATTATGCTTGAGGTTGTGGTCGGCGGAGTAGAACAGAGGCTCGGAAACCTTGCCCTCGGACCAGAGCTTTAAAGCGAGAGATTTGAAATCGCTGTCGGGAACGTATTTTTTAATTACGCCTTTCGGGACAACCGTATAGAGATTTATATTGTCGGCTACGGTGTAATCGTCAAGCTTGTTATAAATATAGTCGTCAACAATCCATTTGACGGTATTAAAGCCGCTGCCCGTAACATAGAAATTGCTTCTGCCGAGACGAACGTTTATTTCAAAGAATTTAAACTTACCGTCACGCTCATCGTATTTTATATCGAAGTTTGCAAAGCCCGTGTAGCCGATATGCTCAAGGAACTTTGTTGCGGCGGCCACTATTTCGGGATTCACCTCGTTGACTATGGCAACGGGGTTACCTATCGCCGTGGGCGTGTGATCCTCAAGCAGAGTTCTGCCGAGAGATGCGAAACGAACCTTGTGGTTTTGGTCACAATAGCAGGTTAAAACGCGCATATAGGTATCGTCGCCGGGTATACAATCCTGTATGAGGAATTTATAGTCATAGCTTGATTTTTCAAGCTTTGCGAGCATATCGCGAAGTTCCTCTTCATTGTTGAAGCGGAACACCTTTTTCTTACCGTCGAATTTGGCATAATGATACATAGCCGAGTTTGCGGGCTTTGCTATAACGGGATAATCAAAGTCAAACTTCAGATCGTTTTCCTTGCCGCACTCATAGACATATGTCTTGGGATAATTAAGGCCGAGCTCTTCAAAAATCTCATAGAATTTGTCTTTGAGAACTATTTTATTTAAGAGGTCAACGTCTATATACGGGATGATATAGTACGGAGACAGCTCCTTTTTGCTCTCTATGAGTGCTCTGACGTACCAGTCTCCGCAGCCTAATACAATAAGCTTCTTTTTGCCCTCAAATTCCTTGCCGACTTCAATAAGATGCTTAACCAACACATCCTTGTTTTCAAGACCGGGGAATATTCTGTTTTCTATAATATCGGAATTAGCTATGTAACCGCCCTCCGACATACTTAACACGAGTGATTTGATGCCGTATTCCTCGTGAAAGCTCCTCGCGAGGGAATAAGCGGTTATATCGGCTCCGAGTATTACCGGTAAAAATTCCTTTTCCTGGAACTGCATAGAAAAACCTTCTTTTCCATAATATATACTCTGTTATTATAAGATATAACCAAATCTATGTCAACAAAAAAGGACGTTTAAAAAGACCTAATCGCCGATTACGCGGACGTTTCGGAGCAAGCGAAATTTTCAACGTTTTCAGCCGAAATCGAGCGAGGCGTAAAACTGCCCGATTTTTTACGCCCCACCCGATATTACAATTAACCGAGGTACTGTTTCATTTTTTGTATGCTGTTTTCCTCAAGCTTAATCAAATTCTCACCGAGTTTTCGGCAATCCTCAGGGGTATCGCCGTATTCCTTTAGGGTTCGCGACATATCTATAACGCCCATCATACTGCCCTGCATCATCATTTCGGCGATTTTATCGGGGCTTTTGTCAAATGCCGTATTCATCTGTATACCCGACCAAACTCCGAACTGCGCCAGCGGTCCCTTTTCCTTAGGCAATTTGTTTTCCTTTGCGAGCAGATTTACAGCCTCGCCCGACAAATCGGTATAATCCCTGTGCTCGCTCTGAAGCTCCGACAAAAGGCTCGGGTCCTCAACCTTTTCGGTTATCATTGAAATGGATTCGCAGCACATCTCGGCATTTTCGTATACCTTATTTAAAAATTCTTCGGTTCTGCTTTTTTCCTTCAAGTGTATCTTCCTTCCTTTTTTGCCGAAAAAACGGATTTTTTTATTATTATCCCAAAGCAACAGGGCTTTATACTGTTTACATTTTAAGGTTTTTAAACTATAATATGTATTAAACAGCAGTAAGAAAGGTTAAGGTGATTTTCATGGGCAAGCTTAACAAATTCACAGCGTTTATGGGAAATAAATTCCAGCCGGTATTCGGCAAGATAGTATATAGAAATATGCGGAGGAAACCGATAGTTCCGAAAGAGCTTAAAAGGCTCTCGGACCTGGCACCGCTCGATAAGGACAAGGTTCAGCTCGTGGCGCACCGCGGACTTTCGGGAGCATATCCCGAAAACACCGCTCCGTCGTTTGAGGCGGCAGGCAAGCATGGCGGATATTTCGGCCTTGAATGCGACACGCACATGACAAGAGACGGCGTTTGGGTAATTATGCATGACCCGGACGTTTCGACCATATACAGCGGCACGGGCGACGTTAAAGAGCTTTCATTTGACGAAATTGAAAGAATGCACGTCGCAAGAGGCTCCAATGCCGATAAATTCCCCGGGCTCAAAGCTTGCACGCTTCAGGAATACATCGACATCTGCAAAAAGTATAATTGCCACCCGATAATCGAAATCAAGGATCCGCGTAAGGACAAAATGCAGGATTTCTACAATGTGCTTCTCAAAAACGATCTGCTTAAGGACGCCGTTATAATTTCGTTTATACTCGACGACCTTAAAGAGCTGCACGATATAGACCCGACGCTTAATATGTGGTATCTCGTAAACTACCTCGACAGCAAAAACATTAAAGATGCGAGAGACGCAGGCTGCAGCGGTATGGACTTCTCGGCGGAATTTAACGCCTGCCGTCCGGAGTGGATACGCAAGGTTCATGACAACGGTCTTAAAACCGCCTGCTGGACGGTTGACAACCGAGAAATGCTCGCCTCAATGATAGACGCCGGCGTAGAGTACATCACAACAAATTCCATTCTTCCGGAATAACAGACACAAAAGCAAGGAGACTTTATGGCAAGATTTTGTCCGCTTTTTTCCGGAAGCTCCGGCAACTCAATATACATAGGCAATAACGACGGCGGAATACTCGTAGACACGGGAATGAGCGCAAAAAAAATCGGCGAAGCACTCTTTAACATAGGCGTCGCCCCGGAGAGTTTAAACGCCGTTTTTGTCACACACGAACACTCCGACCATATAAAGGGCTTACGCGTATTCGCTTCAAAATATCATATAAAGGTATACGGAACAAATGGTACGCTCTCGGCACTTGACGATATGGGCATATTAAACGGCAAATTTGAGACGGAGGAGGTCTCGTTTTCCGGTAACGAAGCAGGTCCTCTTTTTGTGACCCCGTTTCACACCTCGCATGACGCGAGAGAAAGCTGCGGCTACAAAATAGACTGCAGCGACGGCAGAAAAATCTCCATAGCCACCGACCTCGGTGAAATGACCGAAGAGGTTTTTTCGGCAGTAAGCGGCTCAGACCTTGTTATGCTTGAGTCAAACCACGACGTTATGATGCTCGAAAACGGCCCTTACCCGTATTCTCTGAAAAAGAGAATTCTCGGCAAAAAAGGGCACCTTTCCAACGACGCGTGTGCAAGCACCGCCGAAAGGCTCGTAAGCGGCGGTACCACGAGAATTTATCTCGGCCACTTAAGCCGCGAAAACAATATGCCGGCTCTCGCATATCAAACCACATGCTCGGCACTTACCATGGCGGGAGCAAAAGAGAACAGCGACTATATACTCAAGGTTGCAAAGCCCGTCTGCGACGAGAAAGCGATGATATTATGATAAGCGTTACCGTTATAGCACTCGGCAAGCTCAAGGAAAGTTATATGCGCGATTTTTGCGCAGAGTACGAAAAACGGCTCAAGGCGTTTTGCAAAATAAACATAACCGAGCTAAGTCCCGTACGTCTTTCACAAAATCCGAGCGAGGGTGAAATAAAAAAGGCTCTCGACAGCGAGGCTACGCTTATAAAATCCAAAATACCGTCCGGTGCTTATGTATTTTCGATGTGCATTGAAGGCAGGCAGATGTCAAGCGTTGACTTTTCCGAAAAAATATCCGCCACTGCGCTGTCCGGCAAAAGCAATATAGCCTTTATTATCGGCAGCTCCTTCGGACTCAGTAACGAAATCAAAAAAATGTCGGATTTTAAATTTTCAATGTCGGAAATGACCTTTCCGCATCAGCTCGCGCGTTGTATGCTCCTTGAGCAGATATACAGAGCATTCGAAATATCCTCCGGCGGAAAATACCATAAATAAAAAATTCAAAAGGATTGGGTGATTATTATGTTTTGTACAAATTGCGGTGCGGCTTTACCGAACGGTGCGGATATATGCCCGAATTGCAACCGACCCGTCAGCCGGTCAAGCTTCGCACAAGGAGAAGCCCCTGTATCAAATGTGAATTATAACGGGCAAAACGCTCCGTACAAACCGGAGAGCTGTAATCAGAATTACAACAGCCCCTCGGGAAATACAAACGGCTTTTACGGCTCTCAACAAAGCAATCCCGTAAACAGCACATATAATGCTCCGGTAAACGGAGCCGCTTATCAGCAAAACCGACCGGAGCAATACAATCAGTACAGTCAAAACGGCGGAGCCTATAATCCGCAGACATATCGTAATCCCAACGAAAAGGCAAACGTGGGGCTGTGCGTTGCATCGGTGTTTTTTCCGATTGTCGGTCTTATACTTTTTTTGGTGCAGAAAAACGATACTCCGCGCGCCGCAAAATCATATCTTCTTTGTGCCGCAATAAGCTTCGGCGTGCAGGTGCTTTTAAGCATAATTGTTATGGTGATTATGTGGACAGCGGTATGGGCGGCTGTGCCGTACATCGACGACAGTTTTTCTTATGACTATGACTATGACTATGATACGGCAACAAATTTGTTTACGGCATTGATTTCGCCCGTAAAACTCTTCTTTATGAAATAATACAGTTCATCCGAAATACCAAGCACCGCCCGGTCTAAGACCGAGCGGTGCTGTTTATTTTATTATATTATGCCGCCGAGCTTATCAGCCCTCGGTCGGCTCAAGTATACCGTAGCCGCCGTCAGCACGCTTATAAACCACATTTACGTCGTCCGTGTCGGCATTGCGGAACATATAAAACTCGTGTCCGAGCATATTCATCTGGAGTATAGCCTCCTCGGAAGATTGCGGCTTTAAAATAACAGCCTTCGTTCTGACTATGTCATACTCCTCCTCGGCGGAGTCGTCAGCCGAATTAAACGCCTCGTCAAAGGATACATCGCGTATGCGCTTTGCAAGTCTTGTCTTGTTTTTTCTTATCTGACGAATGAGTGAATCAACACATTTATCAAGCGCGTCCTCAAGGTCCTGTGAGCGCTCCTGACTTCTGAATATAAAACCGCCCTTTGAGAGCGTTATCTCAACAATTTTAATGTTTTTTTCCACCGTAGCGGTAACCTTGGCATCAGCTTCGGGTCCGAAAAACTTTTCGACCTTTTTGAGCTTTAATTCCGCCCTTTCTTTGAAGGATTCTCTCGGTGTGCATTTTCTGCCGATAATGGTAATGTTCATTAAGACATCCCCTTATTTATATATTCAAAGGCCGAGGCCCTTGTTGCGACAATACGCTGAATTTCTTTAGCTTGATTTGATTATAGCATATATTTACAGTAAAATAAAGACATTTTTTAAATTTTTTGTTAATTTTAAATAAGCGGTGATTGTAAAAAAGCGGTGCCCACTTTAGGGCGCCGCTCATATCTTTAATCAAATTGTCTTTTCGGCGTGACGCGTTACGTGGCAGCCTATATTCACGGCTGCGGGAAGCCCGGCTATGTGCGTCGGTGCCGCCTCAATGTTTACGGCAAGAGCCGTGGTTTTGCCGCCGAAGCCCTGAGGGCCTATATTCGTCGCGTTTATGCGGCGCAAAAGCTCCTGCTCCATCTCGCGGTAAACAGGGATTTTGTTTCTCTCGCTTACGGGGCGGCAAAGTGCCTTTTTTGCGAGATATGCGCAGTATTCAAAATCTCCGCCGAAGCCTACGCCTATCACCATAGGAGGGCAAGGATTCCCCCCGGCAAGCTTCACCGTTTCAAGCACAAAGTCCATAAGATCGTCCTTTGAAGCGGAGGGCGTAAACATTTTAAGCCTGCTCATATTTTCGCTGCCGAAGCCCTTCGGAGCGACGGTAAGCTTTATTTTGTCGCCCGGGACTATTCTTGTGTGAATTACGGCAGGAGTATTATCGTTTGTATTAACTCTGTCGAGCGGATCGCGCACTATTGACTTGCGCAAAAGCCCGTTTGTGTAGCCTCTTGAAACACCCTCGTTTACGGCACTTTCAAAATCACCGCCGACAATATGCACGTCCTGACCCACATCACAAAAAATTACCGCCATACCGGTATCCTGACAAATAGGCAAATTAAGTTCCTTTGCCGCGTCGAGGTTTTCAAGCAAAGTACCCATTATCTTTTTGGGCAGCTCATCGGTCTCGGATTTTTCGGCACAGGATATGCAGCCGCACAAATCGTCCGGTAAAATTTTATTGGCTTTTATGCAAAGCTCCTCTACGGCTTTGATTATTTCGCTGACATCTATTTCTCTCATATTTAGCTCCATAAAAACAGGCAGACAAATACTTGCCTGCCGTACATTTTATTTTCTTCTTGAATACGAGCCGCGTTTTCCGTCCGTGGCACGCTTAAGGTCTGTCATTTTTTCGTCGCTGACCTTTTTGAATCTGTCCATCATATCTTCAAAAGACATAGGACCGTCCTTCTTTTCGGACGGCTGACCCTTCCAAACGTTGGGAGTGCTGTTTCTGTGCCCCTTATTTTGGCGGAAAGAACGTTCACCCTGCGGCTGCTGCTGCGCCGGCAATGCTTTTTTGATGGAAAGGCTTATTTTGCCCTCCGGCGTAATGTCAATTACCTTTACCTTGACCGTTTGATTTTCTTTCAGATGCTCGTGAATATCACTTACATAAGACTGCGAAACCTCCGAGATGTGAACCATACCCGTAAGATTGCCCGGCAGGCTTATAAAAGCTCCGAAATTTGTGAGTCCGGTAACCTTGCCTTCAAGTATTTCCCCTACTTCGACCATAAAAGAATTTTATCCTCCCCGTGAGCCAACCTCTCAGTTGCCCGGCGTAATATCATAGTATACCTTTTCATCAGGCATAACGTATCCGAGTTTTTCGCGTGCAACACGTTCGATATAATCTTCCTGACTGCCGCCGTCAGCTACCTTTTGCAAGCGTTCGTTTTCGGCGAGCTGCTGCTCATATTGGGCAGAAACCTGCTCCGCCGTTTTTTCCCTCTCCTTAATTTTGAGCTGCGTATCGATAAGACTTATTGTAAAATACCCGACCGCAAGCACCAAAAGCAAGGTAAGTATGAAGCTGTGCTTGGCTTTACCTTTTTTCTTCTTTGCTTTTACCGCTCTTTTTTCGGTAGCCATTTTGCTTCACTTCCTTCCGCATTTTCGGATAATTGCGCTTATTATTTAATTGATTATACAACAAAGAGCCGCATAGTTTCAAGTGGATTTTTGATTTTTTTGCCGCTTTTACCGCTTTTTTTCGACTTTTTTGTGATATTTTTCCAAAAACTCGCTTAAAAAGCCCAAAAAGCTTTAAAAACGGAGCTGCAATGGTCTTAAAAATTTTAATAAAAAAGCCTTTAACGGCTCGGGTAATTCGCTCGGAAAATCGCACCGCAAACACGCCGAACGTAATGTAATATATAAAAAAACCGAGCATCTCTCCGAAAACCACATACGCCATAACCATACCGTTTGTTATAACGAGCGAAAATATAAATGTCACAAGGCCGGCAAAGGCCGAATACAATATGTCAAATATCAGCACCGTGCGTTTTCCGCCGCCGAAAATAAGGCGTATCGTTCTGACAACGTCATACAATACGCCTATACAAAATCCAAAGCCGAGCGACAGTAAAAAATTTGTCGTCTGCCGCGGCATACCGACTATGTAATCCATCAGCGGAACACCCTGCTCCAAAATCCGCCCTCCTGCGTCGGCTTGCTGTCTGAATATGAGAGAGAGCTGATGTTTCCCTCTATCATAATTTCCCCGACCTCAAGACTCAAGCGGTTTATATGAAGGCCCTCGCCCTTCACCGTAAGCTCGCCCATATCGGTAAAGACTATTACGGTCTGTTCGTCAAAGCTGTCCACATCGGAAATTCCCGAAACCGTAAGTGTGTGTCTGTCCTCCATAATGACATTATGCGGAGCTTTTATGCCCTCGGCGGCACCTACCGCAGCTTTACTGCCGTTCATAACACAACCTCCTTTACTTTGTACAAGTATATGCCGCAGGTTGTGTTTTTATGTGCGTTACGGTACAGCGGACAAGAAACGGCAGCGGCTTATATAATCCGCGCAAAAAAACATCGCCCCGAAAAACGGAGCGATGAAAAAATCACTTAATAAGCGACATTAAAAGCCGCGGATTTCGCGTAGTGATGTTATCGGGAGCAAGGCTCAAAACATACAGCATAAGCGGTTTTTTATCCACAGTCCAAACCGATACCGAAAGCCCACGTTCGTGCATAACCTCAACCAAGGCCTTTGACAAATATGTGTATTTGCAGTTTATACCCACGGCTCCGGCGTGCTTTATTTCATCTGCCGTCCGACGTAAATACTCCTTATCGCGAAGCCTCAGTACATTTAGCTTCATATTGAGATAATACGGTATTTCCGGCGCGTATTTTTTGACCTTTGCCGCGTTATCTTTCTCAACTCCCGTAAAGAAGCATCTGCCTATAAGACCTGTTTTTTTTACGATGCTTTGTATTTGGTCAAGATTTTCAAATACCTTTAAATCAAGATTTTGCAAAACCGTGCTCGAATTTGACGCTATGTAATACTGCGCCTCGGCAAAGAGCAAGCCGCCGTCTCCTGCCGAATCGGCGTGCATAAAGACCGGCGTTCCGTCAGTCCTGAGCGTTAAGTCATTCTCTATTACGGGGACGTCCGAAAAAATCGCCCTTTGTATAGACTCTATGGAATTGTCGGGGCTACCGTCGCAGCCGGTGTGAGCGGTGACTGTAAAGCCATGCGGCAAGGAAAGCTTTTGCTCTTTAAGCTTTTGATATTTTGCTCCCAAGGCAGCCGCTCCGAAAGCGGAGAACACGGCGGCAAATCTAAGAAAAAACCTGAATTTCATTTAATCACCTTATTTTTGCGGAAGCACCGCATTCCAATCCTCGGGCGGCGCGTCATACATTGAGGACAAAACCGCGTCAAGTATTTCTTTTATTTTACCGTCCTTGTCAAACGGCCTTACAAGCTTTTTTATTCTGCCCATAAAGGCATCCATTGCTCCGTACTCGGGTGTCCCCGGATAAAGCGGCTCGTCACCGTGATAAAGATTTATCATTATCTGCAAAACAAGGTCCTTCAGGACTATTCCGCGCGCTCTGTCGTCTATTTTGCCGGATACTCCGAGATATTTAGCCGCCGCTCCGACGGTACGATTGTTTAAAAGCGTACCGATTATCTTCAGCGGCACCTTTAATTTGTAAACCGTCTCTGCCGTCATACTGAAGCTCGGTGCCAAGTCCGCCAGATGGTCTATATCATAAGCCGTTGATGATATTATATCATTCAGGAAAAACGTAAAGTGATTTTTCAGATAATCATTGACCGAAAGACCGTTGCGGTCAAAATCAAAATTATCTATCTGCTCTGTCCTCACATCAATCTTTTCGCCGTCTATTGTTACCTTTCTTATCGCCGTGGGATAGCCTACAAGCGACGAGGTGTTTACGTCATAGAAAACGTTGCCCTTTTCGGTACGCTTTACGGCGATATTCTGCATATGAGTGTGCCCCGTGAACACGAGATTCACTCCCGAATCGGCAAGACGCGTAGTAATTTCGTCATAGTCTGCAAGCATATCCTTTTTTGAGAATAAAGGATAAATCGGATTCGGCGGCAGGCACGGATGGTGATTCATAACAAAAATGTAGTCGCCGTTCTTCTTCGCCTCTTCTATCTGTGAGAACATCCACTCAATTTGACTCTCGGTATAGCCGTGACGTTCGGGTGTCCCGTCGTCATTCATACAGAGAAGCCTAAATCCTTTTTTGAGCTTTACGCAGTAGGAAAACGACTCCTTGTGTTCGGAAACGGCTCTGTCCCAGCCGAAATCCGCATACAGCTCGCGAAGCTTCGGACGCGGCGTAGGCGTTGCGGGTAATAGCTCGTCACCCTCACACCGCAGGGGTTCCATTTCTGAGCTTATAAAGTCATGTGTAGCCGTTATAAGATACACCTGTTTCCCGGCGTCACGGAGCCTTTGCAGCTTGGGCAGTAAATCGAGATGACTTTCCATAGCACCCGTGCTTGTAAGATCACCGGCTATCAAAACTATGTCAATATCCTTGTCTGCAATGAGCTTTGAAAATGCGGCATCAATAATCGCCCCTGTCTCGGCAAGGCATTTTTGTTCCTTGTTGTTCCACTTTTCATATGCCTTGCCGCTTGTTCCGAGCGACGGAGCATAGTGATGAAGGTCGGTAATAAGGTAAAACTTCAATGAATCAGCCATAAATATCATCTCCGTTCAAAAATAATACCCCCCGAGAGAAGCACGGAGGGCATATAAAATCTTTTTTTATTTTGCGAGAGCAGCAACCTCAAGCATATATGTACCTATCTGGCCGCCGAATTCGGGAGCACCGTCCATGATAAGATGACCCGTCTTTACCGCCTCAAGCATATCATCTGTGCCGAGGAGTATTCCGAGCGCACTGTCAAGGTTGTCAAAGCGCAAGGTGAAGAACGGCATAGCACGCTTATAATCGCCTCTGCCTGCTCTTGACTTGCCGGCTTTAATGCGTAGATACGCGGAAACCGACGGATAACCGTCAACCGCCCATGCATAAACACGGTCGGGGCTCTTGCTGGTCCAGTCGTGAATATCCTCGTGACCCATCTTGTTGAGCTGGCTTATACCGCTTGACAAAAGATAGAAGAAGCACTTAACCATAAGCTCTTTTGTTGCCTCGTCCTTCGGAGCCTCGGTTGCGCCGAGAAGCGACGACATTTTAAGTAGCGTCATTAAGAATGCCTTGAACGCACCAAAGTGTGTTACGACACCTTTCATCTTAGGCAGAGTCGCAGGTGACATCTTACCCTTAAAGAATGCGTTCATAGCCTCAACGCTCTTAAATTCAAGCTCAACGTGAGGATTGGGGTCTACCTTGTTTAAATGAACAAGCCACTCATCACTGTTTACGACAAAGTGCATGCCGACCTTGCCGCCCGGAGCATCCGGGTCCTTAGCGCTTACCTGAATAATCGCATGAACGTGCGCAAACTGCTTTTTAAGCGAGGGTACATCGTTCGCAATTACCTTAACAAGCGGTAAGGCTGCATTAAAGAATATTTTATTTGAATATAATTCTTCTTTTGTATGCAAATTTTTCACTCTCCTTTTTTGAGGATTTTATTTGCTCGAAAGCGCGAAAAATCACAACGAATTTTCCGCCGAAGCGGTACGCCGAAACCGAAAAAGCACCGGCATACCGTTAATAATTTAAGCGATGTATTAAACAATCTCCGATCGTTTAACAGACTTTAGAGAAAACGGATTAAAGTTCCGCTGCCACGTACTGTGGTACAACAGAGATCGATTAATTCGTTTTATCAAAGAATACCTTGCAAAATTTATTTTGTTTGATAGGCTTTAGAGAAAACGGATTAAAGTTTGACCGCCGCGTACTGTGGTACGCAAGGGAAAAATTAATTCGTTTTATCAAAGAATATCAGACAAAATCAGACCTCATCGTCCCAGTTGTCGTCTAACTCAAAGTCCTTATGCATAAGCTCACGAACCGCCTCGATTATGCCGTTGGCGTCGATGCCGACCATGGACATAATGTCCTCGTGGAGACCGATGGGAGCGAACTTGTCGGGGTGACCGAGCTTCTTGAAGGCGCAGCCCTTACCGGATTCAACAACAACCTCGGCAACGGCAGAGCCGAGACCGCCGATTATGTTGTGGTCCTCAACCGTGATTATACGGCGAGTATCCTGAACAGCCTTTAAGATAGCCTCTTTATCGATGGGCTTAATGGTGTGCATATTGAGCACGCGAACCTTAAGTCCGTCTGCACTCTCGAGGAATTTGGCAGCCTCACGAGCCTGGAATACACAGGAGCCGCAGGCTATTACGGTAATGTCGGTGCCGGGATGAACCTCAACAGCCTTACCTACTTCAAAGCCGTAATCCTCATTATCATAAAGAACACGGTCAAAACCGCGGTTAATTCTGATGTAATACGGGCCGAAGTTTTCATAAGCGGCGCGAACTGCATTTGCCGTCTCATAACCGTCTGCCGGGCAGATAACGGTGAGATTGGGCATAGCTCTTGTAACCGCAAGGTCAACAATAGCGTGGTGAGTAGAACCCGCCTGACCGAAAGAGGTGCCGGAATGCGTAGCTATAATTTTAGCGTTGACATTCTGATAGCAGATATCTGTGTGCAGCTGATCTGCCGCACGAAGTGATGCAAATACCGAGAAGGTGGAAGCAAAGGGAACGAGTCCCGCTCTTGCCATACCTGCCGCTACGCCGATCATATTCTGCTCTGCGATACCGACATTGAAAACTCTGTCGGGGCACGCATTTGTGAAGTCCTGAAGCTTTGTGGAGGTTGCAAGGTCAGCTGTGACCGCAACTATTTCTTTATGCTCCTTGGCAAGGTCCGCCAAGGTTTTTCCGTAAATCTCCGAGGTGGAAAGCTCGGGAGTCTCAATTACGTTATATACAAATCCGCCTGCCATTATTCAAACTCCTTTCCGCAGCGAGCTATACGCTCAGCACTGTATTCATCAAGGTCTTTTGCGGCAACCTTTGCCATCTCTTCATCAATGGCGCCGTAATGCCACTTGTAGTTACCGCTTGTAAGCTTAATTCCGACACCCTTAATGGTATCGGCAACTATAACGGTAGGCTTATCCTTGGTCTTGTGTGCCTCATCAATAGCCTTGCAGAGAGAAACGATGTTGTTGCCCTCGCAAACGATTGTATGGAAGCCGAATGCAACGAATTTATCCGCAAGCGGTTCGAGCTTCATAACATCCTCGGTGTTGCCGTCTATCATGCAATGGTTACGGTCAACAATCGTGATGCAGTTTGTAAGATTGTAATGACGGATGGTCATAAGGCCTTCCCAGTTTGAACCCTCGTCAAGCTCACCGTCGCCTGTTACAACGTAGGTGTAGTAGTCCTTGCCGAGAACTCTTGCGGCAATTGCAGTACCGGCCGCTATCGGAATGCCGTGGCCGAGAGAGCCGGTGGAAGCGTCAACGCCTGCAACCTTATTTGAGTCAAGATGGATACCCATCTTGGAATTTGTAAGGTTAAAGGTCTTGAGCTGTTCGGGATCATTGTAGCCGAAATCGCAAAGCACGGGTGCATAAGCTATGCCGGCGTGACCCTTACTGAGTATGAATCTGTCGCGATCCTCCCACTTCGGGTCTTCCTTTTTAATGTTAAGGTATCTGTGATACATAACGGTAAGAATGTCCATAACGCTCATTCCGCCGCCAATATGACCGCTTCCCGCCCAAACCGTGGTCTGAAGACAGAGATGCCTTAAATCATTGGCTTTTTTCTCAAGCGCGAGCCATTCCTCCTTGGTCAAAGGTGCTCTTTCCATAATTTTCCTCCCTGAATGTAAAGTTTTGTATTACGGGCGGCCGCGCTCCACGCACAGCCGCCTTAAATCCGTGTTTGAAATCAGCCCTTGAGCTCGGGGTGATTTTTCTCAACTACCGAGAATGCGTCCTCAGCTATCTCTATGGACTTTTTGATGTCCTCGTCGGTAACGGCGGCATTCATAAAGTGGTTGTGGTGTGACGCGAGGAACAGGCCGCGGCTTACGCACTCGGATATCCACTCCTGATGAAGCATAAGGCTGTCATCGTTTGCGATACGAAGATAGAAGAGTGCCGGTTCACCGGTAACCACAAGGTCAAAGCCGTGCTCTTTACCGGCAGCCTTAAAGCCCTCGGTAAGCTTTGTGCCCATTTCGCGGAACATCTTGGGTGTGTTAAGCTTTTTCATCTTGTCGATGCAGGCTATGGAAGCGGCGAAGGGGATTGCGCTCATCCAGTAAGAGCCTGTGTATGTAACGCCTGAAACGGTGGCTTTCATATGCTCGCCGCCGCAGAGAGCAGACATATTGTATCCGTTTGCAAGAGCCTTGCAGAAGCAGATAAGGTCGGCTTTGATTCCGTAATAATGGTCTGAGCCGGCTATATCAAGGCGGAAGCCCGTTCTTACGTCGTCAAAGATAAGAACCATACCGTGATCGTCGCAGAACTTACGAACAGCCTGCCAATACTCCTTGGAGGCGCAGCGGTTGTCGTAGAAGTTGCCGTGATCGTACGGCTGAGCTATGAGGCCTGCAACGTCGCCGTCGCAAGCGTTGTAAGCGTCCTCAAGAGCCTGAAGATCAAACCACGGAACAACAACGTTGTTTGCAACCTCTTCGGGAAGAATGCCGGGGTAGTCTATCTTCTGACCCCACTGGAAGTCGCCGTGATAATAGCCCTTTAAGAAGAACATCTTTTTCTTGTGGGTGTGTGCACGAGCGGTCATAACCGCAAGCGTTGTAACGTCGGAGCCGTTCTTTGCAAAGAATGCCCAGTCTGCGGAAGCTACGGTATTTACAAGATTTTCGGCACACTCAACCATAACCTTTGACGGAGAGGTTGTGCAGTTGCCGAGCTTCATCTGCTTCATAGCGGCAGCATCAACATCGGGGTCGTTATAGCCGAGCACATTGGGGCCGTAAGCGCACATATAATCTATGTACTTGTTGCCGTCAACGTCCCAAAAATATGTACCCTTTGCTTTTTCGGAATAGAAAGGCCATTTTGAAACGGGAACCCAAAGACCCTCTGCGGGGCCGAGGTGACCGTAAATACCGGAGGGTATTACCTTAATGGCTCTGTCAAAGTATTCATGGCTCTTAGTGTGTTTGTATTCCGGGAATTTACTCATATTTATCGCCCTCCTTATGCTAAATACAGAGCTACTCTGTCGAGTATTCTGTTCATATTGTCTACCATGGAAAGCATGCCGCGAATCTCAACGGTACCCTTACCTATACATTCAAGAGAATTAACTTTGCCGTTGAAGAGATCGTAAGCAAGGTCAATGGTGTCAAACTGCATAATAGCTCTCGGCTTTTTCGGATATTCCTTGATTGTTACAAGGTGATGATCCTTAACGCGAATTGTTGCGGCAGGGCCGTCTTTAATGCAAAATGCTATATCACCGTCAAGCATATAAGAAGCGCTTGCCTGGCCGATTTTATCCTGATTGCCTATCTGAGACAGCGCAACGGAAATGGTGTAGAATGTAAGCTTAGTCGAAAGCTCAAAAAACGCCCTGTCCTTAAGAGCCTCTTCGCTCGGCTGCATTACTTCGGAAAGTCGGTCGGTAAGGGCCGTAAAGGTCTTGAGAAGGAAACCTATCTTGGTAAGACCCTTAAGCGGTACAGGAGTAACGGTTCCGTCAATTACGCCGTTGAATTTTTCGCAGGAAGAAAGCGGTATGTAAATATCGCAATCTCTCACTCCGTCTTCCATACGGCAGCCGCTCTTTGTAAATTTAATTGTTGCAGACGGTCCGTGCTTAACATCGAAACAAACGGATACCGGCTTTTTAAGTCCGGATAATATCTCCTTGGCCTTGTCGTCAAGCTCACAGAGATTTTCGAGAGTTCCGAGGACGGCATACATATTGATGTATGCAAGTGTTTTTGTGTCGGTCAATTTAATTCCTCCTTCGCTTCTTTTAATAAATAAACCGAAATAGCATATAACTATGCATTTAATAATAACAAAATCTTTATCTAAAGTCAACGAAAACCGAACACTTTCCCAATAAATTTTATTTAAAAAGCATTTGCAATTTTATAAAAATTTTTAATGATTTTTTTTAATATGTATGGTATAATGTAACCCGTATACGGCAAACTCCATTCTTTTTACGAAAGGAAACACGATAAATGTCACTGTTAACCAAAATTTTCGGAGATTATTCGTCGAAAGAAGTAAAACGCGTAATGCCCATTCAAAAAAAGGTATTAAGCTATGAGGACGAATATTCTCGCCTTTCCGACGAGGAGCTGAAGGCGAAGACTCCGGAGTTCAAAGAAAGACTTAAAAACGGCGAAACGCTCGACGATATTCTTCCCGAAGCATTTGCGGTGTGCCGCGAGGCTTCATCAAGAGTTCTCAATATGAAGCACTTCCCGGTTCAGATAATCGGCGGTATCATACTTCACCAGGGTCGTATTGCCGAGATGAAAACGGGCGAGGGCAAAACCCTCGTCGCAACATTGCCCGCTTACCTCAACGCTCTTTCCGGAAAAGGCGTTCACATAGTAACCGTCAACGATTATCTTGCCCGCCGCGACTCGGAGTGGATGGGCAAGCTCTACCGCTTCCTCGGTCTTTCCGTAGGACTTATAGTCCACGAGCTCAACAACGACGAGAGAAGGGCGGCATACTCCGCCGACATAACCTACGGAACAAACAACGAGATGGGCTTTGACTATCTTCGAGACAATATGATAGCCTATGCGGAGCAGAGAGTTCAGCGCGGTCACTCGTTTGCCATCGTGGACGAGGTTGACTCGATTCTTATCGATGAAGCGAGAACACCCCTTATCATATCAGGCGTCGGCGACAAGTCGACAGACCTTTATAAGATTGCCGACAGCTTTGCAAAAACCCTTAAAAAGGTTACCGTAAAGGAGCTCGACTCAAAGCAGAACGCCGAGGAGGAGCTTTCCGAGGACGGCGACTTCGTAGTTGACGAAAAGGCAAAAACCGCAACGCTCACAAAATCCGGTATTGCAAAGGCAGAGGCATATTTTAACCTTGAGAACCTTATGGACAGCGAGAACATAACCGTTCTCCACCACATAGAGCAGGCAATAAAGGCCATAGGCGTTATGAAACGCGACGTTGACTACGTTGTAAAGGACGGAGAAGTTCTCATAGTTGACGAGTTCACCGGACGTATAATGCTCGGCCGTCGTTACAGCGAGGGTCTGCACCAGGCTATCGAGGCAAAGGAGGGCGTTAAGGTAGAGAGAGAGTCTAAGACGCTCGCCACCATCACCTTCCAGAATTACTTCAGACTTTACGACAAGCTTTCGGGTATGACCGGTACCGCCATGACAGAGAGCACCGAGTTCCAGGAGATTTACTCTCTCGATGTCATTTCGATTCCGACTAACAAGCCGATGATAAGAATCGACGACCCGGACGTTCTCTACAAAACGGAACAGGCTAAATTCAATGCGATAATCGACCGCATTATAGAATGTCACGAAAACGGTCAGCCCGTACTCGTGGGTACAATAAGCATCGAAAAGAGCGAGGCTTTGTCAAAGGCACTCAAAAAACGCGGTATAAAGCACGAGGTACTCAACGCCAAGTACCACGAAAAAGAAGCTGAAATCATAGCTCAGGCAGGTAAATTCGGAGCCGTGACGATAGCCACCAACATGGCAGGCCGCGGTACCGATATTATTCTCGGAGGAAACCCCGAATACATGGCAAAGGCCGAGATGCGTAAAAAGGGCTATTCGGATGAGCTTATTGCCGAGGCAACAGGTTATGCAGAGACTTCCGACGAAGAGATTCTCGAAGCGAGAAAGACATTCCGTGAGCTTGAAAACAAGCACAAGGAAGAGCTCAAGGACGAAGCCGCAAAGGTTAGAAATGCAGGCGGTCTTTACATCATAGGTACGGAACGCCACGAGTCGAGACGAATCGACAATCAGCTGCGCGGCCGTTCGGGACGTCAGGGTGACCCCGGTCACAGCCAGTTCTTCCTCTCTGCCGAGGACGACCTTTTAAGACTCTTTGCAGGTGACAGATTCTATAACATCCTTAACAACTTCAAGGCAGTCGGCGATATGCCGATAGAGGCCGGCATTCTTTCAAAATCAATTGAGAGTGCTCAGAAAAAGGTAGAGGCCAACAACTTTGCAACGCGCCGTAACGTCCTCGAATTCGACGACGTTATGAACGAGCAGCGTAAAAAGATTTACAGCGAACGCAATCAGGTGCTCGACGGAGCCGATCTTCACGAAACGATTCAGAAGATGATAAACGACTACTTTGACAGTATGGTTCAGTTCTACTGCCCGTCGTCACTTCCCGAAAACGAGTGGAACCTCGCCGGTATGAAGACAAAGCTCGGCTGGATTATAGGTTCCGATTCGCTCGACGAGCTCAAGACCCCCGACGATTATCTTAAATACTTCCTCTCAAAAGCCGAAAAGCTTTACAACGACCGCAAGGAGAAGTACGGAGCGGAGATTATGAGCCTGCTCGAGAGAAAAATACTTCTTCAAAACGTAGACCGCCACTGGATGGATCACCTCGACGCAATGGAGGAATTAAAGCGCGGTATTTACCTTCGTTCCTACGGTCAGCAGAACCCGATAGTAGCATTCCGTATGGAGAGCTACGATATGTTTGAGGAAATGACCGATGCCATTCGCGAGGGTACGGTCACCGGCATTCTTACGGTTGTAATCCGCACCGAAGCGGACACAAAGCGCGAGCAGCAGGGCAAGATTACCTCCACAAGCGGAGCTACCGACGGCAGTGAAAAGAAGCAGCCGGTCAGAAAAGCCAAAAAGCCCGGCAGAAACGACCCGTGCCCATGCGGAAGCGGTAAAAAGTACAAATACTGCTGCGGCAAGGACGACTGATATAACGGTGACTCATAAATAAATTTAAAAGACGGATATAAAGCTTGTGTTTTATGTCCGTCTTTCTTTTTGTCTTTGTTTATTGACTTATTATATAAATCGCCTTATAATACAATATATATTGTTAATTATGCACATTATATGCGTGGCAAGTGGGAGGGCAAAATGAAAACATTTTTTACTGTGCTGTTTATTACGGCAGCGGTTGTAATTTTAGTATGCATCATATTCAGAGGGGAAACGCCCGACAAGCCCAAGAAGAACATTAAGAGCGACAATCCGGCTATACTGCCATATGGCAAGACGGGAGTTTTGGCTCATCGCTCCGGGGCAGGGCTCGCTCCGGAAAATACTCTGCTCGCCTTTCAGAATATGATCAAGAACAGGGATAAATTCGAACTTGAAGGCTTTGAATTTGACCTGCACCTCACAAAGGACGGCCAAATAATAGTCCTGCATGACGACACGCTTGACCGCACAAGCGATTCGGAGGAATATTTCGGCAAGTCCGGCGTGTTGCCGTGCGACCTGAGCTTTGAGGAGCTGCGAAAGCTTAATATGGGCGAAAAGTTTGTTCTTCCCGACGGTTCTATACCTTACGAGGGTCTGCGAGGCGACAAAATTCCGGACTCACTCCGCATTATAAGGCTCAGCGACGTATTTGATTTTCTTGCTCCGTACGGGGATTACACCTTTACCGTTGATATTAAAAACGACGGTGACATCGGTTACCGCACCGCAGATGAGCTTCACCGCCTTTTGGTAAAGTATAATATGCTCTCACGCACGGCCGTAGCCTCATTTCACAAGAGCAATATTCGGTATCTTGACGAAAAATATCCCGACATAACACGTTCGGCCACAATACATGAGGTGGTCAGATTCTATTTTCAGAGTTTCTTTCACATTCCGTATAAGCAGGGTCATTTCAAGTTTAAATATCTGCACATTCCGTATAAGGATTACTTCTTCAACCTCGGTACTACAAGGCTTATAAATTACGCCCACAGCTACGGTATAGCCGTTCAGTACTGGACCATAAACGACCCGAAAATAATGAAGCGCCTCGAAAAGAACGGTGCGGACGCAGTCTTTACAGACCTGCCGGACTTAGCTTACGAGACGCTCAACGATATTAAATAATGTTTTGATTACTCCGAAATGAAGTCTGCGACAAAGCGTGTTTTTACATACGGCGCCGAACGCTCCTTATGGGCAACATGCAGCGGATGCACCTGAAATGCCGGAATATTCTCCATACGCTCAAATTCCGCATAAAATACAAAATCGCAGTCGCTGTCGGCGAAGTTTTCACCGATTTCCGCTTTTATGAGACCCGGAATCTTTCCGACGAGATTTTTAGCCGAGTCAGACATCATTTTCAGTACCTCTTTACGGTTTGAATCATTGACATTGTCGGAAAATGTCCAAAAAATAATATGCCTTACCATTGTGTAACACGCCCCTTGGGAAAATATCGGTACCGCGCAAAGCAACTATACCGATGTTATTGTATCATAAAAAAATCAAAAATAAACCCTTGACAAAAAATTTAAAGTGTGTTTTAATGACTTAAACCGATGAAACGGAAGTAAAACTGCAAAACGAACATTTAGCGAGCCGGAGACGGTGTGAGTCCGGTTGTTACGGTGCAGACAAATGGTCCGCTGAGGGCGCAATGAAAAGTTGCGACGGAGCTTTCACGTTACAGAAAGAGGAATATGTCAGTATTCCGTCAGAGTGAGCGTTTTACGCTAATCAAGGTGGTACCGCAGGTAATTTCCTGTCCTTGTATTTTTACAAGGACAGTTTTTTTATTATACAGAAGATTTCAGGAGGATTTTAAAATGAAAAAGTTTTTTGCAGTTATGCTGTCACTTATGCTCACGGTGCTCACATTTGCATCCTGCCAAAGCACAGACAAAACAAACAGCACCACGAACTCCGACCCCGGCACAAACAACACCGGTAAGAAGTACAAGGTCGCAATAGTTCAGCTCGCAGACAACGGTGCCTTCACAGAGATGCGCGAGTCATTTATTCAGGAGATGAGAACACTCGGCTACGATGAAGCACAGATGATATTTGACATCAAAAATGCACAGGGCGATCAGTCCGCGCTCAACACCATAAGCCAGGGGCTTAAAAACGGCGACTACGACCTTATAGTTCCGATAGTTACGCCCGCCACAATGTCAGTCGTAAATCAAGGCCTTAAAACTCCCGTCGTATTTATTTCCGTTACAAATCCCGTCGGCTCCGGCATTATGACAAGCATGGAAAAGCCCGATAAAAATGCAACCGGTACCTCAAACATAGTTCCGGTTGACCAGATATTCGGCCTTGCAAAAGAGCTTACCCCCGATGTCAAAAAAATAGGCATACTCTACTGCTCGGGCGAAGATAACGCCGTAAAAACCGCCGCTAAGGCTAAGGATTACCTCTCACAGAGCGGCTATGCCTACGAAGAGGTAACCGTTACAAATTCCTCAGAGGTACAGTCGGCCGCAACCTCGCTCGCCGCAAAGTGTGATGCTCTTTACATCCCCATAGATTCCACCGTACAGGCTGCCATGGAGCAGGTAGTAGAGGCGGCAACAGCCAAAAAGATTCCCGTATACGGCAGCGACCCCGTAATGGTTCAGAAAGGTGCGCTTGCAAGCGTCAGTGTAAGCAACACACAGCTCGGCGAAAAAGCTGCCGATATGGCTGATAAAATCTTAAAAGGTACTCCCGTATCGGAGGTTCCCGCAGTTGCGCTCACGGATTATCAGTATGTCATAAACAGCAAGACCGCAAGCACACTCGGTATTAAAACACCTACCGGTGACAACTATCAGTTCATCGGCGCATAATTTGAGTCTTTCAGGGGTTAGGAAAATTTTCGAAAAGCATCTCGGCGGCAGAGCTTTAACACGCCGCTTTGATTGTCGCTTTCCGAGTATTTTGCAGCCCCTTTAAATTTTTGTTAGGAGAAAAGCTTATGCTTTCTGTTGTTTCGGGCGCGGTGCTGCTCGGCTTTCAATACGCTCTTTTGGCACTCGGCGTCTATATTTCATTCCGCATACTGAACATTCCCGACCTCACCGTTGACGGAAGCTTCACCTTCGGCATTGCCGTCTCCGCAGTCCTGTGCGCTTCGGGTCATCCGTTTTTGGGTCTTATGGCGGCCGTATTCGCCGGCTTTGCCGCAGGAATTGTCACGGGATTTTTACAAACAAAAGCAAAAATTCACCCGATACTTGCCGGAATACTCACCATGAGCGGTCTTTACACAGTCAATATAACTGTTATGGGTGCTCCCAATGTATCTTTGATAGGCAAAAAGAGATTTTATGACGGTTTCGCGTCGCTGTTCGGCGAAAACAGCTCGGGGGATCTGCCTAAAATGATTTTGGCGGCGGTAATCTGCGCGATATGCGTAGCACTGCTGATTATGTTCTTTAAAACCGTTCTCGGCTTATGTATAAGAGCCACAGGAGGCAATAAGGATATGGTAAGAGCCTCCTCGATAAATACCGACATAACCACCGTAACCGCACTTGCAATATCAAACGCGCTCGTTGCACTTTCGGGTGCCGTGATAGCTCAAACACAGGGCTTTGCCGACGTAAACTCCGGCAGCGGTATGATAGTTATAGGTCTCGCCTCGGTAATAATAGGCGAAGTCATATTCGGCAAACGCTCGCTTTCAGTAGGGCTTGTTTCGGCAGTCGTCGGTTCCGTAATTTACAGAATGATAGTCGCCTTTGCGCTTGAGACAAATGTATTTTCGGCAAACGCGCTAAAGCTGCTGTCGGCGGTTATAGTTGCCGTAACGCTGTCGGTGCCGGCCGTTAAAAACGCGATTTCCGACAGAAAAATGAAAATGGAGGGTATGAAAAATGCTTGAAATTAAAAATCTCTCCAAAACATTTTTAAAGGGAACGCCAAACGAGCATAAGGCTCTTGACGGGATTTCATTATCGCTTGATAAGGGCGAATTCGTCACCGTAATTGGCTCTAACGGTGCAGGCAAATCCACGCTGTTTAACGCGATTGCGGGCGAGTTTTTGTGTGACGGCGGTAAAATAGTCCTCGACGGAAAAAACATAACTTACCAAAAAGAGCACATCAGAGCCAAAGACATAGGGAGGCTTTTTCAGGACCCGATGCGCGGCACGGCTCCCGACCTTACGATTGAAGAAAATCTCGCGCTTGTCTATTCAAAAGCGACAAGGCACCTCTTTTCACCTGCGCTCAAAAAAAGAGACGTTGAATTCTTCAGAGAAAAGCTCCTAAAACTCAATATGGGCCTTGAGGACAGACTAAAGACAAAAATGGGTCAGCTTTCGGGTGGTCAGAGGCAGGCTGTAACGCTTATGATGAGCACGCTTGTAACGCCGAAGCTTCTCTTGCTTGACGAGCATACCGCGGCGCTCGACCCTCTCACAGCCGAAAAGGTGCTTGACATCACGCAGCGGATTGTGGCGGAAAACAGCATCACAACCATGATGATTACGCATAATATAAAATCCGCGCTCAAGCTCGGCACACGCACAATTATGCTTGAGGGCGGCAAAACGGTTCTCGACCTAAAGGGTGACGAAAGAAACAATATGACAGTTCAGGACCTTTTGGGACTCTACCGTCAAAAGTCGGGAAAAGAGCTTGACAATGACAGAATGCTGCTGACCGGAGAATGATGTTTCGGAGTAACCAGACGGATATTTCAGTCGGCACAATTCCGATTGTAAAACAAATGCGTTAAACAAAAAGACACGATTTTCATCGTGTCTTTTTTCAATGTCATTTTTCGGCTGATTCGGGCTTTTCAAGCTTTTTCATTGCGCTTCTGAATCTGAACGCAAACAGTATGAGCGTGAAGGTTACGGCCAAAACATCGGCTATCGGCTCTGCGGTATAAACACCAATGGCCTTATCGGATATTATATGCGGCATTATATAGATAAGCGGTATCAGCAAAACGAATTTGCGCACAACGGCTACTATTATAGAGCACGGAGCATTGCCTATTGACACAAACGCCATCTGGCAGGCTATCTGCGCGCCCATAAGGAACATCCCTCCTAAGTAAATTCTGAGTGCCTTTGCGGCAAACCCGACAAGCTCCGAATCGGAACTGAAAATTCCGGCAAATGCCTTGGGAAATATGATGACCGCCGCCCATAAAATAACGGCGTAAATCATATTGACAATAAGCAAAAGACGGTAGGTCTTTTTAACACGGTCGGGATTTCGCGCGCCGTAATTGTAGCTCATTATAGGCTGGGCACCCTGCCCTATGCCCTGTAAGGGAAGCATTGCAAACTGCATTACGCTTGTCAGTATTGTCATGGCACCGACCGCTATATCGCCGCCGTATTTTAAAAGAGAAGAATTGAAGCACACGGAAATTACGCTCTCGCTCGCCTGCATAATAAATGTCGCAAGTCCCAAGGCAATACACGGCATTATGATTTTAAGCGACAGGCGCATATTTTTGAGACGAATTTTAAGTCCGGTCTTTTTCGACAGCAAAAAGCACACCGCCCAAACGCACGATACACCCTGAGAAATTACCGTGGCAACAGCCGCTCCGCGCACTCCCATATTGAAAACAAATATAAACAGCGGGTCAAGCACTATATTTGCCGCCGCGCCTATTATAACGGTGAGCATACCTGTTTTTGCAAAGCCCTGAGCCGTTATAAACGCGTTTAAGCCCAATGTAAGCTGAACAAAAATCGTTCCGACGGCATAAATATCCATATAAGCCGCAGCGTAATCTATTGTATTTTCGCTCGCGCCGAACATCAGCAGAAGCTTTCTGTCCCATATAAGCAAAACGGCAGTCAGCATGACCGATAATATAAGCTGAAGTAGGAAACAGCTTCCGAGTATTTTTTCTGCGCCGTCCTTATCGCCCTTGCCGAGACTTATCGAGGCTCTCGGTGCGCCGCCGGCGCTTACAAGCGCCGCAAATGCCGAAATTATCATAATTATAGGCATACATACGCCCACTCCCGTTAGAGCCGCGCTGCCCTCACCGGGGATATGCCCTATATATATGCGATCAACAATATTGTAAAGCATATTTACAATTTGCGCAATTACGGTAGGCACGGCAAGGCGAAACAGCAGCTTGCCTATTTTTTCCGTTCCGAGAAATTCTTTATCCTTATCCATTGTGTCAACTCCGTTTCAAATCAAAATGTTCCGCAACATTTGTTTCCATTTTATCAAGCAACGCGGAAAATGCACTGCGCTCCGCCTCGGAAAACCCGCCGTAAAGCGTATCGACAAAGTTTTTTTGAGCCGATTTTCCGTTTCTTGCTATCTCCTCGGCAAATTCCGTCACCGACAGTCTCACAGCACGCTTGTCCTTGCACTTTTCGCCGCGCAGCAGCCCCTTTTCCATAAGCGATTTTACAGAGATTGAAACGTGCGACTTAGGTATGTGCCGCATCGAAACTATCTGTGCCGCAGTATTATATTGCGGATTGTTGTAAAGAAACATCAATACACCGAATTCCATATACGTAAGCCCGTACTTTTTGCAGACGGGCAAAACCGTATCCTGATACAGTTTTGCCGAGTCCGACAGAAATTCTATCGGGGTCATCACATCACCTCAATTAGTTCTAAATTGAACTAATTCAGTATAACACATATTATCCATTTGTCAACAGAAATTAAAAAAAGCGCCGAACGCCCCAAAGAGCGCACGACGCATATTCTAATTTGAGTCGGCTTAAAATTTAAACAGATTAAGACCCGTAGCATCGTCATAAAACCTGTCAACCTCACCGTTTATCATCCTTATTACGACCTCGGCGGTCGCGCTGATATGTGCCTCATTAAGATGTCCGCCGAAAACACGGCCGCTCTCGTCTCCGGCACTTATGTGCAGATGGCTGTAATACTTGCCGCCCTTGGTGTTTACGGTTCCCGTGAGCGAAACAATCTCGAAGCAGCCTTTAAATTCGTTTTTCACATATCTTTTCTCGTCCACCATATATACTCCTGCGGTAAACGCATTTAATGCGCCTATCGCCGAAACGGACGCCAGCTTAATATTTTCCTTTTCACAGAGCTCTTGCAGCGAGCTTGTAAATTCCTCTCCGCGGTCAAATCTCGCAACCACGGTATCTCCGAATTTTCTGTAATCCATTGTAATTCCTCCGTTTAAACTTTATAGTGGAAAGCTGTATACAAAAATGATATACTTATGATAATATCAATTATAATTTATGTCAATAAAAGAGAGAAAGAGGAATTTAAATGAGCTCCATGAAAGACAAAATGCACACCGGTGAATTGTATTTACCCGGCGATGAAGAGATAATGCGGCATCAATTAAAGCGTCTCGACAGGCTTTACGACTTTAATATGACTCGGCCGACCGAGTTTAAAAAGCGCGAGGAAATGCTCAGGGAGATGTTTGCGGAAATAGGCGATGACTGCTACATAGAACCTCCTTTTCACTCAAACTTCGGCGGAGAGCACGTACACTTCGGCAATCATATCTATGCCAATTTCGGCTTGACGCTTGTTGACGATACTCACATATACGTCGGCGACAACACAATGTTCGGCCCTCACGTTACCGTAGCAACTGCCGGTCACCCGATAGATCCCACGCTCAGAGCAAAGGAATACCAATACAATATGCCGATTCATATAGGCAAGAACTGCTGGATAGGCGCAGGCGCGCTTATTCTGCCCGGCGTTACGATAGGCGATAACACCGTCATAGGCGCGGGCAGCGTTGTTACAAAGGATATTCCGTCATCTGTGGTCGCCGTCGGAAATCCGTGCCGCGTAATGCGTGATGTCGGCGAGCACGACAGGGAATACTATTTCAAAAACAGAAAAATAGATTACTCGTCAATCGAATGATAAAAAACAATTAACAATAGGAGCGGTGTTATGAAAAAGTTAGTTTGCGTTATACTGTCTGCGGCATTGCTGTTTTGTCTTTCGTCCTGCGGGCAGAAGCCGAAAATACGGCGTGAAATCGACAACTCCAAGCTTTTGCGAGTCAGCGAGGACGGCTACCTCACAGACGGCAGCGACAGCGGCATACAGCTTCGCGGCGTCAACTTCGGAGGTTGGCTCTTGCAGGAGACCTGGATGTGCCCCGTTATGAGCCTCGACAGGAGTCTTACCGTAAAGGGCGGAACGGACGACGGCTGGGCGGAACTTGACACCTTAAATAAATTCACGCTTCTTTTCGGGGAAGAAAAAACCGCAGAGCTTTTTAAAAGCTACCGTGACAATTACATCACCGAAGAGGACTTTGAAAATGTTAAAGCTCTCGGATTTAACTGCATCAGAATACCCTTCTGGTACAGAAACTTTATGTCGGACGAAAACGGCACATACATAACCGAGAACGATGACGAAAATCCGGGATTTGTAAAGCTTGATTTTGCCTGTGAAATGGCGGAAAAATACAACCTGTATCTGATATTTGACATGCACGGCTGCCCCGGCGGTCAAAACGGCGACCATTCGTCGGGTAAGACCGGGAGAAATCTTTTGTATAGTGATAAGAATTATCAGGTCATAATGGAAAATCTCTGGATAAAAATAGCGACACGGTATAAAGACCGCACCTGCGTTGCAGCATACGACGTTATGAACGAGCCGCTCAACAACGCGGACACCGATCACGGTGTTCTGCCCGAAAACGCCGCCGACCCGTGGCAGGACGTGACGCTCAGAAAAGCGGTATACGACAGAATGATAAAAGCCATACGCTCCGCAGACCGTGACCACATAATAACCGTAGAGGCGCTTTGGCGAATGGATAAGCTCCCAGACCCCTTAGAGATGGGCTGGTCGAATATGATGTATCAGCTTCACTCCTACGATAAGGAGAAAAAGACGACAAAACAGCTTATCCGTTCTATGAAAAAGGCAAGACGCCAATACAAGGTTGCGGTCTATATGGGTGAATTTAACCCGACAGTATTCTGCGGTGACGCCGTTTCGCTTATGGACAGCGCTCTTATAAGCTACACGCTGTGGAATTACAAAACTACCTCTTACAAAGACTCCGATTGGGGACTTTACAACAAATCTCTTGCGATAAATGACATAGCCGCCATGGCTTCTTCGGAAGAAGCAAAGAACAAAATACTCGCCGAAAGCGGACAAAAAATACCGTCGCTCGAAAATCTTTCGCCGCAGGAGCTCTATGAGCTGTACGAAAAGCTGTGGTCAAAGGAAAATCTCGCAACCTCTTCATATAAGCTTAACGACAAAGCGGTCGGTATTTTCGGCTGTCCCTCTTCGGGTGTTATAGGAGCCGACAATGGATAGAAATAACAAACTTTTAAACTGGGCAATAGAACTCCAAAGTCTGGCCCAGGCAGGTCTTACGTACGGAAAAGACAAGTACGATATAGAGCGATATCAAAGAATACGTGATATTTCCGCCGAAATGATAGCGGAAAAAGCCGACGTGTCCTTTGAAAAAGCAAAAGAACTGTTTTGCAATGAGACGGGCTATCAGACGCCGAAAATAGATACGCGCGCCGCAGTGTTTAAGGATGACAAAATACTTTTGGTTCATGAGGAAAACGGCACGTGGTCACTGCCGGGCGGCTGGTGCGATGTAAATATGTCGGTCGGCGACAACACCGTAAAAGAAACTTTTGAAGAAGCAGGGCTTACGGTAAAACCCGTAAGACTGATTGCGGTTCAGGACAGAAACAGGCACAACACGCCTGTTTACGCATACGGCGTAACAAAGGTATTTATGCTCTGCTCGCTTATAGGCGGTGAATTCAGGGCGAACACCGAGACTACGGAAAGCCGTTATTTTTCGCGCGACGATATTCCCGAAAATCTTGCAAACGAAAAAAACACAAAAGAACAAATACTTATGTGCTTTGACGCGGCGGCGGACAAAAACTTCCCCGTAAACTTTGACTGATACGTTTTTTATATGCAACAAGGGCAGCTTGAAAAGATAACCTTTCAAGCTGCCCTTTACTCTGTTTCAACGATATTGATTAACCGTTTACTTTTTCTTCTTTCTTCTCTTCGTTTGTCTCGCTGTTCTTTTTGCTCTTAACATAGCTCTTCATAGAGTTGATAACTATTGTAAGACCGAGCACTATAAGCAAAACAGCTATGACAAGCTGAAGTCCGTTGTTTAAGAACACCTTGCCCCAAGTGGTCTCGCCTGCGGGAATCGTAACCGCCGCAGCTGTGCTTATAGCCTTTACCATAGCTATAAGGCGCTGAACGAGTGCCGTAAACGTAACGCAAAGCATTATTATCATCGGCGGGAAGAGCATCTTGTTGCTTCTGCCCGTAACCTTCATAAATACGCAGAGGGTTATAAGTACGAGAGCGCTCAAAAGCTGGTTTGCCGAACCGAACAGCGGCCAGATGTTTGCATATCCGATTTTTGTAAGTACAAAGCCGAAAAGAAGCGTAATAATTGTTGAGAAATACGGATTGCAGAGAACCTTGCGCCAAGGCTTCGCGTTTTTCATATCGTCAACCGCAAACAGCTCCTGGAAGCTCATTCTGCCTATACGCGCAACGGCGTCAAGGCTTGTAAGCGCAAGTGCCGAAACGCACATTGTCATAAATACCGTAGCGAAGTGTACGGGAATGCCAAACATTTCAAAGAAGCCGGCAACGCCGCGGCTGAATATCTGGAAAGGCGTGCCCGATGCAGGTGTGCCGTCCTGAGAAGCCGCCGCGCCTGCTACGCAAAGAGCAAGCACCGCGAGCAGGCTCTCAAGTACCATTGCGCCGTAGCCGACCTTTGTCATATCTTTTTCGTTTTCAATGGTCTTTGATGAGGTTCCGGAGGATACAAGGCTGTGGAAGCCCGAAACAGCACCGCACGCAACCGTTACGAAGAGTATCGGGAACAGTGTGCCGAGCTTTTCGTTTGTAAAGCCCGTAAATACGGGAAGATTCATTGTGGGGTGAGCTACAAGCAATCCTATAACCGCACCGGCTATCATACCGATAAACATAAACGTGGTCATATAATCACGCGGCTGCTTTAAGAGCCACATGGGAAGCACCGCCGCAAAGAAGATATAAACAAATGTAATATAGCTCCATGCGTCCTTTGAGAGAATGAGCGGAAAATGCATACCGATAGCAAAGGAAGCCACCACACAAAGAAGACCGACAACGGCTTCCTTCCAGCCGGAGAGATTGAATTTCTTTTGGATAAGTCCGAATATTACGGCAAATACCATAAACATTATTGAAATGGTGCCTGCACAGCCGTTTGTATTTGCGGCATCGGCAAGTACCGAAACGCCGTCCTTTACGGTATATGCATTAAATGTTCCTGCAACCATATCGGCAAATGCCGCTATTACAAGCAAAGTAAACAGCCAGCAGAACAAAAGGAAAAGCTTACGCCCTGTTTTGCCTATGTATTTTTCAATAAGCACGCCCATGGATTTACCGTCATTTTTAACCGAGGCGTAAAGAGCGCCGAAGTCCGTGACCGCTCCGAAAAATACGCCGCCGAGCAACACCCAAAGGAGTACCGGAAGCCAGCCGAAAGCCGCCGCCTGTATAGCGCCGGTTACGGGGCCTGCACCGGCTATCGAAGAAAACTGATGGCTGAAAACGGTCCATCCGTTTGTCGGCACATAGTCCTTGCCGTCATTGTATTTTACGGCAGGAGTCTGCGCCTTGGGATCTATTCCCCATTTTTTCGCAAGCCAGCGTCCGTAAAGCAGATACGCTGCCACAAGGACAACCGCCGCGATAAGCACAATTACAAGTGTGTTCATTTTTCTAACCCTTCTCTTAAAAAAGATTCTCAGCCGAATGCGTTTTTGCAAAACAAAAAGCCCTCGTCCTCACACAGCATACCCGCTTTCGGGTAGCCCGTGCAAAGACGAAGGCTAAACTTACAAAACGTATATTTGCGCCGTTGCAAATTTACTTCCGCGATACCACTTTGCTTGCCGATATTTTACTGTCGGCCTCTCGACCGCCGCCCATAATGGATGGCGCGCCCCTTTAACGGTGGGTTTCCGGCTTCGACTACTGGAAAATCTTTCACCGAAGCTGCTAACAGGTGAGAGCCAAACGTGCCTTGCTGCCGTCTCGCACTGCCGACGGCTTTCTGAAAGCGGTGATACGAATAGTCATGTCCTGCTCATTGCATTTGACTGATACATTGCTAATACAATAGTCTTTTTAAAATAATTTGTCAATAATCTTACAGGACAAAATTTATTTTTGTAGAACAGAATAAACAACGGTATATTTTGAATGTTATTTCTTGTTGAAATTGCAAACAAATTATTAACAGTATCATAAAAACAGGGTGCCGAACAAAATCCGGCACCCCAAAAAGTCAAAATTAAAACCTGACAAAGCTACCGCTTATTTCGCCTTACCCATAGCTTTGACCTCGTCAAATTCATCGGTTATTTCCTTGCTCGGAGCTTTGGTGCAAAGGCTCACAACAATTATTGTGATAAGTCCCATAAGGAACGCCGGCAAAAGCTCATATATTCCGAAAACTCCGCCGAGCGGCTTTATAAGATATTTCCAAACAAATACCATTATTCCGCCGACAGCCATGCCCGAGATTGCGCCAGGGAGATTTGTGCGCTTCCAGAAGAGCGCGCATATAACGAGCGGTCCGAACGCCGCGCCGAAGCCTGCCCAAGCGAACGAAACTATACCGAATACCGAACTGTCGGGGTTTCTGGCTATAACAACGCCGAGTATCGCTATTATAACTACCGTAATTCTTGCGGCAAGCATACTCTTCTTCTCCGAAATTTTAAGTCCCAAGGTCTCGCGCAATATGTTCTCGGACACGCTCGATGCGGCAGCCAAAAGCTGTGAGTCCGCCGTGGACATTGTGCTTGCAAGAATTCCCGCCAAAATAAGACCTGCCATAAGTGCCGGGAAAACACCGTGGGTAGAAAGAAGTCCGGCTACGCGAACTATAACCGTTTCCGTGTCATTTCCGTGGAGGCTGTCGATAAGTCCCGTACCCGAAAGGCCTCTGCCGACTATACCTATAAGCACAGCCATAGCCATTGCTATAACGACCCAAACAGACGCAACTCTTCTTGAGAGTTTAAGCTTTTTATCGTCCTCAATCGCCATAAAGCGAAGAAGGATATGCGGCATACCGAAATAACCGAGTCCCCACGAAAGAGTTGTGATTATGTGCAAAAGGTTGTACGGCTCGCTCTCGCCCGTAGTTTCGGAATATGACGAAACGAACGAAAGATAACCGGGAAGCTGTTTTGCGTTTTCCGCAACAGCCGAGACGCCGCCTGCCGACACGGTGGCATATATCAGTACAAACACAATAGCCACGGTCATAATAATGCTCTGAACAAAGTCGGTGGTAGAGGCAGCAAAAAATCCTCCCGCAGCCGTGTAGCCAACTATTACTATTGCCGAAAGCAGCATTGCGGTCATATAATTCATACCGAACAGCGACGAAAACAGCTTTCCGCAGGCGGCAAAGCCCGACGCCGTATAGGGAATGAAAAATATTATTATAATCAAAGCCGCCATACACGATAATATGTTTTTCTTATCGCGGAAACGGTGCGAAAAGAACTGCGGCAGGGTGAAAGAGTCGGTTTTATGGGTATATCTGCGAAGTCTGCCGGCAGTTAAAAGCCAGTTGAGATATGTACCTACGGCAAGTCCTATGGCGGTCCAGCCGACGTCGGCAACACCCGACAGATACGCAAGGCCCGGCAAGCCCATAAGCAAATAGCTTGACATATCGCTCGCCTCGGCGCTCATTGCCGTGACGAGAGGGCCGAGTTTTCTGCCGCCGAGATAAAAGTCGGTTGAGGACTCGTTCTTTTTGGCATAGTGAAATCCGATTACGAGCATTCCGACGAGATAAACAAATATCGTCGCCAAAATGCATACAGTTGATGACGTCATTTCAGCACTCCTCTTAAAAGCAAAAATAAAACGAGCCGCCGAGATGCTTCGGCAGCTCTCATTCCCGTATCGCCGTGTGCGATTCCGATAAAAGCTATTTTATCACACAAATTAAAATATTTCAACGATTTAATACATAAAACCGCCGATAAATTTAACGGTTTAATGTATAAAAGCCGAATTTCACGGCAAAAAAGACCGCAACCCTGCTGTTTCGGAGGATTGCAGTCTTTTTAATACGGTATCATTCACCGTTTGTTTTGAATTTCCGATACCTTGCCGCAGTTAAATTTTCAATGCGGTTACTCGCATTTCAGCTTATAGTATTCGCATATTTCCCTGCACAAATTCTCATCGGGAATACGCTAATGCGTTGTCAAGTAAAATCGAATATTGTTACAGGGTATAACCCGAACCGGAACAGCGGCAAAAAAAGCCCACACCATACAGATAAAAAACAACTCCGCTCCGTAGATGCTGCGCAGCGGGGTTGTTATGTATAAAATAAATTTACAAATTACAACTGTGTAAGATGATAAAATTCACATTTCTTATCATCATCTGATTTGATAATTTTTCTTAATTCTTTTAACACGCTCAATCAGCAATTATTATGTTTTTCGTAATCAGCCAAAGCTTTTTTCAATAATTCGATATGACATTCTATATCGGCTTTGTGTTCTTTCAGATATTCATTAAGTTCCCGGACTAAATCTTGATTTTTTGATACTTGTTCAATCGACACCTTGCCGAAAACGCTTGAGTACGGCAAAAAATCAACATTATTATAACTTTTATTTAAGACATTAACAACCAGAGTTGCCATATCCAAAGCCCGTGTAACAGTCGTTTCTTCGCTTTGACGGGACCACCGATTTTTATATCGCCAAACCTTAACTGCCGGAACAAAATTATTTTCATCCCATTGTGCCTTTCCGATTGAAATCCCGACAACATCGGTATTTGTTTTATAATTACCGTCAATTTTTTCATAATCATTTATTGCATAAATGGGTTTATGCGTTAAATTTGTCGGAATTTCTTTTGGTTTATTGTCTGACATCTTTTACACCTCTTATTTTATTTGAATATTTCATACTTATCTTAGCACCATTATCAGATATAATTATTCTCTTGTAAACGAATAGCAATAGTATTCATAATTGACGCCAACAGGCTCTTGGTAATATGTCAACTCCTCAGCAGCTTTGGCAGATGTTGTATATGAAAAATAACTATCATTATTGTATTGAGTATATGAGCCTTTTGAAGGATCGTGTCTATATAGAGTTTTCTTCCATTTATATGTTGTATCCTCAAAATAAACATCTGTTAACCCAGTTCGAGCAAACGCTCCTGCGTTGATTGTTTTGACGGATGCAGGAATAGTAATTGTTTTTATTTTTGAGCAACCCCTAAAAGCACCATATCCTATTGTTTCCAATGATGACGGTAAATTAATTGTTGACAACGAAGTACACCAATAAAAAGCGTCCTTACCAATTATTTTTAACGATGACGGTAAATTAATTGTTGACAACGAAGTACATCGATAAAAAGCGTCCTGGCCAATAGTATTTATAGTTTCCGGCAAACGAACACTTTTTAAATTACTGTATTGTTTAAATGCTTCGGGAAGTATCTCGGTTACCGGTTTTCCGTTGTGCGTGTCGGGAATTACTATATCTGTCATATAAGTTGTTGTGCCTCCCGAAACCGCATAAGTACCATCAGACAGCAGATAATACGCCAAGCCATCTATACCGTCTCCCGTTCCGCTTATGCTTCCCAGATTATCACTTGTTCCGTCAGTATAGGTTATTACCAATTCGCCGTTTACAAGCTCGGTTTTTGCGATTCCCCGTCCGTCGGCGCCTTTGGTGCCCTGAAGTCCCTGCTGACCCTGCTCGCCCCTGTCGCCTTTATCGCCCTTGATATTGCCGAGGTTGGATATGGAATTATCGGACATTGTAACCACAAGTTCGCCGTCCGGGGAGAGTGTGAGCGACTTAATACCGAGTCCGTCGGCGCCGTTTGCACCGTCCTTACCGTTCTCACCGCTAACCTTGCCGAGATTTTTGACGTCGCCGTTAGAATAGGTCAAAACAAGCTCGCCGGAGGTATTGATTTCCGCCTTGGTTATGCCTAAGCCGTCGGCACCCTTGATGTTACCGAGGTTAAGAACCGTGCCGTTTGTAAGCGTTACGGTCAATGCGCCGTCAGCTGACACATCGACATTCTGTATGCCCACGCCGTCTTTTCCGTTAAGTCCGCTGTCGCCTTTATCTCCCTTGTCGCCCTTTGAACCTTTGATATTGCCGAGGTTTATAACGTTGCCGTTTGAGAACGAAAGCACAAGCTCGTTATCGGCATTTATTGTAACATCTGTAATGCCTACACCGTCAGCTCCGTTTGTACCGTTGATACCGTCAGTACCGTTGATACCTGCGTCGCCTTTTTCACCTTGGACGCCTTGGTCGCCTTTTTCACCTTTTTCACCCTGTATGCCTTGGTCGCCCTTGTCGCCCTTGTCGCCTTTTTCGCCTTGAATGCCTTGGTCGCCCTTGTCGCCTTTTTCGCCTTGTACGCCTTGGTCACCCTTGTCTCCTTTTTCGCCTTTTTCACCCTGTATGCCTTGGTCGCCCTTGTCGCCTTTTTCGCCTTTTTCGCCTTGAGCTCCCTGTGCGCCGTCATTACCTACCACTCTGCCGAGATTTACCGTGTTTCCGTCGCTGTATGTTATAACAAGCTCGCCGAGAGCATTTATTTCGCTGCTTGCAACGCCTACGCCGTCGGTGCCGTTCGTGCCGTCTTTACCGTTTGCACCGCCAAGGCCTGCGTCGCCCTTTTCACCTTTTTCGCCTTGAATGCCTTGGTCGCCCTTGTCACCTTTTTCGCCCTTTATGTTTCCGAGATTAAGCGAAGTTCCGTTCGTAAGGGTAATCAAAAGATTTCCGTCATTTGAAATTTCAATATTATTTATACCGGTGCCGTCTTTTCCGTCTTTGCCGTCAGCACCGCCAAGGCCCGCGTCACCCTTTTCACCTTGAACGCCTCTTTCACCTTTTTCGCCTTTTTCACCCTGTACGCCTTGGTCGCCTTTGTCTCCCTTGTCACCTTTTGCACCGACAACGGGGCCGAGGTTTTCGGTAAGGTCGTTTGTGTATGTGATTACAAGCTCACCTGCGCTGTTGATTTCGGACTTTTTAACTCCTATACCGTCCGAACCGTTAAGACCGTTTTCGCCTTTGTCACCCTTATCGCCTTTTGCTCCCTGCAAGCCTTGCTCGCCTTTATCGCCTTTGTCGCCCTTGTCGCCTTTTGCGCCGACAACCGCTCCTACATTGGCGCGCTGACCGTTAGAGAACGAAAGCACAAGCTCACCCTCCGAATTGATTTCGGCGGAAGAAACGCTTATGCCGTCTTTACCGTTTGTGCCGTCCACACCGTTTATACCGTCGGAACCTACTACTTTACCGAGGTTTGCAGTCGTCCCGTCCGAATATGAAATAATAAGCTCACCCGACTCATTTATAGCCGCTGCAGAAATGCTTATACCGTCCGTTCCGCTCGTACCGTCTCTGCCATCTTTTCCGTCAGCACCGTTTTTGCCGTCACGACCGTCTTTGCCGACTACTCCGCCGAGGTTGGCAGTTTCGCCGTTTGTATAAGTCAACACCAGTTCGCCTTTTTCATTTATAATCGAAGAAGCAATACCGACTCCGTTGTTTACTGTTTCACCGACAACCTTGTCAAGATTTACGCTGTTGCCGTCGGAATAGGAAATGACAAGCTCGCCCTTATCATTGATTTTTGCCGATTTTATTCCTATGCCGTCCTTACCGTCTTTTCCGTCTTTACCGCTTGCACCGACCGCCTTACCGACATTGATTTTTGTTCCGTCGGAAAGTGTAATTACAAGGTCGCCTTTTTCCGAAAATGCTGCGGAGCTGATATCGGATTTGTCTTTTTTCGACATTGCGGTAAGGGTTTTGCTCCAATCCTTTTCGCTGCCCGAATATCCGTTATCGACGGCAATCTGATATGCCGATTTACCCTGGAGAGAAACAAGCCAATCATCAAGACTTCCCGCATATCCCTGCTGCACCGCAAGCTCGTATGCGGACAAGCCGTTTTTAACGCTTGATGCCTGCACGCTTTTTCTGTTGTGCACAAAATTTGCAACTGCGAACGATATGCCGGTCATTATAGCTATCAGCAATACCGCCACAATCACTTTGATTGCCGCTTTACGTTTTGATGACGTTTTCTGTTTTTCCATTTATTTACAACTCCTTCTCAATAATAAAACACTTCATTTATGATAATACTCAATTATTGAGTATATGTCAATACTCAGCTTTTGAGTATGCTAACATTTTCACAAATTACAATGGAGGTTTTGTGGAAATGGATTACAGAACAAGGATGAGAAACATCAGGGAAGACAGAGATTTAACACAAAAGCAAGTAGGTGAAATCATCAACAAATCCCAACAGGGCTACAACCATATCGAAACCGGAAGAGCGGAATTAAAAATCGAGGATTTAATCAAGCTCTGTCAATTTTATAATGTTTCCGCCGATTATTTTATAGGTTTAACCGACCAAGAGTAAGTTCGGTTACCTAAACACATAATGTAGCGGTGCTTTGCGATTTTTACACTACTTTGCGCGATGCGGTGCTCAAATTTATCACATCTGTATATTGATGTTAATTTTTTTGGTGCTATAATTGTGTTGCATCATACAAGGCGACACAGCTAAAAAAACAATACCGAAATAAAAAATACGTAAATGCAAAAAGGATAATTATGCCGAAAAAGACGAAGTTAAAAAACAGTAACAAAATGGATATGATAAACGGCCCTATATGGAACAAGCTTCCGCGATTTGCGCTGCCCGTGGCTGCAACCGCAATACTTGAGCAGCTTTTCAACGCCTCGGATATAGCCGTAGTCGGAAACTTCACGGGCGCAGCCAAAACGGCCTCGGTTGCCGCCGTCGGAGCGAACAGCCCGGTAATCGGCCTGATACTCAACCTGTTTATAGGTATAGCCCTCGGTACAAATGTAATAATAGCGAACGCAATAGGCAGGGACGACAGAGAAACCGTACAGCGTGCGGTTCACACCTCGGTGCTCACCGCAATAATCGGCGGTTTTCTTGTAATGATACCCGGTGAAATTTTTGCCGTGCAAATTTTATCGGCTATGAGCATTCCGGAGGATGTACTGCCGTATGCCGTTCTGTATCTTCGCATATATCTGCTCGGCTTGCCCGTAATACTGTTGTACAACTTCCTGTCGGCCGTTTTCAGAAGCGTGGGCGATACAAAAACGCCGCTTATAGTGCTTGCGCTCTCCGGATGCCTCAACGTGCTTTTGAATTTATTCTTTGTAATAGTTCTTAAAATGACCGTAAACGGAGTTGCCATTGCCACCGTTATATCCAACGCAATCAGCTCGATTGTGCTGTTTATTGTTTTAATGAAGTCCGACAAGTACATAAAGCTGTCGCTCAGGGAGCTGCGCATAGACAAAAGAGTACTCGGTCAGATTTTGGAAATCGGTCTGCCGGCAGGCTTACAGAGTGCTGTTTTTGCCATTTCAAACATAATAATTCAGGCGGCTATCAACAGCCTCGGAACAATAGTTATAGCGGCGTCGAGCGCGGCATTTAATATAGAGGTAATAGCTTACGATGTCTTTAACTCGTTCAGTCAGGCGTGCACGACCTTTGTAGGTCAAAACTACGGCGCCGGCAAGCTCGACCGCTGCAAGAAAACCCTGCTTCTGTCAATTGCGGAGGACACAATCGCAACAGCCGTCACAATAGGGCTTGTTCTTTTCTCGGGACGATTCCTGCTCTCGATATTCACAAGCGACCCACAGGTAATAGAGCTCGGCTACACCAGACTTTTACTGATTTTCTCGGCATACACGTTTTCAATGCTTTACGAAATTATGTCGGGGTATCTTCGCGGCTTCGGCATATCCTTGGTACCGGCTCTCCTCACAACAATAGGCGTTTGCGGCACAAGAGTATTTTGGATATACGTTGTTTTCCCGTCGTCGCCTACCTTCAAAACCATTATGTATGCGTACCCGATAAGCCTGTCGCTTACGGCGGTACTTATATTTATAGCTCTGCTCGCCTATCACCCGTCGCGCAGGTTTAAAGGCGCCGTATCCGCCGAATAATCCGGCCGCGTAAAATTATATCTTAATGTAAAAAAGGCACGTTAGTTAAAAAATAACTAACGTGCCTTTGCCGTGTCTGCAAAAGGAGCCGATGCTCATTCGGCTATAATGTTGTCATATATCATAACATTTCTGTGAACATCCTTGACGGGCTTCGAAAGACAAACAGGCTCAAACTTAATCGGGTCTTTTTTAGAAAACGTGTTGTCGTGAATTTTCATATTCCTGCACGGGCCGCTCTCGTACCAATCCCTGCAATCGCACGAGATGTAAATATCGGGCATACCGACGCTTTTGAACGTGTTACCGAAAATCTCCGACTCCTTATCGGTAGTACAGAGAATGCCTCTCGTCGGGATCGCATTAAAGGTACATCCGCTCACGGTGAGATTCGGGTTATACGTGATGTTCTCAAAGACATACATTTCCGGCTTCATCGGCGGCAGCTTTTCTTTGAATTTCACAATGACCGTCTTTTTATCAATGTTGTCGTCCGTGCTGTCTACGGTATAAACGCCGTCAAGCTCCGACAAATCGGTTCTGCTGTATATTTTCACTTTATCGCCGGGGTAAAACGCCTTGTAACCTCCCTGCTGATGATGTACAAATTCAAGCTCGGCGGTTCGCTCGTCGCAAGCCTTTCTGAACCTTAAAAATGCGCCGTGCACATTGATTGCGTCATCGTGAGGGTGTTCAAAGTGCGAGTCGGTTATTTTCACATAGCCCTTGCAGCCGCATACGTGAATCAAATCGGCAAACGAAGAAACTCTGTAACCGCTCGCCGGCTTAAATGTCAGCTTATCAAAGCTCAGGTTTTCACACATCTGGGACAGCCACCCGAAGCCGTGCATATAGTTGACGGTTATCCTCTCGCAGAAGATATCGGAGCAGTTCTCGAAAAACAATCCGCAGTTGTCGCGCAGCTTATTACGAGACATCGCAACAACGTCTCCGACCTTGAATTTAGGCGACATAAAATATCTGCATTCGACGGTATGAGCCCCCGTTTTTTTGATTTTTAAGGCGGTTTTCGTAGGTGAGCGCAACGTTCTGAAAACCTCGTCGCCTCTGTGAATTACGTTGCAGTAGCACTCGCCGTTGGCTGTATAGGTATAGTAATTCTCTCCGCTGAACGGACTTTTTTCAAAGAACGTAAGCTTGTTATTTTTGACCTCAAAGTCGCTTCCCGTCGGGATTTTATATGTAATTTTATTGAGCGAACGCTCGGTGACCTCCATTTCAAAATTTGTCGGGGAGGCATATCTTACGGTGAAATTTACAAGCCTTACATTTTTACAGCCGCGCAGAGAAAACGCACACATATCGCCGTGAATTACAAGGGTTGAACCGCAGCCGTCCACGGTAATATTCTCCTTATTCTCGATAAGCACCGCAAAATACTTGTCGGGTGCCTTAAAGGAGTCCGTATTTGTCATATGGCAAACCTTGTGAATACAGCGCTCCTTGTAAAAATGATACTCATTCTTCGGGAAAATAAGAGTGTCTCCGCTCTGTAATTCATTTATCGCTTTTATAACGCCTCCGGCAGAATTTGAGACGTCGCAGAAATCCGTGACTTTGATATTCAATGTCATCCTCCGATTGTAAATTATAGCGCAAGGTGTTTAGATGGTTTTTAACTATATGCTCGTTTTCGGCACATTCAGGTGTGCTCGCATCACCGTTTGAGTCGGATTTTCAAGATGTAATGCCCGCTTTTTTAAGCTCCCTCTTCAGTCTCTTGACTGCCGCTGCAAGTATGATTTCGGTGTTTGTTCCGGTTGAAATAAGGCAATACACCTCATGATAAACCGCATAAAACGCACACTTCAAATCACACTTTTCCGAAACGGGATATTTCCTTTTATATGCTTCGTAAAGCCCGAAGCACTCCCCGGTCAGGTTTCTCAGCTGGAACAAATCAAATTCTTTGTCAGCCCACTTGCACTCAAGGGGGTCGATTATCGCGGTGATATTAAGTCTTTTATCGGACATTACATTCATAACATTCAAATCGCCGTGGATAAGAGACGCCTCTTTTACGGGCTCGCTGAAAATGTAATCAAAATTTTCCCACGCTGTTTGCATAACATTAAGCGTGCTGTCCTTCAGCCGCTTTTTTCTGTTAAGCTCTGCGGCGGTCTGTAAAATATCCTGCGCAAACGGTCGGTAAAAATCAAGCCAATTATCGTACTCGGGGAAATCGAGGCTGCCGAATTTGTTGCAGGTAACGCTGTGCCAATTTGCAAGACAATCCGCTATTGCATCTGCAAATTTCGCTTTTCTTTTTTTGCTTAAAAACAATTTCGAAAAGTCGGTGAAGCAGTCTGTTCCGTTCACAAATTCCTCAATTATAAAATCCATGGGGATTTCGTCGGTTGCGTCAAAGGTAAAATAGACCTTGGGAATATGAACCAGCGAGCTTTCGGCAAGCTTTTTCAGCGCGGCGCTCTCATTATGCTGCATACCGGCGACGCGGCAGGCCTTTACCGTAAGAATGTACGGCATCACGGGCAATTCGGCCTTGTAAACATATCCGAAGGATCCGCCGCCTATGTATTTAATCTGCGTTGCTCGGCTCCCGTAATGTCTGAAAAGCACTTCCTTTGCAAATTCGCATGTCTGTTCTTTTGTGTATTTGCTGACTGTTTTTTGCTGCATAGGTACCTCCCCTTTTTCACACTGTTTTTCAATTTTGTTAATACCCGTTTGTTTTCGACGTGCCGATTTACACATTTATGTTTTAAAAATATTCTATCAAAAAAAACAACAAATATCAATAAACATCTCTGTACAAAAGAGCCGTCGGACATATAGCCCGACAGCTCTTAGGTCTTATATGTATTATGGTGCTTTCGACGTCCGCAAGGCTCGCCGAGCTCCTTTTCAATTTGCTTTTTAAGCGTAGCCAGCCTGTTTCTGACCGTTGACGACGGCATATTTTTTATCTTGCCGATCTCTCTGCTCGACCAGCCGTAGCTTTTAAGAGTCACTATTTCTCGGTCGATCTCGCTCATTTTCAAAAGTATCTGCTGAATTTCAACAGATGTGATATCATCAAACACCTCAAGACATTTAATGCTTTCAAGCTCATCAAGCGAGTCGGCAAAATTGTTTTTACGAAGTCTGTCGGCAAGCACGTTTTTAGCAATTTTAAAAATCAAGGACTTTTCTTTTTTGATGTAACCGAGCGTCGGCAGATAACCCCACAGCTTCATAAAGGTGATTTGAGCCAAATCCTCTGCCTCGTCGCTGTCAAATCGCCTTGAAAAATACGAAACTATGCTTTTATAATACTTTTCATAAATTTGGTTAAACAGTTCAATGTTATTCATTTTTTTCCGTGATTTTGTTGCCTACGGTTGAATTTACTTTAACATAGCCCAAAATACTTTTGCCGCATTTCACCTCGTTGCCTGCCGCAAATGTTATCTTTTTATCGGAGAGCATTTGCTCGGTCACGTCATCAACAATATCGACATTGTTGCCTGCGGCCACCAATGTATTGTAATCGAAGCTCCTCACCGTATCGCCGTCGATTTCGATGGTGTTAGGGTAAGGCTTTATTACGACGTTATCCTCAACCTCAACACTTCTGCCGTTCATACGCGTCATCTCATAGCGTGACTTTTTTCTTTTAAGCAGAAGCCCGTTCACGCACAAATCCGGAATCTTTTCAACGGTTTCAAGGATAACAATGCCGTTGACAATATAGAGGCAATCATCGGAAACATTTTTATCGTTTAATATTACCATTCCGTTTAAAACGCTGTATTTGCTGTAGCTGACCTCTATAATGCTTGCAACATTTCGGATTGTTATCTTGGCATAGGCATTTTTCCATTCATCACTCGCATTTTTCGGAATAAGAAGCATCGCACAGCTCTCGATTTTCTTGATTTCACTTAACGCCTCGGCAGTAAAATTTTGCAAATCAAGAAGCGCTATGTTTTTTATGGTTTTTCTAAGCATAAACATTCCCCTTTAAAAGCTTTGAAACACACTTCGTTTATTAAGACGAATTCAAAATAAAAACTGTCCGTATTATTTCAATTTATTTTTACTTGCGATTACACACCCAAACGACATGCAAAGTAACGCTATTATCCGCACAACTCCGTCGGCGAACTGAATTAAAACAATTTTATCCATAATTCAAATTTCCTCTTAAAAGTTATTGAAGCGCGTTTCACTTATTAAGACGAAATTGAAGAGGAAACTGTCCGCATTATTTAAAAATTTATCGGCGTCCGCAAAATGCGGTATCGCAAAATAAACAATAAGGGCTCCGTTTTACGAAGCCCTTGAGCAAGTGTGTTCATATCAAGCGAAAAATCGAAGCCGTGTGATTTTACGTTTATTTTTCCTCGGCGGACATATTTTTGCGACTGTTTGCACGCAAAGTCACTTTATTTGAAATATTCTTGATTACAATCGGAACCGCTACCGCCAAAATCACATAGAAAAGATAAATTTCGGAATCTCTCCACGGGTATGCGTACCACAATGTGCTCTTTGAAAACCTTGAAACCGCATAGCTGCCGTGGATTCAGACTTTTTCAATTTATTCCCACTCGCAAACGCAAAGCCGGTCTTAAATGACTTTGTTTAGGGAATGTGACTCGATTTGACTCGCATTGTTTCAGATTATCCTATTTGCATAGGTTGTACTGACTAATGCTATCATTTTGCTATCACGAGGGTGCTATCATTATTATGGTCACTACGCTGGCTCGATAACTGCAGATAACAGCAATATGTTTTTGTGTCAAGTCATAAATATATTTTCAAGTTCCTTTATTTAATAAAATTTTCAACCTGTTGCAACAATATATTCCAATCTGCTCCGGTAACTGCTCCAGCAGCAAGTGTTACCGCAAGTTTCATAGAAAAATCGCCTACAAACTTTTTGATACCTACAAGAGCTTTTCCTATACGGTTCTTTTTCGGATTATCGGTTTTCAACTGTTCCTGAACCATTTCCAAATCATCTTTTACATTCTCAATTTTTTCTGCATCAACACCTTGTATCTCAGGTAATGAAGCCAGTAATTTATTAATTAACTCGAGCATAGAACTTGTATCATTTGTAGTGTTATAAGTATTTATCACGCCACTGTTCTGCTGACTCGCAGAGCCATTGACAGTTTCAATATTCTGAATATACGTATTTCCTCCCATAGCTTTTGCCTCCTCGTCAAGAACAATCATTTCCATTGAAAGCTGGTCGTTGATAAAATCTATAAGCGGCTTAAATGCCATTTCAAGGAAGCTTTGAATATTATCATTTATTTTTCGGCTCGACCAACAATATCTCATTGATTGTCCCTGAACATTTACTTTGTCATCATTATTTATAAATGTCAAATAATCATACTGTGCTTTAATATGGCACGCTTCATCTTCAGGCGGATTATAGTCTGCCAGACCTGGACAGCCTATTGCATAGCACTTCTTAAAGTCATAATCAACACCTGATATTTTATCCTGAATGATTCCAGATATTAACTCGTTTCCATCTATAAATTTCATAAAACGAGAAAGGTTTATATCTGCTGTGTCATTAGTGCTATTAAGCAAATTGCTTGATAATCTACGAAATTCTAAACTCAGTTTTCTTAACTCTAATCGGTTCATATATCCACCCCACAATACGGACAAAATACCTTCGCTGCTCCTGCACAATAAAGTACCTTTACTCTGCGACCACAGCAAGAACACTTAAACTCTGTTTCTGTGGTATCCTTATCCTTTAATTCTTTCGTTGCAACCTTTTTCAATGGCTTATAATCCATTTTTATCTTTATCAAGCCTTTAGAACGATTAAGCGACATTTGCATTTTCTTAAAGGTCTTGTTCAATTCTTCTACCATATAGTTATAAGCAATTGCCCGTGCCTGCTCGATTACCTCTGACGATAGAAATTCATTCTTTTCTTTCGCCAAACCGCAGTAAGGGCAAAACAGTCCTTCAAAGGGCTCATCGTCATTTTGATATTCTCCGGCTTGCAACTTAAATTCTGAATTGCAGTATGGGCATTCGAAAGTCACATATCCTTCGCTATCTCCCTGAATAGATAATGTAAAATTTTCTGTTGACAAATTTTGTTCCTCCTTACTTCCTAAAAATAAACAGATACTCGTGTGCTATAAGCAAAAAATTATATTTTACGCTATTGGTTTTCCAATAACCCGTTGCCTTACAGTTGTGCTGTTCTTTGATAATCAATTCTTTAAGAGTAAATCCGGCGTCTTGAAAAATTTTCATGACATCAAAAGACATTGGTATCATACAACCCTTTTGTCTTGTATCACCCATAAGTACAGCACAAAATTTATCTTTTTTTAAAACACGGTAACTCTCTGCAGCTACATTTTTCATTTCTTCAAGAAAATCTTTCACTTTGAGTTGCGACAAATCTCCGTCAATGCCATCGCTATATTTAATAATATCGGCATATGGCGGATGTGTGCAAATCAGGTCAATACTTTCATCCGAAAGAAAATCTAAATTTCTTGCATCGCCCTTACGGATATAAACTTTTCCGTTTGCGCCTTCATGCTCAAAATCTATTTTTTCTTTGCACCTGTCAAGTGCAACATCATTGACATCAACGCCGATAATATCACGGTTCAAAAGCTTTGCTTCAACGAGGGTTGTTCCACCGCCTGCAAATTGGTCAAGAACTACATCGCCCTCTTTTGAATATCTTAATATAATGTTTCGTGGAATATATGGCGACCAATTTCCACGCCATTTTGCATCGTGAGTTGCCCAATCGCCACGCTTCGGAAAAGACCAATGTGTAGTCATTTCCAACTCGAAATCATCGGGCTCCCATTTTGTTATTTTCTTTTTTTTCATTGCTGTTCCTCAATGTATATTTTGACTATTTTATTATCTGCATCATATTTCCACTTACTCTGTTTAGGCGTTATAACCCCATCATCAGAAATCATATTATAATCTCTCAAAAATGCAGTTACACCGCCAAAATAATTTCTCCCTTTATTTATGTTGAAAAAGTATTTATCCTTATCATTAACTATCACACTAACACTTTTCAAAGCAATATCAAACTGTTTCATCACAGAAGAAGGTACAGAAACAATTCTTGCACGTATATCATTAGCTGTAATTGTTTTTTCTATATAATCATTAACAATATTGTTTTTTACATTTATTTGTGCTGACGCATCAGATTTGCGTTTCTTAACAAAAAGATCCATTTGCTCACTGCTAAAAATAGGCTTGAAAATAAAACCAATTTGATTATCAATGCAGCTTGTAATCAAAGACTCTCCATTTATTAAGACCACTGGTTTAGAGGGATCATTTGAAGATTCTTTTACAGCGTCTCCTGTGAAATCTGATGTTGTAATAAGCATTCCTTTATAGCCGAAAGGTATTGTTCCTTTTAATTCCCTTACTGATTTTACAGTGATTTTATTTTTTAAAGCATGTCTTTTCGCTTGTATGTAGTAGTGTGTAATATCGATTTCACTGAAATCCCCAACGCCTTTGCGAATAGCCGTTAAATCGATTCCGCCGTCTCTTGAACGCTGTGTTACCTCTACTTCATCAAGACCCATTTTAAGAAGATATTCTTTCAAAAAATCTTCAAACGCATATCCAGTTTCAAAATATTCATAAAAACTTTTCTGTAAGCTTTTTATTTCCTCATTGGAAATATTTGAACTAATTTGCATATATATCCTCATTTCATAATGGCGTCTATAATTCCATTTTCCATATCGCTGATATTGTAAACGTGTTCCATAACATCAAAGGTTTCTTCAAGATTATGGCGAGCACTTATCCAACCTTTTCCGTCGGTAAACCATACAAAAGTAAAACCGTCGATTGTATCGGTTTCGAGAGCGAGTGTTTTGTAACTGCGTGCTGTTTCGTTTAATTTACTTCCGCCGCCACCGTAAAAATTAGTTTCGATACCATAAATCATATTAGGTGTTTTAACAACAAAATCAAAACGCTTTTCTGTTTTTCCCTGATTTGAAATAGCCGAAAGATCTATGTCCCATTTGTCGGTAATCTGATGAATATACATTTCTTTGAAATATGACTCATCTTTGACAAAACCTGCTTTTTGAATAAAACTCTCAACTAAATCTTCCATAAGGTGACCGCCACGATTTTTACGACCGTTGGAGTCAAGACCTGTTTCAACACCCGTTGCATAGTCCACCAAATTGTTGACTATATGATTTTCTATTAAATCAAAAAGTCCGGTTTTACGCATAAATACCTTATATTGCTCGACCGAAAGATTAGGATTCTTAAAATTATATGTATAGTCTCCGTCACCGTCAATCGCATATATTTCATTTGACCTAACCGCCAAAAGCAAAGGTATGCATTTCAAAGTTTCCGGATATTTGTTTATCAGGTTTTCAAAATCTGTTTCTATGTTATTAGAGCCGATAAGTGAGTTCAAAATATTAAGTTCAACTTTAATATTATCGACATTCCTATGGACCTTATCAAAATCTATATAATAACCATAGTCTGCAATACTATCACGAAAACCTAATAACCATTCGCTAAAGTTTCTATTATTCATTTCTAATCTCCTTAAAAATTACTAATAAGCAATTCCTTAATTTTTCCTCTTGCTTCACTATTACAGTTAATCATTCGAGTTGCTTCAACTCGCTTAATTCTATGTGCAGAATAGATATTATCAAAGAAATCATCGTCTGTATTTGAGTTCTTCGGATCGGAATTACTAATTACAATTTTTGCACCCTTTTTATCCATTTCATCAACAAATTGTGCAAGCTCAATCTGTGCATCATCATTAAACAAATCCTCGGTATATGCGGTAAAACTCGCTGTATCTGTAATAGGTCTGTATGGCGGATCAAAATAAACAAAGGTATTTTCATCAATAAAGTCTGCTGACTTTCTGTAATCTCCACATACAATGGTAACTCTCTGCAACTTATTCGATACTGCTCTGAGATTTTTTTCATCACAAATCATCGGATTTTTGTATGCTCCCATAGGAACGTTGAATAATCCCTTTTTATTTACTCGGAACAGACCGTTGAAGCAAGTCTTGTTAAGGAAAATCATTAATGCCGCTTTTTCGATATTTATATTTTCATTGCCATTTACTTTCAAGTCGTTAAAACGCTCACGTTTTTGCATATAATATGCCTTGCGATTGTCTGTATCTAACGGAATAAAGTCTTTCTGCATAGCGTGAAGCATTTTAATCAAATCATCTACATCATCACGAATAATTCGGTAAGTATTGATAAGTTCTGCGTTAATGTCACTGATATAAACCTCTTTCAAATTATATCTGCTGAGAATATCAAACAAAACTGCACCACCGCCAACAAATGGCTCAGCATACTTGGTTATTTTGCCGTTTTCAAAGGGATAATATTGTTCAATTTCTTTAATAAGCTGACCCTTACCGCCTGCCCATTTCAAAAAAGGTTTAACTGCTTTTTCTTCGGTTCGATTATATCGTGTGCTCCTTGCATCTGTGGGCTTTTCTGCGGAAGAAGGAATAATCCACATATTACCGACCATAGTCGCATCTTTAATTCTTTGTTCAGAGCACAAAACTGCCACTCTTCTTTGTGAAATACCCCATTTATCGGCGGCTTCTCTTGCAGACATATATTCCATAAAAATCTCCCATGTATTTCGCGCTTTTACTTGTATAATATTATATTCTATAGCTCGAATAATAGCAATACCATTTCAAAACAAAACATCTGTTAAATACAAAAAGGCTTCTGCCCAAAGCAGGGCAAAAGCCTTAAAAATTATGCAATTTTTAGGTTTAGTTGCAAACCTAAGGGGACTATTTCATCTGCCCGAAAACACGTTTTTGAAAAAAGTGTTGCAAAAGCGGTTGTTCAAAAAGTGCCAAGTCCCGAAACCCGCATAAATACCGGGTTTTTCGGCACATCTAAACCAAAGGGAACTACTCCCACTCGTTGCCGAAAGACTAAACTTAACACATTTTGTTTATAAAATGTATCGTGTAGTCTTCGCAGTATTTTGATAATCCATATTATCATACCTGTATGACGAGAATTTATCATTTTCTTATCAGGTGCGATAAAACCGATGGTTGCAAGGAAAGAATAATCGCAGCCGGATTGGTTTTACAATTTATATTATACTTGATTTCTTTTTGTTTTGCAAGATGTATTTTAATTTTACGCACACGTTTTAAAAAATGTGTTTAAAATTTAATTGATTTTTTTAGTTGTCTCAGGTATAATAAAATCAGAACACAATTACGTATTCGCTGTGCGTGAATTTTATTTAAGAAAGAGGGTGAATGAGTGAATCTTCAAGAGCAAGCAAAAGAAGTGGTTGTAGACAATAATGGCATTGCAAAATCTGCCGACTTTGTTGCTGCCGGAATCAGAGCTGTTGATGTCGTAAACCTGTGTAACGCAGGCTTTCTTAATCGTGTACGACACGGATACTATCAGCTTGCCGAACAATGTGTTTCTTCAGAAGAACAATTGCTTGCAACACTCATCCCAAAAGGAATAGTTTGTGTTGAATCTGCGTTGTTTCACTATGGTTACAGCGACTTTACACCACGAAAATGGTCAATAGCTGTGCCTCGTTCAATGTCAAGAACAAAACTAAAAGTCGATTCGCTTGCTATTCAACCTTATTATATGCAGCCCGAGTTGTACGAACTTGGGAAAATCACCGACAACTTCAACGGAGTTGAGCTGCCTGTATATGACCGCGAGCGAACAATATGTGATTGTTTTAAGTATCGTTCAAGATTAGATAACGAAATTTTTAACAAGGCTATTAACGCTTATGTAAAAGACGACAAAAAGAATCTGAATAACCTTTCTGCTTATTCCCAAAAATTGCGTGTGCATAAAAAAGTCACCGAACTGATGGAGGTGTTGCTTAATGGCTGATATTGCAGCGTCTGTGCTTACTCGATTAAAGAATAAGGCTGCCGCAAGCGGAAGAAGTTATCAACTCTGCTTACAACTCTTTTGTCAGGAAGAATTTTTGCGCAGACTTGAAAAATCAAAATATGCAGAAAATTTTGTTCTCAAAGGCGGATTGTTTATCTATTCGCTCACCGGATTTGACAGCAGAGTTACAGTCGATGTTGACTTTTTACTTCGTCAAATGCCAAACACTCCTGAGCAACTGCGAGTTGTGCTTGAAGAAATTATCGCAGCACCAAGCGAAAACGATTTTATCACTTTTGAGATAACAGATGTTGCACCCATTGCCGTCGCAAAGAAATATGCCGGTATCGGTGCATCGCTCGTTGCACATATCAAGAATACGAGAACGCCTTTCAGCATTGATTTCGGAGTGGGAGATGTAATTGTTCCAAAGCAGGAAAAGCGAAAAATCCCTACACAGCTTGACGATTTCACTTCTCCGACGGTAAATACATATTCGTTGGAAACGACAATTGCCGAAAAGCTTGATGCAATTCTCGATTTAATGGAATTTTCCAGCCGAATGAAGGATTACTACGATATCTACTATCTTGCCAACAAATTTGATTTTGACGGTAAGGTGCTCACTGAGGCGCTGAAGAAAACTTTTGAAAATCGAGGACACACCTTTACGATTGAACAGTTTGAACAGGTTATGAGCTTTGCAAATGATTCTGCTATGCAGAAAAAGTGGAAAGCATTCTATCGAAAGATTGATACGAAAACTGATGATTTTAACACAGTGCTGAAAACTATAAAACAGTTTTTGACGAAACCGTTTACGGCGGCGGTCAAAGACGAAAAATTCACTGACCAATGGTACTCAAATGAAAATAAATGGAATAAGGAGATTCAAAAATGAGCAAAGCAAGTGAAGAAACAACAAAAGGCTTAACTGCAGATGTTTTAAAAGATATTATCGATTATCCGTCAAACCAAAACATAAAAGTTGATGGAATTACTTGGTTCAAAGAAGATAGTTATAAAGGAACAGATTACGACTGGCTTTCTGCTATTTTTGAAAAGGCGAGTAAAAAGCAAAATATGGAAAACAAGGGTACTCCCGATTTTATTGTTACTAAAGATAATTCTAATATTATTGTAGTTATTGAATGCAAAGCTAAAACTTCTGATCACAGCAAGTATTCGGATTTAGATGATTACAAAGTTAATGGATTTGGCACATCAGACGACACGGCTAAATATGCAATAGATGGTGCTTTATGGTATGCTTCGTTTTTGTCAGATAAATACGATGTTATTGCAATTGCTGTTTCGGGCCAAACTTTGATGGAAAACAGAATAACATCTTTTGTTTGGCCAAAAAATGGTGATGTTTTAGATATAGAATTATTAGCTGATGGTTTACTACAAAACGAAATGCAATCAATTAATAAGTACGAAAAAGATATTGAGATTGTTTTAGAAAGATTCGCTGCTACAGAAGCAGAGGTTAAGAAAGAATTAAGAAGATATACGCTTTCCTGTGCTAAATTTTTAAGGGCGAACGGAATTGAGGATAATTCGAAAGCAGGATTTGTTTCAGCTATCATTTTAGGATTGACCAACCACGAATCTAAATTATATCAAGATACAAAGTCGGCAATTGAATCTAAAAAAGGAACAAAATCCAAAAGAATGTTATCTGACCCTATTGGAAAAAATTCTGTCAAAATGTTGAAAGCTGCTTTATATGGTGATGGCGATGAACTTGAAGATGATTATGTAAGAGGTATTTGGGATATAGACAATATACCAAAAGGTAAAAGAACAGCACTAAAAAAATTCTACAATAATCTTTTAGCAAAAGATGAGTTGCTGCGTGCTCCAAAAGGTGAAAACAGGGATTTTTTAGATGGAGATACCGTATTATCTCGTTGTATTTATTCTCTTTATGAAAATGTTATTGAAGTACTTGACCATTATAAAGGCATTGATGTAATGGGTGAATTTTACACAACATTTCTTCGCTTTACTAAAGGTAATGCCAAAGAAAAAGGTATCGTTTTAACACCAAAGCATATTACAGAGTTATTTTGCGATATTGCCGAATACTACTCTGATGAAAAAATGACTGAAAATACAAAAGTAATAGATATATGTTGCGGTACAGGAGCTTTCTTAATATCAGCGTTAGCAAGAATTAAAGAAAATATTTATACACAAAGAATAAGCGAAACAGAGAAAAGTAATAAATATAGTTTAGCACAAGAAAATAGTCTTATTGGTGTTGAAAAGGATCCATCAATGTATGCATTAGCATATGCAAACATGAGATTTCACGGCGACGGAAAATCAAACTTATTTAATTGCTCTTCTTTATTAGTGGATTCTTATGCTCCAGTAGATGATAGTGGAAAAACATATTTGGAAGATAAGAAGATTCCACTTCACGAAGCATTAGCAAGTTTTGGAAGAATCGATATTGCTATGATTAATCCACCATATTCTCTTGATAAAAAGGATAATTCTTCATCTCAAAACTATGAAATTATTTCAAGAAAAGAAGAAATTGAAGGAAAGTTAAAAGTATTAACCAAAAAATTGTCACAAGCAAAGAAAAAAGGAAGCAATATTTCTGATAATGATAAAAAGAAAATTGAAAATGATATAGAAATTCAAAAACAAAAACTTGCTCAAATAGAGAATGAACTTGATAATACCAAATTAGATGAGGTGGTTTTTTCTAAAGGACAGGATGAACTTGACTTTATCGCCTCTATGTTACACTACTTAAAAACTGGCGGAATAGGCATAGCCATCGTTCCTATGTCATGTGCAAGTAATAGTGGAGCAAAATTAAGAAAAGAACTTTTGAAGCACCATACTTTGTTAGCTTGTATGACAATGCCTTCTAATTTGTTTTTTGATAGTAGAGTAGGCATTCCAACTTGTATAATGGTGTTTAAGGCACATATAAAACATGACGAAGACAAGTCTGTTTTCTTTGCGAGATGGAAAAATGATGGTTTTGTTGTGATCCCTCATAATGGACGAAAAGATTCAGGAAACTGGAAAGCTATTAAGAAGGAATGGTTAGATCAAATAGATGGAACTGCAAATCCAAACAAATATATATGGTTAAAGAAGAAAATAAATATTAAAGATGAAGCTTTAGCAGAAGCTTATATTGAAACGGATTATTCGAAGTTAACAGATGACGATTTTGAAAGAACCCTGAAAAAATATGCTTTGTTTAAGTATATGGAGGAAAATGGACTTTTGGAGGAATAAAAATGAATTTACAAGATGCGATATGGTACGATTATCATTTGTATGATTTGTTTCATATAGATTCAGGAAACAAATTTGATAAAAGTAAAATGACAACATTTGATCCTACTGTAAACTTTATAGGTAGATCAAGTAAGAACAATGGTGTTACTGCTTGTGTTGATTTTATAGATAGTATATCACCTTATCCTGCCGGTGATATGACAATTGCATTGGGTGGAGAATATATTGGATCGTGTTTTATTCAAAGACAACCATTTTATACTAGCCAAAATGTAGCTGTGTTGTCAGAAATTAATCCAATGAGCGAAAATGTTAAATTATTTATTGCTAATCTTATCAGATATGAAAGTAAAAATAATTATAAAGCTTTTGCAAGAGAATTGAATTCCCATATAAAAACTGATTTCATAATAAAACTCCCAAGTATATGTCAAGGAATAATAGATTTTGATTTCATAGACCAGTATATAGAAAATTTAAAATCCGATGTATCAACTATTCCCGATTATTTTTTAAACGAGGGTTATGATAAAGCTTGTTGGTATTTAGATAATGTGAATCAATTAGAATTTGAAAATACCTACGCAGGAATTGAACACCCTAGAGAGATGAATTTAAAGAATAAAAAATGGCTTTCGTTCAAAATTGGCGAAATATTTAGAACTTATACGGGTGGCGACCTGATAATTGGGAACATAAACGATGGAGATATTCCTGTTGTATCACATAGTGCAGAAAACAATGGAATAAAAGTATATTCTGCTGAAATTGAAGGACAAAAACTTTTTGATCATACCAAAACAATAAGCTTAGCAGACAGAGGAACCTTTTTTGCAGCAGTTCAATATAGAGATTTTTATATTGGCACACGTGTTAAAGCCCTAGAGTTTTTAGACGGTATGCATTCTGCAGAAGTTATGCTTTTTTTTGCTACAATTATCAATTATGAAAGTTTTAGATTTTGTTATGGTAGAAATTGCACAAATGGCATTGATAATTTAAAAATAAAATTACCTGTAGATGACAACGAAAAACCAGATTATCAGTTTATGAAAAATTATATTAAATCATTGCCGTTTAGCAATAAGATTTGAGGCTTCATATATGAGTGAAATAAAAACTTCAGCAAAAGGAATTGATTACGCAGAGCCCTTTGTTTTAAAAACTAAATCCAGGGTTTATTCTCAAGCAATGTTAATGAGTATTCCACATAATTCTGATAAAACAGATATCTCGTTGAAACTCGGAAGATATACTATGCCTTTTGGAAATGTAGAAACTCAAAAGCCAAAAAGTGAATTAACTCTTGACAATGACGAGTTAAACAGTCTCCTCTCATATATTTCAGACAATTATACACCAATTAACCTTGGATCAGGCAAATATATCTGTGTTTCAGAAAACGACGAAGAACTTATAAATAAATTTAAGGAGTTAGTTGAAAAGAATAGTGATACTGCCGAACTTCTGATTGAAAAAGGAATTCTGTCTGACAATGTATTTATTGCTGCAACATCCATAAAAAAGAAAGAGGCTCTTATTGATTTTGAAAAAAATCTTGGAGAAGCATTGCATGAATCTTTTTGGCAAGATTGGTTTTCCGAAAACAAGTGGGTTCTCGGTTCGGATTTTGCACAAATTATTGATGAACGAAATATAGATACTGAGAATATTGCAGACTATATAATGCGTGCTTTTGACGGATTCGTGGATTTGGTGGAAATAAAAAAGCCAAATGGTTTGCAGTTTTGGTCTGCAACAAAAGATCACAATAACTATGTTCCTTCCACTGATTTAGTTAAAGCTATTACTCAATGCCTCAACTATATTTATGCTATTGAGCGTGAAGCAAATAGTGTTAAATTCATTGAAAAGACAAAAAGTAAAGTAATAAAACCACGATGCATTTTGATTTTTGGCCGTTCTAATGATTGGAACGATGAACAGCGAGAAGCTTACAGAATACTCAACGCTGCATACAATCAAATATCAATTCTTACATACGATCATCTTTTATTTCGAGCTAAAAATGTATTGGGAATAACCGAAGATGTTGATACTACAGATGACGATGAGTTGCCATTTTAATAATAAACGCCGAGTACGACTTCGAAAGCGAGCCGCACTCGGCGTGATTTTTATGTGTAGATTAAATCTGCATTTGCAATTTCCGTCGCACGGTTACGGGTATTATTCATCTTTTGCACCCACAACATCATATCGGTTGATTTAAGTTCCTCGGTTATATTTTCTTTTTCGGCTAAGTCTTTTACCAGCCGGAGAAAAAGGTCTTGAGCGTGCTGTTCAATATCTACAAGATACGAATTGAGCTTACCGCTTGTCAGCAAATTGTAATAACGCACTTTATGATTTTGCTTCAAATATCGTTTATGCTTCATTGCCCAAGCGCCGATATTCGCTTTCTTTTCTTCTTCCGCCGGTAATAAATCGGGCAACATATAGTCGCCGACCTGCGTATAAGTACCGCCTGTTTGTTCAAAAATTGTGTTTGCCATTTTGTTTTACCTCCAAAAATTTATTTATCTTGAGCGTGGGTTTTCACGCTTACGACCTTTAATATTTCTTGCCTGTTCAAGCAACTCGTCAATCTGTTTATGCCCGAAAACTTTGCGCAAAAGTTTGTAATCTTTGACTTCCGAACGCAAATTTTCGTTTTCACTTTTCAGCTTGCTGTTTATTTTCGATAACATTTCGTTCTCACGATAGAGGTTGCCGTTTGTGATGTTTAGCCTATGGTAATTGTCCCAACCTTCAAAGCAACGAGCCAATGCCGTCCTGACTAACGCTTTTAATTTTTGAATAAGCGGCTCTGCAATTTTAGTTTTATACGCTTTTGCGGACATAAAACTCTGCGGCTCGGAGAGCTGATATTCGGGTGCGTTATCGAGCATTTCATCAACATTTTTTAAGTTTTCCAAACCATCATCATAATTTAACACTCGCTCGGATAAAACATTAAATTCTGCTTGTTTTACTTCGATTTTAGCACCTAATTGTTCAAGTTCCGTCGCTCGTTCCTGCTTTTTGTAGTCAAGAACAGACAAATGTTTTTCGTGTGTGCCCTTGTGTTCCCACTCGATTCCGTACCGTTCCATAACGAACGCAAGTGCGGATTTTTCTGCACTCACCCATTGGTTCCACTCGGTATCGCCACGAGTTCCGCCTTTGAAACCTTGTGCGGCTAACGCTTGTTTGAGTGATACTCTTGTATCAAGTCCTCGCTTGCTGCCGGTTGTGAACGGAACAAAATCAATGTGCAAATGGGGCGTTGCCTCGTCCATATGCAGATGAGCAGAGAACACCTTTAGGTTGGGATTTCTCTCTTGAAACCCACGATAATACTCATCTAAAATTTGCCTTGCAAGCTGCCCGTTTTCGCTTTCGGCACTCATATTTTCTTTATCGCCTATCTGCAAAATGAGTTCGTGAAACGGTTTTTCTTGCTTGGAATTTCTGATTTTTTCATAATAGTTTTCTATCTTGCGGTCGGCTCTTATCTGCTTTTCATTGTATCTTTTTAGCGCTTCATCAAACAATTCGTGGTAGATTTTCTTTATCGGCTCGTTACAGTAATCAATGTTCAAATGCGTTCTGCTACCGTCAACATTTTCAGCCTTGAACTTGCGGCTGTTGTGATTGACCGAGCCTTTACCCACCATTGCGCTTATCGTTCTTTGCATAAGTTATACCTCCAATCTCATAAACTTGCTCGTCCTCGGTTCTGTTACTCTTGTCAAGAGTAACGCAAAAGCACTTTTGACAGGCAAGCCCATCAAAAATGCAACCTGCAAGCAGGTTTTGCGCTCTCCGAGAGGCAGGAGTAGCTTTTTGAAAAAAGCCACCTGCACCCTGCAAAAACTTTAATGCGTGTCAAACCGTGACGGTGGCGACAATGTTTTATGCCTATGCACGCTACTAAAATGTTTGTCACGGTCGTCACACATTGACACGCCTATTTCATAAGAGATAGTTTTCGTCCGTTATGCGTTCGACTTGCTTTGTAGTGAATGCCATAATCTTTAAGCAGTCGGTTTGCATTTATACTTAACCTCAATGAAAGAACATTTGGTTTAACATCTTCTCCGAGAATGTCACATAGTTCGGAAGCAGTACCTTCCCACACTTTACTTTCCGACAAAAGAGTTGTAGCAATTTTTTCAAGTAACGGCTCAGGCGGCTCTTTCCACAATTCTGTTTCGGACTTTTCAAAATTCCAAATTAGTTTTTCGGCATCTCTCACAAGATGAATTTTCATATCTTGTTGGTCCCTACCGGCAACATCAAGTGTGGCATTATTAGAAGTTCGTTTTTCTTTGCTCAGAACGAACGCTCCGTCGGCGGCTCCCATCAATCCGTTTGTTCCTGAAATCATATCGAAAATATCTTCCGCTTTTTGCTTGCGAGTATGGTGAACAATGAGCATTGTAACATTGTAGCTGTCCGCCAATGATTTGAGCCTTGCTACAATATCATAGTCACTTGCATAGCTGTAATCGGCTCCGCCGGCTTCACGAACACGCTTTAATGTGTCGATAATGATCAAGCCTGTATCTGAATGTTCTTCCATAAAGCCTTTAATTTGTTCGTCCAAGCCTTCGTTTAATGTTTTGCATTGTGTGGCAAAATACAGATTATCTGTTTCCTCAGCTCCAAACATTTGAAACAATCGCTTTTGCAAGCGGGGGTAGTCATCTTCAAGTGCAAAGTAAAGCACAGTTGACTTTCGTACTTTGTAACCCCATAACGGTGTGCCTGTGCTTATGTGATAAGCAAGCTGTGCCATCATAAAACTTTTACCCACCTTTGGAGAGCCTGCAAAAATATAAGTACCTCTTTGTAGCAAACCGTCTATCAACGGTGTTTGAACATTAAAAACCGTATCATACAACTCGCTCATCGAAACTGTTTTAAGATATGACGGACTCATCTGCTTTGAAAATTCTTTTTGCATTTCCTCAAGATAATCATCTAAGCTCTTGCCATCCTCATTAAAATCGGTTATACTATCATTACATACATTTGGTGACTGCTCCGTATCTGCGCCAACAGATACAATCGGAGTGGTCATTTTTTTATTTTCCATTGTTACCATCTCCTTTCAATCCGTTCATTGTGGTAGCGATAAGGTCAATAGTATCAAGAAGTTCCGGCTCAATGCTCCCACCGACATCAATTCGTTGCAATTCATTAAGGATGAATTCCATTTGAGTTTTAAGAGCCTTGTAAACTCTCGGACTCGGTTGAACTACCACCTCACGCTCCATACATTTGCGATAGCAATATTCCTGCTTGGGCAATCCCGAAAGAGCAATTGCTCTGTTCAGCTCTTTTTGTTCTTCGGGAGATACTCTGAAAGCTACGGTAATACTGCGAAAACGATTATACTTATCAACATTTTTGGCTGACATAATATCACACTCCTTTATTCATAAAATCAAGTTTTATTGCCATTTCTTTTTGCTTTGACGGGAACAGATGCGCATAGCGATAAGTAATTTCTATACTCTCGTGTCCCACTCGGTCTGCAATGGCGACTGCCGAAAATCCCATATCAATTAAAAGGCTGATATGACTGTGCCTTAAATCGTGAATACGAATACGCTTTACACCTGCGGCTTTTGAACCTCTGTCCATTTCGTGATGAAGATAGCTTTTCGTTATGTTAAAAATGCGGTCTTTCCTTTTCAGCCCGTACTGCATATTGAAAAACTCCTGCATTTCAGTACAAAGAAAATCCGGCATTTGCACCGTTCGGTTACTTTTCTTTGTTTTCGGTGAAGTAATCATATCTTCACCTTTTATTCGCTGATATGTTTTGCTGATTTTTACCGTTCCTTTTTCAAAATCAAAATCAGCAGGGGTAAGAGCAAGCAATTCTCCCTCACGGATACCTGTCCAATAAAGCATTTGAAAAGCATAGTAAGAAATCGGTTTATCCATCATTACTTCGGAGAACTTTTGATATTCTTCCTTTGTCCAAAACAGCATTTCCTTGCGTTCTTCACTACCCATATTTCCGGCTTTTGCGGCGGGATTGCTACGCAAGTCATAAAATCTTACCGCATAATTAAATATGGCAGAAAGTTGATTGTGCAGCGTTTTCAGGTAGGATGATGAATAGGGCTTATTCTCCTCATTACGATATGCAAGCATTTCATTTTGCCAAGCTCGTACATCTTTGGTTGTAATCTCATTGATTTTGTAATTTTCAAAATACGGCAGAATTTTCTGCTGAATAATATTTTCTTTTGTTTGCCAAGTGCTTTCCTTTAATCGTGGCTTTTGCTCTCGGCAATAAATTTCAACAAAGGCAGAAAAGGGCATATCCAAATCTCCCGAATTTTGTTGTCGGAAAGTTTTTTCCCACTCCTGCGCCTCTCGTTTGGTATCAAATCCTCGCTTACACTTTGGCTTGCGTTCGCCTTTCCAATTTGTGTATTGAGTCATCACATACCAAGTTCCGTTATCTTTGTTTTTGTAAGCCGGCATTATACTTCTCTCCTTTCTGCTCCGTAAACTCTTTCATTAAAATACTGTCGGCTGATGCGTCCTGCAACTGTGATATATCCTTTTGCACTCAACTCATCATTGAGCTGTTTTATAACCTTATACGCATAAGACTTCGATACATCCAATTCCTCTGCAACCTCATCGACTCTGATAAAAGACTTTTCTGTCATAAAAAACACCTCCTTTATAATTATTTTGGTTATTTATTGTCGGATACTTTCTGACCGCATTCCGATTTGCCCGAGCGGATATACCATTACCGTGATATATGACGGATATTCAATTTTCACAAACAACTTAACGCTATTTGCTTAATGATTATACTAAACATATTCAGTTATGTCAAGCGGTTTTCGTAAAAATATTAAACTTTTTTATTTTATGTTACTTGACATATACTAAACATATATGATATACTGATTGCACATTACATAAGTAAGGAGTGCAATTTTATGGCAATCGGAGAGAGAATAAGATTCTTTCGTAATCTTTGCGGAATGACACAGAAATATTTAGGACAGGTAGTCGGATTTCCTGAAAAGACCGCTGACATTCGTATGGCACAGTATGAATCCGGCTCAAGAACACCAAAAATAGATTTAACAAATAAACTTGCAGAGGTTTTCGATATATCTCCGCAGGCTCTTTCTGTTCCCGACATCGACAGCTACATAGGTTTAATGCACACCTTGTTTACATTAGAGGACAGATATGGATTGACAATAGTAAAGACTGAAAACGGTGTTTCAATGTATGCAGACCCTCGCAAGGGAAAGGACGCTGCCGAGCTTTCGGAAATGCTTAATGCGTGGGCTGAACAATCCGAGAAATATCATAACGGCGACATTAACCGTGACGAATATGACAAGTGGCGCTACAATTATCCAAAGTATGATGAAACTTCCGGCTTTGTAAAAGTACCGTTACAGAATCTCAGCAATGCTATGGTTGAAGCGTTTAAGGATAAGCTGTAAACTGAAAATTTGAGGTAAACAATTTTTGGAGGTTAGATTATTTATGCCAAAGTATTTTTTAGATGTTTTTGAAAATTATCGTTATAACTATCAGCGCATCTTTTCCATACTTTATCCATCTAAAAACAGTACAGGTTTTACGGAAAGAAATTTATCTGTCAACTTTGCAAATGCATACGAACAGATAAATCCTTCTGCAATTACTTGGTTTGAATTCCAGTTTGGAGAAAATAACAATTTACATTATGATGCAGTAATAATTGATCCTGAAAACAAAAGGCTTCTTCTGATCGAATCAAAACGGTTTTCAAATCCTCATACAAAAATTGCAAGTATCGCTAATGATATCGATCGAATTCAAAATATCAAAAACAATTATCGGGACGATTTTATGTCAAGAATTCCTGATATCTCAAACTATCAAATTTTTGTTGTGATATTGGCAGATGTTTGGACTGAAACCCGAAAAAAGAAGCAAATATATGATTCATTTGTAGCTGGCACATTTATTACGGATTTTTTAGAAGATAATTTAATAAAATATCCATCATTGCATAATGCAACTTATTATGTCGGTGATTTCGATAATCTCCCTTGCGATGCACCTAAAAGAGATGTACTCCAAACCTATCACTTAGTTTCTTTTGCTTGGGAAATTTAGACTATAAAATGGCAATAATAACGACAAAAACCCCGTACTGACGGATTAAAGTCAGTACGGGGTTTAATGTTAATATGGTATTTTTGCGAGCCACAAGATATTACTTTTTACTCACAAACCACTCGATACACACGATAAAGGGTACCGAGCAGAATCTTATCAACGGGCTCTTTAAAAACCTTGAATCCCTTGATATTACTAGGGGTTCAGACTTTTTCGATTTACTCCCACTCGACGGTGCCGGGGGGTTTGGAGGTTATATCGTAAACTACGCGGTTTACGTGTTTTACCTCGTTTGTGATACGATTTGAAACCTTGGCGAGAATATCGTACGGTATCTTCGCCCAATCGGCTGTCATAAAGTCATCGGTTGTTACGGCGCGGATTGCCACAAGGTTATCGTATGTGCGGTGATCGCCCATAACGCCTACCGTATTGACTCCCGGAAGCACACAGAAGAACTGTGCGAGGTTTTTTTCATAACCGTTCTTCGCCATTTCATCGCGCAGCACCCAATCGGCATTTTGGAGAACTTCAATCTTTTCCTTTGTTATCTCGCCGATAATTCTGACACCGAGTCCGGGTCCCGGGAACGGCTGACGCCAGACAAGCTCGTGCGGAATTCCGAGCTTTTCGCCTACTGCTCTGACCTCATCCTTAAACAGGCTTGAAAGAGGCTCAATAACGTCGATGAATTCAACGTCGTCGGGCATTTTGACCTTATTGTGATGCGTTTTGATTTTATCGGCATCGCCCTTGCCGGACTCTATGCAGTCGGGGTATATGGTGCCCTGTGCAAAAAATCCCTTCTCGGCCTGTTTCCTTATCTCATCCCAGAACACCTTGTAAAATTCCGTGCCTATGATTTTTCTCTTCTGCTCCGGGTCGGATACTCCTTTAAGAGCATTTATAAAATGGTCCTGACAGTTTACGCGCACGAAATTCATATCGAACAGCGAAGTGAATGTCTTTTCGACGAAATCGCCCTCGTTCTTACGCATAAGTCCCTGGTCAACAAAAACGCAGGTGAGCTGTTTGCCGACGGCGCGAGAGAGAAGTCCCGCCGCGACCGAGGAATCGACACCGCCCGAAAGGCCGAGAATAACCTTTTTGTCTCCGATTTTTTCGCGAAGGCTCTTTACGGTATCGTCAATAAAGCTGTCCATCTTCCAGTCGCCGTGACAGCCGCAAACATTATACAGAAAATTGTGAAGGATTTTAAATCCGAACTGCGTGTGAGTTACCTCGGGGTGGAACTGCACGCCGTATATTTTCTTTTCTTCGTTTTCATAAGCTGCTATCGGGCAGGCTTCCGTTTTTGCGGTTATTTCAAAACCTGACGGCATCACTTTAACTCTGTCCGTATGGCTCATCCAAACTACGCTCGTTTCATCGACGTCAGCAAAAATTTCAGACTGTTTTTTTGTAACCGTAAGGTCGATTTTGCCGTATTCAGACTGTTCCGCAGTCTCAACATTGCCGCCGACCATCCACGAAATAAGCTGACAGCCGTAGCATATGCCGAGTACGGGTATTCCGAGCTCCAAAATCTCTTTTGTGTAGTGCGGCGAACTCATATCAAACACGGAGTTAGGTCCGCCGGTAAAAATAATACCTTTGTAATTGCCCTCTTTGATTTCGCTGAGCGGTACGGTATACGGCAGTATTTCCGCATAGACATTGTTGTCGCGTACACGCCGCGCAATCAGCTGATTATACTGACCGCCGAAATCGAGTACAAGTATTTTCTCCATAAATATCCTCTTAATTATCTGTAAATTATAGCTTCTCTCTCAGGTCCGTTAGATACCATATTTATCTTGTGGCCGAGTTCCTTTTCGATGAATTCGACATATTCCTGTGCCTCACGCGGAAGCTCCGAGAAATTGCGAATGCCCTTTATATTGCAATGCCAACCCTTTAATGTGGTAAATACCGGCTTTGCCTTTTTAAGAAGCGAGGTGTTCGGGAAATCCTTTGTGATGTCATCGCCTATTTTGTAAGCTGTGCAAACCTTGATTTCGTCAAGATACGAAAGACAGTCAAGAGCGGTCATGGCAATCTTTGTGGCGCCCTGGCACTCAACGCCGTAACGTGTCGCAACGCAGTCAAACCAACCGATTCTTCTCGGTCTACCGGTGGTAGCGCCGAATTCGCCTTTATCGCCGCCGTGAATTCTGAGCTCCTGAGCCTCGTCCTCATCAAGAATCTCCGAAACAAATTCACCTGCACCTACCGCAGAAGAATATGCCTTGGTAACGGCTACTACTTCGCTTATGAGATACGGAGGAATTCCGGCTCCGACAGCGCCGTAGCCTGCCAAAGTCGAGGACGACGTAACCATGGGATATATGCCGAAATCGGGATCCTTAAGCGTGCCGAGCTGACCCTCGAGGAGAATGTTTTTGCCCTGCTTTAAGGCGTCACGTATAAATGCGTGCGTATCGCAGATGTACGGAGCTATCTTTTCCTTATATTCCATGCAGGTGTTGTAAAGCTCGTCCTCGTCAAGCAGCGGTTTATGATAAACGTGCTCAAGAATGAGATTTTTGAGAGTCACTATGTTGTGAAGCTTTGCCTTTAACATTTCGTCGTCAAACAGCTCGTTGCACTGGATGCCTATTTTTGCGTACTTGTCGCTGAAGAACGGAGCGATACCGCTCTTTGTGGAGCCGAACGCGTTTTTGCCGAGTCTCTCCTCTTCATAGGTATCGAGAAGAATATGATACGGCATAAGTATCTGAGCACGGTCTGACACGAGAAGCTTCGGATTTACGCCTGCCTTTTTCACATCCTCAAGTTCCGAGCAGAACTTGTTTATATCAAGAGCGACGCCGTTGCCGATGACACAGGTAACATTGTCGTAGCAAATACCGCTGGGCATAAGATGCAATGCAAATCTGCCGTGTTCGTTTATAATGGTGTGCCCTGCATTTGCACCACCCTGAAAACGAACAACTATGTCTGCTTCACTCGCAAACATATCCGTAATTTTTCCTTTGCCCTCGTCGCCCCAGTTGGCGCCGACAATTGCTTTTACCATTAGAGTTTCCTCCTTAAAAATTACGTGCCCGAATGCCGAAACGCAAAACGGACAACTTATTAAACATACATGATATATTATATATTACACATCGCATTATGTCAACGAAAAGCGAAATTTTAAGTGTGTTTTCGGACACATATCAAATCGCATAAAAAAGGAGCTGTAAGCACATTGTTACAGCTCCGCTTTCAGCATTGTTTTTTTATTTTCTTTTGCGTTTTACCGTAATCGCAACAGCCGCCGCGGCAACGCACAAAGCGGCAGCCGCCGATCCTATCGCAGCATACTTACCCGAGGTCTTAGGAATTTTTCCGGCCTTTACCGTTTTGCCCTCCGATGAGACGGTTTCATCGGTTGCCGCCGGCATCGGAGCTGCTTCGGATAAGTCAATCGAAGAGCTTACGGCCGACAAGTCAATGTGCTGATTATTGGCATCGGTTGAGAAATCGACATTTATCGGGAATTCGGTTTTGCCGGTCGCTCCGTCGTTCACCTTAAAGGTTATGGTGGCAACCTCGCCGCCGAGCGGCGCGGTGTTTTTCCAAACGGCGTTTATTTTTACCTCGCCTGCCGTGCTTGAATTTGTGGCACTGACGTCTCCGCTCGAATACTCGGCGGAAACATACGTGAGCAATTTTGTATCGTATTTAAGTGTAAACGAAAGCGTCCCGAGTTCCGTATTTTGCGGAAGGTAAATTTTTACGGTGACGACCGAATCCTTTGCTTCAGCCGAAGAAGTGAGCTTAAACGGATCCGCCGCAAGCACGGGAAATGCGGTAACAAGTAAAATAACAGCCGCAATCAGTACGGAAAGCACTTTTTTATTTAACGCCTTTTTCATTACAGTATACTCCCTTTCTATTCTCGCTTGCCGAAGCAGGCGAGAGCTTAACTCCATTGTTGAATTGTACCATTTTATACGCGCTGTGTCAAATATTTTTAAGTAAAATGCGTATAAACGTACATACAAGAAGCCGTTTGAAAGGAAATTTCACGCTCGAACGAGCAGCCGCATTCTCAAAGCCTTCAGGCGTTATCACCCGTGAAATTTTCAAGTACGGTGCCGACACAGTTTTCCTCTTCGAGAGCAGCCGAATATTCGGGGCAGACATTTCCCCATTTCACGCTTGTGTTGCGAAGCGTAACGTTATCGGCAAAGCGAAGATAAAAGCCGGCATTTTTATGCTTTTCGACCTCTTTATTAAGCCCCGGGCGCATATCGTAAAGACCGCAGTCCCACTTTGACGTTTTTGAGAGAGTTACGTCAACGTCCGAGAAAACTACGTTTTCAATTTTGTTTTCCGCCGTGCCGCATATCATAACTCCGTTTTCGCCGACGCAGGTTATGTTGCGGTAAGATATGTTTTTGATATGGCCTGCCCTTGTGTTTTCGTCGCGGTCAAACGCGGTTATGACTATCGGCTCGGCAGTCCCCCACCAATCCGGGCAAAAGCGGCGCGTACCTATTATAATGTCGGAATATTTGACATTTTCGACATTGCCGCCGTCGCGTATCTGAATTGAAAGACCGCGGTTGCTGCGCGAAATGACACAGTTTGAAACTATTATGTTTCTGAAATCGCCGACGCCCTCCGTGCCTATTTTTATCGCCGCCGAGGTTGAAATCAGCGTGCAGCCCGTTATCAGTATGTTTTCGCACGGTCCGTATTCGGAATTGCCTTTTGAAGTTTTAAGGCAGATGCAGTCGTCGGCGCACTCTACGTGGCAGTCGCAAATACGCACGTTGCTGCAGTGGTCGGGATCTATGCCGTCCGAATTTGCAACATCGAGGTCGTTTAATATGTGAATTTTTGATATTAAAACATCGTCGCAGCCTGCCGGATGAAGCGTCCAAAACGGTGCATCGACCACAGTGAAATCCTCAAACACAATATGGTTGCAAGCCTCAAAATACATAACCGTGGGACGCGGATAAAAGTCGCCGGTGACATAGTATTTGTCTTTTCTCTTTACAAAGCTGTGACCGTTTGCGTCGATTTTTCCGCCTCCGGTTATTGCGGCATTGTCCGCCTTATACGCATATATAAAGGCAAACGACGGCTTACCCGTAACGGGATTGCCTATAAGGGTATTTGTCTCATCGTTTATAAAATCGCAGGGACGAAAGTATCCGTTTATGTCTGAGGTCGCCTTTAAAACCGAGCCTTTTTGCAAATGCAGCTCAACGTTTTTCTTCATTATGACCGAGCTTGAATAATACGTTTTTCCGCTCTCAAGCACAACCGTTCCGCCGCCGTTTTTTTCGGCCTCGTCAATAGCGGACTGTAAAGCGCGTGAATCGTCGTTTTTTCCGTCGCCGAGAGCGCCGTAGTTTTCCGGAAAGTAAAATTTCATTTTATCACCTTTAAAAATTCCGCACACGAGCTTTGCTGTCGTATGCGGAAAAATTTTTATTTTGCATATAAGGAAAGAGCCTTTTGCATAGTCTTATTGGCAACGGGAATTGCCACAGATGAGCCGCCGCCGCCGTTTTCGACAACAACCACTATCGCAAGCGGGAGATCCTCGCGCTGTGAATATCCAACAAACCAAGCGTGAGGCTTTGCACCGCCGGTTTCCGAGCTTACTTCCGCCGTTCCGGTCTTACCGCACATTTTAAGGTTGGGGAACTTACCGTCGCTGTAATAATTCTTGACATTTGAGCGAAGCATATCGTTCATCTTTGATGCGGTATCCGAGGAAATAAGCTGAGTTGCCGCGCCGGGCTTAGCTTCATAAATCGTTTTTCCGGTCTGCGAGGTTATTTTGCCGACAAGATATGGCGGCACGGATGAGCCGCCGTTAGCCACCGCGCCTGCAATAGTTAACATCTGGCACGGATTTATGCGAGTGGTGTACTGACCTATACCTGCCCAGCCCACATCGAGGTCCGACGCGCCGGTCACGTTGAACGAACTTTTTGCGAGCCTTATATTGCCTACATACATCTGATTGCCGAGCCCCAGCTCCTTTGCCGTGGCCATAAGCTTCTCGGGTCCGAGTTCTATCGCAATCTGCGCAAATGCGCTGTTACAGGACACATTGAGAGCCTTTTCGAAATTCACGGTTCCGTGAACCCCGAGGCACTTTACGGAGCTGCCGCCGACCTTGTATTCGCCCGTGCATTTGAATTTTTGCGAATCAATATCCGGCAAATTTTCAATGGCACAAATCGAGGTTATCATTTTAAATGTCGAGCCGGGAGTATAAACGCCGGAGAAAAACCTGTTTAAATAAACACCCTCGTAGGCACCTGTCTTATCGTTATTTATGCTTGAGACGGGTTTATTTGCAATATCATAAGACGGGCTTGATACAACGCATAAAAGCTGACCGGTTTTGTAATTATAAACGCCGACCGTGCCTTTGTTGCTTCCGAGGGCGCTGTATGCCGCCGCGCAGAGCTGCGCGTTTATGGTGAGATTTACGTCGTTGCCCTTACCGTATTTTTTCAGGTTGTATATACCGTCAACGAAATTATAGCCGGTTATGACGTCCTTATACGATGTCTGAACGCCCGTCGCTATATAGCCCTCAGAGTCGCCTACCGTGTGCATGGTTGCGGTTCTTACGGTTTTATCGCTGTTATAAACGCGCTTACCGTCCTTTGTTTCCGCAAGCACCGCTCCGGTTTCATCCTTAATGCTGCCCGCAACCGACAGCGTACCTGATGAATACAGGTGCCTGTTTGCCTTTTTCATAGCCCACGAATCGGCGTTCGTGTAAAATGTGTAAAACAACACAATGAGCCCTGCTAAAAATGCTGCTATAAACACATAGAGCACCCAGGCTCTTTTTGACATGGTTTTCATTGTTTCACACTCCCTTTCGGCAGATTTAATTTAAGACTTTGCCACCGCTACCTTATCGTACCGTTTGTACGTCTTGACATCAATGGCCTTTATAAATGCCACAAGTCCCCAGCAGCACATCATACTCGAGCCGCCTCGGCTGATAAACGGCAGCGTAACGCCCGTCCACGGAAGAAGATCGGTAACGCCGAACACGTGCAGAGCCGCTTGGAAAAGAAGAAGGCCAGACGCAGCGCACGCAGCAATAGCGTAAAAAGACGAGCGAGCCGCCACAGCATAGCGTATACTGTAAACCACGAGGGCGACAAAGGTCAAAAGCACAGCAAATGCGACAATAATTCCGAATTCCTCACATACCATTCCGAACGCCAAGTCCTCTGTGGCTGCGTATACATCTCTCAGCTTGCCGTTTCCTATTCCGAGTCCGAAAAGACCGCCGCTGACGGAATATATGAGAAGTCTCGCCTGCTGATAGCCGCGGTCGTTTGCATACTCCCAAACATGGCGATATGTTTCAAAGCGTTTTGCGACATACGGCTTAAACGTAAGCACAAGACCGCCGCCGCCGAGAGCTGCCGCGCATACAAGAAATATGGTCTTTATATCTCCCGAGCGCAGGAATGCCATTATTAAGAATGTAAAGAAGAATATAAGAGCCGTACCGAAGTCCTTCATAAGGAACAGACAGCCTATACAGGAAAGCGCAAACACAAGATATTTTGTAAGGCTTCTCGTTGATTGCAGGTATTCGAGCGTAGCCGCACCTACAAAGACGAAGCCTATCTTCACTATTTCCGACGGCTGTATTGAAACGCCGCCTATTCTTATCCAGTTGTATGCACCGTTTATATTGTGCGCCAAAAGCCTTGTGGCAACAAGTACGATAACGGAAGCTATCGCCACCGGCATACGCAGCTTTACGACTCTTTCAATATCGCTGAGCACCCAAAGCATAACTATAAATACCGCAATACCCATAATCACCGCCGCAAGCTGAACAAACGCTTTGTCGGGATACACGCTTGTGGTGAGTGTAAGGCCTATTCCGGTAAGAAAAAACGCTATAAGCTCTATTTCAAAGCTCTTGCGGTGTAGAAATCCGCCGAAAAATATAAAATACGCCCATTCGATAGCTATATATGCACCGAATACAATATATAATGTAGTCAGCGGTATGTCGGGGCTGTTCATATTTATCTGAGCGGCGCAAACGAGCTGAAAAACAGTCATAATTATAAGCAGAATCAGCCAGTTTACAGGCTTTCTGTATTTTTTGGTTCTCGTCTTTTTTTGCTTTTTACGAGCATTTTCCTGAGCCAAAGATGCGTCCTCCGTTTCTTTGAATGTGGCCTCTTCTCCGCTTTATTCGCGGAAAAGGAAGCTGTAATCGCCTATTGAAATAATGTCGCCGTCATACAGCGGGAATGCGCCGAAAACCTCTTCGCCGTTTAAAAGCGTACCGTTTTTGGAATTGAGGTCCGCAACATACCAGCCGTCCTTTGCGGGATAGACCTCGGCGTGCTCACCCGAGACGCTTTGCATAGGCAGGCATATATTACATGTTCTGTCACACCCTATAAGGCACGTGCCGTTTAAATAGAACGCGCTGTTGTCGGCAAGATTTACAAGCCTTGTGGCGTTTGTGAAGTCAACCTTTTTACCGTCCTCAGCCTCCTCACTCTCAACGCCGTAGCCGTTTGAGGTGAACTTCATAACCGCGTTTCCGAACGAGACGGTGTCGCCGTCGATTATCTTGGCTGATTTTTTTATCTGCTCGCCGTTTACGTAAACTCCGGTTTTCGACTCGGTATCAAAGACATACCAGCCGTCTTTTCTGAGAGCCAGAACGGCGTGAAAACGCGATACCGTGCCGTACTTTCTGAGCGATATATCGCACGAGCGCGAACGGCCTATCGAGGTTTCCCAATTTCGTATCTCGATTTCGCTGTCGTCGGCAAGATTTATCAGCGTTGCCATAATCTCGCGGCGCGGTCTGAGCCTGAAAAGGGAAAAAATGCACCGGAGAAGTATTATAAGCGCAAGAAAAGCCAAAGCATATCGCGACAGGAATTCAAACTGAGTTAAAAATTGCTCCAATCGGTACACTCCCTTCAAATACATAATATATGTTAAGAATACATTTAAAACGCCGAAAAGTCAATAAAAATACTTTTGTTTTCCGGTCAGCATTATTTTCGCTCTTGCAAGTTTTTTCGTCTTTCTTGACAACGGCGCGCACGGATATTATACTTATTAAAATGCTAAAAATGGGGTGGTAGCTTTGAAAATGACCAAATCTCTCTACGGCAAAACCGCCGACGGAAAAGAAGTCTTTTCATTTACAATAAAAAACGAAAGCGGAGCCGAAATCGAACTGCTGAATTACGGCGCTACGCTCAATAAAATATCGGTTCCCGACAGAAACGGAGACTTTGCCGATGTGCTTGTCGGCTTTGACACCATGGAGGGTCAGCTGAGCTGTACGGATTCGCAGGGTCGCACCGTCGGAAGAGTCGCAAACCGAATTTCCGGAAACGGCATTACCATAGACGGCAAAAATTACCGGATAACAAAAAACATCGACGGTAAATTCACCCTTCACGGTAATCACGAATACGAAAACGCCGTTTGGAATTATGAAATACTCGGCGACGACAGCGTTAAATTCTCATATTTCAGCGCCGACGGCAACGAGGGCTTCCCGTCAAACCTTCAAAATGAAGTCACCTTCACGTTTACCGACAAAAACGAGGTCAAAATACACTATGACTGCAGACCCGACGGCAAGACTCCGATAAACGTCACAAACCACTCATACTTTAACCTCGGCGGATACGCTTCCGGCAACATACTCTCTCACGAAATGCAGATTTTTGCAAAATACTTTACGCCGATGAACGAAGACAGCATCCCGACAGGCGAAATCAGAAGCGTTGAAAACACACCGTTTGACTTCAGAATACCGAAAAAGATAGGCAGAGACGTATCGTCTCCCGACGAGCAGCTTATAATAGGCAGGGGCTACGACCACAACTTCTGCCTCGAAAATTACACGGGTGCTCTGCGCGAATTCGCAATGGTTTACGACCCCGAAAGCGGCAGGAAAATGACGTGCTATACCGACCTTCCCGGAGTCCAGTTTTACATAGGCAACTATATGGACGGCTCGCAAATCGGTAAAGGCAAGCTGCCCCTCACTCACCGCTCCGGTTTCTGCCTTGAAACGCAGTACTACCCGAACGCTTTAAACAACCCCGATTTCATACAAAATCTGTTTGACGAAAACCATCCGTTCGTATCTGACACGGTGTATCGTTTTTCAGCCGAATAAGCCGCAAAGGAAAGGAAAACAAAAATGGCAGAAGGAAATAATGCAAACAGTCTTGAGAGAATATTCCTCTCGGCTCTCGTATATAACCGCACGGGCGTGCTTTTGCGCGTCGCAAGTCTTTTTGCGAGACGCGGCTACAACGTAATAAGCCTTACCGTAGCCGAAACGGAAAATCCCGTATATTCAAGAATAACAATAGTATCCGACGTTGAGCCGCACAAATTTTTGCAGGTTGAGCGTCAGCTCTCAAAGCTTGAGGACGTAATAAAGGTGGTAAAGCTCAATGAATCGCGCCTTGTATCCTCCGAGCTCTTGCTTATAAAGGTTCACGCCACAAACAGCCAGCGCACAGCCGTGCTTAAAACAATCAACGGCTTCGGCGCAAAGGTAAAGGATATAGGCCACACAACAATAACTGCCGAGCTTACGGGTCTGCCGTCGCTTATCGACAAATTCATAGGCAAAATGACAAAGCACGGAATAATCGAGCTTTCACGCTCCGGTCTTACCGCGCTTGAGAGCGGCGATACAAACATAAAAGGAATCGAGGAATAACAGAATGTCAATGACAATGACCCAAAAAATACTCGCGGCGCACGCCGGCCTTCAGTCGGTTACGGCAGGTCAGCTCATAGAGGCAAAGCTCGACCTCGTGCTCGGCAACGACGTAACCTCGCCCGTTGCCATAAACGAGATGGCAAAAAAGGGCTTTAAGGACGTATTTTCAACGGACAAAATAGCACTTGTTATGGACCATTTTACCCCCAACAAGGATATTAAATCCGCCGAAAATGTCAAACAGGTTCGTCTTTTCGCAAAGGAAAAGGGAATCAAAAATTTCTTTGACGTGGGAAAAATGGGTATAGAGCACGCTCTTCTTCCCGAGAGCGGTCTTGTTATTTCCGGCGATGCCGTTATAGGCGCCGACTCACACACCTGCACATACGGCGCACTCGGCGCGTTCTCTACGGGTGTGGGCTCAACCGATATGGCTGCCGGTATGATCTCCGGCAAGGCTTGGTTTAAGGTTCCGTCCGCAATTAAGGTTGTACTAAAAGGCACCTTGCCCGAATTTGTCAGCGGCAAGGATGTAATACTTCACCTTATCGGTAAAATAGGCGTTGACGGAGCAAGATACCGTTCGCTTGAATTTACAGGTGACGGTGTAGGCGCACTCTCAATGGACGACCGCTTCTGCATAGCGAATATGGCAATAGAATGCGGCGCCAAAAACGGAATTTTCCCGGTAGACGACAAGACGCTCGAGTACATAAGCGGCAGGACCGACAGACAGCCTCGTATATTCGAGGCAGACGAGGACGCCGAGTATGACGAGACAATAGAGATAGACTTAAATAATCTGAAACCCACGGTTGCTTTTCCGCATCTTCCCGAAAACACTCACACCGTTGACGAAATTGAAAAAATCGACATAGATCAGGTAGTTATAGGCTCCTGCACAAACGGAAGAATAGAGGATATGCGCGCTGCCGCCTCCGTCTTAAAGGGCAGAAAGGTAAAGGACGGCGTTCGCGTTATAGTAATTCCGGCAACACAAAAGGTTTATCTGCAGTGCATTAAAGAGGGCCTTACCGAAATATTTGTAGAAGCGGGCGCGGTTGTATCAACCCCGACCTGCGGACCGTGTCTCGGCGGTCATATGGGCATACTCGCAAAGGGTGAAAGAGCCGTTTCCACCACAAACCGCAACTTCGTAGGCCGAATGGGACACCCGGAGAGCGAGGTTTATCTCGCAAGCCCCTTCGTAGCGGCGGCAAGTGCCGTTACGGGCTATATATGCTCACCCTCGCAGCTCAGGTAAGAAAGGAACGATTTATATGAAGATACAGGGCAAAGTTCATAAATACGGCGACCATGTGGATACGGACGTCATAATTCCGGCAAGATACCTCAACTCCTCCGACCCGAAAGACCTTGCGGCTCATTGTATGGAGGATATAGACAAGGAATTTGTAAATAACGTGAAAGAGGGCGACATAATAGTTGCCGGCGTAAACTTCGGCTGCGGCTCCTCAAGAGAGCATGCTCCGCTTGCCATAAAGGCGGCGGGCGTTTCTTGCGTAATCGCCAAAAACTTCGCAAGAATTTTTTACAGAAATGCGCTCAACATAGGTCTGCCGATTCTCGAATGTCCGGAGGCAGGCGACGAAATCGAGCAGGGTGACGAGGTTTCGGTAGATTTTGACAGCGGCGTAATAACCGACAACACCACGGGCAAAAGCTACCGGGCAGAGCCGTTTCCGCCGTTCATACAGGATATAATCAAAAAAGGCGGACTTCTGTCGTCGCTTAAATAATCATAAAATCGGGCTATAAAGAAATTTGTTTTTTATAGTCCCTTTTATTTTAAATTTCTTACGAATTTGTTCACATATTATTTTTAAATGTACTTTATAATTTCTGATTATAAGAGGTTCGAAAGGGTGGTATTTTATGCCAAACGAAAAAATACTCGTCGTCGATGACGACACCAATATCTGCGAGCTTTTAAGGCTCTATCTCGAAAAAGAGGGCTACGTCGTAAAAATAGTTAACGACGGTGTGTCGGCAATAAATGCATTCAAGCAGGAAAATCCCGACCTCACGCTGCTCGACATAATGATACCGAAGCTTGACGGCTGGCAGGTATGCCGTGAAATCAGAAAATTCTCGGACAAGCCGATAATTATGCTCACCGCCAAGGGCGAGACCTTTGACAAGGTTCTGGGTCTTGAGCTCGGCGCGGACGACTATGTTACAAAGCCCTTTGACACAAAAGAGGTTGTGGCAAGAATAAAAGCCGTACTTCGCCGCACCGCTCCCGCTTCCGACACAAGCGACGTCAAAGAGGTAAATTACGACAAGCTCTCGATAAACCTTACAAATTACGAGATGAAGGTCAACGGAGTATCCGTAGACACTCCTCCGAAAGAGCTCGAGCTTATATATCATCTCGCCTCAAATCCCAACCGTGTATTTACGCGCGACCAGCTTCTTGACGAGGTATGGGGGTTTGACTACTACGGCGACTCAAGAACGGTAGACGTTCACATAAAGCGTCTGCGCGAAAAGCTTGAGGGCGTTTCCGACAAATGGGAATTGAAAACCGTTTGGAGCGTAGGCTATAAATTTGAAACTAAGGACTGATAAGAATGCAGCAGAGCGTAAAGGCGCGTTTTAAAACAGTATTGCACCGCACCTACCGCAAATTCAGTCATCAGTCACTGTTCACTAAATTTCTGTCGGTATTTGTGGCAATGGTACTCATATGCTTTTTGCTTTTGGGAGTAACGCTCGGCGTGTTCCTCTCGAATTACTGGTCAAGTCAAAAAGAACAGCTTCTCTCCTCTAACGCAAAAAACATAGCGAACACTACCTCATCTGTTCTCTCATCAAGAATTCAAACCGATGCCTCCGGCTCGATAGCGATGATATGCAGTAACCTCTCGATGATTTCGGACGCTATCTCGGCTGATATTTACATAACCGATACCTCGGGCAACATAATATTGTGCAAGGACGTCATAACACAGAATTACAGTATCTCAAACAACGGCAGATGCAGTCTGCACGGCGGCTACACAATACCTCAGGAGGTAATCGACGAGGCGAAAAAGGGCGACTATTTTGCAAAGACTACCTTAAACGGCGTCTATATGAAAAAGCAGCTTGTCGCGGCGGAGCCGGTAAAGGTCGGCGAAGAAACCGCAGCAGTTGTTTTTGCCGTGGCGCCTATGACGGCGGGCTTCACAAACTATGCGACGAATATCCTTAAAATGTTTATTTTTGCCTGTCTTATGGCTTTCTCGGTAGGCTTTATCGCGGTATATTTTCTCACCGCTTCTCTTATAAAACCACTCCACGATATGTCGGAGGCGACAAAAGCTTACGCAGAGGGCGATTTCGGCCCGAGAGTCAAGGTAAAGGGTGACGACGAACTCGCCGAGCTTGTGCGCGCATTCAATAAGATGGCATCGGATTTGTCGCTTCTTGAAAGCTCGCGGCGAAGCTTTGTGGCAAACGTCTCGCACGAGCTTAAGACCCCTATGACAACCATAGGAGGCTTCATAGACGGAATCCTTGACGGCACCATTCCCGAAAGCCAGCAAAAACACTATTTGAGCATTGTTTCCGATGAGACCAAGCGTCTGTCAAGGCTTGTTACGGCAATGCTGAATATGTCCAAAATCGAAGCGGGTGAATTAAAGCTGAACCCGAAGGCGTTTGACATAAGCGCGGAAATATTCAACGTGCTACTGTCGTTCGAGCAGATAATAGAGCGCAAGCACATTGAAATATCCGGGCTTGACAGGCTTCATTCCGTAACGGTCACCGCCGACGAGGATATGATACATCAGGTCATATACAATCTTGTGGACAACGCGGTCAAATTCACGGAAAACGGCACCATAAGCGTATTTGCAGACGATGACGAAAACGCAACGCTTATAAAGGTCGTAAACACGGGTGCCGGTATTTCCTCCGAGGAGCGCGAAAAAATATTCGAGCGCTTCTACAAGGTTGATAAATCGCGCAGCTATGACGTCAAGGGTGCGGGACTCGGTCTTTATATATGCAAAACGATAGTCGAAATGCACGGCGGTTCGATAGGTTGCAACAGCGAAGAGGGTAAATACACCGAATTTTGGTTTACTATTCCGAAATATCTTCCGCCTAAGCAGCTGTAAAAGTATTCAGATTATTTAAACCGGGTTAACAGTTTTGTAATAACCGTCGGTTATGATTATGACAACGACAAGAGCAAAGCTCTTATCTTCATCAGATAAATCAAGGAGATCTTTTTATGGACGATTTCAATAACAACACCCCTTCGGGAAACGAGCAGCAAAACACCCCGGAAAGCACGGGTAATTTCCAAAGTGCTCCCGAAGCCGGCAATGACGCTCAAAGAGCGAACAGCGGCAGTCCTTATAACGGCGGCTATCAGCCGAATAACGGCTACCCTTACTCGAACGGCGGCGGAAACACAAATAACGGCAGTTCAAATGCAAACGGCAGCAACAACGGCTATTCAAGCGGAAACAACGGCTACTACGGCTCAAACGGCGCATACCGTCCGAGCTCGACATACAGCGGAAATAACAGCTATGTCTATTACGGAAATTCAGGCCAACCGCCGAAAAAACCGGTTGACAATAAGCCGTCAAAGCATAAAAAAGGCGGCGTTATAGCCCTCATAATCGCAGTTGTGGTTTGTGTGGCACTCGGTGTTACGGGAATTGCGGTTTCTCTCAGCAATAAGGACGGTGCCAAAAAGCAGACAAGCGAAAAGACTTCCGCAGACAGCTCAACCGTTACGATAAACGAAACTCCCACCGCTTCCTCTACCGACAAGAGCGGCAGTCTTACCGCGGCAGGCGTTTATGATAAGATAAAGGACAGCTCCGTCGGCATACTCGTATACTCCGACAGCCGTTCCTCCTCCGCATCGGGTCAGGGCTCGGGCGTAATAGTCGGCGAGGACAGCAGTAAGCAGTACACATATATTATGACCTGCGCTCACGTAATTTCTGGCGGCGGCTCCGTCAGAGTTCAGCTATCCGACGAAACACAGTACGACGCTACCGTAGTGGGATATGACTCTAAAACCGACATCGGAGTTTTAAAAATCAAGGCTACGGGGCTTAAAGCCGCGGAATTCGGCGACAGCGACAAGCTCTCCGTAGGCGAGACGGTTTACGCGATAGGCAATCCCGGCGGAACGGCATTTGCAGGCTCGTTCACAAACGGTATAGTATCCGCGATTTCTCGCCCCGTAAACAGCCAGATAGGCTATGAGATGATTTGTATTCAGCACACGGCAGCCATAAACCCCGGCAACTCCGGCGGCGCGCTCGTCAATGAATACGGTCAGGTAATAGGCATAAACTCATCTAAAATAGCAAGCACCGATTACGAGGGAATGGCATTCTCCGTACCGAGCGTTACAGCAAAGGAAGTTTACGACGAAATAGTTGCAAACGGCTATGTTACTAACAGACCAAAGCTCGGAATAACCTATTCGCCGGCGTCTTCAAGTCAGATGTACAGTATGATTGTAAGCCTTAAGGAGCTCCCGGCAGGTTCCTTGATAGTTCAGAGTGTTCAGTCCGATTCAAGCCTTGCGTCTCAGGACGTAAAGCAGGGCGACTTAATTACCAAGGTCAACGGCAAGGACCTTGACAGCGCAGACGATCTGCCGGACCTTATCGATAAATCTGCCGTGGGCGATACGCTTACGCTTACGATTTGCAGAATAGACAGCAATTACAACATCAATGAATTTGAAGTAAAGGCAACCCTCGTTGAGGATAAGGGCGATTCCTCTTCCGTAAAGACGGAATCTACCACACGCAGCAACTCGTACAATCCGTTCAGCGCATACGGTTACGGCAACTGATAAGCTGCCGCAGCACAAACGCTCCGGTTTAAATAAAAAAGTGAAGCCACGGTTAGCGCTAACCGTGGCTTCGTCAATTTTATCTTGCCGCGTCCGACACAGCCTCGCTTGCGGCTTCGCCCGCACCTGTCGCCGCGTCGTTTACTATGTCGCCCGCACCCGTGATAACGTCGCCTGCTATATCGGCGGCTCCGGTAACAACATCACCGACAACATCTCCAGCACCGGTGACTGCGTCACCTACGGCGTCGCCTGCGTTTGTAACCGCATTTTGCGCGGCGGAGCGAGTAGTATTTCCGTTTCCGGTAACGGCTCCGTCCTCCTTTTTACCGCAGGACGAGAACACGGCGCAAACAAGAAGCACGGCGAGCAAAACAGCTGCAACAGCCTTTTTCATATCTATCACCACAATCTTTCTTTTGTCTCATTTCGGACAAAATTATTATTTCCGTATTTTTTCTTTTTATTATTTTGTCAGGATTCCGCCGTCGGAATACAAAAGCAGAAGTATATCGTCCTCATAGCCCGTTTTTGTATCAATATAGACGAGCACCTCATTGCCGTCCTTATCGGTGCAATGAAATTCCCAGCAATCCTTTTCGCCCTTGCTCTTTGTCGGAATTACGGCTCTTTTTGAATCGAGCACCGTTAAAAGACCGCTGACGGATTTTTGAGCCTCCGCCCGTGACAAAATATCGGAGCTTAAATTACGCTCGGTATGATTCATAATATAGCCCTTTGCGTCAAATGACGCAATATCACCCGTTTCGAGATTTACGCCTACCTTTATGAGATCGGGATAATAAATAACACCGTCCTTTTTGTAGGCATAATTTACGGTGCAGACCCCGTCCGACGTGCTGTAATAGCTCTCCTTCATATCGGCATAGCCGTGAGACGATAAAAATTCGGAAGCCTTTTTCAGCGCATCGGCTGTTTTCAGCTTCGCTTCGCCCGCAAAGGACGAATCGAGCATATATATAACATATCCGCCGTTTTTGGTTACGGCAACCGTCTTATTATTATGAGAAAAACAATACGCAGGCACATTTCCCGACTCTTCGCTTAAAAACGATATTTCCTTTTTGTCGCAGCCGAGAAACGACGATGCAATATCGAGGGCATTTTCCTTTGATATTTCTTTTGCTCCGCTCGTCATTTTCGGCTGAGCCGACATAATATGGTCGGAAAACGGGCCGTCATAAATAAGCGTGGGATAATCGCTCAGGGACTGCTGTGCGTCCTCCATATCGCCTGCAAGATATTCCGTCTTTTCACCCGTTAAGGCAAGCTCGCCGCTTTTTTGTGAAAAGCTGAAGCTTCCGTCGAACATATCCGCGCGTATATTTGAAACCTCTCCCGACAGCGCATCGCAAAACGTGATAAGGGAGCGGAGATTTTCACGTTCCTCGTCGGAGATGCTTTCGCCTGAGGCAACCTTGCGGTTTAAGGTCTCGGTGAAATCGCCGACCTGCGATAAAAATTTATATGTGTTTTCGAGATTTGTATTTTCAAGCGGAAGCACGGAAAGCGAGCTTTTTGCCGCAAGAGTCTCTCTTGACAGCTCCGACGCCATACCGCTCAGCATCGGCGGAGTGCTTGAATACACCCCTTTTTTGAGGCTTGTACCTATTTCACGCAGTCTTCCGTCAAGCTCTGTAAGAGCTCGCTGCTGCGACAAAGTAATCTGTCTTTTGTATTTTGACGCGCGCACATTGCCGCATATCGTCGCTGCAACAAGCACCGCCGCAAGTGCTGCGACAAAGGATACAACGCGCACATAGGAGCGTCTTTTCATCTTCTTTTCCATAAATTTCACCTCTGCGATATTTTTCGCAAAAAAAACATAAATATACTTGAAAAAAGCCGCTTATTTATTTGCCAAACCGCACCTTATAGTGTATAATAATATACTGATTAAGTTTGAATTAAAGGAGCGGTCAAAATGGAATGTTATCTTGACAACAGCGCAACCACAAAGCCCTGTAAGGCCGCTGTGGACGCAGAAATTTCCGCACTGACCGAGCTTTACGGAAATCCGTCTTCGCTTCATCAAAAAGGCGTTGACGCATATATGCTTCTCGAAAAGAGTCGCGGTACGATTGCCGCAAGCTTAAAAGCGAGCCCCGACGAAATATATTTCACCCCCTGCGGCACCGTGTCAAATAACACCGCGATATTCGGTGCAGTCGGCGCAAAAAAGCGACTCGGCAAGAAAATAGTCACTACGGCTTTAGAGCATCCGAGCGTTGAAAAATGTATGGAACGCCTCGAGGAAAGCGGCTTTGAGGTAGTGAGAGTACAGCCGCAAAGCGACGGAAATATAAGCTTAAAGGACTTCGAAAACGCCATAGACGAAAATACGATTTTGGTATCTGTAATGGCCGTCAACAACGAAGTCGGCTCTGTGATGCCCGCAGAAAATCTCAAAAAAATCATAAAGAGCAAAAATTCTCCCGCTCTTCTGCACGTTGACGATGTGCAGGGCTATATGAAAATTCCGCTCTGTCCCAAAAGCTGCGGAATAGACCTTATGAGCGTCAGCGCACACAAGGTTCACGGTCCCAAGGGCGTGGGAGCGCTTTATATAAATAAAAACGTGCGCATAAATCCGTATATTCTCGGCGGCGGTCAGGAGAACAATATGTGCTCGGGAACTCAGGGTATGCCGGCGATAGCAGGCTTTGCCGCCGCTGTTGAAAACGGCGGAAGCGTCGAAAAAAATCTTAAGTATGTAATAAAGCTCAATCTCCGTCTGAGAGAACGGATAAAAGAAATTCCCGGAGTACATATAAATTCCCCCGAAAACGCCCTGCCGTACATTATCAATATTTCCATAGACGAAATACCGTCTCAGGTATCGGTAAACTTCTTTTCGATGAACGGCGTATACATTTCGGCAGGCTCAGCTTGCTCCAAGGGGCACAGGAGCAATGTGCTGCAAAACATGGGGCTTCCGCCCGACAGAATAGATTCCGCCATACGGATAAGCCTTTCAAACGACACCTCGATTGATGAAATTGACCGCTGTGTCGATGTCATAAAAATCGCTGTCGAAAAACTCAGAAAACACAAAGGATAAAGAAACAGCAATATGAAAGAAATAATACTTATAAAAAACGGAGAGCTTGCGCTTAAGGGCCTTAACCGCTCGTCATTTGAGTCAACGCTCGCAAAAAATATCAAAAGGCGTCTTCAGTCGCTCGGAAAATTCAAGGTAATCCGCTCACAGTCAACAATAACCGTAGAGCCTTTTGACGAAAGCTTTGATATGGAAGAGGCAGAGGATCAAATTTCACGCATATTCGGCATTGCAGGCTATGAGCGCGCCGCCGCAGTCGAAAAGGATATGGATGTAATCCTCAAAACGACTCCCGTGTATTTAAGCGAGGCTCTTAAAAACGCTTCAACCTTTAAGGTGGAGGCAAAACGCGCAGACAAGACCTTCCCCTTAAAATCACCGGAAATATGCTGTGATGTCGGCGAGGCGGTTTTAAACGCTTTTCCGCACATCAGAGTCGATGTTAAAAATCCCGATTTAACCATAGTAATAGAAATCCGCGAAAACGCGGCTTACATTCACGGCGACCAGAAAAAGGGCGCAGGCGGTATGCCCGTCGGCACGGGCGGCAAAGCGGCGCTGCTTATCTCGGGAGGAATCGACAGCCCCGTTGCAGGCTGGATGATGGCAAAACGCGGAGTTGTTTTAAACGCCGTACATTTCGCCTCTCCCCCGTTCACATCGCCCATGTCCGAAATGAAGGTTCACGACCTTCTCGCTAAAGTAGCAAAGTACAGCGGCACAATCAAGCTTATAACCGTGCCGTTCACCGAGATACAGGAAAACATACGCGATAAATGTCCCGAGGAGCTTTTCACCCTCATTATGAGACGTTATATGATGCGCATATCAAATATCCTTGCCGAAAAAGAAGGTTGCGAGGCTATTGTCACGGGAGAGAGCGTAGGTCAGGTGGCAAGCCAAACTCTTACGGCGATGATGTCTACCGACAGCGTTTCGCGCTTACCGGTGCTTCGCCCGCTTGTAGGTATGGATAAGAACGAAATAGTCGTTATTTCAAGAAAGATAGACACATTTGATATTTCGATAAGACCGTTTGAGGATTGCTGCACGGTATTTACACCGAAGCATCCGCGTCTTCACCCGAAGCCCGAAGAAATCGAAAAAGCCGAATTATCGCTTGACAGCGACGCGCTTATAAGCCGTGCGGTCGAGGGCGTAAAGCAGGAGCTTATCACATTTTAAAGGAAAAAATTATGAGTATTGAAAAGCAGACGGTAGAACTTCTCAAAAGTAAAAAACTTAAGCTTGCCACGGCAGAGAGCTGTACCGGCGGACTCATTTCAAAACGCATTACCGACGTATCCGGCTCCTCCGAGGTATTTGAGGGCGGCGTTGTCTGTTATTCAAACCGTTTCAAAGAAAATGTACTCGGCGTTTCCCGGGAAACCCTAAAAAAATACGGTGCCGTAAGCCGCGAAACCGCGCGTGAAATGGTAAAGGGCGTTTTGTCTCTTACAAAGGCCGATATAGCAGTTGCCGTTACGGGTATAGCGGGACCGTCTTCGGACGATACAAATAAGCCCGTGGGCCTTGTTTATATAGCCGTTTCCGACGGTAAAAGCACAATAGTTAAAAAGCTTCTAAACAATTTTACCGGCGACGTCAGGGAGCAAAACCGCAACATCAGCGCGGATACCGCTCTCGAAATGATTATGGAGGCAATACGATGAACGACGATAATGTCATCACCGAAAACACCGTTCCGCAGAAAAAAGGCGGCAAAAAGAAACAAAAAAAGAAGCCGATGGGCAAGGGCAGCAAATTTATACTCTTTATATCAATAATTGTTTTGATAGTCTCAGGAACATTCTGTGTGAAATACGGCGTTGATATAATAAAGAGCAAAAAAGAGGCGGCGGAAATAGCAAGCCTTGCAAATCCGCAGTTTGACGTGCCCGAGTACGATTACGGAGACACGGTTTTTCCGGACGGCATTCAGGAAAAATACAAAAAGGCGTATTCCGTAAATCCAGACCTTGTCGGCTGGATAAAAATTCCCGGTACAACTGTAAATCATCCCGTTGTGCACGGCTCCGACAACAATTACTATTTAAGGCGCAGCTTCTACGGCAGCTACGAGCGCCGCGGAACTCCGTTTGTCGATTACCGCAACACGATAACCGACGGCGAATTTGACACAAACACCATTATTTACGGTCACAATTACCTCGATTCCACCATGTTCTCGGACGTTGAAAAATACAAGGACATCGAATTTTGGAAAGAAAATCCCGTAATTGAGTTTAACACTATCTATCACGATTACAAATGGAAAGTCATAGCCGTCTTTTTGACAAACGCGGATGAAAAGGACGACAACGGCTATGTTTTCAATTACATATACCCGTTTATGAGCGGCGAAAACTACGCGGAGTACTTTGACGAGATTGCGTCACGCTCGCTCTATTCGACGGGAATAGACGTAAATACCGACGACAAAATACTCACCCTCTCGACCTGCACGCGCGATATGGATATTTCAACGCGCCGCGGCGAGACAAACGCCCGTTGTGTACTGGTTGCAAGGCTCATACGAGACGGTGAAAGCGAAGAGGTTGACACCTCACTTGCGACGGTAAACGAAAATCCGCGCTATCCGCAGATATGGTATGACAAATATAAAAAAGCAAATCCATATAAAAACGCCGAAAGATGGTATCCGAAAGGAGTGAGAGCTTAAATGAGCAAAAGCAAGGACAAGAAAAACAACGACAACGAGCTTTTATCATTTGAAGAGCTTAAAAATAAGGTAAACCACGAAACCGCAAAGGACGAAAAACCCGACAGCGAGATAAACGATTTACTCTCTGCCCTCGGTGACGAGTCGAAGGATAAGTCTCAGCCTGAGCCGAATAACGCTCAGCCGGCCGAAACAGAGCAGTCTCGCACCGAAAAAGCGGAGCCGCAAAACTTAAATGCGAAGTCAACTGACGAAAGCGAAAAGAAAAACGAGGTTATCGATAAAAACACCGACAGAATCTATAATGATATTTTGTCTGCCATAAACGACAACTCTCAAAATGAAACCGAGCAGACGTCGAGAAGAAACAAATATTCCGGCGACGATAACCACTTCATCGATATTACAAATCAATATCAGAAGCCTCGCGAGGAGGAAAAAGCTCCCGCAGAAAACATCGCAATAGTTCGCCCCTCCAAGGATAAAAAGCCGGAAGAAAAGCCGGAAGAAAAGCCGGAAGAAAAGCCCGAGGATGAGCAGAAGGAAGAAAAACCGGAAGAAGATGAGAAACCCGTCAAGACCTTCGGTGAGATGTTCAAGAGCGGTCTTGCGGCGTTCTTCCCGAATAAGCATGACAAGGTTTCCGAGATAATCAGAAAGGTAATAATGGACGTCTCTGTTTTCACGCTTATCGGCTGCGCTGTTTGGTTCGGCGTGCTGATGGGTCAGAAAAACAGCGCCAACAAGCAAAACGCTAACATTAAAGGTCAGGTTATCGACGCCGATTCAAACCTTACCGACGAAGAGGCATGGGCGGAATTTTTTGCCAAATATCCAAATGTCACTCTGCCTCAGGGTATGATGCCGAAATACGCTTATCTCTATGCCATAAACAACGACCTTGTCGGTTGGATTCGCGTTCCGAATACGGCAATCGACGTCCAGGTTGTGCAGGCCGAGGATAACGACGAGTACCTCAAGCAGGATTTCTACGGCAATTACAGCCGTTACGGCTGCCCGTTCCTCGATTTCCGCTGTGACCCGAAATATCTCAGCCAGAACACTGTAATTTACGGTCATCACATGAGCGACGGCCTTGTATTTGCCGAGCTTGACAAATACAAGAAGCCCGACGGCTTTAAGGAGTCGCCGATTATAGAATACGACACTCTGTTTAAGACCTATAAATTTAAAATCTATGCCGCATTTATAGCAGGCAGCGCGCCAGAGCAGGATAACGGCTACCTCTTTTACTACAACACGCCCAAATTCCCGACAAAGGAAAACTTTGACGCATTTATAGCGGCAATAGACGAGAGAAAGCTTTATTCAACAGGCGTCAGCGTAGACTATACGGATAAGCTTATTACACTATCCACCTGCAGCTACGAATTTTCAAACGCAAGACTTGTGGTTGTCGGCAGACTTCTGCGCGACGGCGAAAGCGAAAATGTAGACACTTCGCTCGTCACGGTCAACGAAAATCCGCGCTATCCGCAGGTATGGTATGATAAAAAAGGTCAAAAGAACCCCTTTGCTTCGGCGGAAAAATGGCAGCCCGCCGAATAATCGGTTTTTAATACACATTTATAAACAAGGATGGACAAGGATATGAATTTGAAATTGTTTTCACTTATTTCGAGTGACGACATTCCGGCTACTAAGCTTCAAATCAAAATTTCCGGCAGTCTTAACGCCTTTACCGACGATGACGTGTCCTTCAAGAGATTTTCTTCTCTCAAGGAGATGTTCCCGTCGCTCGGCAAAGCACTCGCGGACTCCGAGCTTATAGTTATTGCCGTTGACCCGAAGATATATGTCAGAACAAAGACGCTGCTTACAAGGGCACTCTCTCTTGACATTGAGGAAAATCCGACGGTCAAAAAAGCACTCGGACGCGCCGCGGAAATTCCCGAGTCGCAAAAACTGCTTCAATCGCAGATGCCGAAGGGTGCCGTCCCGTTTTTAACCCGCGACGGAGTAAATTCCGGCTTTGTCATTTCTAAGGGACATCAACAGATAATGTATCTGCCTCTTGACGATGTACGCCTTGACACGGTGCTTCGCAACGGCGTTATTCCGTATCTCACGAGCGGCGAGACCATAGCTGTTCGCGAGGAGGCTTACGCCCCGAAAAACGCAACGGTAAAGCCGTCTGTTCCGCCAAAAAGGCAAGAGGCACCGGCTCCCGAAAAAGCCGCGCAGACGCCTCCCGCGCTTCCCGAGAGTGTAGGGGAAGTCACTTCCAAAACCGTAAATATTCTTCGCGAGAGCGGTAGCCGTGTTGCGGTGAACGGCAATCAAAATTCCGAATATGTAAAATCCTTCGGCTCTGTTTCACCCGACTTTTTCGAGTTCTTCACATTTACACCGCATGTCGAGGACAAGGGCGACTTCAATGTCACCGATTACACCGCACAGATGGCAAAATCGGCAAAGGAGCTTGCCTCTGCGGATTTCGGCGCGTGCATTTCGGATATTTGCAATACGGACGGCTGTTCTTACATATGCATTGCCGTCGCAGGCGAGAGCTCCGCAATAGTCAGAAAGCTCTACCGCGAGCCCGATGAAAAGGATGAAAGCTTCATAAGAGACGCCGCAGAGGAGCTTATAGAGCTTATCGGCGAAAAGGCCTCCGGGGAAAGCTCCGTCGGCATAGAGATTTCCGGCGAAGCCGCAGCAGAGCCCGAAGCCGAAAAAACTCCCGGCAAAGGGAAAAAAGTCCTTGTTTCAATACTTGTAATAATTCTCGCTCTTGCCGTTGCGGCAGGCACATTTTTCCTTGTAAAATATCAAAGAGACAAAAAAGCCGCAGAGGCACTCGCAAACACCGCGCCCGAAACGACTTCCGAGGAAACGACCATTCCCCCGGAAATATCAAAGGATACGGTTCCGCTCTCTGTTTTTATGCGCAATGAAGCGGTTAACGGAATTGACAAGGACGACCTTGCGAGAGCGGCCGAGGACGCCGCAAGCGCCGCTTCTCAGGGTGACAATGCGGCAAACGCAAACGCTCTCCCCGAATACATTGTGCTCAACGGCGTAAAAACGGAGGCAAAAAAGGCACTCGCAAAAATTGTGGCCGCGGATGTGGACGACAGCTACAATTCCGAAGCCATTAAGGCAGATGCAGTTGCCGTTTATACATATTTGAAATACCGCAACACAAACTTTAACGTGAGCGGTCTTAATGCCGCAGAAACGGTGAGCGACAACATACTGAATGCCGTTTCGGAGGTATTCGGCGAATATGTCGTATATAACGGTCAACCGGCATTCACTCCCACATTTAAGCTGTCGGCAGGTAAAACCACCTCGGCAGACGTTGTTTTCGGTAATTCTTTCCCCTACCTTAAAACGGTAGACAGCGCATCCGATAAAAACGCAGACGGCTACAAAACGGAGATTACTCTGACATCCGGTGAATTAAAGGAGCTTGCAAATAAATTTGACAGCTCGATAAATCTCTCCGGCTCCGCCAAGGACTGGGTAAAGGTTACAAAGCACGACGGTGCCATAAGCACGGGTGTAGGATACGTCGAAACCGTAAACGTAGGCGGTAAGGAAATAAGCGGGTATAAATTTGCCTGTGAGCTTCTCGAAAACAAGATTCCGTCATACTGCTTTGCCGTATCCTACACCTCTTCCGGCGACACCTTTAAGATAACCTCATACGGCAGCGGTTTCGGTGTCGGTATGAGCCTTGCCGGTGCAAACAAAATGGCTGCCGACGGCTCGACCTACGCGCAGATACTCGCAAAATACTATCCCGGAACAAATCTTTCATAACACTTTTTAATCCGTCATATTTTGTATATATTATCAAGGGGGACATTTTAAATGGCAATATTAGTAACCGGCGGTGCCGGATTTATAGGCACCCATACCTGCATAGAGCTTATTAACGCAGGATATGAACCGATAGTGGTTGATAACTACTACAACGCAAGCCCCAAGGCACTTGAGCGCGTTGAGGAAATAGTCGGAAAAAAGGTTAAGTTTTATGAGTGCGACGTTCGCGACAAAAAGAAGCTTGACTCCGTCTTTAAGGAAAATAAAATAGACGCCGTCATACATTTTGCAGGCCTCAAGGCGGTAGGCGAATCCTGCCACAAGCCGCTTGAGTACTACGATAACAACATCGGCGGAACTCTTGCACTCTGCGAGGTTATGAGAGACAACGGCTGCAAAAAGATCGTATTTTCCTCCTCCGCTACCGTCTACGGTATGAACAATGTTTCGCCGCTCACGGAGGATATGAAAACCGGCGGTACAACCAATCCCTACGGTACCACAAAGTATATGATAGAGATAATCCTCGAGGATCTCTATAAAGCAGACAACAGCTGGGATGTTACGCTGCTTCGCTACTTTAACCCGATAGGTGCTCACAAGAGCGGCCTCATAGGTGAAAACCCCAACGGAATCCCGAACAATCTTATGCCGTATATAACCCAGGTTGCAATAGGCAAGCTTGACTGCCTCTCGATTTACGGCAACGACTACCCCACCCGAGACGGAACGGGTGTTCGCGATTACATCCACGTGGTTGACCTGGCTCTCGGTCACGTAAAAGCCGTAGATCAGCTGAAATCCTCAAACGGCGGCGTAAGGATTTATAATCTCGGCACAGGCAAGGGTTACAGCGTTTTAGATATAGTTAAAGCATTTGAAAAAGCCACAGGCGTTAAAATCAATTATAAAATCGCTCCTCGCCGTGACGGTGATATAGCTACCTGCTACTCCGACCCGTCAAAGGCTAAAAAAGAGCTCGGTTGGGAGGCAAAACGCGACCTCGAGGAAATGTGCGAGGATTCATGGCGTTGGCAAAAAAACAATCCGAACGGTTTTGACTACTGATATTTCTCCCCCGAAAAAGGAGGTAACACCATGAAAAACAAAAAGAGTCTTACAGTAGGAATCATTGTTGCCGTTATAGTCATTGCACTTATCGGCAGCATTGTCGGCAGCTACAACAATCTCGTAAAGCTGCGTGAAAACGTGACGAGCGCACAGTCCGTGGTTGAAACACAGCTTCAGCGCCGCGCGGACCTTATACCAAACCTTGTAAACACCGTAAAGGGCTACGCTTCTCATGAGGAGGACGTTTTTACGGCAGTTGCGGACGCTCGCACGGCACTTTCGGGTGCCAAGACGGTTGACGAGCTGAACAGTGCTCAGAGTCAGCTTGACAGCGCCGTATCACGACTTTTGGCGATAGCCGAAAGCTATCCCGATCTCAAGGCAAATGAGAATTTTATAAATCTTCAGGATGAGCTTGCAGGCACCGAAAACCGTATTTCCGTTGCGCGTCAGGACTATAACAACGCCGCAAAGGAATACAATACAAAAATTCAATCGTTCCCTGCATCGATAATTGCGGGACTCTTCCATTTTGAAAAGGCGGATTATTTCACCGCAACAGCCGAAGCTGCAACTGTTCCCGCTGTGGATTTCGGTAAATAAGCCATGAAAAAGACGATAGGTGCAGGCGCACTGCTTGTTTCACTTTTGATTGTTTTGCTGACGGCTCTGCCGGCAGCCGCAATAAGCGAGCATCCGTTGCCGGCAAGCAGTTTTTTCTCCCCAAGCTTTACCGATGACAACAAAATGACCACACAATCTCAAGACGATTACCCGTCTCCCACAAGTGACTTTTTCGTCAACGATTTTGCCTCGTGTCTCACCGATGAGGACAAAAGCACCATACAAGCTCTCGGCGAGGAGCTGTACAAAAAGACAAATGCGCAGGTAGTAGTTGTCACGGTTCAAAGCCTCGGCGGCAGAGATATTGATAGCTATTCGATAGGACTTGCGCGAGAATGGGGCATAGGCGATAAGGACGATGATTCCGGCGTATTGCTGCTGTTGTCCACAGGCGACAGACAGGTGCGAATTGAAGTCGGAAAGGGTCTCGAGGGCTCTCTCACCGACGGTAAATCGGGACGAATTCTCGATTCCTATGCAGTTCCGTACCTCAAAAACAGCGACTATTCCACGGGTCTTCGCGAGTGCTACAAAAAGCTCGTCGAGGAGGTTTATTCCGAATACGGAGTAGAGGGCTATACGAGCATTGACGACACGGACATCGGCGATTACTCCTCATCAGGTTTCGGGGACGAAAAAATCGACCTCGCCGTTATAATTATAATAACGGTTCTGGTACTGATTACCTTGATTTTACCCGGCCGCATAATACGCAAAGCAATTTATCACGGCGGCGGCGATCATCACGGCGACGGCGGCTTTTACGGAGGCGGCTTTTACGGAGGCGGCTTCGGCGGACATTCATCCGGAGGGTTCTCGGGAGGCTCGTCCTCGGGAGGATTTTCGGGCGGAGGCGGCGGCTTCTCCGGCGGAGGAAGCTCACGCGGATTCTAATATTTCACACATAAAGCTGTCGGAGCAGGGCCTAATCCTTTTCGGCAGCTTTTATTTTCCCCTGCTTTTGCTTTTCTGCATTGCCGCAAGGTTTATAAGCAATCAAATTAAAAGAAAGGTCGTGGCGAAATGAGAATGTATGACATCATCGATAACAAGAAGCACGGGAAAGAGCTGTCCTTTGACGAAATCAAGTTCTTTGTCGACGGATTTACGGACGGCTCGGTACCGGACTATCAAGCTTCGGCGCTGCTTATGGCCATATGCCTTAAAGGTATGAGTGACAGCGAAATATCAAATCTCACCTTATGTATGGCGCAGTCGGGCGATATGAACGATATGAGCAAAATAGACGGTGTGTCCTGCGATAAGCACTCAACCGGCGGTGTCGGTGATAAAACCTCACTTATAGTCGCTCCCATTGCCGCAAGCTGCGGTCTGAAGGTTGCCAAAATGAGCGGCAGAGGTCTCGGCCACACGGGCGGTACGGTTGATAAGCTGGAGTCTATTCCCGGCTACAACACAGCAATGGCAAGCGACAGCTTTTTTAAACAGGTAAACAAAATCGGAATTTCTCTGATAGGTCAGACCGGAAATCTCGCACCTGCCGACAAAAAGCTCTACGCACTTCGCGATGTAACAGCCACCGTGGATGACAGGGCTCTTATCTCTGCGAGCATTATGAGCAAAAAGCTTGCGGCAGGCGACAAAAATATAGTTCTCGATGTGAAATGCGGAAGCGGCGCATTTATGAAAAACGAAAATGACGCCGCGGCTCTCGCAAAAACAATGGTCGGCATAGGCAAAAGCTGCGGCAGAAACATCATAGCCGTTATAACAAATATGGACGAGCCGCTCGGCAGAAATGTCGGAAATGCGCTTGAGGTTATCGAGGCAGTCGACATTTTACGCGGTAACGGTGACGAGAGTCTTCGCGAATTATCTGTTTATCTCGCCGCAAATATGCTGTCACTCTCATTCCGAAGGGACATAGACGAGTGTATTATAGAAGCGACAAATGCGCTCGACAGCGGCAGAGCCTTTGATAAATTCCGTGAGCTTGTTGAGGCTCAGGGCGGAGACGTCGATTATATAAATGATACAAGCCTCTTCAAAAAAGACAAATGCGTTCGCGACATATTATCGCCGTGCGACGGATACATCTTTTCGGCGGACACCGGAAAGATAGGCGAAGCCGCCGTGATACTCGGCGCAGGCAGAGAGAAAAAGGACGACAAAATCGATATGGCTGCGGGAATTGTACTCCGCAAAAAGACCGGCGAAAGAGTTAATAAGGGCGACGCTCTGGCAACGCTTTACACCTCCTGCGAAGCAAGGGCCGACAGTGCCGAAAAGCTGTATTTAAATGCAATTAAAATAGCCGACAATCCGCCCGAAAAGAAAAAGCTTATATACGGTACAATTAAATAATACTTTCCCCTCCCGGTTTCGGATAAAACCGCAATTTCGCGGCAAACTCATTATGGCAGACGAAACCGGGGGGATTTTTATGCCGAAAAAATACAATACAATTATAATCGGCGGCGGAACGGCAGGTCTTACCGCGGCAATTTACACCGCTCGCCAAAATAAGAGTGTCGCGGTTTTTGAAAGCGGAATATTCGGCGGTCAGATAGTCGATTCGCCGAGAATAGAAAACTACCCGGGCTTTTGCGAAATCAGCGGCGACGAATTTTCGGATAGGCTGTTAAAGCAGGCGTTAAAGCTCGGCGCAGAGCTTATTAAAAAAAGAGCAGCCGCAATTAAGCTTGAGGGTAAGGACAAATATGTTATTTCTGCTGACGGCGAAAAAACTCAATGCGATAAAATTATAATTGCGGTCGGTACAAGACCGCGTCCGCTTTATCTTGAAAACGAACGTGAGCTTCTCGGCAGAGGCATTTCATACTGCGCGGTTTGCGACGGTGCATTTTTCAAAAGTAAAACGGTTGCCGCGGTCGGCGGCGGCAGCTCGGCTCTGCAAAGCGCAAAGCTGCTGGCAGAGCTTTGCAAAAAGGTATATGTGATTCACAGACGGAATGAATTTCGCGGCGAGCAAAGGCTCTGTGAAGAGTTAAAGTCCTTTCATAACATCGAGTTTTTGTTAAACAGCGAAATAAAAAAGATAAACGGCAAGACGAGGCTCGAAAGCGTTTTAGTCAAAAATAATCTAAGCGGTGAAGAAACGGTTCTTCCGCTTGACGGGCTCTTTGTCGCAATAGGCAAGGAGCCGCAAAACGAAATATTTGCCGAGGTCACAGAGCTTGATGAAAACGGATACATCAAGGCGGACGAGAGCTGTAAAACAAGCACGGACGGAATTTACGCCGCAGGCGACTGCCGCACAAAGGCATTTCGTCAGCTTACGACTGCGGCGGCGGACGGAACAGTTGCGGCGTTGTCGCCGTAATTTCCCTGCCGATTTTCAAATTACGAAACACAGCGTAAAAAAACTAAAAATCTACACGCTTCGGCTGAGCGTTTATAAGGCAGTTTTGCTTCGCAGCTTCACAGCCGTACATTTTTTATGCGAAACCGATACTTCCTTATGAACGCTCACCCTTATTATTGATACACGGCGGTTTTTGTGTTATTATAGTCGCCGTAATTAAAATTAAGGTAAAGAGTGCCCGTCACTGCGACATTTCGTCGATTTCGGCGCGGCACGGCAACAAATAAGGTGAAAAAAATGAAACTCATAGGCGCGGCAGTAAACTGCGGAGCTGTTTTTTTAGGCTCTCTTTTAGGTCTGCTGTTTAAAAAGGGTATTCCCGAACGCGTGCAAAAAAGTCTTAACTATGCGCTGTCGCTGTGCGTACTCTACATAGGAATCAAGGGTTCGCTTAAAGGAGAAAATACATTGATTGCCGCCCTGTCGCTCGCGATAGGAACAATAATAGGCGAACTCATTGACATTGACAGGCATTTAAACAAATTCGGCGACTTTTTGCAAAAGAAGCTGAGCCGCAATACCGAAAATTCATCGTTCGGCGAGGGCTTTGTAAATGCCACGCTTTTTACCTGCGTCGGTGCTATGGCAATAGTCGGCGCGATTGAAGCCGGTATGCAGGGCAGCTTTTCAACATACTATGCAAAAGCTCTGCTCGACTGCTTTTTTGTGATGATAATGACTACCACATTCGGAATAGGCTGTTTCTTCTCCGGAATTATAGTTTTTGTCTACGAAGCGATTTTGACGCTCGGCGCCGGCTTTCTCTCGTCATTTCTCTCCGACAGTATGATAAACGAGATGTCGTGCGTCGGCTCCGTGCTTATAATAGCCATAGCGCTCAACACAATGAAGGTCACAAAAATAAAGGTTGCAAACCTGCTGCCGTCGGCATTTATGCCGCTCTTACTGTGCCTTTTTATTCATTGACTTTTACTTTTTTTATGCTATATTATATGTGGTTATATATGATTTTTTGGGGGAATTGTAATTGAAGATTATTGTTGCAGGTGACGGTAAGGTCGGTGCCACGCTTACACGTCAGCTGACCGCAGAGGGATATGACATTACTCTTATCGACTCAAACAAGGATGTTTTGAGCTCAAGCATGGAGCAATTCGACATAATGACCGTACACGGCAACTGTGCCACCAAAGACACGCTGCTGAAGGCGGGAATTACAGACACCGACCTCATAATAGCCGCCACAAGCGCGGACGAGGTAAATCTTTTGTGCTGCATTACCGCTCACGGACTTAACAAGAACCTGCACACAATAGCGCGAATCCGCAATCCCGAATACAGCAGTCAAATCTATGATATGCGCGATATGTATGCGCTGTCCATGACCGTAAACCCCGAAAAGCAGGCGTCAAGTGCCATAGAAAAGCTTCTCAGATACCCGGGATTTTTAAAGCATGACACCTTTGCTAAGGGGCGTGTCGATATAGTTGAGCTGCGCGTCAAAAGCGACAGCAAGCTCTGCAACATTCCTCTGAGCGCACTTCCCGCGCAGACAAAGTGTAACGTACTTGTTTGTGCGGTAATCAGAAACGGTGAAGCACTCGCACCCAACGGCGATTTCGTCTTACAGGCCGGCGACAGAATATTTGTCACGGCGTCTGTGGACAACCTCTCAATGCTTTTGAAGAGTCTCGGTATGACGCCGAAAAAAACCAAAAACATACTTATCTGCGGCGGCGGAAAAATCAGCTATTACCTTGCAAAGCGTCTTGAAAAAAGCAGCGTTTCGGTAACTCTTGTAGAGAAAGACGAAAAACGCTGTGTTGAGCTTGCCTCGCTTCTGCCGACAACGAATATAATCCACGGCGACGCGAGCGATCAAAATCTTCTCAACAGCGAGGGGCTGGCCGACTGCGAGGCGGTTGTTACCGCCACCGGGCTTGACGAAATGAATATGATAATTTCGCTCTATGCCAACAATGTGGGTGTTCCGCAGACAATAACAAAGCTCAGCCGAATAGACAGCGGCAGTATTCCTTCAAACATTCCGCTCGGCAGCATCATCTGTCCCAAGGAGCTGTGCTGCAACTCAATAGTACGCTATGTCAGAGCCATACAAAATCAAAGCGGTGCGGCAATCGCCGTTCACTTTATCGCAGACGGTCAGGCGCAGGCCATAGAATTCCGAGTTGACGAGCAGACAAAGCATTGCGGAGAGGCTCTTAAGGATATAAAAATTCGCAAAAATGTCCTTATTGTCTGCATAACGCATAACGGTAAAATCGAAATACCCAACGGTAATTCTTCGTTTAAAAAAGGTGACGGCATCATTATTGTCACAAGCAGCGGAGACGTGGTGCGACAGCTTAACGACATATTTATTTAATGGGGTAAAAGTGCTTTATGAACTATAAAATGATGGGTCGTATTTTTGCGGAAATATTGGCGCTCGAAGCGTTTTTTATGCTTCCGCCGCTGTTTATAAGCATATATGACGGAGTCGATGTTGCGGCAAAGGCCTTTTTATATACAATAGGCATACTGATTGCGGTATCCGCATTTTTGTGGCTTATCTGCCGCAAAGCAAAGCGCGGCTTTTACGCTCAGGAGGGCATAGTTTGCGTTGGCCTCGGTTGGATTTTTTTAAGTCTTTTCGGTGCATTGCCCTTTTTTATATCGGGCGAAATACCGTTTTACATCGACGCGTTTTTTGAGATGGTTTCGGGTTTTACAACGACCGGTGCGTCAATAGTGCCCGTTGTTGAGGACTTATCACGCGGAATTTTATATTGGCGAAGCTTCAGCCATTGGCTCGGCGGAATGGGTGTGCTTGTATTTTTGCTTGCCATTGTCCCGTCTAATTCAAAATCGGGCGGCTCGCGGCTGCACCTTTTAAAGGCGGAAAGCCCGGGCCCCGATGTCGGTAAGCTCGTACCAAAAATGCGCGATACCGCCATGATACTGTATGTACTGTATATAGCACTTACTCTTTTGAATATATTGTTTTTGCTCGCCGGAAAAATGCCTCTTTTTGACGCGCTGTGCACGGCATTCGGCACCGCAGGAACAGGCGGCTTCGGAATCAAAAATGACAGCATAGCTGGTTACAGCATTTATATACAGTGGGTTTGCACCGTGTTTATGATGCTCTTCGGCGTAAACTTCAACTGCTATTACTTGCTCATTATGCGCCAATTCAAGGCACTCTTTAAAAATGAGGAGGTTCGCTGTTACTTCGGAATTTCAATTATGAGTGCTGCGCTGATAGCCGTTGACATCCGTAAAATATACCCGACAATTCACGAAACGATTCGCCACGCCTGCTTCCAGGTAGCAAGTATCATGACGACTACGGGCTTTGCGACTACGGATTTTGACACATGGCCGAGCTTCTCAAAAACCATTTTGCTTACACTTATGGTCATAGGCGCGTGCGCCGGCTCTACCGGCGGCGGTCTCAAGTGTGCAAGAGTTCTGTTGCTTTTCAAAAATTTACGCAGAAACATTCACAAGATACTTCATCCGAGAAGAGTTCAGGTCGTACACGTAGACGGCACACCCGTTGACGAAAAAATAATCAACGGCACAAGCGTTTATCTCGCCGCATATTTTATTTTGGTTGTTCTGAGTATACTGCTTATATCGATTGACAATAAGCCGCTTGTAACAAATTTGTCCGCCGTGCTCTCTTGCTTCAACAACATCGGCCCCGGTCTTGAGATAGTCGGACCCACCGGAAACTTCAGCTCTTACAGCGCATTTTCAAAGCTCGTGCTGATATTTGATATGCTCGCCGGCAGACTTGAGATATTCCCGATTTTGGCTCTTATTTCAAGGGGCGCATGGAAAAAAGCTTGACGTACCGTATACCGCACATTTATATTTTAAGCTCCCGATTTCTCTCGGGAGCTTTTTTGAGATTTGCTTTGTCCTCACTCTCGGTGCACAGCCGATTGTCATTTAAATAAAAACGAGCGCGTAACCTCCTTTGTCTCTTCTTTACCCTGCTTAAAGTCAAACCGGAAATGCATATATCTCGGCTTTGTAAACCCTTAAAATCAATAAAACAAGCTGCCCTCCCCGGTCGCTTCGTGCGATAAGGAGGGCAGCTTTATGCTTATTCGGTTTTATTTTGTTTGCCGATTATTATTTCTTGCCTTTTTTAGCGAGCTTTTCGGCTTTTTTCTGTGCCTTGTATGCGGCGTCCTCAGCCTTAAGTCTTTCAACCTCGGCGTCTCTTGCCTTTTTAGCCTCTGCCTCACGCTCTTTTGCCTCGTCATAGAGAGCCTCTATCTCACCGAAATGCTGATAGTACTTCTCCTGATTTATAAGGCGTTCGGCGTCAAGATACGGTTTTGCGGCACGGTTAAAGTATGCGTGCCTATCCATTTCCTTCTTAGACATATCGCGTGCCTGCTTGCGCTCGCTTGCAGTCTTTTTGATATCTGCACGAAGCATCTGAACCTTTTCGCTGTTGCCTGCCTTTTTGGCGTCGCTAAGCTCGGTATAAAGCGTCTTGAGTCTGTCGTCGCAAGCGTCCTCTTGGTCAAAGTACTTCTCAAGCACGGAGAAGTCAAGGCGCTCAAACTTAACGGACGGGTCGCCGTAATACTTCTGTATGGCCTTATAAGCTGACTTTTTCTTCTTGGCAACAGAAATCGCAAACTTGCGTATCTGCTTTTCTTCGCTGTCGGTCTTGGGAAGAGCCTTAGCCTCGGCAAGCTCCTTGTTTATATCGTCAAGAGTGATTTTGCGAAGGCCTTCAAGTCCGCCGTCGTAAACCTTTTTATATGTCTTGAGCTGATACTTAACAAGATTAGACGAGAACTTATCAAGCTCCTCGCATACGAATTTGGCAATCTCAATGTCCTCATTCTTCTGAACAGCTGCCTTGTAAGCCTTTTTCTGAGCCTTCTTTTCGGCCTTGTCGCTGATGCCCTTGTACCACTTTTTGCTGACATCAACGGGCTTTTCGGCGGCGAGAGCTCTTGACTCTCTGATTATATCGACAGCCTCTACAAGCTCTTTATCCTCAATGGCGCCGTTGTTGTAGTCCTCAAACATAGCGCGTACCTTGAGCACCTTAACCACGGACTTCTGTTTTCTCTCGTTAAAGTCATACCAGAAATAAGGTACAACGTTGAGAAGAGCACCGAGAGCCGAGAAGAGTATGAGCACCTTCAATAAGTTTTCGAGAATATTCGGGTCGTAAAGTGCGGAATATGCGTTGCTGTAATTGTTCTGGCCGTTTGCCATCTGTTCGGAGAGTATTTCACCTACGGTTTTGCCGTCGCCGAGCATTCTGCCGAGAATGTCGGGATTTGATGTGACGGCGAGAGCGTTATCGGTTGTGATACCGCCTCTCTTGTATACTACGGGAAGAACGGCACTCGTAAGAAGTGCGATAACGGTACCGATTGTAGCAACTGCCGAGAACATACCGTCAATTCTCTCACCGCTCTTATACTGCTGATAATCACGAATGTCTGCCTGAATTGCGGGGTTTAAAATAAGCGCAAACGAACCCATAAACGCATTGAGGTAAAGGCAGCCCATAATAGCCCAAATGGTGGAGCCGTTCATCTGAGAGGTAAACGGAAGCATCATAAGAATGAATATGATATTCATAATATTCGTAACAACAAGCACGAATTTTTTGCCCCATTTTCTGATGCACATGGGAGCTAAGATCATACCCCAAAGCGAAGCGTTGCCGTAAATGGTGACAACAAGTCCGTATACGTTACCGGAGCAAACTCCGCCGTAGTTATAAAGCCAATAGAGAACGTTTGCATACGATGCCTCAAGGAAGCCTATCCAGCCGGCAAAGGAGATTATCCAGAAGTACTTGTTGCCGGCAACCTCTCTGAGAGCGTCGGAGAACTTAATTTGAATTACGTGCGTTCTCGCCTGAACTATCTTTTCCTGAGTGTTCTTATAAACGAGTATGCAAAGAAGTATGCCGCCGATACCGATTATCGGATAAAGAAGTCTGTAAACACGGATGTCGGTCGAATTCGTGTGGAAAACATTCTGAGCTATAATCGGTGTAATAAGGTTTACTATGGTCGGAGCGAGTGAATAAACGACGCTCTTTATAGCCGCAACATCGGCTCTCTCCTGTGAATTCGGCGAGAGAACGTGTATAAGATTCTCATAGCTGTCATAGAAGAAATAATAGAAGAAATGCAAGAGCAGGTTGAAAATAAGTATCAAAGTGCACTTTACAAAATATGCCCTTGTTACGCCGAAAAGCATTCCCTCACCGAACAAAGCACCGAACTTGTCGTACGGGAACCACACCATCAGCACACAGATTATTGTGGTCGGAATACCCATTGACACTATGTAGGGTCTGTACTTACCCGCTTTATTTCTTGTGTTATCAATAATATTTGCCCTGATTCCCGTAAGCGGGATATTGGCAAGGACTGCAATAACATAAAGAACATACATATCCGTCGGATTTACGCCGAGTGTACTCGAAATAAGAGTATTACCCGTCGCAAGAAGACAAGCGGTACCGAGAGTTATGATGAAATACGCACCGATGCCGCCGACAGAATACGCCGCTACCTCTTTAAAGGGCATATATTTGCCCTCGGGCGGCCTTCTCCAGTAGGTCTTAATGTTGTCAGCCAAAGTACTGAGCTGTTCCTTTAACTTCATTCGATTTCCTCCCATATTTTTATACAACATTGTTATTCTAACACAAAACGATAGGCTTTTCAATAAGCTTTTATATCTGTATTGTCAAAAAAACTATAAAAAAATTCACAATAACACACAAAACTCACATATATCCGAAAAATACCCGTTTTTCTTGAAAAATCAGCGCAAAACGGATATTATATAACTATAATAAGGTTTAAAAATTTGTTTAATTTTATTTTGCAAGGAGAGCTTTTGTATGTCGGATGTAATCATAATCGGAGCAGGCCCTGCCGGCATTTCGGCGGCGTTGTATACAATTCGCAGCGGTCTTGAAACCACAGTGATAACCGCAGGAGACAGTGCGCTCGCAAAAGCCGAAAAAATCGAAAACTATTACGGCTTTGCCGAACCGATTAGCGGAAAAGAGCTTTTGACACGCGGAATTGACGGTGCCGAAAGGCTCGGAGTGAAATTCACGAACAAGCAGGCGGTGTCGATTGATTATGAGGACGGCGGATTCTCCGTCGTCACCTCGGACGACAAAAAGCACGGGTGCAAGGCGGTACTTTTGGCGACCGGCAGCAGACGGCTCGCACCGAGCATAGAGGGCTTGACCGAATTCGAAGGCAAAGGGGTCAGCTACTGCGCGGTCTGTGACGCATTTTTTTACAGAAACAAAAACGTCGGCGTTCTCGGCTCCGGCGAATACGCTCTGCACGAGGCCAAAATTCTCGCAAAAACATCAAAAAGCGTTACCGTGTTCACAAACGGCGAAGAGCCGACGGCAGTATTTCCCTCAGAATTTACAATTGTTAAAGAACCGTTGTCGAGTCTCACGGGTGACGCAAAAATCGAAAAAGCCGTTTTGCGCGACGGTACCGAGGTCAAAATCGACGGCCTTTTCGTAGCCTACGGAGTGGCATCATCGGCAGCTCTCGCCCAAAAAGCAGGAGCGGTGACAATCGGCGGCAAAATCAGGGTCAACGATTCTATGATGACGAACGTAAACGGCCTTTTTGCGGCAGGCGACTGCACAGGCGGTCTTTTGCAGGTATCAAAAGCCGTCGGCGACGGCGCGGCGGCAGGTATGGCAATAATAAAATATGTCAAAATGGAAAAATAGAGTCGCCGAAATTATCCTATATCAAAAAACGACCCTTGGCCGTCGGTTTTAAGCCGGCTGTCAAAGGTCGTTCTTTTTTTATTTTTTGATTGTTATATCGTTTCGTGGAAGGTTCTCTTTATGACCTCACTCTGCTGTTCCCTTGAGAGCTTATGGAAATTGACCGCATAGCCCGAAACACGAATGGTGAGATTGGGATATTTAGTCGGGTCGTTATAAGCCTCAACGAGCATTTCACGGTTCATAACATTGACGTTCAGATGATGCGCACCGTTTTTAAAATAGCCGTCAAGAATCGACACAAGATTTGCCGTTCTCTCATCTCTCGTTTTGCCGAGTGCTGCTGGAACGATTGAAAACGTATTTGAAATTCCGTCGCGGCACTGTGAATAGGGCATCTTGGCAACCGAGTTGAGCGATGCGAGCGCGCCGTTCTTTTCGCGATTATGCATGGGGTTGGCACCGGGAGCAAACGGCTCGCCCTTCTTTCTCCCGTCGGGCGTGGAGCCTGTCTTTTTGCCGTACACGACATTGGAGGTTATTGTGAGTGCCGAAAGCGTATGCTCTGCGTTTCTGTAAGCCGGAGTCTTGCGAAGCTCGGCTATTGTGTCCTCAAGCAATGCTTTTGCGATATTGTCAACACGGTCGTCGTCGTTTCCGTACTTCGGGAAGTCACCTGTCGTCTCAAAATCGACTATATATCCGTTCTCGTCACGTATGGGCTTAACGTTTGCGTACTTGATAGCCGAAAGAGAGTCTGCGGCAACCGAGAGTCCCGCTACGCCGAATGCCATAAAGCGGTGCACATCGGTATCGTGAAGTGCCATTTGGATTTTCTCATACGCATACTTATCGTGCATAAAATGGATTACATTCATAGTATTGACATAAAGCCTGCAAAGCCATTTAAGGTAAGTCTTGTATCTCTCAACCACCTCGTCGTAATCAAGCCTGTCGCCCTCAATCGGGTTAGTCTGCGGCCCTATTTTTTCGCAGTAAACATTGTCATATCCGCCGTTTAATGCGAGGAGCAAAAGCTTTGCAAGGTTGCAGCGCGCACCGAAAAACTGCATCTGCTTGCCTACCTGCATAGCGGAAACACAGCAGGCTATGGCGTAATCGTCGCCGTAAATCGGGCGCATAACGTCATCGTTTTCATATTGTATGGAGTCGGTGTCCTCCGAAACCTCGGCGCAAAAACGTTTAAAGTTTTCGGGCAAGCCCTGCGACCAGAGAACAGTCATATTGGGCTCCGGAGCCGAGCCGAGAGTGTAAAGCGTATTGAGCATTCTGTACGAATTTTTTGTGACGAGAGTTTTACCCTCGTTTGTCATACCACCGATGCTCTCGGTTATCCACATAGGGTCGCCGCCGAACAGCTCATTGTATTCGGGAGTGCGAAGATGGCGAGCCATGCGCAGCTTCATAACAAAATCGTCTATCAGCTCCTGAGCACCGCTCTCTGTGAGTACGCCCCTATTGATGTCGCGTTCAATGTAGATGTCAATGAACGTGCTTGTCCTGCCGAGCGACATAGCCGCTCCGTTCTGCTCCTTGATTGCGGCAAGATATGCAAAGTAAAGCCACTGAATCGCTTCGCGCGCGTTGCTTGCCGGCGAAGATATGTCATAGCCGTACATCTGCGCCATTTGCTTGAGCATTTCCATAAAGTTAAGCTGTTTTTGCAGTTCCTCGCGCAGCCTTATGACCTCCTCTGTCATATCCTTATTTTCAAGCGCGATTTTATCTGCCTTTTTAAACTCGATAAGCGTATCCATACCGTAGAGGGCAACTCTGCGATAGTCTCCTATTATTCTGCCTCTTCCGTAGGCGTCGGGCAAACCGGTGAGCAGCGCAATATGGCGTGCCTTTCTCATCTCACTCGTATAGGCTCTGAATACTCCGTCGTTGTGAGTTGTCTTATATCTGAACTCGTCCTCGATTTTATCGGACAGCTCATAGCCGTAAGCCTTTGCCGCCTCACGCGCCATACGCATACCGCCGAAGGGATTTACACCTCGGCGCAGGGGGCTGTCGGTCTGAAGACCCACGATAAGCTCCTTTTCCTTGTCAAGATAACCGGGCGCATAGGTGACGAGAGATGAAACGGTTTCGGTATCGACCGACAAAACTCCGCCGTTTTCACGTTCCTTGTCAAGAAGCTTTGAAAACTTTTCCATAAGCTCCTTTGTACGCTCGGTGGCTCCGCTCAAAAAGGAGCTGTCGCCCGTATATTCCGTGTAATTCCTTTTGATGAAATCACTGACGTTTACTTTTTCGTTCCATTCGCCGGGATTAAAGCCCTCCCACGCTCTTGAAAACTCCATTTGCTATCTTCCTTTCACAGATGCCTCGCGGCATATATACATAAATAAATTACAACATAAAAGGGCAGCCTCCGAAAAAGAGGCTGCCCAGACGGTCGGCTATTTATACGCCGCGTTCCCCGGCAGTTTAGCCTGCCTGCCCAAATGGGCTTTCCGTCAGTTGCACGGCGCCTATATATTGTGGTGCTATTATATCACCACACAATATATATGTCAACATATAAATTAAAAATGTTTATTCTGCGCTCTTCAGCGATTCAACCATATCTATCTTTTTAAGCCTGAAATACATAACGAAGTTGACTATCGCCGTAAACAACACAGTAAGCAAAATACTTGCGAGATAGCTGATAACCGTCATTTCCTTGCCGAACATAATATAGTCCGTCTCAATGGTGCTCATAACATACGCGTGAAGAATTATACCCAGAACTATACCGAATATCACACCGAAAATCGTCAGTACAATATTTTCGCGGTACACGTAAAAGGCAAGCTCCTTGTTGTAGAAACCGAGAACCTTGAGCGTTGCAAGCTCACGCCTGCGCTCGGTGATGTTGATGTTATTGAGGTTATAGAGAACCACAAACGCCAAAAGCCCCGCAGCAACTATCAGTATTACAACTATAAACAGTAGGCTGTTCATAACTGAGCTTATCTGTTTCTCGGTGGTGCTGTTCATGGTAACCGAATTTATCGCGCTCAAATCCATAAGCTGCTTTGACAGAGTCTCGTCGTCCACGGTACCGTCCGTTTTAATGAAGATGGTATTGAGCGAAGCCGTCTCGTTAAAAAGCTGCTTATATACATTCGGCGTCATATAAATGTAGTGGTACATATAGTTTTCGACTATTCCGGCAACCTTTACGGGTTCGGTTGCGGTGCCTGTCTCGCTCGTCTTGAAGGTAACGGTGTCACCCACGGAAACACCGAGAGTCTTGGCGAGCTTTTCGGTTATGATAACACCGGAATCATCCATAACATAGGTATTTTTGCCGTCGCGCGACGAAAGGTTAACGTAATCCGCCATTCGTGAGGTATCCTGCGGAACTATGACATACGCGGTTTTTTCTTCACCGTTTGCGTCGGTATAGAGCATTGAGCGATATGTCTGCAAATACTCCGTAACACCGTTCATGGTATTGACCTCGGCAAGCGACTGACGTTTTTCCGCGCGTGTAGCCTCGGAATTTATACCTGCGGTACCGGCAAAATGCCACACCTTTTCAAACTGGTTTCCCGTCATTGATTTTATTGAATCGTTGAGTCCGAAGCCGACAAGCAGCAGAGCCATACAGCCCGCAACGCCGGCTATTGTCATAAACAGGCGTTTTTTATATCTGAACAGGTTTCTGCAAGCCGCCTTCTGTGCGAAGTTGAGGTGTTTCCAAATAAATCCGACTTTTTCGAGAAGTATGCGTTTGCCCGCCTTCGGTGCCTCGGGGCGCATCAGCAGTGCCGGCGATGAGCTCAGCACGCGATAGCACGCAGCCAGCGTCGCTCCGGTCGTACAAATAATCGCAAGAAGCGAAGCGAGCAATGCGTCAAATACGTCCGGCTTCACCACGGTATTATGAAGCCCTATATACACAAGCTTATACGTGTTAACCGTGAGCAGAGGTATTGTGCTCTCGCCGAGAAGCACGCCGAGCACGCTGCCGATTGCGGTAGCAAGCAGAGCATAAAGCACATATTTTGCCGCTATCGCGCCCTTCGTGTAGCCGAGAGCCTTTAATGTGCCTATCTGCGTTCTCTGCTCCTCGACCATTCGCGTCATGGTTGTGAGAGATACCAAAGCGGCAACAAGGAAGAATATCACGGGGAACACCGAGCCTATTGAGCCCATACCGTCCGTATCACTCTTATATGCCGTGTAAGACGGAATGGTTTCGCGGTCAAGCACATACCATGTGGGCTTTTCCACGTTTAATATCTTATCCTCGGAGTCCTCAAGCTTTTGCTGCGCCGCTTCAAGCTCGTCGGCAAGGTCCTGCTTTGCCTGCTCGTACTCCTCATTTTTGCGGTCAAGCTCGATTTGCGCGTCCTGAATTTGTTTTTCGGCCTCTTCAAGAGCCGCCGGAGCCTCGTTGACCTTTTTCTGCGCGTCCTGAAGTGCCGTTCCGCCGTTATTTACGGCGGTTTGAGCGGCAGCTACCTGCTGCTTGGCATTATCTATTGTGTTTCGCGTATTGGCAAGCTGAGTTTTGTAGAACTGAAGCGTCGCCTTTGCGGCTATGAGATTATAGCTCTTTTGGAGATACTCATCAGAGGACATGGAGCCCTTGCCGTCATCAAGTTCCTTTTGCATTCTCTCAATCTCCGCCGCGGAATCCGAGACCTGCGATTCAAGCTCCTTATACTTTTTTTCCGCATCGACAAGCGAGGCCTTTGCGCTGTCTATCTGGCTTTGACTTACAACGAGAGTATTGGCGTTTGAATTGATAAGGTCCTGCGCATTCTGTATTTCAAGCTTTTTGCTTGCAAGATCCGCCTTACCGGTTTCTATTGCCGCCTGAGCGTCCAAAAGCTGCTGATACGCGTCGCCGAGCTGACCCATTGCGGTGTCCTTTTCCTCTTCGAACTTCAGCTTTGCATCGTTTATATATGTCGCCGTTTCGTTTTTATATTCGCTGTATCTTATGTCGCAGCGTCTGTCGGCTATGCCGTTTATTCTGTCTTTTACCTTTGAAATAAGCTCGGTGTAATCGTTTGAATAGCAGCCGAGTGCCATGGCATCCTTAACGGTTATATGAACGCTTGTATAGCAGGACATCGTAAAGGCCTGCTTCGGGACTATCAAAAATCCGTTTATTCTGCCCGTGCCTATCGCCGCGGAGCCTCTGTCACTGTCCATATACATTGACGTCGTACCGACGCCGACAATCGTAAATTCATCGGTGGCAAGATATTTGCTCACCTTTTCATCGGTGCCTGTGGTGAGCTTTACCGTGTCGCCTATTTTATATCCCGTAGCGTCAAGAAAGCTGCGGTCTGCTATACACTCGTTATAGCCCTGGGGAAAACGCCCCTCGCTGACTCTTACAAGGCTTATGCCGTCGTTTAGTGACATTACCTTTGTAACGGCCTCGGAGTTGCCGGTATCGCAGAGGAAATCCTGCTCGTATGTGCCCTCCGCGTCCTGCACGCCGTCAACCTTTTTAAGCGCGTCAACATCCTTATCGGTCATACCGAGAGTCCCTGCGACTCTTATATCCATAAGGTTTTCACTGTCGTATTGCTTATCCGCCGAGGCCTGCATGGCCGGCTTTGCGGCGCGCAGTCCCGAAAAGAACGCTACGCCCAAAACAACGATAAGAGTTATAGACAGGAACCTGCTGAAATTCAGCTTTATTTCCCGCTGAAAATCTTTTCTCATTCCTTTTGTCATTTAACGTGTACCTCTCTCTGTCAAATATAATATTCGGTATTTTACCACTCGATATACTCGACGGGAGTCGGGTGCTCGTTGAGAAGAAGCTTATCAACTCTGCCGTTTTTGACCTTAATTACCTTGTCTGCCATGGGAGCAAGTGCTGAGTTGTGGGTGATTACAATAACTGTAACTCCTTTTTCACGGCAAGTGTCCTGCAAGAGCTTCAGTATTGATTTACCGGTTATATAGTCGAGCGCACCCGTAGGCTCGTCACATAAAAGCAGCTTGGGGTTTTTTGCAAGTGCTCGCGCTATTGAGACTCTCTGCTGCTCGCCGCCGGAGAGCTGAGCCGGAAAATTATCAAGCCTGTTGCCGAGTCCGACATCCTTCAAAACATCCTTCGCACTGAGCGGATTTTTTGATATTTGAAGCGCAAGCTCCACGTTTTCAATCGCTGTGAGGTTACCGACAAGGTTATAGAACTGAAATACAAATCCGACGTCGTCGCGGCGGTATTTGGTAAGCTCGTTTTCGTTGAATTTGGTTATATCTACATTGTCAACGTAAATCGTACCGGACGTAGCGGTGTCCATTCCGCCGAGAATGTTAAGTATCGTCGTTTTTCCGGCTCCGCTCGGACCTACTATTACAACAAATTCGCCCTTGTCTATGCCGAAGCCTATTTCATCGACGGCTTTTATCTCAACCTCGCCCATTTTGTAGGTCTTGGTTACGTCTCTGACCTCAATAAATGCCATATTTCAAATCCTCTTTTCCTTGTCTGTAGCTTAATTATTCTATGCCCTTAAGAGCTTCTATTTCGGACTTGTCCACCTGAATTTTCGCGTCCTTTAAAAGCTTCACCTCGTGGCGGTCAACCACAAGCGGAGCGGCGTCGGGACGGCGGTCGAGCCTTATCTTCAGGATTCCCGTTATAAGGTTGTTCTCTATAACGGTTCCTCTGCCCTCTCGCGTTTCCACAAATGCTCCGACCTTGGGGGTATGCCTTAAAAGATGCTCGTAGGCGTCCTGCTCGTATTTAAGACAGCACATAAGTCTGCCGCAGGTACCGCTTATTTTTACGGGATTCAGCGACAAGCCCTGCTCCTTTGCCATTTTTATAGAAACAGGCTGAAAGTCGCCGAGAAAGGTCTTGCAGCAAAACGGTCTGCCGCAGATGCCGAAGCCGCCGAGCATTTTTGCTTCGTCTCTCACGCCTATCTGCCTTAGTTCTATTCTCGTCCTGAACACAGACGCAAGGTCCTTTACAAGCTCTCTGAAGTCCACCCTGCCGTCGGCGGTGAAATAGAACAGTATCTTGCCGCCGTCAAAGGTGTATTCAACGTTTACAAGCTTCATATCGAGCTTGTGTTTAAGTATTTTTTCTTCGCAGACGGAAAATGCCTTCTTCTCTTTTTCGGCGTTTTCCCTGACTCTTTCGAGGTCGGCCTTTGTAGCGGCTCTTATAACCGATTTGAGCGGCTTTACTATTTCGCTGTCATCGACAACGGAGTTACCCATTGTGACCTCGCCGCACTCCACGCCGCGCGCGGTTTCGACTATTGCCCTGTCGCCCTTCTCAAACGTCTTGCCGTCAGGGTCGAAGTAGTATACCTTACCCACCTCTTTAAATCGTATTCCGACAACTTCTGCCATTTGTATGTCTTCCTTTCGGAGCTATTTTATATTATTTACCCACAGCCTCTCGCAGCTTGTAGCAAAGCGAGGTAAGCAGCAGATTTTGATTCTGATTCATTGCCGCGCCGTCAAAAAGCTCATCGAGCACGCCGCAGCATCGGTATAATTTATCGGCCGTGAGCACTAAGGACAGCTCTCCTGCCGTTTCGGAAAATTCCGGAGTCGCCGCCGCATGCAGCTTGATTTTAACGGCGTCGAGGAAAATGCTTTTGAGACAGAGAACCGTATTTTTAAATCCCGTCCTGTCCTTTTCAAGAGGGCTCACCGCAGCCAAAAGAGACGTTTCCGCGGGACTTAACAGCGCCTTAGCTATTTTTTGCGCCAAATCGGCGGTATCCTCGTCAAAAAGAGCCGAGTCATTTTCAGACCCGAGCGAAAATACCGTCGCACGCGACAGCACCGTGTCAAGCATAGCCGAGCGGCTCGGACACGTCATAATAAAATACACGTATGAGGGCGGCTCCTCAAATATTTTGAGAAGTGCGTTCTCACCGCTGTCGTTCATATTTTGAACTTCTTTTAAAATGTACACCTTTTTGTCACCGTCATTCGGCAGGACAAAGCAATCGGAGCGCACGGCGCGGCAGGCTTCGACCTTAAACGCCGCGTCGGAGCTTATGTCTCCGTATTCACGCATATCCGGGTGCGACAAAGCCTCACATTTCACGCAGGACGGGCAAACACCGCACGGATGTGCGCCGCTGCTCACGCAAAGCAGGCTCTGCGCTATAAAACGCGCCGCCGAAAGCCGCAGCTCGGCAGAGCCGCCCTCAATAAGCATTGTATTAGGGAACGATAAGGTGTTTATATACGGCAAAACCTCTTTTTTAAAGCTCTCGCCGAATGAAGAAATGTCTGCCGTCATATCTTATAGAACTGCTCGACATCCACCACAAAGACCGTGGCTCCGCCAACCGAAACCTCAACGGGAACGGTTAGCATGGAATCGCCTATATATGTTGAATTAACGGGAGTAATCTGCTTGCGCTGACTTGAAAATTCCTCTATTACGGCAAGCGCGTCACCGACCTTTTCGTCCTCCACACCCGTGAGCATGGTGACGTTACCCGCACGGAGAAATCCGCCGGAGGTGGCAAGCTTTGTTACCATAAAGCCCGCCTTGTTAAGCTCGGAGATGACCAAGGATGCATCCTCGTTGTTGACAATAGCTATTAAAAGTTTCATAATGTCCTCCTTTCAATTTAAAACGACATATGAATTTATATTTGCGAAAGTGCTATAAACAGCGGCATTGTTATTATCGACAGAAGGCTTGCCACGGCGACGACCTGTGAGGCCGCGGCACTGTCCTTGCCGTACTTTGCCGCAAACATAACGGTATTGTTTGCACTCGGTGCCGACGCGGAAATTATAAGCGCCGTCAAAAGTGTTCCCTTTACGCCCATAAGCTTCAGCACCGCCAAAATCACAGCCGGCAAAGCTATGAGCTTTAAAAACGATACGAGATAAGTGTCCTTTTTTAAAAACATCGTTTTCAGATTTGTTTTTGAAAGATATGTGCCGAACATTATCATGGCAAGCGGCGTATTAAGACCGGCAACGTAATTCACGGGAACCGAAATAAGAGACGGAAGCCTGATATTAAAGAAAAACAGCGGCAGTCCCAAAAGCACCGACACTACTCCGGGATTGAGTATCAGCCATTTCGGATTGAAGCCGGTTTTTTTCGCGCTTTCGCCCGACATAAGATAGATGCCGTGCGTAAATGCGAATATATTAAACGGAATCAACACACCCGAGCAAAAGAACACGCCCTCGGCTCCGAGCTCTGCCTCGGCGAGCGGCAATGCCATATAGCCGACATTTCCGTATATCGCCGCATACTTATATATGCACGACAGATTTTTGTCTGTCCTGCGCCAAAACGGAATACAAATCACTATTGCAACGACGTGCAAAATCGTTCCTCCCAGAAACGACATCAGCATACCGCGAACATTTTCACCGGACATTTCGACGGACGAAAATGACTGAATTATTATGGCAGGCGTAACTATATAAAAAAGCAGGTCGTTTGTGAGCCTTGCCGCTTTTTCCGTATAGATTTTAGTCCTGTCGCATATAAAGCCGAGAAGAACCAGTACATAGAGAATAAATACCTGCTTCGCGGCTGTTGCCACGTCGGAAAGAAACATAATTATTTACACCGCCGATATGTCAGTTGATTTTGTCAGCCTTGGCTGCCGTTTCGTCCTCACTCGGCGCATTGTCCTCGGACTCCGGTCTGCCGTGCTTCATCTGATGGCGTATATATACAATCGCAAAAAACGCAAATGCCGGATCGGTTACGGAAAATCCGAGTTCGGACGGCAAGCGGTCTCTTTTTCCGCACAGCGTAATTACAAGACGGGAAACGCCTATCACCGCCGCCAGCATCGCAGCCGGCATACCGTATGAGACAAGCTTTTTAAACTCGCCCTTGTCGGCAACGTCGGAGGAAATCTTCGCAAACGACATAAAGAACAACATCACAAGCGCAAGCTCAAGCATTTCGAGCATAAGCTCCGAAACGTTTATAAAGCTGATCTTGGTCATAAACCTTGTTATCATTTTGCACATAGCCCAGAAAAGCGGAGCCAGAGCGAGCACCTTATAAGATGTAAAATCGGCCTTGTCATTAAAATACGAAAGTGCAAAAACTATAAAATAAACACAGGCGATTATTCCGAATATGCTCTCAAAAAGCGACGCAAACAGTCCGTTTGAGAAAAAATATCTCATAAACGACACGTCGAGGTTACTCGAAAAATCGCTGCAGGACGCGGAGAACGACAGCATCGAATCCGCAGAATCATATGCCGTACCGACAGCCATAACAACGGCCGCCGCTCCGAGAAGCTTGTTTTTGCACATAGCGGGTCTTGAAGCTCTCGTATCATCGGAAAGCCTCGAAAACACGATAAGCAGTGCCGTAAACACAACAACTGCGACATACATAAAGTAAACGCTGAAATCGATTTTTTTGTAAAATCCCGTACTGCCCGTATCTATTATCGCAAACAGCTGATATATACGCACCGGCAACAGCACGGCCGCTCCTGCGGCAAGCGTTATGAGAATCTGTTTAAAATTAAAGCTTTTTTCGAAGCCCGTTTTTTTCATTTATAAGAGTCCTTCCGTTTTTATCTTTCCTCGGACGGAACGTAATCCGGCACTATGTGGTCAACATTGCGTTCGGCAATCGGAACAAACGCTCTCGGAAGAGCGACGCTCTTGTATGCGGGTCGCATTATGCGGCTGCCGGAGCACAGCTCCTCAAGACGGTGAGCGCACCAGCCGGAAATTCTTGCCGCCATAAACATCGGAGTGAAAAGCTCCGGCGGAATTCTGAGCATATCATATATAAGTCCCGAATAAAGATCCACGTTTGCGCACATTTTTTTCTTTTCGCCCTTATACTTATAGAAAAGCTCGGGAGTGAGCTCTTCGACAAGAGAAATTATCTTGTAGTCATCGGCAAATCCGTATTTTTCCGCCTTTTGCGAGGCAAATTCCTTTAAGAGTACGGCGCGAGGGTCGGAAAGAGTATATACTGCGTGACCCATACCGTAGATAAGGCCTGTTCTGTCGCCAGCCTCTTTATGAATGACCTTGGTGAGATAGTCCGCCACCTGGCCCTCGTCTGTCGGGTTGCTGACGGTTTTTTTGAGGTCGGCTATCATATTGTGAACCTGAATATTCGCGCCGCCGTGCTTCGGCCCCTTGAGCGAGCCTATACCTGCGGCGATTGCGGAATAGGTATCCGTTCCCGTTGAGGTTATGCAGCGTGTTGTAAACGTGGAGTTGTTTCCGCCGCCGTGATCGGCGTGAATAATCATACACAGGTCAAGTATTTTAGCCTCTTCATCGGTAAACTTGCGGTCGCTCCTTATTGTATGGAGTATGGACTCCGCCGTGGAGAGCGCTTTATCGTTCTGGTGGATATACATACTCTTGTGGTCGTATGCTCTGCGCTTTACCTGATACGCATATGACATAATGGTGGGTATCTGCGCTATGAGCTTAATGGACTGACGCAGCACATTTTCTATTGAAAGATCGTCGGGATTGTTGTCATATGAATACAGCGCGAGAACGCTCCTTGCGACCTTATTCATAATATTCGGCGACGGAGCCTTCATTATCATATCCTCTATGAATTCGTCGGGGAGCTCTCTCGCCTCGGCGAGAACAGCTCTGAATTTATCAAGCTGTTCCTGCGTCGGCAAATCACCGAGAAGAAGCAGCCAAACCACCTCTTCGTAACCGAAGCGGTTTTCCTTTTGGCAGTTTCTCACTATATCGGTCATATTTATACCGCGGTAAATAAGCTTGCCCTCCTTCGGCACTCTTTCACCGTCGTCTATGTAATAACCCTCAACAGAGCATATTCTCGAAAGCCCCGCCATAACACCGGTGCCGTCGGAATTACGCAAGCCGCGCTTCACGTCGTAACGATGATAATCATCAAGCTTTATCTGGTTATTGCGTATAAGCTCTTCCTTCAGGGACGAGAGCGAATCATCAAGTTTAGGAGAATGGTTGTAAGACAAATTTAAAACCTCCTGACTTACATTTAAACGGACATATTAACTCATTCTAAGCATATAATTATAGATATAATATTTTATATTAAAAATCGCAATAAGTCAATAAAATTAGGGAGGTCAATTATGAAAACATACGGTATTTTATGCTTTGTTTTGGCACTTTTTATGATACTTACGCCACTGTTGTCGCTCGACTACTCCTCCTTTTCTCTCTCCAACGTCAAAAGCACCTTTCAAAAGGAGAACGACAGAGAGGACGAGGAAAAGCTGCTTGACGAAAAATCCGACAGCGTAAAAATAAAATCAGCCGCGAGCGGCAACGTGGCAACCGCCTCGACAAAGGAATACATAATAGGCTGCGTCGCCGCCGAAATGCCCGCAACATACAGCACGGAGGCCTTAAAAGCACAGGCGGTATGCGCCTACACAAACCTTGTAAGGCTTAAGAAAAATCCCGATTCCTCGCTTTCGGGCGCCGACATATCGGACGACCCCGGACGTCATCAGGGCTATTACGACATCGAAACACAAAAGGAAAAATGGGGCGATAAATACGACGAATACCGAGCCAAAACGGAGGAGGCGGTAAACGACGTTCTCGGCAAAACAATAGTGTTTAACGGCGAGCCGATTGTGGCGGCATACTGTGCAATTTCACCCGGCAGAACCGAGAGTGCCGAAAATATATGGGGCGGAAAAATCGATTATCTCGTCTCGGTCACAAGTCCCGGCGACAAGCTCTCGCCGGACTGCATAAAGGAAATATCTCTCTCCGCGGACGAGGTCAGAGAATACACAAAAAACGACCCCGAAATAGTCTTGGGAGACGACCAAAGCGGCTGGATAACCGATATAGTCTACACGGACAGCGGCTCGGGCGTGGTGAAAAGCCTGAAGGTCGGCGGCAAGAGCTTTACCGGAAACTCCTTCAGAGCACTTTTTTCGCTGAGGAGTCCGGCGTTTACGCTCGAGCAAAAGGACGGTGCGTTTTTCTTTAAGACATACGGCTATGGGCACAGCGTCGGTATGTCGCAGTACGGGGCGGATTATATGGCAAAACAGGGCAGCACTTACAAGGAAATTCTCGCGCACTACTATCCGAACACCGAAATTATTTGAAAGTTTATAAGTGCGGTTATTCATCTTTTTTGTCACGGTAATTATTTTTTTAAATGTCTTTTTACGCATTTTTGTTTGTTTTCACGTGTCTCGGCGAATGCAAATTCACTTTATCGTTATAATACACAAAAGTATCGACGGAGGCAAAATGAAATTTTACGCCGTGTTTCTTGCAAATATGAAGCACATAATATAAAATATATACCGTAATAAAAACGGTGCGGGGCTTTATTCGCTCGGTGCCGAAAAGGAGACTAAAAATGAGCTATATTGACGAAGTGCTTAACCGCACAACGACAAGGTACGACTATCAACCCGAATTTTGCCAAGCTGTCACCGAGGTTCTTAAATCCATAGAGCCTGCCGTAGAGAGAAATCCGCAGTATCAGAAGGCGGCTCTTCTTGAGAGGCTTGTGGCACCTGAAAAGGCAACCGTATTCAGAGTTCCGTGGGTTGACGACAACGGCACGGTTCACGTAAACCGCGGCTACCGTGTTCAGTTTAACAGCGCGATAGGTCCTTACAAGGGCGGCCTTCGCTTCCACCCGTCGGTCAATATGAGTATAATTAAATTTCTCGGCTTTGAGCAGACTTTCAAAAACTCGCTTACCGGTCTTCCCATAGGCGGCGGCAAGGGCGGTTCGGATTTTGACCCCAAGGGTAAGAGCGACTACGAAATAATGAGATTTTGCCAGTGCTTTATGACAGAGCTTTACAAGGTTATAGGCCCCAACTCCGACGTGCCCGCAGGCGATATAGGCGTAGGCGGCAGAGAGATAGGCTACCTCTTCGGTCAGTACAAAAAAATTACCGGCCGCCACGAGGGCGTGCTCACCGGCAAGGGCCTCTCCTACGGCGGCTCGCTCGCAAGAACAGAGGCTACCGGTTACGGCCTTATCTATCTCGTTGAGGAGATGTTAAAGAATCACGGCAATTCCATCGAGGGCAAAACGGTTGCCGTTTCGGGCTCGGGCAACGTTGCAATTTACGCCATAGAAAAAGCTCAAATGTTTGGCGCAAAGGTAGTTACCGCAAGCGACTCAAGCGGATATGTCTACGATAAGGACGGCATAGACATCGCGCTCTTAAAGCAGGTCAAGGAGCAGGAAAGAGCAAGAATAGTAAGGTACACCGAATTAAAGCCCACCGCAAAATTCGTTCCCGGCAAGAGAGTATGGGAGGTTCCCTGTGACGTAGCTCTGCCGTGCGCCACTCAGAACGAGCTGTCACTTGACGACGCAAAAGAGCTTATTAAAAACGGCTGCATCGCAGTAGGTGAGGGCGCAAATATGCCGTCCACCATCGACGCGACAAACGCATTTTTACAGAGCAAAGTGCTCTTTGCTCCGGCGAAAGCGGCAAACGCAGGCGGCGTTGCAACCTCTGCGCTTGAAATGAGCCAGAACAGCGCACGTATGATTTGGACCTTTGATGAGGTTGATGAAAAACTCAAGGATATTATGGAGAGCATTTACGGCCACATGGCAAATGCCGCAAAGGAATACAGCACCCCCGACGACTTTGTTGCCGGCGCAAACATTGCAGGTTTCTTAAAGGTAGCCGACGCGATGATGGCACAGGGTATAGTATAATTTATACGCAAAAAACCAACGTGAGCCACAGTCTTGGCTGAGTGTTTATGAGGCAGTTTTGCTTCAAAATAACATCTTTTACACAATAACAAATTAACCCCTCGGATGAGCCGGTCTCATCCGAGGGGTTATCTATTTTTTTCTATCAAAAATACATCAATACATCATTTTGAAGTGCTCCGCAGTTTCGTAGCCGTAAAAATTTTTTATGCCGAAGTCAGGAAACGAAGCAAGGCTGTCGCCTTGCGAGGCTTTTTGACAAAAGCATAAGGACTTTTTATGCGAGAAACCGAACTTCCTTATGAACGCTCAGCCTTGAACTGCGGCTCCTTTTTTCTGCCCGAATTTACATTCGGCATAAATTAAATCGAATTTTAATTGTTGTTCTTTTTAAATGCCGTGCAAAGCTCGTATATTACAATACCTGCCGTGCCGACCGCAAAAATAATCACGGAAGCTGTGCCGCCGGCCGTCATGTGCGCGACCCCTGCCGCGTCAAAATCGGCGCCTGTGCCGAGAAAACCGGCGATCAAAAAAATCATCGGCATTGAAAATGCGGGTATAACATACGTCTTGGACGGCAAGTCACGCATTATGACCGCAAATGCGAATGTAACGACAAACAGCAAGACGAGCATCGATACTGCCGCCGGTAAATCATTTTCATTACAAAATATCTCTTTTCTCACAAGCATATGCAAAAAGCCGAAAATGCCGAGTGCCGCCTGAAAAAGCGCAGTCAGAGAAATAAGTGCCTTATCTCTTGTCTTTAACATTGTTATCATCTCCTGTTGTTATATTGCAATGCCTCATTTATCGGCTTTTTTAAGCACGTGACGAAGCTCAATTACTATCGTGCATACGGTAATGACCGCAAAAGCGATAATTGCAATTACGCCTGCCGCCGTAAAACGCACGTTCCAATCGGAATCGTATGCGGAACCCGCGAAACCGCCTACCGCCGCCAGCTGAAACAGCAGAGGACAGCAAAGAGCCGGCAGGCTGTATATTTTAGCCGGCAAATTACGCATTATAACAGAGAAAATAACGGTTACGGCAAACAGTGCCGCAAGGCTTATTTCAAGCTCAAGCAGGTCGCTTTCGCCACCCGCGATAAGAGTTTTCCACGCAAACATACGGTAAATAAAAACCGCGCCGTACACCGCCTGCAAAACCGCAGTCAGAGAAATTAAAATTTTATCTCTCGCATTTAACATAAATCAACGCGACATTTTCCAGCATGTTCCCATAACTTCCCGAAAGCCGGTGAAGCCCGATTCCAAGGGCGTTCCCGGCTTTTTCGCCTTTGGGGGGAAGTTCCCGTATCTTGGCGAATCCCGGCGCATCTTGATGGCCGTGAGTAGTAAAACGAGTAGTAAAACGCGTTTTTACTACGCCGCGACGCGTCGCATCTCCTCCGCAGCCGTGCAGCCGTCCATATGGGCGTAGTACCCGAGCGTCATCTTGATGTCCTTATGGCCCATGATGTATTGCAGCGCCTTCGGGTTCATGCCCGCTTTCGCCATCTCCGTGCAGAACGTGTGGCGCAGCGTGTGCGGTGTCATGTCCTCGGGAAGCGGCACTCCCCCGCCCTTCGCGTACTTGCGCCTCAGCCCCCTGAACACCCGGTCGTAATCGCCGCCGACCCTCGGCAGCCCGTCCCTGTTGAGGAAGATGAAGCCCGTTCGCCCATCGACGCTCAGGGGCTTCGCCTTCGGCCTCGATGCCATGACATGCTCGAACGCGGTCATCACCTCGTCGGTCATGTAGATGTAGCGCTTGCCGCTCTCCGTCTTAGGCTCATCGACCCGGTATCCCCCGCCGACTGCGCGGGCGAGCTGGTGGTCCACGAAAATCACCCTGTTCGTCAGGTCGATGTCCGTCTCGGTCAGCCCGCACATCTCCGATATGCGCAGCCCCGTCCCGAGGAGGATGACCACCTCGTCGATGTACCTGTGGTAGACGGCATCCGACCGCATGAAACCGAGCAGCGCGTCCACCTGTTCCCGACTCAGCGGCTCCCTCTCCGTCACGTCCCTCTTGATGACGGTCGCGAGCTTGAAATCGAACGGGTTCTTGCGTATGCAGTCATCGGCTATCGCCAAGTAGAACGCCGCCTTGAGCGAACGCTTGTGGTTGGAGATGGTGGAGTAGGCGAAGCCCTTGGACTTCATGCGCTGCGCCCATTCCTTCGCGTCGGACGGCTTCACGCCGCCTATCTCCCGCGAGCCTATCGCATCCTCGAAGAGGAGTCGCTTGAGCTGCGCCCTCGACCTCTCCGTCCCCTCGCGCACGTCGAGGCGGCATCTCGTGAACTTCGCGTAGAGCTGGCTGACCGTCATCTTCTTGCCGATGGGGTCTATCCCGTCCTCAAGGTCACGGCGTATCTCGCGCTCCTTCTCGCGCAGCGGCTTGCACGGCCTCTTACCGGCAGGGAGCCTGTCGGTCTCCACCAGCCGCCATGAGTAGACGAACTTCGGTTTTTTGTCCCTGTCGATGTATTTGAAGACGTAGAGTCCGTTGGTCCTCTGGCTCTCGCCGGTGTTCAGTACCCTATTTCTGTTGTCCCGTCTTTTCTGTGACATCCATATATCGCTCCTTCCATATGGAAAGAGCCTTGGTATGCTACTTCCATTATAGCATATCCAAGGCTCTTTTTCATCCTCTAAATCACGTCCGTCGAGTCGATGAACCGCTCAAACGCCTTGCGTTTGACTTGAACGCGGTTGCCGTTCATCACCACCCAGTCAGGCGGCGGCATCTCCGAGGCAAGGCGGCGCAACTTGCCCTCGCCTATGCGGAAGTACCGGGCCGCTTCCTCGATGGTGAGCGTGTACTTCTCCCATACGGGTATGTCCTTCGCACCCATGCGCCCACCTCCCTGTCACGGCTCGAACCGCAGCATCGCGGCGAGCAGCTTTCCTTGGAGCTGCGTCTTTCTCAGGGTATCGACCCCGTACTCGACGCGCCCAGACTCATCGAGGAAGGCGTGCGTGCAGAGCTGGTCCATATAGCCGTCGAAATAGGCGAGGACCTTCTGCATGGCAACGGGGTCGCCTGAGACCGCCGCGACCATTACCTCATAGCTCATCATCGCCAATCACCTCCTCTAAACGCGCCCTCAGCGCGAGGAGCGCCTTCGAGCGCCTGAATTGGACCGTGGAGCGAGGGCACCCAAGCTCCTCGGCGATGCGCCTGTCCGTCCACTCCGCGAAGTAGTAGAGCAGGACGATGGCTTGGTCGCCTTTGGAGAGGCCATGGATGGCATCGGCGAGAACCGTATCCATCACCACGACCTCCCGACCGACCACCTCGAACACGACCTCCTCCGATATGAGGTCATCGGGTGAGGCCAGCCTGTTCAGCTCGCTCTCGTGCATGTCGGAGAACACGGTCTCCCATCGTGCCTCACGCGCCTGCTTGCGAATGATGTCCGTCCTCGCGTTGCGAAGCGTCCTCCTGCAATAGGCGCAGAACATCTTGACTACCGCCAGTTTCTCTTCTTCTGAAATCATCGTGATTCCTCCTTTCCACAAGGAACACGATACGCCGCCGGTCGTTTGCCGGGGAAAAAGGTTCTCAGAAGGAGAGATATGTAGAAAACTTGAAGACGCTTTACTCTCAGGCACCGAACTGGACTGAAAAAAACGAACGATGATTACCGTAGATTACCTCTGATGGCGTTAGATGACATTCGATGCACACCATCTACCCTCTTCCATCTACCCTCTTCCATCTCCCTAATTGGCAACCCACTCCCCTGCCTGCGTGTATGGGATGTGGGGCACCGACGGGGTGCTCGGATATAATGCGGCGAAAGGGGTGTCGGGACATCCGCGCCCCGCTGCGTCCACGAGTAGAAAGGAAGAAGACCATGGCGCAAGATTTTGGAGACGACATCGGCGACATCCTCGTCCGTGCATTCGGTCGAGCATGCAAGGATGCCTATCAGAACAGGAAGAGCAAGCATCTGCACGACGAATACAAGAGGATTTTCGAGAAGAACGGCATGTCCAAGGACGATGCCGCCGCGAAGGCAGAGGCGATGGCCTCCCGCGAGCATATTTGCATCCCCTTCGGCAGCTCGGTCGATGCAACCTATTTCGCTCGTGTGCTTCAAGAGAACGACATCGCCGCTGCGGCCATGTCCGATGCCATGGGCAACGGCTATATCGAGTTCGCTGAAGCTGAAATTGAGAACGTAAAGCAGTGCATCCCGCAGTTCTCCGAGGTCATGACCACACTCAAGGAAGAGCAAATCGCAAAGGTACTGGATGGCACGCCCGTTTCGGAGGATGTGTACAACAGCTTGAAGACCATATATCTTCGTCCCGACCTTCCGAAAACACAGACTAAGGAACCGGAGTCGCATGACATCGCGGAAGATGGACATGTTAGTCCTGCTGATGAGGCACCGGAGCATGTGCATGACGACCGTGTGAACGATGCCTACCATCATACCGAGGGAATCCGCGACAAGGTACTCGCAGCTCGCGAGCAGTGCCGTGACTTCGATGACTTCAAGGAACTACTCGCCAAGGAAGAGGTCGGTGTCACGGAAAGCAAGAGCGGCGAGTTGATGTTCTACGAAGCTCGTCGCGACGAAAACGGCGAAATCCTCCCACGCGGGGAGAATGAGGAAGGTCTTCTGGACTGGGCGGTTGGTGCTAAAACCCTCGCGAACAAGTGGCAGTGTGAGGCCACTCATGACTGGTTTGAAAAAAACACGCCTAAGGAACCGACTGCCCCCGAACATGATTCCGCCCGCGAGGTCATCCCACCGCAGAAGGACCTGAACCCCATCTGCAACGCGGTGCACAGCGACCTTGAGGAACGCGGTACCCAGACACTCGACCGCGCGGACGGCAAGATGGGCTTCCTAGTGGACCAGAAACACAAGCAGGATGTCATCAAGACAGTCGAATCCCGCTTCCCCGGTCACACCCCCGCCGACCTCGGCATCGAGTTCTTCGACCCAAATCAAGGTCATGGAACGGTGGAGAACGTCAAGGACTCACGGGAACCGCAGATGACTGACGGCTCCCTTGATATGAACGGCGCAACCCCGGACATCAACCAAGGCATCGAATCCCATGACGGCATGGATACGATGGTGAGCACGCTGCGCGTCGAACGTGAGCAGAACGGCACCGAGGTTTCACCATCCATGGTGCGTGAGCAGTCCGACCGGAGCCGCGAGGGTTACAACCTCAAGTCCAAGGCCGATGAGAACCGCGCCGCGAGCAAGCAGCTCTCGCAGACAAACGAATCCCCCGACCGCGACATCTCCGACAAGTTCCAGCAAGAGCGCTAGAAGGGAGCCTGATATGACCCACATGAACGAGTACCTGCCGGAGCGCCTTGCGGCGAATCCCTTGCAGGCCATGGAATCCGACAGCGACATCGAGGCCATCGCCGATGCGGTGATAAGCGCCAGCGTACTGCGCGATGAATGCGACGGCGACGCAGCGTTCAAGGCCAGCGCGAGGCAGCTCCTCTACGCCTGCCTCGGATACCTGCGCGATTGGTGCTCCTTTGAACAGCGGACGGTCGGAAACCTCAAGGCCCTCCTCGACGCGGCGCGTCCCTCCTCATCGGGTTCCACCATCACAGACCTCGGGGACCTGTTCTACGAGATAGAGTCGGGCTGCAAGCGCGTCATCAGCGCGGACGGCATCACCATGAACTGGGAGCCGACGGCGCTTGAGCGCAATGACGGCACCTGCCCCCGCGACACCAACGGCTTCCGCCCCGAGGATGACTTCTGCCTCGGGTGTTACAAGCGCTTCGCACAGGGCACCGCGCCGACAACCCGTGCCTCCATCGCCGTCTCGCTCTCCCGCGCCCTGCCGGGACGCGAGGACTAGGAAGGAGGGTCGCTTATGGCTCAAGGCAAGGGAAACCCTGAAATCAACAAGAAGGTCGCGACCTCGGCCCTCGTGACCACCATGCTCTCCGGTGTGGGCTTCTACCTCGGGAACCGATATTGGGAGGCCGTGGCCTCGTTCGGGGGCCAGTTCTTCGAGCACTGGGGAGACGGCTTCGCCCTCATGTGGCCGCTCATCGCCGAGAACCCGGTGCACATCGACATGTCACCCAACGCCATGCTGGCGGGCCTGACCATGTGCGTCCTCGTCTGGCTCTTCTGGCTGCGCTACGTCGCCTTCGTGGGCAACTTCCGCGCCGGTGAGGAGAGCGGTTCGGCACGCTGGGGCACGCTCAAGGAGGGTAAGCAGTTCCGCGACCTCACCACGGAGGACAACAACCTCATCTTCACGCAGAACTTCGGCCTCGCCCTGCACCGGCCCAAGTTCAACCCCGAACTCGACCGCAACCTGAACGTGCTGGTCGTGGGCGGCTCAGGCTCAGGCAAGACGTTCAACTACGTCACCCCGAACATCTGCCAGCTCAACACGAGCTATTTCATCACCGACCCCAAGGGCACGCTCCTCAAGGACGCGGGGTTCCTGTTCACGGACAACGGGTACAAGGTGAAGTCGTTCAACACCATCAACCTCGATGAGTCCATGCACTACAACCCTCTCAAGTACGTGAAGACGGACACCGACATCCTGTCGTTCGTCAACTGCTACATCATGAACACCAACGGCGACGGCAAGGCGGGAGACCCCTTCTGGGAGAACTCCGAGAAGATGCTGTACACTTCCCTCATCGCCCTGTTGCGCGACTGGTTCCCGCCGGAGGACTACAACCTGTCGAGCCTACTCACGCTGCTCTCCATGGCCGAGGCCCGCGAGAACGACGAGAACTTCAAGTCCCCGCTCGACCTGCTCTTCCTACAAATCGAGGAGGGCAAGCGCTACATCCCGAACGAGGGCGGCGCTCCCGCGCCGTCGATGGGAATCTCCGGCCTCTCCCGCAACTTCGGGACGGGCAACGCGACCGGAGACTCGGACTGGTCATGGGAGCCGACCAACCTCAAGCGCAACTCCGACGGCGTGCGTCCCGCCGACTGCGGCGGTCTGTCGCCCGATGAGGATTTCGCCTTGATGAACTACAAGAACTTCAAGGTCGCGGCGGGCAAGACCCTCAAGTCCATCATCATCTCCTGCAACGTGCGTCTCGCTCCAATCGCCACCGCCGGTGTGCGCAGCCTGCTCGAATACGATGAGATGGAGCTTGACACCCTCGGCGACCCGGACGCGAAGGTGGCGGTCTTCGGCATCCTATCGGATACCGACAAGACGCTCTCCTTCCTGTTCGCCATCATGATGTGGCAGTGCATCGACCAGCTCTGCCGCAAGGCGCTCACCGACTACGGCGGCAAGCTGCCGACTCCCGTCCACTTCATCTTCGACGAGTTCGCGAACATCGGGACCATCCCGCAGATTGAGGAGACCATCGCCGTCACGCGTTCCCGCAACATCGGCATCACCATCATCCTGCAATCCATGTCCCAGCTCGAATCGAAGTACGACAAGAAGGCGCAGACCATCGTGGACTGCTGCGACTCCACCTTGTTTTTGGGAGGAAAGTCCAACTCCACCAACAAGGAGATTGCCGAGATGATTGGCAAGCAGACCATCCACCAGATGACCTACAACGAGTCCACGGGTCAGTCCTCAAGCGCTGGCAAGAACCTGCAAATCCAAGGCCGCGACCTCATCGACGCCGCTGAAATCGGCAAGATGAGCCGCAGGAAGGCCATCCTGCTCATCGCGGGCACCAACCCGCTCATGGATGACAAGTTCGACCCGCACACCCATAAGCGCTACTGCTACATCGTGGACAAGCGCAACCCCAAACGCTTGCACGACAAGCCCTTCGATTTCAAGCGCTACTTGGAGGGCGGATGCGAACCGTATGACGACCATGATGACAGCGCGACCGGAGAGAAGCGGTGATTTTCCGAGACACTTTCGCAAGCGGTTATAATCTATGTTGACTCGTCGGCGCATCTGCTTATCGCGTTGCGCCGCGCATGCGGCTCACGGGCAAGAAAGGAGAGGACGGTGAAAGGACATTGGAAGAACTCGTCAGGCTCGCCGCGAAGCCCATCGCCTACATAGGCTGCACGGTCATCTTCCTCGGCCTCATCTATCTGGGCATCAACCTTCGAGATGGGGCTAGGGCTGGCGGCGGGGAACTGAGGAAGGCAATCGCCATGATTGCCGCCGGTGCCGCCGTGACCGGGTTCGCGGCCATCTACGGCTTCACGGGCTTCTAGGCCACGTGTATGCCGACACTCAATAGACTGAATCAGAAAGGAAGTTACCAATATGCTCGATAACGCAGTGAACATGCTCACGCAAGGCGTGACGTTCCTCGGCGGCGTGCTCGTCGTCTTCGGCCTCATCAACCTCGGCATGACCATCAAAGACGGCATGCAGGGCGGCGGCGGCCAGCTCTCCGGTGCCATCGCCATGATTGTCGGCGGTGCCATCGTCGTGGGTGCGGCCATCTACTTCGGTCAGCTCAACACCGGTTGGGCTGGCGGACTCTAAGAAAGGGGCGGTGCCTATATGCTATCCGTAGCGGTACATAAGGACATCGCCGAGTACCAGCCAAAGGTCGTGGGCAAGATGACCGGGCGCACCCTCGCTTCAATCGCGGGTGCGCTCGGTTGCTCCGTCCTCACAGGCCTCTACATCTACTTCGTGTTGGGCTGGAACGTCGGCGATAACATGATGCTCATCTACGCCGTGAGTCTCCCGTTCTGGTGCTGCGGCTTCATCCGTCCGAAGGGCATGCCCTTCGAACAGTTCGCCGCACTCTGGCTCAAGGCGAACTTCGGTGTGGAGCGCATCTTCTACGTTCCCTCTATGCAACTCAGCGGTCTCATCGCTTCGCCCGATGGGAAGAACGTAAAGAAAGGAAGGGTCTATGGAAAACACTATCGAAAGCAATGCAGCCTCAAGGGAATCGAATCCTACTCCCCCCGAGCCGGACATGTCATCGCGTGACACCGACGCGGGCTTCGACATCGAAGAGTTCGTCCACACTTCCGGCGAGGGCTTTGGCAACGACCGCCCAATGGACGCCGATAACGGCTCGGTCGATGTGGCGGCGCTCGGCTCCTTCGCCGGTGCTCCCACCGTTGCTGGCAAGAAGATGTCCCGGAAGGAGAAGAGGCAGGCAAAACGGGAGGTAGCACGCCTCAAGAAGGAGGCGAAGCTGGCCGAGAAAGAGGCCCGCAAGAGCTACACGTCCGTGAAGTCCCAGCTCAAGGACCGCGACAAGGAACTAACCTCGAAGACGGCGGATGCCCGCCGCAAACGCGAGGGCGCGAAGGACGTGGTGAACTACATCGGCTACAACCGCATGTACCAAGACGGCATCTGCGAGGTCGAGGAGGGTCTGTTCTCCTCCTCCATTTCCTTCTCTGACACCAGCTATCACTCCGTGCGCGACGAGCAGCAGAAATCCATGTTCTCCGCGCTCACGCGCCTGTACGACCAGTTCGGCGCGAACACACTGGTCCAGATGAGCGTCATCAACACGCCGCTGCTCAAGGAGGAGGTCGGCAACCGGAAGTTCTTCGATGTCGCCCGTCAGGGAAACGACGCCGCCCGCAATGACGCGCAGGTGTTCAACGACATCCTGAACGACAAGGTACGCGAGGGCGTGTCCAACATACGTCGCAACCGCTACCTGACCTACTCGGTCACCGCCGAGACGGCGGACGACGCGGCACGCCAGCTCTCCCGCATCGAGACGGAATCCAGTCGCATCCTAAACTCCATGGGGTCCAAGGCCCACCTGATGAACGGCACACAGCGTTTGTCGGTCATCCACTCGCTCCTGAACCCCTACAAGCCGTTCTACTTCGACTACCAGAAGGACATCTCCGCAAAGCGCGTGCAGACCACCAATGACTGTATCGCCCCTACGCAAATTGACTGGCGACCGGACGGCATGTTCAACGACTGCTTCAAGCTGGACAACGGCGTGTACGGTCAGGTCCTTGTCATGAAGAAGTTCGGCTCCGAGCTTTCCGACCGCGCATTGGCCGACATCGTTGACCTGCCGCTCCCCATGGCGGTCACATGGTTCGTGCAGCCCATGGACAAGTCCAAAGCCATCAACTTCGTCCGCACCAGAAGCGCGTGGATTGACAAGGAGATAATCGAGGAGCAGCGCAGCGCCGTGAACAAGGGCTACGACTTCTCCATCCTGCCGCAGGAACTCAAGTATTCCAAGGAGGAGACCGAGGATGTCCTTGACCACTTGCAGAACAAGAACCAGCGTCTCTACGTCTTCACCGGCCTCATCTACACTTACGCGGAGAGCAAGCAGCAGCTCGACGCTCAGGTCATGCGCATCATCTCCACCGCCCGCCAGAACTCCATCGAGGTGGACACCTACGACTACCGGCAGCGCCGGGGCCTCAACTCCGTGCTGCCCCTCGGCCACAACCACGTCGAGATAAGCCGCATGTTCACCACCGCGCAGGTCGCCATCCTCGTGCCCTTCGCGACGCAGGAGCTTGACGATGCCGGTGGAAACTACTACGGCCAGAACAAGCACTCTCGCAACCTCGTCATGTGCAATCGCAAGCGCCTGACAAGCCCCATGGGCTTCGTCTGCGGCAAGACCGGTTCGGGCAAGGGCATGTTCACCAAGACCGAGATGACCGGCACCATTTTCTCCAACCCGACGGACGAGATTTACGTCATCGACCGCGCTGGTGAGTACACGGCCATCGCCGAGCGCTACGGCGGCACCACCTACCACTTCGGCGTTGGCACCGACACGTTCCTGAACCCCTTCGACACGGTGTCCGTGGAGCACATGCCCCGCACCGAGCAGATAGCGTTCAAAATCGACGCGATGCTGGCGCAGGCGGGTGCCTCCGCCGCCGAGTCCGGGCAGTCCCTCTCCGAGGTTGACCAGTCCATCATCCAGCGCTGCGTGGAGCTTGCGTTCCAGCGTGCCGAGGAACGTGGGGACGGCCTTCCGCCGACATTGCAGGACTTCTATGACATTGCCCTTGAGCAGCCCGAGCATCAGGCGCAGACCATCGCGCTACGTTACGAGCGATTCGTCAAGGGGTCCATGGACTTCTTCAACCGCCAGTCCAACGTGGATTTCAACACCCGCATCGTGGACTTCAATTTGAAGGACCTGCCGGACTCCATGCTCGTCTTCGCCCTCATCAATGTCTGTGAGGCCGTGCGAAACCGCATGTACTTCAACGCGAAGCGCAACGTCCGCACATGGCTCTACGTCGAGGAGATGCAGTCGCTCTTCGCCTACCCGACGGTGCTCAACTACTTCTCCCGCTTCTCCAACGAGGGGCGCAAGTTCGGCCTGCTGCTGACGGGCATCACCCAGAACGCGGTGGCGATGCTCAACAACGAGGCCGCGCAGAACATCGTGCTCAACGCCGACTTCATCATGCTGCTCAAGCAGTCCCCGCTCGACCGCATGCGTTGGGTGGAGCTGCTGAACCTCTCCGAGCAGGAGGAGGAGTGCATCGACGAGTCCGCCGAAGCCGGTGACGGCCTGCTCATCGCGGGCAACGCGCGAGTGCCGATTCGCGGCAAGTTCCCGTCGGGCAACGTGCTCTATGACCTGTTCAGCACGAACCCCAACGAGACAAAGGAGCTGAAAATCGGCTCCAAGAAGAAGGACGGCAAAGTTATCTAAGCCGGGAAAGGACGGTGAACGTCAATGAAGCCTTCTGATTTCGTATCGACATCCGGCCAAAAACAAGCCATGTCGCAATCCGTGTTGCAGACGGAAATGACGGATGCCGTCAACACCGGAATAGTGGGACGTGCCGACAAGAGCGAGAAGTCGTTGAAGAGCGGCCTCTACTCAGTCGGCAAGAGGGCATCGACGGGCGGTGCCACCAGCGCCGCCCTCGCCGCCGTCACAAAAAGTCACGGTGGAAGAAAAGATTCCACCTCCGCTGCCATCAAAAATGGTGTCATCAACGGTGCTCTTTCAGACAGTGAACTTGAGGGTGCCGATACCGTCTACTATGGCGGCAAGGGAACCTATCGGGCGGTGCGCGGCATCCAGAAACGCATGGCTGGCAAGGATGCTCTTTCTTCTAAGAAAAGCCTCGGTAAGCTATCTGAGAAGAAATCACAGTCCAAAGCCATGGACACCTTAGAGGCGAAGCGAAAAGCACAAGCGAAGGGATATTTCAAGAAAACCGTTTACGACACGGCTGAGAAAGTCAAAGCCGCTGCTATTGCCGAAAAGACCATCGGCGGAAAAGTACTGGTATCCAAAGGTGGCTCCGGCCTCCTCATGTCCGTCGCACCTATCATACTGCCAGTGCTGATTATGGCGATGCTCGTCATAATCCTATTTCTAGGCATCCTTGGAGGCATCGCCGGGGATGATGCGCAGAAAAAAGCATCTCTTGACGGTATGCCGAGTTGGGTGACTTACGACCTCGTGCTCTCCTGTCTTAAAGCACATGAGGAGTACGGGTATCCTCCAAGCGCCCTGCTCGGGCAGATGATGATTGAGAACGGCACGAGCGATGAAGGTTCCGACTTGGGACGTTTATATCACAATTACGGAGGCGTGAAATACTTCGGAATAATCGACGGGCTTATCACTGGCTCCGTGAGCATGCTAACGACCGAGTACATAAACGGCAGACCTGTTCAGATGTACTGCAACTTCGCGGTGTTCGCCTCGGATGCCGCCTATATGAAGTATCGCTGCGAATACCTTTATAAGCAGCCGAATTATACGAGTGTCCCCAATTTTCAAAAGGCGATTGACGAAAAAAACTCCGAGTTGTTCCTGAAAGCCCTCGGCGAAGGTGGTTACTACACCGCTTCGACGGACTCATATGTCGCACAGTATCGTTCAATCTGCGAAGCCTATCCACTTGTCCCGCGTCTCGACAGCATGACCTCCGAGGAGTTCGAGAACGGTTTCGGCAACGCGTTTTATCCGGGTGGCGGTCAGGATTATGCTAGTGCCGAGCAATGGCAGAAAGACATCGTGAACGCGTGCAGTCGAGTGAGTTGGCCGGGAGCAAGTCTTTGCGCAACTTGGACGAGCCGCGTCTATGCGGCAGCCGGTCATCCTTGCAGTGGAAACGGCAACAGCGTCCTCGGACATCAGGGATATGGTGCAAGCTATTATCCCTCCCGTGCCACGACGGACTTGTCCCAGATAAAGGTCGGAATGCTGGTATCGGCCCAGTTCGGTTCCAACACCGCTGCGGGTAACACCTACGGTCATGTGGGCATCTATATCGGTGACGGCATGGTCATGGATAGCGTCAACTCTGGAATCCGAACCATCTCCCTTTCCGAATGGGTCTCCCAGAACGGCAGGGGATGGGTCGTCTGTGGCTACCCTTGGGATTGGCGCTGACGGAAAGCAGAAAGGATATAGATATGGATAAGTTCAAGCAACTCATCATCGAGCACAAAAAGGCCACTCTCATCGCCCTCTTCTTCCTCATCGTGTTCATCGGCGGCTCTGCCGTGAGCGCAATCAACGTGGCAAAGCACCGCGCCGAACAGGAGCAGACTGAACAGGATGCACCTATAACCGAAGTCGTTGACAAAGGGGAATCTGATAAAGAAGTAACCCTCACCGACACTCAGAAGAAGGCCATCAAAAATTACGATGACGATACGAAGGGGTTCATCGAAACCCTTTCTGCATCCATCTGGTCTGCGGACGGCGGTCGATACACCCTGCGTTTCTCAGATAATTCATACGTGGAGACTGCGAACGGGAAATCCAGTGTCCATAGTTACGCCATCACCCGTATCGACAGGGAGGGGGATGGTTATGGTGGGAGCCTTCTCACCATCGTCTTTGAGACGGATACCGGCACCCATATCGTCTTATACGTCGATGGAAAGGGTGCCGCTGTACATGATGGAGATTCCAGCAAGAGCGATTCCACCATCCTCACGACAATCCAGAGCGCTTCGATGTTCTCAAAAAAAGACACGCCTTATAAACGGGCAGAATCCATAGAGAACATCACCGTGAAAGGCCTGAACAGTGAAATCACCGAACTTCTCGGCGGAGACTCCAAGAAGCTCTCCGATGAATTGAGTAAATGGTGCTCCGTTCACTATCCGTCCGTCACCGAAGCGACTTGGAACAAAGTCGCTTCAATCGACTATGAGAACAAGGCCATTACCACTGGGTTCACTCTCAATACGGAAAACCCCTATGAGCTGACGGTCATCTACATGACTGAATCCAATGAGTTCGTCTTCGGGAACTAGTCGTGATAGAAACACGCAGTTTGTTTTTATCTGCGCATTCAGGGCTTTCCAGCCTTGCAGAAAGGCAAGTAAAAATATGAATGAGAAAACACCAAAATCGAATCTGATGAAAAGGATTCGCAACTTCATGCTCAAACCAAAGTTCATGGCCGTCATACCGCTCGCGTTGACGGGTTCCATGCTCATCCCTAATGTGGCATACGCAGGTATCTTCGATGATTTAAGCAACTGGGTCGAAGGGTTCATGGTTGACATCGGAATCACGCTCTGGAATGCCTATTTCGGTATCATCGGCTCCGCATCTGATACCTCTACCATCGTGGGTAGCTTCACCACACTCTTCGGCAACGATAGCGTCTGGAATCTCGCAAAAACAGCCCATAGTACTGTCGTCATCCCATTGGGTGAATCAATCCTAGCGTTGTTCATGCTCGTGCAGCTCGTGAAGATAAGCCAGCGAATCGACGCGACGGCAACGCTTCCGGCGGTAAAAGACATAGTTTTCTTGGCCGTTGCCTATGTTCTATTCCACTGGCTCATTATCAACTCGCTCGACATCATCAGTGCGATTTACTCCGAGTTCAACAAGATTGCCGCCAGTTTTGTCGGCGAGAACTCTTTAGTCTCATCCGCCTTGGATAAGGCTCAGTGGGACGCTAACCAAGCGAGTATCGGCGGATGTGCCCTGTTCATCGTCATGGGATTCTTCTCCATGTGCGTGGGATTCATCGCTTATGTCGTATCCCTTGTCGTGGCTTTGGCTCGCGGCATTCAGCTATATGCCATGGCGGCGTTCTCCCCCATTCCATTATCCCTGCTCGGATTCGATGAGACACGGCAAATGGGCATCGGATTCCTCAAGAACTTCTGTGCCGCCGCGTTGGCCGGTGCCATCATGGTCTTCTTGATGGTTGCCTATCCGTTCATCGTCACATCTATCGGTGGAAGTCCGACGGCGGGAAACACGATTTTCGCCCTGACTTATGAGGGAGAGTTCATCGACACTGTTGGTATCGTTCTAGGCTGGATTGCAACCTCCTTCATGTTAATCATCGGTCTCGTAAAGTCCGGTGCTTGGGCAAGGGAGATTTTGGGCAGCTAACCGTTTACCGAGAAAATGTCACCATCAACCGAAAGGGGGCGGTTTTCGGCACCGCCCCCTTTCCTTTAATAATATATTATTGGGCAATCGCAAGAGCCTTGGAAAGGAGCCGCCATGCCAAACTACAACGACGCACAGGGGGTCGCCGACCTCCTATCCTGATTCGACTTCAATATCATCAACGAGAGTCCGGGTGACTTCTCGACCAAGCACCGCAAGTACACTTGCGAGTTCAGCAAGCCCGGCATCGAGTCCTTCACCACGACGTACCAGTGCAATCCGCGCTTCGGCGGGCAGCCGACCGCGACGGATGTGTTCGCCGCGCTGGCGAGCGACGCGCTCGCGGTCGATGGCCGTCATATCGACGACTTCGCCGATGAGATGGGATTCGAGAAGCCGTCTCAGGCCATTCGCGCCTACGAGTCCTGCCGCAAGACCCTCGACTGGCTCAAGAACGATATGCAGCTCATGACCTCTGAAATCTCCGACATCGCGGAGACCCTTGACAACGAGCTTGGTGAGGTCAAGGAGGAGGTCGAGCACGTGCAGGCGGAACGCAAGGCAAAGCATGAGTTCGAGCACCCGCCGGTGCCAGAGGGCTTCACCTCCATCGAGGACTTGCAGGCGAGCCTCGACCTCGGCGAGTATGGAGACCGAATCACGGACTACACCGGCAATATCGGCGATGCTTTCAGTGAAATCGCAGACTCCGCGACTGACATCTACACCTACGACCTGCTCAAGTGGCTTCCCGATAACTACGAGTGGCTTGAGGAGGCGGATTTCAAAGGCCTTCTCGAAGGCTGCAAGGGTGACCTCATCAAGATGACCCAGATGGCCCAATACGTATGCTTCACGCAGGACATGTACAGTCATCAGGAGGACATCGCCAAGTACGCCGCCCTCGAAGGCCTCGCCGCCGAAGGCGTGTACGCGCTGGCAGATGAGGTTTACGACGATGTGTTCGACGGCATCACCATCGACTTCAATGACAACAACATGGACATCGAGGACTTCGCCAGCGAAGCGCAGAACGCGATTTACGATGCCATGGACGAACCGCTCTACGATGCCCTCGGTTCAAACGATGAGATTCTTGAAGATGGCGAACTGAGCGGCGACTTCGAGGCAATCAAGGAATCCGGTTACGACTTCCCGAATCCCTGCGCCATGAGCGCCGAGGCGGTACGCACGGTGAATGAGAAGGGCTACGAGGCTGCGTTCAACGAGTTCTGGAAGGATTTCATGCCAGATAAGGGCTACGAGGTCCCGACCGTCTCCGAGGCTGCCCAAGAGAACCGCGAGGCATCGGGCAAGCTCGAACAGGACAGTCATGACGGGCAGACGCCCGAGCGCGAGGATGAGCGCGGTAACGGGGACGCCGAGCATTAGATAGAACGTCAACTGGGCGGCGCGGGTCCATCCCGCCCGCCCTTTTCACATGAGAACATCGGGCAGGACGCCCGTTAGGAAGGAGCATGGATATGGACAAGACACCGAAAGAGCGCATCGTCTTCGATGAGGGCGTGTATTACGGCGGCGAGGGCAGCGAGATTTCCATCGAGGACATCACAAGCCGCGAAGGCATCACCGTGGAAGAGGTTCTTGATAGCTATACCGAAGAGGAGTTATTTGAGAACGCGATGAACATGATGGACATCGACCGCTCTGAGGAACTTGCCGGATTGAAGGCGTTCCTAGATGGCTCCGATAACCCGCTATCCTCCTACGACAACCCCCTCGGCGGTAACCGCATCATCGCACAAGGCTCCATCGGTCGCTGGGACGGCACGAGCCATGGAATGACTGTGTACAGGGACTTCGATGACATGATGAGCGGCCCCGATTCTGTTTTCAAGGATTGTGAAATCGGCAAGGTCTGGGATGAGAACGGCAGCCTGTTCATCCACGGTTACCATCACGACGGCTGGGTCGATGTCGAGGTGCGCCAGCTCACCGATGCCGGTGAGGATGCGCTTGATGTCATCGAAGATGCGTGGTACGGCGAGCCGTTCACCGTCAACGACAAGGAATACGACGGCTCCCTCGAATCCGTAAACACCGCCATGAGCGACCTATGGAACAATCCCGACCTGTGCCCCTCCCCGCGCTACATGGAGCTTGCATTCGGCTGCCCCGCAGAGGAGTACGAGGCACCAGTCATCGACCCGCTTCTCGAAACCGCCGAGTTCACATCATTTGCCATCATGAGTGCTGAGGTCGCTCCGGGTGCCGCGAGCGCGACCGTGCATGATGTCGCGGGTGTTCCCTATGAAGTCCCCGCAGATGTACTCAACGGGTTGAAGGACGCTGTGCGCATCTCGGACCGCGCAGCGACTACCACCCTCTTCACTTCCCTCACCATCGCCGGATGGGCGCAGAAGGGCGATGAGAGCGCCAAGGCCAGCCCGGTAAGCCTGAAAGCCGCCGCCAAGGAGGCACGCGAGTCATCTGAGGCACTGGCGGATAACGCTGGGCACGAGAATATCGGGCAGGATGCCCGTTAGAAAGGAGGCGGCTCTATGGATTTCAACGATGCGACCGCGCTCATGCGTCTGGTTCAGGCGGTCGAGAACGACCCCTATGTATCGAGTGGGGCCGGTGAAGCGCTTGCGGACAAAGTGCGCGAGTTCATCGAGGATGAGGCGGAATTGGGCGGCTGGTACACCGAACTGATGAATGCCATCGGCGAGGGTGAAATCACAGACCCACTGGCCGACTTCACGGTCGGTCGCTTCCGCGTGCATCTCGTTCAGGAGGGCGAGCGCTACGGGGCGACCGGTGGCTTCGTGTACGGCAAGGCCCTGTCGAACGGCAGCTTCGGCATCCCAGTCAACGACTGCCAGCTCTACGGCCACGGCCTCCCTCTGGTGGAGTTCTACGACGTGTCGCAGGACCCCGAGAAGTTCCCCGAGGGCCAGTTCGTCACCCGCTACTACATGTCCACTCTGCTCGGCATGGATTCCGTCGGCGATAGCATCGGAGAGATGTCGGCGCTCGACCTCGACGGCGGTGTGCCGAATTGGACAATCAACGGCGATGACTTGAAGGAGGTCCATACGCGCCTCTGTGCCGCCCGCGACTGTATCGAGCAAGATACCTCGCATGATGAGGTGAATCGCGAGGAACGGTCCTTCAAGGAGTGCGGAACCTTCACCGACCACGGCTTCGGCTTCCATGCGCAGGTCGGTACGAGGACCGATTACATCATCGGCTATCCTTACGAGAATGACGGGTGGGCCGTCCTGACCGGCAGCTATGACCTTGAGAATGACGACCTTGACTGCCATGTCCCCGAGGATTACCTGAACGGGCTTATCTCCTACTACGGCTACTCCTCTCTCGATGACCTGAAATACGTCAACGGTGACGCATGGCGCAACGTCCTCACCGGCATCATCGCGGAGCGTCAGGAGGCGAATCGCTTCGAGGTTCCCCATCTTTTCCCCGACCCATCAGCCGCAGAGCGGTTCTGCACTTATCAAGGCGTCCCCGGCGACCTGCTCCGCCCCGCCATGGAGAAGGCGCGGGCCGAGTACGAGAAGGTGAAAGCCCACCAATCTCCCGAGAAAGCCGTGTCCCTCAAGGGCGAGGTGGAGACGGCCCGTGGTGCTTCCGCCGCGATGGCCGATAACGGAAACCAATCAAATCGCGGGCAGGACGCCCGCTAGGAAGGAGGATTGTGACATGAAGGGCATGCTCATCCCGACAAACGGGAACCCGGTCGAAATCGACATCGAGGTCGATGAGACGGGTTCCACGTTACACGACCTGCAACGCCTCGTCGGCGGGAACATCGAGCCGTTCGATGTCATCTTCTGCGAGGGCATCAGCCTCTACGTCAACGAGGAGGGCCTGTTCACCTGCCCGCCCAACCGCGCGGTGTACGCGACGAAGGGCATGGAAGAGGCCGGGTACCTCTCCATGATGGAGTACAGTTCACCCGTCAAGGAGGGAGAACTGTACTCCATCCTCTGCGGCGACCTCGTGGCCGTCGGGTTCGACTTCGAGACCGGAGAGAATCGCGACCTCTCAGCCGATGAGATGTCCCGCGTAGCCGACTACTTCACCGAGGTCAGCAAACCCGGCAGCGGCATCGAGGAGGTCATCGCAATCCGCACGGGACAGCGCCGCGAGGAAGCCCGCTCGGATGAGGGCCGTGTCACCCTCAAGGGGGAGGCTCAGGCATCGCGTGCCGCCTCCGAGAAACTGGCCGAGGGACGCGACACCGGCTCACCGGCACGAGAAGACCCCTCCATCGTGTAGGTATATAGAAGACCATCATGGTAGAAAGGTAGGAAAACACCATGGCATACAACAAGAACATCCCCGAGGTACTGCAACTACTGCGCCTCGACCTCGGTAACGTCGATTACACTGTACCGAGCGACACGACCATCGCGCGATACACCATCGTCGGCGACTACTTCCCCCGCTACTGCATCGCGGATGTGGCCGACGATGCGGACACCATGGACATCCAAGGCACTATCGAGGAGACGATGCACACCATCCTCGACTATGGCGGCACGCCAGAGGATTTGCGCACCGCCATGGGCCTCGTGCCCGAGGCGGAAATCGACTCGGACATCATCGAGTCCGGTGAGTACGTCCCCGTAGACCTCGGCTACTGCCTCGACGGACAGCTCATGAGTTTCGAGGTGCTTCCACTCGATGAATGCGACATCAAAGACGTGTTGAACGGGCACCAGATTGAAAATGTCATGACGGCGCTCAACAACTTGCCCGTGAACCTACGCCTACCAGCAGCCAAAGTTCTCTCGCAAGGAGACTACACCGAGTGGCAGGCATACCAAATCTGCAAGGCTTTCGAGGTAGGCGTCGATGCGGACGTCATCGGGGAACACATCTCGAATCCGCACCTGAACCATGCCCAGATGCGCGAGCTTCGCCGCATCGCCGTGCATACCGATTTCGCCGACCACGACGCAAGCCCCTATAAAAAGGATGTCTTCAAGACGCTCTCGAACGGTGAGTACACCGCCGAGCATCTACATCAGGCCCGTGAGCTTATGAAAACCGCCGCCATCCATGACATCGCGTTCCCTCGCGACTGGCTGAAACTCGACTCACGCCAGATGGAGGTCGTGCGTCACGCCCTCAAGTCCGATGTCCCCATGGACGCTTTGGAGGAATACGCGGACGGCACTTACACCGCCGACCACATGAACGTCATCACCATGGCGCTCACCGAAGGCATGGAAAAGCCGGGAATCGAGCGCCTGATGAACCATGACCTCTCCATGGAGCAGGTCTGGGGCTTCTATTCGGCTATCTCGGGTGGTCGCTTCACGAGCGAGCAGCTTGACGTGCTGTGCGACCCCACCCGTCCCGTGGCGGTCATGGAGGCCATGCGCACCGGCCTCACCTTCGGTGTGGACGCGCAGACGGTGCTGCGTCTCGCCGGTGGCAGCTTCGCGCCGGAGCAGATGGAATCGCTCTACCTCGCGGCAGGCGATAAGGACATCACGCCCGAGATGCTTGATGTCATCGCCGATGCGAGCCTCAAGCCCGAGCAGATGGACGCGCTCAAAATCAGCTTCCAGCAGGGCGGCTCCATCGCCGATGTGGAGGCCGAGAAGAAGTCCATGCCGCGTTCCGTCAAGTACGCTGGGCAAGCGGGCAAGGCCGATGCCATCCGCAGCACCAAACTCCATGAGACGGCCAAGGAATCCCGCGAGGCATCCGCCCAGCTCGGCTCTGAGAGCCATGGCGATAAGGCCGTCGAGCGCGAGGAGTTGGAGTAGAGAATAAGCGGTTTTCCACGCTTTCAATGGCCGGAGGGTTCTCAACCCGACCCGCAGGCTGTTGGAAGGGTGGGAAACCGCCCCAACTATACATATTGGAAACTATCAGACCACAAAGGAAGGAGGCCATATGCCAGATGAGATGAACAAGCGAGAGGTCATCCTGACCATCCGCGAGTACGAGAACTCGGTGGCGATGCCCGAGGGCGAGCGCGTCACCTACCTCGACCCGCGCGGCGGGGTGCATCTGAAAGACGGCGACGATAAGGCATCGGATTACACGGGGCACGCCGCGAAGTGCGCGGAGTACCTTCGCTTCGGCGATGAGGTCGATGCCGTCACCTGCGGGGAGTATCCCCGTTCCAGCGCGGTCAAGTTCTGCGATACGCCGGAGCTGTTCGTGCAGGCCGGGTTCCGCCCGCTACCGATGCTCTACACCCAACGCCACCTGCGCGATGCCATCCGACCGAAGAGCAGCTACGACCCCCACCGCCATGGACTCACCGTTGAGCAGATGAAGCGCCTGCCCGAGCTGATGGAGCATCCCGTGATGCTCTGCGACAGCCCCGCCCGCGAGGACACCATGCTCGCGGTGCTGTGCGATGTGGATTGCGATGACCTGCCACTCATCATGGCCGTGCGGCCCGATGGGCGCGGATATTACGAGACTGGCGAGATTGAGACCAACTTCATCTTGGCTGTCTACGGTAGGACGAACTTCCCCCGCTACTTCGACAACCTCATCACGCCCGATAGGGTCGTCTATTATGACGAAGAAAGAGGCCGGGAACTCAATGCACTTGCGAAGCTACATTTGCTTCGGAGCCACATCGTCGAACCCGACCTCAATAGGACTATTATACGCCGACCGCAGTGCATAGTCAAGAGCGAAACCGCAGGTCAAGAGGGGTATCGGTTGGAATCGAAGGTCAAAGAGACCCGTGATTCGAGTGCGAAGTTGGCTTCGGAACACGCTAGTCAAATGTCAAGGGATTCCGCCATTGAGGAAATAACGGAAAAGGAGGAGACGCATGAAACTGGTAATCGCTGAGAAGCCGATGCTCGCACGCGACATCGCCCGCGCCATCTGCGGTAAGCAGGTGTCCGAGACTGCGCGGCTGCCCATCTCGGGCAACGGGTACACGGTCATCGCCTGCGCCGGTCACCTGCTCGAACTGGTGGAGCCGGATGCGGTGAACCCCGCATGGGGCAAACCATGGTCGTTGGACGTGCTGCCCATCCAAATCGACGATTGGGCGAAGGAGCCAACCGAGGACAAGAAAGACTTGGTGGAGCGCATCGACTCGCTTTTGCCGGAGGCCGAGTGCGTCATCAACGCCGGTGACCCCGACGATGAAGGCCAGCTCATCGTCGATGAGGTGCTGGACTACCTCGGCTACGAGGGCGAGGTGCTGCGCGTCTACGTCAACGACAACATCGAGAAGAACATCGTCAAGGCGTTCGAGCGTCTGGTACCCAACGAGCAGTGCCGCCCTGCCGGTGACGCGGCATACGCCCGCCAGATGGCGGACAAGTGCTTCGGCGTGAACGAGACCCGCCTTGCCACCAAGCGGCTCGGGGGCCTGTTCTCCGTCGGTCGCGTGCAGACCCCGACTCTCGGACTGGTGGTCAACCGCGATGAGGCGATAGAGAACCACGTCACCCGGAAGTATTACGAGCTGACCGCCACCGGCGGCTGTGCAGACGCGTCGGGAGCACCGGTATTCAAGTTCAAGCCGGACAAGGACATGTTGGCCGGTGAAAAGCACGTCTTCGACCGCGATGCCCTCGATGGCATCAAAGCGAAGCTGGACGGCTCGGGTATGTTCTTCTCCACGGTCATCTCGAAGAAGGTCGAGAACCCTCCCCTGCCCTACAACCTGACGGTGCTGCTGTCCGACATGTCCCGCCGCTACGGTTTCTCCGCATCGAAGACCCAGCAAATCACGCAGGACTTGCGTGATAAGTACAAGGCGATAACCTACAACCGCTCGGACTCCCAGTACCTCAAGGAGGAGCACTTCGCGCAGGCACCGGTGGTGCTGGCGCAGGCCATGGAGAACGTCGGGGCAACATGGCCGCTCGACTACTCCATCCACTCCAGGGCGTTCAACGAGAAGAACGTGACCGCTCATCACGGCATCATCCCGCAGGAGGTCAGCGCCCCCGTGGCCGACATGACCGGGGATGAGGCCAAGGTCTACACGGCCATCGTGGAGCGCTACGCCATGCAGTTCCTCCCGTCTGCCACTTACGATGTGAGCACCAGCGCCTTTGCGGTCGATGGCGGGGAGTTCCAAGCCGTCGCGCGGCGCGTGCGCGAGGCCGGTTTCAAGGCCGTGTTCGGCAACGTCTCCGATGAGGACGGCGATGACGCGGCATCCGGCAACCCTTGGATTGACGAAGGCGACCATCGCCTTGAGCGCATCGAGTGCGCCGTCACCGAGAAGGAGACCGCCCCGCCCAAGCCCTACACGGAAGGCACGCTCATCGCCGACATGGCCTCCATCGCCAAGTACGTCACCGACCCGGAGGTCAAGGCCATCCTCAAGCAGAAGGACGACGGAAAGAAGGGCGAGCACGGCGGCATCGGAACCACGGCCACCCGCGCCTCCATCATCGAGAAGTTGAAGGAACGCGGGTACCTTGAGGACGTGAAGGGCAAGATTCGCTCCACCGAGAAGGCCCGCGCCTTCTACCATCTCCTCCCGCCCGAGATTCGCGGCGCGGACGTGACCGCCCGCTGGTGGCTCATCCAGCAGGACATCGCCGAGGGCAACGCGGATGTGAACGCCCTGCAACAGAGCGTCATCGAGGTCTTCAAGGGCCATCAGGACACCGCCTACGTCGGTGCGAGCATCGCGCCCAAGGCCACGGTCGTGGGCAAGTGCCCTCTCTGCGGCGCGGACGTGGTGCAGCGCAAGTCGAAGTCCGGCAAGGCCTTCTACACCTGCTCCTCGAACAAGAGCGAGAAGCAGGAGGACGGGACTTGGAAGCAAGTCGCGGGCTGCGGTTTCAAGCTGCTGGGCTGGTGCGGCAAGATGTTCACGGCGAAGCAGGCTGCATCGTTGCTCGAAGGCAAGGCGGTGAAGCTCACCGGCTGCATATCCAAGACGACGGGCAAGACCTTCGACTGCAAGGCGAAGCTCAAGAAGGACGGTACGATAGAGCCGATGTTCGATAGCAAGCCCAAGGGCAAGTACAACAAGGCAAGGAGATAGCACATGGACATGGTGAATGACGGCAAGGACATCCACCTCGACACGCCGCAGGCGGTCAAGGAGGCACTGGCTTCTGGCAAGGACCTCTACAACCCTCAGACCGGCGAGTTCTGGTGGGAATATAACTACACGGGAAGCATCGCCAATACATACGTCCACCTCGACGACCCGAACCTGCTGGCGGTCATCGATAATCCCGACTTCGACCTATACGAGGACATCGTGGGCGGGTTGAACTACACGGGTTACATCACCGACAGCATCGAGACCATCATCGAGGACGGCGAGGAGAATGCTCCGCTAATCGACCCGCGCGATGAGGTGTTCGCTCAAATCGCCTCCGAGGACGGTTGGGTCATCGCATCCCCCGAGAACGTGAGAAATGCCGTGCAATCGCACATGGCTGAACATGGGGCCGATGCCCCCGGAAAGGAGAAAGGCATGGACAAGACCGCAGAAATCGCCGCGTGGAAGGAGAATCACGTCCCCATCGACCGCAACGGTGATGACGCGCTCGTGATGCACAAGATGGCCGACGGCAGCCGAGAGTTCATCGTGGCGCACGGCTATGATGAGGAGACCGGGCACTGGGGTCACGGCACCTACTACGATTCCCTCGCCAGCGCGGCGGCAGACCTTGAGAGCCGCACCATCTCCGACGCCGGTGAGGAGGTCATCTGCCCTGACTTCTGGTACCGCGCCGACATCGAATCCGCCCTTGAGAACGCCGGTCTCGAAGTGAACGATGCGAACGTGAATGCCACGCTAAAAGAACTCGGCTTCGACAACGGATGGCTTAACAGCAATTTCCACGACCGCCTCGCCGAGATGGGCAACGAGATGATTGCAGATGCGGTGGACAACATCGAGCCGAACGGCGGCGACGGCGATTCCCCCGAGGCCTTCGTCGATAGGGGCATCTCCCTGAAAGCCGAGGCCGAGTCCATGCGCAGGGCATCTCAGGCGCTCTCCGCCGACGGCTCTGTCGATGAGCGTGAGCCTTCCTTCATCCCCGACCTCTCTTAGGAGACACCGATGATGGACGTGAACTCGGGGTACATCGGCCACTCGATGTCGCGACGCGCAGCCGAGGCTTACGAGCTCGGCGAGATGCCCAAGAGCAAATGGACGAAGAAGGCCATGGTCACGGCCATCCAATCCTATTGCGATGAGTTCGACATGTCCTTCGACCCCGACGTACTCAAGGGTATGCGCAAGGATGATATGTTCGAGCGGTTCTTCCACAAATCGTCGTGGCACCACACCTCCAAGTTCTTCAACGAGACGGATTTCTACAAGCTCGATGAGGATGCGGTCTGCGGGTCGTTCCGACCGATGACCGATGCCGAGGTCGCGGAGCGCGATGCGCTGCGTAGACAGGCCATCGAGGAAGAGAGGGCCGTGCGCGAGGCCATGCGGGCTGCGGAGATTGAGCAGTTGAACCGTCATCGTGCATATCGCGAAGAGCATGGATTCGCCCCTGACACGGTGGCCGCATTCGCCCATGAGCACCCCGAGTGCTGCGAGGAACGCATAAGCCGCAAGGGCAACCGCGTGCTCTCCTACATCGACTTCCTCGCGCAGGAACAGGTATGCCCCATCGACCGAATCGGCGAAACCCATCTGTACGGTTTTGACGCGACCGAACCGGGCAGCTTTGATGAGGTCATCGAGTGTCGCCAGTTGCTCGACATTCGCGAAATGCTCGGTAACGACCACATCACCCTCGGGGGCGAGGCTCAGGCCATGAAGGCAGCGTCAGCCGAGATGGCGGAAAGCATGGAAAAACATGACATCGTGCTAGATGCCCGATAAGGAAAGGACGTGATGCGACATGCTCACCGATTATGAGCGTTACCAGCTCGAATGGATGATTGAACACGGGCACAGTCTCAAGGAGTTCGTGCAGGGTCTCGACCGTGTTGACCTTGACGGCATCGACAGTCTTGAAGAGGCCTATGCCATCTGGGAAAACGACTACGGTTTCGGCGGTGAAGTCTTCTCCAACGAGCGCGAGTTCAAAGAGGAGGACCTGCCCGCAATCATGAGGAAGCCCGAGCATGAGACAGAGATGGGACGCATCTTGGAAAAGGGAGGTGCCCTTTACAGCCCGGAGCGTGGAATCGTCATCGCGAGTTACCTCAAAGAGGAGGTATCGCCTCGCATAGAGGTCTACTACGGCTATCCTCCCTACGCTCTTGCCTCCCTCGTCGGAAGGAACTCCGGCGTGACGGTCGATTCAAGCATCATGGACATCCAAGACGCCCTCGCCGACCCGAGCCTCCCCCGCCGTTTCGACCATGAACTCGCCGACTTCGCCTCGGTCGATGAATTCATGTCGAGCAGATTCCCCAACTCCGCTACGGATTGGCTGGATGTCTCGGGAAATACCGGACTTGAGGACATGTTGCAGCTCCTCGACATCAAGCAGACCGATAACGTGCGCGAGTGGTACTTGCTCGCTTTCCCAGACGATGAGCTGGTGGCGGGAATCAACCCGAGCCTCACATTCGACGATGCCATCGCGGCTATACCGACGGGGGACGGCTTCTACACCGCACTCGGCGAAACAGCGGACTCCCTCCTGCGCGAGCGCATCTTCGAGGAGCTGTGCAACCGTTATGGCTACACCTACGACGACATCTATGACAGTTGGCTCAATGAGTCGCCCTTGCCCTCCCCCGCCATCTCACAGCAGCCCGAGAAAATCGCGGTCGCGGCGGGCTACCGCTTCAACCTCGTGGACACGCGTGAGACCTCCGGCATCGACCTCAAGGGCTGCGGCACCGTGGTCACGGTGGACGGCCATGATTACGAAGTCATGAAGGGCACGACCTACGAGGACTCCCGCAAGGTCGATGACCTGCTCGACTCCCACGGGGACAAGCCCATCTCCGATTACCGCAAGCGACCGCAGGGAATGAGCCTCAAGCAGGCCGTTAGGGAGGCCCGCGAAGCATCCGCCAAGCTCGCAGAGGAGAACGGCGGCACCGACGACCCCGACGGCAAGGATGAGCGCTAGGAGGGATGTTCAGATGGTATTTGAACGCGACACCTACCTCGACGCGGATGACACCACCGTCTCCGTCACCCAATCGCTCCTCGACGCGCAGGCACCCTCGCATGACGATGGCGATGCGCATGAGGATGGCCGTGCCGTCCTGCGCGAGGCGGTTCAGGTGACCTCACATGGGCGCGTGGTGTCGTGCGCGGTGCATGAGCGCCCGGTCTCCATCCATGGGGAATCGACCCGCGCCCGCGCGGCGGCTGCCGCGTTGGCCGCGCATGTGGATGCCGGGGATGAAGTCGAGGAAAAGGAAGACAAGCGCAGGAGCCGTTAGGGCAACCGCTACCCAGATGGTGTGGTTTCCCTTCACCACCTGCCGATTGATATACAATATAGGGTGTCTTAGGCACTCTATGGACAGAAAGGATGAGTGATAGACATGCCAGAGAACGCGAAGTACGCCAACGTCAAGATGCCTGCGGCGTTCCTCACGCCGCACGAGTTCACCGCCAAGGACGGTCGAACTTTCGAGAAGGCCTACGTCCATTTCCCAGAGGGCACCAAGGTCAATGGAATCGACCTCGGCCACTACTCCTGCGATGTGTTCCTCAACGAGCGCATGAAGCAGCAGATGCTCTCCGGAGAGCAGGTCACCATCGGCTTCAAGGCCGATGAGCCTGTTCAGGTCTGGACGGGCAAGGCCGGTGACGAGCAGAACCCGTACAAGAAGTACGAGGTCAAGCCTTGGGATTTGGTCAAGGGCCTCAAGGCCGCCAACGAGGGCTTCAAGGCCGAGAAGGCGGCTGAGCGCGAGGCTGCCAAGGAGCAGGGCGCGACCCTCAAGGGCGAGTCCGAGCAGATGCGCGAGTCCTCCGCCAAGCTGGCCGGGGACAACACGCCCGAGGAGCATGCCAACACCCGCTAGGGTCCAAGGAAGGGGGAATACGGTAGATGAAGGTCGAGGTGCTTTTCAAGAGCCACCGCTACGAGGAGTTCGATTCGTCCACGCAGACGTGCTCGGAGCCGTATCGCGGCAAAGGGCTGAACGTCCTCACCGACTGGAACCTCTATCTCGGCTCCCTTGAGGAGAACGGCATCATCCTCGTGCAGCACTGGTATGACGGGAACCCGGCATCCTCCCAAGGCAAGGTGACCTTGGAGGGGGTCGAGGTTCCCGCCTCCGTGCGCAAGGTCGGGTGCGCCATGCTTCTCGTTTCCCCTGACGAGCTGGACGAAATCGTGTGGCTCAAGAAGGACGGCGAGAAGCTGCTTTGGCGCGAGGGCGAAGACCTCATCAACGGAGAGCGCTTCTTCGCGCAGGAGCAGCTTTGCTACTCCGATGAGACCACCAAGTCCATCAACCGCCGCGCCGTGGCGGTCTACGATTACCTCGCGAACGCCCACCCGACATGGGACGAGGAGGAGGTGGCCGAGAGCATGGGCTACACCGCATCGGCCATCCGCCGCATCCGAGATGCGGAGCTTTGCCAAGACCCCGAGTTCATCGAAGATGATTGCGATGATGAAGCCGTCGATGACGACGAATCGTATGTCGAAGATGGCATCGGTGGCTTCAATTTCGGATAGAGATACCAGTCCAATCAAAATAGCAAACCAACAATATGAAAAGAAAGGAGTATTTCATGGAACGAATCTTCTGCAAGATTAAACGCATGAAGCGCAAGCTCGAAGGCAAGCGCATCACCGCCAAAGTCATGTCAACCGTGCTCATCGCCAGCTCCATACTGAACGCGCTCGCACCTGTCGCGGCATACGCAGCCGAACCTGAGCTTGCGACCGTCTCGCTCTCCGAGACCCAGCATGGCAAGCTCTCCTTCGAGGGAACCGAGGACATGACGCTGGCCGTCAAGGTCGGCACCGATGTCACGGTGAACGTCACCCCGGATGAGGGGTACTTCTCCGACGGCATCACCGTGTTCAAGGATGAGGAGGACGGCATCGCCGTCGATGTCAAGGACGGTAAGGCCACCTTCACAGTTGAGGGCGACACCATCGTCACATCCACCTTCTACGCGAATGGAACTCCCGGCTCAGCGCCCTTTAAGGCCGTCGATGTCGATGAGGGTAAGGCATTCACCAGCGTCGAGGGCTTCATCCGCGAACATGCAGATGCCCAGTACGTCGGCGAGGGCGATGAGCTGACCCGCGCGGACGTGCTCACCGTCACCACCTCCGTGGTCGATGGCGGCAAACTCCCCGACGCGACTCTCGACAAGCTCTGGGCTGATGAGGACGGTGACGGCTTCTCCGAGCATTGGGATGCACTTCTCTCCCAACCGGTCTCCCACGCCGTGCTCTTCGAGGTTGACCCGGATGCCGACTACTACGTCGGTTGGGCCGGTGCCGACATCTCAGGCGCAAAACTCACCGACTGGGGCGCTTCCGAGAACAACGCCGACGCGAAGATGCGCAAGGGTTTCATCGTGGACGAGGCCACCGGCCTCGTATATGTGCCCAAATCCTACACCGAACTGAACGACAAGGGCGAGCCGATGGTGGCCTCCTCTCGAATCCAGCTCGTCTATACCGTCGAGAATGAGTCCGCCGAAGCGGCTTTCGATTTCAACAGCACCGTCAACGACGTGCGCGGCGACGTGGCCGGTAAGGGCAAGGTATCCCTTCCCGTGACAGCCGCGTCCACCAAGGTCACCCTAGCGACCGACGATGTGGCGCTTGAAACCCTGACCGGTCGCACCATCGACAGCGTTACGGTCAACGGCATCGAGTACACGCCCGACATGGGAATGTGGCAGTACGATGCGGATACCGGTTCACTTGAGTTCGCCATGGCCCCGGCGGGCATCCACGCCATGAACGTGAAGATGTCCGACAACTTCGGCAAGGGGGTCGCCAGCTTCTTCCGCATGCCCGAACCCCGCATGTCAGTGAACAACATCGGCACGTGGGAGTTCAAGAGCGCCCCTTGGGCCGGTCAGACATTCATCACCCGTGGAAAGAACGCCTACACCGGGCGCAACGTTCCCGGATACACGCTTCCGGCAGTCGAGAACCCCGGCGGCGGTAGGTACGAGAACAAGACAATCAATCAGGCCATGGGTTGGCAGGGCGTCGATGTCTCCCGCCTCCAAGCGGGCAACTACTCCATCGAGCGCACCGCTGAGATTTACGCCCAAGACAACGGAACGGTGAAAATCAACACGCCCGCCAAGCTGGCGCTCACTTGCGGCCATGTCGGCGTGAACCCTAGCTTCGGCTATGACCCGAACTACAACGAGCCAGCCGCGTCCGAAGACCAGTACGGCCAGCACGTCCGCGTCTTCTCCGTATCCGGTAACGAGGCGATTGTGGGCGTGACCGTTCCCACATCCCATACTCAGGCGGGCGCGGGATTCTTCCGCATCGGATGGCGCGTCCTCGCCGGTCACATCAACCTGCACAAGACCAGCGCCAACCCTGGCATCACCGACGGCAACGGCTGCTACTCCCTTGAGGGTGCGGAGTTCACCGTCCTCAATGCGACTGGGCAGACCATGGGCGTGCTGCGCACGAACTCCAACGGCGACACCAACACCCTTGAGCTTCCCGAGGGCACCTACACGGTGCGCGAGACCAAGCCGCCGAAGGGCTATCTGCCCGCACCCGACCAGCAGGTCACGGTTCACGGTGGTCAGACCACCACGGTGCAGGTGGCGGATGATGTCTCATTTGACCCTGTTCGTATAGTTCTTGGTAAGTTCGATGGAGACAAGGAATACAACGCCAATAACCTTCCACAAGGTTCAGCATCCCTTGAGGGTGCGGAGTTCACCATCGAGTACTTCGATACCGTGGACTACGATAGTTACGATGCCCTCAAGAAGGCCGGTGTGAATCCCACCCGTTCTTGGGTAGTTCGCACTAATGAAAAGGGGCGTGCGAATCTCGATAAAAACTCTATCGTTTCTGGTGATGAACTATACTATCAGGATGGGATTCCAATCCTCCCTCGTGGTTCTGTTGCCATGTACGAGTCCAAGGCACCCACTGGTTACAAGTTGAACTCGAAGGTTGACTTTCAGAAGATTCAGGACAACTATCTCGAAGGTGTCACGACCTTCAATATGCCTGAAATCCCGGAGACGGTGATTCGCGGCGGCGTGTCGGTCCAGAAGCTCGACTCCGAGACCGGGCAGACCCCGCAGGGCGGTGCTGATTTCAGCGGCATCACCTTCTCCATCATCAACGACAACCCCAACGCGGTCACGGTCGATGGCAAGAGCCACAACCCCGGTCAGACGGTGAAGACCATCGTCACTGACAAGAACGGCGTGGCGAAGACCTCTGCGGACTGCCTGCCTTACGGCAAGTACATCATCCGCGAGACGGCCACCAACGACGATTACCTCAACACCTCCAACGAGATGCGCGTAACGGTCTCTGAGGACGGTAAGATGTATTCCTTCACCGCCAAGGATGACATTGTTCGCGGTGGCGTGAAAATTACCAAGCATGACATCGAGACCGGCACCGGCGACCCGCTCGGCGGCGCGTCCCTCGACGGCACGAAGTTCGAGATTAAGACCCTCAACGAGAAGCCCGTCATCGTCTCCGGCGTGACCTATACCAAGGGTCAGGTCGTTCATGCCCTAACCATCAAGGATGGCGAAGCGAGCACCAGTGCTCATCTGCTGCCCTTCGGTCTCTACTCCATTCAGGAGGTCAAGGCCGGTGAGGGTTACCTGCTCACCGACGGCGAGCCGCATGAGTTCCGCATCGCCAAGGACGGCGTGCTGGTGAACCCCTTCGATGGCGCGTTCGAGAATCAGGTCATGCGCAGCGACCTTGAGTTCACCAAGAAGGGCGATGACGGCCAAGACCGCCTCGCCGGAGTGGCCTTCAAGCTCACCTCCAAGACCACCGGCGAGAGCCATGTGGTCGTGACGGATGAAAATGGCTACTTCTCCTCCGCCTCCTCTTGGAACAAGCACACCCATGAGACCAACGCCAACGACTGGGCGCTGGATGCCGAGGGTGTCATCGACAGCTCCAAGCTGGATGCCACCGCAGGTGTCTGGTTCGGCGGCACCACGCCGGATGACTCCAAGGGCGCACTGCCCTACGACACCTACCTCATCGAGGAGCTTCGCTGCTCCGCCAACGAGGGCTATCAGCTCATCGAGACATCGGTCATCGTGAGCCGCGACGGCAAGGTGTACGACTTCGGCACCCTCACCGACGTGAAGGCCTCCATCACCACCAAGGCCTACGACCCGATGGATGGTGACTCGAACATCGGCATGGGTAACTTCCTCACGATTGAGGACAAGGTGGCCTACGCCAACCTCTTCCCCGGTCGCAACTACAAGCTGGTCGCGGAGCTGCACGATGCCAAGACCGGCGTCCTGCTGTCCGGGGACGTGACGGAGCACACCTTCACGGCTCAGGAGCCTAGCGGTTTCGAGGTCGTTTCCATCAATGTTCCCGAGACTTATCAACATGCCGGTGAGACCATCACAGTCTACGAGAAGCTGTACGACGAGGGCGGTTCCCTCATCGCCAAGCACACCGACAAGGACGACGTGAACCAGCAGGTCACGGTCATCGCCCCTGAAATTGGCACCACCGCAGTAGATGGCGCGGACGGCGACAAGCTCGTCTCCACCGACGATGCAGCAACGGTGGTCGATACCGTCCATTACAAGAACCTCATCCCCGGTCGCCGCTACGCCCTCGTCGGTGCCCTCCTCGTGAAGAAGACCGCCGAGGATGGCGAGGTCACCGGTGAACCCCTTATGGTCGATGGCGCTCCCGTGGTGTCCTACACCACCTTCACGCCCGAGACCACAGACGGTGATGTCGATGTGACCTTCACCTTCGACTCGCTGGCACTCAAGGACGGCACCCAGCTCGTGGCTGCCGAAGTGCTCTTCGGCATCCCCTTGGAGCCAAGTGACCTCACCGAGCCTGATGCCGACGCGTTGCTCGAATTGATGGAGAATGCCGAAGACGTCTCCACTTTCCTCGCCAAGCACTTCGACATCGAGGATTTGGGCCAGACGGTCACCATCAAGAACCCCAAGATTGCCACCACCGCGCTGGATGGCATCGACAACGACAAGAACGTGGTCACCGACAGCGAGACGGTCATCGTGGATACCGTCGAGTACCACAACCTCGTCCCCGGCAAGGAATACACCCTCAAGGGTTCCATGCAGGTGAAGGGCGAGAAGGACGGCAAGCCCGTCGCAACACCCCTTGAGGTGGGCGGCGAAGCCGTCACCGCAGAGACCACCTTCACGCCCGAGGCCGCGCACTGCACGGTCAACGTGACCTTCGCCTTCGACTCCCGCGACCTTGAGGACGGCACCCAGCTCGTGGTGTTCGAGAACCTTGAGCGAAACGGCAACGTTCTCGTGACCCATGAGGACATCGAGGACATCAACCAGATGGTGGTCGTGACCGTCCCCGGTATCTCCACCTCCGCACGCGATGGCATCGACGGCGACAAGGATGTGGTCGTGGATGACGAGACCACGGTCATCGACACCGTGGAGTACAAGAACCTCGTCCCCGGCAAGGAGTACACCCTGAACGGCAAGCTCTACTCCAAGAGCACCGGCAAGCCCCTGATGGTGGGCGACAAGCCCGTCACGGGTCAGACCGTCTTCACGCCCGAGAAGGCCGACGGCAAGGTCGATGTGGTGTTCCACTTCAACTCCCGCGACCTTGAGGACAAGACGGACATCGTGGTCTTCGAGAGTCTTATGCGCTCCGGCACCGAGCTTGCATCCCATGCCGACATCGACGATAAGAACCAGACCGTCACCGTGACCCATCCTGAAATCGGCACCACCGCCGTGGATGGCGCGGATAGCGACAAGAACGTCATCACCGATGACACCACCGAGGTCATCGACACCGTGGAGTACACGGGCCTCATCCCCGGCAAGGAGTACACCTTGAAGGGCACCCTCCATGTGAAGGTGACCGATGAGGAAGGCAACATCTCGGAGAAGCCTCTTGAGGTGGACGGCAAGCCCGTCACCGCAGAGACCACCTTCACGCCTGAGAAGGCCGACGGCAAGGTCGATGTGGTGTTCCACTTCAACTCCCTGACCATCCCCCACGACACGGAAATCGTGGCCTTCGAGTCCCTTGAGAAGAACGGCGTTGAAATCGCCTCCCATGCAGACATCAAGGACAAGGCGCAGACCGTCACGGTCAAGCACCCGTTCATCACCACCTCCGCGCTGGACGGCATCGACGGCGACAAGAACATCGTCACCGACGACGAGACGGTCATCGTGGACACCGTGAAATACTCCGGCCTCATCCCCGGCAAGGAGTACACCTTGAAGGGTTCCATGCAGGTGAAGAAGTCCGACGAGGACGGCAACCTCACGGCGGAGCCTCTTGAGGTGGATGGCGAGCCGGTGACGGCTGAGACCACCTTCACGCCTGAGACCGCCAGCGGCGAGGTCGAGGTGACCTTCACCTTCGACTCCCGCGCCATCGCCGACAAGACGGACATCGTTGTCTTCGAGTCCCTTGAGCGCTCCGGCGTTGAAATCGCCAGCCATGCGGACATCGAGGACGATAAGCAGACCACCACGGTCACCCGCCCGCAAATCGGCACAACCGCGCTGGACGGCCATGACGGCGACAAGAACGTCGTGACCGACGGCAAGACCACGGTCATCGACACCGTGGAGTACAAGAACGTCATCCCCGGCAAGACCTACACCTTGAAGGGCAGCCTCCATGTGAAGGTGACCGACGAGGAAGGCAACATCTCGGAGAAGGCCCTTGAGGTGGACGGCAAGCCCGTCACCGCAGAGACCACCTTCACGCCCGAGAAGGCCGACGGCAAGGTCGAGGTGACCTTCACCTTCGACTCCACCGGCATCCCGCAGGACACCGAGATGGTCGCTTTCGAGAGCCTTGAGAAGAACGGCGTGGAGCTTGTCGCCCACGCCGACATCGAGGACGGCAAGCAGACCACGACCGCGCATGTGACGGGCATCTCCACCACAGCCACCGACGGCCTCGATGGGGACAAGAACGTCATCGCGGATGCCGAGACCACCATCACCGATGAGGTGGCCTACGAGAACGCCCTGACCGGCACCGGTTACACCATGACCGGTATCCTCATGGATGCCGAGACCGGCCTGCCCATCCTCACGGGCGAGGGCAGCGAGCAGTACACCGAGGCGGATGTCGCGGCGTTCATGCAGCAGCTCCTCGACGTGCTCGGACTCTCCGCGCAGGATGAGGATGAGGGTATCGCCGACATCGTTGTCTCCGATGAGACCGCCGAGGACGGTTCGGTGAGGAAGTCCCAGACCGTGCGCGTCCATGCGGACGGCACCTTCGAGGTCATCGACACCACCTATGAGACCGATGAGGACGGCCTGACCTCCGCCACCGTGGACACCACCGGCAAGGTGGGCTACGATGCCCTGACCGATGAGCAGAAGGAAGCCGTCTCTGACGTGGCCGTGCTCAAGGACTCCGGTATCGTGCTCAACTACTCCGCCACCGGCGAGCTGCCGGTGTCCATCGACATGGATGCCCTCGGCAAGTTCATCGCCGACAACGAAGACCTCATCTCCCATCTGGTCTACCAGACCGCCGAGTTCACCCCGGAGAAGTACGACGGCACCGTGACCATGGACTTCCACTTCAACGCCAACGATGTCATCGACCGCCTCGGCGGCGAGACCAAGGACATCGTGGTGTTCGAGGTCATGTCCAAGAACGCGGTCGCGGATGAGGAGGGTTCCGCCCCCGTCATCGTCGCCTCCGAATGCGACCTCGATTCCGAGGAGCAGACCGTGAACCTCGTGCCCACCGTCATCGGCACCACCGCCACGGACAAGTCCGACGGCGACCACACGCTGATGGCCGGTAAAGATGCGGTAATCACCGACCGCGTGGCCTACGAGGGCCTGATTCCGGGCAAGGAATACACCCTCAAGGCGACGCTCATGGACAAGAAGACCGGCGAGATGCTGTCCATCAACGACCAGCACGTCACCGCCGAACTCAAGTTCACACCCAACAGCCAGAACGGCACCATCGACATCGACCTCGGCAAGTTCGACGCCTCCTCCCTCGACGGCCACAACCTCGTGGTATTCGAGGAGCTGTACAAGCAGACCGAGCAGGTCAACGAGGCCACCGAGGTTCTGGTCGCCGAGCACAAGGACATCGACGATGAGGGGCAGACGGTCACCGTGACCACCACGCCTCCCGGCGGGTTCTTCGGCAAGACCGGCGGCAACGACTTCTTCATCGTGGTCTCCATCGCGGCACTCGCCGTGCTCGCGTGCGGCTGCGCCTACTACGGCATCAAGAACCGCCGCGCCGCGAAGGCCGAGGATGCCGTAGCCGATGAAGGCGGCGACACTGACAACGGGGATGTCTCGGGCGACTCCGAGGCCTAACCCACTGCACATGCTGCGGGCGCTCCGTCCATGTAAATGAGGAGCGCCCGCCCTATCCCAGAAAGGGGGACACCCATGGATGACAAGAACCGTCTGAACGACGGAGAGAAACCGCAGACCCCCGCCGACCGCGAGGCCAAGGCCAAGCGTCGCATCCTCGTCGGTATCGCGGCGGGTGCCCTGCTCGTCGCCAGTCTCATCACCGGCGGCATCTACCTGTCCGGCAGGCAGGGCGGCACGCCCACAGCTCCCGGCTCCGGCACCCCGACCGGCCAACAGGAGCAAGTCGATGGCGAGAAGCCCTGCGAGCACGACTGGACGGTCACCTACAAGACGGTACATCACGACGCGGTGACCCACACCGAGAACGTCCCACCGGTCTACGAGGCCAAGACCAGCTACCATACCGTGTGCAACGACTGCCAGCAGACCATCGACGGCATCGCCGATGCGCATATCAAGGACACCGGTCACTCCGGTTACTCCACCAACGTGCCCATCACCGGCGAGGTGCTGGTGAGCGAGGGCTTCACCCGCGAGGTCACCGATTCCCCGGCCTACGATGAGTCCGTGCCGGACAAGCTCGTCTGCACGCTCTGCGGCGAGGAGAAACCGGCGACTGCCGAGTAGTGAACCTCTCTCTCAAGACCCGGCACCCTGTAATCGGGATGCCGGGTCTTTTTCATGGAGGCGATTCAAAAGCCAGAAACGACGGATGATATGATTAGAAGCTAGGAGGTGAACGGAATTGAAGAAGAGAACGAAATCGCGCATCGCGCTCGCGGCATCGGCGGTATTCCTGTTGAGCGCCGCAGCGATGTTCGCCTTCCTCCTCTATTGCAGGCAGGCGGCGCATACACCGCCCTCGCCAGACGCGGCCCCCGAGTCCACGGTGGAGGACGGCGATGGGTTTCCTGCGGTCGATTGGGATTACTGGCAGGACATCAACCCGGATGTCATCGGCTGGGTCACCATCCCCGGCACCACCGTGGACTCCCCCATCCTGCAAGCCCATGGAGACGCCCCCGGCTATTACCTCAAGCACGACGTGTACGGCAACTACAACCCAGCCGGTGCCATCTACCTTGATGCCGATTGCGAGGAACTGGGGCTGTCCAGCCGCAACGCCGTCATCTTGGGGCATCATTTCTGGAACGACAAAAAGGTGGCCCCAATGGGTACCGTCGCCGATTACAAGGACGAGGACTTCGCCCGCAAGCACGCCCGCGTGCTCATCCAGACCCCGACCTCGAAGATGACCTACGAGGCGCGGTTCGCGCAGATAGTCAACGGTCGCGAGCGCAATAAGCGCATCGACTTCGAGGGCGAGTCGGACTTCCATGCATGGTACGGCGAATCGCGTACGAACGCCGCCATGGTGCTCGATGCCGAGACGGAGCCGGAACAGGTCATCTCGCTCGTCACCTGCTCCTACAACATCTGGGTCGATAACGAGCGCACCGTCCTCGTCACGAGTATGCAGGAAACAGCCAAGAATCAAGCCGAAAATACGCAAATCGCGCCAGACGCATCCTGAGACCGTTCCAGGCGGTCTGCCATGTTGCCGGGGGCTGGACTCGACACCATCCTCCCAAGACCCCGCAGAAACGATTCTGTGGGGTCGTTTTTTCTTCAACCACCGAAAATCGGCGTCAGGTGGCCCGCCACGCGCGTTGATATAATGATGCCATCGGCTGACGCGGAAAGGACTGAAATGAAAGAGCAGAAGAAATCGAAGTCGCTTGAAATCGTGGAGAAACAGCGTGCGCTTGTGGTCGAGAAGATTATCGAGGACATGAAACGCGACGGACTCCATTGGTCGGAACCCTACATCCCCTCCCTCAGTCCCCACAACCCGGTATCCGGCACGGTGTATCAGGGCGGCAACCGCTTCCATCTCGGTTTCGTGGGCTACATGCGCGGGTTCACGGACAACCGTTGGTGCACCTTCAACCAGATTCGCGATAGCGGCTGGCACCTCAAGAAGGGGGCCAAGGCCGCGCTCATCGAGAAATGGCGCGAGTTCTCCATCAAGGAGGAGAACAAGGACACGGGTGAGAAGGAGGTCACCGGCCACTACCTGCGCTGCGTGGGCTATTGGAACGTCTTCAACGCCAGCGAGATTGAGGGCATCCCCGCCCCACCGGCACCGGAGCATGTGAGCGACCGCACCGCCGCCATCGCGGACGACCTCATCCTCTCCTCCCGGTGCCCTATCGTGGAATCCATGCGCTATCAGGGGAGCGCCGGTTACGCCCCCGGCTCCGACCGCATCCTCATCGCCCCGCGCGAGACCTTCCTATCGGATGAGACGTTCACTCGCGTACTCCTGCACGAGATGACCCATTCGACCGGACACCCCTCCGCCCTCAATCGCGGCTGCAACACTGACTTCGGAAGCCCCGAGTACGCGCAGGAGGAGCTTGTGGCCGAACTCGGCTCCCTTTTCCTCTCCGCAGACCTCGGCATCCAGAACACCGACTACGAGGGCGAGCATTACGAGAACCACGTCTCCTACCTGCAATCGTGGATGCACGCGCTGGAAGACGACCCATCATACCTGTTCAAGGCGGCGGCGAAGGCCGATAAGGCGGGCACCCTCATCATCGGGCGCTACAACGATGTCTTGGAGAAGCGCCGCGACCGCGACGTGGAACGCGCACCCGAGAAGGTGTCCCTCAAGGGCGAAGTCACAGCCATGAAGGACGCGGCGAAGAGCCATGATGAACAGGCCAAAGCGCCTGAAATCGCGGTCTCCGCGCGGTAGAAAACAGTTGTGGAAATGGCTAAAATGTAGTATAATAGTAGTGTAGAAAGCTATCAAACTTTAGATATAGGAAGGAACTAAGAAAGAGGTGAAGTAGGATGAAATACTATGTCGAAAGCGGACTCAAGATTCCAACGTTTACGAAAGGATGGAAATTAGGCAGATTCATCACTGGCATGGTCTTCGGCATCTTTTCCATCTGGCCCACCTCCCACTTCTATAAAAAAACATGGCCGAACATTACGACAGTGAGAAAGGTCGCGCTCAGGTACACATGGTTGGGCGCAGCAGTGAATCTCATTCTCTTCGCCCTGTCTTTCAATGTCTAATCCATCTGGGACGACAAAGGTTGATGGAATCACCTATAAGGAGGCAATCAATATGGAGAACACATTAAAACCAGTGCCTTGGCACTTTACCATCGTATTCGATGAAGACAAGGCGATGCGCAACGGATACGATGTTGATGCACTCTATGACTATGTTGGTGAAAACGTCGAACCTCTTGGCAACATCCGAATCGGTCGCGGGTCTTGGCAAGCCAAGAGCAGAGAAGTTCAGTTCGGCGCTCAGTGTCCAGCTGTCGCGATGCTCGTAAAACAACCTTGGGTTATGATGAACATCAAGTCTCTCACGACTTACGAAGACATGAACGAGCCTGATGGTGAGGACTATCTGGCGATAGTGCGCCGCACGCGACCCGAACTCATCCTCGGCTAGTCTTCAAAGAGATTGGAATAGTCATGGAACTCGACCGCAAAGAGTTTCACTTTGACCTTGATATAAAGCTCCTTAAAGATGTCTATCCATCCAAGCATGAAAACGCGTGGAAGAGCACATGGTCTGACATCAAAAACCTCATGATGCGAAATGGTTTTGACCACCAGCAGTATTCCGGTTATGAGTCGATAGGAAGAATGAGTTATCAAAACGCGTATTTCGTCATCGACACACTAATCAGTGAGTATCCGTGGCTCACCGATTGCGTCAAAGCCGCGACATTTACAGAAATCGGACAGCGATATAACTTGACCGAAGAATTGAAAACAAAAGGGAGCGTCAGTAATGACGTTCCCTTTTCTCGCGATACGCGCAAGGAAATCCATTTCGACTTGAGTATAGAAGCGCTCAAGCGTTCTTATTCACCATTGAGTGCTCATGCTTGGAGGAAAGCATGGTCTGACATCCGTCTCTTTTTAGAATCTCAGGGTTTCATTCATACGCAATACTCCGGTTATGAGTCTTCCGTAAACCTTTCAATGGACTCTATCTGTTTGACTCTGAACAGTCTTATCTCTGAGCTTCCTTGGTTCCCAGAGGCGGTTAAAATCGCGACTGTCACCGAGATAGGCGACCGACATGATGCACTGGCTTATATCAAAGAGCAGCACCCAGTGGTCGCCCCCACCCCAATTATGACTCCCAATCGCACCCAACAGGTATCCTGCCTTCGCGTTGAGGCCAATATGGCGAGAATGGCATCCAAAGTGCTTGAACGCAACCAGCTGACTTGCAGCATGCACGCCACTGATAGAGAAAGCAGATAACAGAACTCGGCGCGGAGCCGTTGTCAACGGGACGTGGAATACCGGAGCATTGGCGAGGATATGCCGCGAAAGCCCGTTTACCAAGAGGCTCACGGGGAATCCTCTCGGTGTAGGAAAGGAGGTCACCTGCTTTCCCTGCCCTCCGGCGAGGATGGGTTCGGGTGGAACCCGAGATACGGGTCAAGGGACACGTCCCTTGCGGGGTTCGGGGTGGAATCCCGAGGTGGATTGCATGGCACTGATATGTCGAGGCCCCCGGCTGATAACCGGGGGCTTTTCCATGCCTATATGAAACCTAGAAGGGAAACAGCTCAACCGGTTTCAGACCGTGGCATTTCTTGAGCTTCTTGCCGCTACCGCAGGGGCACGGGTCGTTTCTCTTGAACTTTGACAGCCATCCCTCGCGATTTAAGCCTACGGCGTGATTCAGCGCCTCACACATCATAAGATAGTCTTCGTGTGTTCCACCCATCGCTGTATCAAATAGCTTCTTTCGTAGCTCATTGAATCTATCCCACTCGTCACGAGAGGTCTTGCTGTCCTTGTCGCAAATGAACGGTATGAAATCAACTACGCTGTTCACCTTCTCATTCACGACGTTCCAGATGAAACCGCCTAGATAACAACCGAACATGGTCTGGTAAAGAATCGCAGTCAAATCATTGCCGTTGTACTCCGATTCCCAACCGCCTGATGATAGGCTGTTATGCACCGCTTGTCGTGCAAGGTTCTGACTGTATTCGACTATGCGAGCACCACCATCAATGACCTCTCCGTCCTGCGTCTTACATCCGAAGGTATCCTCCTCGATGAGCTGTCTGATGTCGATGACCTCTATCTTTTCTTTCAAGCGGCTTTGGGGCACCACGTATTCGGAAAAGCGCTCATCCACGTCATCGAACATGGCTGAGAACTTCCCATAGAAATCCGTATCACGCGGTAAGGTGAGGATGTTGTTCCATGTCACCGCATCGAAGCGAACATAATCATCCGTATCGAAGAAGATGAGGCATTCGGGCTTACAGGGAGCAGCGAGGAGCGAGCGGAACCGGAACTCGTCAGCCGTCCGTGCAGGAAAGCAGAAGACGGGGTACTCGCCACTAAGTCTATCGCAGAAGCAATCATATTGATGGTTCTGATGTTCTGACCTCGCCTCTTTCGGCTGGTATGTCGCAAGGAGCATGTTTGACCTTTCTTCTAATAGATACATATATAGATACAATCATAGTATACTATATTCCGAGATATAAAAAGAGCTGTGGCAATCAGTTAAAACTAACGCACAGCTCTTTTAAGTTTATTTCACAGCACCACAGGAGCAGGTATATCCAGTGGTAATGGTCTCGTCCCATGCAGGAGAAACTTCAACAGTCTCGTCCCATGCTTGCTCTAATACTATTTTGATAGTATGGTAGCCCATGCAGTTGTTATTTCCATTGTCGAGTTGAGAATCACTATGTGCCAACCACGCATCATACGAATTGAATTGAGCAAAACATCCATTACATTCAACACCGGTTCCATATACCGCATCATGGTGAATCGTCTGGTACTGCGCCTCATGATGCACGACCGTGGTCTGCGCAACCCAATTATGAGTGTGCTGCGGCTTGCTCCCGCCGCCACCATTGCTTGACCCACCGTTGGAGCCGGAGTTCCCTCCATTGACAGCGCTACCGCCATTACCGCCGGTCTCGGGCTTGGACGCACCTGCGTTCCCGCCTGACGCCTCGTCGGTCACTCCCTCCTCGGCCTTCTGGCCCTCCTCATCGACCTTGTCCTTGTCGGCGTTCGGGTTGGCCTTGGCGTTATCCTTCACCAACTCGATGACCTTGGTGCCCTTCGCACCGGTCAGGGTCTCGTCGCCCTTCTTCACGGCCTCGCCGATGGACTTCACGATGGCGTTGAGCGCATCTGCGTCGGCCTTGTCAGCCGCGATGGGCTTGAACTCGAAGGGCAGTTCATCCCCCGTGTCCTTCCCATCCTTGTCTTCGACCCCGGACTTCACCTTGGCGGTCTTGGGGACCTCGTAGGTGGAGCCGTCCTTGTCCACGGGGCTGATGAAGGAGACCTCGTACTCGCCCTCTGCGGGCACGTCGAGCGCGTGCGGCTCGTTCGCGTCGTAGGCGTGGTAGTAGTCCACCTTCTCTTCCTTGTTCACGATGTGGGCGATGACCGGTGAGGACTCGCCCTTCACCCAGCCGTCCGCCTTGGCACCGAGCTGGATGACATGTTGCTCCTGCTTATCGGTTTGCTCGATGGGCGTTGGCTCCTTCGGCTCCGGCTTCTGCGATGCCGCGTACCAGACGCCGCCTCCGATGAGGGCGATTGCCAGCAGCCCGCCGAGTCCGGCCATCACGGCCTTCTTCTTGTCGAACTCATGACCGAAGAGCACGATGCTACCCTTCTTCCCATCCTCCTCCCCCTCGGTGAGGACGTGCGGCATCTGCTGCGTGCCCATCTCCTGCTTATCCTTATCGAAATCCTTGTTGTCTTCCATGACCAATCTCCCTTTCAATCCCGCGCCGATTACCCGACGCTTTCTTCAACTTGAACTATATGTATGCTCCCGTGTCATTTGCACTATCGCCACTTTTGCGTCACTTGCGCAAGTTACACCTTTGCGTCGCGTGCGGCACGGCAGTACTCCTTCATGACAGCCCTTACGCCGCCATCGAACATGCAGCGGAACCACTCGGGCCGCTCCTCATTCGCATAACGCATGAGATACGTATACGAACACGGACAATGTTCGTCAACGAAGTCCATCATCGCGGCGATGTGGTCTTGGCGGTCATCCCTGTACCTGCCCTCATGCACCGCGCGGATGAACTCCGCCAGCCGCTCGTAGTCCTCTTGATAGAGGTCGTACCCATCGCATAGCATCGCGTCCGAGATAACGGCATCCTGCTTGAGCGGCAGGTCGGACGCGACCTCACGCGCATATCCGTAGACGCGGCACGCCTTGGCGTGAATCTCAGACTCGCTCCACTCTCGATAATCCATGCTCCGCTCCTTTCTCGGCACCTCATCCTGAGAGTGCCATCCTGTGCGGACAAGACCGCCCGTCAGAACAACTCCTGCTGACCATTACTCCCCTTATGAGAACATCTGCCAGACGATATGGACCAAGATGAACAGCACGAGCATGAGTGCCGTCCACTTGAGGAAATGGAACATGCGGTCCGGCAGGGTTACCATCGCAAGCCGCTCGATGCGGCGCTTCGACTCCAAAACCATCGTGTCGATGGCCTTCTTGCTGCGCTGCGTCGCCTCGTCTATGTTGCGAAGGGTTATCTCCTGCGCCTTCTCCTGTGCCTTATTCACGCCGTTGAGCGCCGCTTGCTCCGCTGAATGGCTCTCGTCCCGCGCATCCGTGTAGATGCGCTCGACCTCATCGACCAGACCGCGCATCTCATAGAGAATCTGGTTCATCCTCTTCACGGTCTGTGCAACCTCGGCTCTCTGTGCGTCCACACTCTCTTGGAGCTTCTTCACGGCACCGGAGAGCCTGTCGTAATCGTCGATGTCCTTTTCCTTGTCATCGTCCTCGTTCACCAGCTTGCGCCCTGCGGCACGCATCTCGCGAGCCGTCTCGCTGAGATTCCTGACCCCGCTGATGTGCGGCTCGACGCGCTCTTCGTCGCGTTCCATATCCTCCCCTTGCCCTAGAGATTCCTTGAGGTGCTTCGCGCTATATGCCATGCCGTCACGCCCCCTTCTCGCCCACCAGTCTGGTGCGGGTGTGGAAATCATCGCCTATGAGACCGGTTCGCATGAAGTTCTGCAAGGCATCGGCCACGGTGATGGCGGTCTGGCCGTCATCACATTGGGCCACGCAACACCAGTTGCCCGGTCGGTGCTCCAATGCGTGGGCGCGACGCACCTCCACGACCCACTTCTCCGTCGCCTGCTCCTTACTCATAGAACTCCTCCTGCTCGTGATAATCCTCGCAACTGATATATTCCGGGCAGTTGCGAGGGTCGATGCGGCATCCATCCAAATCGGTGTATTCGCATCCCAGATTTCTGCCGAGCCAATGGGCGCAATCCGCCTCCCTGCATTCTTTGTTAGCCATTCGTTCTCCTTTCCATGCAATAGTATTATACCATACTATATCAATAGTAAACTACTTTTCTCCAATTTTACCCATCTCCGACCGAAGCTCGAAGATGTTCGCCAAGATGAAGGCGATGCCGAAGTGGGTCATGGCATCCGCCCCATCGGGTCCGCCGCTGAGCCACCGAGCTATCGCGATGAGTGCCCAGATGGCGGCTATCGCGTACCAGAGGATGCTTTGGATGAGGTCGCCGTCCACCTTACTCATCGGTGCGGACCTCCCCGTTCTTCCTCATCTTATGACGCATCACCTGTATGGCACGCACGCTCCTGCCGGTCATGCGGGAGATTTCCCTATCGGGAATGTCGTGTTCCATAACCAGCCTCCTCTCCCAATCCCGCCACCTCGTGTGGCGGACCTCATCGTCACCGGGGCACAGGGCGTAGTTCCTCTTCCGTTGTCGGTTGCGGTACTCCCTTGCCCTCTCGCTGTCCGCGAAGTTCTTCAATGTCTTCGGCATCTATGAATCCTCCAACATCTTCAACGCGTTAGGTATCCGTTCCATGACCTGCTGAACCGTACCCGCCATCACCTCCTTATCAATGGACGCCGCAGCAGCGACGCGGCAGTTCCATCGCCATATCAGCTCGGGGACGAACTCACCAGTCATCCTCGCTCCGCAATGGATGCAGGTGATGCCGAATAGGGGCGGGTGCTCCTTCGTCCCATTCCTCACCTTGCCGAGTGTGGGTTCGCACCCGCAGAAGGGACAAGGTTCAAAACCGCGTACAGTCATACTCATCTCCCATCTAATACATGAGGATGGAACCGCATTTCGGGCAGAAGGTCGGCACGTCCTCGGCCAAGATGTCGAACTGCGGCTCCGTCATCTCATCCAAATCGGTCATGTCCTGCGCGATGACACCGGCCCAGCCGCAATGCGAGCACCAGATGCCATCGACCGGGTTGGCCGAGGATTTGTTGACGGAGTTCACGCGCGGCACGTACCTGCGGCTCTTGAAGCGCGAGGACTCGTGGCTGACCTCGATGTGCTCGGGCCACTCGCCCTCGCGCCAATTACCGGGAAGAATCTCGTTCAGATACATCGACGCCCCTCTCATGGTCGAGTGTGTTGCTACCATTGTAGCATACCATAAACCTATCAATGTGGAGACGTTGGGTATCTTCACGGGACCGCTACTTAACGCACGTCCGGTCGCTCGGTATTGCGCTCACTCTTGCCGATGGACTGCGCATCTCGACGCGGCTGGCTGCCGAACCCGCTCGTGCCGCCGCCCTTCTTGGGCTTGCGTGCATAGGGGACCTCGGAAGCCATCTCGACGCGCAGCTCGTCGGCACCGCGGCGGTACGCGAGCCACAGGCGCTTCACCTCGGGGTCGTCCACGACCTCCTTGGGCGGGCGCTTGAGTTCGAGTTTCGGGAACGCGGCGAGGGCAGTGCCCTCCAAGCCATGCGCTTTCTTGCGGTAATCGAGGTAGGTCTTCCTCATCTCCTCTAGGTAGGCATCGCGGATGCCGGTGACGCGCTGGCGCTCGGCCTCGACGGCTGCACGGGCCTCGGCGATTTCCGCGCCCTTGGCCTCGATGTCTGCCTCCACGTTCTGCAAGAAGCGGTCCTCAAGGCCGTTCGCGTTCAGGTCGGCATCGAGCTTCGCGAGGGAGAAGGAATATTTGGAGTTGTCGGTGTCGGTGACATAGAGCTTGCCCTTGCGAAACTGGGTGTCAACGCCCCAGCCCTCAAGCATCTCACGATACTCGTAGATGTTCTCGGCCCTGTCAGCTGCGAGGCGGCACAGCTCGCGCAGGTTCATCTTGTAGGACTCCCCGCCGCGCCCCTCTATCTCCTTCTCCACCTTCGACGGCTGTTTCTTATGGACGGAGGAATTGCGCTCGTCGCGCTCCACCTGCTTCAAGCCCCATGCCTTGTCCATCTTGCGGATGCGGGAGGCACGTTCGACCTTGGCCTTCTGTCCTCGCCCCTCGTTAAGTCGCTTTTTCGTCTGGATGTCGGAGCGATTTATGACCATATGAACGGCATAGCGATTGGTTTTGTCCTCCTTGCAATACTCGTTGTGCAGGGCGAAGACCACCTCTTGGTTCGGGTAGAACTTCGCTGCGTACTCCTTGGCGTAAGCCATGCACTCCTCTGGTGTGAGCTTGCCGCCGTTGATGTCGCATTCATCCGGAAGGAAGGCGAGTATCTGATGGTACATAATCGTGTTCCTCGACGGCCTCAACTCACCGGTCTTCTTATCTCGGACCATTCGCGATGCCTTATCGTGACCGAAACGCCTGCGCGTGGCCTCCATGAAGGTCGCCCAGCGCTTGATGTTGGTGCATCCATCCATGTTCTGGGAATCACGGAGGAGAACCTTCTTGTCATCGTTGATGTAGGCACGGAGGTTGCGCTGGTGCCCTTTCTCCGTGACGGCACGCTGCTTGATGATGGTCAATGGTCATTCCTCCTCTCATCTATCGTCTTCATCAACCACATATTTCCAATGGTAACCTTTATATGCTTTACCAGACTTGCATGCTGCGCTTACTCCTCCGCTGTCTGGAGCAGACAGATGTAGTTGTGCCTCCGTCGCTGAGGTGAAGACCTCGCCGCTCTCGACACAGAGCACCTTCTTTGCATTATGTTTGTAATTTGACTCAGCCCCGATGGATTGTAGTCGTACTGTAAAGTGACATGCTTGCTCCTCGCACTCACCGTCGCGGCGGAGTATGTCTTAAATTGCAAGTTCTCGGCGGGATGGAACCCCGGCGCTATCTTCTCAAGGTTGTCCATCTGGTCGATGTACATGAAATCGTTCGTCCCTAGAAGCAGGAACCGCTTGTCGGGGTTGTCCTGAACCAACTTCGCGATGATGACGAACTTGCCGGTACCCGTCGGCTGGATGACGCAGGCGCGGTCGCTTTGCGAGAGCATATCACACAACTTGTCATAGGCGATTTGGTTGTGCGGGTAAAGCTCGATTTGGGAGTCCATGTCAGTTATCCTTTCTGTCCTTGATTTCCTTACATCCAATATAGGACTTTGCGTTCGCAGTGCGGGCACTTCGCCGGTAACCCAGCAAGCACGCGGCGCTCGTTCAAGTTGAAACCATGGATGAATGTGTGGCCGCACTTGGAGCACTCGTACCAATACTCCATCACTTTGTGTCTCCTGTTGTGCTTGGCTTTGTATTTGACGGTGCAGAACGCATCATCCTTCGGTTGGATGGTGAGAATCACGATTCCGCCTCCTCATTATCGTTGAAATCATGGTCGGTGATATAAACCTTATGCCGCGCTGCCTCCTCGCAAAGTTGGCCGAGAACATCTGAGACTTTCAAGAACATGTCACCCTCACGCGTCAGGACACGAAATGTCTCGTCTGCGTTATAGACATCCACGCCGTATGTGTTCAAAAACTTCATGAGCTGGTTCAGGTTCACGCCTTGTTTGTGTAACTCGGTCGCAATCTTCTCGATGGGTCGTACATCAATCATCGTAATGTTCAGGTTGTCGGTATGGATGAGTGCTGTACGCACATATTCCGAAACCGTCATCCCCAATTTGGCAGCCTTGCGTTTAATGATTTCCCTTTCCTTATCTGTCACACGGATGAGAATGCTTCTCTCTTTCCTGCTCACTTCTATCTATGCCTCCTTTAGGGAAATGAATATTTGATTTTGGAAACGGTGCCGCCGCCGTTTCCAAAATCACGAAAAGCCGCCTTTTCGCTTAACCGAAATCGGTGAAATGGTAGCTCTCGTTAGGTACCTGACGACCGATTGAGACCCCCTTTTGGTAGGCTCCTAAAGCCGCACAAAAGCAAGATGGAAGGGGATGTACAAGTGCGGTTTTACCGCGATTGTATATACACTTCCTACATCTTGCAACTCGAAGAGCGACCTTGGTCGGTGAGCACTGCTATTGTAGCAGTGCGAGAGCCTTCCCGGACGGGAAATAGGGGTGCCGCCGCCCCTATTTTCTGGCCGGGAAGGCGGTGTCTCCCGGAGCTTGCGGAGGGAGACAGAAAGGTGAGGTGCCGCCGCCCCACCTTTCTCAAATCTGCGAAACGCAGACAGATGATTTGGTTTTCCAGACTTGGCAGTCATGTATTTTCAGACGCTCGCGAACGGATGGATGTACTTCGCCTCGGCATGGGAACGCCGCTTCGCGAACCGGTATCGCGTGATTCTCAAAATCGGTCGCGCCGTTTTCTGGATGGCGGTGAATCGAAAATCTCGAAGGGCGGTGATGCGAAGCGGCGAATCTCAGAAGGTGGTTTCAAGCCATGGGTCTAATCGAAATTGGAAACGTACCAACGGCCATTCTCCACCACGATGCTGCTCCTGCCGAAATCGACATCGACAAAAATACCATCATCCTCGATGACGCGAATGTCCACGCCGTCGAAGAAGTCATAGTAGCCAACGATGTCACTGTGAAGCTCATCCACGCACATGTCGCAGACGACCTTGCCGTTGGACTTATCGTAGATGAGGAACCCATCATACTTCTCAGGGTCGGTGACGTAAGTGTCGAAGCCGATGATGCCATTCTCGGTCATCTCGGCGAAACTGTTCAACATTCCGATGATGAAGACGGGCGCGTAATCGTGAAAAATGCGATGTCCTTTCAGAATCAACCTGTTACTTGTCGAGGGCTTCGGCGAAGACGCAGCAGCGGTAACCCGCGCTCGACATGTCGCCCTCCTTGGGCGGGTCGTTGTGCTTGTAGAGCACAGCACGCCTTCCGGGCCAGTAGTCCGTACCGTCATCGTTCTTCTTGGCCCACAGCCATTCGGTCACCTTGCCGTATCGGAAATCTCCGATGAGCGGAGACGGAATCGTCTCGTCCTCGTCCTTTCCGAACGTGCGGTAGGTGATTTCGTATTTGTCGTAACCGGTCTTCGTGGAGACACGCTTCACGCCGACGATGGTGCAGTGAATCTTGGTCGCCATCGCCACGCGATAGGCTAGGTTGTTCTCATCCTCGGCATCAACGATTGCCCTTGCGCATAGACCTACTTCTACGGGTCTGGGTTGACGGCCTTTCTCGATGGCGGCGGTCATATAGGCCATCGGAAGAATCTCGCGATAGCGTTGGTCGGTCATCTTGTTCTTGCGCTCGTCCATATTGCGTCTCCCTTCGTCGCGGACGGATGATATGAGAAACCGCCCACACGGGCGGCTCCATATTCCTACTTCAACTTCGCGACCAACTCGACGATTCCCTCGCGCTGTCGGCTACCGAGACCCTGCACGCGTCGGTTCTCCGCGATGCCGAGCTTGCGCATGATGTCATCGGCCTTGGCCTTGCCGATGCCGGGGATGCACATCAGGAACTCGTGGACGCGGATGCGCTTGGCGCGGTCATCTGCAAGGGCGTCGGCAAGGGAAATCTCCCCCGTCTTCACGAGTCCCTTGAACTCCGTGCGCTCGCGGCGAGCCTCTGCGGCACGCTCAAGCGCGGCCTTGCGCTGCTCGTCGGTCATCTCGGGCAGGTTGTTGTTCTCCATCTTGATACTCCTCACTCTCCGGCTAAGCCGGTCTGCTTGTTCTCAGATGCCGCCTTGCGCAATCGCCAGCGGCGGTTCGAGATGGACTTCATCGAGCGCTTGATGATTCGTGAAAGCTCTCTATCGGGAATCCTTTGGATGAGAACCAACTTATCCTCGTCATCCGTCCACTTTCGCCGCTCGTACTTGAAGGCGGTCTGTGTGTAGTAACGCTTGTGCTCGGCGCGTTTGCGGTCATGCCGCTCCGATGCACTCAGGCTACCTCTCATCTATGCCGTCCACTTCTTGACCTCGACCACATCGTAGGTGGCGGCGAAACCGCTGGCCTTCGCGCCGAGGGTGAGCGCGTCGCAGACGGCCACCGCCTTGTCGAATGACTCGCACCACGCGACGGCCACGCCGCCGACCACCATCACGACGTAAATCTTGTCGAGCTTCGCATCTGCCGTTGTCGCCATGTCGGCTCCTTTCACTTCGTCCTTCTTGAACGGTTCCGTGTATGCAGGTTTCTCTTTCGGCTGTTGCGCCTTCGCTTTGGGCCGCACCTTCTCCTTCATAGCCTCCAAGATTCGCTCGTCCATGTCGGCGCACCAATCGGTGTAGACCTTGATGGCATCCTTGTTGGTGGCGCAGTTGAACATGCGTCGGTCCATCTTGCCGTCGGGCATCTGGTATGTGCCCATGTACGTCGCCCCATGAGTCGGGCCGTAGAGCTTCCCGCGTCCGCCCTGTTGGTTGAATATGGGCTTATCGGGCTTCGACATCCGTCTCCTCCTTCACCTCGACCGCGACACCCTCCTCGGCGGGAACGAGCCATGTGCGCCACTTGGAGACGACCACGCCTCCCTCGTTGTAGGCCGCGCGGAAGTTGCACACGACGCATGTGCGCCCATCACCTCCGCGTGCGACGCCGATGACCGTGCCCAGACCGAACTTCTGGGAGAGGATTCGACCCCCGATGTGATAGCGGTTCCCGTAGGCATCGCGGGGGAGCGCATGGATGTACTTGTACACCCCGATTCGCTTTCCCATCGCGCACCGCCTACGCGAACTCGGCTTCGAGGAGGCGGTTGATGAGGACGGTCATGTTCTCACCCGTCTCCACCTTGTGATATTGGAGCTTCGTGTGCATGGACTTCGGGATGCGGACGTTGATGCACACCAGCTCATCGACCTCCGGCTGCGCGTGCTGGATGGAGGCCTGCTGGCGCTTGGACTTCTTCGCGGAGGCCATGAAGGCGTTACCGTTGTTAGACATACTTCTTCTCCTTCTCGTTGATGATGGAATCTGCCAGCTCCTCAAGAGCCGGGATGACGTGGCTGTGCGGGCTGTGCTCCGCGACCGACTTGCCCTCGGCTGCGGCCTGCGAGAGCGCGACCGCGCGGGGCACTTTCGCGATGACCGGAACCTGCTCTGACTCAAGGAACTCCACGAGCTGCTTGTCGAGCTTGCCGAACGCATAGAAGTTGTTGACCACGAGGCGGATTGCCGCACCCGTGCCGGAGTCCTTGGCGATTTGGTAGGTACGCATGGTCGGCTCCACATCGCGCGTGCTCGGGAGCATGGGGATGAGGATGACATCGGCGGCGCGGCACCAATCGCCCATGCCGTCGTTCAGGACGCCCGCCGTATCGACAATCTGGTAATCGCAGGACTCGGCGTAATCCGGGTCATCGCAGACCTCGTGGACGGAGCCGCCCTGCGGGTCGGTGGAGACGAACGCCACCGTGGAGCCTCGGCGCTCAAGCGCGAACGCCAGCTCGTCGGCGAGGGTGGTCTTGCCGACACCGCCCTTCTGGTTGAGGAACAGAATCGTGAACATATACATCAGTCCTTTCGTGTCTTGATTCATGAGTTGCTTAATCCGCGAGGTGCCATTCGTTCATCATGAGGATGCCGAACGTAATCCCGCCCTCCTTGGTGAATATAATCTCGTCTCCCTCCTCCGGTGCCACATCACCGTCATATCGGTACTTCTCTCCCTCGATGGTGACGATTGAGTACGGGGATTCACCATGGACGGCAACTACGTCCTCGACCGTCCCCGACAAGCCCCTCACGTCCGCCATAGCCATGGGCAGTGATACAAGTCCACCGAGGATGATGAAGAACAGGAAGTACAGCGGCCCGTAGAAGCCGAGCCAATCCATCACCCTATCGCGCCATGACACCTCACGCATGTCGCCCACCCTTGACGCGCCTGCCGTACTCCCGGCAAAGGGAGCGCACTGTCACGGCGTAGATAGTGAGCAGCGCGGTGAACAGGAACGTGACCGTGAACACTCCGGGTGTGCTCAGGCCGATGTAGCAGCCCAAAGCGAGGGCGACGATTGCCGCCATCGGCACGGCGGAGGCGACCGTGATGGTCAGCTCCGCTTCCCACGACATGGGCTTGCGGCCCTTGTGGTCGCGCTTCCGATGCAGACCCTTCGAGGCCATCGGCATCACTTCCCTTCCGAATCGTCGAGACCGCACCCGTCCGAGACTGCGGCCATGCAGCAGAACGCATAGGAGAACAAGAGCATGAGTGCCACCGCCGCCACGGCACCGAAAGCCCATCGCGGACCTCCCAGCGACCACGCCAGCGCGGCTATGGCGATGAACTCCACGGCGAAGATGAGCGGGACCATATAGCGCATGATGCACATCGCGACCTTATCCGACCTTGCCATCCGGCACCTCCATCAACCTAGGAACGATGCGAGGAGGAACATGACGGCCATAAGCGACAGGAAGCCGATTTGCAGCGCCCTCTTGCGCGTCATCTTCCTCCTCGCGAAGATGTACGTGGAATCGTGGGAGATGCTGGCGGCGGCGAGGATGACCGCCAGCATCAGGAAACCCCAGCCGATTGCAAACACGACCGGTCTCCTCTCGAACCCTAGAACGGAATGTCCTCGTCATAGAGGTCGAGTTCAGGAGCAGGCGCATCGCCGGTCTGCTCGCGCTTGCCGCCGCTGAACTCAAGCTGGTCAACGATGACGCTCAGCTCGTGGCGCTTCTCGTCATCCTTGGTCCACTGCGAGTAGCGCAGCTTGCCGTCGATGGTGACCTTGGTTCCCTTGAGGAGGTACTTGGACAGCTTCTCGGCGCGGGTGCCGAACAGGGAGCACTTGACGAACACGGGGGCATCGACGTACTCGCCCTCGGCGTTCTTGCGCTTCTCGTTGACCGCGACGGTGAACCCTGCGACTGCGAGGCCGCTGGCGGTTGCGCGCATCTCCACGTCGCGCGTCAGGTTGCCCTCGATGATGACTCGGTTGATTGCCATGCCTGAATCCAATCTACTCGGATGTGACTACCTGCCTTTTCGGCACTACCAATATAGCAAACTACAATGCCAGTATAGTTGGAATGTAGTAACCTCCATATCTTCTACACGCGGCGAACCCGCCACATGCCAAGGAGGGGCCGTCGGTCATCCGGTGTCCCTCCCATGCCGCGCCTATCGCTTTCAAAAGCTCGTGACCGAGAACCAGTCCCCATTGCCGACGGTCTTCCGCACACGGTAATAAATCCCCTCTGTGCACGTCTCCTTCGCTATGACGACATCCGAGGGCTTGACGTTCTTCCATCCGTACATTCCGCGAACCCACTTGTCGAGGAACGCCTTGGTGGGGTGGAACGAACGGGGAGAGGAATTGCGGTAGAAGTCGCACCTCGCCCTCTCGCGCCTCTTTGCCTTCGCTCCATCCGCCTCACGGGCATCATCGACGTACCAGTCACCATCGACTTTGAAGAACACGCGCTCGCTGATGACGTTCTCAGGCTCGACCCAATCGAAGGACCCCTTCGAGGCGCGGCACTCGAACAGGATGCGCGAGTCCAGCCCCCGCAAGTTTGCAAATCGAGCGTCACCGCTCACCTCCTTCAACTCCGGGCGGCGGATGCCGACCGCGACGCACTCGCGGCCACGGGAGAGAAAATGCACGCCCACGACATCGCTGTAACTCGCATTGTCCATCTCAAGGACCCAGCCATCTTCGATGTAGCGATGTACAATGCCCGTGATGATGGCGTTCAGGTCGTTGCGCTTCATGGTGGGGTTCCTTCCCTCGCGGTTTGCGTTGCCTTAATTATAGCAACCTACAATACTACAAAAGTGGTAATACAGTATGCCACATAGACTCTCCATAAGAATAGGGGCACCCTCGCGGATGCCCCTCTTGCCACCTAGTCGAAGACGAAGCGACCATCTTGGACGTGCATCTTCTCGCCATCGAACGTGTAGCGCCAGATGCGCGGGTCCTTCTCCTCGGCCTCGTCCCAGTTCTCCATGAACACGAGGACCGAACCCGCCCCGATGACGGGGGCGCAGGCCTCGAAGACGGCGCGACCCATGTCATCCCTGTACGCGGCGATTCCGCAATCCTCGAAGAAGACGAAATCAATGCCCTCCTCGGTTTCGTCCTCCACCGAGAAGCCCAGCCAATCGAGGATGCCGCGCGGTCCCTCCTTCTCGGCGTCGAACCAGAACTCGCCGCTCTGCGACTCCTCGTCGTAATCCCCGGCAAGCGCCTCCCTCATGCCCGCGTCCAGCGCCAGCTCGACGAACCTGCCGTAATCCTTCCTCTTGATGGAGAGGATGCCCTTCAACAGGACCGTCTTGTCCTCCCACTTAATCTTCCTCCACCAGTCGCACTTCGGCTCGAACATGTCGGTTCCTTTCTCTCGGTGCCTGTGGCTTAATTATAGCAACCTATCATGCTATCAATGTAGTAAACTACATTCCTACACGTCCTCTCCACAAAGCCGCTCCCCGAAGGGAACATGGTCATAGGGGCTTGCCCCTATCCTTGCCCTCCCCCATCCGTCACCCATGCGAACCAGCCGCCATCTCTCCAACACCGTCCTTCCTGTGAACGTCAACCCCTCCTCCTCTCTCCTTGCCTCCTAATTGCCGCAGATTCACGGTCTCGGTCACGGTAAAGGCTTGAGAATTTGAGAGTATCGTAGTATAATAGTATGATATATAACTATGTGAAAGGAGGGACGGTCGCATGGACACGACGGGGATTCTGAGACCCGATGAGCTACCGTTCGAGGTCCCATACGACCTCGAACTCGCGATAAACGAGCTGCTGGACGCTTGGGAGCGCGATGAGGTGATGAACCTCGACTGCTACCTCAACGAGGTGCAGGCATCGGCGCGGAGCGTCAGCGAGGAGAACGATGCATGGGTGCGATGGTACTACGTGCAATACGGATGGAGGCATGGGCATGATTGATTTCACGGACTGCAAGGGTCTCGTCAATAGCTACGAGGGAGCCGACTTCAAGAGGAAAATCATATATGACGGCGACGTGTACATGTTGAAGTTCGGGCAGAAGCTCGAATCAGATGAGCGGAAGCCGATGCAGGCGAGTTACGCCAGCACGCCGGTATCGGAATACCTCGGCTCTCACATCTACGCACTCGCCGGTCTGCCGACACAGCACACGATGTTGGGAACATGCAACGGGAAGACCGTCGTCGCTTGTCGCGATTTCATCGAATCGCGACCTGATGCAGAGGACGTGACCCTTGTCGAGTTCAAGAAACTTGAGAACTCGTTTCTGGGAAGCTCGACGGCGGGCGGGCGAACGCCGTCGCTCGACAATCTCCTCGACATCTTCTCGGAGCATGACTACCTCGAAAGCATCAGAGATGCGGCTGAGGAGCGGTATTGGCAGATGTTCGCCGTCGATTCGCTTATCGGAAATTTCGACCGGCACGCCGGTAACTGGGGATACATCCTAGATAGGCGCAAGAACGCCATAATCGACTTGGCACCCGTCTACGATTGCGGTTCCAGCCTCTACCCGGCACTCAACGAGGCCGCAATGGCAAATTTCATCAAGGATAGGGACAGCCTTGTCAAGAGAGTGCTTGATTTCCCCCGCGCCGCTCTCCGCATCGGTAAAAACAAGGTCGCCTATCACGAGTTCCTGCTATCCGATGAGGGCGCGAAGGCGCGGGCGGCACTCGGCGACATCATGTCGAAGATGGACTTTGGTGCCATCCATCGCCTCATCGAGGAGACTCCGTGCATCAGCGATGTGCGACGCGAGTTCTACTCGCAGCTCGTAGATGTGAGGAGGGAAGCAATCCTCGAACCGGCTTACGAACTGTACAAGGAGGAGCACCGCCACGAGAACGCCATCGAGCACTCTGTCTCCCTCAAGGATGAGGCGGAGAACGCCAAAGCGGCATCCAAGGCGATGGAGCAAGGAAATGCGATTACAGCGCACGAACGTGATATGAGCCGATAACGGTACAAAGGGCATGAACGGAAAAATCGAGAAAGACCGAAAAAACGACCCCGCAGAATCGAATCTGCGGGGTCGTTCACGTCACCCATGTCCCAGATGACCTATGTCGGATGATGCCGCCTAAAATCGGCTCACAGCGCGTCAGGCGGGAAACGGGCAGGTCACGGCATCATGCAATCGTCTTCTCATCATCGCCCTTGCCGAGCCGATGCGCGAGGGTCAGGCACGCGACAGAGGACGCTCCCGTGACCGCGATGAACGGCGCGAGACCGACGCCGCCGGTCTTGTCATAACTCCCTGCCTCCTGCTTCCCGTCATCGGACTCTATGGCGCGGATGGTCACCTGAGTGGTGTTGGCGAGACATGGTGAAGGATGTGCGAGACCAATCGCGACAAATGTCAATACAGTCATGACAATCTTATTCCAAATCATACATCGCTCCCCTTATCTCACACTGGCGATTCCGATAGACTCACAGGTCTTTGTAGAGCAGGATTGTAAGCTGTGTACGTGTCTGCGACGTATGACGGGACTACATTCGGATTAAAACCCTGACCAGCCGTGTTATACCACATGCCATCTGCCCCCGGTATATAATCCGGAGTCTGCCGAGGAAGATAACCCGCTCCGTCACCCCAGGTAATGAACCTGAACCTTGACCCGAGTGTGACTGACTCAAGCCAATGACTACCAGCAAACATATCCTTCATATTGGTAACACGCGATGTGTCGAAGCTGCTTAGGTCAAGAGACTTGAACTTATCACCTAATCCCTTGAACATGCACTCCATGTTAACGACTCGCGATGTATCAAAGCTGCTTAGGTCAAGGGATTGAATATGATTCATATTATCAAACATGTAGCTCATATCTGTGACACTCGATGTATCGAAGCTGCTTAGGTCAAGAGATTGAATCGCCTGATTGTTCATGAACATCTCGCGCATATTCGTGACATTCGATGTATCGAACCCACTGAAATCCAAAGCCAAAGCCCTCACGACTGAACCGCTGTCATTAGGAATGGCATCGAGCATATAGCAGAACATGCACTCCATGTTTGTAACTTCTGACGTATCGAGATTAGCGAGATTCAATGACTTGATATATTGGCACCCGAAAAACCAATATGCTGTGCTGACCGGTTTAACCACATCAAGGAACTTGACTGTCCTGATGTCATTAGAATAATCCCACCAAGGCTGCTGATTACCCGTGGAGTAGACATCCGTCTCGATGCCTGTGTAGACAGCGGTCACCGTCCTTCCTTCAAACACTTGACCGACATTGGGAACCTCAGAGCGTTTATAAAAGTTCAGGCTATTGTCATCCGCACTGTACACAGCGAATGCCTCTGCCGGTTTCATAGGCGTAATGGCATTGCTTGTCAACGTGCCCGTGTACTTTCCAGTCGAGTCGCTAACCTTGCAAGTTGTCCCATGACCGTCATCCTCCTCGATGGTCGTATATGTTGAACCAGTCGCTCCTGAAATCACGGAGCCGTCACGATACCACTGATAGCTTGGCTTGGCATCGGCTTGAAGATTTGAGGTGGTCGCGGTCAGTGTGGAACCGACGGTCGTATCACCCGAAATGGAGACAACGCCCTGCAACGCCTTCTCACTGAACTTGAAACCCAGCTTGAGCATATCCGTACCGCCGCTTGACGCTTTGTCCATCAGCGCTGCGTTAATCTTGCGGTCGAGCTTGGATACCTTGAGACGCAGTTCCTTGCTTCCAGATGAGAAGTCGATACCACTTGCGGGCGCGGAGTCTTTGCCGCCAGTGCGGCTCAAGGCGTGAGTTCCGCCGATGTCGAGCGTGAAATCCACCGCGTTGCCCATCGCATCTGCGGTGTAGGCATCCATCACGACGGCATCGCCGGAGTTCACGATGGTCAGGCCGGACGGAGCCACGACCGTTCCGTCGGCCATCATGGTGCAGGGTATCGTCGCAGGCACGGTGACGCTGATGTTAGACGTGTCCACAGAATCGGTCACCTCGCTCGCTGCAAAAGCGGGGGACGCGGTGCCCAAGGCGATGGCGATGGTGGCCGCGAAGCAGGTCACGGCGCGTGCGAGGAGACCGGCCTTCTTGGTCTTTCCCATGTTCCTCCTTCCTAGAGAAAAATGGCGCTACATCGAGCGCCATAATGTCTTTCACTTTGATGGAGGACGTTAGTCGATGCCCATCTCGTGATTGCCCTCCCAGCTGTCATCGACCGAGATGCCGCCAGCCGCGTTACCGGCAGCGAACGTCCAAGTGATGGTCGCCACGGTCTTGTCTTTGGCGATGTCTTCCTTGACGTTCTTCGCGTCACCCTGCGCTTTGAGGTTCAGGGTCGCACCAGCGGCACCGGTCGGGGCGAGGTCGTAGGAACCGGCCTTGGCCTTCGGCGCGGCGGCGTCGATGAGGGCGGAATCCACGCCGAACTGGAAGTCCACCGCGTTGTCCTCGCTGGCCTTGGAGGCGTCGGCCACGATGTTGAATGGGGACTGTTTCGCCACGGACACGCCTGAGACGTGGATGCCGAAATTGGAGCCGTTGACGATTTGCAATGCGCCCGAGGAGGCGGAGGTCAGACGACCGTCAGCTCCCATGGTGAACGGGATGACCGTCGGCACCGTCACCGTCAGGTTGGAATCGTCGGCCTTGACCGTGACGGTCGTGGTCTTGTTCGTGGCGGCGAAGGCGGCGGCAGGGGTGCCGATTGCGGTGGCGAGCATCGCGGCTGCCATGATTCCTGCGATGCCCTTCTTGAACTTAGGCATGTCATGCCCCTTTCTCCCCATCCGGGGTGTCTATCCGCTCGCGGGTCCATCCCGCGAAATCACGGCTATTCAGATGCGGCGATGGTGACCTCGAAGCCGGAGGGGTTGCCGGACGGCTCACCGTCCTCCATGGCCTGAACGGTCACGGTCGCTTCACCCGTCTTCGCGCCTATCACGTCAATCTCGTCCAGCTTCTCACCGGGCTTGAGGCCTTTGTAGGAGCCGATGACCTTCCCGCCCTGCTCCACCTCGATGAGCTGGTCGAAGCGGTTCTCCTCGACATTGGCGACGCGCACCGCTAGCTTGGTGCCATCGGCGGAAATGGTCGGGGTCATGTCCAGCGAGATAGTCATCATGGACTCACGCGCCTGACGGTCGAGTTCGGCCTGAATCTCCTCCTTGGTCATATCATCGTAACCGCCCAAGGTGGCACCGCCGGTCTTGCCGCCCTTGAGGGTGAGGTACGCCCCGCCCGCGCAGAGCGCGAGCAGCAGCACGCCCACAGCGATAAGTACGCGGCGTTTCCTCACCACGGTGTCCGTCTGGTCTGTCATCTACATCATCCTTCCATGTAATCAGGAGTATATCTTATAGGGGCGGGCCACGGAGCCGTCAAGGCCTCATGACCCGCTGTCATCCTATGAGCGCATCACCGCGCCGTATTGCTCTTCATTTCCATCTCCCCTCGTATCGGTGCGTTGCGGTGCGAATCCGCAGCTTGTACATTCACCTCTGCGCTCGCCTCTGACGTGCGCCGCGTTTCGTATCCATCTCGCAGCATCTCCGGTCTTACCCCTGTCGGTGCCATACCGCGTCGCCATCACATCTCGGACAGAACAAGATACATAGCGGACAGGCATATATCACCCTATCCAACCTCATCCCACTCGAAGCGGCCCTTGCCGCTGTTGCGCCATTGGAACAGGCCACGCAAGGCACCGTAGTCCAGCCACTCGCGCACGGTCTCCGCGTCCTTGGGGTTCATCACGAGGATGCTGAACTCAAGCACGGTACCGGCTGGGACGGTCTCGGATGCGGCCAGCGCCACGCGCTCGCCGGAGGCGGAGCTGGCGCGAAGCGGGCGCTCGCAGCGACCGCACTCGGCACCATCGGGGAGCTGGAACGGGATTCTGCGCTGCTCCACGAACACGGTGCCGTCGATGACCTTCTTGAAGGCCGTCAGCTTGCTCGAACGGGTACCGGGCACGCGGCGCAGGGCCGAGCAGGCGTCCTTGAAGAAGCCCTTGATTTGGTAGTCCCAGCAGAAGGGCACGCCGTCCTCCGTGCGGGGGAAGCAGGTGGTCGCGTCCTCCACGGTATCCATGCCCTCGATGACCCCGACCTCCTCTTCGCCGACCTCCGGCTCGGGGGCCTTCGAGGCAATCCAGTTGCCGTAAATCTCGGGGTCGCCGGGGGTCATGCCCAGAGCCTCCTCAAGCAGGGTCAGGCGCACGGCGATTCGCTCACCGATGCCCTCAAGGCGGTTCCCGTCCTTCTTCATGATACGTACCATCCTTCCATGGTCCTCGGCACCGTCCCTCCGGTGCCGTTTGCTATCTACAATCATAGCAAACCACAAAACAATATTGATGGAAACATTGAGACGCATAATTCCATCATGACTTGGGAGGTCCTACCCCCTCCCCTTATGGCCGAACTTCTCACGCAGGAGCCTCATGCGCCCCGTCAAGGCGTTGGCGAAGACCTCCTCGGCAAGGAAGTCGTGGAAGCCATCGCCTACATCCGTCACCCGCCTCACGCGGTAGGGCTTGACGGACAGGAAGCCCTCGCCCACGGCAACGGCCATATCCAAGGTCGGGTACGCGCCGATGGCGGACCAGCGCCACCGCTCCCCGTCCGGCACCCAGACCTCCAAGCTGTAAACGATGTCCATGCCAGCCACGGCGACCGCCTACTCCCCAATCTCCTCGGCGATTTCACCGGCGATGCGCAGAAGCTCGCCACGGCAATAGTCCATCTTCCGGGCGTAGGACTGCATGATGACCGAAAGCTCGGCGTTCAAGACCGCAAGCTCGTCATAGCAGTCCGCCAGTGCGCGGTGGGCATCCGTGCGCTCGATGCCGAGGATGTCGCGCAGGCTGTCCATGGAGCGGCTGGGCAGGTCGGGCCACAGCTCGCGGGCAGCGTCCAACGTGTCGATGACATCGAGGTAGGTGAAGTCGCGACCGGACTTGGCGGCTGCGGCCTCAATGAACGGGATGTCGAACGAGGCGATGTTGTGCCCAGCGAGCACCGCGTCTTCCTCGATGAAGTCGATGAACGCGTCGAGCGCATCGCCGATGGCGGGAGCGCCCTTGAGCATATCGTCGGTGATGCCGTTGACGCGCCCCGCCGCCTCGGGCATAGACCCCTCAATCGCCACGAGCGTCGAGAACAAGCCCTGCGGCAGGCCGTCCTTGACGCCGATGGCGGCAATCTCGCAAATCTGGTCGCTATCGGGATGCAGCCCGGTTGTCTCGATGTCGAACACGACGTAATCGTACTTGGATTCCATTCCATTCTCCCTCTCGATTGAAAAAGGGCCGCGCCACCTGCGACACGGCCCCGCAAAAGGTCATCTCCGACTGTTAGTCGCGCACGACCTTCTCCAACATGACCATACCCGGCGCGTCCTCGTCACCGCTGACGGGCACGGCGCTGAGATGCACCGAACCCTCCTTCAACGCGGCAGTGAATCCCGCGACGGCGATGTCCTCGATTTCCCCGCGCAGGGCGAAGGCGGCATCCACCCAGCCCTCACCGCGCACCCACACCGGGAACGGAGTCGCCGAGACCATGAACATGCGCAGGTCGCCATCACCGGGCAGCTCATCGGAGTCGGTCGTGCCACCGTTCTCCCGATGGAGCGGGCAACACTCGCAATCATCGTCACGGAACAGCTCGCAGAACAGCTCCTTGATGATGTCGGGAGCGCCATCGTCACCGTCATCCTCGCAACGCGCCTCCTCGGCCAAGGCCGCAGCAGCCGCACGGGCGTTCGCAGCCTCCTCGGCGAGCGTGGGGCGGTGGATGGCATCAGGTTCGCGCAGAGCGTCGTTCTTGACGGTCTCCATCAGCGCGACGGCATCCGCGACCTCCACAGGGGAGAAGCAGGTGGTGAGGTTCAGCAGGTCATGCCCGCATCCGCACGTCCATTCCTCCTCGTGGAGAACGACCACGGTCCTGCCGCAATCGGGGCACCAGCCCACCATATAAACCACGTTGTTGTCAGCCATATGTCAATCCTTTCCCTTGATGGCTAGATAACCTCGTCCCTCAGTATACCTTTCGGATTGGGGTAGCAATCGCGCATCGCCCAGCGCTGGGACACGTACTCGACGCAATCCCGCATCTCCGGTAGGAGCTGCGCCACCGCCGCCTCCTTGCTCTGAGCGCGGCAAACGGCGGTGTCCATGCCCAGCTTGTGCTTCCGCGTGGGCACCTTGCGGCGCAGCTTGATGAAGAAGTAGTAATCCATGGTGTCGTTCCCTTCCCTTCTCCTAGTAGTTCAGATGACGGACGCAGGTGTTCTCATACGCCCGAGTCATCAGCCAATCCGGCACATCCTCACCGAAAGGCTCGTAATAACGCGCGACCTGACCCGGACGCGCCACGAGAACGGTGACGAGCTTGCACGAATGCGCGTTGAACACGAGGACGATTCCCGTGCTCGTGAGCACATGGACCTCGCAACCGGCGCGGTGCCCGGTGTCCACGAGGCACTGGCGGACGATGTGGCCGAAACCCACCGTCTGGGCGATGCGCACAATGCGCTCATGGCGGTCGCGGTGGAAGTGCCCGCTCTCGCGGAGACGGCCAAGCTCACGGCGGAACGCGTCGAGGTTCCCGCCGACCTTGCGCTCGATGACGTGGAAGTAGCTGCCCATGGCGTGTCCTTTCCGTTGTGCCGCTATCATCATAGCAAACTACCAACCCACAAATATGGTAAAGTAGGAACCTACATATATAGCACACAACCCTTTTCATGGACACGCGGGAACGATTCGCCCATGCCAAGGAAAAGGGGGCACCCCGTGGGTGCCCCCTTCATCGACCAGCTAGGCGATTCCGTATGACTTGCAGAGGTACTGGGCGTATGCCTCGCAGAGGACTCCGAGGAAGTCGGAGACCGTGTAGTAGTCCTCCTCAATCTCATCGAACTTACCCTCATCCTCCTCATCCAGCTCCCGCAGCTCCTCCTGAACGGCCAGAAGCTCCTGACGCTCCACCATGCGCTCGGGAAAGGCCTCGCGAGCCAGCGCACCCAGTTCCACCAGCATGTCGCACTGCCCGGTCTTATCGAGTTGCGCCACGTCATCGTCGCTGTACGGGGCGCGGTACTCGTGGTAGCCGTTGCAGACGTACTGACCGATGCCGCCATTGCAAATCTGGTAGTCCATGTTGATGATAGAGCTGAGGGCGCTGACCTCGTGGAACTGGGTCGGCGTGAGCGCGGCCTTGTCGCAGGTGAGCAGCTTGTCAATCCAATCGGTACCCCCGTCGGTCTCCATAAAGCGGCTGTGCGCCAGACGGACTTCCTTGTCCAGACCCTCAAGCTCGATGCCCTTGTACTTCATGGTGGGGTTCCTTCCTCCCGGTTGCCTGTGCCTTAATTATATCAACCTATCATGCCATAAATGTAGTAAACTACAATCCTACATATCCTCTCCATGAAAAAGGGCACCCTCCCGGATGCCCCTTTCTCCTATCCCAAATCGTGTCTTTGAAGAATCTCCGTGAAGGTGTCTTGGTCCATGTCATCGACGGTATCGAAGCCAAGGTCGTGAATCTCCTCGACGATTCCTTCGATGTCCCATTCGGATGGGTCGAAGTTCATAGAGACGTAATCAACGACCTCCTGCTCGATTCGCTGCCTACTCATACACAAAACCTTCCTCTCTTGGTCTTACTGTGCCTTAATTATATCAACCTACCATGCTATAAATATTGTAACATACCATCCAACATTCCCTCTCCACAAAGCCGCCCCCGCAGGGAACATGGTCATAGGGGCTTGCCCCTATCCTTGCCCTCCTCCATCCGTCATCCATGCGAACCAGCCGCTCCGTCCACCGCTGCCGCCATCCCCATAGCCGTCACCCCTTCCTCCTCTCTCACCGCCCTTCCCGTCGAGACATGGCGCAGCCGTGAATCGACGGGAAGGGCGATGCCTCTGGGGAGTCCGAGGGGATGAAGTTCCCTCGTCATTCCCGACATGGGCACGTCCAATCATCCCACGGCTCGTCAAGGTCATCTGACGGCGCGAAGGTGTCATGGATTCGGCCATGGTGCATGGCATGGGCGAGTCCGTATATCCACCCCGGCGCATCGCCGTCCCATGTGCGCTCGATGCGCTCGGCAACCGCCTCCTCCCCAAGCCCCGTGATTGCCGCCATATCGGCGAGGGTGCATCCGGTGGCGAGGAAGGCCACGGTCATGGCAACCGATTCCGCCCGCCTCACGTAGAGCGCACCTAGGCCATCCGCCCCATCCTCCATGGGGATGCCGTGCAGACGCATCACATCCGAGAACACGGAAGTGACACACCCGCGCCGTCCGTCATCATCAGGAAGACTCCCGCCGTATCGCTTGAGGAACAACCGCAGTCTGCGGGGCGTGAGGGGCTTTTTGTACCAAGGCCCCTCGCAGCCGCCCATGAGCAGCGAGGCCCCGTCCCAGAAGGGGCTTTCCACCCCGGCTTGCAGGGCGAGCCGTTCGACCGTGAGGTAACAGGCGGTAGTCCCCAAATCGCCTTCGCGCATATCCGACATATCCCCTCCCCGACCTCTTATCTAGGTGCTATCACATCAAACCACAATACCATCAGGATAGATTAGTATCTATCCACATGACCAGTGCCCTTTGGTCTCAGCGGCTCCGGTTCTCCCTTTCGGCCCTGCGGTGCTCGCGCTCGGCGCGACGGCGGGCGAACTCCGCTTGGATGCGGCGGTCTCGGAGCATACCGGCGATGTAGAGCAGGATGGTCGCGACCACGACCGCGATGACTCCCAAGACGAACTCATTCATCGCTCCCACTTGGTCCCCGTAACATCTTAGGAGAACGGGCGCATCAGCGAACATGAACAGCCCGAATGGGATGATGATGTACGCGGCTATCGTCAGCTTCTCGCTCTTGTCGATGTTCTTCATGCTCTCGTCCCTTTCATCGCGCTCTGTGTTGCTACTATTATAGCAAACCACAATACTACAAAAGTAGTAATAATGGTATCCATATATCCATCATAATGAAGGGCACCACGGCGGGTGCCCTTCGCTTTTCCATATCCGGCTACTCGTTGAAATAACAGCGCGAATTGAACCAATCAACGACCTCATGGAAGGCATCTGTATCCACGTCCCACGGCATGACCACCCAAATCTCGGTGAAGGGGTCGTTCGCCTTCCACTGGTCCACATCCTCCCCGAACACCACATGGAGGTTTGGCCGTTCGGCTCCCAGCTCCTTCGCACGTCCGCGAGCCAGCTCGACAAGCTCCGGGTAGCCCATGCCGAGGTCTTCGGCATAATCCCCGTCATACATGGCGGAAAGCTGGACGCAGTACCGCCCATTCCACTCGACAAGGTAGCACTCCACCCCGTAGCCATCCGACCACAACTCGTCCAGCACGCGCCTGAGTTGCACGGGAAGGTCCTCCAAGGCGACGTTGAGGTCACCGGTCGCGTTCGACCAGTAGCTGTGCCCCTTCGGGTACTCGCCCTTCTCCAACATGTGCAACATGTCATTTCCTTTCTTCTCGGTTGCCTGTGGCTCAATTATATCAGTGTAGCATCCTACCAATGTGGCAAACTACATTCCTACATAGCCTTTCCATGAAAAAGGGCACCCTCTCGGATGCCCATCAAGCTAGATGACGCACAGTTGAAGTGCGGCCCCGGTACCGCCGGAGGATTCCCAATCAGCTGCAACCTCCTCGGCACCGCGCCGATACGCGACCTTCATCTCCTCAAACAGCCAGTCCTCGGCTTCCCTGACCGTATGGAAATCGCGCTCATGGATGACCCGACTCCAATCATCGACCAAGTACGTGACCCTCGCATTGACATTATCCGTCTCCATGTTTCCCTCCATGTTTCCCTATTGTTACGGTAGAAAGGGGCACCTCATCGGATGCCCCTCGAACATCCCCTACTACTGCAACGCGATGCCGCATCCGGTCAACGGCTCGCCCTCGCAGTACTGACGGTCAAGCTCCTCAAGCTCCGCCCTCCGCCACTTGCGGGCGTTCTCCGCATCCCCGAGGCATCCCGCATCCTCATGCTCGCAGATTTCCTCAAGATAGTAATCCTTCACCTGACGGCACTTCTGCTTGTACTCTTCCTCGCGGCTCATATCCGGTTCCTTCCTCTCTTGGTCTTACTGTGCCTTAATTATATCAACCTATCATGCTATCAATGTAGTAAACTACACTCCTACACGCCCTCTCCACAAAGCCGCCCCCGCAGGGAACACGGTCATAGGGGCTTGCCCCTATCCTTGCCCTCCTCCATCCCTCACCCACGCGAACCAGCCGCCATGCCTACCGTACCGCCCTCATAGAAACCGGCATCCCTCCCTCCTCTCTCCCTGCCTTCCCATCATCCCGGCATGAAAAGACCCTCCCGTGGCATCGAGCCGCCGAGAGGGTCTTTTCCTCGCCTTTATCAGGTAAATCAGTAGAGCATCGCCGTGAAGGGCAGCATCGCGATGTAGCCGATGACCGACAGCGCGATTCGGATGCCGAGGCCGATGAGCGCGAACTTGGTGCAATCCGAGCGGTACGGCGCGTCGATGTTGCACAGGGATGCCAAGATGGCGCATCCCGCGCCACCGAGCAGACCGGCGAACAGGTAGCCCGCCTTCTGGGCACCGGTCAGTTCCGTCTTCCGCGTCACGAGCACTTGGTCGTTCTGGTTCTCCATCATGTGACTCCAATCCATAAGCGAGTCGGCGGCGAACCCAACCGGGCACCGCCGCCGACTCCCACATGCAACCACCCTCAAGAAAGGATGTGCCGCCATCATAGCACACTCAGTTCAGCCCCGGTACGAATCCCTGTTCTCCGCGTACCAGCGGCGGGCATCCTCGACGGTACCCTCGCAAAAGTGACCTACGACCTTGGAACCCTCATACAGACGGTCGGCGAAGAACGGGTAACACTCATCGCAGAAGTCGCGAAGCCCTCGCTCAATCCACGTCGAGTTGCAGGCATTCACCCACAGGCCCTCCTCGCCCTCGATTGACACGAGGTAGTCGCGCCCGCCTCCCTCGTACTCGATGATGTCCCCGGCCCTGTACATGTCCCTCAAACCCATGGATTGAACTCCTCTCCCGACGGGCACCGCCTGTAAACGGCAGATGCCGTATATAAAACAACATTGCTAGTATACCACTATACTATAATGATAACAAGGCAACCACCTCGGTCGGTTTTCCACGCTTTCAATGGCCGGAGGGTTCTCAACCCGACCCGCAGGCTGTTGAAAGGGTGGGAAACCGGCTCTGGCATATAATGGAGGCTCATGTCGGCAAATAGACGGAAAGGACCTAACATGGCAACGGTATCGGAAATCGACGGGAAGCTCGATGAGCTGAAACGACAGGCCGCCGCGCTCAAGGAGCAGAGGAAGATAGCCGCCGCCAAGGAGCGCGAGCAGGCGAGGAAGTGGAAAGCCGCGACCCTCGCGGCAATCGGCGAAACCGTGCTCAAGACCCTCGGTGCGAATTGGACCGCCATCGACCTCGAAGGGCTGCAAGGCTGGCTCGCTGACAACGCCGAGGACATCCGTCTCATGGCGGTCACCGACACGCGCACGCCCGTGGAGGCGAAGGAGGCGCTTGACGCGTTCAAGCGCTCTTCGAAGCCGAAGCGCACAGGGAAACCCGATGCGGTCGAGGCCGAGGATGCGACCGAGATGCCGGAAAACATCGACATGGCCGAGGAAGAGAAGCAGGCGGACTGGTAGGCCGCAAAAGGGAAAAACCCGCAGCGGATGGCAGATGCCTCCCCCTGCGGGTCTCCCGTCTCTGCTGCAACTCATCAAGCAGAAAGGACTGACTCGATGATACGACACCTCGGCGCTTTCGGCACCCACATTTCACATTCCCGACCGATTTGGCACTCGGCTACCCCTCGCGCGTGTCCCTATAAATAATTAAATGGGTGTGTGAAGGATACGTGGAGAGCGATATGTCACATTGCAAGTATTGTGGGAGACTATCTTACTACAAACATGGTGAATATATGGAGCCGCCATACAGCGTGCATCCCATCGCCGAATGGTGTATCCTCGGTATCGAGGTTTATAGCGGAACCGGACAACTTAGCTTTCTCAGCCCTCGTGGCGGGAAATATATAGAAATACCCCGTGGTGCCCGCTATCACCACGGGGTATTGTCGTTTGGAGGCACTTACATGGAGGTCAGCTTCGATGCGGACGTGGCGACGGAGCACGGCATCCGCGCCGCAGTCGTGCTCAATCATATCGCGCACCTGATGCGGTTCCCCGACGGGTCGCAGGCCGGTCATTTCAAGACGTGCGGTCGCGCTTACGTGCATGTATCGCCCGAGTACCTTTGGAAATTGTTCCCCTTCATGAGCCTCCGTCAGGCGACTGCGGCCTTGAGGGAGCTTCGCGAAGGCGGTCTCATCGCCGAGCGCGAATATGACGGTCTCGACCCCGATTGCCGCAACTGGTACACGTTGACGGAAACGGGAAACGCCGTCGCCTGACGGCTCCCATCAAGGCACCCGCAAGGAAGGAAAACATCAATGGCGGTTCTTCGTAAAGCACACAAGAGCAATTTCACGGTCATCGACAACCAAGTGTTCAAGAGCAACCTGTCGCTCAAAGCGCGGGGACTCCTAAGCACCATGCTCTCGCTTCCTGACAACTGGCACTTCACAGAAGCGGGGTTGGTGTCAATACTACCGAAGGACGGTCGCGACTCTCTCCGCGCAGCAATCAAAGAACTTGAAACAGAACGGTTTCTGATGCGTGAGCAGATGCGTGATGAAAACGGAAAACTAGGTGATTACGTCTGGACATTCTGTGACTACCCGCAAGTGGAAAATCAGCCACAGCAAAATATAGAAACGCAGGTAGATTACGTGCGACAAGTGGAAAACCCGGTGTCGGAAAACCCGACTTCGGTAAACCCGACTTTGGATTCTCCGACTTCGGTAAACCACACGCAATTAAATACTAAGCAATCAAATACGGATGGAAAAAGAAAAAAGGGAGCAAGTACCGATGGATATGCGACCGCCCCGGCGAAGGCTGCTCCCGAGAAGAAGGGCACCTATGGGTGTTACGGCAACGTCAAATTGTCGGACACCGACCTCTCGAAGCTCAAGGCCGAGTTCCCCGCAGATTGGCAGGAGCGCATCGACCGCCTGAGCACGTACATGGACAGCAGCGGCAAGAGCTACAAGAACCACCTCGCCACCATCCGCAACTGGGCAAGGAGGGACGCGGAGCGAGGAATGACACCCAAGGCCCAGGTGCAGGCCCAATCGACGGCACCTGCCCGACCGGAGATGAGCATCGACGACATCATGGAGAAGCACGGGGTCGATTACATGACCGCCATGGAGATGCACTTCGACGGCACGTATTGATGTGGCTGCAAGGCTACGAGATTGGATTTGCGGGGATTTGCCGACCATGTGCGAGTAAGTACGCAAGGCACCCGTTAAAAGCCCGAGAAACGGTTCTCATCGGCTGTGGGAAGAAAGGAAGAGGCAGGACATGGAGAAATTGAACGAGACGCTGAACCGGGTTGATGTGACCCAAACCGCACCGAAGGAGAGCGGAAACGGAGACCATCGCAATGAGGAAGGCCTTCTCATCTGCGGAAAGTGCGGGACACCGAAAGAGATGAGGCTGACCTGCGAGGCGCTTGGGCGCTCAAGCATCGTGCCCATCCCATGTGAATGCGCGAAGGCCGAGGAGCGCGAGCGCGAAGAGCGCAAGAAGGCCGAGGAGCGCCGAGTGAAGGCGGAGCAGATGCGCAAGGAGTGCTTTCCGGCGAGCGGCTTCTACCGCGACTGCACCTTCGAGGCAGATGACGGCAAGACCCCCAACACGTCGTCGCTGTGCGAGCGCTATGCGGCTACCTTCGACCCGAAGGACCCCTACGGCCTTCTCCTGCTCGGCGATGTCGGCACCGGCAAATCGTACATGTCCTCGGCGATAGCCAACCGCGTCATCGACCTCGGCTTCTCCGCGTTTCAGACAGATGTTCGCTACATCGTGAACCTCATGGAGGAGTCGTTCGACAAACGCCAGAGCAAACTCGACCGCGTGCTCTCCTACGACCTGCTTCTCATCGAGGACTTGGGTGCGCAGCGAAACACGAGCTACATGATGGAGCAGGTCTACACCATTATCGACGGGCGCTACAAATCGGGCAAGCCCATGGTCATCACCACGAACCTCGACCCGAGGCGAATCAACGACGCGTCCGGCGATGAGGCGTGGAAACGCGTCTTCGACCGCATCTTGGAGCGCTGCTATCCCATCGAGTTCAACGGCTCGAACCGTCGCGCCGCAAAGAAGATGGAGATGCGCGAGGCCATGCGCAAGCGCCTCGGCCTGTGATATACTCGTAACCGCCTTGCGTGGATGGCCGGGTCGCACCCCGAACCGCAGCTCCCCGTCATCCCTTCCACTCTTCCCAGATTCCTTCCTCTGGGGCGAAGAGACCCCCGGTGCCTTCTCCACACCGGGGGTCTCTTTCTGTTTCCGTCATATTGATAGTCTGATTGCATGCGACAATGCCATGAATGTGGTCTAATGGGGGTCTCTCGCATCCCAAGGCCTTTCCTCAAAAGTAGTAATCATGTAGTAAAGCCGACCCCTCGACCCGCCGCGATACCCGTAAACTGGGCGTTCCCGGCGATTATGCGTTGATTTAACATAAATACCAACTCCTTATTTTATATTGAAAGGGAGTAACACTTTTTATGATCCGCTTTCCTATCACCTCCCGAAAAACACAAAAAGAGCTGTGGGCAAAGGGTCCACAGCTCTAAATCCTTGTTTACATTACACCGCACAGACCGCATTTGCCCCGACACGCTCTTCCGCTTAAAGGCGTGTCATCTGTCTGTAATGTATCATATAAAATGTTAGTTGTCAATAACTTTTTGTTAAATTTGCACATAAAGTGTTTTGCCGTCGGTTAAACCAACGAACCTATGTGAAAGAGAGTGCGCGCGTTTTTATCGGTCTCAAAAAGCAGCTCTTCTACCGCTTCGCCCCTCACCGCGGCTATTTTTTCCGCGGTATAAGGAATCAAGAGCGATGTGCATCGTTTACCCCTGTAAGGCACGGGCGACATATACGGCGCGTCGGTTTCAAGCAAAAGCCTGTCCTTCGGCACAAAAGCCGCGACCTCTGCCGGCTTTACCGCATTTTTAAATGTGACCGCTCCGCCGAGACCTATATACATACCGAGCTTTATAATCTCCTTTGCCGTCTCAACGCTCCCCGAAAAGCAGTGCACAACTCCGCGCGGACGGTGCTTTTTAAGCAAATTCAGCGTGTCCTCATGCGCTTCGCGGTCGTGAACTATAACGGGCAGCGACAGCTCATTTGCAAGCACAAGCTGTTTTTCGAATACCTCGAGCTGTTTTTCGCGGCTGTCTCTTTCGTAGTGATAATCGAGCCCGATTTCACCGATTGCCACCACTTTATTTTTCGCGGCAAGCTTTTTTATATCGCCGCACCAGTCGGCGGTCAGCGAATCGAGATTCAGCGCGTGGAAACCGACGGCGGCATAGATAAACGGATATTTTTCCGCAAGAGCTATCGACTTCTCGCTCGTTATTATGTCCGTACCGCAGGTGACGACGCCCGATATACCGTTTTCGGGAAATGAAGACAGCAGCTCATCACGGTCGCAGTCAAACTGCTCGTCCTCATAGTGCGCGTGCGTATCAAATATATTTTTATACATTATCTTATTTTTGAGCCGTTCGGCATACTCTTGTCAACGAACACAACTTTAACATCGTCCTCGGAGCAATCCGCGGCAAGTATCATACCGTTTGATTCCACTCCGCACAGCACCGCAGGCTTTAAGTTTGCGACAACAACCACCTTTTTGCCTACAAGGTCCTCGGGCGCATACCATTTTGCGATACCGCTCGCCACGGTTCTGTCCTTGCCCGTGCCGTCATCGAGCGTGAGCTTTAACAGCTTTTTCGCTTTCGGAACCTTTTCGCACGCCTTGACCTCGGCCACGCGAAGCTCAACCTTTGCGAAATCGTCAATGCCTATCTCGGCAACGCCCTCAAGCGAATTTATCATTTTCTTTTCGGCCTTCTGCTGTTCCTTCTGCTTGGCGGTCAGCTCCTCTATGAGCTTTTCACCGTCTATACGGTTAAACAGCGGCGTGGGAGTTCCCACTTTTTCACCCGACTTTAACGCGCCGAAATCTTTGAGGCTCTCGTACGAGCGTTCGTTTGTGCCTATCTGCTCAAATATTTTTTCTGCCGTATCGGGCATAAACGGAGTTAAGAGCACCGCAAGGAAACGTATACCCTCAAGCAAATTGTAAAGCACCGTGCCGAGTCTGCCCTTTTTGCTCTCGTCCTTTGCGAGTGCCCAGGGCGTAGTCTCGTCGATATACTTATTAAGGCGGCGTGCAAGAGTGAGAATGTTCTCCGTAGCGTCGCTTATCTTGTATTCGTCAAAGCACCTGTCAACCTCCGCCACGGTCTTTAAAGCAAGCGACGATATTTCGTCGTCAAGCGGCTCTTTGTCGGCGGGAACGGCAATTACGCCGTCAAAATATTTATTCTGCATGGCAACGGTTCTGTTAACAAGGTTGCCTATTGTGTTGGCAAGGTCGGAATTGTATCTCTCGATAAGCGATTCGTACGTTATGGAGCCGTCCTGCGCGTGCGGCATCTCGGAGAGTAGATAGTAACGCACCGCGTCAACGCCGAAATCCTTTACAAGGTCGTCGGCATAAATGACGTTTCCGCGGGATTTTGACATTTTATCCTCGCCGAAAAGCAGCCACGGGTGACCGTATACCTGCTTCGGAAGAGGCTCGCCGAGAGCCATAAGCATAATCGGCCAGTAAATGGTGTGGAATCTCACAATATCCTTGCCTATGATATGAACATCGGCAGGCCAATACTTTTTATACATATCGCTTGAGCCGTCGGGATCGTAGCCGAGCGCCGTGATATAGTTTGAAAGTGCGTCTATCCAAACATAGATGACGTGATTCGGGTCAAACGTTACGGGAATGCCCCACTTAAATGACGTTCTCGAAACGCACAAATCCTGAAGTCCGGGTTTAATAAAGTTGTTGAGCATCTCTTTTTTGCGAGCTTCGGGATAAATGAAATCGTCGTGGCTCTCGATGTAGTCCTCAAGCTGCTTCTGATATTTTGAAAGGCGCAGGAAATACGCCTCCTCTTTTGCCTTTTTAACCTCTCTGCCGCAGTCGGGGCACTTGCCGTCTACAAGCTGGCTCTCGGTCCAAAAGCTCTCGCACGGGGTGCAGTACATTCCCTCGTACTCACTCTTGTATATATCGCCCTGTTCATAGAGCTTTTTGAAAATCTTTGCAACTATTTTTTCGTGGTACGGGTCGGTGGTTCTTATGAACTTATCATATGTGGTGTTAAGTACGTCGCAAATGGCGCGTATTTCGCCCGACACCTTATCGACATATTCCTTAGGAGACACACCGGCCTCTTTTGCATATTCTTCAATCTTCTGCCCGTGCTCGTCCGTTCCCGTAAGGAAAAACACATCGTAGCCCTGAAGTCTTTTGTATCTCGCTATTGCATCGGTCAAAACTATTTCATAGCTGTTGCCGATATGCGGCTTACGCGAAGTGTACGCAATAGCCGTAGTTATATAGAATTTAGGTTTTTCGCTCAAAATACAAACCCCTTTCAAATAATATTTATATAAGACCGTTTTGCTGCTTCGCGGCGGTAACGGTGTTTTTAAGAAGTGTCGCTATTGTCATTGGGCCTACGCCGCCCGGAACGGGAGTTATGTAAGACGCCTTTTTGCTTACCTCGGCAAAATCCACGTCGCCGCAGAGCTTGCCCTCGCTGTTTCTGTCCATACCTACGTCTATAACCACCGCACCGTCCTTTACCATATCGGCGGTTACAAAGTACGGCTTACCGACGGCGGCAACAAGAATGTCGGCGCGACGTGTAACCTCTTTGAGATTTTTCGTCTTAGAGTGGCAAATCGTAACGGTGCCGTTCTGCTGAAGCAGCAGCATAGCCATCGGCTTACCCACAATATTGCTTCTGCCTACAACGACACATTCCTTGCCGCAGACGTCGATATTGTAATATTTCAGCATTTCCATAATTCCGGCAGGCGTACACGGCAAAAACGTGTGGTCGCCTATCATAATATGCCCGACGTTTTCTGCGCTAAAGGCGTCAACGTCCTTTTTCGGCGAGATTGCCTTTATCACAAGCTCGTCGGAAAGTCCCTTCGGCAGCGGCAGCTGACAAAGTATGCCGTTTACCTCTCTGTCATTATTAAGCTCGTCTATAAGTGCGAGCAGCTCCGCCATAGACGTATCTGCCGGCAAAGCATATTCGCGCGAGATTATACCGACGGCCTCACACGCCTTTTTCTTATTGTTTACGTATGTCCTTGAGGCGGGATCGTCGCCCACTATTATAACAGCAAGGCAAACGGAAACGCCTTTTTCCTTTAATTCAAGGCACTCCTTTTTCATACCGTCCTTCAAAAAGGCGGAAACGGCTTTACCGTCAATTATCGTCGCCATCGTTTTTGCGCTCCTTTTGTCTCATCATCTCGCGGCGTTTTTCCGCGCTGATTTTATTTTTCTTTTTATCCTCCGCGTCGCTGTTAGAGGTTTCTGATCTTTCGGCATCCTCGCGCACCTCTACGGGTGAAAACGGCTTGGGATGTTTTTTCAGCGAAACAAGCTTTGCCGTAAGTATCGCAAAGCAAACGACAGCTATAACCATTGACAAAAGCTGTGAAACACGAAGATTTGACGAGCCTATATAAAGGCTGTCCGTGCGAAGTCCCTCGACCACCGCTCTCTCCGCTCCGTATATAACGCCGTAGCAAAGTATGAGCTGCCCGCTGAATTTGTAGTATTTGCGACAAATGATATATATTACCAAAAAGCCCAAAAGGCACCATACGGATTCATACAGAAACGTCGGGTGAACGGGAACATTCGGAGACATCTCTATGCCCTTTGCCCTGAACAGAGCCTGATTTGACACTATGTAATCGACAACCTTGGAGCTTGTCATGCCCCACGGCATTGTCGTATTTGTACCGAACGCCTCTTGATTTGCATAATTGCCCCATCTGCCGATGCCCTGGCCTATCAAAAAGCTCATTCCGGCAAGGTCAAGCAGCTTTAAAAAGTCCATTTTATCGACCTTACAGGTTATGGCTGCGGCGATTATTCCGCCGATAAGTCCGCCGTAGATTGCAAGCCCGCCGTTCCAAATTTTCGGAATTTCCGAAAGATTTTGGCTGTAATAATCCCACTCAAAGGCTACATAGTAAAGCCTTGCGCCTATAATTCCGCCTATCGTTCCGTACAGCAGCACGTCAAGCATTTTGTTTAAATCCATCTTCCACTTGTAAGCCATTCTGCCGCCGAAAAGCACCGCGAGCAAAAAGCCGAACGCTATAATCAGCCCGTAGAATTTAATACTGAACGCGGAAGAACCGATATTGAACTCTACAAAGGTCGAATACACATTGAACGTGTGGTCTATTCCGGTAAATTTTACCGCCGTGCCGTCGGTCAAAAAAGTCATATCTTCTTTTCTCCTTTAATTGCTCTTTATAACCGAGAGCACGCAGTTTTCGGTGTCAACGGAGCTTAAAAGTCTCTTTTCAACATCTTCCTTGGTGAGATTTTCAAGCACCTCCATTCCCGAGAAAACGGTCTCTCCGTTAAAGGTCGCCGATACCATCTCGTTGGCAATAGACTCTATATCGTTAAAATCGAACACCGCTCTGCCATACAGCTTGCGGCGTATGCGCTCGAAATCCTTTTCGTCCACGCCGTCCCTTTTAAGCTCGTTTATCTTACCGGAGATCAGCTCTCTGACCTTTTCGGGGTCGCGGCTCTCGCCGGAATATATCTGGCAGGCATAGCCGTAGCCCTCAAAAAATTCAAAGCCGAATGCGGTGTTTATAAGCCCGTCGGAGAGCATATCGGAATAAAGCTTTGACGTCTTGCCGGCAACAAGCTCAAGAATTATATTACTGCATATAACGTCTTTAAGACTGCGCTCCGGGGTTTTAACATCCTCCTTGTAGCCGAGTGCAAAAACCGGCGTGGCTACGGGTAAATGCTCCTCCACGTAGCTTTTGCAGACCTCTTTCGGCTCCTCGTGGAATTTTCTCTCAATCTTTTTTTCGGGCTGCTTTTTAAGCACCTTGTCAGCTACGGACAAAACCGTGTCAACATCCACATTGCCCGCAACGCAGAGCACCATATTCGAAAGATTGTAAAAGGTGCCGTAGCATTTGTAGAGCAGCTCCGCCGTTATGTGAGATATAGACTCCACGGTTCCGGCAATGTCTATTCTCACGGGATGCTTTTTGTACATTCCGCGGAGCATACCGAAGAGCACCTCCCAGGAGGGCTCGTCCTGACACATTTTAATTTCCTGACCGATTATGCCCTGTTCCTTTTTAACTGTTTCGGGCGTAAAATACGGATGGGTTACAAAGTCGAGTAAAATTTCGAGAGAGCCCTTAAAGTCGCCCGAGCATGAAAATAGATAACAGGTCTTATCAAAGCTCGTATATGCGTTTGCGCTTGCACCCGTTGCGGCGTAACGCTGAAATGCGTCGAGATCCTCGCTCTCAAAAAGCTTGTGCTCAAGAAAATGCGCTATACCCTCCGGTACTTCGGTAAACTCTTTTTCGCCCGAAAGCTTAAACTGCGTATCTATGGAGCCGTAGCGCGTACCGAACATTGCGTATGACGACGCATAGTTCTTTTTTGGATACACAAGAATTTTAAGCCCCGACTGATGCTTTATTTCGTAATAGCTCTCACCGAGCTTTTCGTTTTTGATTTCTGTGACGTTATTCATCTGCGCCGTCCTCCTTATCCGTTCCCGCAAGCATATAAACGGTATCGAGCGAGAGCGCGCAAGCCGTTTTCTTGACGTCGTCCCTTGTGACCGCAAGGAAGTTTTCTATTGCCTCATCCGGCGTTACTATATCGCCCGTCAGCTGCGTGCCGTAATATATGTCAAGCGCATCGGGAGTATCGTTGAAGCTGCGGTATGCGTCGCATATGGCTTTTTTGGAGGCTTCAAAATCCTCGTCCGAAAATTCGCCGTTCTTCATAATGTCAAGCTGCCTGTTTATTTCATCAAGCACCTTTTGCCTGTTTTCTTTTTCGATTCCGCTCTGTATAACGATTATGCCCTTGCCTCTTATAAGCCTTGCCGAGCAGTAATAGCAAAGGCTGAGCTTTTCGCGTACATTCATAAAAAGTCTCGAATACGGGCCGCCGCCGAAAACGTCCGTCATAATGCGGCGCGAATAAAAGTCGTCGTTTTCATCGGTCATACCGCCTCTGAAGCCGAGAACAAGCTTGCTCTGATTCATGGTAAGCTCCTCGGTAAGCTCGGTTAAATCCTCCGCCTCTTCGACAAAAACGGTCTCCGGCTCATACGGCGTTCTCTCGCCGACGTCCGAAAAAGCCTCGCGTAATTTCTTTTTACAATCGTCCTCTGAAATATTGCCTATGGCGTTCAGCTGAATTATGCCGTTTTTCAGCATAAATTTCCACGCGGCAAGCAGCGATTGCGGAGTGACCTTTTTCACGTTTTCGAGAATTTCATTTTTGGTAAGTCCGTAAATTTCGTCGGCACACATCGTTTCGAGCATACGAGTCATCGCATATGAACGTTTATCGTTGATTTCACCCTCAATATCCTCTGCGGTAAGACGTATTTCCGTTGACAGCTGCTCCGGTGAAAATCCGTTTTCGTCCGCCGACGGTTTTGTAAGAAGCGATAAAAGCAACTCCAGCGACGCGCCCGTGACGCTCGCGCCGTCAAAGGTGAGACTGTCGTCTATGCAGGTTATCGAAAGCTGTATACGATAATTCTCGCCGTGTCTTGAAATGCTGCCCGACAAAAGTGCACCGTAAAGCTCCTCCAAGCGTGAGTTCAGCTTTATAAGCGAATCGTATTTTTTTGACGAATGCACCAAATACGATGACAGCACGGCATATTCGGCCGCATATTCACCCATCGGCACCAACACGTTAAGCGTAAGACACGCCGTTTTGAACATATCGGTTTTTACGGTCAAAAGCCTTATTTTATCTTCGGTAACAGAAAGCTTTGGAGTAATTTCCATATTGCGAGAACGCCTCCGAAATAGTTTTTTGAAAGCACCTCGCCCCGAGTGCTGTTTTTCTCGCGGCAAGGCACGGCTTTTAAAGCCTATAATTATTTATTATTGTATCATATAAGCGTCAAAAATTCCACAGCTTTATAAAAAATTTAATTACCGTAATCCCAAAAATCCGCAGTATTTTTATTTTTTTCGCGACGGCAACCAAAATCAGCTTTTTGAAGTTAATAATCACATTGAACACGGACGGCTTATGATGCTCAAGCAGACATTGTTAAAAAATAAACAAATGCGTGATAAAGTGTATTAAATCGGCGAAACAGGCTTAGTTCGGTTTACAAAAAAATATATTTATGCTATAATTACGGCACAAAATGCGGCAAAATAATATTAACTATACCGCATTCCACGGAGGACTTACGAATTATGTCAGATTCACACAAGCTGCAAAGAGCAGCGGTTAAAGTAACGCTTGACAAGGTAATGAAATACATTGACAAGAATCCGCAGGAAAACATCTGCAAAATGCTGTCGGTGGCGGAAAAGCTCACCAAAAACATATTCCCCACAGGCAATCTTAAAAAGATGAAGGAAGTCGTCCGGGATGATAATAATGTATGGACCAAGTACGCCCTCGGCATTTTAAACGACATTGACCGCGATGTAATCAAAAAAATGATTATGGCGTTCGGCTTTGACGCAGGCTACTACGGCACAAAAACCGTTCGTAGAAATCGCGAAAAGCTTCACTGCAACGTGCCGTTCATAATCCTTTTTGACCCCACGAGCGCGTGCAACCTCCACTGCAAGGGCTGTTGGGCTGCGGAATACGGCCACAAGCAAAGCCTTACGAACGAAGAAATGCAGAGCATAGTCTCTCAGGGCAAGGCACTCGGCACTCACGTATATATGCTCACCGGCGGAGAGCCGCTCATACGCAAAAACGACATAATAGAGCTTGCCGCAAACAATCAGGATTGCGTATTTTTAATCTATACAAACGCAACGCTTGTAGACCAAAAATTCTGCGATGACCTTAAAAGAGTCGGCAACGTCGCCCTTGCCATGAGCATTGAGGGCACGGAGGAGTCAAACGACTGGCGCCGCGGCGACGGAGCTTACAATGCCACGCTCAAGGCTATGGAGCTTCTTAAAAAGAACAAATGCCTCTTCGGCATTTCGGTCTGCTACACGCGCAAAAACGACGAATACGTAACGAGCGACGATTTCATCGACAAGATGATAGAAAACGGCTCGAAATTCGCATTTTATTTCAACTATATGCCCGTGGGTCACGGTGCCGACAAGGAGCTTATCCCGACTCCCGACCAGAGGGAATATATGTACCGCTGGCTTCGCAAAATGCGTAACGGCAAAACGGGCAAACCGATGTTCGTTATGGACTTCCAGGACGACGGCGAATATGTCGGCGGCTGCATAGCGGCAGGCAGAAACTATTTCCACATAAATTCCGCAGGTGACATAGAGCCGTGCGTATTTATACACTATTCCGATACAAATATACGCACTCACACGCTTCTCGAGGCACTCAAGAGTCCGCTCTTTACCGCATATTACAAGGGTCAGCCGTTTAACGACAATCATTTAAGACCCTGTCCGATGCTTGAAAATCCCGAGCTTTTACGCAAAATAGTAAAGGAGAGCGGAGCGCATTCCTCGGACCTTTTAAACAAAGAGGATGTCGATGAGCTTTGCGATAAATGCGTAGACTTTGCAAAGGAATGGGCGCCGCGCGCCGAAAAGCTTTGGAATTCCACAAAGCACCGCGATACGCACACACAGTACTACCGCGACACCGAAGAGGGCAAACGCGAATTCGGCTGCTCCGGCAACTGCGCCTACTGTGCTTCGCACGCCGCAGAAGCTTCCGACTCGGAAAAGAAAACGGACTGAAAACAAGAGCTTTAATAAAGCATAAAGACCGGCTGCAGCATTTTGTTACAGCCGGTCTTTCAATTAAGCACCTTTCTGTGCAAATCTGTATATCAAAGAAATCTCTCCGCAAAAGACGGGCGAAAAGTTTGGACCTCTCTGCCTTTTCAATATACAGAAAAAAAGGTACCGGGAAAAACCCGATACCTTTGTTGGTGGACCTGAAGAGATTCGAACTCTCGACTTCTACAATGCGAATGTAGCACTCTCCCAGCTGAGCTACAGGCCCGTGAACCCAATTATTATAACACGCGACGGGTAGTAGGGCAAGAGCTTTTTGAAATTTCTCGCATTAAAAATGCTGTTTTAAATTTTACGCCGCAAAGCAGACTCCTTTATCGGCAGTTTGACAAGCCGACAAAGTCCCGTGCAAAGTGATTTTGCACGGGACAGCTTTTTTATTTCTGCTTTTTCTTAATCTTGTTAAGGCTTGCGTTGATTTCAAGGATTTGTTCCTTTGTAAACAAGCCGCCTGCCATCATACATACGCGCTTAACGCTGAAGCCCTTGCCCATTTCTATTATGCTCTTGTTGATTTTCATACCCTTTGCCATATCCGCCATACCGCCTGTGGACTTGCCCTTGTTCTTTTTCATATTGGCACGAACCATTTTGAGAATTTTCAAAGCGAGCAATTTGCCCTTTGCGGTAGCCAAAATATCGCCTATGGTGTCGTTTACGCTCATGTATCCCGGCGGAGTTTCGATTTCAAACCAGTTGATAACCGCGCCCTCCTCCTGCAATACATAGTCGGGATTCGCCTTATCGACCTTGCGTATGTGGCTCTCGTCGGTGCAGTCGCCTGCCTTTGCCGTAAGCACGGTTTCGCCCTCGTTCGGTACCGAGAAGTAAAAGAACGGAAATTCCCCACGTTTTTGCACGCCGAGGCTCTTGCCGTTTGCAAAAAGCTCAACGGACGGCTCGTTTGTATAAACCGTGACGCTCGTCACGCTTTCGGGGCGGTCAATATAGCGTTTACCGCAGATGTGCACAAACGGTTCATCCGACAACCACGCCTTATATGCATAAAAAGAGTCCTTTTTATATTTCCTGTCGAACGTAACAAGACCCTTGTGATTCATTCCGTTCTCGCCGCCCTCGCTGCGTGCGTCTGCGGCAAAGTCAAACATATTCCAGACGTGAGTTGACCAAAGCCACGGGCGAACGGCAATCTGACGAATTACATCCTCATGATATTTTGCTTGATATTCCTCGGTGTAATCGCCCTGCTGCGGGTCGGAGGTATGCCAATTAAGAGCCTCGCAGCCGTATTCGCTCATACCGACGGCACGGTCGGGATATTTTTTATGGAACTTATCGAACCACGGCCCGTACATATCGGTCTTGCCGCCGTACCAACCGAAATAGTGATTGTAAGACAAAACGTCGGGAATCCTGACATACTCCTCGCCCGGGTCGCACATACTGAGCACCGCTATTGTGGTGGGGCGCGTCGGGTCGATTTTATGCACCAAATCATTGAGCATACGGTGATTTTCGATAAGCGACGAATCAGACGCACCGTTCATGGTAATTTCATTTGACAAGCCCCAAACTATTATGCTCGGATGATTTATATTCTGATAAATCAGCTCCTTCATCTGGCTTACGGTATTTTCTTTGCCGCCCGGCATATGCCGCGAAATGTACGGTATCTCGGCCCAAACCGCCATACCGCGCTCATCGCATAGGTCATAAAAGACTCTGCTGTGCTGATAATGTGCAAGCCGTATGGTATTAGCACCCAATTCGCATATCAAATCCATATCCTCACGGTGCTCCTTTTCGGTAAGCGCGTTGCCTATACCGGGTCTGTCCTGATGCCTCGAAACACCGCGCAGAGGGCAAGACTTACCGTTGAGGATAAATCCTTTTTGCGGGTCTATTGAAAAGCTGCGGCAACCGAACCTTACCGAAATTTCGTCTGTTTTTTCTCCGTCCTTCAAAAGCTCCGCTGTAAGAGAGTAAAGATACGGGTCCTGAGTGCCGTTCCACAGATGCGCGTTTTCGATTTCTATAACCGTCTTTCCGTCGGACGCATCGACGTTCTTTTCGCCCACGGGCTTTTTATCCGCGTCCGTCACGACAAAACGAACGGAGCAGTCCTGCGGATTTGTGACCCTCGCAGTTATATTGACAGTTGCGGACAAGCCGCTTACCTTCGGGGTTATCATAATTCCCGACGAGCCGTAAAACTCAAGGTCAAAGTGGCTTTCATCGACTCCGATAACCGTTACGTCGCGGTAAATTCCGCCGTAAAACGTAAAGTCGGCAACCTGCGGATACACCGTGTCGTTCGGGCTGTTATCGGCGTAAACCGTGAGTATGTTTTCGTCCGAAATTTCCGGAATCCTTACACGGAATGCAGAATATCCGCCGTCGTGTGAACCTATTTTTTCGCCGTTCCACCAGACCTCGGCACTGCTGTTTACACCGTCAAACTGAATGTAGTGCACGGGCTTTTCGCCCAAATCCGCTTTTTTAAGCAGCTTTACATAGCAGCATTTGCCCCTGTAATAATCGTTTCCGCCGTCCTGACCGTCGGTGCCGTTCCAGGTGTGCGGCAGGTTGACGCTTTCCCAATCCTCCGGCAGAGTTTTAGGCACAGGCTGCTCTTTTTTTGAAAAAAGCCAATTTTTGTTTATATTTATTACTTCTCGCATAGCTTTCCTCCGTGGAAATTATAAAATCACTCTTGTGTTTTTTCTTTTCTATCTTTACCGCCTTTGCCGTTTTCCTGTGCGTTATCGTCAAGAGTATACAAAAAGAGCATACTTAAAAAGCTGATAATCGCACCGATAAAAGGAAGAAATGCGGTCACGAAATATATTTTTTCGGGAACGCCCGGTGCCTGATCAAGCGCGCCGAGGTTCTGATTGTAGCCGGTTGCGCCTATTGCGTAGCTTACTACCGCGGCTCCTACGCCCTGCGCGATTTTACGGAAAAGAGAATAGGTTGCATATATGGAGCTTTCCTCACGACGTCCCGTTTTTTGCTCCTGATAGTCAATGCAATCCGCAACGAGTGCCCACATAAGTGTGAGGTAAAACGCAGCGCCGAACATTGAAACGGCTACGAGGGCTATCCAGACATAGGGATTTTTTATTCTTACAAACGCCGCAATCCCTGCCGAAAGAGCCGACAGTAAAAACGGGTATGTGCAAAGCTGCTTTTTGCTGAATTTTTTAAGCATGGGCTTTGCAAGGACTATTCCGAGTGCTATGGGGCAGCCCGCAAGCATGGAGGCAATCGTTATAAGCTTCGTGTTTTTAAAATAGCACATAAACACGTACGGCATTGATGTGGTTACGGTCATCATAAGTGCCAAGTAAGCGACGGTGCTTATGGTGGCACCCATCATCGGCTTATTCTTAAAGAATGACTTCAAAGTGGCAAAATAGTTGAATTTCTGCTTTTCCGAAGCGACGGCAGGTGCCAAGCGCTCGGTTGTCATACGTCTGAGCAGCCAGAACGAAACAAGCCCTATGGCGCCCATAACGCCTACAAAAACGATAAACAGCTCACCTCTGGGGTTATCGTTTTTATCATAAACCAAAAGGGGCAGTAATATCATAATCGGAATCTGAGCACACATAGCGCCGATACTGCGCCACGTTGACAGCGCGGAACGACCGTCGGGGTCGTTTGTGATACAGCTCTGCATAGAGCCGTAAGGCACATTTACGCTTGTGTAGGCAACGCTCCAAAGGCAGTATATGCCGAGGCACATAGCAATTTTCACTCCGTACGGGGCATTCGGCGCATAGATAAACAAAGCTATGCTTGAAAGAAGCAGTACGGGGCTTGCCCATTTTATCCACGGCTTAAATTTACCGTCTTTTCCCGGCTTTGTCGCGTCGCAAAGACCGCCTATAATGGGGTCGTTTATCGCGTCGAAAATTTTACCGAGCAAAATGAGAATTGCAAAATGCTTCGGGTTTATCTTCATACAAGTAACATAGAACAGCATAAGATAGCTGTTTATGAACGCAAAGCTCATATTACAGCCGAAGTCACCGAAAGCATAGCCGATTTTGTCGCGCATGCCGAACGGGCGCAGGGTTTTGCCGTTGTCCATAAGGGACACCTCCGAATTCTCTGTGTCTTTCGGACAATGTGACTTGCGCCGAGTCTTTTATGAATTACCGTCCTTCGGTGCAAAGCGATTTTGTCCTTATTTTGTATAACACTATTATATATGATATCCAAAAAAAATCAATATAAAGCAGAGACGTTAGGCTGATTTGTCAGCTTTTAAGGCAAAAAAAGAACCGTTTTGGGTAAAAGCCCCTTGCGGTTCCGTTTATTTATGAATGTGCTTCAAAAAACGCGAGCATTTCATCGATTGTTTCCGCGCTTTCGGGAAGATCGGGATAGGCGACGCTCGTTATATGCCCCGACGAACGGTTCACGGTAAGCTGCCAATCGTGATACATATGCTCCTTGCCCTTTTCAGTCAAAAGCTTATCGAGGTCATCCGAAGCAGAGTGCAAAAAGTCCTTGACGCTCGTCACAATATATGCCGGCGGAATGTCGGATTTATCAATTATCTCCTCGGGCTGCAAATACGGATAATACGGCGAATTTTTATAATCGTAGCCGAGATAGCACGACAAAAGCGCGCTGTTAACGCCGTTTTTCATATCAAACATTCCGGAAATCAACCCTATCGCTTTTATGTTGAGTCCGGTATCCGAAACGCCGTAAAGCGATTTTAATTCGTCGCTCGTATTTACCGCCGCGGTGTAAAATGCAAGCTGACCGCCGGCAGAATCACCTGCAACAAAGACTCTGTCAAGGTCAAAGCCGAAATTCTCGCCGTTTTCCGCCACCCAGCGGTACGACGCCATAACATCGCTCACCTGCGTCGGATATGTTACGTCGGGACACAGAGAATAATTTATACACACAACTATATATCCTCTTTTCGCAAGACGCGACGCATAGACGCGATTAACCTCTTTTTCCGCATACATAAGTCCGCCGCCGTGTATGTCGATTATCACCGGCAGCTTTTCTGCGGCATTTTCGGGATAATAAATATCAAGAAGATGATATTTGTCGCCGTCCGAAATATAAGGTATATCTTTTTTCACCGTCATGCCTGCGGATTCCGTCTGTTTTTTCAGCCTGTTTGTGTCGTAATAATCCATATAATTCCACAGCACCTCGGCGGCAGACGCCACAAAGCCGTCGTTTTTAAGCACGCCGTCGGCGGTTGGGTCGGTTTTTACGGTATCCGCGTCCAATTTAAACATCCCGTCAAATATATTTTTAAATCTGACTTCAAGCTCGCCCGTGTTAACATCGTTTCCCGACAAAACGTCCCCCACAAGGCCGTAAAGGTCGGTAAACAGCGCAGTAAGTTCATTTTTGACGTCTATACCGGCGTTTTCGGAAGCGTTGATTTTATTGTCAACGGCAGCCTTCGGCGACTCCACACTTTCACGAAAGAAGCCGTCGGGAGGCATTTTATTGCACGAAGAGGAAGCGTCGGCACGTAAAAGTGCTGCCGCTTCCTCTTTTTTTGCTATTGAGCCGCACTGCAAAGCGACAAGCAAGGTTGCCGCCGCCAGCAGTATAACGGCCGTAATTCTTTTTAAACTGTCCTTCATATAAACATTTGTCATTTACCGAGCGCCGAAAACAGCGAGCCTATAAACACAAAGAAGTCCGCAACGCGCGCTTTTGTATTTTTGTGACAGCTTATCCGCAAAAATCGAAAAACGATATATCATTATTTAGCGACAATATTGACAAGCTTGCCCTTTACATAGATTTCCTTGATGATATTTTTACCCTCAAGAGCGGCAGCTATGCCTTCGTCCTTCTTTGCGAGAGCTATCGCCTTATCGCTTTCAATGTCGGTGGGAACAGAGAGTCTCGCTCTTATCTTACCGTTTATCTGGACTACTATTTCAACGGTGCTGTCAACACATTTAGCCTCGTCAAAGCTCGGCCACTTTGCATCCTTTGCAAGCATTTCGCCGTAACCGCAATTCGCCCACATCTCCTCGGTGACGTGCGGTGCAAACGGGTTCACGAGAATAATAAGCGTTTTGAGCTCGGCACGGTTGATTTTACCGATTTCGTAAATTTTGTTGAGCAGCGTCATAAGAGCGGCTATTGCCGTGTTATACTTCATCTGCTCTATGTCCTCGGAAACCTTTTTGACGGTCTTGTGCATAGCGCTCATAAGCTCTTTTGAATACTCGTCGCCGTCCGTCAGGATTTCCTGAAGATTAAATACTCTGTCGATAAATCTCTTGCAGCCCTTAACGCTCGATTCGCTCCACGGAGCAGCCTGCTCATAGTCGCCCATAAACAGAACGTAGGTGCGCAGTACATCGGCGCCGTATACGTCAACTACCTCGTTTGGGTCTATTACGTTGCCGCGCGATTTACTCATTTTAACTCCGTCCGGACCTAAGATAAGACCCTGAGCGGTGCGCTTTTGATACGGCTCCTCATACGGCACTACGCCGAGGTCATAGAGGAATTTATACCAGAATCTTGAATATATCAGGTGGCGTGTAACGTGCTCCATACCGCCGTTGTACCAATCTACCGGCATCCAGTATTTAAGCTTGTCATAGTCGGCAAAGGTCTTATCGTTGTGCGGGTCAACATATCTTAAGAAATACCACGAGGAGCCTGCCCACTGAGGCATGGTGTCCGTCTCGCGCTTTGCGTCGCCGCCGCAGACGGGGCACTTGCAGTTTACAAATGAGTCAATCTTTGCAAGCGGACTCTCGCCGTCCTGACCGGGTTCAAAGTTTTCAACATTCGGAAGCTTCAGCGGAAGCTCGTCATACGGAACGGGAACCATTCCGCACTTCGGACAGTGGATGATCGGAATAGGCTCGCCCCAGTAGCGCTGACGGTTAAACGCCCAATCCTTCATCTTATACTGAACTCCGCCCTCACCGATGCCTTTTTCGGTGAGATAATCTATCATCTTTTTGATGGAATCCTTTTTATTGTCCATACCGTTAAGGAAACCGGAATTTACCATTTCTCCGTCGCCGGTATATGCCGCCTCGTCGATATTTCCGCCCTTTATGACTTCGATAATGTCTATACCGAATTTCTTGGCGAAATCGTAGTCGCGGTCATCGTGAGCCGGCACAGCCATTATTGCGCCCGTGCCGTAGCCCATCATTACGTAGTCGGAAATATAAACCGGTATTTCCCTGCCGTTTACGGGATTTATCGCGGTAAGGCCGTCAATTTTGACGCCCGTCTTATCCTTGACGAGCTGAGTGCGCTCAAACTCTGTCTTTTTACTGCATTCTGTGCGGTAATCGACTATCGCATCCATATTGCGGATTTTATCCTTATACTTGTCGATTATCGGGTGCTCCGGAGCAATTACCATAAATGTAACGCCGAAGAGAGTGTCGGGCCTAGTTGTGTATATTCTAAGCTTTTCGGGAATATCTTTAAGAGAGAAATTGACGAACGCGCCGCGGCTCTTGCCTATCCAATGCTCCTGCTGAGCCTTGATGTTGGGGAGATAGTCAACGTGCTTGAGGCCCTCTAAGAGCTTATCGGCATACTCGGTAATGCGAAGATACCAAACGTCCTTTGACTTTTGTACGACTTCGCTGTGGCAGATATCGCACTTGCCGCCCTGAGAATCCTCATTTGACAAAACGACCTTGCAGGAGGGGCAATAGTTTACAAGAGTCTTGTCGCGGAACGCAAGACCGTTTTCAAACATCTTGAGGAATATCCACTGGGTCCACTTGTAGTAGCCCTCTTCGGTTGTGTCTATAACTCTTGTCCAGTCGAACGAAAATCCCACGCGTTTTAACTGACTTGTAAACTTCTTTATATTCATATCGGTGACCTTGCGCGGATGTATGCCCGTTTTAATGGCATAGTTTTCCGTCGGCAGACCGTATGCGTCAAAGCCTATCGGGAAAAGCACGTTGTAGCCCTGAAGCCTTCTCTTACGAGATACCACCTCAAGACCCGAATACGCCTTGATGTGACCTACGTGCATACCTGCTCCGCTCGGATAGGGAAATTCGACAAGTCCGTAAAATTTGGGCTTATCGGAATTGTCAACGGCGTGGAAAACGCCCTCCTCTTCCCATTTTTCCTGCCACTTGCTTTCAATATGCTTAAAATCGTATTCCATTTATTTCACCCTTTTGCAGTATAGTCAATTTTTATCTAAAAGTATTATTCGCTTATCCACTCGGAAACGTCAACCTCCTCGGCGTCGCCCCAGAGCTTTTCGAGATTGAAGTTTTCACGGCTTTCCTTTGTAAATACGTGAACTATAACCGTGCCGTAATCAAGAAGTATCCAGCCAGTAGCCTTACCCTCAACGCTCTTTGCGTTTTTGCCCTTTTCGGCGAGCTTGTCCTCAAGATCGTCCGAGAGAGCCTTTATATGAGTCGGTGACGTGCCGGTAACTATCACGAAATAATCGGCAATAACGGTAAGGTCCGTTACCTTGAGAGCCTTTATATCCATACCCTTTTTTCTGTCGAGAGTTTCGACCGTCAATTTGAGTAATTCCTCTGTCGTCATAACTTTTTCCTTTCGTAAGAAATTGCGATAAAATTATATGCTTTAACGCTGTCCTCATGAATGGGGAAGCCTTTTTTTACATTTTCGATAACGGTGAACTGAAGCCCCTCAAGCATTGCTTCGTCAAGACTTCGGTATGCTTTTTCACGCATACGCTCAACACCCGGATACCTTCTGTCCGCCGAGATATAGTCCGCTATGTAGACCACCTTTTCGAGAAGAGTCATATTTTCTCTGCCCGTGGTGTGATACCGCACCGCCGAAATTATATCCTCATCTTTTACGCCGAGATATTTTTTTATGTATACGGCGCCCGATAACTGATGCCACGTCTTTGTGCTGCTTTTCTCCGTAGGCGTTAGAATTATACCATCATCGGTGATTATTTTCAACTGCTCCTGCTTCGGAGTGTCCTTCATAATATCATGCAAAAGCCCCGCCGTAAACGCCTTTTCCCTGTCGGCTTTGTAAATTCCGGCAAGACGATACGCCTCATACGCAACATTCAGCGAATGGTAAAAACGCGAGGGCGTAAGATGCTTTTTGATTTCATAAAAGAACTCTTTATTTCTTTGCGTATCCATACATACCTCTTTCCTTTATGAATTCATACGCCTCTTTCGTCAGAACATCGGACACATCCTCACCCGCGGATATTTTTTGCCTTATTTCGGTAGACGAAATTTCGAGAGGGCTGCTCGGAGAAATTATAATACCGTTCGCCTCATTCGACGGCATATATATGTGCAAGGTCGAAAAAGCATATGAGCGCAGCGCCTTTACGGTGTCTTCGTCCTCGCGCGACATAACGCACAGGGTACACTTTTTCATTATTTCACGGTATTTATACCACTTATGGAACGACAAAAACATATCCGAGCCTATTATCAAAAACAGCTGTGCGTCCTTGTATTTGCTCAAAATCTCGTTCACCGTGAATATCATATAGCTGTCGGTGTCACGGTCGATCTCCATGGTGCTGACCTCGTAATTTTTGCCCGTAAACGTGCGGCGGCAAAGCTCTGCCCTGTCGGAGTCAAGTGCCAGGTCCTCACAAATCTTGTGAACCGGCCGCTTATCGGGAATTACGAGCACCTTGTCAAGTTCTAATTTGTCGGCGAAGGTCTCGATTAATCTCAAATGCCCCTTGTGCGGCGGATTGAATGTACCGCCGAAAATTCCGATTTTCATTTCTTCTTCTTTTTATTTTCGTGAAGCTTTTTGCTGTAACGGTAAAATATCATACTTCCGCCGATAACCGCCACAACCTCGCTGCCCGTTGCCTCGGCTATCCTGTCCGCCGCCTCACGCGGAGTAAGCGGAGAAGTGTCGCGAAGCACCTTGACCTTTATAAGCTCTCTTGCGGTCAGCGCGTCGTCAACCTGCTTTATCAGCGCGTCGGACATACCGCCCTTACCGAGCTGGAATAACGGCTCCATATTGTTTGCCTGAGCTCTTTTTTCGGCTCTTTCTTTACTTGTCATATTGTATATCAATGCCTTTCGGTTATTTTAAATATTCGGGAAGCTCCTTTGCAAGATAGCGCAGAGCATTTCCTCGGTGGCTCACGGCGTCCTTTTCTTCGGGTGAAAATTCCGCAAACGAGCGGTCGCCCACATAGAAAAGAGGGTCATACCCGAAACCGCCGTCGCCGCGCTTTTCATAGCCTATTACTCCGTGACATTCGCCGCGGACGGTAAAATGCCTGCCGTCCGGGAAAACACAGCACACCGCCGAAACGAACGATGCAGTACGCTTTTCGGGCGGAACGTCCCGGAGCTTTTCAATAAGCTTTCGGTTGTTTTTATCGTCATTGCCGTGCTCTCCGGCATACCTTGCCGAATATACGCCCGGTTCGCCGCCGAGCGCGTCCACGGACAGTCCCGAATCGTCGGCTATACACGGCATACCGCTCTCACGGCAACCCGAATCCGCCTTTAAAAATGCGTTTTCTTCAAACGTTGTTCCCGTCTCTTCAACATCGGTAAGATCTATACCCGCTTCATCGGCGGTCAGTACGTTAACTCCGAGCGGCGAGAGTATTCTCTGAAGCTCGGCGCGTTTTTTCATATTATGAGTGGCGATTAAAAAATCCAAAGCGCTTTTTCTCCTTTTTCTTTTTGGGCTTCTCTGCGTCGGACGGAGCGTCTTCTATATCTTTCTCACTCTGTTCCAGTCCATGAACTCCGCTTTCATCTGCTGCGTCGTCGTCAGCTTTGACTTTGCCCTCTTCTTTTTTATCTTCGTCTTTGCCGCTTTGTTCATCCTTATCAGTATGTCCGATCTGTTGTGATCCAGCAGCTTGAATAATTTGCCCGTCAGGTGCCACATCTTCTTGCGAAATTCCATCTTTTTCGTCCTCCTCGTTGTAATCTATTTTTTCAAACAGACCATCGGCAAAAGCCCTGGGGTTAAACGGCTGCAAATCATCAATCTGCTCGCCCACGCCTATAAATTTAACGGGAATCCCAAGCTCGTTTTTAATAGTGAGAACAACTCCGCCTCGAGCCGTACCGTCAAGCTTTGTTAAAACTATGCCGGTGATTTCGGCGGCGTTCATAAATTCACGCGCCTGATTTACGGCGTTCTGTCCAGTTGTGGCGTCAAGCACCAACAGCACCTCGCGGTCCGAATACGGAAGCTCGCGGTCTATAATGCGGTACATTTTGGCGAGCTCATCCATAAGGTTCTTTTTATTGTGAAGTCTTCCCGCGGTGTCAATTATGACAATGTCGCAGTTTCTTGCCTTTGCGGCATTTATCGTGTCAAAAACAACAGCCGCCGGGTCTGCTCCCTCGGAGTGCTTTACTATATCAACACCGGCTCTGTCCGCCCAAATCTGAAGCTGGTCGATTGCCGCGGCACGGAATGTGTCGGCCGCTCCTAAAATGACCTTTTTGCCCTCGGACTTGTACATCGCCGCCAATTTGCCTATGGTCGTGGTTTTACCTACGCCGTTGACGCCTATTACAAATATGATGGACGGTATGGTTATAAGCCCCATATCCTCGCCGCCGTATAGCTTTTCGGCGACAATCTCCTTGATTTCATCCTTAACCATTGTCGGATTTTTGATTTTTTTCTCCGGCACGCGCTTGCGAAGCTCCTCGATTATCTCAAGCGAGGTCTGCACTCCGACATCGTGCATAACGAGCAGCTCTTCAAGCTCGGTGTAAAGGTCGTCGTTTATCTCGCCGACGCTGTCGAGCAAATCATCAATCGCTCCCGCCATTTTATTTCGGGTCTTTGTAAGGCCGAAATTTATTTTGCTGAAAATTCCCATTTGTTTATTCCTTTCGGATAAGAAATTTTTGATTTCAATCAAATAGATTACGCAAATAGATTATGCGAATATTTTAAGCACAGCCACAGTATCGCCGCGTTTTTCGCCGCAAATAAAGCTCCGAGCGGCGTGTAGTTAATTTTTGTCTATACGCAAGTTTGGGTGAACAAAAGTCGCATCGTGCGCAAGATTTACGCCGTAATTTGTTGTTTTATATATCATACCCGTTTAGCGTAGACTTAGTGCAAGGTGGTTTTTGTGAACCCCGACGCATATGTATATACGCGAGTTCGGGTGAACAAAAGCCGCATCGTGCCGAAGATTTATGCTGTATTTTATTTGAAGTATACATCAAACCCGTTTAGTGTAAAGATTTGGTGCAAGACGGGTTTTCCGAGCCCCGACGCGTATGTATATACGCAAGTTCGGGTGAGGAAAATTCGTATGGCGCCGAAGATTTACGCTAAACCGAGTTTTTTCGCCATTTCGGCTGTCTTTAACTCAAGTAATTTGGATACACCCTTTTCCTGCATGGTCACACCGTACAGTACGTCGGCTTCTTCCATGGTGCCGCGACGATGGGTAATTAAGATGAACTGGGTGTTTTTAGTCATACGGCGAACGTACTGAGCGTAACGCGAAACGTTGACGTCGTCAAGTGCCGCTTCAACCTCGTCGAAAATACAGAACGGCGCGGGGGTTACCTTGAGTATCGCAAAAAGAAGCGCAATAGCGGAAAGTCCCTTTTCACCGCCGGAGAGCAAGTTGATGTTCTGAACGTTTTTGCCGGGCGGCTGAACCTTGATTTCAATGTCGCTGCCAAGCACGTCGCGCTCGTCCTCGAGTCTAAGCTCCGCCTTTCCTCCGCCGAACAGCTCAATAAAGGTCTGACCGAAGCAGGAGTTGATGCGATTAAACTGCTCGCGAAACTGCTCTGCCATTTTACCGGTCAAATCATCTATCATCTTATTAAGCTCCGCGCGCGAGGTTTCGACATCGCTTATCTGCCCCGATAAGAATTCGTAACGCTCGGATACCTCTTTGTATTCCTCTATTGCGGAGACATTTACGGAGCCGAGAGCGCGGATTTGCGATTTAAGCTCTGCGAGACGCTTTGCCGCAAGGGAGTAATCGTCAATTTCTATTTCGAGAGCCGCAGCTTCGCGACGGGTGAGCTGATACTCGTCGTAAAGCTTGCTCGTCAGATTGTCATATTCGTTGCGCATTGCTATTTTGCGCTCTTCAAGACGCGCTATGTCACCGCTGAGACGTTCGCGCTCCTCGGATTTTGCGCGCTCGTGAAGTCTTAAGTCATTCGCCTGCTTTTCAAGCTCGTCACGCTGTGAAATCAGCTCGTTTATCTGATTTTGCGCGTCGCCGTGATTTGCTTTAAGAGCCTTTTCATCAGCCGAAAGCCGCTCGGTCAAAGCTCTGAGCTCGTCGTTTTTCTCTTCGATTTCGCGTATTTCTCCGTCAAGCTCCGAGAGACGGTCGAGGTGACCTGTCTTACGATTTTTAAGCCTTGTAATCTCGTCCGTGTTCGCCTCAACATCCTTTTGGAGTGAAACTATGCGAAGTCTTATTTCAGCCGCTTTTGATGCGACCTCCTCGCGATTCTTTTGAAGAGTCTTGCTGTCGCCGGTTATACTCTCAAGCTCTTTTTCCTTGTTTTCCAGCGTTTCTTTAAGCTCGTCGATTTGCGAACGAGCCGCCTCGGCACCCGAGCTTACGGACTCGATTCTCTTTTCGAGAGTCTCCTTTTCCTCCAAAAGCTCTTTAACGCCCGAGGAAACGGACGCGAGCTTGTCGCTTGCAAGCTTCAATTCGCCCTCGCGGCGGATATTTTCTTCTTTAGCTCTTAAAAGGTCGCCCTCGGCGCCCTCAAGCTCCGCCTTTGCGGCAGAGGCGTCCTCCGACAAAAGCTTGTAATCCGAGAGCATCCCGTCAAGCTCTTTTTGCATTGAAGCAAGAGAACCTTTAAGTCTTTCAATCTCATTGCCTCGGCTGAGTATGCCTGCATTTTGAACGCGCGAGCCGCCCGTCATGGAGCCGCCGGCATTTATAACCTGACCGTCAAGCGTGACTATGCGGAAGCGATACGAATATTTTTTTGCAATCGCTATGGCGGAATCTATGTCCTCGGCAACTGCCGTGCGCCCCAAAAGCCAGCGGATTATCTCCGAATATTTATTGTCATACGACACAAGGTCGGAAGCAATGCTTACAAAGCCGTATTGGTCGTCGAGCCCCTGCTCTGAGAGAACTCTGCCCTTAATTGCGGTTATCGGCAAAAATGTGGCTCTGCCTGCGCGGTGCTCCTTTAAGAAGCCCATGGCGCGCTTTGCGTCGGTTTCATTATCTACAACAATGTTCTGCACAGCCGCTCCGAGAGCCGTCTCGATAGCAGCCGAATACTTATCCTTAACCGTTATGAGCTGAGATACGGGACCGTATATGCCCCTGAGCGCACCTCTGCCCGACTCCTTCATAACGGCTTTTACCGCGCCGAAGTAGCCCTCCATATTTTTTTCGAGATCCTCAAGAAGGCGGACCCTGTCCTGCCCCTTGTGAAGCTCGCGCTGTTTTTCATCTATGGCAAGCTTTACGCTGTCTGCCTTTTTGCCGCGGTTTTCAAATCGCAGAGTATAGCCGTCTATCGCGTTTTTGACGGAAACTATCTCGTCCTGTATTTCCTTGAGCGATGCTTCCGCGTCGGCTTTGCGTTTTAAAAGCGCGTCGTAATCGTCCTTGCGCGATCCCATGGACTCGTCTATCGCGGAAATTCTCGACCTTATCTCCTCTATGGAGGAATTTGCGGTTTCCGCCGTAACTCGGCAATCCGCAAGCCTTACGGAAAGTGCCGATATTTCACCCGAAAGAGCTGCCGCCCTATCGGAAAACTCTGAACTGCTCAGGCGATAAGTCTCCTCCTGCTTTGAAAGCTCGTCCATCTGCCTTGTTGCGTCGGCTATTTGCTCCTCTGCCTTTTGTATGCATTCTATTGCAGCGGAAACGGCGGCGTCAATATTTTGCTCCGTCTCGTTCTCCGCAGCCTTGTCACGGTTTATACGCTCTATTGTCTCGTTGTTATGTAAAATCGAGTTTTCGGCAACCTTTATCTGCGAATCTATATCCGAAAGCTTTTCCTCAAAGCCCGAAGCCGAATTTCTGATTTCCTCCAATTTAATGTTTATGTCTCTTGTGCCGTCCGCCGCCTTGTCAATCATCTCGCCGATTTTTGAAAGCTCATCCTGAGCCTCCTTGTGCGACGCCTCGGCAATTTCTATTTTATGCTCCTGATCGCGCATTTTTTCGCCGGTCTTGTCTATCGTGTTGAGCCAAATACCTATTTCGAGATTTTTTCGCTCACCGGCAAGCACTATGAATTTCTGTGCCTTTTCGCTCTGCGCCTTTAAAGGACCTACTCTGCTCTCAAGCTCCGAGAGTATGTCGCGAAGCCTTACGAGATTTTCCTCCGCCTGCGCGAGTCTTTTAATCGCGTCACCGCGTCTGTAACGAAAATGCGAAATTCCCGCCGCTTCCTCCAGCATATCGCGACGCTCGCTCGCCTTGGGCGACACCATATCGGCGATTTTGCCCTGCCCGACAATGGAGTAACCGTCCCTGCCGAGGCCCGTATCCATAAACAGCTCGTTTACGTCGCGAAGACGCGCGGATTCGCCGTTCACGAGATATTCGCTGTCGCCCGAACGGTAATAACGCCTTGTGACCGATACCTCATCGCTGTCTTTATTAAGCGAACGGTCGGTGTTGTCAAGGCGCAGCGTTACCTCCGCAAAGCCCTTTGCCTTGCGGACGTCCGTGCCCGAAAAAATAACGTCCTCCATTTTTGAGCCGCGAAGCGTTTTTGTGGACTGCTCACCGAGAACCCAGCGCACGGCGTCGGAGATGTTGCTCTTTCCGCTTCCGTTGGGTCCTACTACGGCTGTAATGCCCTTATTAAATTCAAGTACCGTTTTATCGGGGAAGGATTTAAACCCCTGCATTTCCAGCGCTTTTAAAATCATTCTTTAAATTCCTTTAAATATCTTCTGTTATCTTTATATCGTAATCGTTTAAAAATTCGTTACCCTTTATTTTACACTGAAATCCGTTGTTTAGCAATGCTTTTTCATTTCTTTTGTTCTGTCCCTTTGCTTTCCCGATCGATTTTTCGGGGACTTCTATAACATACGGCATATCCTTAGGCAGCTTTGACAGCTCGGAGAGCATTTTTTCAAGGTAAATCTTGCCCTCGCAAAGCTCGCGGAATGCCGGATGGTATGCGCCGGCAAGGTAACCCTCATCTACATTTCCGCCGCTGTGCAGACCGAGACGGATTACCTTTATGTTGTTTTCTCGGAACATTAAAAGCAGCCTTGCGCAGAGACTCACAGCCTCATTCAGGGTTTCGGCTCTGTAACTGCCGTCACGAAGGCAGTCCGCCAAAGGTGTGTTTTCAAGAACTATCGTCGGGTAGATTCTGACCGTGTCGGGCGAGAGGGCTATCAGCCTTTCGGCGGTTTTAATACATTTCTCGTCGGTGTCGCCCATAAGCCCTGTCATCATCTGAAGTCCGAGCGAAAAGCCGTAGCTTTTTATAAGGCGAGAGGCGTTTTCGACGTCCTTTGCCGTGTGGCCGCGTCGGTTTATTTTAAGCACGCTATCGTCCATACTCTGCGCGCCGAGCTCGATTGACGTCACGTGATATTTCTTTAATATCTCAAGTCTTTCGTCGTCAATTGCGTCGGGACGCGTGGAAATTCTTATTCCGCCGAAATATCCTCCGTCGATATACGGCTTTGCCGCCTCTAAAAGAGACACCATATAATCTCTGTCAACCGCGGTAAATGAGCCGCCGAAAAACGCTATTTCCGAGGTTTCCCTTGTTACACCGCCGTTTTTGGCAATATCACAAGCCGCTGTCACATCATCCGGTGTCAGCGGCTTTATACTGCCCGATATTGTCTTTTGATTGCAGAAGCTGCACTGATGAGGGCAGCCCGCGTGAGGCACAAAAAGCGCCACGTTTACGTGTTTCAAATTCCCATCAGCTCCAACGCTTCTTTTGCCGCCGCCTGCTCAGCCTTTTTCTTGCTGCTGCCGACGCCGGCTCCTATAACATTGCTGTTTAAATGCACCTCAACATTAAAGTGCTTATCGTGGTCGGGGCCGCTCTCGCTGACAAGAACATACTTTAAGCTCTCGCCTTGATTTTTTTGAACGACCTCCTGAAGTATGGTCTTGTAATCCTTAAAGGACGGCTTTGCCTCAACATACGGCTCGACGAAGCGCAAAACGAATTTTTTTGCCTCGCCTATGCCGCCGTCGATATAAATTGCGGCAATTACAGCCTCAAATGCGTCCGACACAACCGACGGTCTTGTTCTGCCGCCCGTCATCTCCTCACCCTTACCGAGCAAGAGCCTGTCGCCGAGGTCTATTTCCTTGGCATACTCAAAAAGCGATTTTTCGCACACGGCGTATGAGCGCAGGCGCGTCAGCTCGCCCTCGGGAAAATTTCTGTGGTGCGAAAAAAGATATTCCGCCGTTATAAAGCCGAGAACCGAGTCGCCCAGAAACTCAAGTCGCTCATTGTCGCCCGTCGTAAGATGCTTTTCGTTTGCATACGACGAATGTGTGACCGCTCTTTCCAAAAGCGATATATTTTTAAATCTATATTGTATTTTTTCCTGTAATTCGTTAAGTCCGTTATCCATTTTAAAGTCCTTTCACTCTCACAGCCCGAGACTTTTAAGATATTCCTCGAGATCTCTCATGCCTCTTTCGGCGATTGCCGTATAACGCTCGCTCTTGTCCCTTATCTTTTCGGGGAGCGGCGGAAGCATACCGAAATTGGCCCCCATAGGCTGAAAATTCGTCACGGTTTCATCGCTTATATATCTCGCGAGAGCACCTGTGACGGTGGTATTCGGAAGCACAAGCGGCTCTTTTCCCAAAAGGTACCTTGCGGCGTTCAGCCCCGCCATAATTCCGGAGGAGGCCGATTCCATATAGCCCTCTACTCCGGTTATCTGACCGGCAAAAAATATTCTTTTGTCCGAGCGCAGAGAATATGAGGCGTTTAAAAGCCGCGGTGAATTTATAAACGTGTTTCTGTGCATAACTCCGTAGCGGAGAAATTCCGCATCGTGAAGTGCCGGAAACATGGAAAACACTCTTTTTTGCTCGCCGAATTTGAGATTTGTTTGAAATCCGACAAGATTATACATCGTACCGCCGCTGTTTTCACGGCGAAGCTGAAGATTTGCCCACGGTCTGTGTCCCGTTCTCGGGTCGCGAAGCCCTACGGGCTTTAACGGTCCGAAGCGCATGGTGTCTTTTCCGCGCGACGCCAAAACCTCAATAGGCATACAGCCCTCATACACATCGTGCCGCTTGTCAAAGGAGTGCGTTTCGGCACTCTCGGCATTTATAATTGCTTCGTAAAACGCTTCATACTGCTCTTTATTCATGGGGCAGTTAATGTAATCGTCGCTGCCGCCGCGGTCATATCTCGACTGTGTAAAGGCATATTCCATATCGACGCTGTCCGCCGAAACTATCGGTGCCGCCGCATCGTAGAATGATAATCCGTCGCCGCAGAGAGCGTGTATTGTACCTGTCAGCGCGTCGCTCGCGAGCGGCCCTGCCGCCACTATAACAACATCGGCATCTGGTAAGACGGAAACCTCCTCGTTTATGACCGTTATGTTCTTATCGCTTTTTATATTTTCCGTTATAAGAGCCGAAAATCTGTCTCTGTCAACCGAAAGTGCGCCTCCTGCCGGAACTCTTGTCCTTTTGGCAGCCTCGACGCACACGGAAGAAAGCATCTCCATCTCCGCCTTTAAAAGCCCTGCCGCGGAATTGAGCCGCTCCGCCTTCAGTGAATTGGAGCATACAAGCTCCGCAAAATTTTCGTTTTTATGCGCCGGAGAAAATTTCTTCGGCTTCATTTCATAGAGATATGTGGGTATTCCCGCTCTCGACAGCTGCTTTGCCGCCTCACATCCGGCGAGACCCGCACCGATTACCGCTGCTTTCATCAGTCTTCCTCTTGAGTCTTTGTGCTTTTCTTCTTGCGCTCCGCTTTTTTCTCAAAGCCGCAGTTTTCGTCAAGGCAAGCTAAGATTCCGCCCTTTTTCTTGAAGAGCGACTTGCCGCACTTGGGACATTTTTCGTCCGTCGGCTTATCCCACGTCATAAAGTTGCATTCGGGATAATTTTCGCAGCCGAAGAACGTATATCCTTTTTTGCTCTTTTTCTGAATCACCTTGCCTCCGCACACCGGGCAGGTGGCGGTTGTCTCTATTACGTACGGCTTTGTGTTTTTGCACTCCGGATAACCCGGGCACGCGAGGAATTTACCGAATCTGCCGGTTTTTATAACCATCATTCTTCCGCACTTTTCGCACGGGATATTCGTCTCGTCCTCTTTAAGCTTTATCTTAACGCCCTCCATATCGGCTTTTGCCTTTTCAAGCGTTTTGTCAAAGCCGTCATAAAACGTATGAAGCATTGCTATATAATCTATTTCGTGATGCTCTACCTTATCGAGATCGCTCTCCATGGAGGCCGTAAATTTTACGTTAACTATATTCGGGAAATGCTCCTTTAAGAGCTTGACGACCGCTTCTCCGAGCTCCGTGGGCTTAAGCTGCTTCTGCTCGCGGACAACATATTCGCGCGAGGTAATGGTTGACACTATTGAGGCGTACGTACTCGGTCTGCCGACGCCCGTTTCCTCAAGCATCTTAATGAGCGAGCCCTCGGTATAGCGCGCAGGCGGCTGTGTAAAGTGCTGATTTCCGAGCATTTCCTTGAGCTTTAATGCATCGCCCGCCTTGATTTCGGGGAGCTTGCCCTCGTCCTCGTCCTCATCTGTTGCGGCTTCGTAAAGGCGTGTATAACCGTCAAAACGAACCGTATAACCGCTCGCATTAAACGTGCAATATCTGTCGGTATTTTTGTCACTCTCGCCGACTGCCTTTATTTCTATCTTTACCGTATCCTGTATGCAATTTGACATAAGACTTGCCATAAAGCGCTTCCAAATAAGGCTGTAAAGCTTGAACTGCTCCGGAGTAAGGCTCTTTTTGGCAATTTCGGGTGTGATTGCCGGAACGGTGGGGCGAATTGCCTCGTGGCCGTCCTGTGCGCTCGCCTTAGTTTTAAAATAGCGCGGCTTTTCGGGCAAATACTGCTTGCCGTAATTCTCCTCGATAAAGGCGTTGCCCTCTTGCCTTGCTTCTTCCGATATACGGAGCGAGTCGGTTCTCATATATGTTATAAGACCTGTTGCGCCGAAGCCCTCTACCTCCATACCTTCATAAAGCTCCTGCGCTATTTTCATAGTGCGCTTAGCCTGAAATCCGAGCTTTCTGGAGGCGTCCTGCTGCATGGTGGAGGTTGTAAACGGCGGCGCCGGAGAACGTCTGCGCGTTCCTTTTTTGACCGACGACACGGAGTATTCCGCATCCTGAAGTCTTGCCAAAATCGCGTCGGTCTCCTCTTTTGTTTTTAGCTTTATCTTGCCGGTTTCGTCGCCCGTAAACGCTGCCTTAAACGCCTTTTTTGAGGACGGCGCGGTGAATTTTGCGTCAAGTGACCAATATTCTTCGGGAACGAATTTGCGAATTTCCTCTTCGCGGTCAACGACGAGCCTTACGGCAACGGACTGAACTCTGCCTGCCGAAAGTCCTCTGTGTATCTTTTGCGATACGAACGGGCTGAGCTTATAGCCGACGAGTCTGTCGAGAATTCTTCTCGCCTGCTGAGCGTCAACAAGGTCCATATCGATTTTTTCGGGGCTTGCTATGCCCTTTTTGACCGCGTTTTCGTTTATCTCGTTAAATTTAACTCTGTTCTTTTCATCAAGCGGCAGCCCGAGAACCGTGGCAAGATGCCAGGAAATAGCCTCTCCCTCTCGGTCGGGGTCGGTTGCGAGCAGAACCTCATCTGCATTTGCGGCTTTATCCTTTAATTCCTTGACAAGCTTCTCCTTGCCCTTGACTATTGCGTATTTCGGTGCAAAGTCGTTTTTGATGTCAACCGAGAGCTTTGCCGCCGGCAAATCCCTTATATGCCCTACGGACGCGGTTACATCGTAACTTTTTCCGAGATATTTTTTAATCATTGTCGCCTTGTGCGGCGACTCCACTATAACAAGCTTTGACATAAACAAACTCCTGTTTCTCGATAATAACGGCTTTTGCCGTATCAGACCTTATAATAATGTTTTCCCTCAGAAAGGGCAACGAGTGAATACAGCTCGAGTTCTGTAAGAGCGGCAAGTGTATCGGCGGAGGAGAGCTTCGCTTCCTCGCTCAAATCATCAATATGCCGCGGCTCGGTTGTTAAGACCGAATACAGTTTTTTCGCATTTTCCGTAAGCGAGTCGGTAAGCTCCCTCGGCGCGCTCTTCTGCGGAATCTTATTCTCCGCCGCTTTTTGCTGTGCCGTCTTTGATTTTTGCCTTACGGCACGATGAACGGCTTCCGGAACGGAGACTTCCTCAATCGGCATATTTTTAAGAGCCTCGCCGAGCGGCTTATCCGCTCCGCTTAAATCAATCTTATCCGGGTAAGTATAATAATATTCTTCCAAAACGTCAAGTGCCGTAAACACGGGCTTTGCTCCGTCGTGTATCAGACGGTTGGTTCCGGTGAACGCAGAGGTTATAACTTCGCCCGGGACGGCAAACACGTCTCTGCCCTCCGAGAGAGCAAGCCTTGCCGTAATAAGCGAGCCGCTCCTCTCGCCGGCCTCAACCACTATCGTGCCGAGGCTCATCCCCGAAATTATCCTGTTTCTCATCGGGAATGTTGTTCTCGACGCAGGAGTAAACGGAAAATACTCCGTTATAACCGCACCGTTTTTTGATATTTCACGCCTTAGAGCGGCATTGTCGCGCAAATAGTCGGTTCCGAACCCGCAGCCCAGAACGGCTATCGTTCTTCCGCCCTCCATAGCACCGGTATGCGCCGCGCTGTCAACGCCGAGCGCACCGCCCGAAACTATGACGGCACCCGCCTTTGCAAGCTTTGACGACAGCAGCCTTGTGACGCGCATGCTGTAATTCGACGCCTTTCTCGTGCCGACTACCGAAAGCATAACCTCGCTGTTTAAAATCGTTTCATCGCCCCAAACAAAGAGCACCGACGGAGGGTCTGCAATTTCTCTGAGTCTTTTCGGATAATATTCGCTGTCGGGCGTTATTATGCGCCAGCCGTTATCGACGCAAACACGAAGCGTCTCGGCGAACTGCGACGGGCTGAAAAGCGACAGCTTGTTTATCTGTGACGCCGTAAGTATACCCGAAAGCCGCCATTCGCGACTGCCCTTTTCATAGAGCATTCGCGCGCTTCCGAAGTAATTTATAATATCCGCAGTTTTGGCCCCCGCTCCGAGAGTTTTTGCGAGCCAGAGCCAGTAAACACTCTCATTGTTCATTTCATCATTTCCCACATTGTTATCGTAGCGGCAGCGGAAGCATTAAGCGACTCCGCCTTGCCGCCCATCGGTATTGTTATGAACCTGTCGGAAAAAGCCTTTACTTCCTTTGACACGCCGTTTCCCTCGTTCCCTATAACGGTGACCGCTCCGTGCGAAAAATCGACAGTCGTTATATCCTCTGCCGCGGAATCCGGCACCGTTGACAACACGGGTAAGCCGTTTTCCCTCGCCTTTTGCAGCACCGGTAAAATAGACGGCACGCTTATGACGGGAAGTCTCAAAAGTGCGCCCATTGACGCTCTGAGGGCTTTGGGATTATATATATCGCAGCCACCGCCGACTATCAGCGCATCAACTCCGAGTGCCTCTGCGGTACGTGATATCGCGCCGAGATTGTCGGGATTTTGAATACCGTCAAGTGCAACGTATTTTTTCGGTGAAGACGGGCATATCTCCGCCGATTCTTTCATTTTTACCGTACAAAACACGCCCTGTGAATTCACGGTATCCGCAAGCTTTTGCGCCACCTCGTCCGCAGCTTCAAAAGCCGCAACGCTGTTTTCTATAAGCGCAGTCACCCTTTCAGCGTAACGCGAAAGTGCCGTCTCGGTATAAAAAAGCTCCTGCACATTGTATCCGCTCTCAAGAGCGTCAAAGCAAAGCCTTGCTCCCTCAAGGACAAAAAGCCCCTCTGTATTTCGCGCTCTCGCACTGTCGCGCAGCTTTACGAAGGCTTTGATTTTTTCGTTATTTCTGCTCGTTATCCGCATAAAATTCTCCTGTGATGCGAGCATCGGTTTTTCCTTAGATCGCGCGCCTTTGAAGCCTTGTGCAAAAAAGTCCCGAATGCACGTGATTTAAAGCAAAACCGAAGTGCCGTAATTAAAAGGAAAAACACGCCTGAGGGAAACTCTCAGGCGTGGCAATAACTTATTTAAGCGCTTCTTTAGCTTTTTCGGTGAGCGTGGTAAACGCCGCAGGATCCGAAATCGCAATCTCCGAAAGCATCTTGCGGTTTAAGTCGATACCGGCTTTTTTAAGGCCGTTTATGAAGGTTGAATAATTCATACCGTTCATCTTGCAGGCAGCCGAGATTCTTGTTATCCAAAGCTGTCTGAAATCTCTCTTCTTCTGCTTTCTGCCGATATAAGCATACTGGCCGGACTTCATAACCGCTTCCTTTGCGGTCTTGAAAAGTCTGCTCTTTGAGCCGTAGTAGCCCTTAGCAAGCTTTAATGTTTTATTTCTTCTTTTGCGAGTCATCATCGCACCTTTAACACGTGCCATTAGTTAGTTACCTCCGAATGTTTAAGTATGGCGGTATATAAACCGCTCCGATTATTTATAAGGAATGAGACGTTTAATCTGCTTAACATTAGTTGTATCGGCAACGGATGTCTTGCGAAGATTTCTCTTTCTCTTTGTGTTCTTTTTGGTAAGGATATGAGACTTGTTGGCATGTGCTCTTATCGGCTTGCCGTTCTTTGATAATTTGAAGCGTTTTTTAGCTCCGCTGTGTGTTTTGATCTTAGGCATTGCAAAATTCCTCCTGATATTTTTTACGGTCACGCCTTGGGCGCAAGGAACATCAGCATCTGACGCCCCTCGAGCTTCGCCGGTTTTTCGACTGTTGCAAACTCTTCGCAAGCTTCGGCAAAGCGTTTCATAGAAACCTCACCTATCTGCGGATGAGCCATTTCACGGCCTCTGAAACGGATGGAAACCTTGACCTTATTTCCGGCCTTTAAGAATTTGTGAGCGTGATTGACCTTCGTCTCAAAGTCGTGAGTATCAATGTTGAGCGAAAGACGAATCTCCTTGATTTCAATAACGCGCTGGTTTTTTCTGTTTTCCTTTTCGCGCTTTGACTGCTCAAAACGGTATTTGCCGTAATCCATGATTTTACAAACGGGCGGCTTTGCGTTGGGGGATATTTTAACAAGGTCGAGGTTTCTCTCCTCTGCCTTTTTAAGAGCCTCCTTAGCCGACATTATGCCGAGCTGCTCTCCGCCGTCGGTTACTACGCGTACTTCCCTGTCACGGATGTCTTCATTGATCTGCATTTCTTTGGTACCGATAGGTAATCACTCCGTTCTTAAAATAAAATAACAAAAGTGCGAACAGATAACCGCTCGCACTCAACACACTTAATAAGGGATAACCCCGATGTATTGACCCGTTTCATCTTAAAATCACGGGTGAGAACGAACTGCTCTACTTTGTTGTAACGGTATTATATGACTTCTTTTGCGCTTTGTCAAGGACTTTTTGCGGCCTTTGAAATTAAATTTAAACAAAGATTGATTATGCCGCCGTAATATGTTATCATTTATTAGTATATGTATAATTATATCTCAGCTCAATTTATTTTCTGAAATTTTCACGGGGTGATAAATTATGAAGAAGGTTCTCGTTCTTTTCGGCGGAGTATCAAGCGAGCACGACGTTTCGTGCGTATCGGCTTCATACGTTGTAAGCAACATTCCGCGCGATAAATACGAGGTTTGCCCGCTCGGTATAACCAAGGAGGGCGAATGGTTTCTCTTTGAGGGCGACGTTTCTCTTTTGCCGGAGGATAAATGGATAAAAAGCGGCAAATGCACAAAGGCTTTGCTCTCGCCCGACAGAAAAGACCACGGCATCACGGTTTTCAGGGAGTCCGGTCCCGAAAAGATACATATTGACGTCTGCTTTCCCGTAATGCACGGCAAAAACGGCGAGGACGGCACAATACAAGGGCTTTTGGAGCTGTCCGGTATACCGTATGTCGGCTGCGGCGTTCTTGCGTCGTCTGTGTGCATGGATAAGGCGGTCACAAACACGCTTGCCGACCAAGCCGGAATAGCTCAGGCAAAATGGCTCGCGACCGACGTAAACGAATACCGCGAAAACCGCACCGAATTCATAAAAAAAGCCGAAGCAACACTCGGCTATCCGATATTCGTAAAACCGGCCAACGCAGGCTCCTCCGTAGGCATCACAAAGGCTCACGACGAAAGCGAGCTGCGAGAGGCTCTCGAAAAGGCGTTCTCGTGCGACAGAAAAGCGGTTCTCGAAGAATTTGTGGACGGCTTTGAGGTTGAGTGTGCCGTAATAGGAAATTACAAGCCGATGGCGTCCTGCATAGGGCAGATAATCTCCTGCAACGAATTCTACGACTACACCGCGAAATATGTGAGCGACAGCCGCTTGCTCATTCCCGCAGAGCTTCCCGAGGATAAGCAAAACGAGGTTCGCAAGGAAGCCGTAAGGGCATTTAAAACTCTCGGCTGTACGGGGCTGTCAAGAGTCGATTTCTTTGTGAGAAAATCCGACGGCAGAGTGATGTTCAACGAGATAAATACAATTCCCGGCTTTACCTCAATCAGTATGTATCCGAAGCTTATGGAGCAAAGCGGCGTCCCCTACCCGAAGCTTTTGGATAAGCTCTTTAAGCTTGCCGCGGAGATAAAAGAAGATAAGTGATAATATGAAAAAAGATGTTCTGATAGAGGTGGAAAACACCCAGACGCTCGGCGGCCGCGACGAAAAATACACCGTCAGCGTAAACGGCACACTCGAATACGGTGACGGACGATACACTCTCGCCTACACCGAATACGACGGAGAGCTGAAGGGCTGCAAGACCCTTGTTACCGTTGAGGGCGGCGACAGCGTCAGCGTAGCGCGAGAGGGCGGATACAGCACGGAGCTGAAGCTTAAAAACGGCGAGCGCCGCACAAGCGTATATTCAACGCCCTACGGCGAATTTTCGCTCGGACTTTTTACAAACCGTGTTTTCACGGATATGTCGGAAAACGGCGGCACGCTCGAAACCGAGTACACAATAGAATTTGCCCCCGATTCAAGGGCTCTCAACTCAATGAAAATAACTGTTTCTGAAGGGAAAATAGAAGATGTCTAAAATAGTTAAAGATACCGAAAACCGGCTTCACTCTCTCGTAACCGAGGCTCTCGGAAAAGCGATTGCCGACGGAGTTTTACCCGCCGAGCCTATACCGGGCTTCAAGGTAGAGGTCCCGGCCGACAGAGCCAACGGCGACTACTCGGTAAACGCGGCGTTTGCCTGTGCGAGAGCATTTCGCACCGCTCCTAAGAAAATCGCCGACGCCGTTTCGAAATACATAGACCTCGGCGACTCATATTTCGAGTCCTGCAGCGTTGCGGGTCCCGGATTTATAAACTTCACGCTCGGCGACAGATATTACGCCGATATACTGCTCGACATCAAGGAGTGCGGCGAAAAATACGGCAGCAGCGACTTCGGCAAGAATAAAAAAGTGAACGTCGAATTCGTCTCGGCAAATCCCACGGGTCCCATGCATATGGGCAACGCGCGCGGCGGTGCTCTCGGCGACTGTCTCGCCTCGGTACTGTCAATGGCAGGATACGACGTCTCGCGTGAATTCTATATCAACGATGCAGGCAATCAGATAGATAAATTTGCACTCTCCTTGGATATTCGTTATCAACAGCTGTTTTCGGGCGATAAAGCGCCCTCTCTTCCGGAGGACAGCTATCACGGCGCGGACATAAAGGAGCGTGCCGAGGAATTTGCAAAGCAGTACGGCGACAGCTATATGGAAAAGAGCGAGGAGCAGAGGAGAAAAGCACTCGTAGACTTCGCTTTGCCTAAAAACATACAGAATATGAAGGACAATCTCGCAAAATACCGCATTAAATATGACACATGGTTCCACGAGAGCGTGCTTCATAACGGTGCTGTCGACGACGTGATAAAAATCCTCACCGACAACGGTATGACATATGAAAAAGACGGCGCTCTCTGGTATAAAAACATCGAAATGCAGACAAAGCTGCTTAAAAAGGCAGGCAAAACGAAGGAGCAGATAGACCGCCTTGAATTAAAGGACGATGTGCTCATTCGTCAAAACGGCAATCCCACATACTTTGCCGCCGACATAGCCTATCACCGCAACAAGCTTGTTGACCGCGGCTTTGACAAAGCGATAGACGTCTGGGGCGCCGACCACCACGGCCACGTGGCAAGGCTCAAGGGCGCACTTGAAGCCATAGGCATTGATTCGTCAAGGCTCGATGTTGTTTTAATGCAGCTTGTAAACCTTATGAAGGACGGTGAACCCGTAAGAATGTCAAAGCGCACGGGAAACGCCGTAACGCTTGTCGATTTGCTTGACGAAGTGCCGATTGACGCCGCAAGATTTTTCTTCAATATGCGCGAGCCCGGCTCAACAATAGACTTTGATTTGGGACTTGCCGTAAAAGAGGATTCGCAAAACCCCGTTTATTACTGCCAGTACGCAAACGCGAGAATATGCAGCATCCTCCGCAAGATGAAAGAGGAGGGCATTGAACCGCGCGACTGCACCGAAGAGGAGCTTATGCTCTTAAATGCGCCCGAGGAGCGCGAGCTTATACGCCACCTCTCGGCTCTGACGGACGAGATAATCACCGCCGCCAAGGACTATGACCCGGCAAGAATAACACGCTATGCCGTAACGCTTGCCACACTCTTCCACAAGTTCTACAACGCCTGCAGAGTGGGCGTTGACGACGAGAAGCTACGTGCGGCAAGACTTTATCTGTGCTGCAGGGTCAAGGATGTTATGGGCATAATACTTACGGAATTTAAAATCACGGTTCCCGAAAGTATGTAATCAAAAACTCAAAAGCATAAAAGAAGCCGGAAAGCTGAGCGTTCATAAGCTCTCGCTTTCCGGTTTTTTATACGTATTTTCAATTCCGTCGGAAATCAAAATTCGTGATTTGCAAGCTCCGATTTAACATTCGGCTGTTTTTATCTGCCGAGTAATTTTTCGACATCCTTCACGTTTATTCTTTTTGAAATAATATACGTTCTGCGCTTTTTTCTGCCCTTATCGGTAGAGTAAACACCGTCCTTTTTTTCCTCGACGGAAAAGATGCCGTAAGAACAGATAACCGCAGTACCGTCGGGCAAAATGACGTTTCCGCAGTAGCCCGTGTCGGCATTTGCCGCTACGCAAGGCTCAGACTGCGAGTCAAGATATGTATGCGCGACCTTGATGCGGTAATCTCCCTCGCCGCCGTTTTTCAGGTCATTGTAATCCGCCACGAGCGCAACCCAGCCCTCGGAATACCATCCGCGGAGCTTATTTTCGCTGTGTTTCAGATTTTTACGCAAATCACGCTCTATCGAGCGGAAGGTTATAAACAGTCTGCCGTCCGGCAGATACTCCGCCTTGTGTCTTTCGCCGTTTAATGACGCAGGAGCCGCCACGGGTCTTGACCACGTTTTTCCCTCGTCACGGGAAAAGCTCAAAAGCGAATTTATTCTTTTTGAATTACTGCGCGTTATAAGCATAAGCTCGTCGCCCCTGCCCATATCACTGCGAACACACTCGACCTCGCACATCTGCGACTTTTTCTCAATGTCCCTATACGCGGAAAAATACGGTTCGGGCTTTGTCCACATCATTTTTCCGTCCTTTGAAAAAGACAGTACGGTTTTATAATTTACAAAATCGCGCTCATGGAAAAGTCCCATCCATTTATCGACGAATTTTCCGTTTTCGCGGAGTCTTGTCAACGAGCTGAGTGCCACTATCGGATAGTGCGTAACCTCGTCCTTTTCCGTAAAGAAGCTCTCATATTCGCTCCACGTTTTGCCTTCGTCCGAGGAGAGCGAACAGTCGAAGCCGCCGCGCGACTTTTCGCGCCCCCATATGGGGTTTCCGCTTATCATTATCAGCTTGTCGGGTGTGTCGCTCTCGGAGAACTCAAGGCGATAAACCGTCGGAGTCTCGCGCGAATTTTCCCAGCTTTTCGGCGGATTTTTGATTTCCTCGGTATAGCTTCTGCCGCCGTCGCGGCTGATTTTTGAAAGAGTTTTTCCCTTGCCGTGACCCTCCGGGAAAAAGACGAGTATGCCACCATCCTTTAAAAGCACGGAATCGGGGTGCCCGAGATAACCGCCCTTTTTCTCAACGGTGACATTTTCGTAAAGATATTTAAATTCCTCTTTTGTGTTTTTCGGTTCAACGCTTAAATCTATCTGCGGTATGGTGTAATTTTCACCACGCCGTTTTATTTTTTCCATAATCGCCCTCATTAAAATACATATTTGTGCTTCGACTACAATATTTCATCCTTCAGAACCTTCAACGGGTTTTTGTAAACCAATCTCTTTATGTCCTCCGAAGTTATTCTCTCATCAAAACGCTCCGCGCATTTTATAATATTATTGGGTCTTGATACCGCCGAATGCGCATCCGTGGCAACAAAATCGGCAAGCCTTGAAAGCACGAGCTCCGTCGCATAATCCTTTATTTCATCGCCGCCTCTGCCCGCAAGGCTCGAAGCGTTGACCTGTAAAAGAGCACCCATATCGCAAAGCTCCTTTGCGACCCACTTCTCCGTGTGGAAACATATGTACCTTTCCGGATGCGCTATTATCGGTACAAGTCCCATGGATAAAACACGCTCGGCGTATATGACGGCGTATTTTGGGTCAAAGGGACGCAGCGTATATTCGCACAGCAAATAGCGGCTGCCGTTTATGCAGAGCGGCGACAAATCGCAGTCCGAAAAAACATCGTTTTTCAAAAAGACCTCCGCGCCGGCTCCGAGGCCTATATCAAGCCCTTTTTCGCCTATAAATTCACGCAGAAATTTTACTCTTTCGTCTCGTTTTGCGACAAACTCGTCCATCGCCGAATAATCATTAAAATGCGGCGTTGCTATTATCGCTTTTATTTCGTTTTGTACCGCCGTGTGAAGCAGCGCGGCGGAATCCTCTTTTGTTTTTGCGCCGTCGTCGATGTCATATAGGATATGACAGTGCAAATCAATCATCTTCATATCGGGTTCTCGGTTACTTCTTCTTTCCTGTTTTGATTTTCTTGATGCCTTCGCGCTTTTTAGCCTTCCTCTCGGCGTCCGTTTTCTCATCCTTGTCCTTGGCAGCCTTAAATTCCGCCGCCTCCTCGGGCGGAACCTTGAATATGTGAATTACGCCGTCGTCATTGAGCACCTTAAGGAGCATAACCGTCATCGGAAGCAGAAACAGTCCGACAAATCCGAACAGCTGCGAACCTATATACATCGCCATAAGAGTGACAAATGCGGGAAGTCCGAGCTGCGACGCCACAAGCTTCGGCTCGACTATCTGGCGTACAACGGTTATAACGCCGTAAATCACAAGAAGCCCTATGCCCATGGCAACATCGCCGGAGAAGAACATCCAAATTGCCCACGGTATCAGCACCGTGCCGGTTCCGAGAACGGGAACAATGTCTATCACGGCGGTTATAAGCGCAATCGCAAAAATATAGCCGTTTTCATATATTCCGAACAGCTTTAATATCGAAAGGCCGAGCACCATTTCAAGGAAGGTTACGCACATGATAAGGCCGTATGCCCTTATCATCTTTCCGAGCGTTGAAAATATTATTTGCTTTGTTCTTATAAAGGCGTCTGCGCGCTTGCCCGCCTGAGTCATAATCAGCGAGCGAAGGGTGTGATAATCGGAAGTCATAAAGCAGCAGCAAACTATGCCGACTATGGTGCCGACGAGTATAGACGGTATTTGCTTTGCCGTTCCCCAAAGAGCGCTCATCGGTGATGAGAATGACGAAAAATCGAAACCCTTTGCCGCCGTCTCGCTTGACGCTACGGCTGCCGCCGCGGAAGAAGAGCTGCCCGTATCCACACCCTGTATTTTGTCTATAAGATTCGCCGCGGTCGAGATGATATTCTGCCTTATAGAGTCCGGCAGCAACGTAAAGTGAGTGTTGACCCAATCCTTGAGCTGCGACGCAAACAGCGGCGCATTGTCAAGCTGCAGCATAATATAATTAAAAAAGGACTTCAGCTCGGAAAATATTTTGGAAAGTATAAGTCCTATTATTGTTCCGAAAACAAACACGACGAGCAAAACCGCCACGGTAGAAACTATACCGCGAGGTATTTTCGTCTTTTCAATCACGAAATTTACGGGCCTTTGAAGCAGCATGGCTATAAACATGGCTATTATGAACGGTGACAGGACCCCGAAGGCATACTTCATAAACAAATAAAAAAGCCCTGCGATTATTATTATATAAACTACGTTGATTATAAAATTACGGCGTTTTGCAATATTGTCCACAGCTTCACATCCTTTAACATAAAAGCCGACGCTTTGCCGGCCGATAACATATATACATATTATACTATTTTTCAAAAACTTACAATCAATAATCTCAAACTTTTATAGAAATTTAAACAAACGCAAAAATTTTTGAGCTTTTTCCTTTATAACGTCGGGAATTTATGGTATTATGCTAAATGTATATTCATATTATTTAGGATGTGAGAAAAAATGTATATAGCCGTTATGGGCTACGGAACCGTCGGTTCGGGCGTTGTGGAAGTGCTTCACAAAAACCACGACAGTATCGTAAGCAAAAGCACCCAGAAAGACCTTGAGCTCAAATATATCCTCGATCTCCGAGATTTTCCCGGAGACCCGAACGAAGATAAATTTGTTAAGGACTTCAATATTATTTTGAACGACGACTCCGTCAAAATAGTTGTCGAGACTATGGGCGGACTTCATCCGGCATTTGAATTTGTCTCTTCGCTTTTAAAGGCGGGCAAGAGCGTTGTAACATCAAACAAGGAGCTTGTCGCGCAAAAGGGCTACGAGCTTTTGACCCTCGCCGACGAAAACAACGTAAACTTCCTGTTTGAGGCGTCGGTAGGCGGCGGTATTCCGATTATTCGCCCCATTTCGCAGTGCCTCGCGGCAAACGAGATAGACGAAATAGCCGGCATCTTAAACGGCACTACAAACTTTATACTCACTATGATGATAGAGCAGAACATGAGCTTTGAGGAGGCTCTCAAGCTCGCCCAAGACAACGGCTACGCGGAAAAGGACCCGACGGCCGACGTTGAGGGCATAGACGCATGCCGCAAAATTTGCATTCTCGCATCTCTCTGCTTCGGCAAGCACGTTTACCCCGACAGCGTTCACACCGAGGGCATCTCAAAAATAACCTTGGAGGATGTCGCCTATGTCAACGATTTCGGCGGCGTTATTAAGCTCCTCGGCAAGGCAAGACGCGAAAACGACGGCAAAATTTCCGCCATGGTTTGCCCTTGCATAGTTAAAAATCACAGCCAGCTCGCCTCGGTAAGCGATGTATTCAACGCCATTCTCGTTCGCGGCGACGCGATAGGCGACGTTGTATTTTACGGCAGAGGCGCAGGTAAATTGCCCACAGCCAGCGCCGTTGTTGCCGACGTAATAGACTGCGCAAAGCATGAAAAACGCAAAAAGCTGTTCGGCTGGGGCGCTCCCGAGGAAAATTACGTAATTGATTACAGAACCCTCGAAACGGCTCTTTACATACGCGCAAAGGTCACCGGAAACAAGGACGATGTTCTTAAAAAGATAGGCGAAAACTTCGGCAAAGTAAAATATCTTACTCGAAACGGCGCCCCCGAGGACGAAATTGCATTCGTTACCGATAAGGGCATCGAAAAGGTACTCACCGACAAGCTCGCTAAGACAGAGGGCATAGACGTCCTCTCAACAATAAGAGTTACAGATTATTGATTTTTTTAACGGAGGAAAAATATGGGACTCATAGTTCAGAAGTTCGGCGGCTCATCGGTAGCCAACGCCGAAAGAGTTATGAACGTGGCGAAAATAGTCACCGATACGTACCGTGAGGGCAACGACGTAGTAGTTGTGGTTTCCGCTCAGGGCGACACCACCGACGATCTTATCGACAAGGCTCACGAAATAAACGAGCATCCCTCTAAAAGAGAGATGGATATGCTCTTGACTTCCGGCGAGCAGATTTCAATCGCGCTTCTTTCAATGGCTATTGAAAAGCTCGGCTGCCCCTCGGTTTCGCTTCTCGGCTGGCAGGCAGGCTTCAGAACAAGCTCGGCTTACGGCTCGGCAAGAATCAAATCAATTAAAACCGATCGCTTACGTGCCGAGGTTGACCGCCACAACATAGTTGTTGTCGCAGGCTTCCAGGGTATAAACAAATACGACGACCTCACAACGCTCGGCAGAGGCGGCTCGGATACGAGTGCCGTTGCCATAGCAGCCGCCATGCACGCGGATCGTTGTCAGATATTCACCGATGTTGAGGGCGTATTCACCGCCGACCCGAGAAAGATACCCGAGGCGAGAAAGCTCAAGGAAATTACTTACGACGAAATGCTTGAGCTTGCAACGCTCGGCGCGCAGGTTCTCAATAACCGTTCCGTGGAAATGGCAAAAAAATACAATGTTGAAATAGAGGTACTCTCAAGCCTTAAACGTGTACCCGGCACAATAGTCAAGGAGGTCGCTAAAATGGAAAAAATGCTCGTAAGAGGCGTCACAAAGGATACCGACGTCGCAAGAATTTCGGTTACAAATATAGACAATACCCCCGGTATTGCATTCAAGCTTTTCTCAAAGCTTGCACAGAAAGGCATAAACGTCGATATAATTCTTCAGTCCGTAGGTCGCGACGGCACAAAGGACATCACCTTTACCGTTGCCAAGGATAATGCGGTTGACGCAATAGCAGCCGTTCACGAGACCTTTGATATTGACGATAAAAACATCACTTGTGCCACAAACGTTGCAAAGATCTCCGTTGTCGGTGCCGGTATGGAGTCTCACCCCGGAACCGCTTCAAAGATGTTCGAGGCACTCTATGAGCACGACATAAATATTGATATGATTTCAACAAGCGAAATCAAAATCTCCGTTCTTATAGACGCACAGGACGCCGACAGAGCCGTTGCGGCAGTTCACAAGGCATTTTATCCCGAATTAAACTAAATTCCCTATAACTAAAAAAACAACCTCTGCATATGAAATGCGGAGGTTATTTTTTTAAGCAAAAAGCCTTATCAAGAATTTTTATTTTTTTTGAAAACAAACAGCTTACTTATAACAAAATTCAGTATCACGACTACGACCTGCGCTATGAGCTTAATCAAAACGGCATTGATTTGAAGCTTTGTTACAAATACAAAGAGCATAAGCTCCTCAACGCCCAAGGTAAACAGCCTGCCGCCGTAAAACTTTGCCATCTGAAAAATAAAAGCCGCAAAACCTTTAGTCTTTGTCGGGAAAACCCATATGCGGTTTGTCACAAACGCAAACAGTACCGCAGTCAGCCAAGATATGACGTTTGAAATATGCTCGTTTAGCCCGAAGTGACTCTCAAACAGTGCAAATACGCCTACGCTTACAAGCGTTGTAAGTCCGCCGAACAGCAGATACATCAGCACTTCCTTGTATTTTGTGTAAAACGGGTTTGCCCATTTAAATATTTTGAGCGACATTATTCTGTCAAAAATATCGGGCTTGTCTGTTATCATAAAAAACTCCTCCGCCGTTATAGGTTTTCGCGGTACACCGTGCGCCTCCAATGAAACAAATACTGTTGAGCTATGCCCTCGCTGCCCTTTGTACAGGCAGGAAGGCCGTCCGGGTACATCTCCGCCATTATGCGCTTTACCCACACGTCCTCGGGGAACGCCTCGTATTTTCCGAATCCGTACAGAAGCGTACATTCGGCAACCTTTTTGCCCACGCCCTTTATTCTTTGCAGCTCCTGCCTGCCGAATTCTATGGGCGAATCGGCAATCTTGTCAAAGTCGATTTCACCCGACGAAACCTTATTTGCGGCGTCAATTATGTATTTTGCCCTGAAACCGGCGCGAAGCGAAGCCAAGTCCTCGGGTGCCTTGCCGGACAGCACTTCGGGGGAGGGGAATGTAAACATTCCGCTCTCAAGCTCTTCGCCAAAGCTCTCACAGAGCCTTTTTATTATTCCCTTTATACGCGGAATATTGTTGTTTTGCGAAATTATAAACGAGCAGAGTGCCTCCCACGGCTCCTGACGCAAAATTCTGATACCGGGGCAAGCTCTTACGGCCTCCGACAGATATTTGTCGCCATTGTAGCGATCGGTAATTTCACGGTAATCGCGGCCGAGGTCAAGGTATCTGTAAAAAACACCCTGCACGTCCTCATTTTTCATACCGTAAAAAAGCAGGCTGTCGCCCTCCTCCTTTACGCGCATAACCTTGCCGTAAGCAACGCCCGAAAAAACTCCGCTCTCGTCACTTTCCCATCGAAAAGCCTGACCGCAGTCAAGTGTTCTTTCGAGAGAAAACATATCGGGCTTTTTAAGTCGGATTATATTTTCATCGTTAATCATTTTCCGTTCTCCCGTTTTTCACAAAATACCACATTAAATTATATCTAATTTGAACAGCGTAAAATTGCACAAAAACATTTCTTAAAAACTGTCTAAGAGAGTTTCCTAACTGTATAATTTGTAAAGATTTTATAACACAGCGTATTTACGCGGAAACCCTTGAACTTTTGCACATTGATGTTCAAAACTCGAAAATCGGTATGTTTTTACCTGTTTTTAGGTGACTTTTTAACATTTTGAACATAGTTTTGAACACTTTTAGACATCAAAAAATAATACTCTCTGTATAATTTTGTGCTTTTCAAATTTGTGTAAAATCCCATATTGACAAAAATCTCCCCGATTTTTTCTCCGCCTTTTCCGCATAAAAATCGCTCTTTAAAACAATAATAAATACATAAATTACCGGAGGAAAAATTATGATAAAAGGCGTAAACAGACAGGTGCTTGAAATAAAAGATACGGGCTGCGAATATTTTACTCAGGCACTTTTTTTCGTTGACCCGAAATTCAGCACATTACCCGAAAAGACCCTGCGCGAAAAAGCCGAGGCGTCCCTCAAGGACCCGCCGGGAGTGCCCGTAAGCAAAAAGCAAAAAGCGCTCAAAATAATCCTTAAAATAACAAATATCGCGGCAGCGGCAGGCGCCGGCGCCGCAATATGCGCTTTTATCAAGTAGTTTCTTTTTTCAGTATGACCGCCGATAGCCCCGGCACAAGAACCGAGCTGCCGACACTCTCGCCCAAAAGCACTTCGCTTGTGTTTTGCCAGCGCGGCGGAAGATAATATGTTATATCCTGCTCATTTCTGTTGGCTATCAGCAGGCACGAGTCATTTTTACCGCGACGCTCGAAGCAGACGCAGGAGAGCACCGAGGAAACAGGTATAAACTCGCCTTCCTTTAAGCAGTCGGTGCTTCTTCTCACCTTGCCGAGCCTTATATAGTAATTTTGAAGCTCGCGGTTTTCTCTGCCCCACGGGAAGAAAGCGCGGTTAAACGGGTCCTTGTAACCCTGCATGCCGGCTTCGTCGCCGTAGTAGACGCACGGCACTCCGGGGAGGGTATACTGAATCGCCGCGCAGAGCTTTAAAAGCTTTACTCCGCGCTTATATTCCTCCTCGGACAAAAAATGCTCCGACTGCCACTGCCTGTCGCGATAATCGCTCTTTTCGCCGGCTATCTTTGTTATCGCTCTCTCCGTATCGTGAGTACCTATGTGGTTCATCAAAACGTCGAGTGCTTCCTTAGGATAGTTTTCAATAATCGTCATAACCGACGATTCAAAGCTCTCTGCAACGCCGTTTCTCGCAAAGTCCGTAACGGCTTCCGCAAACGGATAATTCATAACGCTGTCGAGCTGAACCCCCAAAAGGTATCTGCGCCGTGTGCCGTATGAAAACTTTGTGGTGGCGTCCTCCCAAACCTCGCCGAGCAATATGCCGTCGGGTTTTTCCGTCTTTACCGCCACGCGCAAATCGTCTATAAAGCAGTCGGGCAGCTCGTCGGCAACGTCAAGCCGCCAGCCGGACGCGCCGAGCCGCAGCCATTTCCGTATAACTCCGTTTTTGCCGCAGATAAATTCGTCGTAGTCGGGGCACTCCTCGGTAACCTCCGGGAGCGTTTTAAAGCCCCACCAGCTCTTATATTCGTCGGGATAGCGGTCGAATTTATACCACTTGAAATACGGCGACGATTTTGAATTATACGCGCCTACGGTATCATATCGCGAATAGCGGTTAAAATAACGGCTGTCATCGCCGGTATGTGAAAAAACACCGTCGAGAATTATTTTTATTCCCACTCTGCCGGCACTTTCGCACAGCTTTTTAAAATCCTCCTCCGTGCCGAGAAGCGGGTCTGTTTTCATATAATCCGCCGTGTTGTAGCGGTGATTCGAATGTGCCTCAAATATCGGGTTTAAATATATGCAGGTGACTCCGAGCTCAAAAAGATATGAGAGCTTTTCGGTAATTCCGCGAAGGTCTCCGCCGAAATAGTCGTTATTGAGCACCTCACCCTTTTCGTTCGGTCGCCAATTCGGTTCGCCGTCGAAATCGTCGCGCAAAATTCTGTCGGACGGTACGTTTTCTTTCTTCTCGCCCGAACGAAAAAATCGGTCGGGGAATATCTGATACATAATTCCGCCCTTGAGCCATGACGGTGTTTTGTAGTTTTTATCGTATACGGTAAGCTGCCATTGAATACGGCTGTTCCTGCCGTTCCAAACATCGCCCTTGCCGTCGCCGATATTATACACGGAGCCTCTGCCCCAGGACGAATCATAGTCAAAATGATACCAGTAAAGTCCGCAGTCGGGAACCGACAGCTCTATATCCCATATCTCCTTGTCGTCACCGTTCATGCCCGCCCAGCACATCTTATGCTCGCAAAAATCACCGTCGTCGCGCCGCAGCATAAAATAAGCCGCCGTGGCGGAAAAAGAGCGCGGCAAAATAAGCCTGAGACGAAATTTTTCTCCGGTTTTTACCGCACCGAATTTACTTTTGTAAAACGTGTCTCGCGAGTTAAAGGGTATAAAATCCATATATCAATACGTTCTTTCGCAAATTTCGTTGATCTTGTCCCGAAGTGCCAAAAAGTCCGAGAGTGCCGCCGGCTTGTTGTTCGGGTTGCGCAAAAGCGCCGCCGGATGAAAAGTTCCCATCAAAAGGGTACCTTTGCGCTCAAAAAATTCGCCGTGCTGCTTTGTCACTTTAAAATCGGGGGAAATTATCTTCTGTGCCGCTATTCTGCCGAGGCAAACTATGATTTTCGGTCTCATAAGCCTAACCTGCTCCCTTAGCCACATCTCGCACGATTCCTGCTCCAGCGGCTGAGGATCGCGGTTTTTCGGCGGACGGCATTTTACGATATTTGCTATGTAGATATTTTTATTTCTGTCCAAATCCACATCATACAGATATTGGTCGAGCAGCTTTCCGCCTCTGCCCACAAACGGCTGACCCGTAAGGTCCTCGTTTTCGCCGGGTCCCTCGCCGATGAAAAGAACCTCGGCGTCCTCGGGTCCCACGCCGAAAACAACATTCGTTCTCGTCGCGGCAAGCGGGCATTTATTACACTTTAAACAGTCTTTTTTAAGTTCTTCAAATGAGGTATACATAAATTATTGCCTTTCTTTTTACTGTATCGCCCGAGATTAATCCTCTGCCTTCAGCTTTTCGGCTGTGTCCGCAGTAACAAGTGCGTCTATGATTTCGTCAAGGTCGCCGTTCATTATCGCCTCTATCTTGTAAAGCGTCAGCCCTATTCTGTGGTCGGACACACGCCCCTGAGGGAAATTGTACGTGCGTATTCGCTCGCTCCTGTCGCCGGTGCCGACCTGTGAACGCCTCTCACCGGCGATTTCGGCATTTTGCTTTGCGGTCTTTTCCTCAAGGAGCCTTGAACGCAAAACCTTGAGTGCCTTATCCTTATTTTTATACTGACTGCGCTCATCCTGACACTCAACGACCATACCCGTGGGCAGATACGTAACGCGAATTGCGGACGAGGTCTTGTTTACCTTTTGCCCGCCCGCACCGCTTGAGCGGAAAACATCTATCTGAAGGTCGGCGGGGTCAAGCGTAAATTCGACCTCCTCCGCCTCGGGAAGTACCGCTACGGTTACGGTGGACGTGTGAACTCTGCCCTGGCTCTCGGTTTCGGGCACGCGCTGAACGCGGTGGACGCCGCTCTCGAATTTGAGCCGCGAATAAGCGCCCTCGCCCTCTATCATAAAACTTATTTCCTTATATCCGCCGAGCTCGGTCGGATTTTCATTCATTATTTCGGTTTTCCAGCCCTTGCGCTCGGCATACATACTGTACATACGGAAAAGCGAGCCAGCAAAAAGGGCTGCCTCCTCGCCGCCTGCACCGCCGCGAATTTCGACTATTACGTTTTTATAGTCGTTCGGGTCTTTAGGCAGCAGCAGCACCTTTAATTCTTCTTTTAGCTCTTCGGTCTTTTTCTGGGCCTCCGCCGCTTCTTCGCTTGCCATATCTCGGAATTCCTTATCGAGAGAGCTGTCCGCAAGCATCTCTTTTGCCTCGGTTAAATCGGAATTTGCCTTTTTGTATTCGCGGAATTTTTCAACTATCGGCGTCAGCGTTTTCGCTTCGCGCATCAGCTTTTTGTATTCCTCCTGATTAGACACGACCTCGGGGTCGCACAGGGAGGAATTTATTTTTTCGAGTTTATCCTCGATTCCCTGTAATTTATCAAACATCGCCGTTTTCGTCCCTTATGACCTTTTTGATATTTTTTTCGATTTTGATGCGCGGCACCATAACCTCGCGTCCGCAGCCGCAGCATTTAAGGCGAAAATCCATTCCGGAACGCAGCACCGCAAACTCGTTTGAGCCGCATGGGTGCTTTTTCTTCATTATCAGCCTGTCGCCTACCTGTACGTCCAAATTTCTCACGCCTTTCTTAAATCTCGTCTCAAAACATTATAACACAACGCCGCCGTGAAAAAAAGCCCCGATTAGAGCCTTTATACCGGCTTCGGCGTATCAAAATTCATTCGGAGAGAGAACACCCTTTTCGGTAATAAACGCGGTAATGAGACTGTTATCGGTAACGTCAAATGCCGGATTCAGTGTTCTTATATTCTTCGGAGCCATTCTTTTTTCGTACCACATATCGGTTATTTCGTCGCCCGAACGCATTTCGATTTTTATATCCCTGCCGCTTAGACAGTTTTTGTCTATTGTTGAAAACGGGGCGCACACATAAAACGGAATGCCGTAATATTTTGCGAGGACGGCAACTCCGGAGGTGCCTATTTTATTGGCTGTATCGCCGTTTGCCGCCACTCTGTCGCATCCGACAAGCACCGCGGAAACAAGCCCGTTTTTCATAACGTACGATGCGGCGTTATCGCATATCAGCGTAGTATCTATACCTGCGTTTGCAAGCTCAAAGCTCGTAAGGCGCGCGCCCTGCAAAAGAGGTCTTGTCTCATCAGAGAACACGCGTATTTTATGCCCGTTTTCCGCCGCCACATACACGGGTGCCAGAGCGGTGCCGTACTTTACCGTCGCAAGCCTGCCCGCGTTGCAGTGGGTCAAAACACTGTCGCAGTTTTTGAGAAGATCTGCTCCGTATTCACCGATTTTACGGCACACCTCAATATCTTTGCCATGTAGCTCCAAAGCCTTTTCCTTGAGTGCCGCCCTTACGGCGTCCGCGCCCTCGCCCTTATGTAAAAGAGCCGTCCTTTTCATCTCGTCCGCCGCCGCAAAAAGATTTACCGCGGTAGGGCGCGAGGAGGTGAGATATTCAAGATTTTCGAGAAAATGCTCAATAAGCGTTTTTTCGTCTGCCGTTTTGTCGCGTGCGGCCAGAACCGACAACCCTATTGCCGCGAAAACACCTATTGCCGGTGCGCCGCGAACGGCAAGACGCTTTATTGCGTCATACATCTCCTCTTTTTCCCAAAGCTCAAGCGTGACAATTTCACCGGGCAGCAGAGTCTGGTCTATAATCACCGCGGTCTCGTCTTTTTCGTTGTAGCATACGGTTTCGCCGTGCATATCAAACATAATTTTACTCCGTTCGGTAAAAATTAAAGCCGCGCGTTTTTTCGGAGCTGCCGAAATTTCCGCGCGGCGGTTTTAAAGGTGTTATTTGAGTGAGGATACCTCAACTATGTCACCGGAGGACTCCTTGGGTACTAAGACGGTAACGCTATCGCCGACGTTCAAGATTACAACCTTTTCGGCGAGTGCCACGGGGACTTTATAGAACGTACTGCCTGCGTCAAGCTTCAAATAGAAGTACGTTTCGCCGCCCGTTACGACGCTTCTTATCTCGGTTATCTTGCCGCTTATTTCCTCTGTTTCGGGGGCGGTCGCGGTCGGGTCGTCCTTTGCGCCCATTTCATCAACGTCAATATCCACGTTTACGCCGTTGCGTTTAAGCTCTGCCGCGTAGTTTTCGGTACATTCGGTGAGATTGTATCCCGTACCGACTATCGTGGACTGCTTCACGTTAACCATGGCGTACATCTTTACAAGCTCGCTTGAATCCTTGAGAGCCATAAAGTATGTCGGCTCACCGCTGATGTTGAGCAGAAGCGGGAAGGTAGCCGAATACGAATACTGCTGAACCGCGCCCTCGGCGGAGGTCTGAGCGGTCATTTCAAGCGCACCTGACACCTGATAATACTTTGTCTCCTTGGTGCGAAGGTCCGAGAGCACAAAACCTATAATGGACTGGTCGGAGCTTATGGACGTTACACCCGTGTACATATACACATCGTCGTTGAGCGCAAGGTAATTGTAGCCCGAGCTCATAACCTTAACGCCCTCCTGGCCGATTACGGAGTTTATAAAGCCGTTGTTGAGCTTTCCGTAGTAATTATACTGCTGAGTGAGAATCGTCGGGGAATAAATGCGGTCTATCCACATCCACTCGGGGTCCGAAGCGAAGCTCGAAGTCGGCAGCTTTGTCGTACCGTCATTGCTTGTGGATATCATATGGCATTCACCCGTGACGGCGTTTACTATAATCGCACCCTCTATGTCGGTGCCGCCGAAAAGACCTATGGTCTTATCGACTATCGGAACTATCCAATACGGAGAGCCGCTCTCGTCTATCTCGAACGACGGCTCATCAAAGAGATAGGTGGGGTATTTAAACCTCAAATATCTGAGAAGATACTTGTTAAAGTGCTCGGTGGGCGAATACTTCATACCCTCCGGCAGGCGGACAAGCTGCCCCTCCTGCGTGGTCATATCAACTATGATATATGCCGGCAGACCCTCCTTGGTGTTTTTTATCCATTTGAAGATGTCCCCGTAAGCAAGCGCGGTAACTCTGACGGGCGTGTTTTTATAGTTTATCTGCGTGGAATACGGCGATACGACAAACTGCGAGACCTTGTCCGACAGATCGCCGAGCGTTCTCTCGGCTATTTTGTTTGCCGAGGAGCTGTCAAGCACGGGAACGCTTGAGAAATCTATCTCGGCAACGTCTTCCGCAAAATCGCCGTCCTGTACACTTATAAGCTTGCTGTAAGACTTCGCCCTGAACAGCGTAACGCCGGTAAGCCAGCCCACAAGAGCCACTGCGGCAAGAGCGAGAATCAAGATACCCGGAACCCTCGACCGCCTTTTGACGTAGGGCAGATATTCGGGCTTCATAAACGCCCTTGACGAAATAATCGTCAGAAGCAGATATATAAGACACACAAAAACGACGAAGAGATAAAGCTCTATCGACTTAAAATTGAGCGCCGGTATCATAAAATAATACAGCACGGCACCGAGTATAAGCGTCAATATGATATTTATCGCTATTTTTTTACCCGAATTCTCGGGCGGTATGAGCACATCCGCGACGCCCTTTTTGCCGTCGTCTCTGCCTCTTCCCGTAAAATCAACATTTATAGGATCCAAAATGTCACTCCCTTTTCACTTTCTGAAAAAAGTATATAGTATTTTACCGCGCTTTGCAAGGATTTAAACGATTTTGAACTTCCGTCGAATAACGAAAAGGCTTTTTTTCGGCTTATAATGCGCCGAAATATACCGTGTGTCGAAATACACACAAATTTTACCGTAATTTTTTAAAGATTTAGAATTTTTTTAGTTGAGAAAAATCCGGTTTGAGGTTATAATATTTAATTGTATCAGAGAAGTTATTTTTCATAAAACCGAAAGGGAGATAAAAATGTTATTTTCACAGGACATCGGAATCGATCTTGGTACCGCAAATACCCTCGTTTTCGTTAAAGGTAAGGGAATAGTAATCCGTGAACCATCCGTTGTTGCGGTCGATGTCAGCGCTTATCCGCAAAAGGTTGTCGCAGTCGGCAACAAGGCTAAGCAAATGATAGGCCGTACACCCGGCTCAATAACCGCGGTCAGACCTCTTAAAGACGGTGTTATCGCCGACTTTGAGATAACCTCGGATATGCTTAAGGAATTCATAAAAATGGCCATAAGCTCATCGCCGTTTTCAAAGGCGAGAGTTCTTATCTGTATCCCGTCCGGAGTTACAGAGGTAGAGAGAAAGGCCGTTCATGACGCGGCACGCTCGGCAGGCGCAAAATATGTAAGTCTTATAGAAGAGCCCATGGCAGCCGCAATAGGCGCAGGGCTTCCCGTTTCGGAGGCCATAGGCAATATGGTAGTCGATATAGGCGGCGGTACAAGCGAGGTTGCCGTCATTTCCTTCGGCGACATAGTTACCGCTCAGTCCGCAAGGGTTGCCGGCGATAATTTCGACGAGTCTATTATCGCTTACATCAGAAAGAAGCACAACCTCCTTATAGGCGAGCGCACCGCAGAGGATATAAAAATAAAAATCGGCTCCGCCTACCCCTACGACGGCGAGGGCGCCATGGACGTCAAGGGCAGAAACCTGCTTGACGGTCTCCCCAAAAACATCGAAATTACTTCCGAAGAAGTCCGCGAGGCTCTTTCGGACCCCGTAAATCAGATCCTCGACGCAGTTCGCTCCACTCTTGAGAAAACTCCCCCGGAGCTTTCGGCGGATATTATCGACCGCGGCATTATGCTCACAGGCGGCGGCGCATTATTAAGAGGACTTGACAAGCTCATTTCCATTGAAACAAAAATCCCCGTCCACGTTGCGGAAAATCCGCTTGACTGCGTTGTTGACGGCTGCGGCGTCTGCCTTGAGAGCAACACTCTGGGCATTACCGCCAAAAAGAATTACGACTGATAAAAAGGCGGGCGGAATTGTTTTTCGCCCGCAAATTTTAACTGTGACCGGAGTACGATATGAAGAAATTTTTTAAGAGTACGGCTTTTAAAATACTGCTTGCGATCGCGCTTGTATTGCTTGCTGCCATTGCTGCCGCGGCTTCTGCCGCAGACGGCACAACACCCGTTTCAAAGGTGACGTCGTTTGTATTTTCTCCGCTCCAGAAGGCCTCGTCGTATCTTGTAGACAAGCTCGACGGCTTTAAGGGAAGCTTTGTCTCGTCGAGCACCTATCGCGACCGTATCAGCGAGCTTGAATCGGAGGTTGCCGATTATCAGAGCAAGCTTGTCGATTACGAAAAGCTGAAAAAGCAAGTCGAGGCATACGAAAAATTCCTTGAGGTCAAAGAAAAAAATCCCGATTTTAAATTTGTTGCCGGAACCGTTATCGGCAGAGACTCCGCCGACACCTTCGGCTCGTTTGTTTTGAACTGCGGTTCAAATGACGGAGTTAAAGTCAACGACCCCGTAATAAGCGGCGAGTACTTAATAGGCATAGTAAACGAAGTAACGCCGACCTCGTGCGTTGTTCTCTCCGTAACGGACCCCAAGGTCAACGCGGCGGCATACGAAATACGCACGGGTGAAATGGGCTACACCGAAACCACGTCAAAGCTCGCTCTGAACGGCCTTTTGAAGCTCACCGGGCTTACAAAGGACACCTCCGTTGCGGTAGGCGGAATAGTTTGCACATCGGGCGTCGGCGGAATTTATCCGCGCGGCCTCATTATCGGCACGGTGACCGCCGTAAGCAAGGAGGAGGGCAACATCTCATATTATGCCGAGGTAAAGCCCGAGGTTGATCCCGGAGATGTTCAGGACGCTTTTGTCATAACCGAATTTGAGGGTAAAAGCTGATGCGTAGGTCAACAAAAATACTGTTTGTCAGGAGAACCGTATTTGTGCTTTTGATACTTGCGGTTCACATTTTGCAAAACACAAGGGGGCTTTTCCCCGAAATATTCGGCGTTAAAGCCAATCCTTTAATTCCGCTTGTCATTTGCATAGGTATGTTTGAGCGTGAAATAGCCGGAGCTGTTTTGGGTATGCTCGCCGGTATACTTTGGGACAGCGTTTCACCCATGGGCGACGGCTACAATGCACTTTTGCTTATGCTTGCGGGTGCGGCAGCAGGTCTGCTCATAGACTACCTTATGAGAAACAATCTTATGACGGCGCTGCTGCTGTCGGGCTTTGCATGCCTTATATACTCGGTATTCTATGTTGTGTTTTTCCTGCTCGCAAACGGAGTTGACAGCACGGGCTACCTGCTTATACGCTACTATATACCTGCGGCGGTGTATTCATTCCTTTTCACGCCGCTGTGGTACATTATAGTTCGTGCCGTTATGCGGCGGACAAAAATCAACGTTCTTGAAAACTGATGAGAAAGGAGCGGCAAATTTGGATAACAAAAAGCAAATAAGGCGAAGAATACTTATTTTTACCGTATCCGTCCTGTTTTTATTTTCGCTTTTCGCGGTGGATTTGTTCCGTATTCAAATTGTCAATGCGGCGGACTATTCAACGCAGCGTGTCGCTCTGTCCGAGACAAAATCCACAATAGCCGCATCGCGCGGCGAAATACTCGACTGCAACGGAACGCCGCTTGTCACAAACGAGCAGATAAATTCCGTCGTGCTGAACGCGTCCTATTTCCCGTCCACAAAGGAGCAGGACAAGCGAAACGAAATAATCCTGTCACTTATAAACCTGCTTGAGAGCGAGGGTGCCGCTTGGAACGACAATCTGCCGCTCGTGTTAAATTCGGACGGCTCTGTTTCTTTTAAGGAAAATGCCGACAAGGACATAACATATTTAAAATCCAAGGACGTTCTGTATCTTAATTCCTACGCCACGGCGCAAAACTGCTTCGACGAGCTTGTCGAAAAGTTTTCTCTCGGTGACTACTCGGCGGCAGACGCACTCAAAATCGCGTCCGTCTGTTATTCTTTAAAGAAAATTTCGTTTTCGGCGGCAAATCCGTTCACGGTGGCCGACTCCGTCTCACCGACGCTCGCTGCCAAAATCAAAGAAAACAGCAGCTTTTACAGGGGTGTTGATATAAACGTGACTACCGCGCGCCACTACACCGACGGCACGATAGCACCGCATATAATAGGAATCACCGGCAAGCTCAACGAGAGCGAATACAAGGACAGAACGGACGCTTACAAGGCGGAGAGCGCGGATCAGAATTTGACCACGGAGCAAAAGACCACGCTCAGCCTGCGCGCATATGCCATGGATGACACCATAGGCAAATTCGGCCTTGAAAGTGCCATGGAGGATTACCTTCGCGGAACGAACGGCATAATGACAACAACCACGGCGTCCGACGGCACAAAAACAAGCGAAATCACCCGCGAGCCCGTTGACGGCGACACGGTAATACTCACGCTTGACTCCGTGCTTCAAAAAAAGGTTCAGGATTCGCTTGCGGCATTTGTCGAAAGGTACCGCGACAAGGACGCAATTCCGGCGGTCGGTTCGGCCGTGGTAATGGATGTAAACACCGGCGCCGTGCTCGCCTGCGCGACATATCCGAGCTATGACCTGAACACATACTATCAAAATTACGAGGCTCTCTCGAAGGATAAAAGCTCTCCGCTTTGGAACAGAGCTCTTATGAGCACCTATGAGCCCGGTTCCACAATGAAGCCGGCAATAGCGGCAGCGGGACTCGAGGAGGGCGTTATAACCGAAACGTCAAAATTTTATTGCAGCCACATTTACCGTCAGTTTACCGACACGACCTTCAAATGTCTCGGCTCGCACGGTTGGATAGACGTTAAAAACGCGCTTAACCAATCCTGCAACATCTATTTCTACGAAACGGGCAGGCTTTTGGGCATAAACCGTATGAACGATTACTGCACAAGATTCGGACTCGGCCAAAAGACGGGCGTTGAAATAAACGAATCCTCGGGCGTACTTGCCGGCATTGCTTACAGAGAGGCTCACGGCGGCACATGGTACCCGGGCGACACCGTTCAGGCTGCAATAGGTCAGTCGGACAACCTCTTTACGCCCATACAGCTTTGCAGCTATGTTTCGACCATTGCAAACGGCGGAACGAGATACCGCGCGCACTTTGTAAAAAGCGTGAAATCAAGCGACTATTCCGAAACTCTGCTCTCAAACGACGGCGTTGTTTTAAACGAAACCGGTGTTTCGCAAAACAGCATACGCATAGTCAAAGAGGGTATGGAAATGCTCGGTGCGAGGCTTCCGGCATTTAAAAGTCTCCCCGTAAAGGTGGCGGCGAAAACCGGTACCGCAGAGAGCAAGGCAAAGGTGAGCGGCAAAATAGTTACCGGTCTTAACGGCTTTATGATATCCTTTGCGCCTGCCGACGACCCTCAAATAGCGGTCTGCGTGGCAATCGAAAACCTCAACAGCGGTTCCGCCACTGCTTCGCTCGTCGCAGAAATATACAAGGCTTACTTTGAGACCGACGGCGGCAGCGTCAATACCGCGCAAGGCTACGGCTCGCTGCTCGGCTGAAGAAAGGGGTATTTCCGATGGCTGAAAAGTATATGGTGTGCTCCGGTAAGGGCGGCTCCGGGAAATCGACGGTAACCGTAGGCTTGGCGGCCGCACTCGCCTCTGCGGGCAAAAGGGTGCTGTGCGCGGACGCCGACACCTCCGTCCGAAGTCTCGATTTGCTCCTCGAAACGGGCGAGGACATACTTTTTAATTGGTATGACGCCGCCAAGGGCAACTGCAAAAAAAAAGACGCCGTTTACGATACATTATATAAGGGCGTTTCGCTTTTGCCGGCCCCAAAAAGCACGGAAGAGCTTACATACGACGAATTTTATGAGCTTATACTCTCTTTTGAGAGCAGCTATGATTATATATTGTTTGACGCCGAGAATTGCGGCACAGCCTTTGATTTCGCAGCAAAAATCTGTGACAAGGCGATAATCGTGACGACGCCCGACGCCGTATCTCTGCGAAGCGCCTTTGACAAGGCCGAAAAAATAAGACCTCTTTCCGACGAGGCGCGGCTTATAGTGAATAAGGTGATACGCTCCGAAATGGAGGAGGGCAGGCAGACAAAGCTCAACGACTGCGTGGATATTTCCTCCGTAAAGCTGCTCGGAGTTGTCCCGTATGATTCGTCCGCGATGAATTTGAGCGAAGGCGGCAGGCTTTCCGGCTTTATAGGGAGTGCTTTTTCTCGAATCGCCGAGCGTCTTCTCGGCAAAAATGTGCCGTTTTCGCCGAAATATTTTTAATTTAGGGTATTTTGGGGTGCTGTACCGGATGTAATCCACACTATTTTTGTGCAAAATGAAAAAAATCTTGAAAAGTTGACTTTTTTTTGTTATTATATCTATCGGAGAATATTTTAAGTTGTATAAAACACAAACGAATAAAAGATTGGAGGAACTTTTATGAATATAGCTTTGATGGCTCACGATGAAAAAAAAGAACTTATGGTTCAGTTTTGCATAGCATATTGCGGAATTTTGTCTAAGCATAATCTTTGCGCAACCGGCACTACGGGAAAACTTGTTTCCGAAGCTACCGGTCTTAAAATACAGCAGTTTTTAAGCGGCTCGCAGGGCGGCGACCAGCAGATAGGCGCGCGTATAGCCTGCAACGAGATAGACCTTCTCTTGATGTTCCGAGATCCGCTCAATCCGAAGCCGCATGAGCCTAAGGAGAATAACCTTTTAAGGCTTTGCGACGTACACAATATTCCGGTTGCAACAAATATTGCAACGGCAGAGGCGCTTATACACAGCCTTGAAAGAGGCGATCTTGACTGGCGTGATATTGTAAATCCGAAATAAGCAGTATTTTTTCGCCCCCTCCGAACAGAGGGGGCATTATAGTGTTACGCACCCTGTGCGTAACTGATATAATCCCCAACCGAAAGGATATTTGAGATGTCACTTATAACAAGCTCCATAAAGGGTACTCTCGATTTGTTGCCCAAGGACAGCTACAAAACCCAGTATATCGAAGCGGCAATGCGCGAGATAGCCGAAAACTACGGCTTTTACGAAATGCGCACACCGGTTTTTGAGCATACCGAGCTTTTTGAGCGCGGCGTGGGCGACACCACAGACGTAGTTCAAAAAGAGATGTACACCTTTTCCGATAAAGGCGGCCGTTCGATAACGCTCCGTCCCGAGGGCACGGCAGGCGCGGTAAGAGCATTCCTCGAAAACGGGCTTTTCAACGAGCCGATGCCGCAAAAAATCTACTATCTCATCTCGTGCTATCGCTACGAAAAACCGCAGGCAGGCAGGCTCCGCGAATTCCACCAGTTCGGCGTGGAATGCTTCGGCGCAGGCGCTCCCTCGCAGGACGCGGAAATTATAGCACTCGCAAACGAGGTGTTCAACTACCTCGGCGTATCAAATCTTTCACTCGAAATAAACTCCATCGGCTGCAAAAAATGCCGCGCGGAGTATCACAAGGCATTGAAGGAATATTTTGCATCCCATATTGACGAGCTGTGCGACACGTGCCGCGGCAGGCTCGAAAAAAATCCGATGAGAATACTTGATTGCAAAAGTCCCATATGCTCCGAAATCGCAAAGGGCGCGCCCGTCATAACGGATTATCTCTGCGACGATTGCCGCGAGCACTTTGACTCGGTAAAAAAATATCTCGACGCCATGAATATAGCCTATACGGTAAATCCGCGCATCGTCCGCGGACTTGACTACTACACACGCACCGTGTTTGAGTTTGTCTCAAACGAAATAGGCGCGCAGGGCACCGTATGCGGCGGAGGAAGATATGACGGCTTAATAGAGGAGGTCGGCGGAAATCCGCTTCCGGCGTGCGGCTTCGCTATGGGCATAGAGAGGCTGCTCCTTTTGATGGAGGCGCAAAAAACTCCGTTCCCCGAGCGCAAAAAGTGCGATATATTTATAGTATCCATGGGTGACGAAGCAAATATCAAGGCTGCCGAGCTTGCAACCGACCTTCGCAATGAGGGGCTTTCCGCTCAGTTTGACACAGTCGGCAGAGGCTTTAAGGCGCAGATGAAATACGCAAACAAAATCGGTGCTCTCTACACCGTGGTTCTCGGTGAAAACGAGCTGTCCTCGGGAAATGTCAAGCTTAAAAATATGGCTGACGGCACGGAGGAGGAGACCACGCTCAAGGACTTCACCGATAATTTCCAATCGATAGTAATTCGCCAGGCAATGGCGGGCTTCGACACCGAAGGCATTGATATTAAAGATATTTTAGGGGGAAACGCATAATGGAAACTCTTGAGGGACTTAAACGCACCGACTACTGCGGCACACTTACCGCAAAGGACGTCGGAAGAACCGTTACGCTCTGCGGCTGGGTTCAGCGTCAGCGTGACCTCGGCTCACTCATATTTATAGATTTGCGCGACAGAACGGGCATAGTTCAGCTCGCATTTGACGAAAACACCGACAAGGCCGTGTTTGATAAGGCCTTTTCCGCAAGAAGCGAGTATGTTCTCGCAGCCGTCGGCAAGGTAAGAGAGCGTTCCGCAAAAAACACCGAGATTGCCACAGGCGAAATCGAGGTTGAGGTAACTGAGCTTCGGATTCTCGGCAAGAGCGAAACTCCTCCGTTTGAGATAGTTCCGAACTGCCAGACCGCCGAAACTACAAGGCTTAAATACCGCTATCTTGACCTTCGCAGACCCGATTTACAGAAAAACATACTGCTTAGACATAAAATAACTAAAATAACGCGTGACTATTTTGACGAGAACGGCTTTATCGAAATTGAAACGCCGATGCTTATCCGTTCCACACCCGAGGGCGCACGCGACTTTCTTGTACCGTCAAGAATTCACAACGGCAGCTTCTATGCCTTGCCGCAGTCGCCGCAGCTTTACAAGCAGCTCTCCATGGTTGCCGGCTTTGACAGATATATGCAGATAGCGCGCTGCTTCCGCGACGAGGATCTGCGCGCAGACCGTCAGCCAGAATTCACGCAGATAGACCTTGAAATGTCCTTTGTCGATATGGAGGACGTGCTTTCAATAGGCGAGGGCTACATCAAGCGCGTTTTCAAGGACGCCATAGGCGTTGATGTGCCGACCCCTCTGCCGAGAATCACCTACAATGAGGCTATGAACCGTTACGGCTCGGACAAGCCCGACACAAGATACGGTATGGAGCTTATCGATATAACAGACGAGGTTTCCTCGTCCGAATTCGTCGTATTCAAAAGCGCAACAGCCGAGGGCGGCACAGTCAGAGCCATCAACGCAAAAAATGCGGTATCGGCTCTCTCGAGAAAAGAAATTGACAAGCTCACGGATTACGTAAAGGGCATAGGCGCAAAGGGCCTTGCTTGGATTCGTATGACAGACGACGGCGTTTCCTCATCCTTTGCAAAGTTTATGACAGAGGACGAAATGAACGCCATACTTAAAAAGACAGGCGCCGAAAAGGGCGATGTTATACTGATTGTAGCCGATAAAATCAAAAATCACGTTCTCACGGTGCTCGGCGCATTAAGGCAAAAGGTTGCCAAAAAGCTCGACATTATCCCCGAGGGAAAATACAATTTCCTGTGGATTACCGAGTTCCCGTTCTTTGAATATGACGAGGAGCTCAAGCAGTTTGTCGCAATGCACCATCCCTTCACCGCACCGATGGACGAGTGCCTCGAGTACCTCGAAACCGACAAGGCTAAGGTTCGGGCTAAGTGCTACGACCTTGTGCTCAACGGAATTGAGCTTTCGAGCGGCTCCATAAGAATTACCGACCCCAAATTGCAGAGCAGAATTTTTGATTTGCTCGGTCTTTCCAAAGAAGAGGCTTACAGCAAATTCGGCTATCTGCTTGACGCTTTCCGTTACGGCGCACCGCCGCACGGCGGAATGGGCATAGGTCTTGACAGACTTTGCATGCAGATGATAGGATGCGACAGCCTCAGAGACGTTATCGCGTATCCCAAGCTTCAAAACGCGTCGGAGCCTATGACGGAATGTCCCGCTCCGGTTGACGACGAGCAATTAAATGAGCTCGGCATCGGCGTTACGCACACAGAGGGCGAATAAAAAGCAAAAAATTACCCGACTCACATTAGGCCATATGTGAGTCGGGTTTTTATTTTATACGGATTACTCCTTGAGCAAATCCTTGTAAAGTCTTATGTATTCGTTAGCGGACTTGCCCCAGCTGTTGTCGCACTCCATGGCGCGCTTTACGAGTATGCTCCAGCCCTCACGGTTCTGATAGCCCTCAATCGCACGGCGTATTGTGTAAAGCATATCGTGAGCGTTGTAGCTCGCAAACGTGAAGCCGTTGCCCTCACCGTCGCCGCTGTCCCTTATCGTGTCGCGCAGACCGCCCGTCTCACGGACTATCGGCACGGAGCCGTAGCGCAGAGCTATCATCTGTGAAAGTCCGCACGGCTCGCTCTTTGACGGCATAAGGAACATATCGGTGCCTGCATAAATCTTCTTTGAAAGCGACGGAACAAATCCGAGCTTCAGGGCGAATTTATCGGGATATTTCGCCGCCATATCCTTAAAGAACTGTTCATACTGCCACTCGCCCGAGCCGAGAACGACCATCTGCACATCGGTACCACCCAAGAACTCGTCAAGAACGGCTCTTACAAGGTCAAGTCCCTTGTGCGAAACAAGCCTTGATACCATACCGATAAGCGGTACGTCCGCTCTCTGCGGCAAATTCATAAGCTCCTGAAGAGCCCTCTTGTTGTCCGCCTTTTTGCGGAAATCGTTCGCCGAATAATTTACAAAGATGTCCTTATCGGTTTCGGGATTATAAAGCTCGGTGTCTATACCGTTGAGTATGCCCGAGAGCTTCCACGAACGCTCGTTGAGAATTGTGTCAAGTCCGTAGGAATACCACGGGTCCAAAATCTCACTCGCATAAGATGGACTTACGGTAGTTACCCTGTTTGCAGTCTCTATGGCACCCTTCATAAAGTTTACGTCGCCGTCGTACTCAATAAGCGACGTTGCGCTCTGCGGTATACCGAGAACCTCGTTTATAAGCTCCTTGCCGTATGTGCCCTGGTACTGGATGTTGTGTATTGTAAACACGGTCTTGATGTTTTCATAGCCGGGGCTGCTCGCATACATTGAGCTGTAATAGAGCGGCGTAAGAGCCGTCTGCCAATCGTTGCAGTGAATTATATCGGGCTTAAAATCGATATACGGTATCATCTCAAGCACCGCGCGCGAGAAGAATGCAAATCTCTCGGCGTCGTCATAATAGCCGTAAATTCCGTCGCGCTTAAAATAATACTGATTATCCAAAAGATAATAGATAACGCCCTTGTACTTAGCCTCAAAAATTCCGCAATACTGCCTGCGCCATGCCACGGGCACGGATATGCTCGTGATAAACGTCATGGTATCTTTAAGCTCCTGCTTAATGCCGTCATAGAGCGGCATAACAACGCGACACCCTATAAGACGTTTCCTGAGAGCCTGCGGCAGACTGCCTGCCACATCGCCGAGGCCGCCCGAAGCCATAAACGGGAGTGCCTCGCTCGCTACATATAATACTTTCATTTAAAATCGCCTCAATCAAAAATTTGTAAACGGTAAACTCTGTTCGCCGCGTTAAATAACTATGCCCTTGCCGACATAAACCGGATAATCCTCCGCGCCGGAGAGGTTTTTATTAGGCGTTATCGCAACGCTCTTGTCGGTAACGGTGTAGTTGAGAGAAGAGCCGGAGGCCACAAAGCTGCCCTGACAGAGAATCGAATTTTTGACCACCGCGCCCTTTTCCACTCTTACGCCGCGGAAAAGTATGGAGTTTTCAACCTCACCGTCTATTATGCAGCCATTTGCGACGAGCGAATTTTTAACGCTTGAGCCGAGACCGTAAATAGCCGGCATATCATCGCGAACCTTTGTGTATATGGGGCGCTCCCTGTTAAACAACTGTTTGCAGTTGTCGGGGTCGAGAAGCTGCATATTCGCGTCAAAATAGCTCTGCATTGAGTCAACGGTAAGTGAGAAGCCCTTTGCCTCAAAGCCGTAAATGCGAAGCTTTTCGACATTGCTTTGTATGATGTCGCGCTCAAACGACTCGTGATTCATACTTACGGCATCGTTTACAAGCCTTTGAAGAAGAGATTTCTTCATAAGTATTATGTTCATCGAATAATCAACTATGGTATCGCTTGCGGGCGACATTGCGACCATTTTCACTCTGCTGTCGTCATCAAAGGAAAACGCCATATTGTTTTGCAGACGCGGACATTTACCGTGCTTATAAACAATCGTTATATCTGCCGCCTTATCGGTATGGTAATCCATAAGCTCGTCAATGTCGATGTTTACTATATTATTGCAATCGGCAAAAAGTATGTACTCCTCGGTGGAGCGTGATATAAAGCCCATATTCGCCTTGAGAGCCTCGACTCTGCCGCTGTAAAAGCTCTTGTTGCCCGCGGAGGCGAACGGCGGAAGAATAAACATTCCCTCAGTCTTGCGTGAGAGATCCCACGGCTTGCCGGTTCCGAGATGGTCCATAAGCGACTGATAGTTGCTCTTTGTGATAACTCCGACCTTTTCTATGCCGCTGTTTACCATATTGGAAAGCGGAAAGTCGATAAGGCGGTATCTGCCGGCAAACGGCACGCTGCCCATGGTGCGAAGCCCCGTCATCTCGCTGAGACACTCGTCATATATGTTTGAATAAATGATTCCGACTATGTTATTTCCGGTCATTTTTAAGCCCCCTTTACGTCTTCGTCAACCATTGCCTTGGGTGCCACAACTCCGTTTTTGCCTACGGTAACACCGCTTCCGACTACGGCTACGCCCCAGTCGTCAAGATTTTCCACATCCTCGGGTCTCGCTCCGACAACGGCATTCTCTTCAATGACCGCGTTTTCGGCAACTATTGCATACTGTACCACAGCACCCTCTTTTATGACCGTTCCGGGCATCACTATGGAATCTCTTACCACGGCACCGCGCTCAACGGTGACATTTGAGAACAAAATCGAGAAATCAAGCTCACCGTAAACCTGCGAGCCCTCGGCAACCATTGAATTCTGCACCGTAGCCTCGGGTGAAACATAGTGCGGAGGAGCTTCGGGAGTTTTTGAATAGATTTTCCATGTGGGGTCCGAAAGGTCAAGGTCAACCTTGGGATTTAAAAGGTCAAGGTTTGCTTCCCAAAGGGAATCGATAGTTCCGACGTCCTTCCAGTAGCCGTCAAAGAGGTAAGCGTAGAGCTTTTCGCCGGCGGCGTGCATTGCCGGTATTACGTCGTGACCGAAGTCGTTTGACGACTCCGGATTATTCTCGTCGTCTATAAGGTACTTGCGAAGCTTTGACCACGTGAATATGTAAACGCCCATGGAAGCCTTGTTGCTTCTGGGATTTTTCGGCTTTTCCTCAAATTCCTTTATGGCGTTGTCCTCATCGGTAATCATAAGGCCGAAGCGCGGAGCCTCCTCCCACGGAACCTCAAGCATTGCAATGGTGCAGGCCGCTCCCTTTTCCTTATGATAGTCGAGCATCTTTGAGTAATCCATCTTGTAAATATGGTCGCCCGAGAGAACCGCCACATATTCGGGATTATATCTGTCGATAAAGTTTATGTTTTGATAAATAGCGTTTGCGGTGCCCTTGTACCACTCCGAGCCCTTTATCTGCTGATAAGGCGAGAGAATATGAACTCCTCCCTGCGCTCGGTCGAGATCCCACGGCTGACCGTTGCCGATATAGTCGTTAAGCTCAAGCGGCTGGTACTGGGTCAGAACACCGACGGTCGAAATGCCGGAATTCACACAGTTTGAAAGCGGAAAGTCGATAATTCTGTACTTACCGCCGTAGGGAACTGCGGGCTTTGCAATCTTCTTGGTCAAAATTCCGAGTCTTGAACCCTGACCTCCTGCCAGCAGCATCGCAATACATTCCATTTTGCGTGCCATAGATTTATCCTCCTTTTAAAGGCCTTAGCCTCTGCCTTGCACCGGACGGGTACAAGACTACCTTGTTTTTTTTATGTATATTGCAGACATCGGCGGCAAATCAAGAGAAATGCTTTGCTCGAAGCCGTGCATATTTATCGATTCGGTTTTTAATTTACCCTTGTTTCCCTTTCCTTCGCCGCCGAAATCGACGTCGTCGGAATTGAATACTATCTTATAGGCTCCTTTTTTCGGTATTCCTATGCGGTAGTCGCATCTCTCGACATTCGTGAAATTGCAGACAACGATTATCTCCTTGCCCTTTTCATCAATACGTCGGAATGCGATAACGGAATTATCCTTATCGTCGGAGGATATCCACGAGAAGCCCTCCCACGAATAATCTATCTGCCAAAATGCCGGGTTTGCCTTGTAAAATTCGTTTATCTTTTTAAAATAGTTTTGCAGCGCGCGGTGCTTTGGATAATCGAGCAGAAGCCAATCCAAGCCCTTTTCGTAATTCCACTCGATAAACTGGCCGAACTCCTGACCCATAAACATAAGCTTTTTGCCGGGATGCGCCATCATATAGCCGAGAAACGCGCGAACTCCGGCAAACTTTTCGTCATATGAGCCGGGCATTTTGTCTATAAGCGACTTCTTGCCGTGCACCACCTCGTCGTGAGAAATGGGAAGCACGAAATTCTCGGAAAATGCGTAGAACATTGAGAAGGTGATGCAGTCGTGATTATATTTGCGGAAAAATCCGTCAAGCGAAAAATAGCGGAGAATATCGTTCATCCAACCCATATTCCACTTGAAGTTGAAGCCGAGTCCGCCCGAAAATACAGGCTTTGTAACCATTGGCCAAGAGGTGCTCTCCTCGGCTATCATCATGGCATACGGGAAATCGCGGAAAATGTTTTCGTTGAGCTTCTGCAAAAATTCGACAGCCTCAAGATTTTCGTTGCCGCCGTTTTTATTCGGCACCCACTCGCCGTCCTTGCGGTCGTAATCAAGATACAGCATCGATGCAACGGCGTCTATCCTTATGCCGTCAAGGTGATATTTTTTAAGCCAGAACGAAGCGGAGGACATCAAAAACGAGCGAACCTCATTTTTTCCGAAGTCAAAGACTCTTGTTCCCCATCCGTAATGCTCACCCTTTCTCGGGTCGCTGTATTCATAGAGCGGTCCGCCGTCAAATTCGTAAAGACCGTTTGCGTCCTTAGGGAAGTGTGCCGGAACCCAGTCCAAAATCACGCCTATTCCGTTTTCGTGGCATTTATCTACAAGATACATAAGGTCCTTAGGCTCGCCGTAACGTGACGTTGCGGCAAAGTAACCCGTTACCTGATAGCCCCATGAGCCGTCAAACGGATATTCCGTGAGCGGCATAAACTCGATATGGGTATAGCCCATCTTTTTAACGTACGGCACAAGAGAGTCGGCAAGCGCGCGGTACGAGTAGAAATTACCGTCGTCATACTGCTTCCAGGAGCCCGCGTGTATCTCGTAGATATTTACGGGCGACTCATAGATGTTTTTACCGTTTCTGCCCTCAACCCACTTTTCGTCGTGCCACTCGTAGCAATCGTCGATTTCATAGTATTTTGTAGCCGTGCCGGGGCGCGTTTCCATATGAAAGCCGTATGGGTCGCACTTCATAAGCGTTCTTCCGTCGGCAGCGGTTATACAATATTTATACATATCGTAGGGCTTGATATTCTTGATTTCAGCCTCCCAAACGCCGCCGCTGTTTTTGAGCTGCTTCATCGGATTTTCAGTCTCCGACCAATCGTTAAAATCTCCCGTCACGCTGACATTTTTTGCGTCAGGCGCCCAAACTCTGAAAACCACGGTATTCTTATTTTTTCTGTGGGAGCCGAAATACTCATACGCATTTGAATTGCTGCCCTCATGGAAAAGGTAAAGCGGAACATCGTTCTCGCTGTTCTTTTTGGTTGTTTTAGTGCTCATCCTGCTCTTTAACTCCCTTCGGGAAACATGGGAAATGTGCAATTTGCCACTTATCCTTTTAGTTAATTTTTATTTTATCAAAACAAAATCTATTTTTCAAGGGGTTTTTGACTATTTTAATCAAATTTCCGACGAACTTCATTACAGCCGTTTGTGCATTTTGTTACAAAATTCATCTACATTCGATTTCAGTGGTCACACTTGCGGCCAAAATGATTCACTCCGACTTTTTTTGCGGTATAAAAAAGCAGGGCAGTAAAAGCATCACGCTCTTACTGCCCCGTTACAGTTATATTATTTCGACGAGATTATTCTTCGTCGTGGTCATGACCGCAGTCGTCGCAGTCGCAGCCGTCAAGGTCAAAGTCAAGCTTTGCGCCGCAATTCGGGCACTCGGCAGAGCCATCCTCAATGGCAGCGCCGTCGAAATATACAGTCTCGCCGCATGACGGGCACTCTACCTCGTACATATCATCGTCGTCGCAGCAGCAGTCATCATCGTCATCGCCGTAAACATATTCCTCAAGATCGTCAAGGTCCTCGTCAACGGCATCAAGCTGCTCGTTTGTGAGGTCAAGCTGTTCCTCAAGCTCGGCAATGGACTGAGCCATTTCGTCTATTGTGTCAACAAGTACGTTCAAAACCTTAGCCTCGTCGGAATTCTCCTCGAGCTTAAGCATTGAAACCACGCCTTTGAGATAAGCCGCTTTTTCGGTAACTGTCATAGTAATCACCATAGCCTTTCACAGCTACAATATTTTTGTATGCGCGGACGCCCTATCGTAGCTGACATAGAACGCCGTGTTTTTTTCGGAGTGCAATGCACAAAATCCGAACACTATAAAAATGGGGAAAAATTATTTTCCCCGTTTTTATCTCTGTTATGAGTTGGCTCTTGACATATACTCGCCTGTGCGGGTATCAACGTTAATCATTTCGCCCTCGTCGATAAAGAGCGGAACCTTTATCTCGGCGCCTGTTTCAAGAGTAGCCGGCTTTGTTGCGTTTGTAGCCGTGTTGCCCTTGAAGCCGGGATCGGTCTTTGTAACCTCAAGAGTTACGAATGTGGGCGGCTCAACACCGAATACCTTGCCCTTGTAGGAAAGTATTTTGCAAACCATATTTTCCTTTACGAACTTGAAGTTGTCTGAGAGCTCGCTCTTGCTTATCGGAACAAGCTCGTATGACTCGGGGTCCATAAAGTAATAGAGATCGCCGTCGTTGTAAGAGTATTCCATATCTTTTCTCTCAATAAACGCGGTCGGGAATTTATCGGTCGGGTTGAAGGTCTTTTCTACAACGCTGCCGGTAATAACGTTTCTGATTTTGGTGCGGACAAAAGCAGCACCCTTGCCGGGTTTTACGTGCTGGAATTCGATTATCTGATAAACGCCGCCGTCCATTTCAAAAGTAACGCCGTTTCTGAAATCGCCTGCTGATACCATTTTTAAATCCTCCGTTTTAAGCCTCGGCGCACTTTTGCCGAAGCGCAATTTTAATCATACTTATTTTATAATATATCCGGTTGTTTTTCAAGTGTTTTTTAAAGGATTATAAGCTCTTTGGGGCAGTGTGTCATATTTTCCGCTCCGTTTTCGGTTATTACCGCAAAATCCTCTATTCTCACGCCGAATTTGCCCGGAACGTAAATTCCCGGCTCAACGGTTACCACATTGCCTTTTTTCAGGATAAATTCACTTGAAGGCGAAAGATTGGGCTTTTCGTGAATTTCCACTCCCACGCCGTGACCGAGCGAATGCCCGAAATATTCGCCGTAGCCCGCGTTTTCTATAATATCGCGCGAAACTCTGTCGGCATCCTTGCCCGAAACGCCGGGTCTTATGAAGTCAAGACCTGCCTTTTGCGCTTCAAGAACGGTATTGTAAACCCTTTTCTGCTCGTCGCTCACCTTGCCTACGGCCACGGTTCTTGTCATATCGCTGTGGTAGCCGTCGTAAAGTGCGCCGTAGTCCATGGTGACAAAGTCGCCGACTTCGATTTTCTTATCCGTCGGAACGCCGTGCGGCATAGACGTATTTTTACCGCTTACGGCGATAGTCTCGAACGAAAGACCCTCGGCGCCGTGCGTCAGCATATAGTATTCGAGTCTGAGCGCAATCTCCTTTTCGGTAACGCCTGGCTTTATAAAGCCGCATATGTCGTCGAATGCTCCCTCGGCGATTTTTTGTGCTTTCTTTATCTTTTCGATTTCGGACTCGGATTTTACCATACGGAGAGCGTCAATCATATTGTCAAGCTCGCCCGAAAAATCTATGCTTATGTCTTTAAGCGCATTATCGAATTTCGCAAGCTCGGACACAGTCATACGCGACGCCTCAATGCCGACCTTTTCGGCACCGTTTGACTTAAAGAAATCATAGACCTGTGAAATTTCTCTCTTTTGAAGAGCGGTTTTACATTCCGTAACCTTGTTTTCGGCAGCCTCTATGTATCTGCTGTCGGTTATAAAAACGGCGTCGTTGCGCGTTACGAGCAAAAACCCGTCGGACGACGGAAATTCGGTGAAATAACGCCTGTTTTCGGGCGACACTATAAGCGCCGAATCAATATTCTCTGAATTTTTCAGCAAAAACTGCAATTCTTTAATCATCGTAAACACCATACCCATGTAATTTTTCAAATTCTTTTATTATAGGCTCCTCGCGCTTTGCCTTCCACGCATAATAATGCGGATAAAGGCTCTTTGCAGGCATAGGGTCTATTCTGACGGCAATCGCGCCGCAGCGGTTTGCCGCCTTGATGTCGGAAAAAATCTGGTCGCCGAGCATAGCGAGCTTCTCTATCGGCACGCCGAGCTTTGCGGCAGCTCTTAAGAGCCCCTTGGGCTTCGGCTTTGCAGCAACGCAAACATACGGCAAGCCGAATTTTTTAGCTATCGGCCCGACTCTAAAAACCGTACCGTTTGAAATTATGATAACCGGTATCCCGGCTTTTCTCATTGTGTCAAGCCAATGCTCCACACCCTTTAAAAATTTAAAGGTTCCGTCCGGAGCTATGGTATTGTCAATATCAAGGCCTATTGCGCGTGCGCCCATTTTGCGTATATCCTCGGGCGTTACGTCAAGCACGCTGTGAAAGCGGTATTTCGGCATAAGTTCGTTTTCCATAATGCTCCTTAAATGGGATCTCCCTGTTTTTTCAAAAGAAAGGGCGGACAAAACCTTGTCCGCCTCTCAATTACTTATACTTTCTTTTACGAGCTGCTTCTGACTTCTTTTTTCTTTTAACAGAAGGCTTTTCGTAATGCTCTCTTTTACGAACTTCCTGAATTACGCCGTCACGAGAGGTCTGTCTTTTAAAGCGGCGAAGAGCGCTTTCCAAAGACTCATTTTCTTTAACTTTTACCTGACTCATTCTGATTCCCTCCCTTTATTCTGGGATACTGTGTAATTATAGCCCATTGAGAATTAACTGTCAAGAGCGATTTTACGTATATCAACATTTGTAATGTATAATGTCTATTTGTTTGCACGAACAGCCCCTAAAAAAAGGAGGACAAACAAAAAAATTGTCAATTTTCCTCAAAAAGTTGAAAATGTTAACAATTTGTTCACATTTCTGTGTGCGGTTTGCAATAATCGCTTGTTATTATAATGCTGTACCAAGCGAGAGAAGAACATTGTGGTGGATGTTTTAAGAACTCGCACAGGTCATAAAAGCCAAAACCCATTACATTAAAGTTGCCCGGCGCAGAGCGTCGGGTCTTTTTTTGTCTGTTTCTTCCTGGCCTACATTATTTCATCGCTCACACTCTCGGCTTCGCGCCTTATTGAGAGCGGACGCGCTTTTTTGCCGCTCTCGCCATGCTGTATTTCTGTCGGATTTATTTGAGGCTTATGATAAAGCCGAAGAACCGCCGCCCGAAATAAAAATAAGCAAGCAAAAAGAACCGTTTTTACGCGGTCCTTTTTGCTTGCTAAGTGTCATTAAGTTGTATAAAAAGGGATTGGAATTGGTATATGTAAACCCGCTGACGCGGGGATTTGACGGTTTAATAAGGCGTTTGCCTTATCTTACTTCCATCGCATAGAGGCGAAGCATTTTACCGATCGTTTTCCACGACAACTTAGCGTCCTTAAGCTCGTTGATAAGCTGCATTTCGCATTCATAATCCTTAACGATCATTCTTAACAGCTCCTTTCGTTTCATCTTGACTGTATATTACCACCGTTTGTAATTTTTGTCAAGACTTTTTGCACAAGTTTTTTAAATTATTTTTGTGCAACATTAAGATGTGGTTTACGGATTATTTGTGCATATAGTCAATTTCGAGTGTGCTTTTTTGACATTTTTGCCCTTGTGCAGCCTTTTTAGTTCGTTTTAGGTGAATTTGTATTCGCTTTTTTGCTTTTGTGTTTTCGTCAATTTGACAATAAGATATATGCCGTTTTACCGATTAAATCCGCTCCGTTGCCGCATTTCGGGCAAGCAGCAGCCGATTTTGTGCGGACGAGCGGACAGACAGGCGCCGACGCCGCACATACAATATTATGATTATTCCGACAATATTGTGCCGACGATATTACAAAAATTCCGAATTTTGCGTGGAAAGCGTGTGTGCGTTTAATTTGCGGCTTTTACCGCCGTTGTAATTCCAAATTTTTTCTTATAAAAAGCACTTGACAAACGCAAAAAACCGATTTAAAATACAGAAGCGAAATTGAAATTGAAATTCAGTTTCGCTTTGTTCGGCAAAACGTGCAAGACATAACGTGTAAGAGATCACGCGCAAGATACAACGCGCAAAACTGATTGTTCGGAGGCGGAAAATTTGAGCTACAACACAAAGCAGAGCAAAATGGTATTCGACATACTGCTCGAAAACAAGGACCGTCATCTGACGGCGGACGAGATTTTTGAGAAGCTCAGAGAAAGCGGGGAGAGCGTCGGTAAAACAACGATTTACCGTCATCTTGAAAAGCTGTGCGCCTCGGGCGAGGTACGAAAATTCACGGGCGGCGACGGCGACAGCGCGTGCTATCAATACGCCGGCAAAAACGCCGAATGCCGCGAGCACTACCACCTCAAATGCACCGAATGCGGCAAGCTCATACACGCCGAATGTAAATTTTTGAGCGAGCTTTCCGCCCACATTTACAACGAGCACGGCTTTAAGGTTGACGGTTCGCGCACGGTTTTATACGGAGTGTGCGGCGACTGTCTGAAAAAGGAAAGGCAGCTTCATAGATGACAATAGCTTTAGACGTAATCAAGGACACTCTTATTGACAGCCTCAAGACGCTTCCGTTTTTGTTTCTCGCATTTTTACTTTTGGAGGCTCTTGAGCACCACGCCGGCGAAAAGATTAACAACGCTCTTCGCTCTGCGGGCAAGGCGGGACCGCTTTTCGGCTCGCTTCTCGGCTGTATTCCGCAATGCGGCTTTTCTGTTTTCGCCGCAAATTTATATTCGGGCGGTGTTATCACGCTCGGCACGCTTCTTGCGGTATTTCTTGCGACATCGGACGAGGCGCTTATAATACTCATTTCCGAGCCGTCACGAGGCAAGGACATACTGCTCCTTCTGCTGTTTAAAATAATCATCGGCATTACTGCGGGTTACATTGTTGACCTGTTTGTAAAAAAGCACCCCGAAAAGGAAAAGCACGACATCGGCGACATATGTAAGGGGGAGCACTGTCACTGCGACGAGCACAAGGGAATTTTTGTACCGGCTCTCACACATACGCTGAAGGTTTTCGGTTTTTTGCTTGTTTTCACGCTTGCGCTGAATTTCGCCATTGAGCTTTTGGGCGCCGACAGACTTTCCGAAATACTTCTCGGCAACACCTTCTTCCAGCCGCTTATAGCCGCGCTTATAGGGCTTATTCCGAACTGCGCCGCCTCCGTGCTTTTAACGGAAATGTATCTCGGCGGAGCCTTGAGCTTTGCCTCGGTAATAGCGGGGCTTTGCTCCGGAGCGGGCATAGGTCTTATGGTGCTGTTCAGAACAAATAAAAAGCCCCGTGAAAATCTGAAAATTCTCGGACTGCTCTACGGAATCTCAGCGTTCTCGGGCGTTATAATCGAAATATTCACGAAGCTCATGGCTTAAGCGAGAGAGAACCTTAAAAGGAAAAAAAATAAAGCGCTGTACCGATTTCTCGGTACGGCGCTTTTTCTTATTCGTGTGCGAGTGCTCTTTGCAGCCAAATTTCAGCAATGTCCATTGCCGCATATAAACCTTTTTTCTCGCTCGTTTTAATGATACGCTCCTTCATTGACGCGTTGGGGTCCGTGCTCAAAAGCTGAACGGATACCTTGGAGGCAATCTCTGCCTTATCCTTATCGCCGACCTCTTTTTTTGCAAGGATTTGCATCATTATAACGTAGTCGTCCGCCATATCGCCATAGTAAATGGTGTTACCCTGACGAACAAGGGGTTTGCCCTTGTATGTGAGAAACTCTTTTTTCTCAGCCAAAATTTTCACCTCATTTATTTTCGCTTGATTTAAGATAGTTTTTGACAAGCGCCTGAAGCAGCTCGTCTCTGTCAAGGCGGCGAATAAGGCTGCGCGCATTGTTATGCGTGGTGATGTATGTCGGATCCTCGGACAAAATATATCCGACTATCTGACTTATCGGGTTATAGCCTTTTTCCTTGAGAGCATTGTAGACGGTGAGCATCGTCTGACGCATCTCCTCTTCACGCTCGTCTTTTATTGAAAACTGAATGGTTTTGTTCGGATCAAGCACTTTTGCCGCCTCCCTTGATAATCAAAATTATTATACACTAATGCGAGTAAAAATACAATACATTATGCTTAAAAACAGCCGTAAAAAGCTGTTTTGACAAAAAACGCCTTGCGACTAATCTTACAGTACCGTGTCTTTTCGGTTTATTTATCCGCGTTTATATAGTCCTCTACAACCTGACCGTCCTGTATACGTATCACTCGGTGAGCATTTGCGGCTATTTCGTTGTCGTGGGTAATCAGTATAACCGTTCTGCCCTCGCGGTGCAGCTCGTGAAGTATTCGCATAACCTCCGCTCCGGAGTGACTGTCGAGGTTGCCGGTCGGCTCATCCGCCAAAATTATGGGCGGTTTTGCGGCTACGGCACGGGCTATGGCAACTCTCTGCTGCTGGCCGCCCGACATCTGCTTCGGAAGATGGTTCATTCGCTTTTCAAGCCCGACACGCTTGAGCGCGTCCTCCGACAGAACGTGGCGCTGCGCCTTCGGCATACCGCGGTACGCAAGCGGCAGTTCCACATTTTCCTGCGCGGTAAGGCTCGATATAAGATTGAAGCCCTGAAAAATAAAGCCTATCTCTTTGTTTCGTATCTCGCTCATCTCGTCGTCTGAGAGCTTTGACGTATTGTGCCCGTCAAGCTTATATTCGCCGCTTGTGGGAACGTCCAAAAGCCCGAGCATATTCATAAACGTCGATTTGCCCGAACCCGAATGGCCGATAATGGCGACAAATTCGCCGCGGTCAATCGTCAGCGACACACCGTCAAGCGCGCGAACCTCGTTTTCGCCCGGATTGTATATCTTGTATAAATCTTTGACTTCTATAAGCGCCATTAAAAGCACCGCCTTTATTTGATGTTTAAATTTTAAAACATAAAAAAATATAAATCAATGTATAAATTATGAATTTTTACCTGTTTGACGGCAAAAATAGCTTTGAAAGGACTGAAATATATGACTACGGGCAAGGAATACGGCAAAATGACAAAAAGTGCATCTCCGCCGTCTCCGAAAATCAAAAATATAATCAACGCCTTTTGGACGGGCGGACTTATTTGCACCATAGGTCAGGCTCTTAACACCCTTTATACCGAAGTGGGATTTTCCGAGGACGAAGTGAAAGCCGGAGTTTCGGTGACGCTTATAGTTATAGCCGCCTGTCTTACGGGACTCGGCGTTTATGACAAAATAGCAAAGGTTGCCGGTGCGGGTACAATAGTGCCTATAACGGGCTTCGCAAATTCGATAGTATCGCCGGCCATGGAATTCAGCGCCGAGGGCAAAATACTCGGCACGGGTGCAAAGCTGTTTTCACTCGCCGGTCCGGTTATAGCCTACGGCACACTTGCGGCTTTTGTTTACGGAATAATCTGCTACTGCTTTAAGCTTTATTGAGGTGAGTTTATGGCTGAAAGACTCGGAAAATACACTATAATTCTCAATTCACACCCCTCGGTAACGGGCTTTGCGGCCGTAGTCGGCAAAACCGAGGGCGAGGGGCCGCTCAAGGACGAGTTCGACTTTGTTTTTGAGGACGATACGCTCGGCGAGGCTTCGTTTGAAAAAGCGGAGAGCGCACTCCAAAAAGAGGCCGTGACGCGCGCATTATCAAAAGCCGGGAAAACTCCCGACGAAGTGGATTTTTCTCTTGCCGGCGACCTTTTGAACCAATGCATAGGCTCGTCGTTCGGTCTGCGATCGCTCAATATGCCTTTTATAGGGCTTTACGGAGCGTGCTCCACCATGGCTCTGTCTCTCGGTCTTGCCTCGATGCTTGTTGACTGCGGCGCGGCAAGGGTCACAGCCGCGTCGACATCGAGCCACTTCTGCTCGGCGGAACGTCAGTTCAGGCTTCCGCTCGAATACGGCGGACAGCGCACACCCACCTCTCAGCGCACCGCCACGGCGGCAGGGGCAAGCGTAGTAGAAAAAAAGCAAAGCGGCAAGCCGGCGGTTGACGCCGTTACCATCGGCAGGATAACCGATCTCGGCATAAAGGACGCAAACAATATGGGAGCCGCCATGGCACCCGCCGCTGCAAATACAATAGCCGATTTTCTTAAAGATACCTCTTCTTCGCCGTCCGACTTTGATATGATATTGACGGGCGACCTCGGCAAGGTCGGGTCAAGGCTTTTGTGCGAGCTTCTGCAAAAGGACCGCGGAATCGATATAGAGAGCGTTCACGCTGACTGCGGATTGCTCCTGTACGACATCGAAAAGCAGGATGTTCATGCAGGCGGCTCCGGCTGCGGCTGCGGTGCCTCGGTTTTAAATTCGTATATTATGCGGCGGCTCGAAAGCGGCGAGCTGTCGCGCGTTCTCTTTGTCGCCACGGGCGCGCTGATGTCGCCTACTTCCTCGTTGCAGGGTGAGAGTATACCGTCAATAGCCCATGCCGTTCTTTTATCTAAACCGACGTGAAAGGAATAAAACTAATATGGATATGAATATAATTAAACGCGATATAGGCCTTATGTGCGCGGCGCAAAAGCTTCTTAATTTTTTCTGTATAATGAAAACGGCACTGACTGTTGCGACAATAGCCTTTTCCGTTTTAGAATCGGTAAATATGCTCAAAAATCTGAAAATTCGGGCATAAAACCGAAAACCCGCGGGCGGTAATCATACCGCTCACGGGTTATTTTTTTGACACTTTGTCAAATATTCTTTTTTACAAATATGCGTCTGAGCGCATAGAATGCAGCGGTAACGACCGCAACGGCCGCAGCGGCAAAAACAAACGCCCAAAGAGTGTCCGTCATAAATCCGCTCGCAAAGCTGTAAAGCGATTTTGTACCGATGTTTATTCTTGCGCCTACTCCGCCTATAATCGCGGCAAGCGGTGCTACAAGAAGCATAAGCGCGGTACCCGAAAACGCATAAATATAATATCTGTACACGTTTTTGCGTTTTTTATACGACATACGAAGCACAAGCCCCGCAATCAGCGAAAGCGTAACCGCTATAATCGCGGCATAGTCGGCATAAGGGTTGTAGCGTTTGAGCATATTGCCGGCGGATTTGAAATACGAATTTGAAAACAGCGATATGTAAGAATTATAGAGGTCTCCGAATTGCGCCGCCATATCCTTTATATTGTTTTTGAGCTCGTCGTCCACCGCAAAGCCCTTTTCGGCGGCGTATTCCAAAAGTCTCGTTTCAAGCTCGCTTTGTATATCGGAGGTATCAATCGAGTCCTTGACCTCGCCGTTATAAAAATCGGTAATTACGGCTTTTGTGTCCTCGTCGATACGGTCGGGAGTGATGATGTTTTCAAACACGGAGTCAAAAAAGCTCTCGTCAACATTACCCGCGCTGCCGTATGAGACGAACTGCTCCTTAAGCTCGGAATGCAGAGCCTCCGCATAGTCTGAACGCTTCTCGACCCCGACAAGGAACGAGGAGCTGAGCACCGTGAATTTAAACACAAGGCACATCACAAAAAGGCACGAAAAGAACGAGAGCAGAAACGAAACCACTCCGCAGAGCACGCGCCGCATGGCTTTTGAATTTTTAGTCATATCACGCGCCTCCTCATTCGTACATATTCACGTGCGGCCCCGACACCTTTTCGCAGTACGCTATAAAGCGGTACGGAGTGAGCGATAAAGTGTTGTTGGGGTAACAGGTATATAGTATCAGCGTCTCCTTGTCGCCGTTGAGCGCGGCGCGGTAAGAGCTGTCTGTGTCTACGTTTATTACGTTTGTGAGGTATACGCGGTAAACAAAGTTACCGTATGTGGTACTCAAATTAACAAGCGCACCCGTCTGCACATCTTGAAGCGAGTGAAAATAAGTATTGTTGTGGGCACCTATAAGCACGCCTCTGCCGCAGCCCGGAATATGGCTGTAATACGACATACACGCACCTTTTTTAAGCAGCGAGGTATCGTCGCCGAAAATAACATCCGTGTCAATATCCGTCCCCTCAACAGTTATATGACCGAAATGGTCACCATAAGACGGAAATGTTATATCACCCGATGTAAGATAACCGTTATCCACACCGCTTCCACCATTAAAAGCACTGTTTTCCCCGGGCTCGACAATGGTGTTGACGTTCGCATTAGAAAATGCAAGCTCGTAAATCGAGACAAGGGGGCTGAGTATTGGAGTGAGGCATATAAAAAACAGCAAATAGCCTATAAGTAAAAAAACTATCGGAAGAATTATAAAACTCTTCCGATAGCTCTTCTTACTCCGATTAGTACCGGAATCAGTCATCTGAATCCTTGCGGAACTTCTTAACTGCTACGCCTGCAGCCGAAAGAACAGCTACTGCAGCAAGACCGCAGAATGCAGCTGAAGTGAAGTCGGCGCCGGTCTTAGCGATAGTGCCGCCCTGACCGCCCTTGCTGTAAGTAACAGCCGGATGGAGCTTAGCAACTACCTTACCCTCTGAATCGAGGATAGTGAGAAGGCCGTGATCAGCATCTGCAAGCGAACCAGAAGCGGTTACGCTGTAGCCTACAACGCCGAGAGCTTTGTTAGCATAAGCGAGAAGGGCGTTTGTAGCTTTCTTCTCGGTGATGTCTGAAAGCTTAACAAGGTTGTTGGCTTTGCAGTATTCAAGAGCTTCGTCGAGAATGCCCTTGATCTGGTTGTACTGATCTTCAGTGAGATCAACGGTAGAGAAAATGTTCTCAAGAGCAGTTACATACTCATCGGGAACACTGATTGTAGTGCCGTCAACAACGTATGCGGTTTTAACATACGTGATGAGTTTTTCCTCATAAGTGTTGATGCCGGTTGCGGCAAATGCCGGAACTGCCATGCAAATGAGAAGGGCCGCTACAACCAAGAGGCTAGCCATTTTCTTCATGTAGGAACTCTCCCTTTGAAAAAATTTTTCATTACCGGACAGTGATAGCTATAATATCCAGTAAAGAATTATAGTTATTGTAGCACACAAAAAGTCTTTTGTAAACACCTTTTTAAAAAAAGAGCCCGCCGGCCTCAGCCGTCGAGCTCTTTAAAATACTGCAATATCGCTTGATTACAGCTCAGCGAAATACTTAATGGTTCTTACCATCTGGCTTGTGTAGCTGTTCTCGTTATCATACCAAGAAACAACCTGTACCTCATAAAGGTCGTCAGCGATGTGAGAAACCATGGTCTGAGTCGAATCAAAGAGTGAGCCGTATCTCATACCGATAACATCGGACGAAACGATCGGATCCTCATTGTAGCCGAAGCTCTCGGAAGCAGCAGCCTTCATAGCGGCATTGATGCCCTCTTTGGTAACGTCGGCACCCTTAACAACAGCTGTAAGGATGGTGGTAGAACCGGTCGGAACCGGAACACGCTGAGCGGAACCGATAAGCTTGCCGTTGAGCTCGGGGATAACAAGGCCGATAGCCTTAGCAGCACCCGTTGAGTTCGGAACGATGTTTGCGGCACCTGCACGAGCACGGCGAAGGTCGCCCTTGCGATGAGGACCGTCGAGAATCATCTGGTCGCCGGTGTAAGCATGGATTGTCGACATGATACCGCTCTGAATGGGAGCATAGTCGTTAAGAGCCTTAGCCATGGGAGCAAGGCAGTTTGTGGTGCAGGAAGCAGCGGAAATGATTTTGTCCTCTTTGTCAAGAGTCTTTTCGTTAACGCTGTAAACGATTGTCTTGAGGTCATTGCCTGCCGGAGCGGAAATAACGACCTTCTTAGCGCCTGCGTCAATATGAGCCTGAGCCTTATCCTTAGAAGTATAGAAGCCCGTGCACTCAAGAACTACGTCAACGCCGATCTCGCCCCAAGGAAGATCCTTAGCGTCTTTCATAGCATAGATAGTAATCTTTTTGCCGTCTACGGTAATGGAGTCTTCGCCGGCCTCAACGGTGTGAGCTTTTTCACCGATCTTGCCGCAGTAACCGCCCTGAGCGGTATCGTACTTGAGAAGGTGAGCGAGCATCTTGGGATCGGTAAGATCGTTGATGGCAACTACCTCATAGCCCTCTGCGCCGAACATCTGTCTGAACGCAAGACGGCCGATACGACCGAAACCGTTAATAGCAACTTTAACTGACATTGGTATTACCTCCAATAAATTGTTTTTAAATTATTGCTCTATTATTCTATACCGAAATACGCAATTATGCAAGATTTTTTATGCGAAAAAGGCCTGTTCTGTGAATGTTTTGTCAAAGTGCATAAAAAGTGTGTCGCAAGAAGTTTCCTGTTAGTTGAGAAGTGTCCTAAGCCGCGAAATTCGGGTATATTTTTTCGCGGCAAAGCAATACTTATAAAGCAGTATTTATTGTCTTCGGGGGATAGGATGAAAGCTGATTTTTATGATGAGATAAGGCGTTTAAACAAAAGCTGCGCGGGCAAAGCGGACATCGCGCTCACACGCGAGGGTTTTCACACGGTCTTTTCCCTGCTGCAAAGGGAGTCGGTCGCCGAAAACGACGACAGATATATTTTCGCGCTTTTTTCGCTGCGCAATTTTTTGAGAAAGGCCTATCTCTCGCCCGACAGGCCCAAAAGGCAAACGCGCATAAATGTCGGAGCATTTATAAACGCTCTTACGGTAAGCTGTTCGTTTTTGTTCGGCGACAGCGATAAAAAGGCGTTTGCGGTTTCGCTCCCGACGGACGTTTCCGCCGAGACGGACGACGTTCTGTTTTCCGCGGCCGCCGCGGAAATTATAGGGAATTCCCTGCTTTACTCAAAACGGTGCCACACGCTCGTCAGCGGCGGCGTTTCGGGGGATATGCTGTTTATCTCCGTCGAGAGCTTCTGCAATTTTACCGCATATGATTTCTGCCGCGAAACAAAAAATGACGGCGGTCTGTCCTTTTGTCTCGGAGTCGCAAGGCTCCTAAAGGGCACGCTGCTTTTTGAGTGCGGCTCGGGAAGTGCCGATTTCTGCCGCAAAGTAACGCTCGGCGTTGGCGCAAACGAAATTAAACATGAAAGCGAGGCGCTTTTCCCCGCGGAGACGAAACGCCTTGTCTGCGATTTTTTGGACGACGGGCTTTCCGTGCCGCGTATTTTTATGCCGCCCGTATAAACAAAAAAACAGAGCCGTAAAATCAGCTTTACGGCTCTCGGTCACAAGTATTCGGGGATTATAAAACGTAAATTATTACGTCTCTTGCGCCCCACTGCCTGCATTCGGATTCTGTATTCATAAACAGGTCCACGGTAAATTTACCCTTGTGGATAAATCCGCCCGTATCGGCAGCTATGGCGTATCCGTAAACAATACCGTCGGTGGAGACTATCCAAAGCTCGCTGCCATAGGGTATCTGTTTGGGATTTACGGCAACGTAACCCGCCTTAACGGTTCTGCCCGTTGAGGTTTTTGCCGTAGGGGACGCGGTATAGGCGGACGCCTTACCGGTAATTATTTTCGAATAGCTCGTCGGAGCACCGTTCTCAATGTTTATGCTTGACGGAACGGTAAGCTCGGAAATGGGCGAGCCGTTATTTTTAAGATTTCTTACAATAATCGGGCGCTGCTTTGTGCCCACGGTCGTTATCTGCGGAACCGCCTGCTCAAGAACCACGGTTGTAACCGCCTCGCTCGACGCATATTTGCCGTCCACGGTCTTGTCGCAGTACGTTACCTTTTTGGAGCCGTTCACACCCTTTTGGGAAATAACCTGCTGGTCGGTGTAAAGCTCCGCGCTCTTTTCTGTTTTCTTTGTAAATTCAACCGTTTCGGTGACAGTTCTGTAAGAATACGAAACCCTGTAAACGGTTATAGCCGTACCCTCGCAGACCTCGCTGTCAAGCTCGGGTGACACCTCGTCGTCATCGCCGAGTGTAACGCCTATTCTGTTGAGAGCGTCACGCACGGTACCTTCACCCATGGTGAACGAGTTTGTGGTGCCGTCTGCGGTGACCGACACGTCGTAGGAATTTGTCACTCTGACGTCCATACCGTCCTTGAGTACGGTGTCGAGAGGATAGGTTATAAGCTGACCGTCCGAAAGCGTTACGTCAAGCTCCTCCAAAAGATCCTGCACAGTACCTGCAAATACGGTGTATATCGTATTGCCTTCAATATCGGTGAAGCTGACTGTTGCCGAGCGGTAAATCCTCAGAGCGCTGTCTTCGCCTGCCGTGAAGCCGGTGGAATCGAGCTTATCTCTGTCGTCAAGCTTAACGCCCGCCTGCGACACTATGGTCTTGGGGTCGCTCTTCGACGTGAGGACTCTCGTTATTTCGTTGCCGTCATATATGTCAACATAAAACGACGGCGAGGCTGCAAAAGCGGTTACGGCGCATATAATCGCGAGCGCTACTATAAGTGCCGTGACCTTTGTAAAAGCCTTGCGGCTCGCTTTTACATAGCCCTTAATTTCTGTTATCATCATTCTGCTCCTTTAACTCATACCTGCCGTTCCCTGAAATTCGGAAACGCGGCTGCCGGACGCCTGTAATTTTGCCCCGCGTTGCGTTCGCGAAAGCTTTGTTGCCGTAAGTGCATACGGCGGCGTCGCTGTTATTTCGCTTGTGACGAAAGCCATTATATTTCCAGGTCACATAATTGTCAAATATTTTCATTCTCGATTTTTATCTATTTTGCACAATGTTGTTTGTCATAATATGTCAAATAATCGCGAATACACCTCTTATCGAGAATGATTACTGACAAATTTATTAAAATATTTGTGTAAAAGTTAAAAATCGTAACAATTTATTACAACTTTGTAACAATTACATTGCTTATGGTACTGCGCGACCTTATTTATCAAGGCTTCCGCTATTATTATATTCCGTAATATTCTAAAAATTCCAAACTATGTTTTTTACCGCTTTTTTCACCGTTTCTTACATTAAAAATCACCCGTAAACATACAAAATTTCCCCACTTCGGCACCGATTTTCCGATTAAAAACAGGCTGTTTTATGGGATAAGGTCCCATTTTGAGGACACTTACGGCAATTTTCGGCACAACTTATCTTCTGGCGCGAAATTGACAGTTTACAAAGAGAAAAAAATCCGGCGGCGGCGGGCGGTTCGGACGGCAACCGTCGTCAAGCCGAGGTGTTTTTATGGTAATTTTCGCTGTGCTATGGTATAATAAATATATAGCGTTTTCCGCACAAAAGCGGTGCGAATTTTCATCTCGGCAGACGGGAGATCGCATCATTTTTCGGCAGAGAACGAAGGCGGCGGAGAATTTTTCGCGCTTGTACCGAAAAACGGCACAAAACGGCAAAAATGCATGCTCAAAACCCGAAAAACATCCGCCGAAATCTGGCGTAAAAAAACGCCTATATATAATAGTATACGAAAATCACGGAGAAGCACACAATGAAAAGCTTTGAAATCGAGAAAAACGACGAGTCGCAAAGACTTGACAAATTCATACACAAGGCAGCCCCGCTTTTGCCGCAATCGCTCTTATATAAGTATATAAGAACAAAGCGCATAAAGGTTAACGGGAAAAGAGCCGAAATCTCAACGCGGCTTCGCCTCGGCGACAAGGTGGATATGTATATAAACGACGAGTTCTTTGAAAAAAGAGAGTCAACTTACGACTTTTTAAAAGCATCGAAGCACCTCGACATAATTTACGAGGATGAAAACATAATGCTCCTTGACAAAAAGGTCGGTGTTCTGTGTCATCCGGACAACGAGGAATATGTTGACACGCTCATAGGCCGCATAAAGCGTTATCTGTACGAAAAAGGTGAATATTCCCCCGACAGAGAAAACTCATTTGTCCCGTCTCTTGTGAACCGCATAGACCGCAACACGGGCGGAATAGTAATTGCGGCAAAAAACGCCGAGTCGTTGCGCATACTGAATCAAAAGATGAAGGACAGGGAGCTGCACAAGTTTTATCTCTGCGTTTTAATCGGCAGACCAAAGCTGCAAAGCGGAATTTTAAAGGATTATCTCATAAAGGACGAAAAGAAAAACACCGTGCGCATATACAAAAAGCAGGTGCCGTCCTCAAAGGAAATACGCACAAAATATCGAGTTATAGACACAATAGACGGTCTTTCGCTTACCGAGGTAGAGCTTTTAACGGGCAGAACACACCAAATACGCGCGCATTTCGCCTTTTACGGCACTCCGCTGCTCGGCGACGGAAAATACGGCAGTAACGAGCAAAACCGCAAATACGGCTCTTACAAGAGGCAATTTCTGTATTCCTACAAATTGACCTTCGATTTCACCACCGATGCCGGAATACTCTCTTATCTCGACAAAAGAACATTTGAGGCCGGCGACGTGTGGTTCAAGGAGGAATTTTACAAGGGCGGAATAGTTAATGCGACAAGCCGGCACGCCTCGCCGAAGCGCGGTGAAGCTTAGCTCATTGACATATCACCGCGTAGATGTTAGAATATTACATAATTTCAGCTCACTAAAGCGTAAATCTATCACATTTGTGTGGAGGCAGAAATGAATATATTTGAAACTATTTACGAGTGCAACATAAACCACCCGTCAAAGCTCGCTCTTTCCGTAACCATGGACGACGGCTCGACGCGCGCATATACCTACGGCGACGTATTTTCGAAGGTTGCGGAATACGCCGACAGGCTCTTGTCATCGGGAGTTAGAGAGGGCGACCGCATTGCGATAGCGTGCGAGGGCTCGCCCGAATGGACGATAGCGTTTCTCGCCGTTTGCAAGATAAAATGCACTGCGGCCTTAATCGACGCCTCTCTCGGCGCCGAGGAGCTTAAAAGCTTTATTGACCGTTCCGATGTCAGAGCGGCGTTTCTGTCACCCAAAACCTTCGGAAAATTCACAAATTTCCCCGATTATAAGTTCCCCGTATTTAATGTATATGACTGCACCGTATTTGACGGCTGCAAAAATTCGGTTGAGGAGGAACCGACGGTCGATCCCGCGCCCGAAATCGCCACTATAATTTATTCGTCCGGCACAACGCGCCGTGCCGCCGGAATTATGCACACTCACGATTCGCTTATAAAGACGACTCAGATGACGCTGAACGTTCAGGAGCTTGTCGAGACGGACCGTTATCTCGCCATCATTCCGAACAGCCATATCTACGGCGTTATATGCCTTGTGCTCGGGCCGCACATAATCGGAGCAGACGTACATTATATAGAAACTCTCGGCGCGGAGGCCATTTTAAAGGCATTCAAGGAATATAAGCCGACGGTTCTCTCCGCCGTACCCAAGGTCTACGAGCTGTTTATGGCACAGATACTTCGCAAGATAAACGAAAACCCCGTGACCGCGCTTATGTTTAAGACTTTTTACCCGATATGCGAAAAGGCTCGCCGCAAAAACGGTAAGCTGCTCGGCAAAAAGATATTCAAAAGTATTCACAACGGCTTCGGAGGCAGTCTGCGCGTGCTCTGCTCCGCAGGCGCGCCCATAAAAAAAGAGGTTGCCGATTTCTACTACGCCGCCGGGTTTAACATTATGATAACCTACGGCGCGTCAGAGACCAATATTCCCACAATAGGCAATACCCCCGAGGACATAACCACCGATACCTGCGGCGTTCCGTACCCCGCCATATCGCTCAAGATAAGCGACGAAGGCGAAATGCTCATAAAATCTCCGTATATGATGGTAGGCTACTTCCGCGACGAGGAGGCTACAAAAGAGGCCTTCGATAAGGACGGCTGGTTTAGGACGGGCGACATAGGAAACATAGACGAGAAGGGTCACGTTCACGTTACGGGCAGGCTCAAGGAAAATATAGTTCTTGCGACCGGCAAAAAAATAGCTCCCGACGACATTGAGGAGAAATACTCCGATTTGCCGGGTGTAAAGGAGCTTGTAATATGCGGCGTTCCGGTTAACAACGCCGATTATGACGAGGTTCAGGCCTTTGTGGTCCCCGAGAGGCTGTCAGCCGAGAGTCTTGAAAAAATACGCAAGGAAATCACCGAGCGCGGCGCTACGCTCATACAAAATATGCGCATCGCAAAAACTCATTTCGTCGAGAAAATTCCGCGTACCTCTCTTCAGAAGCCCAAAAGGTATCTTCTCAAGAAAAAGGCTCTTGAGGGCAACGACGCCGCAGATGAAAAAATGATTGAGCAAAAGGGTGCCGATATAGAATCGAAGGTAACAGCGATCGTCGCAAAAATCGCAAATGCCGACGTAAACGACATTTCACTTTCGACAAAGGTATTTTCCGACCTCGCTGTTGACTCGCTGAGCTCAATAACGCTCGCAATGGAGCTTGAGGACGAATTCAAGGTCAATATCGAGCCGTATTACCATGAGGATATGACCGTGGCCGACATTGTTGAAGCTGTCGAGGGCAACGGCAAGCAGGTGAATTCCATAGGCAAAAGCGGCGTTTCATACCCACAGGATAAAAACGCAGGCGACTATGCCGCATACAAATTATTTAAGGGTATTGCAAAGGGGCTCTATAAAACCGAAATAAGAGGCGCCGAGAACATTCCGGAAAACGGCGGATTTATAATCTGTGCAAACCATGTTTCAAAAATCGACTTCCTGTTTATTTCGCTCGCACTCAGCAAAGAACGATACATGAAGCTCTGCTGTATGGCAAAAAAAGAGCTGTTCAGAAACGACCCGTTCTCACGCAAACTTATAAAGAGCGCGGGTATGGTTCCCGTTGACCGCGGCGGAATGAACTCAAGCTCCATGGAAAATATCAAAAAGAGACTCAAGGAAAATTGGGGCGTTATCATTCACCCGGAGGGCACCAGAAGTGAAGACGGCGTTTTCAGAAAGATTAAAAACGGCGCCAGCACCCTTGCAATCGAAACCGGTGCGCCTATCATACCGGCATACGTAGACGGGGCATACAACATTTTCCCGAAGAGCGGAAAAATACCCAAGTTCTATGACTGGAAGCACAACAAAAAGTTCCGCCTCAGCGTAACCTTCGGAAAGCCCATTTCTCCCGACGGACTCACGACCGAAGAATTGACCGCCGAAATAGAGAGGGCCATTTCCGTTCTTCAAGACGAAAACAGTACTCTGCCGCAGTTTCAATCACACAGCGCCGAATAAAACAATAAAAAGCAAAGCTCCCGCACGGTGAAAAAACATCGCACGGGAGCTTTTTGCAATAAAAACAGCCGTCTCGCACTTCGGGTTTCCGATTTTGCGAACGGCTGTTGTTATAGTTTATTTAAAATCACAGGCTCGGCACAATGCCGAAGTCGCGCAGAACTCTTGCGCATCTTGAAAGCGGCAAGCCCACCACGCTGTAATAATCACCGTCGATTTTTTCGACAAAGACGGCGGCGCGCCCCTGTATTCCGTATGCACCGGCCTTGTCAAACGGCTCACCCGTAGCTATATAAGCGTTTATCTCATCATCGGTAAGAGGATAAAACAAAACGTCGGTTTTTACCGCGAACACACGTTTTTTCTCGGCGCTCTTTATCGTTACGCCCGTATACACGCTGTGGGTTTTTCCCGACAAGCTTCGCAGCATTAAAAATGCCTCGGCCTTATCGCTCGGCTTTCCGAGAATTTTGTCTCCGAGAGCCACCACGGTATCGGCGGAAAGTACCACATCGCTATATTCGATTTTCGCGGCGTCGGCCTTTCTTTCCGATAAGAGCTTTACCGCGTCCTCAGGTAATATACCGTCTGGCAGAGACTCGTCCGCAGACGTCGGCTTTACGACAAATTCATATCCTGCGTTTTTAAGTATTTCTGAGCGTCTCGGAGAGCCCGACGCAAGTATCAGCTTCATTTTTTATCCTCCGGAATTTTATTGTTATTTGCGAAAAGCGCGTGACTTTTAAAATCCGCTTTTTGCCTCCCTTGTAAAGAAAAGTGGGCCTCGTCAAGGCAAGCCGGAGGGATTCTGCCTCCCTTGTAAAGGGAGGTGGGCCTCGCTAAGGCAAGCCGGAGGGATTTTCTTAAAAAATAGATTTCAAAAAGAAAGTGCTTCGCTTTTTAATCCCTCAGTCTGTTCGCGTTGCTCACAGCCAGCTCCCTTTTCAAGGGAGCCTTTTGACATTTTCCCACACTGTGGGGAATCACCCTATTTGAGTGAGCCTACAAGGGAGCCTGTTTAATGTGCCTTAGTTAAAAAATAACTACCGCGCTTTTCAAGCATTTTATCTTTGATTGCCCGTTTCTTCGTCAATACTTTCCGTTTTCGAGATAATAGGCTTTTACTATTCCGACCTGCGTCTTGCTGTCGGTTATTTGGTTATTCATAACCATTTCAAACGCCTTTTGCAGAGGGATTTTCACAACCTCAAGGAACTCATCCTTATCAAGATGCTGCTCGCCGAAGGTGAGTCCTTTTGCAAGGTACATATGTATTATTTCTCCGCAATAGCCGGGTGACGGATACAAATTCCCGAGCGAAATATAGCTGCGTGCAGTAGCGCCGGTCTCTTCTTTTAATTCGCGCTTGCCTGCGAGGAACGGGTCCTCGCCTTTTTCAAGCTTACCTGCCGGCAGCTCCAAAAGCACCTCGGAATACGGGTAGCGAAACTGTCTTACGAAGATCAGCTCCCCGTCATCTGTAAGCGGCGCAACGCAAACCCCGCCGTTGTGCTCCACTACCTCACGTGAAGCCGTTGTTCCGTCGGGCATCAACGCCTCGTCAACACGCATATTTACAATGCGTCCGCGAAATTTGTAATCCTGTTTTAATGTTTTTTCGGTCATATCCATAATATTTCCACTCCGTTCGGAATATATATTGATAGTGTTATACCCGATATGATTTCGGGCAGAGCGCCGAGAATAAAAAGAAAGCAGTTGATAAAAATGATTGTTAACCCCGAACCGCTTACATACGACTCCGTAAAAAATATACTGTCCCTGCTCAGAAAAGAATATGATTTCGCCGGATACGAGGTTATAGGACGCAGTTGGACGGGAAAAGCCGTGTTTTCGCTCAGCATAGGTGACGGAAACGAAAAAGTGCTTTTTCTCGGCGGTATGCGCGGAAAAGAGCAAATCACAACATTGCTGCTGCTCCGATTTTTTGAAAGAATGTGTGACGCCGTAAAGAACGATAAAAAAATAAGTGCCGTAAAAATACGCAAGTCACTCCAAAACCGCAAAATAACGATAGTTCCCCTTGTTTCGCCCGACGCCTTGGATATAGCGGCAAAAAGAGCCGACGGAGCGGGAGTTTACGCCGGACTTGTTGCCCGTGCGGCAAAGGGAGATTACTCAAAGTGGAATGCCAACGCACGCGGCGTTGATATTTCGCGCAATTTTAACTTTCGCCACGACGAAATCGTGTACGACGACCTGTCTTTTTCCGGTCCGGCACCGCAGCTTTACGCAGGACCCGCGCCCGAGAGCGAACCCGAGACAAAGGCGGTTGCGAATCTCTGCGAAGCCGAGCTTTTCAGATATGCGTTTTGCCTCACCGTAGGCGGAGAAAAAATATATTGGAGCGAACAAAAGGGCAATCTCTCGGAGACAGCCATGATGGCAAAAGTGCTCTCGTCGGTCAGCGGATATCCGCTTTGCCGCAAAGAGGAAAAAGAGAGGCTCGGAAGCTTTTGCGAATGGTTCGGCGCACAGCATCGCAGACCTGCATTTGAAGTCTCTCTCGGAGGTCACGAGTCTGCCCCCTTGGAGGATTTCAACTTTCTCTACAACAGATTTGAAGAAATGCTGACGCTTGGCGCAATAATGTAGTTATTTTTTAACTATCGGTTTTTTAGTCTTATACTGCACACCGCAAGGAGCCGGTGAACACAAAATGACACATCATTTTACGGCTTTTTAAGCCTTGCAGAGTCAACAGCCGACTTCGCCGAAGCCTTTCAAGTTTACGGTGCTTAATCTTCTTTTCCGTATTCGCGGACAAGCTTTTTGTAATGCTTGCCTTTTTCCTCAAAGTTTTTGTAGCAGTTATAGCTTGAAGCGGCAGGCGAGAGCAGGCATATTTTGCCCTTTGCGGTCACTTCATACGCTTTTTTTACCGCCTCATCGAGATTTGCCGCTTTATATACGTTTTTTTGGGGTGCACCCTCGATTTTATCGCAGATCTTATGACCTGTCTCTGGTGTGCCTATCAGGTTTTTGATATTGCTTTTCTTTAAATAATTTTCAAATTCGCTGTAATCAAGACCTCTGTCCATACCGCCGAAAATCAGCGTATCAACATTTTTAAGCGCCTCGACGGCACACTCTACGGCGTGCGGTATAGTCGCAATGCAGTCGTTGTAAAAGGTTATTCCGCGGAACGTGCCGACCTTTTCCATACGGTGCTCTATGCCGCTGAATTTTTCAACCGCTCTTTCGGCAGCGGCCGTATCCACGCCGAAATGCTTTGCCGCCTCAAAGGCAAAGAGAATATCCTGCCTGTTGTGTTCGCCGAGAAGATGCTCGTTATTCACCGCAAACGGCAACGGCGCGTCCTTTTTTACGCCGACCTTGTGTGATTTGATTTTGCCGAGGTCACAAAGGCCGTCAAGCCCCTGTGTTGCATTATAAATGAAGGTGTCGCTCTCTTTTTGGCGGCGGACAATGTTGAGCTTCGCGTTGACATAGCCGCGGAACCCGTCGCGGTAATGGTCAAGATGCTCCTCATAAATATTGGTGAGAACCGCAACCTCGGGCGAGGACGTGGTAAATTCGAGCTGATGCGACGACATCTCGATAACCGCTATCGTCTCGGGCGTGACCGTGTTAATATCCTCAAGCACGGGAACGCCGATATTTCCTATGAGGCGTGCGTCAAATCCGCCCTCCTTAAGCATATCGTAAATAAGCGTGGAGGTTGTGGTTTTTCCCTTGGAGCCTGTTATGCCTACCTTGCGGCACGGCGCAAATTTTAAAAACAAATCGGTTTGACAGGTAACAAGAGTGCCGTCTTTTATATCAACATCCAAAAAGGCTATGCCGGGGGATTTCATAACTATGTCGAAGTCGTTTAAGCTGTCCATATAGCTGTCGCCGCAAATGAGCGTGACGTTTTTGTCGTCGAGCTTTATCTCGTTTTTATCGGCAATTGTCAGGTGCATATCCGGGTACATATTCCTTAAAAACCGATATGTTGACATACCCTCTCTGCCGAAGCCGAAAATAAGCACCTTTTTATTTTTGAACATCGAAGCCGCACTCTGATACATTTTCATACATCTCCTTAACAGCAAACAAAAAGTCGTCGGGAACATTGTTTACGGGGTTATATTCATTTAGTAAATTTTTGTCTAAGATACTCTTGTCCGCTCTTTTGTAAAAATAATCGAGTAAATAAGGCATCTTTTTATTTTCCTTTATGAACCGCTGAGCCGTGAGCATAAGGGCATAATTTATCTCGCTTACCGTTCCGACGCACTCAAACGGCTTTACCGGAGTGAAGCCCACAAGTCCGTCGAAAATATACTTTAAGCTCTCGTCGGACAGCATCTCGCTGCCGAAAACATCAGAGAGAGTCGAAAGATGTAAAAACGGCGATAATATCGAATAAACAAAAAGGCACTTGGCACACTTACAGCACCATATATTTTTCTTACTGCCGCGGTTGCAGCTGCGGAAAACCTTGTGATACTGCGGCAAAAGTGCAAACTGTTTTGCAATCTGCAATTCCGAAAACGGCCGTAAAAGGCTGAAATAGCGTATGCCCGAAAGCAGATTTTCGCCGACATACTCGGTGAAATCGTTTTCAAATCTATATGACTTTGAATACTGGTGATTGACCTCTCTGCCCTCGATGTTTCCGGAATTTGCGCTTGATTCATTCGAGAGAACAATATATTCGCCGCCTATGAGATAGGCGCAATACAGCGAGAGGAAAGCAACGATTGCCGAAAACGGCGTGTGACCGTTCAAAAATCCTTTTTTGTTAAGCTCCAGTAAGTTTTTATCTATCGCGCGATATGTCTTTATAATATCGTCCTCGCCGTAGCCTGCGGCAATGACGGTTTCGGTGCGCGCCGCCTGGTCGTTGACCGTGAAAAACTTATTTCTTTTACCGAACGGCTTTAAAAGCTCTGCCGTAACGGCGCTGTCCTTTCCGCCGCCGACGGGAATAAGGTTGATACCGGCGGTTTTATAGCAAATCGGAGCAATATCATCCTTCGCTTCGTCACATTCTATTGTCATAAACGAGTCCTTATCAGTCTCTATGCCGTTTATATAGAAAAATTCGGATAAACCGCCGAAATAGAGCTGCTTCCAAAACTCCTTTTGCCTGTCGTTCAAAAAACCGCACTTAATTTCCACTCTTTCGGGACAAGCGATTTTCCAATAGCTGACAAGCTCCACCATGCCGAGTGAAAACACGATGTTTCGAGCCGTGGGAGACGAAAAATCGTTCAAAATATCAAGCCCTGTCAGCTCAATTTCGGTTTTTGGGTGAAATTCGCAAAGCCCGTCTATTTTGAAATCAAATGAAACGGTTATATATTTATCATCTTTTGTAATGTGATAATCCTCATAGGTAAAGGTCTTATATTGCTCTCTAAAGCGCGAAAACTTATCGTCAGACATTTTTTACCTCCAAAATTTCATTCATATTATTATACTTATTTAATGCAAAAAAAGCAAGAAAACGAGGAAATTAACATTTCTTATAATTTTATAAAATAGTAATTGCTATTATTGGGCAATTATGCTATAATTTCACCATACTGGCTCTAACTATTATGAATAATACATAAAAGGACAGTAACATTTATTTTAGGAGGAATTTCCTGTGAAAGCATACACTTCAAACAACATACGTAATATTGCCGTGCTCGGCCACGGCGGAAAGGGCAAAACAACGCTGTGCGAAGCTATGCTTTACATAGCCGGCGCTTCGGACAGACTCGGCAGAGTTGCCGACGGTAACACCGTTCTCGACTTTGATTCCGAGGAAAAACGCCGCAAATCGTCCGTCTCTTCCGCCATAGCGGCACTTGAATGGGATAACACAAAGCTCAATATTATAGATGCTCCCGGTCTTTTCGACTTTGAGGGCGGTGCAGCCGAGGCAGTCAGAGCCGCCGAGGCGGTGCTTATAGTCACTTCGGCAGGCTCAGGCGTTGACGTTGGTACGGAAAAAGCATTCCGTGCCGCAGAAAAAAAGGGTGCGGCGAAATTCTTTGCCGTCACCAAAACCGATTCCGACCACAGAAACTTTTACAAGACCTTTGACGCCTTAAAAGAGGTTTACGGCAACAAGCTCTGCCCGACAATAATCCCGTATATGGAGGGCAATATTACAAAGTGCTATGTTAATCTTATGACCGGTATGGCGTTTTCATACGACGAAAACGGCAAAGCGACCAAGGTTCCCGTACCCGAGGACAGCGTTATTGAAGAGATGACCTCGGCATTTATGGAGGCTGTCGCAACCACCGACGACGCTCTTATGGAAAAATTCTTCGAGGGTGAGAAATTCACCAAGGAGGAAATATTAAAGGGCCTTTGCATAGGTATTTTCGACGGCTCGATTTACCCCGTATACGCGGTATCCGGTCTTACCTGCGCAGGCGTTGATCAGCTGCTTTACGGCCTTGCATGGTCCGCACCCGGTGCATTCGGTTATGCAGGCGAAAAATGCACCTACGAAAACGGCGAAGAGGGTATTTTACCCTGCGACGAAAACGGTCCGCTCGCAGCCGTCTGCTTCAAGACGATAGCAGACCCGTTTGTAGGCAAGATGTCATTCTTCAAAGTTGTTTCCGGCAAGCTCGCGCCCGACACCGCGGCATACAATTTCCGCACGGGCGAAATCGAGAAAATGGGTAAAATCGTATTTGTAAAAGGCGCAAAGCAGGAGGACGCCTCCGCAATCATCGCAGGTGATATAGGCGTTGTCACAAAAATGGCAGGCGTTAAAACGGGCGACACGCTCTGTGACCCGAAAAACATACTCAAGCTCGCCGGAGTCGATTTCCCGAAGCCGTGCCTTTCGATGGCTGTTAAGGTGTCGAAAAAGGGTGAGGAAGAAAAGGTTGCCGCAGGTCTTACAAGACTTATGGAGGAGGACCCGACAATCACCTTTGCGCTTAACAAGGAGACAAGGGAGCAGGTACTCTCGGGTCTCGGCGAACAGCATCTTGACGTAATCGTTTCAAAGCTTAAAAATAAATTCGGCGTAGACGTAACGCTGGAGCTCCCGAAGGTTGCATACCGCGAGACTATCAGAAAGCCGGTAGAGGCACAGGGCAAGCACAAGAAGCAGTCCGGCGGTCATGGCCAATTCGGCGATGTTTGGATAAAATTTGAGCCGTGCGACAGCGACGATCTCGTATTCGAAACCGCGGTAGTCGGCGGAGCCGTTCCGAAAAACTACTTCCCGGCAGTCGAAAAGGGACTTCGCGACTGCGTTGCAAAGGGATTCGCGGCAGGCTATCCGATGGTAGGGCTTAAAGCCACGCTCTATGACGGCTCTTACCACCCCGTTGATTCCTCGGAAATGGCGTTTAAAACAGCCGCTTCGCTCGCATATAAAAATGCGATGCCGAAGGCAGGCGTTGCCATACTTGAGCCGATAGGCACTCTCACAGCCTATATGCCCGACGAAAACCTCGGCGACATCATGGGCGACGTTACAAAGCGCCGCGGCAGAGTCCTCGGTATGGGCGCTTCGGAGGAAAAGGGTATGCAGGAGCTTACCGCCGAGGTTCCGATAGCCGAGATGGGCGATTTCACAACGGTGCTTCGCTCCGTTACGGCAGGCAGGGGACATTACACTCTCTCATTTGCCCGCTACGAGCAGGCTCCGCAGCCGGTTGCCGACAAGGTAATTGCCGACCGCGCGGCTGAAAACGAAGAATAAACAGCAATCGGGGAACGGTTTTTGCCGAGCTGCGGCGAGGATTGTTCCCCTCTTTTTGCCGTTTGGTATTGAAAAAATCGTCAAATATGGTAGAATAATATAAATACTTTTAGTTCAAGGGGTTTTGGAAATGAACAAAAAAACCGTGTTTAAACTTTCTGCGGCTGCGATTTGTGTTTTGCTTTCGGCCTGCATGCTTTTTGCCTGCGGTAAAAAACAAAAGGATTTTGAAACAGACACGTCAGCTCCGGTCACCACAGCGGAGCCTGCCGCCGCGACAGATGTAAATCCGCTTACCGGTCTTACGGGTCTCCCCGAAAGCAGCATAGGCAAGCGTCCCGTTTGCGTAATGGTTGAGAACTCACCCGAAGCGCGTCCGCAATGGGGCCTTTGCTCTCCCGACATCGTAGTCGAGGGCGAGGTTGAGGGCGGCATCACAAGAATGATGTGGATGTATGCCAACATTTCCTCGGCGCCGAAAATCGGCCCCACAAGAAGCGCACGTCACGACTATGTTGAGCTCGCCGAGGGATTTGACGCCATTTATGTGCATTTCGGCGGCAGCAATCTCGCTTATGACAAAATCTCCGCAGATAAAGTTGATGATATCGACGGAATGAAAGCCGGCAGTTACTTTGCGCGCGACAAGGCAAGAAAGGTATCCAGGGAGCACACAGCTTACACAACAGGCGAAAATCTTTTAAAGGCAATCGCGGATAAGGGCTTCCGCACCGACGTTAAATCGGGCTACGGCTCACCGTTTACCTTTGCTTCGTCAAAGAGAACGCTTTCGGGCGGCGCCTGCAACTCTGTTCTTGCGGTATTCTCCGGCAACTACAAGCACACCTTTAAGTACAATGCGAACGACGGTCTCTATTACAACAATATGAATTCAGACCCGATGAAGGACGCCGACGGCAACACCATGGCCGTTACAAACGTAATTATCCTTTACACGGGAGTCACAGGACCCATTGACGCGTCCAAGCACGTTGACTGGGATCTCAAGGGCGGCAGCGGCGTCTATGTTTCCAACGGAACATATGAAAACATAAAATGGACAAAGGGCGACGCATCTTCTCCTCTTAAGCTTCAGGCAGAGGACGGCAGCGACCTTCAGCTCAACACCGGTAAATCCTGGATAGGCTTTGTCAGAAGCGACAATGCAGGCTCAACCGTTATAGGCTGATAAAAAGTTAAAATCACAAAAGTCCACCGGTCTGTATTAACGACAGATCGGGGATTTTTTTGCCTCTTTCAAAACAGCTGCGGTTTTTATCACAGCTACGCACACTCGTTTTTATTTAAATCCTGCGGTCTGTTCGCTCTCTCGTCTTGACCGGGTCGTAAGGAGGCGTTTTTCTCTCTCCTGTATTTTATTGCGCGGTGGGAAGCTGTTGAAAAAATCTGAAAGTGTGATAGAATATAATATCGAATTAAGCGTGTATGCGGCGAAAGCTGCAATTTATGCGCCGGGAGGTTTTTATGAGAGACAAAGCGGCAAACATAGTTTTAATGCTGATTTTAAATATGATGGTTATAGGCACGCTTGTCTATAAATCACGCGGCGGAAAGGTGATTGATTTTTCGACGTCGGACGGCATAATTACAATGCTGTTTCTTGTGGCTATGGCTGCCGTAGATGTTTTGTATGCAGTAAAACTGATACGCGGCAGCGGGAAATAAGAGCCGGAGAGCAAAAACGCAAAAAAGGCAGCGGGTGTTTTTACTCACACGGGTTTGTGCGGTTGACAATCCGCGGAATTTGTAATATACTTTTAATGTATAGAAGTGCCCTGCACTTAAAAGAATAATTCAGAATTGGAGATGTCGTTATGGAAAGAATTAAGACTCTTGAGACTCGCGACCTTTGCGAGAGTGCTAAGAACGGCGGCTGCGGCGAATGCCAGACCTCTTGTCAGTCTGCATGCAAAACAAGCTGCGGTATTGCAAATCAGCAGTGCGAAAAGGCTGACAAGTAATTCTGTCGGTATTTCGGGTGCCGTCCGTGTTCGGGCGGCATTTTTTGTGTTCTGACCTAACGGAGGTAAAAATGGTACATCAGTATAAATTAAACGGATATAATATAGTTTTAGACACCTGCTCCGGCTCGGTGCATTCGGTGGACGATGTCGCTTACGACATAATCGCAATGTATAAAACCGCGTCGCGTGAGGAGATTGTCAATGCCGTGATGAAAAAATACGGCGACAGACCCGACGTCACAAGAGACGATGTGCTTCTTTGTATCGATGACGTTGAATCTCTTGAAAAAAACGGCAAGCTCTTCACAGAGGACAGCTTTAAAAATCTTGCCACGACCTTTAAGGAGCGTTCCGGTAATGTTATTAAGGCGCTGTGTCTGCACGTTGCTCACACCTGCAACCTCAACTGCTCATATTGCTTTGCGAGCCAGGGTAAATACCACGGTGACAGAGCCGTAATGAGTTTCGAAACCGGTAAGCGCGCGCTCGACTTCCTTATAGAAAACTCGGGTTCGCGACGCAATCTTGAGGTCGATTTCTTCGGCGGAGAACCGCTTATGAATTGGGACACGGTTAAAAAGCTCGTTGAATACGCTCGCAGCATAGAAAAGGAGCACGGCAAAAATTTCCGCTTTACTCTTACGACAAACGGCATGCTGATAGACGACGACGTTATAGATTTTGCAAACCGTGAGATGCATAACGTCGTTTTGAGCCTCGACGGCAGAAAAGAAATTCACGATAAATGGCGCGTTGACTATGCAGGCAACGGCAGCTTCGACAGAGTTGTGCCGAAATTTCAAGAGCTTGTACGCCGCCGCGGAAACAAGAATTACTATATGCGCGGCACGTTTACACATTCAAATCCCGATTTCCTGAAGGATATTGACGCAATGCTCGAGCTCGGCTTCACGGAGCTCAGTATGGAGCCCGTCGTCTGCGCTCCCACCGATCCGTCGGCTCTGACGGAAGAGGACAAGCCGGTTGTTATGAAGCAGTACGAGCTTCTCGCAAAAGAAATGCTTGAGAGAAAAAGAAACGGTAAGCCCTTTACGTTTTATCACTATATGATAGATTTGACGGGCGGCCCGTGTATATATAAGCGCATCTCGGGCTGCGGTTCGGGAACGGAATATATGGCTGTAACTCCGTGGGGCGACTTATATCCGTGTCATCAGTTTGTCGGCGAGGAAAAATTCCTGCTCGGTAATATTTGGGACGGCGTTACCAACACAAAAATCCAGGACGAGTTCAGAAGCTGCAATGTATATGCGCGAAAAGAGTGTACCGATTGCTGGGCCAAGCTCTGGTGCTCCGGCGGATGTGCGGCAAACGCATATCATGCCACGGGTAAAATCGAGGGCGTATATGAATACGGCTGTGACCTCTTCCGCAAAAGAATAGAGTGCGCAATCATGCTCAAGGTGGCAGAGGACGCCGAAAACCTTAAATAAGCAGGTGATGCTGTGAAAACGCCGATTTACGATTTTGTTTCGGATTATATTGCAAAAAACGGTGCGCGGCTTCATATGCCGGGGCATAAGGGCCGTATATTTTTGGGTGCAGAGCCACGCGATATAACGGAAATATGCGGTGCAGATTCGCTTTTTGAGGCGGACGGTATCATAGCGGAGAGCGAAAAAAACGCATCAAATCTGTTTGACACAAAAAGGACTGTTTATTCGTGTGAGGGCTCGACGCTCTCGATTAAGGCTATGCTGTATCTCGCCGCGATGAACCGTGAAAATAAAAGCGAAAGACCGGTTTTTGTAGCCGCACGCAACGTTCACAGAGCGTTTGTTTATGCTTCGGCGGAGCTTGATGCCGATGTTGTTTGGCTCACATCAAAAGACAATTTATCGCTTTGCAGCTGCAAGATTTCGGCGGAGGATTTGAAAGAAACGCTGTCAAAGCAAAAAGTTAAGCCTGCCGCAGTATACATTACAAGTCCCGATTATCTCGGCAACACGGCGGATATTGCCGCGCTCTCACAAATTGCACATTCCTTCGGTGTGCCGCTTTTGTGCGACAATGCACACGGCGCGTATCTTCACTTTTTACGTGAGGAATGCCACCCTATGGAGCTCGGAGCGGATATTTGCTGTGATTCCGCGCACAAGACGCTGCCCGTTTTAACGGGAGGCGGATATCTGCACTTTTCAAAGAACGAAATCAAGGATTTTTCGTCGGACGCCAAGACGGCAATGGCCGTTTTCGGCTCAACAAGTCCGTCATATCTCATATTGCAGTCGCTTGACCTTGCGAACCGATACCTTGAAAACGGTTACCGCGAAAGGCTCTTTGATACAGTAAAAAAGGTACGCGATGTAAAAAAATTCTTGGAGGAAAACGGTTATCGTCTTTGCGGAGATGAGCCGCTCAAAATAACCGTCAATACATCGGCTTTTGGAAAAAGCGGATTTGAGCTTGCCGAAAATCTCAGAAAAAACAACGCCGAATGTGAGTTCTGCGACAGAGACTTCGTCGTTATGATGGTAACACCGGAAATTTCCGACGGAGATCTTGAAGCTGTCAAAAGAGCCTTCGTCTCTCACGAAAAAACGGACGGCAAATCGGTTGCGCCGAAAACGGCTTTACCCGTGTTTGTGCTCCCCGAAAAGAGGCTTTCCGTGCGGCAAGCGGTTTTTTGCAGCAGTGAATCAATACCTGTCGAAAACAGCGTCGGAAGAGTTGCCGCATCGCCTGCCGTCGCCTGTCCGCCGGCTGTCCCCGTGGTTATAAGCGGCGAGATTATAAATGAGAGTACGGTTGAAATTATGAAGTATTACGGCACTGAATACGTGCGTGTGGTAACGGAATGATTTTGTCCGAAAAACAGACTTCTAAACATTCTCCCACAGTAAATGCCGTAAGGAATCACCCTTGAACCGGAAAGCTTTTTTGTTCAGGGTAAATCGTATATGAAAGCTTAATTGAGAGAAATTATAAAAACAGGACACCTTGGCTGAGTGTTCATAAGGCAGCTTTGGTTTCTCGCATAAAAATCCCTTATGCCTTTGTCAAAAAGCCTCGCAAGGCGACAGCCTTGCTTCATTTCTTGACTTCGGCATAAAAATTTTTTATAGCTACGAAACTGCGTAGCATTTCAAAATAATATCAGAAAAAGCGAACCCCTCGGATAAGCTTTAGTTTATCCGAGGGGTTTAACGTATTATTGTGCAAAAAGATGTTGCTTTGCAGCAAAACTTCCTTATAAACGCTCAGCCTTTTTGGTGTCCTGTCGTTTTTTTATACCGATTCGCTTTCACGCCGATTTTTCCTCAATGCTTCATCGGCACTTTTCAAAGCCTATCGGGATTTCTCAAAGCTTTGAAACGAGCTCCTTTAAATACGCCTTGAAATCGTCCTTGAGCTCGGGGTGACGCAAGCCCATTTCGCAATTCGCCTTGAGTATGCCGAGCTTGTTGCCCATATCAAAGCGATTGCCGATAAAATCAACGGCGTTGAGTCTGCCCTGCTTTGCAAGCGTATTCATAGCCGCCGTAAAGCCGACCTCGCCGTTTACGGGCGGCGTGTTTTCGATTATTCCGAATATTTCGGGCGGCATCACGACTCTGCCGAGAATCGAATAGCAGGACATAATCTCGGAGAGCGACGGCTTTTCAAGCATATCGTGAACCTGCATGACGTTCTTTTCAAGCGGAGTTACGTCGAGTGTGCAGTATTTCGGAACGTCCTCACGCGGAACCTCCTGCACACCTACAACGCCGTTACCGAACTTTTCGTAAACGTCGGTAAGCTGTTTTGTAACGGGATACTCTGCGTCGATAACATCATCACCGTAGAGAATCGCAAACGGCTCGTCGCCGACAAAGCTCTTGGCGCGATATATAGCGTCCGCAAGGCCCTTAGTCTCCTTCTGACGTTTAAAATAAATATCGGCGATGTCCGAGCACGCAAGCACGCTCTCGTAGAGGTCACGCTTTGCCGCGTTGCCCTCAAGGTTTTTTTCAAGCTCAAATGAGTGGTCGAAATGGTCCTCGATAGCACCCTTGCCGCGGTTTGTAATTATAAGAATATCGGTGATTCCTGCCGCAGCTGCCTCTTCAACAATATACTGTATCGCGGGCTTGTCAACAATGTTGAGCATTTCCTTAGGCACCGACTTTGACGCCGGCAAAACCCTTGTGCCGAGACCTGCCGCGGGAATTACGGCTTTTGTTATCTTTTTCATAATATCTCATCTCCTGTTTTTATTGGATATGCGATTGTTTTTACATTAAAAACCGTGCAAGGACTATTGACAGCGCATTTGTACAGGCAAAAGAAAGAAGCACGGACGCCATAAGCCAAAAGAACGATACTCCGCCGCTCCTGAAGAGTGAAATGCGGTACTGCTCGGGATTTTGACTGAGCTTTCGTATTTCATAGACGCCTTTTTCTGCCTTTTTGGCGTAAAGATAATTGGCGCAAAGTCCCGCCGCCGCATGAACGAGCAGCACAAGGACATTCGCAATAATGTTTGCGGGGAGCTTTTCGTACTCCTCATACGCCTCCATCATATCCTCGGCAGAGGCCTTGCCGTTTGTGTAATTTTCATAGACCTGCATAACATTGCTGCTTGCCGCCATAACCGACTTTGTGGTGCACGCACCCGATATGACGAGCAAAACCGCAATAAATATACAGCCGATATTTTGCATTTTACGGTAGAAAAACCAATACGGCGCAAAGAAGAACGCCGCCCAGTTCCACGACAGCTTCTTTTTTTCCTGCTGCATTTTATAGAACTTTGGGATATAGGTTTGTGCGTTCACACCTATAAATTCGGCTGTGTCGCCTACGGTATTTCTGCCGAGCATATCCATGGGCGAAATATTAACTACTTTGCCGAACGGCTGTTTATCCATATTCGGAAGCTCAACGGGCGGAATAAACGCCTTGCCGCCGTTTTGATTGTTATAGAGCCTTGCTCCGCAATTAAGGCAGTTCGGCTCCTCCGCCGGATTCTCTCTGCCGCACACCGGGCAAAAAACCACCTTGTGACCGTCATCGTTTGCATTTTGACCGACATTCGGGGTTTTCTCTTCCGCATGGGGCGCAGTCTCCGGCTTCCACTCGAAGCTCTCGCCGTGATGCTCTTCGTTTACGCAGTGCCCTGCGGTCTTATAGCATTCTCTGTGGTACGGCGTTCCGCACTCAGGACAAACGACTATATCGTCGCCGTCGCAAAACTCCTTACCGCATATGGGACAATGCTGTCCTCTGTAATCCATCTAAAATCACCCTTGTGAAAGTATTTTACTTTCTCCCGCTTACAACTTATGTCAGACCTTAATTTCAACTTCAAGTCCCAAAAGGTCCTTGTATTTTTCGAGAACCGGCTTTACGTCGCCCTCGATAAATTCCGTTACCTGCTGCGGTGCTCTGCCGATGAAGTTTTCGGGCTTTAACTGTGCCTTGATTTCGTCAAGCGTGAGCGAGAACATCGGGTCGGCAGCAATTCTTTCAACCAAGTCGTTGGGCTTGCCTTCAACCTTAACCACCGCACCTGCCGCCATGGAGTGACGGCGAATCTCCTCATGGAGAGTCTGGCGGTTGCCGCCCTTTTTGACCGCTTCCATAAGGATATTTTCCGTAGCCATAAACGGAAGCTCATCGTTTAAATGCTTTTCTATCATCTTGGGATATACGACGAGTCCGCTGACAATGTTGATGTAAAGCTCCAAAATAGCGTCTGTCGCAAGGAAGCCCTCGGCTATGCTTATTCGCTTGTTTGCCGAGTCGTCAAGAGATCTCTCAAGCCACTGCGTGCCGGCCGTAATCGACGGGTTTATGACATCTGCCATAACGTAGCGCGAAAGAGACGTGATTCTCTCGCTTCTCATGGGATTGCGCTTATACGCCATTGCCGACGAGCCTATCTGCTTTTTTTCAAACGGCTCTTCTATTTCCTTCATATGCTGTAAAAGTCTCAAATCGTTTGAGAATTTAGACGCGGACTGAGCTATTCCGCTGAGCACAAAGAGAACCTGCGAATCAAGCTTTCTTGAATAGGTCTGACCCGAAACGCTGAAGCAGGACGAAAAGCCCATTTTTTCGGCTATCTTTTTGTCGAGAGCCTTGATTTTTTCATCGTCGCCGTCAAACAGGTCAACAAAGCTTGCCTGAGTTCCCGTAGTACCCTTTGAGCCGAGAAGCTTCATCTGCGAAAGCTGAAATTCGAGTGCCGTCAAGTCCATTAAAACGTCCTGTGCCCAAAGAGTAGCGCGTTTACCCACCGTGGTGGGCTGTGCCGGCTGGAAATGCGTAAACGCAAGGCACGGCATACTCTTGTATTCGTCGGCAAAGGACGAAAGCTTTGCTATCAAATTGACAAGCTTTTTTCTGATCAGCTTTAAGCCCTCGGTCATGGTTATTACGTCCGTATTGTCACCTACATAGCAGGAGGTTGCGCCGAGGTGAATTATTCCCGCCGCCTTGGGGCACTGAACGCCGTAAGCGTAAACGTGCGACATAACGTCGTGGCGAACTTCTTTTTCTTGCGCCTCGGCAACGTCGTAATTTATATCGTCCGCGTGTGCCTTAAGCTCTGCGATTTGCTCGTCGGTAATGTTGAGCCCGAGCTCCTTTTCGCTCTCGGCGAGAGCTATCCAGAGCCTCCTCCACGTTTTGAACTTGTAATCAGGAGAGAAAAGGTATTTCATCTCTTTGCTCGCATAGCGCGAATTAAGGGGACTTTCGTAAACATCCTTCATAGTTATTCCCATAGCCTTTCGATATGCATATATTTTGACGGGTTCCCGAAAAGCCCTGTTGCCGACATAATACGGCGTATGGCTTTCGGAGTTTTACGGAACAGAGCGAAGTTAATTACTTCGCAAAATAATTTTTAATTCTGGCAACCGCCTTTTCGGTGTTCTCGGTTGTTCCGAACGCGGTAAGACGGAAGTAACCCTCGCCTGCGGGGCCGAAGCCCTCGCCGGGTGTGCCGACTACCTGGAGCTTTTCGAGAAGAAGGTCAAAGAAATCCCAGCTCTTCATATTGTCGGGAGTTTTGAGCCATACATACGGTGAATCCACCGCACCGTAAACGGTAAAGCCGCAGTCGCTAAGTCCGTTATATATAATCTTTGCATTTTTACGGTAATATTCGATTATTTCTTTAATCTGCTTTTTGCCCTCGTCCGAATAAACGGCCTCTGCGGCTCTTTGGGTGATGTACGAAACGCCGTTGAACTTTGTTGCCTGACGGCGCGCCCACATACCGTTGAGCTCCGTTCCGCCGAACTTGAGGTCGTGGGGAACTACGGTGTAGCCGCAGCGCACGCCCGTAAAGCCTGCGGTTTTTGAAAAGCTCTTGAATTCAATAGCGCAGGTCTTTGCACCCTCTATTTCATAAATCGAATGGGGAACATCGTCCTCGGTTATAAACGCTTCGTATGCCGCGTCGTAGAGAATAACCGCACCCTCGCGGTTTGCGTAATCGACCCACTTTTTAAGCTCTTCCTTTTTAATGGGCATACCCGTGGGATTGTTGGGGAAGCAGAGATATATAATATCTACGTGCTGCGTCGGAATGTGCGGCAGGAAGTTGTTTTCGGCGGTGCAGGGCATATAGTAAATATTTGACCACTTGCCGTTTTCGTCCTTTTCGCCCGAACGGCCCGACATTACGTTTGTATCGACATATACGGGGTAAACGGGGTCGCAAATCGCAACCTTGTTGTCAAGCGAAAAGATGTCGCCTATGTTGCCCGTGTCGCTCTTTGCGCCGTCCGACACGAATATTTCGGAATTGTCAAGCTCAATGCCGCGAGAACGGTAGTCGTTTTCGTTTATCGCGTTCAAAAGGAAATCATAGCCGTACTCCGGCGGATAGCCGCGGAACGTCTTTTCGTCGGCCATTTCGTCAACAGCCTTGTGCATAGCCTCGATGCAGGCAGGTGCAAGCGGTCTTGTTACGTCGCCGATGCCGAGTCTTATAATCTCCTTATCGGGATTTGCCTTTGTGTAAGCCTTTACCTTTTTTGCGATATTTGAAAAAAGATAGCTGCTTTCGATTTTAAGGAAGTTTTCGTTAATATTCATTTTGTCCTCCGTAACAAATTAAATTACACGTCTATTTCGCCCGTGCAGACTTCGGCAGCCGGGCCGGTCATCAGCACATTGCCGTCATTTGTCCAATTTATATAGAGCGTGCCGCCTATGAGATTTACCTTGATGTCGGTATTTCTGAGGCAGTAGCCGTTCAGCACGCTTGCCACGGCGGAGGCGCATGCTCCGGTTCCGCAGGCGAGTGTTTCGCCCGAGCCGCGCTCCCATACACGCATATCAAATTCGGTTTCGCTTATTATATGTATAAATTCGGTGTTCACCCTGTCGGGGAACATCTCGTTGTTTTCAAAAACAGGACCTATTTTTGCGAGGTCAAGCGTTTTTACGTCGTCCACATAGGTAATGCAATGCGGATTGCCCATTGAAACGCACGTAACGATTTTATCGCCCAATTCGCCGCCGAGGTGCAGCGTCTCACCCACAACCTTGTCGCCGTCAAACAGCGTGGGGATTTTTTTTCCGGAAAGAACGGGTGCTCCCATATCGACTCTGGCACTTTTCACCTTGCCGTCGTCGCCCTTGAAAACTTTTATATATTTAATTCCGCTGAGCGTTTCAAGCGAAATTTCATCCTTATTTGTAAGGCCGCGGTCACACACGTATTTTGCAACGCATCTTGTCGCGTTGCCGCACATTTTCGCCCTTGAACCGTCGGCATTGTATATATCCATTTTAAAATCGGCTTTGTCGCTCGGCTCTATCAAAACAAGCCCGTCCGAGCCTATTCCGAAGTGCCTGTCGCTGACCTTTACAGCCGTGCTCTCGGGGTCGGAAACCTTTTCCTCAAAGCAGTTTACGTATATATAATCGTTTCCTGCGCCCTGCATCTTTGTGAATTTCAAAGAAACCACCTCGTCCTAACTAATCTTCTTCGAGAATTTTTCTTGCGACGTCCATAAGGCGGACGCCCTGCTCCATACTCATTTTCTGAATTTTCCTGTGTGCCTCGCGCTCCGAGATACCGTAATTTTCGCAAAGGCGTCGTTTTGCCAGCGTCAAAAGGTCGTTTTCCTCGACGGAGCGTGTTTTTTTGCGTGATGTAATATCACTCGAAAGCTGAGTAAGCGTCCGCACGACAGATACAAACTCAACCCTGTCAAGCGGCATGGTAAGCTCCACCATATTGCTCACGAAGCCCTGATATGCGTCCGAGGACGACACCAAATGTACAACGTCGAAGCCGGGGGGAAGCGTTTCCGCAAGAGAGACTGCCGGTAAGCCGTCGGACAGACGTCCGCACACAATTACCGCGTCCGGTCTGATGCTCGCGTAAGAGAGCACCTCCGCGCCGGACTGATATATTTCCGAAACAAAGAGCAAATCCCGCTGGAGAATGCTCTTTATATGCTCCGCGGATTTGCGGTTTGCGCTTGCGATTATGACGTCTCTCATCCTCAGACGGCGTTAAGCCTTCCCCCGTTCTTCGTTTAGTTAAAAATTATCTGTAAAGGGGATGGCGCGCACAAATATCGTTTACGCCCTCTCTGATGTAGTCTGCTTTACCCTCAAAATCGGTGGCGCAAAGATAAATATACTCGGCAATTTTTTCCATATCCGCTTCGTCAAGACCGCGTGTGGTGACTGCCGGAGTACCGACTCTGATACCGCTTGTTACAAACGGCTTTTCGGGGTCGTTGGGGATGGCATTCTTGTTGGCGGTGATGTAAACCTCGTCAAGTCTGTGCTCAAGCTCCTTACCCGTTATGTGAAGCGAGCGAAGGTCAAGAAGTAAAAGGTGATTGTCGCTGCCGCCCGAAACCAAATCTACACCGTATTTTGTAAAACCGTTTGCGAGAGCCTTGCAGTTGTCGAGGACTTTTTGCTGATACTCCTTGAATTCCGGCTTTAAGGCCTCGCCGAAGCAAACAGCCTTGCCTGCGATTATGTGCATGAGCGGGCCGCCCTGCGTGCCGGGGAATATTGCCTTGTTTACGGCCTTTGCTATCTCCTCGTCGTTGCAGAGAATCATACCGCCGCGCGGGCCGCGGAGAGTTTTGTGGGTTGTAGTCGTAACAACATCAGCATACGGGACGGGTGACGGATGAAGTCCGGCGGCAACAAGTCCCGCTATGTGAGCCATATCCACCATAAGATATGCGCCGACCTTTTTGGCTATTTCGGAAATTCTCTTGAAGTCGATGATGCGCGGATAAGCGGAAGCTCCGGCAACGATCATCTTCGGCTTGCAGGAAAGAGCCTTCTGCTCAAGTTCGTCGTAATCGATATAGCCCTCTTCGTTAATTCCGTAGGGGACGAAGTTGAAATATTTACCGGATAGATTTACGGGTGAGCCGTGTGTGAGATGGCCGCCCTCGGCAAGATTCATACCCATTACGGTATCGCCGGGTTTAAGAAGAGCAAAGTATACAGCTATATTCGCCTGAGCACCCGAATGAGGCTGAACATTTGCGAATTTGGCACCGAAAAGCTTCTCTGCTCTGTCGCGCGCGATGTTTTCCACTATATCAACATCCTCGCAGCCGCCGTAGTAACGCTTGCCGGGGTAGCCCTCGGCGTACTTGTTTGTAAGAACGCTGCCCATAGCCGCCATAACTGCCGGCGAAACGATGTTTTCGCTCGCTATAAGCTCTATGTTCCTCTGCTGACGGGCAAGCTCCAAATTCATAGCCTTGCCCACTTCTTCATCATACTTTGATACGAAGCCTATCGTATCCATCATATCTGCGTACATTTTTTTCTCCTTATTTCTTTATTTAACGCTGCTTGCGAATTATAAATTAACGGAATAGTTGGGAGCCTCTTTTGTTATGAATACATCGTGCGGATGGCTCTCTTTAAGCCCTGCGTTGGTTATTCTTATGAACTTCGTCTTAGTCTGAAGCTCGGTTATATTTTTGCAGCCGCAGTAGCCCATACCGGATTTAAGACCGCCCATCATCTGGAAGATAGTGTCGGAGAGTGTTCCCTTATAAGGAACTCTGCCCTCAATTCCCTCGGGAACAAGCTTCTTGTTGTCCTCCTGGAAATATCTGTCCTTAGAGCCGTTGTTCATGGCGGCTATACTGCCCATTCCGCGGTAAACCTTGAATCGTCTGCCCTGATAAATTTCGCTGTCTCCGGGGGACTCCTCACAGCCTGCGACAAGCGAGCCTACCATAACCGCCGAAGCACCTGCGGCGATAGCCTTGACTATTTCGCCCGAATACTTGATGCCGCCGTCGGCAATTATTGAAACGCCGTGCTTTGAAGCCTCGTTTGCGCTGTCATAGATTGCCGTTATCTGCGGAACGCCGATACCGGCGACTACGCGCGTTGTGCATATTGAGCCGGGGCCTATACCTACTTTGACGCAGTCTGCGCCGGCGTCGATAAGTGCCTTTGTGCCCTCTGCCGTAGCTACGTTACCGGCAATAAGCGTGATATTCGGGAAAGCCGCCTTTACCTTGGCGACGGATTTCAATATGTTATGGCTGTGGCCGTGAGCCGAGTCAAGCGTGAGAACGTCAACGCCGGCTTCGGCAAGAGCCGCAGCGCGGTCAAGAACGTCGCTTGTGGCACCGAGAGCCGCACCGCAGAGAAGTCTGCCGCGAGAATCCCTTGCGGAATTCGGGTACTGAACGCTCTTTTCAATATCCTTAATGGTGATAAGTCCCTTTAAGTAGCCGTTTTCATCTACAAGCGGGAGCTTTTCTATCTTGTGGCGCATCAAAATCTGCTTTGCCTCGTCAAGCGTTGTTCCGATGTGAGAGGTGACGAGATGGTCTTTCGTCATAACGCCTGCAATCTCCACATTATAGTCGGACATAAAACGCATATCGCGGTTTGTGAGTATGCCTACAAGCTTGCCGCTGTCGTCACAGATGGGAACACCCGAAATTCTGTAACGGTGCATAAGCTCGTCCGCTTCCTTTACCGTGTTCTGCGGATGCAGGAAAAACGGATTTACTATAACTCCGTTCTCACTTCTCTTAACCTTGTCCACCTCACTCTTTTGAGCCTCAATGGACATATTCTTGTGAATTATGCCTACGCCGCCCTCACGCGCTATGGCTATTGCCATTCTCGTTTCGGTTACGGTGTCCATGGCCGCCGTTAATACCGGCGTGTTGAGCGTTATGTTTTTTGAAAGGCGGGTTGAAACGTCAATATCCTTGGGGAGCACGTCGCTCTCGGCCGGGATAAGCAAAACGTCATCAAAGGTCAGGCCCTCTTTTGCAAATTTCTCATCTGTTGCCATACTGATATTACCTCCCATTATAGTTAGTATTATTATAACATCTAATACAATCATAGTTCAATACTTAATATTGAAAAAACACCCGCAAAGAGTACGGGTGTTTTTGTAGATGTTGTCTTATGTCCGGACAAAGCGTCTCATTTCGGCAAAGAATACAGTATTTTGCCGTTTATTTCGGAAGCTTGTCGATTATGGGAGCTATCGCCTTGTCGTCGCAGAGCTCCACCGCGCCCTTATCCACAAGCGAAGCGGTTTTGGGGTCTATCGGCAGACGGGCAAGCACCGGAACGCCGAGCTCCTTTGCCACCTCGTCTATTTTGCTCTCGCCGAATATATTGTATTTCTTTTTGCAGTCGGGGCACTCAAAATAGCTCATATTTTCGACGAGTCCGATTATCGGAACATTCATCATTTTTGCCATATTGTATGCCTTTTTTACTATCATTGTGACAAGATCCTGCGGAGTTGTGACAATTATAATACCGTCTACGGGAAGACTTTGGAATACCGTCAGCGGAACGTCGCCCGTGCCGGGTGGCATATCGACGAACATATAGTCAACGTCGCCCCAGAGAACCTCCTGCCAGAACTGATTTATAACGCCCGAAATGACGGGTCCGCGCCATACTACGGGAGCGTCCTCCTTTTCGAGCAGCAGATTTATGCTCATTATCTTTATTCCCGTCTTGCTCTCGACCGGGAACATTCCCTCGTCGCTGCCCATGGCGCGCTCGTGTATACCGAATGCCTTGGGGATTGACGGACCTGTGACGTCGGCGTCCATAACCGCCGTCTCAAAGCCCCTCGCCTGTGAAGCCGAGGCGAGAAGCGATGTCACAAGGCTCTTGCCTACGCCGCCCTTGCCGCTGACTACCGCTATAACCTTTTTTATATTGCTGTAATCGTTTTGACGAAGCTTCATATCCTCTGCTTTTCTCTCGCTGCAGCTCTCCCCGCAGGTAGAACAGTCATGTGTGCAACCTTCGCTCATTGTTTTTCCTCTTTTCTTTTTTCCCGAAGCTTCAAAAAGAAGTCCGAGAGTATTCTCCTGCAAGCTTCCTCCATCACGCCGCCCTCATATTCGGTACGGAACGTGAACGGAACCTCAAACAAATTTATTTTTGACCCTGCGGCGCCGTTTTTTTCATCGTATGCACCGAAGGTCACTTTTTCGATTCTTGAATTTATAATCGCACCGGCGCACATGGGGCACGGCTCAAGTGTGACATACATTTCACATCTCGGAAGTCTCCAGCCCGAAAGCGCACGGCAGGCACCGTCAATCGCCTCGATTTCTGCGTGGCACAGGGCGTTTTTTCCCTTTTCGCGGCGGTTTCTGCCCGTTGAAACAACCTCGCCGTCTCTTACTATGACCGCGCCGACGGGCACCTCGCCGTCAAGAAACGCCTTTTCGGCTTCGAGCAGGGCAAGACGCATAAAATCATTTTTATCCATATCAGAACTCAATATACATGGCCGTTTCCCACAAGAGCAGACAAATCGCTATTATCATGGGTGCCGTCACCACAAAGGCTCTCGTTTTTTCATTCCATGAGAGGACGAGGCTCTCGCCGTTTTTCAGCGGATAAGCGTGCGAATAATTTTTGAAATATATCGCGGCGCATATAATACCGCTTATCATTATCACAAAGACAACGGACATCGTAATTACTGCCGACACGGTTTCGGAGCAGTTATCAATGCCTATCTGCATAACTATCGACGCAAGATTGTTGAGAAAATGTATCAAAACGCCCGTCCACATACTGCCCGTTACCGTAACGGCATAGCCTATGGCAATACCTGCGATAAAGGCGAACGGAATTTGAACCATATTGCCGTGCAAAAGCGCAAAGACAAGCGACGACATAATAATCGCGAACCAATCGCCGTATTTGCGAAGCGACTGCATAACTACGCCGCGCATTGCGAACTCCTCTATGAGAGCCGGCAAAACAGCGGTTTTTACGATATACGGCAATATAACGGACGCCGTTGTCAGCTTTATGCCGTCCTCCGCCATGGTAAATTCTATGCCGAAGAGGTTTTGAAAGATACTTCCGAAAATGCTCGACGCATAGCTGCCGGCTATACACGCCATAAGTCCCGAAAAAACAAGCAGGAAAAACACGGGTGTGTTTTTGGCTGTTCCGAGCGGCAAAACCGCGGGCAGAGCGCCCTTGGATTTTAAATATGACATTGCCGCGAAAAACGGCACTCCTATTATAAAAACGGAATATACCATATCAAAATATATGCTGAAGGACGCGTTGCCCTTATATTCCGACAAAAAGCCCGGTATTGCGCGCAAAAGCACGCCTAAAACCATACTTAAAAGCGTAAAGCCGATAACCGCAAGTCCCACGGTAATGCTTATGCGGGAAATATTTTTCTTTTCCCTCTTTTTCTCCTGTGCGAGTGGGTCATACTGCCAATTATACGGCGGTGGAGGCGGATAGTTTCCGCCGGGCGGAGGATAATTGCCGCCGTAATATCCGTTGTTGTTATAGTTCATAGCAATTTCCTTTTTTCATAACAGAGGTTTTCGGCAGATAAAAAGCACCTGCCGAATTACTCTGTAATTATATATTGTAAAAGTAAATGAAATGTTAATAAAATTATAACTTTTTGCGGAATTACCCGATTTCCGTCGGATTTTCTTTGCTCTCGTCTGCTTCTGCCGCTTTTTCGCCCTCGGCATTTTCATCTGTCACGGGGACTTCGCCGTCGTTTTCCGCGTCGGACTCGGAGTTTTCATCCTCGGTTTCATGCTCGGTTATTGAAAGCGTGGCAACCTTTTCACCCTCGTTTGTCTTCATAACGCGGACGCCCTTTGACGGACGTGCAAAAACGCTGATATCCTTAGCCGGGATTCTTATTATGATACCGTCGGACGAAATCATAATTACGTCCTCGTCCTCGCCGACCATGGCAACCGCCGCAACATCACCGTAGGTCTCGGTGTGATAGTTGATAAGACCCTTGCCGCCGCGCGACTGAACACGGTAATTGTCAAATTCGGAGCGTCTGCCGAAGCCGGTTTCGGAAACGGTGAGTACCTTTTTGTTTTCCTCGGGAACGCACATACCGGCAATCTCGTCTCCCTCGGAGAGAGTTATAGCCTTAACGCCTCTTGCGGTTCTGCCTATGCAGCGCGCGTCATTTTCGTTAAAGCTTATGCACATACCCTTCCTTGTAGCTATGAGTATCTGCTTTTCGCCGTCGGTGAGCTTTACATATCTCAATTCGTCGCCCTCGTCGAGATTTATCGCGAATATTCCGTTTTTGCGGACGTTCTTATATGCGTCAAGCTCGGTACGCTTGATAACGCCGTTTTTGGTGAGCATACAGAGATAGAGCTTTTCCGTACCGAATTCGGGAACTCTTATCATGGCGGTGACCTTTTCATCCGCGCCGAGAGGAAGAATATTGACAATGTTCATTCCCTTTGAATTACGGCTTCCCTCGGGGATTTCGTAGCCCTTCAGCCTGTAAACCTTGCCCTCCGACGTAAAGAACATTATATAGTCGTGCGTGGAGCAGGTGAACATAGTCTCGGCAACGTCCTCCTCGCGCCTTGTCATACCCTTTACGCCTCTGCCGCCGCGGTGCTGCGTCTGATATGTATCGACGCTCTGACGCTTGATATAGCCGAGAGTGGTAAGAGTAAACACACAATTTTCATTGGGGATAAGGTCCTCTATATCGACCTCGCCGCTGACATTTACGATTTCGGTTCTTCTGTCATCGCCGAATTTGTTGCCGATTGCCGACAATTCGTCCTTTACAATCGAGAGTACCTTTTCATCGGAGGAGAGTATCTCATTGAAATAGTTAATTTTTGACTGAAGCTCCTCCATCTCGTTGTGGATCTTCTGAATTTCGAGTCCTGCGAGCTGTCCGAGTCTGAAAGCGACAATGGCGGCTGCCTGAACGTCGTCGAAATCGAACTTCTCCATAATCGCAGCCTTTGCCTCTGCCTGACCGCCCTTACAAGCGCGAATGGTTGCTATAATCTCGTCAACTATATCGATTGCGCGCGCAAGACCCTCCAAAATATGCTCTCTTTCGAGTGCTTTTTTGAGGTCGAATTTGGTTCTTCTTATGATGACTTCCTTCTGGAAATCTATATATTTTTCGAGAATCTGATTTAACGTGAGGATTTTCGGCTCGCCGTCAACTATGGCAAGCTGAATTATACCGTAGGAAATCTGAAGCTGAGTATACGAATAGAGCTGATTTAAAATGACCTGCGGATTTGCGTCCCTTTTAAGGTCTATTTCCATTCTCATGCCCGCGCGGTCGGAGGAATAGTCGTTGATGTCGGAAATGCCCTCTATTCTCTTATCCTTGACAAGCTCCGCGATGCTCTCGATAAGTCGTGCCTTGTTTACCTGATACGGCAGCTCCGTAACGACAATTTTAAATCTGCCGTTCTTTTCGTTTTCGACAATTTCTGCGCGCGCTCTGAGCGTTACCTTGCCTCTGCCCGTTGCATAAGCGGCGCGTATGCCGGCTCTGCCCATTATGATGCCGGCCGTCGGAAAATCGGGGCCCTTTATGTGCTCCATAATATCCTCAAGCGTGGCGTCGGGATTGTCTATAAGACAGCAAATGCCGTCTATTACTTCGCGCATATTGTGCGGCGGAATATTTGTGGCCATACCTACGGCGATACCCGTAGAGCCGTTTACAAGAAGGTTCGGGAAGCGTGACGGCAAAACCACCGGCTCATTCAAGCGATCGTCGTAGTTTCGCATCATATCCACGGTGTCCTTGTCGAGATTTGTGAGCATTTCCATGGAAATTTTGCTCATTCTCGACTCCGTATAACGGTAAGCGGCAGGCGGGTCGCCGTCCACCGAACCGAAGTTTCCGTGACCGTCAACAAGAGGATACCTCATTGAGAAATCCTGTGCGAGACGAACCATGGCGTCATATACCGACGCGTCGCCGTGCGGATGATAGCGACCGAGCACGGAGCCTACCGTGTCGGCGCACTTTCTGTATGCCTTTTCGGGATACAGACCGTTTTCATACATAGTATATAAAATTCTTCTGTGAACGGGCTTTAAGCCGTCGCGTACATCGGGTAGCGCACGTGACACTATTACCGACATTGAGTAGTCGAGGAAGGATTTTCTCATTTCCTTGTTTATCTCGACATTTATGATTTTCTGGTCCTCAAGCGGCACGTATTCCGAATGATGCCCGGTATCTTTGTTTGTGCTCATATTCTACCTCTTTTATATATCAAGATTCTGAACGAATTTCGCGTTTTTCTCAATGAATTCACGTCTCGGCTCAACCTTGTCGCCCATTAAAACGGAGAAGGTCTCGTCCGCCTCCATGGCGTCCTCAAGATTTACCCTGAGCATAGTCCTGTATTTCGGGTCCATTGTGGTCTCCCAAAGCTGCTGCGAATCCATCTCACCGAGACCCTTATATCTCTGAACGTCGCAGCTGCCGCCGAGCTCCGCTATTTTTTCGTCGCGCTCCTCGTCGGAGAAAGCGTAGAAGTGCTTTTTGCCCTTTGACACCTTAAAGAGCGGCGGCTGAGCTATATAGACATAGCCGTGCTCTATAAGCGGACGCATATATCTGAAAAAGAAGGTCAGAAGAAGAGTTCTGATGTGCGCGCCGTCAACATCGGCATCCGCCATTAAAACTATCTTGTGATAACGCAGCTTTGTGATGTCGAAGTCATCGCCTATACCGGTGCCGAGAGCCAAAATTACGGGCGTTAATTTTTCGTTGCCTATTACCTTGTCAACTCTCGCCTTTTCAACATTGAGCATCTTGCCCCAAAGAGGGAGAATTGCCTGGGTGTTTCTGTCTCTTCCTCCCTTTGCGGAGCCGCCTGCCGAATCTCCCTCGACGATGTAAAGCTCGGTATTTTCGGGATTTTTATCGGTGCAGTCGGCAAGCTTGCCGGGTAGAGAGTTGCTCTCAAGCGCAGATTTTCTGCGCGCATTGTCCCTCGCCTTTCTTGCCGCCTCGCGCGCCCTTGAAGCGTCGAGCGACTTATTTAATATGGTTCTTGCCGTGGAGGGATTTTCTTCGAGATAGGTCATAAGCTTATCATAGAGCATTTTTGAAACAAGACCGGTTATCTCGGTGTTTCCGAGCTTGCCCTTGGTCTGACCCTCAAACTGTGCCTCGGTAAGCTTTACGCTTATGACCGCGGTAAGACCCTCTCTTACGTCGTCGCCGGAGAGCTTTTTGTCGCTGTCCTTTATGAGATTAAACTTTTTGCCGTAGTCGTTGAACACTCTCGTAAGAGCCGTTTTAAAGCCCATTTCGTGAGTACCGCCGTCTATTGTGCGGACATCGTTTGCAAAGCTTAATATTATCTCGTTGTAGCCGTCGTTGTAAGACATTGCGACTTCCGCGCTGCGGTCGCCGTCAACAACCGAGAAATGCATTATATCTTCGTGAAGAGGTGTAAGCCCGCGGCTTTTGTTGATGTAATCCACAAAGCTGCGAATACCGCCCTCATAGCAGTATACCTCGCTTAATATGTTGGCCTCATCACGCTTGTCCGTGAGCGAGATTGAAAGTCCGGCATTTAAAAACGCCTGCTCTCTGAGTCTCTTTTGAAGTGTCTCAAAATCATATTCCGTAGTTTCGGTGAATATTTCGGGGTCGGCCTTGAATTTAATAAATGTACCCGTCTCGTTTGTATCGCCGATTATTTCAAGGTCACTCTTTACGTCGCCGCGCTCAAAACGCTGGTGATATATGTGACCCTGCCTGCTTACCTCGATTTCAAACCACTCGGAAAGAGCGTTAACTACCGATGATCCGACGCCGTGCAGACCGCCCGAAACCTTGTAGCCGCTGCCGCCGAATTTACCGCCGGCGTGGAGAACCGTTAAAACCACCGTTACGGCAGGCAGACCCTCCTCCTCGTTGATGTCAACGGGGATTCCTCGTCCGTTATCTCTGACGGTAATCACGTTTCCGGGGAGTATTTCAACCTCGATATGAGTGCAGTAGCCCGCAAGAGCCTCGTCTATTGAGTTATCGACAATCTCATATACAAGGTGGTGCAGGCCTCTCGGTCCCGTCGAGCCTATGTACATACCGGGTCTTTTTCTTACGGCCTCAAGACCCTTTAATACCTGAATCTGCTCCGCGCCGTATTCCTCGGTAACGACGGTATCCATTACCTCATCGTTCTTTTCCTCGTTTATGTTTTCGTTGTTTTCGCTGAACATACAAAACCTCCGTCAGTTATACATAATCCGAATAAAATTTACTTAAATTTTTAATCTTGCTTTAATCTTTTGAAAACAGTGCTTGTTGAAAACGGTGATATATATACTTTTCTTTTGCCGCCCGTTACCTTTACTATAAAGGATTTCGGCAAATCGAACGACACCGTTTCGCACTCTCCGCTTTTTTCCGCGTAATTTATATATTCGCGCGAAGCTTTGCTCACGGTAGTGTTGTCAAGGTCAAATATACCGAGTATTCCGTCCGTTGTAATTGCCTTGTCCTGACTTATCAAAATATACATTATATCACTCCGCCGTTTTTTATGTGGAAGGTTTTGCCCTCGCACAGCCGCAAAACGGTATTCGGGTCACAGCAGGTTATAAAAACCTGCCTTCCGCTTATGTTGTTCAAAATATAATCCTGCCTTGTTAAATCAAGCTCGCTCATCACGTCGTCAAGAAGTATTACCGGCTCATCGCCCGTTATTTCCTTTATGATTTCCGATTCGCTGAGCTTTAAAGACAGCGCCGAGGAGCGCTGCTGCCCCTGTGAGCCGAAGCTGCGTGCCGACAGGCCGTCTATTTTAATATCAAGGTCATCTCTGTGAGGACCTATCGACGTTATCTTATTGTAAATATCGTCGCGCCGCGTCTCTCTGAGTCTGTTTAAGAGGAAATCCTTTATTTCATACGGGTCGTCCGAATATACCTTTGCGTTGTCGGTATATTCAACGCTCATTTTTTCCTTGCCGCCCGACAGTCCGTCGTATATTTTTGCGGAAAATTCACTCAAGAGAGATGTGTATTTAATTCGCTCCGATATTACCGCCGCACCGTAAGACGAAAGCTTATCGTCCCAGGCGTCAAGTGTATCGTAAAGCTCGCTGTGAAACTGAATGTCCTTTAAAAGCGCATTTCTCTGAAAAAGCGTGTGCGTGTATTTTGCGAGTGCCTTGGCGTAATACGGCTTTATCTCGCACAGAGCCGTATCAAGAAATTTTCTTCTGAAAACCGGCCCGTCCTTTACGAGTGACAGATGAGACGGAGAAAATATAACCGCATAAAACTCGCCTATAAGCTCCGCAGGGGAACGCAGCGTTACGCCGTTTTTCATGGCGGTACGCTTTTTGTCTATAAAAATAACCGCAGACTGCTCGCGTCCCTTTGCGAAAAAGGTCATCTCGTTTTTTGCGTATGACGCATCAAACCTCACAAGCTCCCTGTCTCTTTTTGAACGGAAGCTCTTGCAGCCCGTAAAAAGCCATATACTCTCAAGCAAATTGGTTTTTCCCTGAGCGTTTTCTCCGTAAATGACGTTTACGCTCTCGGAGGGGGTAATATTTATTTTTTCAATATTTCTGTAATCCGCGACCGAAAGCTCTTTTACCGTCATTTTTTTACGACCTCATAATATTTTCCGTCAAAGCTGAATTCGTCTCCGCCGTGAAGCTTTTTGCCTCTCTGAACGCAGACCTCGCCGTTAACTCTGACTTCGCCGTCCTGAATTATCATTTTTGCGATACCTCCCGAGCCCACCGCGTCGCAAAGCTTAAGTGCCGCATCAAGGCGAATAAAGTCGGTATCTATAAATATCTGTTTTACTTCTTTTTCGGCAATTCTTGCCTTTAATTTAATTACTTTTTTCATTCTGTTTTAAGCCTTACCGGTAAAATTAAGAAGAGGAAGCTGTCGCCGTCCGTCGGAACTATAATTATGGGGTGAACGGGGCTTGAAAGCTTTATTATTACTTCATCGGTATCGCAAACTCTGAGCGCGTCAAGTAAAAATTTGTTATTAAAGCCCATCTCAAGCTTTTCGCCGGTCATTTCGGCGGGAACTCTGTCGTTTGCCGAGCCGAGAACGGTAACGCTTGAAATTTTAATCATATCTTTATCAAAAATGCATCTGATGGGGCTTTTTGCTCTGTCGGTTATAATGAGAGACGTTCTCTCGATACTGTTTATAAGGTTTCTTACGCTTACCTTTACAGTTCCCGTGGAATTTCCGGAAATAGCAGCCTTGTAATTTAAAAATTCTCCGTCCAAAAGACGTGAAACAATATCATAATCGCCTATTTTAAATGTTATGTGCCTTTTGCCTATGCTCATTGATATTTTTCCGTCCTCGCCCGCGGAGAGCTTTAAAACCTCGTTAAGTGTTTTTTTCGGAACAACAAATATCTTTTCTTCGCCGGAATAGTCTATTTTTTCGTTTCTTATCGCAAGACGGAAACCGTCAACCGCAACAAGTCTTATATTGTTTTCACTTATCTCGAATCTGACGCCCGTATGTACTATTTTTGCGTCGTTTTCGGCTGTCGCAAAAATTGTTTTTCTTATCATATCCTTTAATATCTCGCTGTCGATAACAACGGGGAAGCCTCCGTTGACCGATGGAAGCTCCGGATATTCGGCTGAGCTTGTTCCCACAAGAGTAAATTCGGCCTCGCCGCTCTTAATTTTACATGAAAGTCTCTCGTCGGCTTCAAACGAAACTCTGTCCTCGGGAAGATTTCTCAAAATGTCGCAGAGAATTTTTGCGTTTAATATAATGTTGCCGTTTTCTTTTACATCGGCGTCGGCCGACGTTATCATTCCTACCTCAAGGTCATATCCCGTGAGAGTAACCGTGTTTCCCTCGGCTTTTATCATAATTCCCTCAAGAGACGGTATTGATGTTTTTTGAGAAACTGCTCTCTGAACATTTGAACATATATCGGAGAGGATATGTGTGTTGCATTCAAATTTCATAAAGGATTTCCTTTCAAAATAAAATAAATAAAATATATAAATAGTATCATTATTAGTGCGCGACGAAATGTTTAAAACTCTCGAAGCTGTTTATACACAAGAAAAAATCACGTTTTCTCGGTTGTTATTTTCGTGTTGAAAAAATGTTCAATCAACAGACAAAAATTAACTGTTCAAAACCCGTATGTTTAAAATCAAAACTTGTTTAAAACTCCTGCATATTTTTAATGATATCCTCAACAGTTTTTTTAAACACGGGATTTTCGTTCATTCTGTCTTCGATAACCTCAATTGAGTGGTTTACGGTTGAGTGTGTTTTGCCGTTAAATACGTTTCCTATATCCACAAGCTTCATTCCGGTAATTTCGCGGATTATGTACATTGAAACCTGCCTTGCGTCTTTGATATTTTTATCGCGCTTGTCGGACATTATGTTTTCGGGCGATATTCCGAAGGTGTTTCCGACATTGTTTATGATATTGTTTATGGTGACGGAAATGGGCTGATTGAAGTTAAGCACCTCTTTTATGGCGTCGCGGGCTATATCTATGGAGGGTTCTTTTCCGGCAAGTCTCGTGAGAGCGTTGATTTTATTTACCGCACCCTCAAGCTGACGAACATTGTATTTTACCTGCTCGGCTATAAATTCCACTATGTTATTCGGAAGCTCAAGACCGCGGCTGTCTGCCTTGCTTTTTACGATAGCCATTCTCGTTTCGAGATCCGGCGGAGTTATATCCGCCATCATACCCCAGTTAAAACGCGTTTTGAGTCTGTCCTGAAGAGTGGGTATTTCGTCCGGCGGATTATCGGACGTCAAAACAATTTGCTTATTGACCTCGGTAAGAGCATTAAAGGTATGGAAAAATTCCTCCTCGGTACTCTTTTTATTTGCTATGAACTGAATATCGTCTATTAAAAGCGCATCGACATTTCTGTATTTGTCGTGAAATTCGCCCATATTCTTTTTTCCGAGATAATAAATAAGGTCGTTTGTAAAATTTTCACTCGTTGTATATAAAACGTTTGCCGACGGATTTTTTTCGAGCATACGGTTTTTAATTGCCTTTAAAAGATGGGTTTTGCCGAGTCCGCTCTTGCCGTAAATAAAAAGGGGATTGTATTCTTCGCCCGGATGCTCTGCGGCATTTAAGGCGGTTGCATATGCAAATTTGTTTGTAGAGCCGACTATGAAATTTTCAAACGTGCTTGTGCTGTCACGCGAGGACAGGTGATTTTTTTCTTCACTCTGCTCCTTTTCGTCATCGGTTTCCTGCGGCTTAAAAAGGTAAATAACCTCTATGTCGTCAAATCCCATAACAGCCGTCAAGGCTTCTTTTATAACGCCGTCGTATCTCGTTGTGATTATCTGTATTTTATATGATGTGGGGCAGGTAAATTTTGCGGTTTGCCCGTCAAAGCTCTCCGGAACAAGCGGAGATATCCACAAATTAAAGGCAACGTCGCTGACATTAAGTGCTTCTTTCATATAATCGCACGCTGCGGACCATATCTCGGAAAACGAGTCCATATTTTCACACTCCGAAAACAAAATAAAAAAATATCAAATTTACCGTTACAGCGGTACAATCGGATTATTTTAACATTTTAGGTGCTTTTAAAGTATTAACACATAAAAACCGCAAAATTAAATTACGGTGCTTACAGGCAATAATTTGCACAATATGTATATTAGCACATTTTTAATATTTTTTCAATATTTTCTTAAAATAAATGGAGTAATTATAAATGTATATATATATAGGGCTTTTGAAGAAGCGTAAATATTAAAAAAAAGTTGACAACAAGCCGGATTTTAGTATATAATAACTTCTCGCAGATTATTTCAGAGTAAAGGAGCGAAAAAATAATGCTTAGAACTTATCAGCCTAAGAAACGCCATCGCAAGATGGAACACGGTTTCAGAAAAAGAATGGCCACCAAAAACGGCAGAAAAGTGCTTGCAAGACGCCGCGCTAAGGGCAGAAAGCAGTTATCTTATTAAAAGGTAAGCATTTTGAAAAATACGGTAACACTAAATCGTAACTGTGATTTCCGACGCCTCTACGGCAGAGGAAAGGTTTATACGGATCCTGCACTGGTTATTTATTTATTAAAAAACCGTGCGGGAATTTGTCGTATAGGTATAACCGTAAGCAAAAAGACCGGCAACGCCGTACAGAGAAATCGCTCAAAGAGGATAATCAGAGCGGCGTATTCGGCTGTTGAAGAAAGTATTTGCGGAAATTGGGATTTTGTTTTTGTTGCGCGAGGCAAAACAAAATACCTGAAAAGTACCGATATTCAAAAAGTCTTGACAGAACAACTCCTAAAAGCGGGAGCCATAAAGAAATGAAAGAGCTTGCAATTAAAATGATAAGATTTTATCAGCGTAAGATCTCCCCGCTTTTTCCGCCGAGATGCAGATATTACCCGACCTGCTCGCAATATGCCGTTACGGCTATTGAGAGATTCGGTATCATTCGCGGCGGTTTACTCGCAGTATGGCGTCTTTTAAGGTGCAATCCTCTGTTTCCGGGAGGACTTGACCCTGTTCCCGAAAAACGAAATAAGAAAAAGGGCTAAGTTTGATTAAGCTTTTACTCCCTTCGGAGGAATTTAATGAACACAAGTAAAATATATGAAATTCTCGGAATTCCTTTCGGCTTTGTGATTTCCCTGTTCTATGCCATGACGGACAACTATCTTCTCTCGATAGTTTGCCTTATGATCATAGTAAAGCTGTGCCTTCTTCCCTCTTCCGTAAAGCAACAAAAGGCTCAGGCTAAGCAGGCAAGGCTTCAGCCGAAGCTCAGACGTATTCAGAAAAAATACGAGGGCAATCAGCAGAAAATTCAGGAGGAAACACAAAACCTATACAGCCGCGAGGGCTTTAGCGCCATGGGCGGCGGCTGTATGCCGATGATTATACAGCTTATAGTTATGACCGGTCTTTTCCAGGTCAACTATCACCCCTTCTCAATGGTTCTGAATATCAGAGGCGATGTGCTCTCTTCAATTAAGGAAGCCGTTATGCCATTGCTCACCGAGACGGAGGCAAAGGGTGCGTCGTTCAGAATAGAGCTTTATGCTCTTCAGCATTGGAGCGATATTCGTAATTCCGTTGCGGGTCTTACTCCCGAGATGATATCAAAGGTTGATTTATTCTTACAGAGATTTACCGTTTTCGGACTTGACCTTTCGCACACTCCGAATTTCAGGGTATTTGACATTTATTGGGCAATACCGATTATAACCGGCGTTTTGTCGCTTGCCATGAGCGTTTATTCCCTTATGCGTCAGAAAAAATTAAACCCGGAAATGTCAAAAAATCCGACAATGGGTTGCATGATGCTTTTCACACCTGCCATGCAGATTTACTTTGCATTCCTCTTCCCGACTGTTGTCGGCATATATGTAATTATGTCTACCGTTGTTTCCTTTGCGCAGATGGTGGTTCTCAATATAACCCACAGTCCGCAGAAGGTTCTCGCAAAGCTAATGGTTGAGGAAACCGTTGAGCGACGCTCAAAAGAGGCTAATATCAAAAAAATAGCCGAGATGAAATCTTAAAAAAGAATGGTGTATATAAATGATTAAAGAATCGGTAAAATCCGCGTCCACCATAGAGGACGCTAAGGCCGCCGCCCTTTTGGAGCTCGGTCTTACAGAGGACGACGTATATAATATAGAAGTTTTACAGATGCCGCAGAAAAAGACATTCGGCATTTTCGGCGGAAAGCCTGCCGAGGTAAAGGTTTGGGTTGACGTTCCCGAGAAAAAGGAAAAACCCGTTTCCGAAAAGAATACGTACAAAAAAACCGCTTCGGCTCCCAAAAAGGTCGAAGACAGAAAAAAGGAAGCCAAAAAGGAAAACACCCGTAAGGGCGAAAAAGAAGAAAAGACCGAAGAGGAGAAAAAGGCTTCTTTGAAGGAGACAAACGAGTACGAAAAAACCGCTTCTTATATAGCGGAAATCGTTAAGGGTCTCGGACTTCCCGAATGCAGCGTTAAAACCTTTGCAGACGACGAGGAAATTGTTTTTGAGCTTGACTGCGGCGATGATTACGGCATAGTAATAGGCAGACGCGGCGAGACTCTCGACGCTATACAGTACCTTGCAAGAATGGTTGCAAACCGCGGTGTTTCGGGCTATAAGCGCGTTTCCATAAACATCGGCAATTACCGTGAAAAGCGCAAGGGTGCTCTTGTTTCTCTTGCCAAAAAGGACGCTGCAAGAGCCGTTCGTACAGGCAGAAATATAACCCTTGAACCGATGAACCCCTATGAGCGCAGAATTATTCATACTGCCGTTCAGGAGGTTGAGGGTGCAACCTCGTTCTCGGTAGGGCAGGACCTTGACCGCAGAGTTGTAATTGCTCCCGAAAACGGCGGCAAGGGCAGCTACGGCGACAGAAATTATCGCAGAGGCCGCGGCGGAAGAAATGACCGCAGACCCAAGCGCGAGCCCTATGTTCCGCAGGTTGCTCCGGACCGCGAACAGAAGAACGACGCTGCAGGCGTTTCGGTTTACGGAAAAATCGAAATTAAGAAAAATACAGAGGAATAATTCTGAGTTTTCTTCATTATCGAAAGAGTTTTAGACATTTGAACCGCATTTTTGTCGAAAACTTCGTTAACGAAACAAATAATCAGATTTTAAGAGCACCGGATATGCGGACAGCATGTTTCGGTGCTTTTGCTTTTTAAAATATCAAAGCCGAGCTTTAAGAATTTATTGATTTTAAAGGCGGCGCGGCGGGCAGAGTTTTTCGTCTGTTCGCAGAAAATACAAAGCCAAACAGATAAAAGTGGTGATTTTATGAGTACAATCGCGGCTATTTCAACAGGTCTTGCCGCAGGAGGCATAGGAATAGTCAGAATTTCGGGCGAAAACGCCCTGAATGTAGCCGATAGCATCTTCAAAACCGTACAAGGTATCGAATTAAAAAAACTGAGCGGCTACAGAGCGGCGTTCGGAAGGGTATTTTTTGACGGAAAACCCATTGACGAGGCCGTTGCGCTCGTATTCAGAGCACCGAAAAGCTATACGGGCGAGGACGTTGTGGAAATTTCCTGCCACGGTGGCCTTTACATAACAAAGCAGGTTTTAAGAGCGGCACTCAAAAACGGCGCAGTTCCTGCGGAGCCGGGAGAATTTACAAAGCGTGCGTTCTTAAACGGAAAGACCGACCTCACAAAAGCAGAGGCCGTTATGGGTATTATTTCGGCTCACGGCAAGGAGGCGGGCGAAGCCGCTTTTTCGGCACTTGAAGGTGCCCTTTACAAAGAAATACACAAGATTACCGATGTCCTTTTAAAGATAAATGCGGCTCTTGCGGCGTGGGTGGATTACCCCGATGACGAAATTGAGGACCTCACAGACGAGAGCATTTTAGACGCAGTTACCTCGTCAAAAGCAGCTCTTAAAGAACTTTTAAACCGTTTTGACGCAGGTCAGGCGATAACCGAGGGAACCGAAACGGCGATAGTCGGCAGACCGAACGTCGGCAAATCAACCCTTATGAATATGCTTACGGGAACCGAAAAATCCATAGTAACGTCGGTTGCCGGCACAACGCGCGACATAGTTGAGGAAACCGTTACGATAGGCAACGTCACGCTTCGTCTCGCGGATACGGCAGGTCTGCGCGAAACAGATGACACCGTTGAGAGTATAGGCGTTGAGCGAGCCAAAAGAAAAATCGCCGCTGCAAAGCTTATCATTGCCGTGTTTGACTCGTCCTGCGCGCTCTCCGATGAAGACAGGGAAATTTTCGATTTGTGCTCCGGCAAAAGCTGTCTCGCCGTTATAAACAAGACGGATTTGGAGCCGAAAATCGACGAAGATGAAATAAAACGCAACTTCGAAAATGTAGTTTATATATCCGCAAAGGATAATTCGGGACTCGATTTACTTCGTGAGACAATCGAAAAAATACTCGGAACGGCAAATTTCGACACGACCGCGGCTCTTTTGATGAACGAAAGACAGCTGTCCTGCTGCGAAAAGGCTTATTCGGCACTCTGTGAGGCGGAAAATGCCGAGAAAACAGGCGTTACAAGAGACGCAATTCAAGTCTGCATAGACTCCGCAATAGAAAATCTTATGGTTTTGACAGGCGAAAAAGCTACCGAAAGCGTGGTAAACGAGATTTTTTCGCAATTCTGTGTAGGCAAGTGACGGAGATAAATTATGGAATATTTTGCAAAAGAATATGATGTTGCCGTTATAGGCGCCGGTCACGCCGGTATCGAGGCAGGTCTTGCCTCGGCTCGGCTCGGTTCAAAAACAATAGTTTTTACCATTAACCTTGATTGGATAGGCAATATGCCGTGCAATCCGTCGATAGGCGGCACTTCAAAGGGCCATCTTGTAAGAGAAATAGATGCTCTCGGCGGTGAAATGGGCAAAGCTGCCGACAAAAACGAGATACAGTCGCGTATACTCAACCGCGGAAAAGGTCCGGCTGTTCATTCGCTGCGCGCGCAGATTGACCGCAGGGAGTATTCAAAATATATGAAGCACGTATTGGAGCTTCAGGAAAACCTTGACGTTAAGCAGGCGGAAATAGTCGATTTGTCACGCGGCAAGGACGGTCTTTGGAGATTAAAGACGCGACTTGAGGCAATTTACAGTGCAAAGTGTGTTGTTCTTGCGACAGGAACATTTTTGGGCGGCAGAGTTTACATAGGCGACGTCTCCTACGAGAGCGGCCCAGACGGAATGTTCCCGGCAAATGAGCTTTCAAAGGCACTTTATAATATGAAAATTCCGCTCAGACGGTTTAAAACGGGCACTCCGTCGCGTGTAAATCGACGCAGCGTGGATTTTTCGGTGCTTGAAAAACAGGAGGGCGACGAAACAACAACTCCGTTTTCGTTTGACACCGACACTCCGCCCGTAAACAAGGCGGCTTGCTATATAGCGTATACAAATGACGAAACAAAAAAGGTTATCCTCGATAACATACAGTATTCGCCGCTTTACAGCGGAAAAATTCACGGCGTGGGGCCGCGCTATTGCCCGAGCTTTGAAGACAAAATTATGCACTTCCCCGATAAAAAGCGCCATCAGCTTTTTGTTGAGCCGTGCGGACTCGACACGGAGGAATTGTATTTGCAGGGAATGTCCTCGTCGCTCCCCGAGGCGGTACAGTTGAAATTTTTGAGAACGATAAAGGGACTTGAGCACGTTGAGGTTATGAGAACCGCGTATGCTATTGAATATGACTGCGTGGATCCGCTCGCACTCAAGCCGTCGCTCGAATTTCTCGACCTCGACGGACTTTTCGGCGCAGGGCAGTTCAACGGCTCCTCCGGCTATGAGGAGGCCGCGGCGCAGGGTCTTATAGCCGGCATAAATGCCGCGCGGAAGGCTCAGGGTAAGGAACCCTTTATACTTGACCGCGCATCGTCGTATATAGGCACGCTGATAGATGACCTTGTGACAAAGGGCTGCTCCGACCCGTACAGAATGATGACCTCGCGTTCGGAATACAGACTTTTGCTGAGGCAGGATAACGCCGATATGCGCCTGACACCTCTCGGCTACGAAATCGGACTTGTCTCCGAAGAAAAATACCAACGGCTTCTTAAAAAGCAGGAGATGATAAGAGCGGAACGCAAAAGGATTGAAGATACTTCGATTCCTCTGACGGACGAGCTGCAGCAGCTGCTTGTTTCACGTGGAACATCTCCCTTGCCGCGCGGCGTTAAAGAGGTTGAGCTTTTAAAGCGTCCGCAGATAACATATGACGATTTGACCCCGTTCGACGTAAATCGACCCGATATTCCGCGTGAGATATTCGAACAGGTTGAAATTGAGCTTAAATATGAGGGTTATATTGTGCGGCAGACGGCGCAGATAAACGAAATGCGCCGACTCGAGGTGAAAGCTATTCCGCCCGAAACCGATTATAATAAGATAGACGGACTGCGGCTTGAGGCGAGAGAAAAGCTCTCTAAAATACGGCCTATGAATGTGGGTCAAGCCTCAAGAATAAGCGGCGTCTCACCTGCCGACATATCGGTTTTGCTCATTTACCTTGCCAAGGAGGGCAAATAATGTTAAACAGAGATTTGCTTTACAAAACAGCGGAAAATATGGGTGTTAAAATCGACGACGACGCCTTTAAGCGTTTTGATATTTACGCCGAGCTGCTTTTTGAAACCAACAAAAAATTTAATCTGACGGCGATAACCGAGCCGGACGATATGACGGTGAAGCATTTTGCCGACTGCCTTTCCGTATTTAAATATGTCGATTTCAAAGAGGGCGCAAGGCTGATTGACGTCGGCACGGGGGCAGGCTTTCCGGGACTTGTGCTGCTTCTTGCAAGACCCGACCTTGACGTAACCTTCCTTGACGGAACGGGCAAAAAGCTTGCCTTTATAGAAAGCGTCCTCTCGAATGTCGGCTTAAACGGCAATATTCTTCACAGCCGCGCCGAGGAAGCGGGAAAAGACCCTCTGTACCGCGAAAAATTCGACTTTGCAACGGCGAGGGCTGTGGCGTCTCTGCCCGTCCTTTGCGAATATTGCATACCTTTTATTAAAGAGGGAGGCTCTTTCATCTCTATGAAATCGGCTTTTTCCGATGACGAAATTTTCTCTGCGTCGGCTTCTCTTCGTATTCTCGGCGGCAAAATAGAGTCGGACAATGTGTTTGATTTGGTTGAAAACACAAGGAGAAGAATATTGATTATAAAAAAGATATCGCAAACTCCGTCAAAATATCCTCGCGCTTCGGCAAAAATTTCTAAAAATCCTTTGGGATAATGGGTTTTAACCGCAGCGATACGCGATTTTAGACGAACGAATTTTCTTTACAAGTACACCTTCACGGTGCTATTCTTTAAGCAAGGACAAGCACTGCGGAGGTGATTTTTTTGAAGTCAAAAGACAAAATCAAAACTGCGGCACAGGTGCTACTGCTGCCGCAGGACAGTATTTTGCCGAACCCCGATCAACCGAGGAAACGGTTTGATTACGACGAGCTTGAGGGTCTTGCGCAAAGCATACGGCAAAACGGAATACTTCAACCCGTAACGGTCCGCAGAAGAACCGACGGTAAAAACGTGAAGTTTGAACTGGTTGCCGGTGAGCGCAGGCTCCGTGCGGCAAGGCTCGTCGGACTTACAAAAATTCCGGCAATCGAGACGGACGCAGACGAAAAAAGCTCTGCCGTTTTATCTCTGATTGAAAATCTGCAGCGGCAGGACCTCAACTTCTTTGAGGAGGCCGAAGCTGTCCAAAGGCTTGTTGAGAAGTATTCAATGAGCCGCGAGGAGGCGGCCGATAAGCTTGGCAGGGCGCAGTCCACGCTTTCAAATAAGCTGAGACTTTTGCGGCTCCCCGAGGAAATGCGGTACACAATCGAAAAAGCCGGGCTTACCGAACGTCACGCGAGGGCATTGCTTACTCTCGAAAACGACGTTCAGCGCGAGAGGGCGCTCGAAATTATCACCGACCGACACTTAAATGTTCAGGAGAGCGAGCGCCTTATCGAGCAAATGCTCAATCGCAGGAAAAAGAAAAATCCCATTAAAGGCATACGCGATATAAGAGTTTTTATAAATACTCTCAATCACGCGGTAGAGGCGATACGCAGGGCGGGTATCGACGCGGATGCAGCCAAGAGCGAGACGGAGGAGTACGTTGAATACACGGTGCGTATTCCGAAAATCGAGCAGATAAGAATTTCTCTGCCCGGAGACGGCGAAGCCGTCTGACAACCTTGTAAAATGCGCCGAACGGTACTACCCCTGCCGTTCCGCATTTTAAATACCCATATCCTTCTCTTTCACACCCCACATCCACAAGCAGAACGGCGGCCTTTTCGGTCGCCGTTTTGCTTTGCGGTTTTTACCGTACGGAAAACGCATATTGTTTCACGTGAAACAATATGGCAAAACAACGAAAATGCAATGTTCCACGTGAAACCTTCGATGATTTACGGAAAATATCACCGAAAAATCTGGTGCAATAATAAAATACCTCTTTGAATTGGGCGATGTTTGTGTTATACTTTAAATAGTGTATTCAAACGAGGTATAAGCCTCTGAAACAGGAGTGATAAATAAGGTATGGCAAAGACCGTTTCCGTGATAAACCAAAAGGGCGGCGTAGGCAAAACGACCACGGCTGTCAATCTCTCCGCCGCAGTCGGCGCTCTCGGCAAGCGCGTTCTGCTCGCCGATATAGATCCGCAGGGCAATTCCACAAGCGGCTACGGTATCAGCAAGAGAAACATTGAAAATTCAACATATGATATGCTCATAAACGGCGTGAAGGCTTCTGAAGTCGTTATGAAAACGAAATTCCGCAATGTCGATTTGCTGCCGTCGGATATGAACCTCGCCGGTGCCGAGGTCGAGATGATAGGTATGGACTCGCGCGAGAGTCTTCTCAAAAAAGCTCTCACCGATGTCTGGGAGGATTACGACTACATTTTTCTTGACTGTCCGCCGTCACTCGGGATAATAACAATAAACGCGCTGTGTGCGAGCGACACCTTTTTGGTGCCGATACAATGCGAATACTACGCGCTTGAGGGGCTCGCGCAGCTTATGTCCACCGTCCGTCAGATTAAGAGACTTTACAATCCGTCGATAGAGCTTGAGGGCGTGCTTCTGACGATGTACGACGGCAGACTGAATTTGACGTCGCAGGTAGTTGCGGAGGTAAAGAAGTTCTTTCCGCAAAAGGTGTATAAATCAACCATACCGCGTAACGTCAGGCTTTCCGAGGCTCCGAGCTTCGGCGAACCGGTAATGTATTATGACCGTAATTCAAAGGGAGCGGCGGCTTATGCGGATTTTGCGGAGGAATTCATTAAAAAGCAAGCGAGGGAAAGCTAATGAGGAAAACTATCGCATCCGTATCTGTTTTTATACTTGTCGTATCACTTTTGCTGACCTCGTGCGGGAAATCGCGCACCTTTGAGCCGTCGGGCGTGACGGGCGAAAAGGCAGAGACCGCCAAGTCTCAAAGAGGCGAAATCAAGCTTGAGCCCGATAAATTCACCTTTTACGGCGTACAGATGGGAATGACAACCGACCAGGTTCAGGTTTCCGTAGGCAAGGCGGCGCAGGTTTACGCGAGAAACGATAAAATGTTTTTGACCGAGGACGTAAAGGTAAACGAATTTAAAAACGGACTCGACAGAGTTGTTTATTACATCTTCAATACAAACAATCAGCTTGTCGAGGTGCAGTATGTGGTTTCCTCGTCCGACGGAGTTTCATATCAGAACGCCGTCACGCTCTTCCGCGGCATCTACGGTCCCGACGGAATAGAGATACAGAGCGAAATAGGCAAGCGCGAAACAATTTGGGAATATATGGACGTTTACGTTATAGTCGCGAGAAACGACGAAAAGGACGTCGTAATTTCATATATGCAGAAAAGTCTCTTTGAGACCGAGAATCAAAAGGACGTTGAAAAATACAACGAAACAAAGCAGGGGAGGAAATAAGATGGCAGCCAGAAAAGGCGGGCTCGGCAAGGGTTTTGAGGCACTGATGCAGTCAAACACCATGGATGACGAGCTCGGAGAAAAGGCGACGCTTTCGATAAACGATATTGAGCCGAACCGCGGTCAGCCGAGAAAGACCTTCAGCGAGGAGTCTCTTTCGGAGCTCGCCGACAGCATAAGAGAGCATGGGGTTTTGCAGCCGCTTTTGGTAAGACCAATGCCAGACGGCAGCTACCGTCTTGTTGCAGGCGAGCGTCGCTTCCGCGCGGCAAGGCTTGCGGGGCTTTATGAAGTTCCCGTTACCGTTCGCGAGATGACCGACGAAGAGGAGAGTGTGTTTGCTCTTATCGAGAATTTGCAGCGTGAGGACCTCAATGCCGTAGAGGAGGCGGAGGGTATAAAAACCCTTATCGACACCTTCGGCTTCACTCAGGAACAGGCGGCTCAAAAGCTCGGAAAATCGCGTACGGCGGTTACAAATTCACTCAGGCTTTTAAATCTTCCCGACAGCGTCGGTTCCCTTTTGAAGGACGGTAAAATCTCAATGGGTCACGCGAGGGCACTTTTGGCCGTCGAGGACGAGGCCGAGATGAAAAGTATAGCCGATACGATAGTCAAAAACGGCATATCCGTCCGCGAGACGGAGCGACTTGCCAAAAAAGCCGGAAACGGCGGCACGGCGGCGGTAAAGAGAAAGAAAAAACGCGACACCTTTTACGACGAGGTCGAGCTTGCGCTGGCCGGAGTTTTGGCACGCAGGGTTAAGGTATATAACGGCAAGGGTTCTGGCGGCAGCATAGAAATAGAGTTCTTCGGCAAGGACGATTTAAAAAAGCTTGCAGAGCAGCTTGAAGCACTTGAATAATTTGAATTTTAATTTTTCGGAGGAAGAAAAATGCTTGATATTAAGCTTGTAAGAGAAAATCCGGATCTCGTAAAAGAGAACATCAAAAAGAAATTCCAGGAGGAAAAGCTCGCGCTTGTAGACGAGGTAATAGAGCTTGACAAAAAGTTCCGTGAGTCAAAGCAGAGAGCCGATGAGCTCCGCGCCTCAAGGAACAAGATAAGCAAGGAAATAGGCGGCCTTATGGCAAAGGGTCTGCGCGAGGAAGCGGAAAAGACAAAACAAAAGGTTGCGAATCTCGCAAAGGAGCTTGAAGAGCTTGAGGGCAGCGAGGAAACACTCTCCGCAGAAATCAAAAAGAGAATGATGGTTATACCTAACATCATAGGCGACGATGTTCCGATAGGCAAGGACGACAGCGAAAACGTAGAGCTTCAACGCTTCGGTGAGCCGTATGTTCCGCCGTTTGAGATTCCCTATCACGTAGACATTATGGAAAAGCTCCACGGGATCGACCTTGATTCCGCAAGAAAAACGAGCGGCAACGGCTTTTACTATCTCTGCGGAGATATTGCAAGACTCCACTCTGCGGTGCTCTCATATGCGCGCGACTTTATGATAGACAGAGGCTTCACATATTACGTTCCGCCGTTTATGATAAGAGGAAATGTTGTTAACGGTGTTATGAGTTTCTCCGAAATGGAAAATATGATGTATAAAATCGAGGGCGAGGACCTCTACCTTATAGGTACGTCGGAGCATTCGATGATAGGCAAGTTTATAGACACCATAACTCCCGAAGCGGAGCTTCCCAAAACTCTCACAAGCTATTCGCCCTGCTTCCGCAAGGAGGTCGGCGCGCACGGCATAGAGGAGCGAGGCGTATACCGCATACATCAGTTTGAAAAGCAGGAAATGGTTGTTGTCTGCAAGCCCGAGGACAGCGATATGTGGTACGAAAAGCTCTGGAACAACACCGTTGATTTCTTCCGCTCGCTCGATATACCGGTGCGTACACTTGAGTGCTGCTCCGGCGACCTTGCCGATTTGAAGGTCAGAAGCCTTGACGTTGAAGCTTGGTCTCCGCGTCAGAAAAAGTATTTTGAGGTTGGCTCATGCTCAAACCTCGGAGACGCTCAGGCAAGAAGACTCGGCATAAGGGTTAAGGGCGAAAACGGCAACTATTTTGCACACACTCTTAATAACACCGTCGTTGCTCCGCCGAGAATGCTCATAGCCTTCCTTGAGAACAATCTCAATGAGGACGGCTCCGTGCGCATCCCCGAGCCGCTCAGAATGTATATGGGCGGTAAGGACGTCATAAAATAAGCGTCTTACCCGAAAATAACACGTTTTTCAACCCCCGTTCCCCTGTTTAAAGCGGAAACGGGGGTCTTATTTGTTATTTAAAATTTATGAAAACGTCGGATTTTGACAATTTTCAACGATTCGTTACAAATTTGTTGACAAAAAGGTGATGATATGTTAACCTTGTTGTACAAAAACGATAAAAAATAAAAGGAAGTGTATGTATGTTTTGTAAAAAATGCGGAGCGCAGTTAAATGACGACAACGCTTTTTGCGCTGCCTGCGGGGCACAAAAAGGAGAAGGAACCGGCTTCTGTGCCAATTGCGGACAGCCGATTGCGCCGGGTTCGGCTGTGTGCGCCGGCTGCGGAGCACCGGCAGCTGCAACGGGAGCACCTACGACAGCACCCACGGGAGCATACGGACCGATGCCCGGAGCAGCACCCTCGGCGGCACCGCAGGTGAGCGATAAGAAAAAAATCGTCGCATTGCTTCTTGCCATTTTCCTCGGGCAGCTCGGCATACATAATTTCTATTTGGGATATACCAAAAAAGGCATTATTCAGCTTTGCGTATCCTTGCTTTTAAGCTGGACATACGTCGCCCCCCTCGCCATTTGGATATGGGCGCTCGTAGAGGGCATAAACGCCTTCCAGGGTAAGCTGCCGGATGCAGACGGCAGACCTCTTGCCGACTGATAAACGCCGCATTGCCGGCACAACGGTCAATTAAAGCTAGGGTCGGTGTCCTAACGGGCATCGACCTTTTTCGCTGTAAAATGCGCGCACAAAAGCGGTATTGACAAATTGCCGCTTACGGTATATAATACAAAGGCTGTTTCGACGGCACGGTTTTTGGCGTAAACCGAGTTTTTCCGGTATTCACCTGTCCTTTAACTGTGACGTTCGAGGCGAATATTTTAATGAGGTGAAAAAAATGACACAGGCAGAAAAACAGGCTATTATGAAAGAGTATGCTGCTCACGAGGGCGACACCGGTTCGCCGGAGGTTCAAATCGCTGTTCTTACCAAGAGAATCAACGACCTCACCGAGCATCTCAAGGAGCATCACAAGGACCATCACTCAAGAAGAGGTCTTCTTAAAATGGTAGGTCACAGACGTAACCTCCTCGCATACCTTCAGAAAACCGATATCGAAAGATACCGTGCAATCGTTCAGAAGCTCGGTCTTCGTAAATAATTTCGCACTTAAGGCAAGCGGTTTTTACCGCTTGCCTTGAATTGCTTTTTACGGCAGGCGTAAAGGGCATATAAAATAAAATCCGACGGGGCGTTTATCCGATGCTTTAGCGGTAAATGGAATCTTTAAATTTTCCTCTTAAAGGTCGCATTTATTGCTAAAACCGGAAGTGCCTCTCGGAAATTTAAGAAAAAGAGGTAAAAAAGATGTTTTTCAAAAACTTCAAGGTTTGGGAAACCGAATTTGCCGGCAGAAAGCTCTCGGTTGAGACCGGCAAAATGGCAGGACTTGCAAATGCGTCTGTAATGGTTCGCTACGGCGACACAAACGTGCTTTGCACCGTTACGGCTTCGGCAAAGCCGAGAGAGGGCGTTGATTTCTTCCCGCTCTCCGTTGATTACGAGGAGAAGATGTATTCCGTCGGCAGAATCCCCGGCTCATTCCAGCGTCGCGAGGGCAGAGCAAGCGAAAAGGCGATTCTCACATCAAGATGTATAGACCGCCCCATTCGTCCGCTTTTCCCGAAGGATCTCCGCAATGACTGCTCCGTGGTTGCAACCGTTATGTCGGTTGACCCCGATTGCAGCCCCGAAATTGCCGCGATGATAGGCGTTTCAACCGCTATCGCAATTTCCGATATTCCGTGGGACGGCCCGATTTCCGGCGTTAACGTAGGACTTGTTGACGGCGAAATCGTATTGAACCCGACTCTTGAGCAGAGAGCAAAGACCGACCTTAACCTTACCGTTGCTTCAACGGCAGACCTTGTTGCCATGATTGAGGCAGGCGGCAATGAAATTTCCGATGACCTTATGTTCGACTGCATCATGGCAGGTCACGAGGAAAACAAAAAAATCGTAAAGTTCATTCAGGGCATTGTAGACGAAATCGGCAAGCCGAAGTTCGCTTACGAATCCTCCGACCCCGATCCCGACATTATGAAGGAGATTGAGGACTTCTGCATAGAGGATGTCAAAAAGGCTCTTGATACAGACGACAAGCTTGTCCGCGACGAGGCTCTTTTGCCGATATACGAGGCTGTTCACGAGAAATTTGATGAGAGATTCGAGGGCAATGAGGGCAAGATCGAGGAGATTATGTATCTTGTTCAGAAGCACGTTGTTCGTTCCTGGCTCAAGGACGAGCACAAGAGAGTCGACGGCAGAGGCATAGACGAAATTCGTCCGCTCAACGCCGAAATCGACCTCCTTGCAAGAGCGCACGGCTCGGGTTTGTTCACAAGAGGTCAGACTCAGGTTCTCTCGGTTGCCACACTCGGCTCCATGAGCGATTGCCAGCAGCTTGACGGCCTTGACGAGCAGAAGGAAAAGAGATATATTCATCACTACAACTTCCCGTCCTACTCGGTAGGCGAGACCAAGCCTTCAAGAGGCCCCGGCAGACGTGAGATAGGTCACGGTGCACTTGCCGAGAAGGCTCTTCTTCCCGTTATCCCGTCGGTTGATGAATTCCCCTATGCAATCCGCGTAGTATCCGAGGTTCTCTCGTCAAACGGCTCTACTTCACAGGGCTCTGTCTGCGGCAGCACACTTGCACTTATGGCGGCAGGCGTTCCGATAAAGGCTCCCGTGGCAGGTATCTCCTGCGGTCTTATCACAGGTGACGAGGGCGTTTACGGCGACTTTATGACCATGGTTGATATTCAGGGTCTTGAGGACTTCTACGGTGATATGGACTTCAAGGTTGCAGGTACCAAAAAGGGTATAACCGCAATTCAGATGGATCTTAAGGTTCACGGCCTTACTCCCGCAATCATCAAAGAAGCGTTTGCAAAGACTCACAAGGCAAGAAATTATATACTTGACGAAATAATGCTTCCCGTTATAAGCGAGCCGCGCAAGGAGCTTTCAAAGTGGGCACCCAAGATGCTCACCACCAAGATAGACCCCGATAAGATAGGCGACGTAATAGGCAAGCAGGGCAAGGTAATTCAGAAGATTTGCGCCGAGTGCGACTGCAAGGTTGACGTGAGCGAGGACGGTCAGGTATTTGTTTCCTCGATTGACCTTGACAATGCAAAGAAGGCAATCTTCATTGTCGATACAATAGCTAACGGCCCCGAGGTAGGCGCTGTTTACAAGGGAATCGTTACACGCCTTATGAGCTTCGGCGCGTTTGTTGAGATAGTACCCGGAGTAGAGGGTATGGTTCACATCAGCCAGCTTGACGTTAAGCGCACCGAAAAGGTTGAGGACGTTGTAAATGTCGGCGATGAGATAATCGTCAAGGTTCTCCCGAAGGACGAGCAGGGCAGACTCAATCTCTCTCGCCGCGAGGCACTTATAGAGGTTGAGGGTCTCACTCCCGAAAACGACCTCTCCGAGGAAAATCAGCACAGAGGCGGCAGACGCGACTTCGGCAGAAGACCGCACCGTTCGGATCGCCGCTGAAAAAAGAGCCCCGATATGCCGTGCGAGCGTGAATTATTCGGCGCACAGCGAAGGGAAATGCAAAATAAAATACCGTATATTCGGATTAAAAATCCCTCTCGATGTTTTGCCATCGGGAGGGATTTTTTGCGGGTTTTCGGCGAGAAAACACTGTACGTTTATTTTTCGCTTTTCGGAAGTGTAACGAGCATTACCGTGCCGGCTTCCGAGCAATCTTCGACTCGGACGGAACCGCCGTGAAGCGCGGCAATTTCCCATACGAGCGCAAGCCCGAGACCCACTCCGCCGTGCTCTCTGCTGCGCGCCTTGTCAACACGGAAAAACGGCTGGAAAATACTCTCTCTGTACTGTTCGGGGATTCCGTGACCGTTGTCCCTTACGCGTATTTGAACGTCGTTTTCGTTGCAGACTATCGAAATGTTAATTACCGAATCGCGTCGGGTGTAACGGACGGCGTTTTCGGTGAGGTTAAATATCATACGGTAAATCAATGTATCGCTGCCGATTATGAGAGCATCGCCGTCGCGTGTAAGAGATACATTCTTTTCATCGGCAATCGGGGCGAGATCGGCAAAAACTTCATCTGTCATGGGAGCTAACTGTATTTTGTCGCTGCATTTAATGTTGCGAAGCTCGCTCATCTCAAGCAGGGTATTCGTCATCTGCGACATACGTTCCGTTTGCTCTTGTAAAAGTCTCAAAAATTCCGCCGTTTCGGGTTTTATATCTGTGTGTTCAACGGAGAAAAGCTCAATTTGTGCCTGCATTAAGGCAAGGGGTGTGCGCAGCTCATGTGCGGCATTCCCCGTGAATTGCCGCTGCGCCGTGAACCCCTCGTTAAGCCGTTCAATCATATTGTTAAAAGAATGGCTGAATTGTTTGAATTCGGGCAAGACGTCCTTGCTGATTTTCATATCGGACAGATTATTCGGCTGAACTTTTTCCGTTTGCGAAGCGAAAGAACGAAGCGGCTTCAGTGCCTGACCGCTGACAAAATACGCAAGCACACCGCCGAACAGAGTTACTGCTGCCGTTATATACCAATTGGTTGTGTTAAACGACTCTTGAGCACCGTTCACTATGATTGTAAGGTCTCTGTCACCGTCCTCGCTTTCGGGATTAAACGAATCGGGCTCACTGCCCTGCGTATCGCCGCAAGCGGATATTTTACTGCCTATGGAGTCCATATATCGCTTGCCGGAATAGCCGATAAAACAATTCATCAGCACGCAGGTGATACCTATTAAAAATGCGGTCATTATTGTAATTCGCCATTGTAAAGATAAATTCTTCATTTTTTATTCTCCATCACGTAGCCTTCCCCTATGCGATTATGTATCGGGTCGTATCCCAAAGCGGCGCGAAGCTTTTTTCTGAGCGATGAGATGTGAACTCTTATGGAATTGCTGAAGTCGTCTATACTGCTGTCCCAAACGTGTTCAAGAAATTCCTCCTGACTTATCGGACGCCCCTGGTTGAGTATGAGGTATTCGAGAATTTCGGTTTCTTTTCTTGTGAGCGTCAGGTTATCGCCCGAAACGGACGCCTTTCTCAATTTAGTATCAAATAGGAGATTGCCGCAGGACAAGACAACATCGTTTTGAGTGAAACAGCGGAGCGTCAGACTGCGGATTCGTGCCGCCAGCTCGTCCAAATGAAACGGCTTTGTCAGATAGTCGTTTGCTCCTGCGTCAAGTCCGTTAACCTTGTCGGCAACTTCGCACCGAGCCGACAAAATCAGCACTTTTGTGTCTTTATCATCTTTCCTGAGTGTTTTAAGAACGGTTAAACCGTCTTTTTCGGTGAGATTAAGGTCCAATACAACAAGGTCGAATTTCTCTATCGAGAGCATATCCAAAGCACTTTGCCCGTCGTAACAGCAGTCTACACTGTAAGCGAGACGCCTTAAACTGCGTGCGATGGTGTCGCAAAGAGCCTTTTCGTCTTCTACAACTAAAATGTGCATACGCGATTCTCCTGTCTGTTTTTTCAATTATAAGTATTTTATCATAAATTCCCCTGCGACAGCAGGAGCGGCACGAAGTGCGGCGGCGAAAGCCGCAATTTAGTCATTCAATGTTCTCCGAAACGGTCAAAATCTTTGATTTTGTTTTCGTTTCGTGAGGTTATTATAACATAAAAGTATAAAATCTCTGTTAAATTTCAATTCTTAACAGAGAATTTATGCCCGCCGTGATATAATGAGGCAAAAATGAAGGGAGCGAACGGTTTGTTAAGGGCAAAAAAAGCCGTAATTCAATGTGTTATGCTGCTTGCAGGGGCGGCGATGGTGTGCGTCGGTGCTATGAGAGGCGAAGCGGATACCGTACTTGCAAAAGCGATAAGATTGTGTTTGGAGTGTGTGGGAATTGGATAAGGAAAAGGAAAAGAAAAAGAAAAAGAAAAAGCCGTCGCATTTACTGACCCGATACAGAGAATTTGTGCAGGCGGCGGCAACGCTCGCAACAAACATACACCTGCCGAATTTTTTAAAGGGCAGCATTTATACGGGCGGCGGCAAGGCGGTTTGCGTACCGGGGCTTAACTGTTATTCCTGTCCTGCGGCAACCGGAGCGTGTCCGATAGGCTCGTTTCAGGCAGTGGCAGGTTCGTCAAAGTTTCGGTTTTCGTATTACATAGCGGGCTTTTTGATATTATTCGGCGTGCTTTTGGGCAGATTTATATGCGGATTTCTCTGCCCGTTCGGATGGTTTCAGGATTTACTGCATAAAATCCCGTGCAAAAAGCTGTCAACCGAAAAACTGAAACCATTGACATATTTAAAATATGCGGTGCTGTTGTTTGCGGTCGTATTGCTTCCGGCACTGATTGTAAATGATGTCGGAATGGGTGACCCGTTTTTTTGCAAGTATATTTGTCCGCAGGGTGTGCTTGAGGGTGCAATTCCTCTCGCGGCAGTCAACGAGGGAATACGTTCGGCTTTAGGCTCGCTGTTTACATGGAAGCTGGCGGTTTTAATTGCAATCATATTTTTGAGCATACTGTTTTACCGCCCGTTTTGCAAATGGCTTTGTCCGCTCGGCGCGTTTTATGCGCTGATGAACAAGGTGTCGCTGTTCGGAATAAAGGTTGATGAGCATAAATGTGTCTCCTGCGGAAAATGCGCAGGCGCGTGCAAAATGGACGTTGATATTACAAAAACGCCCGACCACGCAGAATGTATACGTTGCGGCAAGTGCATCAGTGTCTGTCCGACGGAGGCGGTAAGCTTTCGATACGGTTTCAATTTGCCGAAAACACTCTCAAGCGGCAATGAAAAGCCGAAAAATGATAAAAAATCAAAATAGGTAAGAAAACGGAGGAATAACTGTGAAATTTTCAAAAGCAACCAAACTTTCAGCAATTATTATGACATTTGTGCTTGTGCTGGGCCTTGTGGCGTGCTCCGCCGACAAAACGGAGAAGAAAAAAAGCAATGTCGATATTAAAACTTTAATGGCACAAGAGCCGAATGACGCAGACGAGGCTGCGAAGCTTTACGATAAGCTTTTGCAAGCCGAAAACGATATTCTCTCGAATAATTCGGCTCTTTGGGAAAAAGTGTTTTTATCGGCAAATAAAAATACGCCGATGATTGAGGACGGCACAAACTACGGAGATTTCCTTTTAAGCACGGTAGAGGGGAGCAAGAGCGATTTCAGCGCAGATGAATATAAAATTCTTAAGGCTGCGGCGGAGCAGATTAAGGAGATAGAAGGAAAACTTACGATTCTGGAGCAAAAACATCCCGGCTGCGGAAAAAAGCCGTCAAGCGGGGAATGCGTTGACGCGGCGAGTGCCGGAATGGCAGGCGATGCGAGCAAGCTTATGAAATTTCCGAGCTTTACCGGTAAAGATCTCGACGGCAACGACGTAAACAGCAGCGACCTTTTCTCGGGCAACACCGTAACGGTAGTCAACTTCTGGTTCACCTCCTGCAAACCTTGTGTAAGCGAGCTTGCGGATTTGGAGGCACTCAACAAGGAGCTTGCCGCAAAGGGCGGCGGGGTTGTCGGCATAAATTCATTTACTCTTGACGGCAATAAAAAGGAGATTTCCGAGGCAAAAGATATTTTGTCAAAAAAAGGCGCAACATACAAAAATATTTGGTTTGACACAAACAGCGAGGCAGGAAAGTTCACATCGGGACTGTATTCTTACCCGACTACATATGTTGTCGATAAAAACGGCAATATAGTGGGTCAGCCGATAGTCGGTGCAATAACTTCACCCGAACAGGCGGCAAAGCTTAACAAGCTTATTGACACTGCAATTGCAAACAGCAAGTGATTGACAAAGATGATATATAATCCTGTATTTCGGCATATTGTTTGCTGTTTTCCGTTTATTCGTTTCCGACACTTCGTTTTAAGCAATTGATGTTTGTTACGGACTTTTCGCAATACGCAAACCTCCTGCGGCAGAAGCAAAAACTGCCGCAGGAGGTTTTGTTATCGGCTTTTTTACCGCAAAATACGGCGGATTATACGGTAACGGTATAAAATTATTGACAAGCTTTGCACAAATGTTAAGAAATTATTAAATATCACAAAGTATATTGCATTGCAAGGTAGTGGGTGTTATAATGCAATTAAAAGGACGGAGCAGCCGCACATAAAGCGCGTCTTTGTGCCGCAAGGCTCACGGCTGCAATACAGGCGTTTTCAGCTTCGCCGGAAAGGAGAGTTTGATGAATACGCAATTTAAAAAGGGTGTTCTGGAGCTTTGCGTGCTGTCGCTTTTAAAGCGTGGCGACAAGTACGGCTATGAGCTTGCGGACACCGTCGGTAAACAGATAGACGTTTCGGAGGGCACTATATACCCGCTTCTTAAAAGGCTCAGAGCCGAGGGGTATTTTGAAGTGTACCTGCGCGAATCCACATCGGGACCCGCGCGGAAATATTACCGTCTGACTCAAAAGGGTTATGACACACAACGCCTTTTGGAAAACGAGTGGAAGGACTTTACAAAGAGCGTGTCTACTTTATTAGGAGGTGAAAACGGTGACTAAGATCGAATTTTTACAACAGCTTTACAACCTGCTCGGCGTTTTACCGGCCGAGGAGCGCGACGATATAATAGCCGACTTTGAAGAACACTTCTCCGTCGGCACGAGCGAGGGTAAAAGCGAGGAACAGATTTGCTCGGAGCTCGGTGACCCCAAAAGCTGCGCCGCGCAATATCTTAATGACGAGCCGAAAAAAGCCGACGCCGTATACGGCGCAGAAAAAAACGGCAATCCGAGATATGAAACCAAGGCGTCCGATGTAATCGGTGCCTCTCCCCGTCCTCAAAATGCGCGCGGCGGTGGTTATTACGGCACGGAAAAGGGTAATCCGCAGCGAAATCATGTGCTGTGGTCAATTCTGTTTTTCCTCGGGGTATTCGCGGCAATAGGAGTGTATCCGTCAAGCATAGGTATGATGGCAAGCTTTTTTGCTTGTCTCTTCTTCGCCGGAGTAACGGGCGCAATAGCGGCTTCGCCGGCGGCATTCGGATTTGTATTTTCCATAGGGATTATGCTCTTTGCGGCAGGACTTTTCCTATTCCTTTTTATGACGTGGTTCTTAAAGCTGTCATGGCGCAGGGCCGATTTGTAAGGGGGAGAAAAATATGAAGAAAAAGAAAGACGGGCTTATAAAGGGCATGATAGCCGCGGCGATAATATTTGTCGTCGGATTTATACTCACGGTCTGCTTCGGTGCTTATCTCGGCGCGGACGCGGTAAGGCACATAGCATCGGGCGAGACGTTTGAAGAGTTTGTCGAAGAGCGCTTCCCGAATATAGATTTTGACGATGGGCAAGCGGTAAACGAGTCGCAAACAGAAAATTCAATGCTTCCGTCGGGGTCGGCGCTTGAAATTTCCGCTCCGTACGGCGATATTAAAATTAAGGCTTCCGACAGCACTGAGGTAAGATGCGTCCTGAAGCAAGCGAAGGACAGCGGCGCGAAGCTCGATTTGTCCGACGATAAAATCATATTGGACGGCGGCGGCAGTACTTACGGAATAGCCGAGCTTACGGTTTACCTGCCGAAAAGCGTTACGCTCTTAACGGTTTCAAATAACAACGGCGATATCGACATAGACGGAGTAAATCTCAATACGCTTACGATAAATTCTGTTTCGGGAGATATAGATTTGTCCGACATCACAGCCGAGAGGGGAAAAATCAAAAGCTCGGCAGGCGAGACGGAAATATCGGAAACCGCCGTTTTTACGAAAATGCTCGAGGTGAACCAAAGCTTCGGCGATATAGAAATCGATGTTCCGAGGGATCCCGATAAAATCAAATTTATAATTTCCTCCGAGACGCCGCTTGATGAAAAAACAATGTGCGACAGCTACCTTTTATCGCTTGCGAAAAGCACCGACGGCAAGGCGGAATACTCCGTAAACGTAAAGAATGGCGAAGTATCGGTAAAAAATTCCGACGATTGATTTAAAACGCACAAAATGATAATATAAATATAATGTATAATAAATAAGGAGTGTTTATTATGAAAAAGAAGCTTTACAGAAGCAGTACAGACAAAATGATTTGCGGAGTTTTAGCCGGCTTTGCCGAGTATATAGATGTAGACCCGACAATAGTCCGCCTTGTTTATGCGGCACTGACCTTATTCACCGCAGGCTTCCCCGGAATACTGTTTTACATCATCTGCGCCATTGTAATTCCGCAGAAGCCGTTTGACGTCGAGCCGTAATTCGAGCGACTGTTACAGAAACCCGTATTTAAACCGAATAAAAAAATATTTTCGCTCCCATTTAGCGACGGTTATTTCACCGCGCCTCGGATATAATCTCTTAAAGTGCGTATTTTATGCAGATTATAACAAGGCGTGGTGATTTTTTTGAAAAATTCCGATTTTACCGGACAGGCTGTTTTGCGAAGGGTATCTGACCTCCCCGAGCCCGTGCGGGCGGTGCTTCGGCACGTGGCATATTTTATATGCGGTATGCTGTTTGCTTCGGCGAGCAATTTGTCGGCGGTATCGCCGTTCGGCGTGGCTTTTTGCGCGGCGGCCGAAAACAAGTACATACTCTCGGCAGGTCTCGGCGCGGCGGCAGGTTATATCCTGACCCAGGACAGCATATCGTCGCTTCGACTGATAGCGGCGAGCGTGTGTGCCGGAGTTCTCGCACGCGTTATGAGAGAATTTGAAAAGGTGCGAAACGGCAGGCTGCTGCCGTCGTGCATTGCGTTTCTCTCTTGCTTTTTGTCGGGAATGGCGGTGCTTTTTGCAAACGGGCTGACGGGTGAGACGTTTCTTTTGTACCTCGGAGAGGGTGTAACGGCCTTTGCCGCGGCGTATTTCTTTTCGACTGCGCAATATGTTCTTGAAAACGGTAAGCCCGTGCGCGGCGTAACTCTTGAGGAGGCGTCGGCGGTTTTGGGCTCCGGATTTCTTATTATGTGCTCGCTGTCGGGTCTTACCGTGCTTGAGGTCTCCCCTGCGAGAATGATAATGGTATTCGGCGTGCTTTTTTTCGCCGCGATTTATAAGGAGGCCGGCGGTGCGGTAGGCGGAATGCTTGCGTTTTTACTTATTGCGATAAGCTCCGATACGGGAGCCGTTTCGGCTTCGTTTGCCGTAGGCGGAATGCTTGCGGGCGCATTTTCGCGCCTCGGCAGAAGAGCTGTACCGCCTGCGTTTTTCGCGTCGTTCCTCACCGCATATATGTTTTCGGGCGGCGGCAGCGAAAAGTATTTTTTGATTATAGAGGCCGCTTTGCCGTGCGCGGTGTTTATGTTTTTGCCGAACAGCCTGTTTATAAAGGCGGAGGGCTTTCTTTTGCCGAAGGACTCGGCGGCGAACGCGTCGGCGGAAAACGGTGAGGTAAGGCGCAGAATACATGCGGCCAGAACTGCCGTAGACGATATTGAACGCTCCGTGAGCGCGGTTTCGAAAAGACTTTCCGAAATGGAGAGCTGCGCCGGCGAAAAGCTGATGCTTGAGGTTCAAAGCTCGGTTTGCTGCGGATGCGGCAGATATGATTTTTGTTGGGAGCAAAATTTCAAAGAAACAAGGAACGCACTTGACGAGATGTATGAAACGCTGAAAAAAGGCGGAGTTATGTCGCGCGATAAGCTCCCGTCGCCGTTTTCGAGCAGATGTATACGGCAGACATCTTTTGCCGAAACATATTCAAGGCTGTTTTTCGGCGTCGTCTTTTCGGAAGCGGCAGATAAAAAAACAGACGAGGTGCGGCTTGTCACGGCCGACCAGTTCGGCGGCATAAGCGATATGCTGCGCGATCTCGAAAACGAGTTTAACGGCGATGTAAGCTTTGATACGAAAACGGCGGAGCGGATAAGGAAAAAGGTCAGGGACAGATTTTGCTGCGATACCGACTTCGTATCGTGTTTAAGAGACAAAAATGGCAGAATGTTTTGCGAAATCACCTTTTCGGAGGTGCCGTCCTCCCTTAATATAGGCGAGCTGCGTGACGCAGTCGGCGAAACGTGCGACAGAGAATTTGAGCTGCCCGTGATAAAGGGCGACAGAAGCGTAAGGCTGTGCGAAAAGACGGCGTATTCGGTAGAGAGCGCGTGCTCACAGATACCGGCTGACAATGAAAAGCTCTGCGGCGACACGTTTGAGAGCTTTTACGACGGCAGGGGAAATTACGTTGTGATTCTCTCGGACGGTATGGGCACGGGTCCGCGTGCGGCACTCGATTCGGCTATGGCGTCGGGTCTTATGGCAAGGCTTGTCAAGGCGGGCTTCGGGTTTCAGAGTGCCTTAAGGCTTGTGAATTCCTCACTCCTTTTAAAGTCTCGCGACGAGTCTCTCGCAACGCTCGATATAGTAAAAATAGACCTGTATACCGGCAAGGCGGTCTTTTATAAGGCGGGAGCGGCACCGTCCGTGATTCGCCGTCAAAACGGCAAGCTGCTCGAAATAAAAAAGGCGGCTCTGCCTGCCGGAATACTTCGCGACGCGACGTTTTCCTCATGCGAGGGACAGCTTGAAAACGGCGATACGGTGATTATAGCGTCCGACGGTGCGTACGAATACGCGCACAACGCGGTAAAGGAGGAGCTGCAAAGCGGTGGCGCAAAAAGAGCGAGTACCAAGGCGAAAAATATCAGCCTGCGCGCAAAAAAAGCAAAGGGCAAGGCTCGCTGCGACGATATAACCGTGATTGCTCTCAACATAAGCGGACGAGCGAGAAGAGAGCAAAAAATTTAATGTCGAATTGACTGAGTTCCATAAGGCGGTTTTGCTTCAAAACAACATTTTTTTGCACAATAATGCGTTAATCCCTCGGACATGCGTCGGCATTATCCGAGGGGTTCGCCTTTTTCTGCCGTTTCCCTTATGAACACTCGACCCTCGTCTCTTTTTTTGTATTCACGCCGAATTTTAAAGCGCGGCGAAATCCCGTTTACGGCAAATCATACGCCGCAAAGTGCGACTTCTGTAACTTTTTTGTGAAATTGTAAGTAAAAAATCAAATAATTCATTGACATTTAAGTATTTTTACGGTAAATTATTAGGTGTATTTGACTATCCGGATAAAGATAGTCTCGTAACAGTCAGAAAGGGGATTAGAATTAATGGCTAAAAAAGAAAAAGTCACGTTAACTCCCGAAGAAATCGAAGCTAAAAAAGCTCGCAAAAAGGAAAAGAGAATTATATTCGGAAAAACCTTTGAAAGAGCGATAGTTTGGCTGCTTGCAGTGGTGCTTGTTTACAGCGTAACCTATATTTCGCTTAACAATAAGGGCGTCGCAGCGGTTTCGGCAACTCCCGCACAGGGCGGCTCGCAGAATGCCGGCGGCAGCGCGTCCAAAGCCGATTGGGATACAAGCGCAAACGGCAGCGGTTCTTCGCAGTCCGGCTCTCAGGGCAGCACCTCGGGTGACAATGCCTCCGGAGGAAATGCGGCGGCAGCAACAGGCGTGGACGCAGCGGCAGCAGCCGAGGCTATAAACGCAGCTACCGCAAAGGCGGTTGCGGCAGGCTATCACTGGACGAGATCCGCTCAGTACACACAGCCTATAGATGTCGGTAGTGCTACAAGTGGTCTTAACACTCTCATCAAAGGTATTGACTCCGAGGCGTCTCTTGACTCCGTTGTAGGCGGCTTCATCGGTATCGGCGACAAGGAAATGGATATCGAAAAGGGCGGCAGCGCAGCCGAGCAGATTGATTATCACGGCGAGAACTATGCTCTTCAGGCTACCTCGCTTAAAGCCGAGGACCTCAAGAATCTCAAGGTTGACGGCAACACCTACACCTTTGAGGTTGAAAACGCAACTTCACCTCAAACGGATAAATCGACCGCTATGTCAAGACTTACAAACGACATTCTCACTCAGAGCATGGTTGACAGCGAAATCAAGAATTTCATAAGCGCGGCAAAGATAAACTCCGCAACAATTGAATACACCAACATCAAGGCAACCGTAGTTATCGAGGACGGCAACCTTAAGGAATTCAAGTATTCCTATGACGGCAACGTAGCTGAGCTCAATATCAAGGTATCGTTCATCAGCGTAAGCGGTAAGGGCGCAATGCACGTTGAGGGTGCTTACACCAACTTCGTTTATTGATAAGAATTCGGCATTTACCGAATGATGAAAAATAAAATCACTTCTTTATAAATGAAAGGGAGAGAAATCAATGGCTAAAAAACAAAAGGTTGAACTTACCCCCGAAGAAAAGGCAGCTAAAAAGCTCAGACATTCAAACGGTTGGGTACGTTTCTGGGCAATAGTAGTGGCTCTTGCTCTTACGGCAGGCATTTACGGACTTGCAAGCAAAACCGCAGGCAAGGAGTCGGCAGCAACGGGTACGGCAACTGCTTCGGGCTCATCAACAGGCTCATCAAGCTCTTCGTCGGGCTCATCATCGGGTTCTTCATCGAGCTCTTCATCGGGCGCTTCCGCTTCTTCTTCGAGCAGCGCGTCGGCTTCTGCCGGTGACAGCAGCGGTGCGGCAGCGGCAGCTTCATCAGGCGTAGACGCAGCAGCGGCAGCCGAGGCTATAAACGCAGCTACCGCTAAGGCAGTTGCAGCAGGCTATCACTGGACAAGATCCGCTCAGTATACACAGCCTATAGATGTCGGTAGTGCTACAAGTGGTCTTAACACTCTCATCAAAGGTATTGACTCCGAGGCGTCTCTTGACTCCGTTGTAGGCGGCTTCATCGGTATCGGCGACAAGGAAATGGATATCGAAAAGGGCGGCAGCGCAGCCGAGCAGATTGATTATCACGGCGAGAACTATGCTCTTCAGGCTACCTCGCTTAAAGCCGAGGACCTCAAGAATCTCAAGGTTGACGGCAACACCTACACCTTTGAGGTTGAAAACGCAACTTCACCTCAAACGGATAAATCGACCGCTATGTCAAGACTTACAAACGACATTCTCACTCAGAGCATGGTTGACAGCGAAATCAAGAATTTCATAAGCGCGGCAAAGATAAACTCCGCAACAATTGAATACACCAACATCAAGGCAACCGTAGTTATCGAGGACGGCAACCTTAAGGAATTCAAGTATTCCTATGACGGCAACGTAGCTGAGCTCAATATCAAGGTATCGTTCATCAGCGTAAGCGGTAAGGGCGCAATGCACGTTGAGGGTGCTTACACCAATTTCGCTTATTGATAAACGCACTCCCTTAACCGAATAAAAAACAAAGAGCTGTAAATTTAATTTACAGCTCTTTTTGTATGGCATCGGCCGAATTTTCAAACGGCAAACACATTTTGCTTTTACGGATTTACAACGTTTATCGGCTTGCCCGAAACAAACGCCTCGATGTTGCTTTTGAATATTCCCATAAGTCTCTCGCGCGTTTCAAATGCCGCCCACGCTATGTGCGGCGTGATAAAGCAGTTTTTCGCCGTGAGCAACGGATTGTCTTTTGCCGGCGGCTCGGTTGACAGCACGTCTACTCCCGCGCCTGCGATTTTTCCCGAATTCAGCGCGTCGGCAAGAGCGTTTTCATCAACAACCGGTCCGCGTGAGGTGTTTATGATAAACGCTGTTTTTTTGCACTTGCTCAGAAATTCGGCGTTTACGGTTTTTTCCGTCTCTTTTGTGAGAGGACAATGGAACGTAATAATGTCGGCGTTTTCCGCAAGATCATCGAGGTTCTTTGCCCATCTGAAATTCTTGCGCGCGCTCTGATCGGTAACGTGACCCGACAGTGCTATGATGTTCATTTTATAAGCCTCGGCTATGTCGGCTACGGCTCCGCCGATTTTTCCGAAGCCGACTATGCCTATCGTTTTGCCGGAAAGCTCGGTAAGCGGCTTTTTCCAAAAGCAAAAGTCGGGGCAATTTGACCATTCGCCGTTTTTTACCGCGTCCGAATGCAGGGCAACGCCTACGGCAAGCTCCGAAATAAATGCAAATACGAGCTGTGCCACGCCCATGGTGGAATAAGCCGGTATATTTGAAACCGGTATGCCATTTTCCTTGAGATACGCGCAGTCCACCACGTTGTAGCCCGTCGACAAAAGCGCGACGAATTTCACGTTTTGCATTTTGTCTATCTCGGCTCTTGTGAGCGGAGTTTTATTTGTTACGACTATGTCTGCGTCGTGTGTTCGTTCAACGATTTTTTCGCGCGGTGTGCGGTCGAAAATCTCGACCTCGCCGTATTTTTTCAGAAAATCCCAGCTCAAATCGCCCGGATTTGTCGTCTTGCCGTCAAGAATAACTGTCTTCATATAAAAAACCGCCTTTCGGTAAAGCTTTGCTTTTGAGCTAATTGTAACACAACCTCAAAGGAATTTACACCTAAAAGGCAAAAATTACTTCATATTTTCATATTTTGTTTGACCTTACCAATAATATGATATAAAATTATATATAATCTATTACTATGCCCTGCAATAATAATTTTTGGGTGGTACCGATTTGACCGACAGAGAACTTACGCGAAGAAAGCTCCTGAATATTTTAGCATGTGTGCTGCTGATTTTGGCAGTCGCACTTTTAGTGTTGACTTTTCTTATGCAGATAAACGATGTTTCGTCGGCATACGACGAAGTGCTCGAGCGTCTTGCGGAGTTTGAGGAGGCCGTTGCGTCAATTCCGAGCAAGTGGCTCGTGATTCTCGTGATTTTCCTTATATACATAGGCAAAGTGCTTATTCCCCTGCCGATAACCGCGGTCTGTGTTATAGCCGGTATGGTATTCCCCACGCCGATAGCCGTGGCTGTGAATTTTGCCGGTATGACATTGCTTATGACGATAAAGTTTTATTGGGGCAAGCATCTCGGCGGCGGAACAATACACAAGATTCTCACAAGATACGATAATGTTCGCCGTATGATGGAATCGGGTAAAAGAAGCACCGATTGGATTCTGGTGCTTTTTAGGTTAGTGCCGTACTTCCCGATAAATTCTATAAGTCAGCTCTACGGGGCGCTTGAATACGACTATTGGAAGTTTATTTTGCTGTCACTTTTGGGATTTACGCCTAAAATTATTTCTTACAGCATGATAGGTCGTCACGTTTATAACCCGTTTTCACTCGCGTTTATGCTGCCGATTGTGATTATCTTCACCATCTCCGGTGTTTCCATACTCGCGGTCAATAAGTTTATAGATATAGTAGTTAATAATAAAAACAAAAAGACTGCCGAAACTTTTTCGGCAGGAAAGGATGAAAAATGAAAATGGCAACTCCCGAAACCCTTAAAAAAGAAATTCTCTCCGCATCTCTCGATGAAAGGCTTAAAAAAGCCTATGTCACCGAGGAAAATGTTAAAGAGCAGTATGACAGGTACATAAATCTTTTAAACGAATTTGAGGCTCTTTTCGGAAAGGACAGAGATGTTCGTATTTTCTCGGCTCCCGGCAGAACCGAAGTCGGCGGAAACCACACCGACCACAACCACGGCAGAGTGCTTGCGGCGGGAATCAACCTTGACGCAATAGCCGCGGCTTCAAAAAATGACGAAAACATTGTAAGAGTTAAATCCGAGGGCTATTCCATGGACGTTGTTGACGCTGCGGACCTCTCGGTAAACCCCAACGAAATGGGACATTCACCCGCTCTCGTGCGCGGTGTCCTTGCGGGCTTTAAGAAATACGGCTATAAGATAGGCGGCTTTGACGCCACTACCGCATCAAGGGTTATTGCGGGCTCGGGACTCTCGTCATCTGCCGCATATGAAGTCCTTGTCGGCACTATGGTAAACTATCTTTACAACGACGGCAAGGTTGACGCGGTCACAATAGCCAAAATAGCACAGTATGCCGAGAACGAATATTTCGGCAAGCCATGCGGACTTATGGACCAGATGGCGTGCTCCGTCGGCGGCTTCGTAACAATAGATTTCAACGACCCGAAAAATCCCGTGATAGAAGAGGTTGACTTTGACTTTGCCAAGTGCGGCCACTCGCTTTGCATTGTCGATACAAAGGGCAGCCACTCCGACCTCACCGACGAATACGCTGCTATCAGAACCGAAATGGAGAGCGTAGCCGAATTTTTCGGCAAAAAGGTTCTTCGCGAGGTAAGCGAAGAGGAATTTAAATCAAAAATAAGAGAATTGCGCACGGCAGTAGGCGACAGAGCCATACTTCGCGCTATGCATTTCTATGCCGACAACGCAAGAGTGTTAAAGGAGGTTGACGCTCTTCGCGGCGGAGATTTCGAGACCTTCAAGAAGTATATTCTCGAGAGCGGCGCATCATCATACAAATATAATCAAAACGTATTTTCCGTAAAACAGCCGTCCGTTCAGCCCGTATCTCTCGCCCTCGCTGTTTCCGAGAGCATCTTAAAGGGACGCGGCGCATGGCGCGTTCACGGCGGCGGATTTGCCGGCACAATTCAGGCTTTCGTCCCGAACGACCTTTTAAAGGATTACAAGAGCATAATGGAGAGCATTTTCGGCGAGGGAACCTGCTATGTGCTCTACATTCGCCCGGTAGGCGGTACCGAAATCTGATTTTCGCCGCCTCCCCTAAGGCTCCCTTGTAAAGGGAGGTATAATCCACCTACAAAGAGCGACGATTATAATTCAAAATTTCGATAAGATTACAGCATTTGCATTCAGCGTTTTACACGTTGACAAATTGTCCGAAAGGCAGAGAAAAATGGATATAAAAAACTTATTAAAAGAGCTGACTTCGGCTGTCGGTGTATCCGGAAAGGAAACCGACGCGGTTTTAACGGCGCAAAGGCTTTTGTCCGAATTCGGCAAAACGCGCGAGGACGTTCTTCATTCCGCAATATGCGAAATCGAGGGAGACAGGGCAGGGCATATCCTGCTTGACGCTCATATAGACCGTATAGGTCTTATCGTAACCTCCGTCACCGACGAGGGGTTTTTGCACGTTGCCGCCTGCGGCGGCGTTGACCGTCGCACATTGAACGGTCAAGAGGTGACCGTTTACGGCAGTGAGCCGGTATTCGGAGTTATAGCAAGCACTCCGCCGCACCTTGCAAGCGGTGACAACGAGCGGAAGGCGACGGAAATCGATGACATCCTTATTGATATAGGCGCAAAAAATAAGCAGTCGGCGGAAAAGCTCGTTTCCCCGGGAGACAGAGCGGTTGTCAATTCCTCTTTCCTCTCGCTCTGCGGCGACAGCGTGTCCTGCGGGGCACTTGACGACCGTTCGGGAATTGCCGTGCTTCTTCGCGCACTTGAGCTTATTAATGGCAAGCCGCACAAAAAAGTTACCGTTGTGTGTTCCTCTCGCGAGGAGACGAGCGGCGGCGGAGCAAAAGCCGCGGCATTTAATTCAGATGCCGACGAGATAATTGCGGTTGACGTCAGCTTTGCAAAGACTCCGGACAGCAAGGCGGAGGAATGCGGAATACTCGGCAAGGGCCCCATGATAGGTATTTCACCGTCGCTTTCATACGAATTCGGCGAGGAGCTTGTGCGCGTTGCCGAGAAAAACGACATTCCGTATCAGCTTGAGGTTATGGGCGGCAGAACCGGTACTAATTTGGACGGTATGACCACGGAGCGCGGCGGAATTAAGAGCGCGCTTATATCAATACCCCAAAAATATATGCACACCGGAATAGAGGTTGTGTCCGTTACGGATATTGAGCTTTGCGCAAGGCTCATTGCCGCATACATTCTCGGAGGTGATTTAAATGCTTAACGAGCTTTGTAATTTAAACGGCATTTCCGGCAGGGAGCACGCCGTAAGAGATTATATAATTTCGAATTTGCCGTCGGACGCGGAATATCGCATAGATCCGCTCGGCAGTCTCATAGTTTATAAAAAGGGCAAAGCCGAGCCGAAAAATAAAGTTATGCTCGACGCGCATATGGACGAGGTCGGCTTCATAATAACTTATATAACGGATGACGGGTACCTGAAGTTCACCACGGTCGGCGGAATTGACGAGCGCGTTATTTTCGGCAGAGCGGTAAAGGTGGGCAAGGAGCTTATCCCCGGCGTTATAGGCGGCAAGGCTATACATCAGACGACCTCCGAGGAGAGAGGTAAATTGCCGTCAGTTGAGGATATGTATATCGATATCGGCGCGAGTTCAAAAAAAGAGGCCTTGTCTCGCGTTTCACTCGGCGACGCAGTGTATTTTGACTCGTGCTACCGCGAATTCGGCGACGGCTTTATCAAGGCGAAGGCCATTGACGACCGCGTCGGCTGTGAAATTTTATTAAGACTTATAAATTCCGATTTGCCGTATTCGGCGACCTTCTGTTTCTCGGTTCAAGAGGAAATAGGCACTCGCGGAGCGGCTGCTGCGGCTTATTCGGTTGCTCCCGATTTCGCAATAGTCGTTGAGGGCACTACGGCGGCGGACATTTCGGGCGTTCCCGACGAAAAAAAAGTCTGCCGTTTGGGCGGCGGTGCCGTTGTCAGCTTTATGGACAGGGGAACCGTCTATGACAGCGAGCTCTATAAAAAGGCGTTTGAAATCGCCGAAAAGAACGGCATAGGGTGTCAGACCAAAACCGTTGTGGCAGGCGGCAACAACGCTTCCGCAATACACAAGGCGGCAGGCGGCATAAAAACTCTTGCCGTATCTGTTCCGTGCAGATACATTCACTCGGGCAGCTCGGTTGCGAAAAAAGAGGATATAGAGAGCACATTTGAGCTTGTAAAAGCACTTTTTGCGGAGCTGTCACAGTGCTGAAATCGATTGACGGACCGACAGAGGCAGCAGGTGCCTCGGACGGTGAATTTAAAAACTGTCTTGCGGTAAAGTATATTTTATTTGCCGCTTTTCGGCTGTCACTCGGAGAGGCGTGGCTTCAAACGGACTGCGGCGGCAGAGTGACGGCTGTGCTTTTAAATAAAAACGACGGAACGATAATTTGCCCGTCAAGCTCCGCCGATTTACGGGAGCTTTCGGAGTTTGCCTCTTTTTTCGGTGAAAATATATATTTTTGCTCCGGGAACGATTGCGCGGACGCAAAAGCCGTTCTTATGGAGCTCTCCGAATTACCGCAAAAAGAAACTTGCGCACAGCCGCTTTGCGACATAACCGCGGACGAATACAAGGTGCTGACAGGTAAAACGCCCGATTTTGACGACAGGGCGTATCTCGAATGGCTTTCGAGGACGGGCAGAGGTGTGTTCGGCGGAAGCACAAGGGTTATGTGCATAAGGCAAAACGGCAAAACGGCTTCACTTGCCGTAGGCGATATAATCGGGAAAGACGCGTATATACGCGACGTTGCGACAAGCGAAAAATATCGAGGCAGAGGCTTTGCCTCGGACTGTGTTATTTCTCTTTCGAGAGAGCTTAAAAAGAGTGCCGATTGCATATTTTTAATGTGTAAGCCGGACAATGCAAAGCTGTATGAAAAATGCGGCTTCATAAAAAAAGAATACATAATAAGAAAGACTTGAAATGAAAGATTTTTTTGAATTTACAAAAAGAACCGAGGAGGCGTCAAAAAAGGCGCTGACTCTCGCCGAAAAGAAGTTTTCGGAAATAGACGAAATAACCGAATACAATCAGCGCAAGGTGCTCGCGGCGTTTATAAATAATCGTGTTGACGAGACGGATTTCAACTCCACTACCGGCTACGGCTACAACGATAAGGGCAGAGAAAAGCTCGACAGGCTCACCGCCGAGATTTTCGGCGCGGAGGACGGCTTAATAAGAGCCACCACCTTAACCTGCGGAACCCACACAATAGCGACCGCGCTTTACGGCGTACTGAGGCCCGGCGATATAATGCTCAGCGTAACGGGAGTCCCCTACGACACCATACATTCCGTTATCGGTATTGACAAAAGCAGTAAGGGTCACGGCTCACTCGCCGACTTCGGCGTGAAATTCGAATATATCGAGCTTACCGAAAATGACGAGATAGATTATGACGCAATAGAAAAAAGAGTCGGCCGCGGAGACATTAAGATGGTTTATATCCAGCGCTCGCGCGGGTATTCGCTCCGCCATTCGATTTCGATTGACGAAATAGAGAAAATCGCGACTCTTACACACCGTGTAAGCCCCGATACGGTTGTTATGACAGACAACTGCTACGGCGAATTTACGGAGAAAAAAGAGCCGTGCGACGTCGGAGTGGATTTGGCGGCAGGCTCGCTTATCAAAAATCCGGGCGGCGCAATAGCTCCCTGCGGCGGCTATATAGTAGGCAGGCATGACCTTGTTGAGGATTGCGCATACAGAATGACAACTCCCGGACTCGGCAGAGAGGTCGGCGCAACGCTCGGAACAACGCGCAGTCTTTATATGGGGCTTTTTTCTTCGCCGCACGTAACCGGCGAGGCACTCAAGACCGCGGTATTTGCGGCGGCGCTTTTCGATTTGCTCGGCTTTAAGGTGACTCCGCGTCCCGATGAGACGAGACACGATATTATAGAGGCGATTTGCCTTGAGAATGCCGACAGACTGATAGCCTTTTGTCAGGGAATGCAGAAGGGCGCGCCGGTGGATTCATACGTTTCACCCGTACCGTGGGATATGCCGGGCTACGACAGCCAGGTTATAATGTCCGCAGGGGCGTTCACGTCCGGCTCGTCCATAGAGCTGTCGTCGGACGCACCGCTTCGAGAGCCGTATGCGGTTTGGATGCAGGGCGGAATCAATTTTCACAGCGGAAAGCTCGGCGTTATGCTGGCGGCAGATGAGATAATTAAAAGAGGTCTTTTGGAATAATTTACGGAATAACTTACGGAAAGGTTGATTTTATGGAACTCAGACATCTTAAAAGCGGAACCGACGTCAGAGGCACGGCGGTAAATCCCGACGATCCGAAAAAAATCGATTTGACCGATGAGGCGGTAAAGAGAATTTCCGCAGCGTTTGTCGTATTTCTCGCCGAAAAGCTCGGTAAGAAAGAGGAAGAGCTCGTGATTTCGGTCGGGCATGATTCGAGAATTTCGGCGGAGCGGATAAAATCCGACGTAATCGATGCGCTGTCTTTCTTCGGCCTTGAAATCAAGGACTGTGCGCTCGCATCAACCCCGGCTATGTTTATGACAACTAAAATGCTCGGATGCGACGGAGCTGTTCAGATAACCGCGAGTCACCATCCGTGGGACAGAAACGGGCTCAAATTCTTTACTCCCGACGGAGGACTTTCCGGTGATGAAATAAAGAGTATACTCGAATATGCCGAGGATCACGAAAGCGGCAGCTGCCCCGAAAGGCTAAATTTGCAGGAGGTCGATTTTATGTCGGTTTACTGCGAGCACCTTTGCAATATGATAAGAAAGGGTGTTAAGTCAGACGATTACGAAAGACCGTTAAATGGACTGAAAATCGTTGTTGACGCAGGTAACGGAGTAGGCGGATTTTACGCCGAAAAGGTACTCTCCCCCCTCGGAGCGGACACAACCGGCAGCCGCTATTTGGAGCCGGACGGTATGTTCCCGAATCATATCCCGAATCCCGAAAACGAGACGGCGATGAACTCCGTGCGAGAGGCAACTCTCGGCGCGAAAGCCGACCTCGGCGTAATATTTGACACAGACGTTGACCGCGGCGGCTGCGTAAGCTCCGACGGCAGAGAGATAAACAGAAACGCTCTTGTCGCCCTGGCGGCGGTCATTGCGCTCGAAAATAATCCTGGCGGCACCGTTGTCACCGATTCCGTAACGTCTGCGGGGCTTACCGAGTTTATAGAAAAAACGCTGGGCGGACATCATCTGCGCTTTAAGCGCGGCTATAAGAACGTCATTGACGAGGCGATAAGACTTGAGGAAAACGGTATAAACGCTCCGCTTGCCATAGAGACTTCGGGTCACGCGGCGTTCAGGGAGAATTATTATCTTGACGACGGCGCATATCTCATAACGAAAATAATTATAAAGGCCGCCGATATGAAAAAGCAGGGTAAAAAGCTTTACGACCTCATATCAGAGCTTAAATATCCGGCGGAGGAAAAGGAAATCCGCCTTAAAATAAGCGAGGAGGACTTCAGAGCCGTCGGCGACAGGCTTTTAGAGGAGCTCGCAGATTTTGCCGCAAAGCGCGAGGACTGGCAAATTGCACCCGACAGCCACGAGGGAATCAAAATAATTTTCCCCAAAACCGAGAGCTTCTTTATTTTAAGGCAGAGCGTCCACGACCCGGTAATACCGATAAATTTCGAGAGTGCCCAAAACGGCGGAGTGAAAAAAGCCGCAAGTTCGCTCTATGAATTTATAAAAGATTTCGACGGAGTGGACATTTCTCCGCTCAAACAGATTTTATAACCGCGTCAAATATGTACGGAGGTGCTTGTTTACGGTATACGATACTATATGTGAAATTTTGAGCGAGCAGCTTGAAATACCGCTCGACGAAATAACCGCCGAGTCAAAGCTGCGCGATGATTTATCGGCAGACAGCCTTGACCTTATCGACCTCGCTATGACTTTGGAGGACGAATTCAGAAAAGAGGTGCCGGACGAGGCGCTTGAAAAGATGAAAACGGTGGGAGACGTAGTAGCATTCATAGAGGAAAAGTAAGCGGTATATTTTCGGGGGATAGGAAAAAAGCTCGGAGCAAAGAGTAAGCTCTGCCAAATAAAAACTACTGTTTATACAAAGATTTGTCTTTTGTTTTTTTTGCGTTCCGGACATTTTTAACATCCCCAGTTGACATTCCGAGGCAAAGAATTTATAATCTGTTTATGTATAAAACGGAGGATTTCAAATGGATAAAAAAATAATCGCAGTTATCTGTGCTTCCTTAATCGTAATATCGGCGGTTTTTGCCTCATGCGGAAAAAAGAAGCCGACTATAAACGCCAAGGACGCCACATACGAGGTTGTTACCGACGAAGAGGGCAACACTGTTCTCAATGAGAACGGCGAGATTGAAATATATGTCACCGACGAGGACGGTAAAAAGGTCACGGACGAAAACGGCGAAATTAAAACGGGTGCCGTTCCGTTCCCCAATCAGATAACCGACGGCGTATTTCACGAGACAAAGTATTTTAAAATGGTTTATCCCAACGGCTGGACCGTGGGCAATTCAGGTATAGCCACCTCAAAGAAATACAAGGGGCTCGACGCGCAGGTTATGTATTCCGGCGCGGCGACTGATGACAGCGCAGCGGAAAATGAGGCAAATAACGCCGTTTCGCAGTGGAATCAGATTTTGTCGCAGGCAGGCGACGCGGTAACGGGCGTAACCGTTGAGCAGCGTACCGTAACTCTCGAAAAATGCGGAGCCACCGCATACGTAGTCGAGGTCAAAAAGGCGGACGACAAAAACCCGAAAACATATTCCGTATATCAGCTCACCATGGATTTTGTCTGCAACGGCGGGCTTTACCACGTGCAGTGTTTTACCGAGGACGGCAACACCTTTGACGGCAGCCTTGATTTGGCGGCAATGTACGGCGCAAATCTCACAATTAAATAAGAGTTCAAATAAAGAACATTGCATTTGCAAAGCGGTTCACGGGGTATTTGCCTCGAGAGCCGCTTTTTGCCTCCCTTGAAAAGGGAGGTGGGTTGCCGCAAGGCAACTCGGAGGGATTTTCTCAAAAAAATAGATTTTAAAAAGAAAGTGCTTCGCTGTTTAATCTCTCAGTCATCTTCGTCATTGCCTCCCTTGTAAAGGGAGGTAGGTTGCCGCAGGCAAGCCGGAGGGATTTTCTCAAAAAAATAGATTTTAAAAAGAAAGTGCTTCGCTGTTTAATCTCTCAGTCATCTTCGTCATTGCCTCCCTTGTAAAGGGAGGTAGGTTGCCGCAGGCAAGCCGGAGGGATTTTCTCAAAAAAATAGATTTTAAAAAGAAAGTGCTTCGCTGTTTAA